>Ga0335072_10000164_pt1 | contig 141865 bp, 133 predicted proteins | sample Lox_Sample_21_FD_206725 | JGI IMG/M metagenome (GOLD analysis project Ga0335072, IMG submission 206725) | Soil microbial communities from Loxahatchee National Wildlife Refuge, Florida, United States - Lox_Sample_2.1 | ecosystem: Environmental > Terrestrial > Soil > Wetlands | place: USA...
CGCGTCGACGGCGGCCGCGCCTCCGGCGGCGAAGGCGGCGACGGCCAGGCGCGGACGTCCGCGCAGCTGCGCGATCAGCGGCGCGCCGTCGGACAGGAGCCGCCGCGCCCGCGCGAGCTCGAAGGCGATCACCGCACGCAGCTGCGGACCGGCGTGAGCGGCGTGCAGCTGGCCCTCGTCGCAGTCGAAGCGGCGCAGGTCCTCGGCGGGAAGGTACACGCGTCCCAGCGCCAGGTCCTCGGCCACGTCCTGGCAGTGCTCGATCAGCTGCAGCGCGGTGCAGATCGAGTCGGACAGCGCCACGCGCTGCGGCGTGGCCAGCCCGAAGACGCCGAGCACGAGCTCGCCGACGGGGTCGGCCGAGCAGGCGCAGTAGCCGCGCAGCTCTTCCCAGGTGCGGTAGCGGGTGACGCGCTGGTCGGCGCGGTTGGCCTCGATCAGGCGCACGAACGGCCCGCGCGGGAGCTGGCACGCGCGCGCGGTCGCGGCCACGCGCGCCAGCAGCGGATGGGCGTGCTCGCCGGCGAGCGCGCGGTCGAGCTCGGCTTGCACCCAGTCGAGCGCGTCCAGGCGCTGCTCGGGCGGGCGATCCTCGGCGTCGCCGAGCTCGTCGACGAGCCTGGCGAAGCCGTACAGCGCGAGCAGGTGCTCGCGCTGATCGCGTGCCAGCAAACGGCTGGCGACGGGGAAGTTCTCCCCGCCGGCCCGCGCCAGCACGACCTCCGCGCCGGGGGCGTGGGCTGGCGCGTGCGCCGGCGGCGTCACCCCACCCGCTCGGTGCCGCCGCTCCCGTTGCAGTTCCCCGCCGGGGCGAGCAGGTCCCCGCCGGCGCCCGCGCCGGCGCGCAGGTGGCTGCCGTTGCCCGCCGCCGTCCCGTCGACGGCGGTGGCGCCGGCTCCGTCTGCGGCGGCCTCGCCGGCGCCGTCGGCGAGCGCGAGGCAGCGCCCGAGCGCCATGATCGGGAAGGTGAGCCGGTAGAGGTGGTAGTTGATGTAGTAGTCGGAGGGGAAGCCGGTGCCGGTGTACTGCGGCTCGTCCCAGCCGCCGTCGGGTCGCTGCGTGGACACCAGCCAGGCGACCCCGCGCGCGAGCGCCTGCGAGCGCCCCCCCTCCGAGGACGATGCGCCGGCGGCGTGCAGCGCGAGCAGCGCCCAGGCGGTCTGCGAGGCGGTGCTCGGGCCTCGCCCGATCCACTTCTCCTCGTCGTAGGAGCGCGGGTCCTCGCCCCAGCCGCCGTCTTCGTTCTGATGGCCCTCCAGCCAGGCGACGGCGCGGCGGATGCTCGGGTGGCGCGGCTCGACGCCGGCGGCGATCAGGCCGGGGACGGCGGCGCCGGTGCCATACACGTGGTTCACCCCCCAGCGCCCGAACCACGAGCCGTCGCGCTCCTGGTTGGCGAGCAGCCAGCGCACCGCCTGTGCGGCGGCCGGCGTGCCGGCCAGCCCGAGCGCGCCGAACATCTCCACGGCGTGGGCGGTGACGTCGGCGCTGGGCGGGTCGATCACCTCGCCGAAGTCCAGGAAGGGCAGCTCGCGCACCAGCCGGCGGGTGTTGTCGGCGTCGAAGGCGCCCCAGGCGCCGTCGCGGCTCTGCATGCCCTGCACCCACCGCAGCGCCCGCGCGATCGCGCCGTCGATGCGGGCGCGCTGCGCACCTGAGCCGGCGATGCGTCGCAGCGCGAGCACCACCTCGGCGGTGTCGTCCACGTCGGGGTAGTTGACGTTGGCGAACTCGAAGGCCCAGCCGCCGGGCTCCAGCTGCGGGCGCCTGACCGCCCAGTCGCCGCGCTCGCGCACCTCCTCGTCGAGCAGCCAGCGAGCCGCCGACTGCATCGCGGGGTGCTCCCCGTCTAGACCGGCGTCGCTCAGCGCGACAATCGCCAGCGCCGTGTCCCACACGGGCGACTGGCAGGCTTCCAGGCGCCTGCTCGGCCCCGCCGGCGCCCCCACGCCGTGGGCGTCGTCGTGGTCCTCGAACATGAACGCGTCGATGCCCTCGATGCCGCGGCGCATCACCGGGTGCTCGAGCGGATAGCCGCGCAGGCTGAGCGCGATCAGCGAGTACACCCACGGCGGCTGGATGCCGCCCCAGGAGCCGTCGGCCTCCTGCCGGCGCACGATCCAGCGCTCGGCCTCGGACAGGGCGAGCCGCCTGAGCAGCGGCAGCGGACGCCGCTCGTAGACGCGCAGCAGGCTGTCCAGGCGGGTCAGCCAGGCGCTCTTCGGCTTCGAGCTGAGCGCCTCCGGTCCGGTGCGCTCGGACACGTGCAGCTCGCGCAGGTCGAAGGGCAGCGCCTTGACCGGTCGATGGGCTTTCACGATCGACAGCGCGACGATCGTCTGGCGCGCCCAGCAGGCGAAGTCGAACACGTTCAGCGGCGTCCAGGCCGGGAGCACGATCGCCTCGGCGGGCAGCGCGGGCACGCGGTCCCAGGACCACAGCCCGAACAGCGCCAGCCACAGGTGCGTGAACACGCGCGCCCGCTCGATGCCGCCCGCGGAGCGGACGAAGGCGACGGCCCTCTGCATGTGCTCGTCCTCCACGGCGTCGCCCGCCAGGCGCAGCGCCCAGTAGGCCTCGATCGTGGTGGACAGATCGCCGGGGCCGCCGTAGAAGTTCGCCCAGGTGCCGTCGGCGCGCTGCTGCGAGCGGATCCAGGCGGCCGAGCGGGCCGTCCCGTCGGCGCTGCGGATGCCGAGGAACTCGCGCAGGAGCATGTCCTCGGCGTCCATCGTCACGTTCGTCTGCAGCTCGCCGCGCCACCAGCCGGCGGCGTCTTGGAGCGAGAGCAGCCGCTCGCTCGCTCGCTGCAGCGCCTCGCGCGCAGCGCCGCGAGCCTCCGATGTCAACGGCTGCATGTCGGAAACCTAGATCTTTTTGTCTTTCGAGGGCGGTTGTGGGCACATCCTGGCAGGCGCAAGCCCTCACATTGACACGTGTGCGCCGGATGGCACGAGCACGAAGGGCGCTGCGAGCGTGATCACGTGCTCCCTCAGCGTGCGCTCGCTGACCGCCAGCGGGCGCGGCGAGACGAAGCGATAGACGATCAGACCGTGGACGTCGAGCCGCGCGCGCAGGCGAAAGCCGGGCGCCGGCGGCTCGCCGGCGGAGGCTCGCAGGGGGGCGTAGCCGGTCTCGTCGATCTCGCTGACGCGCACGGCGGCGCCCTCGCGCAGCTCGTGCAGCCCCGGCAGGTAGTACTCGAGCGGGGCGGAACCGAGCTCCACGGTGGTGATCGCGTACGCCCGTCCGCCGGCGGGCCCGCCAGAACGCCCGCCGGCGGGCGCGGCGCGCAGCGCCTGCGCCACGCCGCGCCAGTCGCCGCGCTGCAGGCGCGGGCTGAGGTCCACGTCGACGCTGACCGCCAGGAAGCCCAGCGCGACCAGCGCCGCCAGCGCCCAGCCGGCGCGCCCGCCGCCCGGCCAGGCGGCGATCGCGGCGATCGCGGCGGTCAGCGGCACCATCGCGGCCACGAGGTTGCGCGGCGCGAGGTAGTCCGCGCCGAGCGCCGCCAGCAGCACCGGCGCCAGCACCCCGCAGGCGAGCACGCACACGACCGCGGCCAGGCGCGACAGCGCCGTCCGCTGCCAGGCGCGCCCGGCGCCGGCCGCGAGCCCGTCGTCGACCCCGCGCGCGCCGGCGGCCTGCCGCCCCGCGCCAGCCCCGACACCAGCGCCCGCTCCGCCATCGGCCCCGTGCCCGCCACCGGCCCCGTGCCCGCCACCTGCCCCGTGCCCGCCACCTGCCCCGTGCCCGCCACCGGCCCGTTGCGAGCGCCAGATCCGCCACAGCCCGAACGCGAGCGCCGCCAGGATCGGCAGCGCGACGAGCAGCTCGACGCCGTGGCCGAGTGGCTGCCCGGAGTAGCCGGTGAGGTAGTACTGGGGGATCGCCTGCAGGCGTTCGCGCAGCGGCCAGCGCCCGATCCACTGCGTGCCGTGTCCTCCCTGGGCAGAGACCAGCGGCATCAGCGCGGCGCCCACGAGCGCGAGCGCGAGCAGCGCGGGCAGCGCGGGCCGGCGCGCGCGGGCGCTGCACAGCAGCGCCAGCGCCATGCCGAGGAGCAGGAACGCGGCGAAGTAGTGGCTCAGCAGCGCGACGGCGCCGCCGAGCGCGAAGGCCGTCATGCGCCTCGGCGTGGGCTCGCGCAGCGCGCGCAGGAAGCACAGCGTGGCGAGCGCAGCCGTGAACACGAACAGCCCGTACGCGCGCGCCTCCTGCGAGTACCACACGAACAGGGGGTTGACGGCGACCAGCGCGGCGCACGCGAGCGCCGCGCCGCGGACGCGCCGGCCGGCCCGCGGCCACGCTTCGAGCTCGGCGCCGATCGCCCATGCGAGCGGCACGGTGGCGATGCCGGCCAGCGCCGACGGCCATCGCAGCGCGACCTCGCCGGTGCCGAACGCGCGGGCGTCGGCCCAGGCGATCACGTACCACAGCGGCGGCGTGTTCTCGGAGTGCGCCATCGCGCGCAGCGTGGCGCCGAGCCCCGCGTGCAGCACGTGCACGGGCGTGAACGCCTCGTCGTACCAGAAGCTCTGCAGGTCGAGCGTGGAGAGCCTCAGCGCGGCCGCCAGCAGCGTGAGCAGCGCCAGCGGCCACCAGCCCGGCGGGCGCGGGCGCGCGCGATCCCCGGACCGCGCTCGCGCCCGCGCGGGCGCGAGCGCGCGGGCGGCGGCGCTCACCGCGGGCACCGTCCGCGTCCGGCGGGCCCGAAGCAGCCGTAGCGGTTGGCGCGCAGGTCGGGGTGGTACGGCGGCAGGTACCAGCCTCCGTGCACGCTGCGCCGGCCGTCGATCACCGGCCCCCAGATCGCCAGGCAGATCTGCGTGTGCGCGCCCGGCGCCCCTGGGCTGGTGTTGCCGCACAGGATCTCGCGCCCGCTGTCCAGCCCCAGCGATTCCTGGTCGATGGAGATGTTGACGTAGTCGTGGCGGGTGTAGTGGCGCCACGTGCGCAGGTCGGCCACCAGGCGGTGGTTGATGTGGGTCTGGCGCACCAGGTCGTGGATCGTGGCCACCGCCAGGAACAGGCCCACGAGCGCCAGCGCCAGCGTCTCGATGCGCCACAGCCGCCCGCGGCTGCGCGGCTCCTCGGCGCGCGGGCGCAGCCACTGCGGCGGCCAGCGCCGCCTGCGCTCCACCGGCAGCGACGCGCCGCTCACTAGATCGGCGCCAGCAGCGGCGACAGCTGGTGGACCACGAACAGCGCCTGCACGGCGAGCGTGGCGGCGAGCAGGCGCCGGTCGCGTGTGACGACCGCGAGCGGCAGCGGCCAGAGGATGTACCAGGCCAGCAGCCAGGTGGTGGTCACGGAGATCGCGAGCAGCGCCCAGCCGGAGGCCGCGACCCAGTCGTAGCCGCGCCAGGTGCGCCACAGCAGGTGCGCGAGGATCACCACGAGCGCGGCCTTCAACAGGTCGTGGTCGACGGGGAACACGCCGGGCTTGCCGAACAGGTGCGCGATCTCGTTGGCGAAGCTGTCGGTGGAGACGAAGGCGGCGTCGCGATTGAGCGCGGCGACCAGGTCGATGCCGTGGATCCCGAACGCGGCGTAGCCGACGAGCGCGCCGAGCACGATCGCGGCGAGCGCGCCGAGCACGGGCGCGGCGCGGCGGCGCGAGACGATCATGAACGGCAGCAGCGCGGCCACGGTGGCCTTGATCAGCGCACCCGCCACGATCACCGCGGCGGCGCCCGCTTCGCGCCGCGCGCCAGGAACGGGCGGGCGGGGAGCGGTCATGAGCGCCACCGCGCCCATCATCGCGAGCATCATGACCAGGTCGTTGTGGGCGCCGCCGAGCCCGTAGATGACGTACAGCGGGTTGGCGCCGACGAGCACCACCGCCGCCACGGGGTCGAAGCCGCGAGCGCGCGCGCAGCGCCACGTGAGCGCCAGCGTTCCGGCGCTGGCCAGCAGCGCCTCGAGCTTCATGCCCCACAGCGCGCCGACCACGCCGAGCGCCGCCAGCGGATACGAGAGCAGCGTGTACAGCGGCCCGTAGGCAGTGGCCACGTGGATCCAGTCTTCGCCCACGTACTTGAAGACGGGGTCGGAGGAGGCGGCGGCGGGACCGTGCAGGTAGGGGTTCAGGCCGTGCTCCACGCCGAGGCGCGCGTAGGCGATGTAGCTGAACACGTCGGTGGAGAGCAGCACCGGCCCGGCGAACACGATCAGCTGCAGCGCGGCCACGAGCGCGATCGCGGCGCGCGGCGAGAGCACCGTGCCGCGCATGCGCAGCAGCAGCGCGCCGAGCGCTCCGTAGCAGGCGCTGGACACCAGCAGCGCGATCAGGAAGACGCGGAAGCCGAGCCGCTCGCCGCTGCCGGTGAGCCAGGCGGAGATGTCGGGCGACTTCGGGACCAGCGGCGAGTGCCCGGCGGCTGCGTCGAGCACGATCTCGGCGGCCGCGGCGACCAGCGCCAGCGCCAGCGCCGCGGCCAGCGCCGCGGGCCGGCGCTCGCTGCGCTCGCCCGCGAGCGGGCGCTGGGTGTGTGCGGCGACGCTCACGAGGCGGCGAGAGCCCTGAGGCTCACAGCGCCGTCCACACGGTCTTCGTCTCCAGGTACGCGTCGAGGCCGTCGCGGCCGTGCTCGCGGCCGATGCCGGAGGCCTTGAAGCCGCCGAAGGGGGCGGCGGGGTCGGCCAGCCCCCAGGTGTTGACGTAGATCATGCCGGCGTGCAGCAGCGCCGCCATGCGGTGGGCGTTGGACAGTCCCTGAGTCCACACGCCCGCGGCGAGCCCGTACTCGCCCTCGTTGGCGCGCGCCGCCACTTCCTCGAGGCTGTCGTACGGCGAGGCGACGAGCACCGGCCCGAAGATCTCCTCGCGCGCGATGCGCAGCTCGTCGGAGGTCGTGGAGAACAGCGTGGGCTCGATGAAGTAGCCGCCGCTGTCGCCGAGCGCGGCCTCGCCGCCGGCCACGAGCTCGGCGCCTTCGTCGCGACCGGCGTCGATGTAGCCCAGCACGCGCTCCTGCTGCTCCGCCGAGACGACCGGCCCGAGCTGGGTGCCGGGGTCGAGGCCGGCGCCGAGCTTCGCCGCCTCGGCCGCCTTGGCGAGCGCGCTCATCACCTCGTCGTAGCGCTCGGCCGGCGCGAACAGGCGCGAGCCGGCGTTGCAGGCCTGGCCGGTGTTGAAGTAGATCGCCTGGTAGGAGCCCTTGACGGCGGCCTCGATGTCGGCGTCGGGCAGGATGATGTTGGGGGACTTGCCGCCCAGCTCGAGCGTGACGCGCTTGAGCGCCCTGCCGGCCTTGGCCCCGATCTCGCGCCCGACGGCGGTGGAGCCGGTGAAGGCGATCTTGTTGACGTCGGGGTGGTCGACCAGCGCGGCGCCGGTGGAGCCATCGCCTGTGAGCACGTTGACGACGCCCGGCGGGAAGCCCACCTCGAGCGCCAGCTCCCCCACCCTCAGCGCCGACAGCGGCGTCTGCTCGGCGGGCTTGAGCACCACCGTGCAGCCGGCGGCGAGCGCCGGCCCGAGCTTCCAGGCGGCCATCAGCAGCGGGAAGTTCCAGGGGATGATCTGCCCGCACACGCCGACGGGCTCGCGGCGCGTGTAGCAGTGCATGCTGGGGGCGCTCACGGGCAGCACGCCGCCCTCGATCTTGGTGGGCCAGCCGCCGAAGTAGCGCAGGTGGGCGACCGCGCCGGCGACGTCCACGTACTGCGCCAGGCCTACCGGCTTGCCGTTGTCGAGCGACTCGATCTGCGCGATCTCCTCGGCGCGGTCTTCGATCGCCTGCGCCAGCGCCAGCATCAGCCGCTCGCGCCCGGCGGCGGGCATCGAGCCCCAGGGGCCCTCGGCGAAGGCGGCGCGCGCGGCCGCCACCGCCCTGTCCACGTCCTCCGCGCCGGCGAGCGCGACCTGCGCGATCTCGCGGCCGGTGGCCGGGTCGAGCGTGGCGAACGTGCGCCCGTCGGCCGCCTCTGGGCGCTCGGCGCCGATCAGCAGGCGGTGCGACTGTGCGATGAACCCGCGCGCCGGGGCGCCCAGCGCGTCGGGGAGGCTGTCTGCGGAGATGGTGGTCATGAGCGCAGCGTACATCGAGCCGCGGGCCGAGGCGCCTGCGCCGCCCTGCGCGCGGGCCGGCGCTCGGGCGGCGCGTGCAGCCGGGGCAGCGGCGGCTCCGGGGCGGCGGCGCCCCGGCGCGTGTGGGCGCGCCGGGCGGCCGCGGTCAGGCGACGGCGGGCGCCAGCGGCTGGGGGCGTCCCACCGCGAACCCCTGCGCGTAGTCCACGCCGAGCTGCGCGAGCAGCTCGATCGTCTGTTCGTCGCCGACGAACTCGGCCACCGTCTTCGCGCCCACTCCTCTGGCCACGCCCACGATCGCGCCAACGAGCAGCTGGTCGAGCGGCGAGCTGGGCAGACGGCGGATGAACTCGCCGTCGATCTTCAGATGGCTGAAGGGCAGGTGCCTGAGGTAGTGCAGCGAGCCGAAGCCGGCGCCGAAGTCGTCGAGCGCGAGACCGCAGCCGAGCGTGAGCACGCCGATGCAGAACTCCCGCGCGCGCGCCATGTCGGCGATCGCCGCCGTCTCTGTGATCTCCACCAGCAGGCGCGAGGGCTCCACGCGGTGCAGCTGCAGGCCGCCCTCGATGTGCGCGAGCAGCGTGGGGTCCGTCACCGACAGGGCGGACACGTTGACGGCGATCCTGCCCAGGCGATCTTCGCCGAGCAGCGCGATCACGCGGTCGATCACCATGCGGTCGATCTCCTCGATCAGGCCGAAGCGCTCCGCGGCGGGCAGGAAGCGTCCGGGTGCGGTGAGGCTGCCGTCGGGGCTGTCGGCGAGGCGCAGCAGCGCCTCGTGGTGGCGCACCCGGCGGTCGCGCACGGAGACGATCGGCTGGAAGTGCAGCACGAACAGCCGCTGCGCGATCGCGGCGCGCAGGCGGCGCAGGCCGGCGTCGAACGCCCGCGCGTCGCGCCCCGCGGGCGCGGAGCCGTTGACGGCGCGCGGCCACGCGGGCGCCCCGGCGTTCGCGTAGGACACACTCGAGTCGAGCATCTGCGCAGTCGTCTTCGACGGCGCCGCGGGGTCACCTGCGGCGCGGCGGGCCGGCGCGCGGGCGCCGCAGCGCGCCGGCCGCGCGGCTCAGGCGCGTGCGCGCGGCGCGTAGGGGCGGCGCGCGCGATCGGAGATCACCAGCAGCAGCGCGACCAGCACGAAGTTCATCACCACCGAGGAGCCGCCGTAGGCGACGAACGGCAGCGTCACGCCGGTCAGCGGGATCACGCGCGTGACGCCGCCGACGATCACGAACACCTGCATGGCGACCACGAACGAGAGCCCGGTGGCGAGCAGCTTGGAGAAGGAGTCGCGTGCCAGCACCGCGGTCTTCAGCCCGCGCACGATCAGCAGCAGGTACACGCCCAGCAGCGCGGCGCCGCCGGCGAGCCCGAGCTCGTTGACGATGACCGCGTAGATCATGTCGCTTTCGGGCACCGGCAGGATCGAGGCGCCGTGCGGGCCGAGGCGCAGCAGCGAGCGGTCGAAGCCGGCGCCGAGCAGGCCGCCGTCGGCCTGCGCGAACAGCGACTGCGCCAGCTGGTAGCTGCCGCCTTCGGCCTTTTCGTAGAGCGTTCGCTGGAAGGGGTGTTCCCACGCGAGCACGCGCGCCTGCACGTGGCTGACGTGCACGGTCAAGAACCAGGCGCCGAGCGCGAACAGCACGAGCCCGATCAGCGGGAAGGAGAAGCGGCCGGTGGCGACGTACAGCAGCGCCAGGAAGGCGCCGTAGAACATCAGCGAGGTTCCCAGCTCGCGCGTGAGCAGCAGCGTGGCCATCGCCGCGCCCCACACGATCAGCATCGGGCCGAACTGCTTCATCGGCGGGATCGTGAGCCCCAGCACGCGCCGGCCGGCGGTGACGAGGATCTGGCGGTTGTCGCGCAGGTAGCTGGCCAGGAAGATCACGATCGCGACCTTGGCGAGCTCGGCGGGCTGGAAGGAGACGGAGCCGATGTGGATGTCCAGGTAGGCGCCGTTGACCTGCTCGCCGATGCCGGGCAGCCGCGGCAGCACGGTCATGCCGATCCCCACCGCGGCGATCGTGTAGCGGTAGCGCTCGAGCACGCCCACGCCGCGGCGGCGCAGCGCGAGGATGGTGGCGGCGAACAGCGCCAGCCCCAGCACCATCCACTGCGCCTGCTGGCGCGCGAGCGTGGGTTCGATGCGGTAGACCATCACGATGCCGACGCTGGCGAGCACCGCCACCAGCGGGAACAGGTAGGGGTCCGCGTCGGGCAGCGCGAAGCGGATCACCATGTGCGCGACCACGCACAGCGCGAGGAACAGCGCGCCGTAGGTGAGCGACACGCTGGAGGCGTGGTTGAGCGTGAGGCTGGTGCTGGCGCCGGCGGTCTGGCCCTGCTCCTGGATGAAGATCGCGGTGAAGCCGGCGGTCACCAGCAGCGCCGAGGGGATCAGGCCCAACAGCTCGCGGTTGCGGGGGCTGAGCATCGCCAGCGAGCGTACCCGCCCCGGCGGCGCTCGGCCTCCGGTCCCGCCGCGCCGAACCCCCGCAGGCGGCGCTCGGCCTCCGGTCGGGTCGATACGCTGGTGGTCGAGCGCTCGCCGGGAGGCAGGCGGGGGCTCGCGCCGAAAGCCCATGAGCCGCCCGCAGCCGACAGCACATGGATGACGAGCGCCCGCCCTCGCTGTGGTGGGGCATGTGGAAGCGGTTCGCGCTGGCGGGCGTGCTGATCGTCGCCCTCAGCGCTGCGGCCACCGCCACCGTGGCGCTCAACAAGATCACCACGATCGCCGATGAGGTGTTCCCCCGCCTCAGCCACATCTCCGCGCCGAAAGGCCTGCTGACGCCCGAATACGGCGGCGGTCCGCAGACCTTCCTGATCCTCGGCTCGGACCGCCGCTCGGGCTCGCGCAACAGCGAAGAACGCGACGCCGCCCCGCACAGCGACACGATCCTGCTGGTGCGCTTCGACCCCGAACAGGGACAGACCTCGGTGCTGTCGATCCCGCGCGACCTGATGGTCAACATCGTCACCCCCAGCGGCCAGGTCTACCCGCACGAAAAGATCAACGCGGCCTACACGATCGGCAGCCAGATCGGCGGGGCCAACGAGGCGAGCGTGCTGGCGGCGCAGACGATCAAGCGCGAAGTGTTCCCCGACCTGAGGCTGAACGGGATCGTCGACGTCAACTTCGCGGGCTTCATCAAAGTGGTCGACACGCTCGGCTGCGCCTACGTGATGGTCGACCACCGCTACTTCAACGAAAACATCGGCACCACCGAAACGAACTACACCAGCATCGACCTGCAGCCGGGCTACCAGAAGCTCTGCTACGAAAACGCGCTCGACTACGTGCGCTACCGCCACACCGACGACGACCTGGTGCGCGTGGCGCGCCAGCAGGACTTCATGCGCGACCTGCGCCAGCAGGTGAACCCGAGCAACGAGCTCGGCCAGATCGACAAGGTGGCCAAGGCGGTCGGCCATGCGATCCGCACCAACTTCCCGCCGTCGGCCAGCGAGCTGCTGCTGCTGGCGAAGCTGATCGCGTTCTCGCAGAGCAAGCCGCTGCGCCAGGTCAAGTTCCAGACCGACAACATCGACTACCAGTTCGGCGGCGGCGACTACGTGACCTCGACGCCCGAACTCGAGGAGCGCACGCTGAACACGTTCCTGCACGGCACCGAACAGCTGGCGCTGCCGGCCACGCCGCGGCCCCACGCGAGCTCGCACAGGCGCCGGCGCGGTCACCGCTCCCATGCGCCCGCAGGCCCCTCGCCGGCGCAGCTGAACCTCTACCCCACCCCCTCCTCGGGCGAGGAAGAAGTCGTCAAAGAAGCGCTCAACGTCCCCTTTCGGGTGCTCTACCCGACGTTGCAGACGGGCGAGGCCGAGCAGCAGCAGGTGCGCGCCTACCGGCTGCAGGACGAGCACCACCGCCCGCACCACGCCTTCGTGGTGGTGTGGCAGCAGAACCCGATCGGCGGCTACTACGACTTCGAGGGCACCGACTGGCTGGGGCCGCCGATCTTCGCGCATTCGCGCGACCGGCGGATCGGCGGCGTGAACTACAAAATCGTCAACGACGGCGCGCACATCCACGTGGTCGGCTGGATCTCGCACCGGGTGCTGTACTGGCTCAACAACACGCTGCTCGAGGAACTGTCGAACGCGCAGATGCTGGCGATCGCCAAATCGGCCCAGCCGCTGCACTGAGGCGGCGGGCGCGGGCGGCGTCGGCGGCGCGCCTCCGCGAGCGAGGCGGTGGGCGTCGCCGACGCGGCGAAGCCGGGCGCGTGCGCTCCCGGCTCAGCGCGAGGCGGCCCGGCGGGCGTCCAGGGCGGCGTTGACGAGCGCGTCGGCGTGGGCGTTCTGGGCGCGCGGGACGGTCCTGATGGACCAACGCCGGAAGCCGCGCAGCGCCTTCATCGCCTCCAGGTAGAGCTCGCGCATGGCGGCGTGCTTGACCTTGTAGACGCCCTGCACCTGCTTGGCGATCAGCTCGGAGTCGCCGATCACCTCGACCTCGTCGGCGCCGAGCTGGCGGGCGCGGGCGAGGCCGAGCAGCAGCGCGCGGTACTCGGCGACGTTGTTGGTGACGGTGCCGAGCAGCTCGGAGCGCTCCTCGATCACCTCCCCGCCGGGCATGCTGAGCACCGCGGCGGCCGCGGCCGGGCCGGGGTTGCCACGGGCGCCTCCGTCGACGTGGACCACCAGCTTCATGGCGGCGCATTATGCAGGCCCGTGGGGACGCCCGCGGGCGCCCCGGCGCTCAGGAGGCCTGCGCCAGCGGCAGCATGTCGCCGGCCACGCGCGCACGGCGGCGGTCGCGCACCACGCGGCGCTGCTGCTCGGCGGCGGACGCGGCGGCGTAGCGCGCGCGGCGGTCGAACTTGCGCCGGTCGACGATCACCGTGACGTTCTCGTCGCCGCTGTAGTGCTCCACCAGCTTCGGGTAGAGCTCGTCTGCGAGCGGCCTCGGTACCACGCAGTAGATCATCGCGGCAACGATGTTACTCCGCGTGAGCGCCAGCGCAAGCGAGCGCGCGGAATCGTCACAGGCCGGCGCCGGCTCGGCCGGCGAGCGCTCAGGGCGCAGCGGCGAGAGCCAGCTGACCGGACTCGACGGCGAGCGCGTTCGCGAGCCTGTCCTCGCGCGCGAGCTGCGCGAGCTCGGTGCCCTGCGCGCTCAGCTGCGCCTCGCTGCCGCCTTCGCTGAGATCGACCTCATAGCGGTACCAGCAGAGCTCCCATGCCACCACGATCACGACCACGCTGGCGAGGTGCTCGGCGGAGCGCACGCTCACCTCGGGCGCGCCGAGCGAGCGCGCCACGCCGGCCACGCGGCGCGGGAAGGCGCTGGCGTTGAACGCCGCGAGCGCCTGCTGCAGGTACTCGGCGACCCGCTCGGCGTGGGCTTGCGTTTCCGATTGCGCGACGGGCGGCTGCGCCGGCGCCGTGGGTCGGGTGGCGACGGCGATCTGCTCGCCGGCCGGGTGGTCGGCGGTTGGCTGCTCGTCGGCGGGCTCGGCGCCGGGCGCGGCGACGGCGGCCGCCGAACGGGCGAGCTGGTCGAAGGGCGAGCCGGCGTAGCTGGCCTCGATGGCGGCGTCGTCGTAGGACCCCACGGCGGCCTGCGCGGCCTCCGCGACGGGCGCGGCGGCTGAGGCGACGGGCGGGCGCGCCCTGAAGGCGGCCGGCAGGCGCTCGAACAGCCCGCGGCCGCGGCGCGGGCGCAGCGGCGCGAGCGTGAGCGACTGGGCGTCGGTCTCGCGCTGCCAGCCGGCGTGCGCGGCGCGCGGCGCGCACAGCTCGCACACGATGCGCCGCCGCCCGGCGCCGACGAACACGTCGGGCTGCTCGCCGCGCAGCAGCCTGCGCGCGCACACGTCGCAGGCGACGTCGGGCTGCGAGGTGACGATCGTCCGCGTTGCCATCCGCCGCTCAGCCTACCTGCTCACCGCCTGGCGCCGCAGCGCCGGGCGGAGGCCTCGTCCGTCTAGGCGTGCACCGCGGCCCGCGGCTGGCCGGCCTGCTCGATCACCTTCTGCGCGAGGTGCGCGGGCAGCTCCTCGTAGCGCAGGAACTCGAGCGTGTAGTCGCCCTGGCCCTGGGTGATGGAGCGCAGGTCGGGCGCGTAGGCGAGCATCTCGGCCATCGGCACCTCGGCCTTGATCTCGGTCATCTCCCCCACGCCCTCCATCCCGAGCGGGTGCCCGCGGCGGCTGTTGAGGTCGCCGATCACCTCGCCGACGTGCGCCTCGGGCACCGACAGGGTGACGAGCATGATCGGCTCGAGCAGCACCGGCTGGGCGAGCTCGAGCGCCTGCCTCATCGCCTGCGCGCCCGCGAGCTTGAAGGCGATCTCGGAGGAGTCGACGGAGTGGTGCTGGCCGTCGAACAGGCGCACGCGCACGCCCTTCACCGGGTAGCCGGCGAGCACCCCCGACTCCATCGCCTCGCGCACGCCCTTCTCCACGGCGGGGATGAACGAGCTGGGGATCACCCCGCCCTTGATCTCGTCCACGAACTCGAAGCCGTCGACGTTGTCGCGATCGAGCGGCATGATCTCGATGTGGCAGTCGCCGAACTGGCCGCGCCCGCCGGACTGCTTCTTGTGGCGGCCGTGCGCCGCGGCGACGGCGCGGATCGTCTCCTGGTAGGGAACGCGCGGGGGCTTCAGCGTGACCTCCACGCCGAAGCGGGAGCGCAGGCGGTCGATGATCACTTCCACGTGCACCTGCGAGAGCCCGGCCACGATCTGCTCGCCGGTCTGCTGGTCGCGGTGCAGGTCGATCGTGGGGTCCTCCTCCTGCAGGCGGCGCAGCGAGGAGAGCACCTTGTCCTCGTCGCCGCGGCTGCGCGGCTCGACCGCGAAGGCCATCACCGGCGCGGGCAGCTTGACGGCGGGCATCGCGATCGGCTGTTCGCGCTCGGCCAGCCAGTCGCCGGCGCGCGTCTCCTTGAGCTTGGCCACGGCGCCGATGTCGCCGGGGCCGAACTCCTGCACGTGCTCGACGTCCTTGCCGGCGAAGGCGACGAGCTGGCCGATGCGCTCCTTGGCGTGGGCGCGGGTGTTCAGCGGCTGGCTGTCGGCGCGCAGCACGCCCTGGTAGACGCGCAGGAGGTTGATGCGCCCGGCGAAGGGGTCGGCGCGGGTCTTGAAGGCGTAGGCGAACAGCGGCTCGGAGTCGCTGGCGGTGAGCTCGATCTCACCCACCCGCAGGGACCCGTGCTTGACCGGCGAAGGCAGGTCCTCGACGATCGCGTCGAGCAGCCGCGTGGTGCCGAGGTTGCGCGTCGCCACGCCGCACACCACCGGGAAGATGCGCCCGTGGTTGGTGCCCTCCTTGAGCGCGCCCACGATCTCCTCGTGGGAGATCTCCTCTCCCTCGAGGTAGCGCTCCATCAGCGCGTCCGACACTTCGCAGACCTCGTCCATCAGCTTTTCGCGGTATTCCTGGGCGCGATCGGCGAGCTCGTCGGGGATCGGGATCTCATCGGCGGCGCCGCGCTCGGGTGTGGGCTGGGCGCGGAACGCCTTCATGTCGACGAGATCGACCACCCCCTCCACGTCCTGCTCGGAGCCGATCGGGATCTCGGTGGCGACGACGTGCGGACCGAACGAGCGCTTGAGCTGCTCGAGCGTGCGGTAGAAGTCGGCGCGCTCGCGGTCGAGCATGTTCACGAACACCATCCGCGCGAGGTCGAGCTCGGCTGCGCGCCCCCACAGGCGGGCGGTGCTGACCTCCACGCCCATCACCGCGTTGACCACGAACACCGCGGACTCGCACACACGCAGCGCGGCCAGCGCGTCGGCCACGAAGCTCGGCTCGCCGGGGGTGTCGAGCAGGTTGATCTTGCGCTCCTGCCAGCGCAGCGTGCTGAGCGCGGTGGAGATCGACATGCGCCGTGCCTGCTCGTCGGGGTCGGAATCCGACACGGTGCTGCCGTCGGCGACCGAGCCGAGCCGCGAGACCACGCCGGCCTCGAACAGCAGCGCCTCATGCAGCGAGGTCTTCCCCGACCCTCGATGTCCGACGAGGGCCACGTTGCGAATCCGGTCCGCTGGGGTGCGCATGAGTGTCTCCTTCCGCTGGGTGCAGTCACCATAACTCCGCGCAGCCGCAAGCGCCAGTGCTGCTCGGCACATCTCCGGCCGGACATAGCGCGCTGCTCGGCCGGCGTGCGCCGTGACCGGCCGCCGGCGCCGGCGACGCCGCTGCGCACGGCGGCTGGCGCGGCGGGGCCTCAGCGAAGCCGCGGCATCACCTCGGCGGCGATCAGCGCCACGTGCTCGAGGTCGTCGAGGTCGATCACCTGCAGGTAGCTGCGCGACATGCCGGCGTCGCGGTAGCGCGCGAGGCGCTCCGCCACCTCCTGGGGGGAGCCGGCGGCGGCGTTGGCGCGCAGCTCGGCGAGCTCGCGCCCGATGCGCGCGGCGCGGCGCTCGAGCTCCGCCTCGCCCTTGCCGCAGCACACGGTGATCGCGTGCGAGCAGACCAGCTCGTGCGGATCGCGCCCGGCGGCCTCGCACGCGTCCCGCACCCCCCGCACGCGTGCGGCGGCGGTGTCGACGTCGGCGAACGGCACGTTGAACTCGGCCGCGAAGCGCGCCGCCAGCGCCGGGGTGCGACGCGGCCCCAGGCCGCCGACGATCACCGGCGGGTGGGGACGCTGCACCGGCTTCGGCAGCGCCGGGCCGGGCTCGAGCGTGTAGTGGCGCCCGGCGAACGAGTAGCTCTCGCCGGCGGGGGCGCTCCACATGCCGGTGAGGATCTGCAGCTGCTCTTCCAGGCGCTCGAAGCGCTCGGCGAAGGGTGGGAACGGCACGCCGTAAGCGCGGTGCTCGGCCTCGAACCAGCCGGTGCCGAGCCCGATCTCCACGCGCCCGCCGCTCATCGCGTCCACCTGCGCCACCGCCACCGCCAGCAATCCCGGCAGGCGGAAGGTGGCGGAGGTGACCATCGTGCCGAGCCGGATCGTGCTGGTCTCGCGGGCGATCGCCCCCAGCGTTACCCACGAGTCGGTGGGCCCCGGCTCTCCCGAGCCCGGTTTGATGCGCAGCAGGTGATCGGAGCGGAAGAACGCCCCGAAGCCGTGCGCCTCGGCTGCCTGCGCCATCGCCAGCTGCTGCTCGTAGCTGGCGCCTTCCTGCGGCTCGGCGAAGATCCTCAGCTCCATCGATGCCTCCTCGGTCGATGCTCGGTTGCAGGCTCACGATGACAGCAGCGCGTCGGCGGGCGGGAGCGGCGGCCTCGCGGCCGCCCGGCGCGTCGCTCCCTCTGCTCGGGTGGCACGTGCCTGTTGGGATCAGGAAGGGGCGGGGGGCTGGCCGAGTTTGAGGCGGTTGCCGTCGGGGTCGGCGACGACGCTCTGCCTGACGCCGGGCCCGATCAGCTCGACCGGGCCGGCCTGCACGCCGCGCCCGGCGAGCCCCGCGAGCAGGCCGTCGAGATCGCCCACGAGCAGCGTGTGCAGCGCGGTGCCCGCGCGCGCGGCGTCGAGCTCGATGCAGAGCCAGCCGGTGCCGGTGAGCCGCCATGCGGCCTCGCGCTCGTTGGGAACCAGGTCGGGAGGGCGGCCGAGCAGCCGCTCGTAGAACTCGCGCGCGCGGGCGATCTCGCCGACGGGGACGTTGGCGAACAGGTGCTCGAACGAGCCGCCGGGCCGCTCCGGGCGACACCCGCGATCGGATGCCTCCTCAGTCGTCGAAGGACTCCTCCTGCATGCGGGAGCGCAGGCGCAGCACGGCCTTGGTGTGCATCTGCGACACGCGCGACTCGGTCACGCCGAGCACCTCGCCGATCTCCCGCAGGGTCAGGTTCTCGTAGTAGTAGAGCGCGATCACCAGCTTCTCGCGCTCGGGCAGGTTGGCGATCGACTCGGCGATGCGATCCTTCAGGTCGCCCACGTCGAGCGCTTTGGCGGGGTCCGGCGCGCCGGGGTCCTCGATCGTGTCCATCAGCGAGACCTGGTCGCCGCTGGAGTCCGACACGCTCCACAGCTCGTCCAGCGCCACGATCGAGGAGTGCGAGATCGCCAGCAGCGAGTCGTTGAGCTCGTCCACCGTGATCCCCAGCTCCTCGGCCAGCTCCTGGTCGGTGGGCGCGCGCTGCAGCGTGTGCTCGAGCTTCGCGTTGGCGCGCTCCACCTCGCGTGCGCGCGCGCGCACGCTGCGCGGCACCCAGTCCAGCGAGCGCAGCTCGTCGATGATCGCCCCCTTGATGCGCATGATCGCGTAGGTCTCGAACTTGATGTCGCGGGACAGGTCGAAGCGCTCGATCGCGCTGATCAGGCCCACGAGGCCGTAGCTGATCAGGTCGGCCTCCTCCACGTGCGGAGGCAGGCCCGCGGCGGTGCGACCCGCCACGTACTTCACCAGCGGCGAGTACGCCACCACCAGCCGCTCACGGACGCGCTGGTCGCCATCCTCCTTGTAGCGCCGCCACAGTTCGCGCAGCTCGATCGGTTTGACGTTCGTCTCCAGGGTCATCCCCTCTTATCACGCCCGAGGGTGACTGCGCGCGTAGGCGCTTCTCAGCTTCGCGGACTCTACCCGAGTATAAATCTGGGTGCTCGACACGGACGCATGTCCGAGCAGCTCCTGGATCGCGCGCAGGTCCGCGCCACCGTCCAGCAGGTGCGTGGCGAAGCTGTGGCGCAGCGCGTGCGGCGAGGCGCCCGCGCCCGCGCCGGCCTTGCCCGTCCACACACGCAGCCGCCGGCGCACGTCGCCGGTGCCGAGCGGGCGTCCGCTCTTGCTCAGGAACAAGGCCCGCGCCGCACGCCCGCGCGCCGCCGCGCGGACCGGCGGACCGGCGCCCGTGCCGGCACGGGCGTGCGTGCGCCCGTGCGCCGCCGAGGCCAGCGTGGAGCTTGCCAGCGCGCCACGTGCGCGCTCCACGTACTCCCTCACGGCCTTCATCGCGGGCTCGCCCACCGGCACCACGCGCGTCTTGCGTCCCTTGCCTTCCACTCGCAGCTGCTCGCCGTCGTAGTCCACGTCGGTGGTGCGCAGCGACACCAGCTCCTCCGCGCGCAGGCCGCATGAGTAGGCCAGCTCGAACATCGCGCGGTCGCGCAGCTCCAGCAGACCCGACGCGGGGATTCCCTCCAGCAGCGCCGCCGCCTCGCGCGCGCTCAGCACGCGCGGCAGCAGCGAGCCCTTGCGCGGCGAGGACACCAGCTCGGCCGGGCTCTGCGCCACCACGCCGTGCTCGCGCAGGCTCTTGAAGAGCGCCCGCAGCGCCGCCAGCTTGCGCGCCGAGGTGCTCGGCGCCGCGCCGCCCTCCGACAGCCCCGCCACGTACCTGCGCACCTCCTTCGCACCCACGCCGGCCGGCTCCAGGCGCCGCTCCACCGCCCAGCGCACGAACTGGCTCACGTCCAGCGCATAAGCGCGACGCGTTCGCGGCGCCGCGTCGCGCCTGCGCAGGTCCTCCTCCAGCAGCCTCGTGGCCTCCGCCCACACGCCGTGCAGGCGTGCCCGCTCGCCCGCCCCGGCTTGCTGCTTGTCGACCATTGCCATCAGCGTCCTTACTTCGCCACCGTCGCGGTGCGGCCTTCCCGCCGCACCGTGCGCAAACGCTACGCCGCGCCGTGCGCCGACGCTAGATTCAACGGCATGAGCGCCCACGCTGCCTCCTCGACCGGCACTCTGATCCCGGCCGCCGCCGCCGGCGAGGCCCCGGCGCCGTGGCAGCCGGGCGCCCCCGCCGCCTACGGCCCGAGCGGCCGCTCGGCCTGGCTCGAGGTGGACTGGCGCTCGCACCAGCGGTGGGTCGACGTCGCAGGCGAGGCGGTGAACGTGATCGATCTCGGCCCCGCGGGCGGCGCGGCCGAGCGCCGCGCGCAGCCGCAGCCGCTGGTGTTTGTGCACGGGCTCTCGGGCTCGTGGCCGAACTGGCTGGAGCAGCTCCCCGTCTTCGCCGCCACCCGCCGGGTGCTCACGCTCGATCTCCCCGGCTTCGGGCACTCGCCGATGCCTTCCCGGCCGATCACCGTCGCCGGCTATGCGCGGCTGCTCGACCGCCTCCTGGGCCAGCTCGGCGTGGACGCCGCCGCGGTGGTGGGCAACTCGATGGGCGGCTTCATCTCAGCCGAGCTCGCGATCTCCTTCCCCCAGCGGGTAGAGCGGCTCGTGCTGGTCTCCGCCGCCGGCATCTCCACCACCGCCAACCCCACCGTCACGCGCGCGCTGCCCGCCCTGCGCCGCACCGAGACCGTGCTCGCGGCCACCGGCGCCTGGGTGGCCGCGCACTCCGACGCCGCCGCCCGCCGCCCGCGCCTGCGCCGGGCGCTGCTGGACCTCGTCGTCGCCCACCCCGGCCGGCTGCCCGCCCCGCTCGCCGCCGAGCAGGTGCGCGGCGCCGGCAAGCCGGGCTTCATGCAGGCGCTGCAGTCGATCCTCGACTACGACTTCCGCGAGCGGCTGCCTGAGATCGCCTGCCCCACGCTGGTGGTGTGGGGAGAGCGCGACCGCCTCGTGCCGCTGCGCGACGCCGACGTGTTCGTCGAGCTCATCCCCAATGCCCGCAAGGTCATCTTCGAGGACACCGGCCACATGGCGATGCTGGAGCGCCCCGCCGCCTTCAACGCGCTGCTCGAGGGGTTCCTGGAGGAGTAGGCGCGGAGCCGGCTCACGGCTCTCCGTCGCGCCGCCCGTCGCGCCCGCGCGCTCAGCGCGTGATCGCGCCCTCGGCGGCGCTGCCCACCAGCTTCGCGTACTTCTGGATCGCCACGTCCACGTGCTCCTCCGCGCGCGGCGGCCGCCGGTAGCCGGCGCTGCGGCGCGCGATCTCCTCGTCTGCGAGCGCCACGTCGAGCCGGCGCGTGTCGGCGTCGACGGTGATCTCGTCGCCGTCGCAGATCGCCGCGATCGGGCCGCCGCGAACGGCCTCGGGCGCCACGTGGGCGACCATGAAGCCGTGCGTGGCGCCGGAGAAGCGCCCGTCGGTGATCAGCGCCACCTGCTCGCCGAGGCCCTCGCCCACGATCGCCGCGGTCACCGCGAGCATCTCGCGCATGCCGGGCCCGCCGGCGGGGCCCTCCGCGCGGATCACCACCACGTCGCCGGCCCGGATGCGATGGTCGAGCACCGCCTGCATCGCCGCCTCCTCGCCGTCGAACACGCGCGCCGGGCCGGTGTGTTTGCGCCGCTCGTGCCCCGACAGCTTCACCACGCAGCCCTCCGGCGCCACGTTGCCGCGCAGGATCGCGAAGCCGCCCGTCGCTTTGATCGGTTCGGACAGCGCCCGCACCACCCGCTGCCCCTCGCTCTCCCGGGCTTCGTCGGCGTGCTCGCCGATGCCCTTGCCGGTGACGGTGAGCGCGTCGGCGTTGAGGATGCCCGCCTCCTTCAGGCGGGCGAGCACCAGCGGCACGCCACCTGCTTCGTAGAGCTCGGTGGCCACGTACCGGCCGCCGGGCTGCAGGTCGCACAGCAGCGGCGTGCGCTCCGAGATCGCCTCGAACTCGTCCAGCTCGAGCGGCACGCCCATTTCGCGCGCCACCGCCATCAGGTGCAGCACGCCGTTGGTGGAACCGCCGCTGGTGGCCACCGCGGCGATCGCGTTCTCGAGCGCCGGCTTGGTGATCACGTCGCTCGGCTTGCGCCCGGCGCGGAGGATCTCCAGCACCAGTTCACCGCACTGCTTGGCCACCGCCAGCTTGCGCCCGTCTTCGGCCGGCACCATCGCCGAGCCGGCGGGCGAGATGCCGAGCGCCTCGAAGGCCATCGCCATCGTGTTGGCGGTGAACTGCCCGCCGCACGCTCCCGCGCCGGGCGAAGCGGCGTCCTCCAGCTCGTGCAGCTCCTGCTCGGTGATCTTGCCCGACGCGTACTCGCCGACCGCCTCGAACACCTGCTGGATCGTCACCTCCGCGCCCTTGTAGTGGCCGGGCTTGATCGAGCCGCCGTAGAGCATCAGCCCCGGGATGTCCAGACGCGCCAGCGCCATCACGGTGCCGGGGATCGTCTTGTCGCAGCCGGAGATCGTGACCAGCGCGTCGAAGCAGTGCGCGGAGGCGACCAGCTCGATCGAGTCCGCGATCAGCTCGCGGGAGACGAGCGAGGCGCGCATGCCGGCGGTGCCCATCGTGATGCCGTCGGAGATCGCGATCGTGTTGAGCTCCATCGGCGTGCCGCCGGCGGCGCGGATGCCCTCCTTGACCTTCGCCGCCAGCACGCGGTTGTTGAAGTTGCACGGCATCGTCTCGATCCACGAGTGCGCCACGCCCACGATCGGCTTGGCGAGGTCCTCGGCGGAGAAGCCGATCCCGTGCAGGTAGGCGCGCGCGGCGGCGCGCTCGGGTCCCTCGGTGAGGGCGCGGCTGCGGTGCTTGAGGTCGAAGGCTGCGGGGGCGCTCACGCTGCGCGCACACTACCGTCCGCGCGCGCCGAGGCGGGAGGCCGGGCGCCGCGTGCGGCCGGCCGGCGCGCCCGTGCGCGGCGCTCGCGCTCCTGCTCCCAGCGATCCAGCCTGGCGAGGTCGCGCCGTATGCGGTCCGGATCGACCTGGCGGCCGGGCAGGTGCATGTTGGCCTCCCCCACCAGCCGCCGCTCGTCCGCCGTCAGCGCCATCCACTTCGCCAGCACGTCGTCGGAGTCGGGCAGGCGCGAGCTGCCGTACGGCCTGGAGTGGTCCGGGAAGCTCACGCAGTACTCGTTCAGCAGCTCGCCGCTGGCCGGCACGTATGCCACCAGCGGCTTGTGCGGGTAGATCAGGTAGGCGTAGGCGGCGCTCTCCTCGGCGGCGCCCAGGCGCGGGCCGCCGGGCACGCTGAGGAAGCCGAGGTCGCGGTACATCGCCCACTCGCGCTCGCTCACGCAGGAGCGCAGCAGCTTCCGCGCGCGCTGCTCGGCCCGGCGCTCGCGCCCAGGGTCGTAGCCCGCCGGCGCGAGCGCGCGGTCGCGGCGCGCCCAGCGCTCGCGCGCGCGCGCGAGCTCGCCCACGAGCGTGGGCCTGACGAGCTCCCACAGCAGCACCACGAGCACGACCGTGGCGGTGCCCAGCGCGAGGCCCACTGCGCCTACAGCGTCGTCTCGGGCGCGCCGCCGGCGGCGCGCGGGAAGAAGATCACGCGCTCCGCGTCGCGGGGCACTTCGTCGAAGCTCTTCACCAGCTCGGCCTCGCGGCGACCGCCCGGAGCCTCGGTTGGCACCGCCGCCCACATGCCCGCGTCGAGCTCGCGACGGAACGCCTCGATCAGCTCCCGCTCCTGCTCGGGCACCTCGACGTCCCCCTCCGCGAGCACCGTCTCTCCGTGGCCGGGCCTCATGCGCAGGAGCTTCATCGACGGCCGGCCTTCCGCAGCAACCTCATCGTGCACCGATTATGGCAAACGCGCGAGCGTCGAAGATCAGCTTCCGCCGCCGCCGGCGCGCGCGCCGGCGAGGCCGATCACGTCCACCGGGCCCGGCCCGCCGCCGACGTCGCGCAGCCCCTGCGCCACCGCCTGCCCGGCCAGCCGGCGGGCCTCGCGCGCCGCCTCGAGCGGCGTGCGGCCGAGCGCCAGCTGCGCCGCCAGCACCGAGGAATGCGTGCAGCCGGAGCCGTGCGCGGCGCCGCCGGGATGACGCTCGCCCTCGATCTCCACCGGCTCGCCGCCGTCCGCGTCCACGTACAGGTCCACCGCCCGCGCCCGGTGCCCGCCGGTCAGCACCACCGCGCGCGGGCCGAGCGCCAGCAGCGCCCGCGCCAGCTCGCGCGCCTCGCCGTCCTCGCCCTCCCCGCCCCGCCCCGCCGCCGGCTCGCGCCCGGCCAGCGCCCGCGCCTCCGGCAGGTTGGGCGTGAGCACGCCGGCGCGGGGCACGATCTCCGCCACCAGCGCCGCCTGCGCCTCGCGCGCCAGCAACCGCGCGCCGGACTCGGCCACCAGCACCGGGTCCACCACCACCGGCGTGCCCGGCGGCAGCCCGTCGAGGGCCTGCGCCACCGCCCGCGCCGTGTCCGCGTCTCCGAGCATGCCCACCTTGACCGCGTGCACCTCGATGTCGGCCAGCACCGCGCGCACCTGCGCCAGCACGATCTCCACGGGCAGCTGCAGCACCGCCTCCACGCCGAGCGTGTTCTGCGCCGTGATCGCGGTGATCGCGCTCGCGCCGTGCACGCCGCAGCGCGCGAACGCCTTCAGGTCGGCCTGGATCCCCGCGCCCCCGCCCGAGTCCGAGCCGGCGATGGTGAGAACGGTGCGCGTCAGGGCTGTTCCGAGGCCGGCATGGAACCCGGCTGCGAGCCAGGCATCGCCCGCATCGCCGATATCGCGTGGCCGCGCCTGCGCGCCGGAAAGATCGCGTAGCTGCCCACCGCGGTCACTAGCAGGCGACCGTCCTCGTGGCGGACCTCGCTGCGCATCACCGCGCTGGTGCGATTGCGCCGGTCCAGCGTGGTGCGGCACACGATCTCGCCGTCGGTCGCGCTCTGCACGTAATTGATCGCGATGTTGATCGTCGCTATGTGCTCCTCCGGCGTGGTCTGCACCCACAGCGTCGAGCCCATGCAGTAGTCCACCATCGCGAACGTCGCCACGCCCGACAGCAGGCCGCCGCCGTTGATCAGCTCCGGGCGGATGCGCAGCCGCACCGTCTGCGGGTCCTCCCAGCGCAGGCCCATGAAGCCGCTCACGCCGTCGAGCGAGCGCGGGCCGCCCTCCGTGCCCGCCGCCGCAGCGCCCGCCGCCGCAGCGCCCGCCGGGGCTTCCTCAGCCGCGGGCCCCGCAAGCGCCCCGTCCACCGCGATCCGAGCGGATGTCTCTGTCCCAGCTCGCCGTTCACTCACTTCCACCAGGCTACGCGACCGTCGCGCGCAAGCGCATCGCCGCCGCCTGCGCCGTGCATCGCCGCCGCCTGCGCCGCGCATCGCCGCCCCCCTGCGCCGTGCATCGCCGCCGCCTGCGCCGCGCATCGCCGCCCCCCTGCGCCGCGCATCGCCGCCGCCCTGCGCGGCGCGCGTGGCCGGCGCACGGCATATTGCTCAGTTTTTTGATTTACTAACTAGCGTAAAGGCTTCCTGAATCTTCGCGCCCGACCGCTCCGCGTCCTGCGCGGCCGGGTTGCGGGGAGTGCAGCAGCCAATCCGAGCTTGCAGGAGGAGATCCAGATGCCGAGAATCCTCGTGACCACAGACGCAGCCGCACCCGTTCCCGCCGCCGGCGCCGCGGTGTTGCTCGACGAGCACGTGCACTCGATTCACCTCAGCACCGACCACGCCGCCATCCAGCTGATCGAGCGCGTCGCCTGGGCGGTCAACGACGCAGAGCACGCCGAAGGCCGTGACGCCGCCGTGCCGCGCGGCGCAGCCGGCGAGGGCAAGCGCGCTGACCGCGCTCGCGGCGGAGCGCGCGAGCGGCGCCGGCGCGACGGCGCCGCGTCCGGCCGCTCGGGAGCGCAACGCTCCTCCACCCTGGCCGCATAACCGCTCGCGCCCGGCGGCCAGTGGATCCGCCCTGCCCGCTCGGGACACGTTCGTGTGACAAGGAAGGCACAAAATCGTCACAGAGACATCGCTGCGGGCACGTTGGCGCGCTTACGGTGGAGGTCATGTCGACCCCCATACGCAAGCCCACCGATCAGCAGCGCTGCGACGTGCCAGGCCAGCGAGATCCGCGACACAGGCTCGGTCGGCTCGGCGAGGATCTCGCAGCGGCTCACCTGGAACGCCTCGGCTTCGCGGTGCTCGAGCGCAACCGGCGCACTCCGTGCGGCGAGATCGACCTGGTGGCAAGCGACGGCGAGGTGATCGTGTTCGCGGAGGTCAAGACCAGGCGCGCTCCCCGGCGAGCGGGCGGCGCTCGCCCACACGAGGAGCCCCTGTCGTGGCTGCGCGCGCGCCAACGCGCCCGCCTGCGCCGGGCCGCCACGGTCTGGCTCGCGGAGCGCGACAGGCCCCGGACGCCCGCCGCGGCCGTGCGCTTCGACGCGATCGGCGTGATCGTGGACGGCCGCGGGCGCCTGCTGGGGCTCGAGCACCTGGAGGGCGCCTGGTAGCCCCGGTGTTTACAGCGCCAGCTGCTGGTAGGCCAGCGACTGGAAGGACATGCGGTGCAGCGGCGAGACGCCGTGGCGCAGGATCGCCTCGCGGTGGATCGGCGTCGAATAGCCCACGTGCTCGGCGAAGCTCCAGTGCGGATGGCGCTCGTCGGCGCGGCGCATGAAGCGGTCGCGCGTGACCTTCGCCACGATCGACGCGGCTGCGATCGCCGCGCTGGTGGCGTCGCCGTCGACGATCGCGCGCTGCGCCCGTCCGAAGTCGGCAACCGCGAAGCCGTCGAGCAGGCACAGCACCTCGCCGCGCACGCCCGCCGTGACGGCCATGCTCGCGTCGCGCAGCGCCGCCAGGTTGGTCTTGTGCAGGCCGCGCGCGTCGATGCCGCGCACGCAACGGGACACCACCGTCACGCGCGCCGCGCTGCGCATGACCAGCGGGTAGAGCTGCTCGCGCGCCTCCGCGCTGTGCTGCTTGGAGTCGTTGAGCGCACCCAGCGCACGCAGCTCGCGGGTGGTGATCGCCTCGTGATCGAACAGCACCGCGGCGGCCACCAGCGGCCCCGCCAGGCAGCCGCGACCGGCCTCGTCGGCGCCGGCCACCAGGCGGTAGCCGAGGCGGCGGTCGAAGGCGAACAGACGCCGCCCGCTGCCGCTGCGGCGGGCGCGGCGACGGGCGCGCGCCGAGGCGGGAGGCCGGACGCCGTCTGTCACGACCGGCAGCGCGACGCGATCGCTAGAAGATGCCGATCCGGTCCGGTGGCCAGTAGGTGGCGATCGCTCCTCCGATGATCCATCCGGTCGGGACGGGCCCCCAGAACCTGCTGTCGTCCGATTCCCCACGGTTGTCCCCCATCATGAACCAGTGGCCGGCCGGAATCGTGATCGGGTCGGGGAAGTTGCACTCGGGGCTGACGCCGCAGGCGCGGATGTAGGAGTCCTGCTCGCGCACGAACGTGCCCTTGCCGGCGGCCTTGCGGTAGACGTGGCCTTCCTTGATGTAGATCTGATCGCCCGGCCCGGCCACCACGCGCTTGATGAAGTTGGTGCCCGAGTCCTCCTTCGCGATCGGCTGCGCGCAGGCCGCGCCGCCGAGCTTGATCACGTGGGGCGTCGGCCCGCACTCCTCCTGCTCGGCGCCTTCGGGCGGGTGGAAGACCGCGATCTCGCCCACGTGCGGTTCGCTGAAGTCCATGCCGATGCGGTTCACCAGCACCCGCTGGCCGACCGCCAGCGTCGGCTCCATCGAGCCGCTGGGGATGCGGTAGGGCTTGATGATCCAGGCCTGGATCGCGAGCGCGAGGCCGAGCGCGACGGCCACGATCACGACCAGCTCGACGACCGCGGCGGTCGTGGATTTGGACTTCTTCGTGCGCAAGCGCTTGCCGCCGGGGGCGGATTGGGCCGTGGTGGCGGCGGAGCGCCGTCCGCCGCTCTTAGGCCCCGGCTTCACGCCGGTGCATCGCCGACCCCAACGCCCTCCTCGGCGTCGCCGGCGTCGGAGGGAGTGTCGCCGTCGCCCGTCGCGTCCTGCGGGTCCTCGGCCGCGGAGGCGCCCGGCGGCTCCTCCTGCGGGTCGGCGCCCGCCGGCGGCTCGCCGGCGTCCTCGCTGTCCGGGCTCCCGCCGCTCTCCTGCGCTGTCTCGCCGCCGGCGTCCGAGCTGGCTGCGACGCCCTGCTCGCCCGCGCCGGCCTGCTCCTGCTCGAGCTCCTGTTGCTTTGCGACGCCCTCCGCGAGCGTCTCCTGCGCGGTCATGCCCTCGGCGTCGGTCGCCTCGCCGGCGCCGTCAGCCTGCTGCTCGAACAGCAGGCCGGGCTCGACCGCGACCTCGGGACCGGTGTAGCGGCGCTCGCGCACACGCGCGCGCTTGCCCACGCGGTCGCGCAGGTAGTAGAGCTTGGCCCGCCGCACGTCGCCGCGGGCGGCCAGCTCGATGCGCTCGATCTTCGGCGAGTGCAGCGGGAACATGCGCTCCACGCCGACGCCGAAGGACTGCTTGCGCACGGTGAAGGTCTCGCGCGCGCCGTGGCCCTGGCGCTTGATCACGACTCCCTCGAAGACCTGCACGCGCCTGCGCGTGCCCTCGATCACCTGGAAGTGCACCTTCAGGCGATCTCCGGGCGCGAACTCCGGGACGCGGCGCAGCTGGGCGCGCTCGATTGTTGCGATGACGCTGCTCATGGGATCGAAGAGAGGTATCGCGTCCTTGGCTGACAGAGGCCCCGCGACGGAGCGCTCGGCTGGGACGCGAGCAGGAATGGTAGCGAACGGTCGCAGCCGGCTCGCCACACCGGCTGCGCTCACGCGTCCCGATCCTCGCCGCCGCGCAGGCCGCGCTCGCGGCTGCGCTGCGCCCGCCACCGGGCGATCTGCTGGTGATGACCCGACAGCAGCACCTCCGGCACGCGCCAGCCGCGGAACTCCGCAGGGCGCGTGTAGTGCGGGTACTCGGGGTTGCCCTCGAGCGCGGCGCTGAAGGACTCCTCCTCGGCCGAGCGCTCGTCTCCCAGCGCCCCTGGCAGCTTGCGCATGACCGCGTCGCACAGCACCATCGCGGCGAGCTCGCCGCCGCTAAGCACGTAGCGCCCGATCGAGATCACGTCGCTGGCGAAGTGCTCGACGATGCGCTCGTCGAAGCCCTCGTAGCGCCCGCACAGCAACGTCAGCTCGCGCTCGCCGGCGAGCTCGCCGACGAGGCGCTCGTCGAGCAGCCGCCCGCCGGGCGCGAGCGCGATCACGCGGCGGCGGCTGCGCAGCAGCACGGGGTCGGTCTGGTAGCGCGCGCGCAAGGCGGCCTCGAGCACGTCCACGCGCAGCACCATGCCGGCGCCGCCGCCGAAGGGCGTGTCGTCGACCTGGCCGCCGCTGAGCGGCGTGTGCTCGCGTGGGTTCACGCACTCCAGGCGCGACCCGGCGGCCAGCACGTTGGCGACGTGGCGCTGGCCGGCGAACCATCCGAACCACTCGGGGAACAGGGTGAAGACGTCGATGTTCACGAGCCCTCCCCGCTTGCGCCGCCGCGTCTCCGACCAGGACCGCGCGCCTGCTCGCCGGCGTCCAGCCCGAGAAAGCCGAGGTCGACCTCGATGCGCCGTCGTTGCGGCGTCACGGCGCGCACCGCGTCCTTGACCATCGGCACGAGCAGCGGCTCGCCGCCGCCGGCCGGCTGCACCTCGAGCGCCTCGCACGACGGCAGCTCGAGCAGCCGGCTGACCGTGCCCAGCACGTGCTCGCCGTCGAGGACCGCGCAGCCCTCCAGTTCGTGCGCCCACCACTCGTCCTCGCCCAGCTGCGGCGCCTGCGCGCCGCGGACCCCCAGCTCGCTGCCGCGCAGCGCGAGCGCTGCGTCGCGGTCCTCGACCCCCTGCACGCGCACGATCGGACGCGCGTCGGTGCCGGCGCGGCGCACGATCGGCGCGCTGACAGCGCCCAGCGTGACGACGGTGCCAGCCTGCAGCAGGCGCCCTCGCGGCCGCGTCACGTAGAAGCTGCCGTCGAGCCCGTGGGGGCGTCCCACGCGTCCAGCGGAGATCGTCGCATCGGCGCCCTCCCCGCCGGGCTCGCGTCCCGCCGCTGGGCCGGGCGCTCGCGTCAATCGACGATGTCGACGAGCACGTGGCTGCCCTCGCCGGCGGCGGCCGCTTTGACCACGGTGCGCAGGGCGTGCGCGGTGCGCCCGCCGCGGCCGATCACCCTGCCGTAGTCGTCCGCAGCCACGCACAGCTCGAGCACGATCGTGCCGTCGTCCTCCTCGAACTGCTCCACCTCGACCGCCTCCGGATCGTCGACCAGCCCTTCGGCGAGGTACTCCAGCAGCCGCTTGGGGTTCTCGCTCGCCATCCGCGTCAGCGCATCATGCCGCCGGGCGCGCTAGCCGACCTCGATGCCCTGTATGCGCAGCAGCTTGCGCACGGTGCCGGAGGGCTGCGCGCCGCGCGCCAGCCAGCTGCGCGCGCGCTCCTCGTCGATCACGATGCTGGAGGGGTCCGACTGCGCGTTGTAGTGGCCGATCGTCTCGATCACGCGGCCATCGCGCGGCGAGCGCTGGTCGGCGACCACCACGCGCCAGATCGGGTCCTTCTTGCCGCCCACACGCGTGAGCCTCAGCCTTACCGCCACTTGTTCCTCTCGTTCATGAAGTTGATCCCGCGAATGGCAGAGCTTAGACGGTTTCAGCGGGCTCCCCGCATCAGCGCGCCGATGTCCGGCACGCGGCCGCGGCCGACCTGGCGCATCACCTTGCGCATCTGCCCGAACTGCTTGACGAGGCGGTTGACCTGCTGCACGTTGGTGCCGGAGCCGCGCGCGATGCGCAGCCGGCGCGAGCCCTTGATCAGGTCGGGGTGGCGGCGCTCCTCCGGGGTCATCGAGAGGATGATCGCCTGCAGGCGGTCGAGCTCGCGTTCGTCGAGCTTCATGCTCTGCAGCTGATGGCCGGCAAGGCCGGGGATCATGCCGAGGACGCTGGTCAGCGGGCCCATTTTGCGGACCATCTTGAGCTGGTCGAGGAAGTCGTCGAGGCCGAACTCGTTGCGGCGCAGCTTGCGCTCGAGCGTGCGCGCCTGCTGCTCGTCGATCTCACGCTCGGCGGTCTCGATCAGGCTCAGCACGTCGCCCATGCCGAGGATGCGCTGGGCCATGCGGTCGGCGTGGAAGCGCTCGAACTGCTCGAGCTTCTCGCCGGTGGACGCGAACAGGATCGGCTTGCCGGTGACGGCCCTCACCGACAGCGCCGCGCCGCCGCGCGCGTCGCCGTCGAGCTTGCTCATGACCACGCCGTCGAACTGCACCGCCGCGGCGAAGCTCTCGGCCACGTTGACCGCGTCCTGCCCCGTCATCGCGTCCACCACCAGCAGCACGTCGTCGGGTCGCACCGCCTCGCGGATGCGCACCAGCTCGGCCATCAGCTCCGCGTCCACGTGCAGGCGGCCGCTGGTGTCCACGATCAGCACGTCCTTGCCCTCGGCGCGCGCGCGCTCGAGCGCCCAGGCGGCGATCTCCACGGGATCGCCGTCGCTGCCGCGCTCGTAGACCGCCGCGCCCGCCTGCGCGCCCACCTTGACGAGCTGCTCGACCGCGGCCGGCCGGTACACGTCGCAGGCGGCCAGCGCCACCGAGGAGCCGTGCTCGCTGTGCAGGTAGCGCGCGAGCTTGGCGGTGGCGGTGGTCTTGCCGGAACCCTGCAGGCCGGCCATCAGGATCACGGTCGGCGGCCGCGAGGCGAAGGCGAGCGGGGCGCGCTCCGGCTCGCCGCCGCCGTCCTGCGCGCCCGCCCCGCCCATCAGCGCCGTCAGCTCCTCGGCGACGATCTTCACGATCTGGTGGCCGGGGTTGAGCCCGCCCACCACCTCTGCGTCCAGGCAGCGCTCCTTCAGCTGCGCGGTGAACTGGCGCACCACCTTGAAGTTGACGTCGGCCTCGAGCAGCGCGAGCCGGATCTCGCGCATGGTCGCCTCCACGTCCTGCTCGCTCAGCGTGCCGCGCTGGCGTACGTCCGCGAGCGTGGCCTGCAGTTTCTCGCCCAGAGAGTCGAACACGGTGGGGTGATTCTCGCAGCCGCGAGCGCCGAGGAGCGCCCTATCGCGCCGGACGAGCGCCCCGGCGGGGCGTCAGGCGTCCGTGTCGCCCGGCGGCACCTGCGGACGGGCCGGAGCCGGGGGCACGGCGGCGGGCCCGTTCGCGTCCGGGAGGCGACCTTTGAGCGCCTCGCCGATGCCACCGAAGGCCTGCGCGAACTCGGATGGCACGACGAACACCTTGTTGGCTTCGCCGTCGGCGAGTTCGGGGAGCATCTTCAGGTATTCGTAGCTGAGCAGCGCCTGGTCGGGCTTGCCCTCGTGGATCGCCTTGAAGACCGTGTCGATCGCCTTCGCTTCGCCCTCGGCCCGCAACATCGCCGCCTGACGCTCGCCCTCGGCGCTGAGCACCGCGGCCTGCTGGGCGCCTTCGGCGGTCAGCACCGCCGCCTGCTTTGCGCCCTCGGCGGTGAGGATCTGCGACTGCTTCTCGCCTTCGGCGGTCAGGATCGCGGCGCGACGGTCGCGCTCGGCGCGCATCTGCTTCTCCATCGCCGTGCGGATGTCCGGCGGCGGGTCCACCGACTTGATCTCCACGCGGTTGATGCGGATGCCCCACTTGCCGGTGGCCTCGTCGAGCACGGTGCGCAGCTCCGCGTTGACGTTCTCGCGCGCCGTCAGCGTCGCCTCCAGCGTGAGCCCGCCGATCACGTTGCGCAGCGTGGTCACCGTCAGCTGCTCGATCGCCTGCAGCGGGTTGGCCACCTCGTAGGTGGCTGAGCGGGGGTCGGTGATCGTGAAGTACAGCACCGTCTCGATCGCCACCACGACGTTGTCGTCGGTTATCACCGACTGCGGCGCGAAGTTCACCACCTGCTCGCGCAGGTCGACGAGCGGGCGCACGCGGTCGATGAAGGGCGTCACCAGCGTCAGCCCCGGTTCGAGCGTGCGGCTGTAGCGGCCGAGCCGCTCGACCACGCCGGCGCGCGCCTGCGGGATCACGCGGATCGTGCGCGCCGCCACAACCAGCGCGAACACCACCAGCACTATCACGACGATCAGAACGGCCATGGCTTCCTTTCAGTGCATGACGAGCGCCGTGGCGCCCCGTATCTCGACGACCTCGACGCGCTCGCCGGCGTCGATCACCTCGTCGTCGTCGTAGCTTCGCGCCGTCCACACCTCGCCGTTGTCGACCTTCACGCAGCCCACGCCCTCGGCGTTGGCGATGCGCTCGAGCACCATCGCCCGGTGCCCCACCAGCGCGGCCGCGCCGGTGCGGATCGCCGGCGGCAGCCGCCGGTGGCGGCGCGCCACCGGACGCAGCGCGCCGAACACGATCAGCGAGGCCAGCACGAACACCACCACCGCCAGCGGCGCCCCCACGCCGGCGGCGCTGACCGCCGCCGCCAGGCCCGCGCCGAGCGCGAACGGCAGCAGGTAGAGGCTGCCGGTGTGCATCTCCCCCAGACCGAGCACGCAGGCGGCCACTACCCACAGGATCCAGTCCATGCCTCCCAGGTTACTCCTGCGCGATCAGCGCACGCGCAAACTCGCCGGCATCGAACGGCCGCAGGTCCTCGACCTGCTCGCCCACGCCGATCAGCTTCACCGGCAGGTCGAGCTCCTTGGCGATCGCCAGCGCGATGCCGCCGCGCGCGGTGCCGTCGAGCTTGGTCAGCGCCACGCCGGTGACCTCGGCGGCCTGCGCGAACATGCGCGCCTGGTGCAGGCCGTTCTGGCCGGTGGTGGCGTCGATCGTCAGCAGCGTCTCGTGCGGCGCGCCCCCGTATTCGGTCCCACCCGCCCGGGAGATCACCCGGTGCACCTTGGCGAGCTCGCCCATCAGGTCGTGCTGGGTGTGCAGGCGCCCGGCGGTGTCCACGATCACCACGTCGAACCCCTCCGCGCGGGCCCTCGCGATCGCCTCGAACGCCACCGCGCCGGGGTCCGAGCCCGCCGGGCCGGTGACGATCTCGCAGCCGGCGCGCTCGGCCCAGCCCTCGAGCTGCTCGCCGGCGGCCGCCCGGAAGGTGTCGGCGCCGGCCAGCAGCACCCTGCTGCCGAGTTGCTCGCGCAGGTGCCACGCAAGCTTGCCGATGGTGGTGGTCTTGCCGGTGCCGTTGACGCCCACCGCCATCACCACTGTGGGCTTGGCGCGCACGTCGATGCGCGCATCGCCGACCGTCGCTGTCGCGGCCAGCAGCGCGATCAGCCGCTCGCTCAGCGCCTCGCCCCCCTCCAGCTCGCCGGCGCCCGCCTCGCCCTCGAGCGCGGCCACCACCGCCGCGGTGGCGGCTGCGCCCACGTCCGCCATGATCAGCGCCTCCTCGAGGCGTTCCCAGGTGTGCTCGTCCAGCTCTCCGAACAGCGTGGCCTGGACCTCGGAGGACAGCGCCTGGCGGGTCTTGGCCATGCTCTCGCGCAGGCGGCGGAAGAGGCCGCCGCGCTGGCGGGCGCCCTGCGCCTCGTGCGCGAGCGCGCCGGCGGGCTCCTCCTCGCCGGTGACGAACAGTTCGCTCCAATCGCGCGCCACGGGGCGCGCGAGGATAGCAGCGGCCCGGCGCGGCGTCGCCGCCCGATGGCGGCCGCTCAGGCGACCTCGGCGATCTCCTCGAGCTGCTCTCGCTCCGCCGGCAGGCGCCGCGAGAGCACCTTGGAGACGCCGTCCTGTCCCATCGAGACGCCGTACAGCCAGTCGGCGGCGTCCATCGTGCGCTTCTGGTGGGTGATCACGATGAACTGGGCGCGGTCGGAGTAGCGCCGCAGCAGCGTCAGGAAGCGCTCGAGGTTGATGTCGTCGAGCGCCGCCTCGACCTCGTCGAGGATGTAGAAGGGGCAGGGGCGCGCCAGGAAGACCGCGAACAGGAACGCCAGCGCGGTCATCGACTTCTCACCGCCGGACAGCAGCGTCAGGCGCTTGGTCGACTTGCCGGCGGGGGTGATCTCGATCTCCACGCCCGGCAGCTGTTCGCCCTCGGCCTGCTGCGCCTCGCTCTCGGCGTCCGCCGCCGCCTCCCAGTCGCCCTCCGCGCCCGCCGCCCCGCCCCGGCCGCCAGCCAGCGGCTGCCCGCCCAGCACCGGCCGCGGCGTCTGCTCGTCCTGCACTAGTCGCAGGCGCCCGGAGCCGCCCGGGAAGACCTCGCCGACGAGCTCCTCGAAGTTGCGCGCAGCGGCGGCGAAGGTCTCGACGAAGGTCTGCTCGATCTGCCTGTCGGTTTCGCGGATCAGCGAGCGCAGCTCGCGCAGCGCCGTCTCGAGGTCGACCCGCTGCGTCTCGAGCTCCTCCACGTGCTCGAGCGCCTCCGCGTACTCGTCCTGCGCCAGGGGGTTGACGGGGCCGAGCTGCTCGCGCCGGCGGGTGAGACGCTCCACTCGCGTGCGCAGCGCCTGCGCCTCCTCCTCGCCCAGCTCCGCCTCCGGCTCCTGCGCCTCGGCCTCCACGCCGAGCCCGGCGGCGACGGCCGCGCACTCCTGAGCGGCCTCCTCGGCGCGGTCGCGCAGGCGCTGGGCAGCCACCTCGGCGGCGGTGACGGCCTCGCCGCAGGCGCGCAGCTCGGCCTGGATCTCGCTCTCGGCGGCGGCGCACTCGCGCAACGTCACGGCCATCTCCTCCCCCGCCGCGCGGTCGGCTGCGAGCCGCGTCTCGATCGCCTCGACCCTGGCCTGCACGGCGGCGATCGCCCCCTCGATGGCCGTGGCCAGGCGGCGGGCGCGCGGAAGCGCCTGCTCGTCGAGCGCCCGCTGCGCCTGCAGCTGCTCGAGCCGCCGCCGGCTGGCCTCCTGCTCGCGCTCGCGCCGCTCGCGCTGCCGGCGCTCGGCGGCGAGCTCGCCCTCGAGCTCGGCCTGGCGCACCGCCAGCGGACCCTGCGCCGGAGCGATGCGCCGCTGCTCGATCAGCCACTCGGCGCGCCGCTGCGCCTCGCGCTCCTCCGCCAGCAGGCGCTCCGCGGCGCGCAGCGCCTGCTCGGCCTCCACGCGCGCCTCGTCGCAGGCGCGCGTCAGCTCGAGCGCCCGCTCGGCGGCCGTGCGCGCCGCGTGCTCGTCCTGCGCGGCGCGCTCGGCCGCCCCGATCAGCCGGTCACGTTCGTTGCGGCGGGCGAGCACGCGCTCGCTGCCGCCCTCGGCGAGCTGGCGCACCTCACCCCACGCCGCGAACCACACGCGCCCGCTCCTGGTCGCGGCGATGCCGGCGAACTCGCTCGGCAGGTCCTCCAGGCGCTCCACCACCCACGCGTCGCCGAGCAGCCTCGCGGCCAGCGCCATCACCGCCGGCGGGCCGCTCACGAGCTCGAGCAGCGCCCGCGCCCCCGGCACGGGCGGCGTCCGCGCGCCGGCCGGCTCGACGGGCTCGTGGCCGCCGCCGGCGAGCAGCGCGACGGCGCCGTCGGGGCCGGCCCCGTCGAGCAGTCGCTGGGCGCCGCCGACGTCCTCCACCAGCGCCGCGTCCAGGCGCCCGCCGAGCGCGGCCGCCAGCGCCAGCTCGCAGCCCTCCTCCACCACCAGCTCCTCGCTCAGCGCCCTGGGCGATTGCGAGCGCTCCGGCCCCGCGTGGGCGTGCGCGCGCAGGAACTGGTTGGCAGCGGCGAGCTCGGCGCCCACCCGCTCGCACTCGCGGCGCGCGTCCTGCAGGCCCCGTTCGGCTCCGCCCAGCTGCTCGCGGGCCTGCTCGGCCTGCTCGTCGGCGCGCGCGAGCGCGGCGCGCGCCGCGGCGGCGCCGGCCTGCGCCTGCTCGGCGCCGGCCTGCTGGCGTTCGAGCTCGGCGCGCAGCTCCACCAGCTCGCGCTCGATCTCCTGCTCGCGGCCGCGGGCGAGCTCGGCCAGCTGCGCCTCGAGCGCGGCGATGCGATCCTCGCCGGCGGCGCCGGCGGCGGCCACCTCGCCGCCCTCGCGCCGTCCCACGCGCTCGAGCGTCTGCAGCTCGTGCTCGACGCGCTCGATGCGCCGTGCCAGCGCCTGCGCGCTCGCGCTCGCCTGCTCGGATCGCAGCGACAGCCGCTCGCGCGCGGAGCGGCCGTCGTAGAGCAACTGCGCGAGCGCGTCGTGGCGCTCCGCCCGCTCCGCCAGCGCCCGCTCGGCGGCGCCCCGCTGCTCGATCGTGAGCGTGAGGCGCTGCTCCACCTCGGCGCGCGCGGAGCGCGTGCGCGCAACGTCGCGCTCGGCGCCGGCGAGCTGCTCGCGGCAGGCGCGCAGCTCCTCGCGCGCGAGCTCCCAGCGAGCCTGCAGGATTTGGCGCTCGAGGCGCTCGTGCAGCTGCGCGGCTTCGGCCTGGCGCTTGAGCGGGCGCAGCCGGCTGCGCGCCTCGCGCTCCACGTCGAGCGCGCGATCGAGGTTCTCCTGCGTGCGCTCGAGCTTCAGCTGCGCGCGCCTGCGGCGCTTGCGGTGCTTGCCGAGGCCGGCGGCCTCCTCGATCAGCAGGCGCCGCTCGCGCGGCTTGGAGGTCACGATCGCCTCCACCCGGCCCTGCGAGACCACCGAGTGGGTCTCCTTGCCCAGGCCGGTGTCCGACAGCGTCTCGATCACGTCGCCCAGCCGGCAGCGCGCGCCGTTGAGCTTGTAGCCGCCTTCGCCGCTCCGGTCGAGCCGGCGCACGATCGAGATCTCGCTCATCGGCACGTCCACGGCGCCGTCGGAGTTGTCGAGCACGATCTCCACCTCGGCCGCGCTGCGCGGCTGCACGCCGTGCCCGCCGCCGAAGATCACGTCCTGCATCGACTGGCCGCGCACCGCCAGCGGCGACTGCTCGCCCATCGCCCACAGCACCGCGTCGGTGACGTTGGACTTGCCCGACCCGTTCGGCCCCACCACCACGCTCACGCCGGGGCCGAAGTCCAGGCGGGTGCGGTTGGGGAACGACTTGAAGCCGTTCATCGTCAGCGACTTCAGTCGCATGCGCACCCCCTGCCCGGACGGCGCGCGCTCATGGCTCGCCGGCCAGCGAATCCACCGCCATGCGCGCCGCCTGCTGCTCGGCGTGCTTCTTGCTGCGGCCGCTGCCGCTGCCGAGCTCGCGGCCGTCGACGCGGGCGACGACCGTGTATGTGCGCTCGTGCGGCGGCCCGTGCTCGCCGCAGACCTCGTAGCTGACGCTCGCCCCGCGCCTGGCCAGCAGCTCCTGCAGCGCCGACTTGAAGTCCACCGGGTGCTCGAGCGCCTGCCCGATCTCGGGTGCGAAGGCCTCCACCACCGCCTCCGCCGTGCGCTCGTAGCCGGCGTGCAGGTAGCACGCGCCGATCACCGCCTCGATCACCGAGGCGAGCACCCGCTCGGTGCCCACCAGCGCGACGACGCTCTCCCCCGCGCCCGCGGGGGCCGCCGCCAGCAGCCGCTCGGGCAGGCGCAGGCGCTCCGCGACCGCGCGGCAGGACACCCCGGAGACCGCCTGCGCGCGGATCTTGGTGAGCCGGCCCGCGCCGAAGCGGTCCGCCTCCAGGCGCGGGTACAGGTAGGCGGTCACGGCCAGCGCCAGCACGCTGTCGCCGAGGAAGGCCAGGCGGGTGTAGGAGCCGCTCGGGCGCTCGCTCCAGGAGGCGTGCGTGAAGACCTGGCGCGCGAGCTCCTCGGGCAGGTCCTCCAGCAGCTCGGCCAGCAGCATCAGGCCTCCGCATTCGCGGTCCCGCTCGGGCTGTGGGCGAGGACGAAGTCGACCGCTGCGCCGACCGTCAGGACCTGGGCCGCCTGCTCGTCGGACATGCGCACGCCGTAGGTGTCCTCGAGCTCCTGCACGAGCGTGTACAGGTCGAGCGAGTCCGCTTCGAGGTCCTCCTTGAAGCGGGTCTCCTCGTCGATCCGCGCGGGATCGACGTCGAGCTCGTCGGCGAGGTGGTCGCGGATCAGGATCAGCACCTGCTCGCGGGTCATCGGGGGCACGGCTGCGGCTCGCTGGTCATGGCGCGCCCGGCAGGCTAGCGCCGACCGCGGACACGGGCGCGCGCCTGAGCGCGCCGGCGCGCTCGAGCGCGGCATGGGTCTGGCCCACCACGTCCTCGCGCGCTCCGCGCTGCGCGCGCAGGATCGCCTGTGCGAAGCCGCGGCGGCTGAAGCGCCCGTGCGGCACCACGCCGAGCCTGCGCAGCCCCAGCAGGTAGGCGCCGCCGTTGGCCTCGGGGTCGATCTGCTCGCGAAAGCCGCGCAGCGCTCCGCGCAGCAGCAGGCCGCCGAGCTTGCCCGCGTTCGAGGAGGTGGCGGCGTCGCGCACGGCCGCGAGCATCGTCTGCGAGACGCCCTCGCTGAGCTTCAGCGCGATGTTGCCGGTGAAGCCGTCGGTCACGATCACGTCGGCGACCCCGGATACGAGGTCTCCTCCCTCGACGTTGCCGACGAACTCGAAGGCGTCGAAGGAGGGGTCTGCGCTCATCACGCGCTCGCGCAGCTCGGCGTGCGTCTCCACCACCAGCGCGCTGCCGCGCGACGACTCCTCGCCGTTGGAGAGCAGGCCCACCCGCGGCCGCTGCACGCCCAGCACCGTGCGGGCCAGCGCGGCGCCCATGAACGCGAACTGCACCAGGTGCTCGCGCCTGGCCTCGGCGCTCGCGCCAACGTCGATCAGCGTCACCGGACTGCGCGGCACCGGCAGCGGCAGCGCGAGCGCAGGCCTGTATATGCCCGCGGCGCGCTTGATGTTGAAGGTGCCGGCGGCGAGCGCGGCGCCGGTGGCCCCGGCGCAGACGAGCGCCTGCGCGCGGCCCTGTGCGACCGCCGCCGCCGCCTGCACGATCGACGCATCCGGCGTCGAGCGGACCGCCAGCACGGGGTCGGGCGCCTTCGCGATCGACACCGGCGCGTGCACGATCTCGACGCCGGGCTCGGGCTCCCCGAGCTCGCCGGCCGGACCGAACAGGATCACCCGCGCCCCCTCGCCGGCGGCCAGCCTCGCGCCCGCGGCGACCTCGGCTGCGCCCAGGTCGGCGCCGTTGCAGTCCACCGCCACGACCGGCTGCTCGCGGGCGCCCGCGGCAGGCGTCTGGAGGCTGGGGGAGCGCGCCCCTCGTGTCACTGCCGGCTAGGCGTGGTCGTGTTCGTGCTCGTGTTCGTCGTGCGCAACGATCTCGCGCCCCGAGTAGGTGCCGCACACGGGACAGACCCGGTGCGGGCGGCGAGGACTGTGGCACTGAGGGCAGGCGTTCAGCGCGGGCGCGGCGATCTTGTGCTGCGCGCGCCGCTGGGCGGTGCGGCTGTGCGACTGCTTTTTCTTGGGGACGGCCATGAGCGTCAGAAGGGTAGCAATCGCGGCCCACCGGGCGGCCCGGCCCGCCCGGTCCGGCGCCCGCCTGTCGCCCGGAGCCGGCCGCCGCCCGGCGCGGCGGCGGTGAGCCGGACGTCGCTCAGCCGAGTTTGAGCTCGCGCAGCTTGTCCCAGCGGTGGTCGGGGGCGGGCTCGTGGTGGTGCTCGTCTGCGACCTCGTTGAGGTCGGCGGCGCACACCGGGCACAGGCCCGCGCAGTCCTCCCGGCAGAGGACCTTCGCCGGCAGCGCCAGCGCGAAGGCGTCGTGCGCCCAGTCGGACAGGCGCAGCGTCTCCTCGGCGACGTACGGGCTGTCCAGCTCCTCGCCGCCCGCCGGCACGTCCACCTCGCGCGCGTCGACCTCGACGGTCGGGGCGGCGTCCTTCAGGCAGCGCATGCACGGACCGTGCACCTCGGCCACGAAGCGCAGGCGCAGCGCGTAGCCGCCGCCGTTCATGCGCGAGACGCCCAGCTCGACGCTCGCGGGCGCCGGCCACGCGTGGTAGCGCTCGCTGCCGAGCAGCAGCGGCTCGATCGGCACCGGCAACGTGAGGCGGCGCCCCTCGCCGGGGCTCAGCCGCAGCCCCGCGAGGTCGAAGTCGTGGGCCTGGACGGGCATCCCCTCCAGGCTAGCCGGTGCCCCGGAATGGGGTGCGAGCCGGCGGGGGAGCGCTACGCGTGCGCCTGCAGTTCCCGCTTGAGCACCTTGCCGGTGGCGTTGCGGGGCAGCTCCGCCACGAACAGGACGTCGCGCGGCACCTTGTAGCGGGCGAGGTTGGCCTTCACGTAGCCCTGCACGTCCTCGGCGCTCAGCCCGCTGCCTGCGCGGCTGACGACGAACGCGCGCAGGCGCTGGCCGAACTCGTGGTCCTCGACGCCGACGATCGCGACGTCCTCGATCTGCGGGTGCTCGGCGAGCAGGTCCTCCACCTCGCGCGGGAACACGTTCTCGCCGCCGCTGATGATCATTTCGTCGTCGCGACCGTCGACGAACAGCCGTCCGTCGGCGTCGAAGTGGCCCACGTCGCCGGTGCTCATGAGGCCGCCGATGATCTCCTTGTTGCCGCCGCCGGTGTAGCCCTCGAACATCATCTCGTTGGCGACGAAGATGCGCCCGCCCGCGCCCGGCGGCACCTCGTGGCCGTCGGCGTCGAGCAGCTTCACGACCGTGCCCAGGGGCGGGCGGCCGGCGGTGCCGGGGGCGGCGCGCAGGTCTTCGGGCGTGGCGATCGTGGCCCACGCGACCTCGGTCGAGCCGTACAGGTTGTAGAGCACCTCGCCGAAGGTGTCCATCACGCGCGTGGCCAGCTCGCCCGGCAGCGCCGAGCCGCTGGCGGCGATCACGCGCAGGCAGCCGACGTCGTAGCGGCCGACCGTCTCGGCGCCGAGCTCGAGCATGCGTTGCAGCATCACCGGCACGACCGCCAGCGCGCTCGCGCGGTGCTGCGCGACCGCCCGCAGCGTGTCCTCGGGATCGAAGCGCCGGCGCAGCACGAGCGTGGAGGCGAGCGGCAGCGCGAGCGTGAAGTGCGCGAAGCCCCAGGAGTGGAACATCGGCGCCGCGATCACCGTGGTCTCGCGCGCGCGCAGCGGGATCTTCGAGAACATCGCCGCCATCGGCTCGATCGAGTCGGGCTCCTTGCGCGTGGCGCCCTTGGGGGCGCCGGTGGTGCCCGAGGTGAGGATCACCACGCGCCCGTGCTCCTGCGGAGGCTCGAGGTCGCTGGTGGCGCCGGCCGCGATCAGCTCCTCGACGTGGGGGTGCTCGTCGCCGGCGCGCGCACGCTCCCCGCCGGACTCGCGCCAGGCGATGAAGCGCTTGCGCTCCGTGCGGTCTTCGGCGATGAGGCCGGTGAACTCCTCGTCGTAGACCACCGCGGCCGGGTTCTCGCGCGCGAGCACGTCGGCGATCTGGGGGCCGGCGAAGGCGGTGTTCAGGTACAGGGCGCTCGCGCCGAGCTTGGAGCAGGCGGCGGTGACCTCGACGAAGCCACGGTGGTTGCGGCACATGATCGCCACGCCGTCGCCTTCGCCGATGCCGGCTTCGCGCAGCCCGTGCGCCAGCGCGTTGGTGCGCCGGTGCACCTCGCGGAAGGTGAGCGTGCCGCGCTCGTCGACGATCGCCAGGCGCTCCGGGTAGCGGGCCGCCGATCCCGCGTAGGCGGCTGCGGGGGTGGGGCCCCAGCGGCGCAGCGCGGCCAGCGACCGCACGGTCCTGTCGGGCCGGCTCGGACGCAGCAGGCCGGTGTCGAGGAAGGTCTTGGCGACCGCCAGCTTGTAGCGAGCTTCGCGCGAGTTCACCGGCTCGACCCTACCCAGCTCGTCTCTGCGCGTCCATGCGGTTCTCCCACCGGCGCTGCGCACGGGGCCGTTGGCGGCGCCGGGCCTCCGGGCGCAAGCTAGCTGACTTCAGCGGGTTCGTCCTTGCCCTGCAGGCGCTCGCGCCCGCGCTGGACGGCGGCGATGAACTTGGACAGGTTGACCTCGAGCGTGTTGAGGATCTCATCCGCGTAGTCCTCGGCGCCGAGCCGGATCTCGCGCTCGCGCGCGCGCGCGTCCTCGACGATGTCCTCGGCGGCGCGCTCGGCCTGCTTGGTGACCTCCTGCTCGCCGACCAGTTTCTCCTGGCGCTCGCGCGCGTCTTTGATGATGCGCTCGGCCTCCTTCTTGGCCTCGGCCAGCATCTCCTGGCGCTCCTTGACGATCCAGCGCGCCTGCTTGATCTCCTCGGGGATGGTGGCGCGCATCTGGTCGAGGATGTCGTAGATCTCCTCCTTGTCCACGCGTACCTGGTCGGTGAGCGGCACCGGCTTGGCGTTGTGGACGAGATCGTCGAGCTTGTCTATGAGAACCAGGACATCCATGCGGTCACAGCCTATCCCGCCTGTGAGTTCGTCAGCGTCTGAGCTCTTCCTGCAAGCGCCGCGCGACCTCGTCGGGCACGAGGTCGTCGATCTTGCCGCCGAAGGTGGCGAGCTCCTTCACGCCGCTCGATGACAGGAAACTGTACTGCGGCGAGGCCATCAGGTAGACGGACTCGACCTCCGGGTCCTGGCGGCGGTTGAGCTGGTTCATCTCCAGCTCGTACTCGAAGTCCGAGATCGCGCGCAGGCCCTTGACGATCGCCCTCGCGCCGACGCTGCGGGCGAAGTCGACGACGAGCGTGGAGAACGGCTCCACGCGCACGTTCTCGAGATCCGCGAGCGCCCGCTGCACGAAGCCCACGCGCTCGCCGATGTCGAACAGGGCGCCGCTCTTGCGCACCGAGCGGTTGACCACCGCCACCACCACCTCGTCGTACAGCGCGGCGGCGCGGCGGATCACGTCTAGGTGGCCGTTGGTGATCGGGTCATACGAGCCGGGGCACACGGCCACCGATCTGCGGGGCGAGTTCATCGTTGGCGGTGAATTGTGATGGAAGTGTCGCCGTAGCGTCGTTCACGCTCGAGCGGCAGCTCGAGCGCCAGCGGCGCGCGGCGGTCGCTCTCGACGACCACGCGCGCGCCGGGCGCCAGCAACGCCGGCAGCAGCGCCGACAGCTCCGGGCCCCACGCGCGCGCCTGCGCGTATGGAGGGTCGATGAACACCAGATCGTATTTCTCGCGCCGCGCGCGCGCCGCCTGCAACGCCCGCAGCGCATCCACGCGCCGCACCTGCGCCTGCTCGCGCGCCACGCCGAGCGCCTCGAGGTTGTCCTCCAGCACGCGTGCGCAGGCGGGGTCGCGCTCCACGAACACGACGCCGCGCGCGCCGCGCGAGAGCGCCTCGATGCCGAGCGCGCCGGTGCCCGCGAACAGGTCCAGCACGTCCTCGCCGGCGAGCTCGCCGAGCATCGCGAACAGCGCCTCGCGCACTCGGTCGGAGGTCGGCCGCGTGCCTCGCCCGCGCGGCGCCTTCAGCCTCCTGCCGCCGAGGCGGCCGCCGGTCACCCGCATCCGTCGAGCGGGAACGCGCCGGCGAGCGCGGCGGCGAGCAGCGCGTGCTCGGGCGCCAGCAGCCGGGGGTCGCGCGCCAGGATCTCGCGGGCGCTCGCGCGGGCGGCGTCGAGCAGCTGCGCGTCCTCGGGCAGGCGCGCGACCCGCAGGTGCCCGACCCCGGACTGACGGGCGCCGGCGAGCTCGCCCTCCTTGCGGATCGCCAGATCGATCTCGGCGAGGCGGAAGCCGTCGGCGTGCTCCGCGAGCGCGCGCAGGCGTCCCGACTCGGCGGCGCCTGGGGCGGACGGGGCGCTCACGAGGAAGCAGCTGGCGCGGTGCTCGCCGCGCCCGACGCGGCCGCGGAGCTGGTGCAACTGGGAGATCCCGAAGCGCTCGGCGTTCTCGACGAGCATCACGGTGGCGTTGGGCACGTCCACGCCCACCTCGATCACGGTGGTGGCGACGAGCACCTGCACCTCGCCGGCGGCGAAGGCGGCCATCGCGCGCTGCTTCTCGCCGGGGCGCATGCCGCCGTGCAGCAGCGCGAGCCGGCGGCCCGCGAGCTCCCCCGCGCCGAGGCGCTTCAGCTCGGCCGTGGCGGCGCGCAGGCCCTCCTCGCCGGCGGCGCCCCCACGCTCGTCCGGGGACGAGTCCACCAGCGGGCAGACGACGTAGGCCTGGCGGCCGGCGGCGAGCTCACGGCGGAGTCGCTCGTAGGCTGCGGCGCGCTCGCGCGCGCCGCTCACGAGCCGGGTGTCGATCGGCTGGCGTCCCGCGGGAAGCTCGCGCAGCACGCTGGTGTCGAGGTCGCCGTAGCGGGCGAGCGCGAGCGTGCGCGGTATGGGGGTGGCGGTCATGTGCAGCACGTGAGGGACGCGCGCGGCCGCGCCGTCCCCGTGGCGCTCGGCGAGGGCGGCGCGCTGGCGCACGCCGAAGCGGTGCTGCTCGTCGACGACGGCGACGGCGAGGGCGTGGAAGCGGACGTCGGGCTCGATCAGCGCGTGCGTGCCGACGATCAGCGACAGCTCGCCGCTGGCGAGCTTGCCGAGCGTGTCGCGGCGGCGGCGGGCGGGGGTGGAGCCGGTCAGCAGCGCCGCGCTCACGGGCTCGCCGCCGAGCAGGCGCTGGACGGTTGCGAAGTGCTGCTCGGCGAGCGTCTCGGTGGGCGCCATCAGCGCCGCCTGCAGTCCGTGCCCGACGGCGCGCAGCATCGCGTGGAGCGCGACCACGGTCTTGCCGCTGCCGACCTCGCCCATCAGCAGACGCTGCATCGGCGCCGTCCCCGCGAGGTCGGCGTCGATCTCCGCGATCGCCCGGCGCTGGTCGCCGGTGGGGGCGAACGGGAGCGCGCGCTGCAGCCAGCGCGCGGCGAGCTCGTCCTCGCCGGCGAGCGGGGCGGCGCCGGTGCGCGCGCGGCGCCGGGCGCGCCGGCGCAGGAACACGAGCTGGCTCAGCAGCAGCTCCTCGAAGGCCAGCCGCCTGCGGCCCGCCTCGAGGTCCTCCGCGCCGCGGGGGAAGTGCATGGCCGAGAGCGCGCTGGCACGGTCGGGCAGGCCGCCGGCGACCCTCACCGCCGCCGGCAGCGGCTCGACCACGTCGGCGAGCGCGCGGCGTTCGCGGCGCACCAGCGTGAGGATCTGCGTCGAGGTGACGCCGTCGGCGGCCGGGTAGTGGGCGACGGCCCCGCCGTTCGGCGCCGCGGGCGCGTCGCCCGCGCCGGGCTCGTCGCCGGGCCCGCCGTCCAGCTCGCCGCCCAGCTCGCCGCCGGGGGCATGGTGGGAGACGGCGAAGCCGCCGCGCCCGTCGGCGCGCCCGTGCAGCAGCAGGCGCGTGCCCGGCGGATAGCGCTCCACCAGCCACGGCTGGTTGAAGAAGGTCGCGCGCATGCTCGCGGACGCGTCGAACACCGTCGCCTGCACGAGCGCGCGCATGCCGCGGCGTCGCACCGGGCGGGCGGCGATCGCGCGCACCGCCACCGCCACCGTCGCCTGCTCGCCGGCGCGCAGCCCGGCGATCGTGCGAGCCTCGCGGCTGGCGCTGGGCAGGTGCTCCAGCAGCTCTCCGACGGTGCCCAGGCCGAGCGCCGCCATGCCCGCGGCGACGCGCCCGCGCGGCAGCTCCAGCGCCGCCTGCAGGCGCGACGGACGCGGCCAGCGCAGCGGCGCGGCGGCCAGCTCCTCGCCGGCGAGCTCACGCTTGGAGGCGAACGCGGCGGGCGCATGGCGCAGGTGCGCGCGCCCGGCGGGCGCCTGCGAGAGCGCCGGCGTGGTGGTCCTGGTCGCCGCCGTCATCGCGCTCCATGATGATCGCCGCGGCGGTCATACGGCGCGCACGGCCGGCGCGCCGGCGGTCGGGGCTACTCGGCGGCGAGCAGCCACCAGTACGCCGCTTGACCGCCGTGGCGCAGTTCCAGCTCGACGCCGTCGGCGGCCAGCTTGGTCAGCTCGGCCAGCTCGACCGGCGCATCCCGGCCGTCGATCACGCTGATCAGCTCGGGCGCGCCGTGCCCGTTGCTGGCGCCCGCGAGCGCGCCCAGCACGCGCCGCAGCGTCTCGCGCGGCTCGCCCCAGGCGAGCACCTCGTCCTCGACGAAGCCGACGGCCTCGCCGCGGGCGAAGCGTCCCTGCGCGTCGTCGCGCGCGGCCGGCGCGACGGCCCCGGTGCGCACGTGCGCCAGCACGTCTTCGATCGCGTGCTTGTTCTCCTCGAGCGAGCGCTCGAGCGACAGCGCCACCGCCGCCGCGAGGCCCGCCTGCTGGCTGGTGCAGGGAGCCACGTACACGTCCTTCTCGGAGATGCGGGCGGCGTATTCGGCGGCCATCACCACGTTGGCGCTGTTGGGCAGCAGCACCACCTCCTCGCTGGGGACGGCGTGGATGCCGGCCAGCAGGTCGTTGGTGGAGGGGTTCAAGGTGGGACCGCCGTCGACCGCGCGCACGCCCAGCTCGGCGAACATCTGCCGCAGGCCCTCGCCGCTGACCACGGCGACGGCGCCGCAGCGCTGCTTGGCCGCTTGCGCGGAGCCCGCAGCGCGGGCCGCCTGCTCGCCGACGCGCCCGTCGCGCTCGGCGACCTGGGTGCGCATGTCCGCGACGTCGAGGTGCGAGACCTCGCCCGCGTCGGCGAACACGGCCATCGCGCGGTCCGGCTCGTCGGTGTGCACGTGCACCTTCAGCGTGCTCGCGTCGCCGACGACCAGCACCGAGTCGCCGAGCGCTTCCAGCTCGGCGACGAAGCTCGCGGGGCTGAGCTCGCTGCCGGTGACGGCGAAGTTGGTGCAGAAGCGGTAGGTGCCCGAGCTGTGCTCGGGGTGGCTGATGCGGGCGGGCGCGTAGTGGTCGAGCGCGGGCGCCTCCTCGCCGCGCAGCGCCGCGACCACGCCGGCGAAGATGATCGTGAGCCCGTAGCCGCCGGCGTCGACCACGCCGGCCTCGCGCAGCGCGGCCAGCAGCTCGGGTCCGCGCTTGACCGACTGCTCGCCGGCCTGCACGGCGCGTTCCAGCGCGGCGGCGATCGCCAGGTCCTGCTCACGCGGCTCTGTCGCCGGCCCGAAGCGCGGCGTCTCCGGGCCGTGCGCCAGGTCGGCCGCGATCTGGCGCGCCATCTCGCGCGCCACCGTCAGGATCGTGCCCTCGGCCGGGTCGCGCACGGAGGAGTAGGCGCGGTCGGCGGCGTTGGCGAGCGCGGCCCCGAGCAAAGGGGCGTCGATCAGCTGGCCGGGGCGCGAGACGAGCTCCTCGGCGGCGCCGCGGATCAGCTGCGAGAGGATCACGCCGGAGTTGCCGCGGGCTCCCAGCAGCGCGGCGCGAGCCACCGACTGCACGATCTCCTCGCGCCCGATCTCGTCGATCGTGCGGTTCCCGTCGGTCCCCTGCAGGCTGTCGAGCTCGCTCAGCACCGCCTGCAGCGTGAGCGCCATGTTGTCGCCGGTGTCGCCGTCGGCGACGGGGAACACGTTGAGGTCGTTGACCTCCTGGCGACGCGACTCCAGATGCGCCAGCGCGCCGGCCACGGCGGCGCGGAAGCGAACGAGGTTGGTGTCCGTCACGGCGACAGGTCTATCAGCTCCACCACCCGGCGCGGGCGCCTGGCGAGGCCGGCGGCCCTACAGCGCCTTGGTGACCTTGCCGGCTTTCAGGCATCTGGTGCACACATATACCCGCCGGGGCGCCTTGCCGACCATGATCTTGACCTTCTGCAGGTTGGGATCGAAGCGCCGCTTGGTGGCAACCATCGAGTGGCTGCGGCTCTGCCCGAAGGAGGGGCCCTTGCCGCAGCTGTGACACACCTTCGCCATGCGCGGCAGTCTAGCGATGTTCGCCGCCGCCGAAGACGGCGGCGCGGGCGCCGGGCCCGATCGCGTGCTCGCGCACGCCCGCGCGCAGCGCGGCCATCCGCACCACGGCCTCGGCGGCGTTGCGTCCCTGGTCGCGCTTGCCTCCCCCCGAGCGCTGCAGCGCCTGCTCCATCGTCTCGCAGGTGAGCACGCCGAACGCGCACGGCACGCCGGTGTCGAGCTGCACGCGCATCACGCCGGCGGCGGCTTGCTGGCAGACGAACTCGTAGTGGTCGGTCTCGCCGCGGATGACCGCGCCGAGGCAGGCCACGCCGGCGTAGCGCCCGGCGTGCGCGGCGTAGCTGGCGGCGAGCGGCAGCTCGTAGGCGCCAGGCACCTCGAACACCTCGATCTCGTGGTGGCCGTGCTCGGCGAAGGCCGCACGGGCGCCGGCCACGAGGCGCTCGGCGAGGTCCTCGTAGAAGCGCGCGACCGCGATCGCGAAGGCGCCGGGGGCGCGATCGCTCACGATCTGCGTCGCTCCCGCTTGCGCCGCTCGCCGTGCAGCAGCTCCGCGTCGAGGTTGAGGCCCTGGTGGTGGAGGGTGTGGCCCATGCGCTGGGCCTTGGTGCGCAGGTAGGCCTCGTTGTGCTCGTTGGGCGCGTGCTCGATCGGCAGCTGCGAGGTGACCGACAGCCCGTAGCCCTCGAGGCCCCTGATCTTCTTCGGGTTGTTGGTGAGGATGCGGATCGAGGACAGGCCGAGGTCGACGAGGATCTGCGCGCCGATGCCGTAGTCGCGCAGGTCGGCCGGCAGCCCCAGGCGCTCGTTGGCTTCGACCGTGTCGAGGCCCTGCTCCTGCAGCTTGTAGGCGCGCAGCTTGTTGAGCAGGCCGATGCCGCGCCCCTCCTGGGAGAGGTACAGCAGCACGCCCCGGCCCTCGCGCTCGATCATCGACAGCGCCGATTCGAGCTGCTCGCCGCAGTCGCAGCGCAGCGAGTGGAAGACGTCGCCGGTGAGGCACTCGGAGTGCACGCGCACGAGCACGTCGGGCTCGCCCGCGACCTCGCCCTTGACCAGCGCCACGTGGTGCTTGTCGTCGAGCAGCGAGCGGTAGCCGACCGCGGCGAACTCGCCGAAGGCGGTCGGCAGTCCCGTCGCCACCACCCGTTCGACGAGCTTGTCGTGGCGGCGGCGGTAGGCGATCAGGTCCGCCACCGTGATCATGCTCAGCTGGTGGCGCGCGCAGTACTCCACCAGGTCGGGCACGCGCGCCATCGTGCCGTCGTCGTTCATCACCTCGCAGATCACGCCGGCGGGGTTCAGCCCGGCCAGGCGCGCGAGGTCGACCGCCGCCTCGGTCTGCCCGGCGCGCTCGAGCACGCCGCCGGCGCGGCTCTTCAGCGGGAACACGTGCCCCGGCTGCACCAGGTCGCGGGGCCGGCTCTCGGGGTCGATCGCGACCTGGATGGTGTGCGCGCGGTCGTGGGCGGAGATGCCGGTGGTGACGCCGTCGCGCGCCTCGATCGAGACGGTGAAGGGCGTTTCGAAGGGGGACTCGTTCTTGGCCGCCATCAGGTCCAGGCCGAGCTCGTCGCAGCGCTCGGAGGTGAGCGACAGGCAGATCAGCCCGCGCCCCTCCTTGGCCATGAAGTTGATCGCCTCGGGGGTGGCGAACTGCGCGGCCATCGTCAGGTCGCCCTCGTTCTCGCGGTCCTCGTCGTCGCAGACCACCACCATCTTGCCCTGGCGGATGTCTTCGAGCGCCTGCTCGATGGTGGCGAACGGGGTGGCGGTGGACGTGGGGCTCATGCTCGTGCCTCCTGGGCTTCGTGCGCCCTCATCAGGCGCTCTACGTGCTTGGCGAGTACGTCGACCTCGACGTTCACGGCGTCGCCCTCGCGCGCCTCCCCGAGGTTGGTGCGCCGGAGGGTCTCCGGTATCAGCGACACCGAGAAGCCGTCGTCGAGCAGCGCGCTGACCGTGAGGCTGACGCCGTCGACGGCGACCGACCCCTTCTCCACCAGGTAACGCGCCAGGCGCGGCGCGAGGACGATGTCGAGCACCCGCGAGAAGCCCTCCTCGCGCACGGCGGCCACCGTGCCGGTGCCGTCCACGTGGCCCTGCACGACATGCCCGCCGAGGCGGTCGTGCGCCCGCAGCGCCAGCTCCAGGTTCACGCGCGAGCCGGCGGTCAAGGATCCCAGCGAGGAGCGCTCGAGCGTCTCGATCATCGCCTGCGCGCGGAAGCCCTCGCTGCCGACCTCGGTGGCGGTCAGGCACACGCCGTTGACCGCGATCGAGTCGCCCTCGCCGAGCTCGCCGGCGAGCGCGCTGCGGATGCTGAGCGTGGCGCCGTCGCCCTCGCGCTCGAGCGCGGCGACGCTGCCGAGGTCCGCTATCAGGCCGGTGAACAAGGCTCGCGCTCCCCCGCCCGCCGTCACCACTCGCGCAGGCGCGCGGAGATCAGGAGGTCCCCGCCGACGGCTCGGCAGTCGAACGTGAGCGCGCGCAGCGCCTCGGAGATGCGCTCGACGCCTTCGCCCTCGAGCGGGTCGCGCGCGGCGCTGCCGCCGAGCAGCAGCGGCGCCAGGAACAGGCGCAGTTCGTCGATCTCGCCCGCGTCGAGGAAGGCGCCGGCGAGGTGCGGGCCGCCCTCGAGCAGCGCCGAGGTGACGCCGAGCGCGCCGAGCTGGTCGAGCCCGGCGCGCACGCGCGCGGGCTCGTTTTCGCCGCTCACGACGAGCACCTGCGCGCCCGCGGCTTCGAGCGCGTCGATGTCGGCGCGCGCGGCGGCGCGGGTGACGACGATCGTGAGCGGCACCGCTCCGGCGGCGGCCACGAGCTGTGAGCTGGGCGGCAGGCGCGCGAGCGAGTCGAACACCACTCGCCGCGGCTGCGCCTCGGGCTCCGCGGGGGTGCCTTCGGGCCGGGCGGTGAGCAGCGGGTCGTCGGCGAGCGCGGTGCCGATGCCGACGATCACGGCGTCGACGGAGGCGCGCCAGCGGTGCGCGAGCTCGCGGCTTTCCTCGCCGCTGATCCACTTGGAGTCGCCGCTGCGGGTGGCCACCTTGCCGTCCAGCGTCATCGCCGACTTGAACAGCACCCAGGGCCGGCCCACGCGCGCGTGCTTGCGGAAGGCCTGGTTGAGCAGGCGCGCGCGCGCGGCCAGCTCGCCGTCGGCCAGCACGACCTCGACGCCCTCGTCGCGGAGGATCCCCAGGCCCCGCCCGGAGGCCTTCTCGGTGGGATCGTCGGAGGCGACCACGATGCGCTTGATGCCGGCCTGGAGGATCGCTTCGGTGCACGGCGGCGTCTTGCCCTCGTGGCAGCAGGGCTCGAGCGACACGTACAGGGTGGCGCCGGCGAGATCCGCGAGCCCGCAGTCCTCGATCGCGTTGACCTCGGCGTGCGCGCCGCCGTACTCGCTGTGCCAGCCCTCCCCCAGCACCTCGCCGTCGCGCGCGATCACGGCCCCGACCACGGGGTTCGGCTTGACCGAGCCGGCGCCGTTGGCGGCGAGCTCGATCGCGCGCGCTAGGTGCAGCTCGTCGGTGGCCGTGCAGCTGGGCATGCGCCTCCAGGATAGGGCGCCGCCCGACGGTGGGCCCTGCTTGGCTCAGCGGCGCCGGCAGCGTCCGCCCCGCAGGCGGTAGATCGTCATGCGCGGACCCGGACGCGCGTAGGCGAGCGGGTAGTAGTCGAAGCTCCAGTCGAAGTTGAAGGGGACGAACTCGCGCCCGCTCGCCCCCCTGGCGAAGGGCGAGGCGCGGTAGACGACCCGGCCGGCGCGCGCCAGCCTGCGGTAGTAGGCGATCGCGTGGGGCACCGCGGCGGGTTCCGCGAAGGCGCGCCCGGACTCGGTCGAGCCGCGGATCACCCAGCAGTAGCCTTCGCGCTCGTAGAATCCGACCAGCGCGGGGTAGAGCGTGCGCTCGTAGTCCTCGAGGCCCACCTCGCGGATGTAGCGCGGGGCGATGCGCCCGTCCGCCTGCACGCGCAGGTACAGGGCGGGGTAGAGCTGCCAGCGGTAGGGGTTGGTGGCGGTGGCCGTGCCGGGAGCGACTTCGCGCGCCCATTCCTCGGGCTCGACCGGCTCGGCCACGACCTTGGCGCCAGCGGGGATGTGCGCCAGCATCCACCGTCGGGTGAGGTTGCGCGTGTCGGCCCGTGAGAGCACCATGCCGGCATGGATGCTGTACACGAGCCCCTGCGCCAGCAGCGCGAGGACCAGCAGCGCGGCGAGCACGTGGCGCCTGCCGGCGGTCGGCAGCGCGCGCGCGGCCCAGCCGCTGAGCTGGATCACGAAGCAGGCGCCGAGCAGGCAGGCGATCGGGAAGACGGGCATCAGCCAGCGCCCGAAGTAGCGCCCCTGGGTGCCCATGAAGGCGAGGAACACGAGCAGTGGCGGCACCAGCATCCAGCCGATCCGCCTGTCGCGGCGCCACACCGTGAGCGCGCCCGCGGCGGCGGCGAGCGAGGGCGCCCAGCCGAGGCCCCAGGTGAACGACCACAGGTAGTAGGGCAGGCCGCCGCCCCTGGGCGCGCCCAGCTTGCCCTGCGCTTCTCCCGACAGGCTCGACTGGTGCAGCAGTTCGGCGTGGAAGCTCTTGAAGTCCAGCAGCGCGTAGGGGTTTGCGAGCAGGAACGCGACGAGCGCGGCGGCGCCGGCGAGCACGAGCCCGGCGACGGCCCGCCGCTGCTCGCGAAGGCGCCAGGACGACGCGGCGAGCAGCGCCAGCAGCACGATCCCGGCGGTGTACTTGCTGGCGCAGGCGAGGCCGAGCCCGAGGCCGGCGAGCAGGTAGTCGCGCAGGCGGCCTTTGCGCAGCACGCCGGCGCTGCCGAGCAGCGAGAGCGTGGCGGGAGCCAGCGTGGGCGCGTCGTTGAGCGCGAGATGGGCGTAGAAGACGGGCAGGAAGGCGACCGCCTCGATGGCCGCGGCCAGCAGCCCCGCAGCGCGGCTCCACAGCCGCGCGCCGGCCAGGTAGAGCAGCCACAGCGCGAGCGTGCCGAGCACGGCTGCGGCGACGCGCGCGAGCGTGTACACCGACGCCGGGTGCAGCGCGAACTCGCGCACGGCGCCGTGGGCGCCGCCGTAGGCGATCGCGAACAGGAAGTGCAGGACGTAGGTGAAGGCCGGCGGGTTGGCGAAGTAGTGGGGGTTGAGCGTGCCGTGCTCGAACATCTCGATCGCGTGCGGCACGAAGTGGTCCTGCTCGTCGGCGTTGTAGGGGTAGGGCAGGCCCTGCTGCACGCCCCACAGGCGCAGGCCGAGGCCGCCGGCGAGCACCAGCGCGAGGCCCGCCCAGGCCGCGCGCCGCCCGCGGGCGGCGGAGGCGTTCGCGCGATCGGCCGGCGGCGGACGCTCAGCAGTTGCCATAGACGGCGTAGAGGCTGCTGTGGTAGAGCCGCTTGAAGCCGGTCAGCGGGATCTGGTCGCCCGGCTGGTCGCCGGGGTCGACGATGGCGTCCACGAACACGGCGCTGCCGAGGGGATAGACCGCGACGCTGCCGGCGTCGATGCGCCGCTCCAGGCGCGGGTCGCCGCGTTCGGCCTCGGCGCGCGCCTGGCTGCGGGCGAGGATGTCGCGCTGGTCGGGCCGGTCGAGGATCCAGCGCGCGTCGGGGATCAGCTTGTTGTCGGGCAGCGACACGAGCGGGCAGCGGCGCAGCTGCGCCGCTACGGCGGGGCTGCGCAGCGCGGCGGCGAGGCCGCGGTGGAACTGCTTGTGCTCGGCGAGCGTGGTGCGCAGGCTCGAGAGGCTGATCGTGTTGGCGGCGGACAGCGCGCCGTAGGCGACCAGCGCCACGGCGGCGGCGATCCACAGGCGCCGCAGCAGCGAGCCCGGCTCGAGCATCGCCCAGCCGCCGACGGCGACCGCGCAGAAGGGCAGCAGCGCGGTGGCGGCGCCGAGCAGGTAGCGGTCCACCACCGAGGAGCCGCCGGCGCCCTCGAGCAGGTACACGGCGAGCAGCAGCACGAACGCCGCCAGCGGCACGAGCGCCCGCCGCGGCGCGATCCACAGCGCGATCGCGATGCCGAGCAGGCCGCCGAGCAGCACCGGCAGGTGGTCGATGCGCACGCCGTAGCTCCAGACGGAGCCGAGCACGCTGCCGAAGCCCTGGGTGCGTTCCAGTTCGGCGGCGAGGCCGGCGGTGGAGTTGAGCGAGTACAGGGGATCGCCGGTGACGCTCCAGTCGACCGCCACCCACACCAGCGGCGCGAGCACGGCCAGCGCGAGGTGGCGAAGGCGCGCGCGGTTGGGCGCGCGCCAGCTGCACCACAGCCAGTAGGCGCCGCTCAGCACCCACGCGTCGGGGCGCAGCAGCCCGGCGGCGGCCAGCGCCGCGAACACCGGCCAGCCGCGCCGGGGGCGTTCCACCTCGAGCACGGTGGCCCACAGCACGAGCGCGATGTAGGTGACGTCGAGGTAACCCTGCGCGGCGAGGTTCTCGACGAAGAAGCGACTGAGCAGCAGCAGCGCCGCGACCAGCCCCACGAGCGGCCCGAAGCACAGCCGCCCGAGCCTGTACATGCCGGCCACGGCCGCCACGAAGGAGGCGATCGAGCCGAGCACCATCAGCCGCGCGCCGCCCTGCCCGAACAGCGAGCAGAAGACGCCGTAGGCGATCGCCAGGGGATGCTCGGTGGGGCCCCGGTAGACGCTGAAGTCGGGCACGTGACCCTGCAGCAGGTCGCGCCCCCACAGCAGCGCGTAGAAGGAATCGTAGGTGGGGTAGGTGGGGAAGGCGAAGTAGCCGACCAGCGCAGCGGCGCACATCGCGGCGAAGCCGAGGCGCGCCCAGCTGCGCGCGGGCACGGCGCGCAGGCGCGCCGGCCTGAGGGAGCCCGGCGTGCCCCGGGTGAGCGTCGCGCTTTCCATCTGGCCTTGGCGGTCGAGCTTGGTTTCTAGCGAGCCCGGCCGCCCGGCGCCGCACCGGCCCCGCGCGCCCGGCGCCTGGCGCCAGGAGCGTGTCGGCGCTTTGGGATACTGCGGGTGGCCAAGTCTAGGCAAACCGAGGCGATGAAGCTCATCATCCAGATCCCCTGCTTCAACGAGGCCGAGCAGCTGCCGCGGACGCTGGCCGACCTGCCGCGCGAGCTCGAGGGCTTCGACGAGGTGCAGTGGCTGGTGATCGACGACGGCTCCACCGACGCGACCGTGCAGGTGGCGCGTGCGCACGGCGTCGACCACCTCGTGCGCCTGACCAACAACAAGGGCCTCGCGGCGGGCTTCCAGGCGGGCATCGACACGTCCTTGAAGCTGGGGGCCGACGTGATCGTCAACACCGACGCCGACAACCAGTACTACGGCCCCGACGTGGCCAAGCTCGTGCGCCCGATCCTGGAAGGGCGCGCGGACATGGTGGTGGGCGACCGCGAGGTGGGCGGCATCGAGCACTTCTCGCCGCTGAAGAAGACGCTGCAGCGGCTGGGCTCGTGGGTGGTGCGTCAGGCGTCCTCGACGTCGGTGCCGGACACCACCTCGGGCTTTCGCGCCTACAACCGCGAGGCGGCGATCCAGATGATGGTGGTCTCGCGCTTCACCTACACGCTCGAGACGATCATCCAGGCGGGCAAGATGCTGGTGGCGGTGGACCACGTGCCGGTGCGCACCAACGCGAAGACAAGGGAGTCGCGGCTGTTCCCCTCGATGGGCGCGTACGTGCGCCGCAACGCGGTGTCGATCTTCCGCATCTACGCCCAGTACGAGCCGCTGCGGGTGTTCTGGAGCCTGTCGCTGCTGATCGGGCTGGCGGCGGTGGGGGTGTGGATCCGCTTCGCGGTGGCCTACGCGGAAGGAAGCGGCAAGGGCCACGTGCAGTCGCTGATCCTCGGCGCGGTGCTGTTCATCGCCGCGGTGGTGCTGTGGGCGCTGGGCGTGATCGGCGACCTGCTGGCGGCCCAGCGCGTGATGACCCAGCGCACGTTCGAGCGCGTGCGGCGGATCGAGCTGCAGCTGGGGGTGGAGCCCTCCCACTACGAACCGGGCGATCGGCGCGAGACGGTGCGGCTGTGAGCGGCGGCGGGCCTGCAGAGGAGGAGCGGTGAGCGGCGGCGTGACGGTCTCGGGCGACGGCGTGGTGACCGGCAACACCTACGACAAGTACGGCTCGGGCAACCCCGTCGTGCGGCGCCTGATGGCGGGCTTCGAGCGCGACCTGGACGAGCTGCTGGCGCTGGCGGCGCCGCGCTCGGTGCTGGACGTGGGCTGCGGCGAGGGCGTGCTGACGCACCGCTGGGCGCAGCGGCTGGGTGGCGGGCGCATCGTCGGCGTGGACCTGGAGGAGGACTCGATCCAGGCCGGGTGGGCGCAGCGGCAGGCGCCCAACCTGGAGTACCGGGTGATGGAGGCCGGCCGCGCCGGCCGGCCGGCGGACCTGCCGTTCGCGGACGGCGAGTTCGAGCTGGCGAGCGCGATCGAGGTGCTCGAGCACGTGCCCGACCCCGAGCACACGCTCGCCGAGATGGCGCGCTGCGCGAGCGCGCACCTGCTCGTGTCGGTCCCGCGCGAGCCGCTGTGGCGGGCGCTGAACATGGCGCGGGGCGCCTACTGGCCGGCGCTCGGCAACACCCCTGGCCACCTCAACCACTGGTCCAGGCGCGCGTTCGTGGAGCTGCTGTCGCGCCACGGCGAGGTCGTGGCGGTGCGCTCGCCGTTCCCCTGGACGATGTTGCTTGTCCGGCTCTAGCAGCCCTCGCGCCGGGGCGCGCGGAGCGGACGTGCGCGGCGCGGACGCGGGCGGCGGCCCCCCCGCCCGGCCAGGCGATGAGCGAGGGCGCTCATACGGGGCGGGGGCGCGCATCCTCTCGATCGGGATCGCCTCGACGGGCCTGCTGACGTTCGCGTACTTCTCGATCGCGAGCCACGTGCTGGGGGAAGAATCGGCGAAGCTGCTGGACCTGTTGTGGTCGGTGATGTTCGTGATCATCTCGGTGATCTACCGGCCGATCGAACAGCTGCTCTCGCGCACGATCGCGCAGCGGCGGGCGCAGGGGCGGACGGCGCACGCGCTGCGCGTGCCGATGCTGTTGCAGGCGAGCTTCGCGCTGGTGTTCCTGGCGGTGGCGCTGGCGCTGCACGACGAGCTGGTGAACCACGTGTTCCAGCGCCAGGGCGCGCTCTACGACGTGCTGGTGGTGGGCACGCTGGCCTACGCCGCGAGCTACTTCGCGCGCGGCTGGCTGGCGGGCCACCAGCGCTTCGGGCTGTTCGGTGGCCTGGTGTTGATGGAGTCGAGCTCGCGCATCTGCTTCGCGATCGCGGTGGCGATCGGGGTGGCGAGCGGGCAGACGGCGGTGGCGCTGGGGATCGCGGCGGCGCCGCTGGTGTCGCTGGTGGTGGTGCCGGCGGCGTTCGCGAGCACGCGCGCGGATCGCCGCCTCGCGGGCGCGCCGATCACGGTCGACGAGGCCGACGCGGCATTGGCGGGGCCGGCGACGGAGGCCGTGCAGGAGACGGCGGCGCACGAGGAGCTGTCGCTGCGCCGCGGCGGCGGCTTCGCGGTGTGGGTGTCGAGCATCATGCTCTCCGAGCAGACGCTGCTGAACGCGGCGGTGCTGACGGTGGACGCGACGGCGCGCAACGGCGTGCTGGCGGGGATCGTGTTCAACGTGCTGCTGATCGCGCGCGCGCCGCTGCAGCTGTTCCAGGCGATCCAGACCTCGCTGCTGCCACACCTGACGGGCCTGGAGGCGACGGCCGGGCACGACGCGTTCGCGCGCGCGATCAGGATCACGGTGCTGGCGATCGCGGCCTTCGCGGCGGCGGTGGCGGTGGGCCTGCTGGCGGTGGGCCCGTTCGCGCTGCGCCACGTGTTCTTCGGCCAGGTGTACAGCTACGGGCGCTTCGGGCTGGCGCTGATCGGGGTGGGCATGGGGCTGCACCTGATCTCGGGGGCGCTCAACCAGGCGGCGCTGGCGCGCGACCGCGCGCGCGCGGCGGCGCTGTGCTGGCTGTGTGCGGCGGCGCTGTTCGTGGCCTGGATGCTGACGCCGGCGGTGGGCGACGAGCTGCTGCGCACGGAGATCGGCTATGCGGGCGCGACGGGCTTGCTGGCGGCGCTGCTGGCGGCGCTGTACCGGCGCGGCGGGGCGGCGGCGCGGGCGCGTCCTCAGGCGGCGTCCACGGAGGAGGCGATCGCCCGGTAGGCCGCGGCGGGCTCCCCGGCGGTGAAGATGGCGGAGCCCGCCACGAACAGGTTGGCGCCGGCCCGCCGGCAGGGCGGCGCAGTGTGCGGCTCGATGCCGCCGTCGACCTGCACCGCGGCGCCGGCGCCGGCGAGCGCGCGCACGCGTGGGAGCTTCTCGAGCGAGCGCTCGATGAAGGCCTGCCCGCCCCAGCCGGGGTTGACGGTCATGCACAGCGCGAGGTCGATCGCGCCGGCGAGCTCGGCGAGCGCGCCGACTGGCGTGCCGGGGTTGATGGCGAGGCCGACGCAGAGGCCGCGGTCGCGGATCAGGCCGGCGGTGTAGGCGGCGTGCGGCGTGGCCTCGGCGTGGAAGGTGATCGAGTCCACGCCGGCGCGCACGAACTCCTCCACCTGGCGCTCGGGGCGCTCGATCATGAGGTGCGTGTCGAGCATGCCGCCGGCCTCGTGCACGACGTCGGCGAGCGCGCCGGCGACCAGCGGCCCGAGCGTGATCGGCGGCACGAAGTGGCCGTCCATCACGTCGACGTGGATCACGCGGGCGCCGGCGTCGAGCACCTCGCGAACCTGCTCGCGCAGGCGCCCGAAGTCGGCCGACAGGATCGACGGCGCGACGCGCACGCCGGCGAGCAGCTCGCGCGCACGCGCGCTCATGGGCGCCGCCGCCTCGACGCTGCGAGGCCGTCCGGGCGCGCACGCGCGCTCATACGGCCTGCAGCATGGAATCCCCGCACGCGTTGCACTTGAGGATCGCGGTGGAGGACATGCGCACGATCGTGGAGTGCTCGCCGCAGTTGGGGCACACGGAGCTGAGCTCGAAGCGGTGCAGGCAGTAGACGCAGCGGTAGCGGCCGGGGAGGTTGGTGGGGCGCAGCCACGGCTCGCCGCAGTTGGGGCACTGCGGCCCGAGGTCGATGGCGGGCCGCGCCGGGATCTCGGGCTCGCCTGCCATCGCTCAGGTCCTGCGCAGCCTGGCGATGAAGAAGCCGGCGGTGTGGTCGCGGTGCGGCAGCGTCAGCCGCGGTTCGTTCTGATCGAGCGCGAAGTCGGGATGGGAGTCCAGAAAGGAGGCGATCAGGTTCTCGTTCTCAGTGGGCGAAATGGTGCAGGTAGAGTAGACAAGCACGCCCCCCGGACGAAGCGCACGGGCGCCGGCTTGCAGGATCGAGCGCTGCGCGCGGGCCAGCTCGGCGAGCGCCTCGGGACTCGCGCGCCAGCGCAGGTCGGCGCGCGCCTGCAGCGTGCCGAGCCCGGAGCAGGGCGGGTCGACGAGCACGCGGTCGAAGCTGCGGGCCTCGTCTGGCGCACCGGCCTCGCGACCGTCCTGCCAGCGCGCGGCGTCGGCGACGCGCACCCGCACGTTGCCGGCGCGCAGCCGCTGCACGGCGCGCCGCAGCTCGCGGGCACGCGCGGGATTGCGCTCGACGGCGAGGATCTGCCCGCTGCCCTGCATCAGCGCGGCGAGGTGCGTGGTCTTGCCGCCGGGCGCGGCGCACAGGTCGAGCGCGCGCTCGCCGGGTTGCGGGTCGAGCGCGCGCGCAACGAGCATGGCGGCGCGGGACTGCGGCTGGAAGGCGCCCTGCCGCCACAGCGGCGAGCCGTGCGCGTCGAAGGGCTGCTCGAGCACGAGCGCCTCGGGCAGCTCGGGATCGAGGTGCGTGCGCACGGGCAGCTGCGCGGCCAGCGTGGGGGCGTCGGTGAGGAGCGTGTTGGCGCGCAGCGCGACCTCCAACGGCTCGTTGTCGGCTTCCATCAGCGCCAGCGCGTCCTGCGCTCCGAGCGTCTGCCACCACAGCCGCGCGATCCACTCCGGGTGCGAGTGCTTGACGGCGGCGCGCTCGGGCGTGTCGTCGCCGAGCGTCGCGAGCAGCGCATCCGGTCCCTCGCGCGCGGCGCGGCGCAGCACCGCGTTGACGAGCCCGTGCCCGGCGCGCGCGTTGGCCTTGGCGAGCTCGACGGCGTCGGCGACGATCGCGCGGTCGGGGGCGCCGGAGGTGTACAGCAGCTCGTAGAGGCCGAGCCGCAGCGCGGCGAGCAGCGGCGCGTGCAGCGCGCCGACGGGACGCTCGGCGAGCTCGGCGATGAAGTGGTCGAGCGTACCGCGGCGCTGCACGGCGCCGTAGACGAGGCGCATCGCGAGCGCCCGGTCACGGCCGTCGAGAGCGGACGCCTCGGCGGCGAAGGCGCGGTCGGCGTAGGCGCCGCGCTCGAACACGCGGCGCAGCACCACGTAGGCGCACGCGCGGGCGGGGGCGGGCGCGGGTCTGCCGGTGGCGGTGGCTGGCGCGGGCATCGGGGCGATGATCGGCGATCGGCTCAGCCGGCGCGCCGCGAGGGCTCGGCGGCGAGCACGTCGGCGAGGTCGCGGGCGAGGCGCTCCGCCTCGGGCTCGAGCAGCGTGGAGATCGTGATGCGCACCGCCGGCCCGGCGCCGTGCAGGCGATGGGGCGCGCCGGGCGCGAGCACCCATCCGCGCTGCATCAGCGCGCCGATCACGGATGCTTCCTCGGGGACCGCCAGCCACACGTTCAGCCCGGAGGCGCCGGTGGCGGGGAGACCGTGTTCGGAGAGCCGTTCGAGCAGGAGCTCGCGCCGGCGGGCGTAGGTGGCGCTGGCGCGCTCGACGAGCTCGTGCACGGAGGGGTCGCGCCACAGCTCGAGCACGGTGGCCTGGAGGATGTGACTGACCCAGCCGGGGCCGCGCTGCTGGCGCCCTTGCACGCGGGCGATCGTGTGGGCGTCACCGGCGAGCACGGCCAGGCGCAGGTCGGGTCCGAGCGCCTTGGCGACGGAGCGGGTGACGGCCCAGCGCTGGCGCGACTCGGCGGCGCCCCGAAGCAGCGTGTGCGCCGGGACGCCGGCGAGGGGGCCGAGGTGGTCGTCCTCGATCACGAGCGCGGCGGGGCGCTGGGCGAGCACGGCGCGGAGCTCGCGCGCGCGGTCGGCGTCGAGCGCGGCGCCGGTGGGGTTCTGGCCGCGCGGCGTGATGACGACGGCGCGCGCGCCGCGGGCGAGCGCGCGCTCGAGCTCGGCGGGCAGCATGCCGCGCTGGTCGACGGGGACGGGCTCGAGCTCGAGCGCCTGGGCGCGCAGCACGTCGTAGAGCGCGGCGTAGCCGGGGTTCTCGACGGCGACGCGGTCGCCGGGGCGCAGGTGCGCCTGGGCGACCCGCTCGATCGCGTCCATGGCGCCGCTGAGCACGCACAGGTGATCTCCCGGAACGCCGTCCGCGGCGAGCTGCCGGGCGGCCAGCTCGAGCAGCTCGGCGAGCGCCTGCGGCTCGCCGTACAGGCGCCGCCCGGCGGCGTGCGCCTCGGCGAGCGCCGAGCGCAGGTCCGGCAGCAGGTCGGGGTCGGGGTTGCCGCGCGAGAGGTCGCGGGCGCCTTCGGGCACGGGCATGGCGGGCACGGGCGCGCCGAGCTGGGGCCCGCTGCCGATGCGCACGCCGCGGCGCGGCTCGCTGACGACGACGCCGCGCCGGCGCAGCTCGGCGACGGCTGTGGCGACGGTGGCGGGGCTGAGGCCGACCTGCGCGGCGAGGCGCCGCACCGACGGCAGCCGCTGTCCCGGCTGTAGCGCGCCGGCGGCCACCAGCGCTTCGAGCTCGCGCGCCAGCTCCGCTGCGCCGCGGGCCTTGATCCGATACTGTTCTATGGCAGACAACGCTCTGTACTATTACAGATATTTATATTTATCGAGAGGAGTTCGTGTTGGGCTCGCAAGCGCAGAGTGAGCAGGCGGCCGCCGGTCCCCCGTCCGAGCGGGTGCGGTTGCGCCGCAAGCGCGAACGCGGCAGCTACGAGCGCGCGCTGATCGACGCGATCCTCGACGAGGGGCTGATCGCGCACCTCGGGTTCGCGGACGAGCACGGCCAGCCGTTCGTGACCCCGACGCTGCACGCGCGCTCGGGAGACGTGGTGTACTGCCACGGCTCGGCCGCCAGCCGCACGTTGCGCGCACTCGCCGCGGGCGCGCCGGCCTGCCTGACGGTGTCGCTGATCGACGGCCTGGTGCTGGCGCGCTCGGCGATGCACCACTCCGCCAACTACCGCTCGGCGATGGTGCTTGGCCGGGCGCGCGCGGTGACGGACGAGCAGGAGAAGCGTGAGGCGCTGCGCGCGATCGTGGAGCACATCGTGCCGGGCCGCTGGCGCGACGTGCGCGAGCCGCGCGCGAACGAGCTGGCGGCGACGGCGGTGCTGGCGCTGCCGATCGACGAGGCCTCGGCGAAGGTTCGCGCGGGCGGGCCGATGGACGACGAGGAGGACTACGCGCTGCCGGCGTGGGCGGGCGTGATCCCGCTGGCGCTCGTCGCAGCGCTCCCCGAGCCCGACCAGAGGCTGCACGCGGACGTGCCAATGCCGTCCTACGTGAGCGGCTACGCGCGCCCCGGCGCGCGCTGAGAGCGCTGGGCGGCGATGGCGCCTTCCTGCGGCGGGCCTCCCGCGGGCGGCGGGCCTCCCCCGGGGGGCGGGCCGGCGCGGCCCGCGGGCAGCGCGACTCAGGAGCCGGCGGGGAGCCCGTGCCCGCGCAGGTAGGCGCCGGCGTCCATCGCGCGCCCGCCGGGCGGCTGCACGACGAGCAGCTCGAGCGTGCCGGGCGAGCAGGCGAGCAGCAGCCGCCCGCCCTCCGCGCCGAGGCCCGCGGGGGCTGACGCGGAGCGCTGGCCGTCCAGATCCGGCGCGAGCCTCGCGGCGTGCACGCCGAGCGTGCTGCGGTCGGCCAGCACGACGCGCGCGCCGATGTGGGGGTGCAGCGCGCGCACCGTGCGCTCCAGCTCGGAGGCCGGCCTGCCGGGGTCTAGCAGCCGGTCGGCGGCGGTGATCTTCTCGGCGTAGGTGATCCCCTCCTCGTCCTGCTCGACGAACGGCGGATGCTCCTCCAGCGCGCGCACTAGCAGCTCGCCGGCGAGCGCCTGCAGGCGCTCGGCGAGCGTGCCGTAGGTGTCCTCGGCGCGGATCGGCTCGGCGGCGGCGAGGCACACGGGCCCGCTGTCGAGGCCGGCGGTGAGGCGCATGATCGACACGCCGGTGCGCTCGTCGCCGGCCATGATGGCGCGCTCCACCGGTGCGGCCCCCCGCCAGCGCGGCAGCAGCGAGGGGTGCACGTTGAGCAGCTCGTGCGCTGACAGCAGCGGCTCCTTGATGAGCGCGCCGAAGGCGCACACCACGATCGTGCCGTCGCGCCCGGCCGGGCGCCCGCGGCGCTCTTCCGCCGGCGCGCGGCCCCGCCCCGCCGGCTCGCGGCCCTCCCCCGCCGGCTCGCGGCCCTCCCCCGCCAGGGCGTCGTCGATCAGGGTGCGCGCGCGCTCGTCGTTGACGCTGTCGGGCTGGGCCAGCGCGAGCGCGAGCGCGCGCGCCTTCTCGGCCACGGGCGGGGCGCTGAGGCGGCGGCCGCGCCCGCTCGGCCGGTCGGGCCGCGTGATCACGAGCGCCGGCCGGTGGCGCTCGCTGGCGGCCAGCCGCTCGAGCACCGCGGCGGCGAAGGCGGAGGTGCCGATGAAGACGGTGCTCATGCGCGACGCTTCCGCCGGAGCGGCGCTAGGCGCCGTCGCCGGCAACCTGCTCGCGCCCGACCGCCTGCACGCCCCCCTCGCTGTGACCCTCGCGCATCGCCCGCATCGCCTCCTTGCGCTGCTCGCGCGAGATGCGATCGAGTATCAGCGTGCCGTCGAGGTGGTCGATCTCGTGCTGGATCACGCGCGCCTCCAGGCCCTCGGCCTCGAGCGCGAGCTCGGCGCCGCTCTCGTCGCGTGCGCGTACGCGCACGCGCGCGGGGCGCTCGACCTCGACGTGCACGCCGGGCAGGCTCAGGCAGCCCTCCATGGCGGCCTCCAGCTCCTCGCTCGCCCACTCGAGCTCGGGGTTGACGAGCGCGGTGACGGGGTCGTCCACGTAGGCTTTGTAGACGAGCACGCGGTGCAGCACGCCGAGCTGGGTGGCGGCCAGGCCGATGCCGAGCGCGTCGCTCATCAGCTCGCCCATGCGCTCGACCTCGGCGGCTAGCTCCTCGTCGAAGCGCTCGACCGGGAGCGCGGTGGCGCGCAGCGCGGGGTCGCCGAGCTTGCGCACCTGCGCGAGCGCCGCGTCGCGGCGTTCGCGCGTCTCGGCATCGAGCTCCTCGGGCTCGGACGAGTCCTGGTCGTGGTCGCTGGCGCCAGGGTGAGTGACCTCGACGTCGTCCTCCTCGGAGACGGGCGTGGGGAGCTCGATCGACTCCTCGGCGGTCGCGGTGCGCTCCTCGCTGGCCATGCGTCTGAGTTTATGAGCACGACCAGGCGGCGCGCCCCGCGGCCTGGCGCTGCGCGGCGTGGCCTCGGCGCTCCGACGGGCTTCAGCCGCGCAAGCGGTCAGCCGGTGGGCGCGAGCAGCGCAGCAGCCGTGGCCTTGCGGCGCGCCGACGGCTTCGGCTGCCCGAGCGGTCAGGTCCGCGCGCGCGAGCCCCTGGCCGCGCGCAGGACGAGCGTGGTCTGCGAGCTGTGTCGCCTGCCCTGGGGATCGTGAGCGACCAGGCCGAGGCGCACGCGCAGGCTGCGCGCTCGCGCGAGCAGGGCGCGCGCCTCGGGCGAGAGCCGCACGGTGAAGAGTCGCACCGCCCCTCCGGGAATCTCGAACCGAGCGGCGGCGAGCTTGAGGATCGTCGCCTTGGCGTGCGCGCCGGCGGCGCGCACCGGGCTCGCGCTGCGCAGCTCGAGCGTGCCGGCGCACGAGCTCTCGTCCGCAGGACAGCGGAGCCTGAGCGTGAGCCTGCCGCCGGCGCTCACCCTCGAGGGGTGGCCGGCGAGCGTCACGTCGGGCGCAGCGGCGGGCGTCGGGCTTGCCTGGAAGGCGCTCACGCCCGAGGACGGCGTGCCGGTGACGAGCGCGAGCTTCGCGGCGGCTTCTTCTTCGGCCTTCTTCCGGGCTGCTTCTTCCTGTTCGTGCTGACGGACGATTTCAAGCAACACGACTTCTTCGGCGGCCTTCGCGCGGGCGGCTTCTTCTTCGGCCTTCCTCTCGGCCGCCGCTTCTTCTTCGGCCTTCTTGGCCGCGACTTCTTCTTCGGCCTTCTTGGCCGCGGCTTCTTCTTCTTCGGCCTGCTTGCGTTCTTCGGCTTCCTGTTCGTCCCGCGGTTCGACCTTCACGGCGCGCGTGATCGGGTCGCTGCGCAGGCCGTAGCTGTCGGTGACCGTGAGCGTGAGCGTGTATTCGCCGGCACGGGCGTAGGTGTGCGCGGGCGAGACGCCTTCGCCGGAGGTGCCGTCGCCCCAGCTCCACGCATAGGAGGAGATCGATCCGCCGGGGTAGGGGTCGCTGCTGGCAGCGGCGCTGAAGCTCGCCGGGGAGCCGGCCTCCAGCGTTTCCGGCGCGGTGAGCGCGGCGGTGGGCGCCAGCGGCTGGAACAGGCCGAGGCCGTCGGGGGTGCCGACACCGGATGGCCCGTCGTAGCCGGCGGTGGCGTTGCAGGCGGTGGTGTATTCGCAGTCGACGTCGAGCGCTTCGCCTTCGATCAGCGCGCCGAGTTCGTCGGGATGGCCGCACAGCGCCTGCGGGGCACCGCCGCAGAAGCCGCTGCCCCCTGTGGTCACGTCATAGAGGTCGGAGCCGGCCGCCAGGTGGCCGTACAGCGTGAGCGCGGGATAGCCGACGCCGTGGCTGCCGCCGGCCAGCCCGTAGAGAGCGCTGATCAGCGGCGTGGCGAGCGAGGTGCCGCCGATCGTGATCCAGTTCCTGCCGCCTTTGAAGCGTTTGCATTCGGGGCCGCAGTTGAAGCTGTCGAAGATGTCGAAGCCGGTGTTGGGGTCGGCGACTGCGGAGACGTCGGCGGCGAGGCGGCTGGAGCCGCAGCCGCTCGCGGCGAAGCCCGGCGCGTGCGACTGCCAGGGCGGCGCGGTGAACAGCGCGCTGCAGCCTCCCCCGGTGGCGCCTTCGGCGTAGGTGCTTTCGTTCAGCGGGCCGTTGCCGTTCCAGACCGTCTCGCTGGCGCGTTCGCCCGCGGCGTTGAGCTCGAGCGTGGTGCCGCCGACGGCCACCACCGCGGGCAGCGTGGCCGGCATGTTGGGGACGCCGGGCGGTTGTGCGCCTTCGTTGAGGTAGGTCCAGTCGTCGTAGCCGTAGTCGCCGGTTGCAGCGGCGATCACGATCCCTGGGTGCTCGTAGGCCGATTCCACGCGGGTGGCGGTGAAGCGTTCCTCCGGCCCGCCGTAGGAGTTGGAGATCTCGCCGGCGCCGAGCGAGGCGGCCTCGTCGACCGCCGTGGCGAGGTTGACGAAGCCCGCGTTGTTGGCCTCCACCAGGAGGATCTTGCATCCGGGGCACACCGAGTGCACGACCTCGACGTCGAGTGAGATCTCCACCGACCAGCCGCTCTTGTCGGCTTCGGGCAGCGAGCTGGTGCTGCCGGTCTGCGAGACCTTGGTGAGGCATCCGTCGGCCTTCGTGCACGCCGGCAGCCCGTACTCGGCGTCGAACACGGCGAGGTCGGATTCGATCGCGGGGTCGTCGTAGGCGTCCACGATCGCCACCGTCTGGCCCGAGCCGCCGCTCGCTTCATAGCCGTAGGCGCTCGCGAGCTCCGCCGGCGTGAGGCCGCCGGCGGGGCCGGCTTTGCTGGCGCCGTCGCCGACGGTGTAGCGCTGCACGCCCGGCTGCCCGGCCGCGGAGGCGGGCACCGGCTCGCGCACCTGCGCGAAGCAGGTGGCTTCGCCCGGCGACGGGGGCGGGCAGGCGTCGCTGGTCTTGGCGTAGCCGATCGCAGGCGCGGCCAGCGCGGGCGCGGCCGTGGCGGCCCAGCCGAGCGCCGTGCCCAGCAGCGCGCCCGCCAGCAGCGCGCCCAGCGCAAGCGCGCGCGCCGGCGGCGCGCCTGCCCGCGGCCGGCGCCCGAGCGTCGCCCCTCTCAGCTTCGCCCTCCAGGCGTTCAGCGCGCGCATCCCGTGCATTCTCGTGTGTGGCGGTGCGAGCGCGCGGCGGCGGAACCTCGTTCGCGTCTCCTCACGTCCATGTGATCGGCTCGCAGAGCTGCGCGACCTTAGCATCCGCTGCAAGCTCCTCGCAAGCGCTGAGAGCCGGCTGGCGCAGCCCGCTCAGACGGGGTCGACGTCGACGCTGATGCTGACGCCGGCGTGTGCCCGCGTCTCGGCGAGCTCGCTCACGGCCGCGCCCACCGCCTGCACCGCGCCGGCGCGCTGGGCAGCCTTGACCAGCACCACGTAGCGCTCGCGCGCGCGCAGCCTGAACAGCGCCGCCGGCCCCAGCACGCTGGCGTCGGCGCCTCTCAGCATGGCGGCCGCCCTGGCGCGCAGCTCGCGCGCGGCCCGCAGCGCCGGGGGCACCTCGGGGGCGGCGAGCACGACCCTCACCAGGTGCGAGAAGGGCGGGTAGCCGAGCGTGCGGCGTCGCTCGAGCTCGCCGGCGAGGAAGCCCTCGGAGTCGTGGCCGGCGGCGTGGCGGATGCAGCGCGCCTCGGGCGCGATCGTCTGCACCAGCACGCGGCCCTCCCCCCCGCGCCCGGCGCGCCCGGCGAGCTGCGCGATCAGCGCGAACGTGCGCTCCTCGGCACGGAAGTCCGGGAAGCGCAGGGTGGCGTCGGCGTCGAGCACCACGGCGAGCGTCACGTCCGCGAAGTCGTGGCCCTTGGCGACCATCTGCGTGCCGACCAGCGCGCCGCTGCGGGCGTCCTGGAAGCGGCGCAGCAGCGCGCCCACCTCGCCATCTGCGCCGACTGTGTCGGCGTCGAGCCGGAACACCGGGAACGAGCCGTCGTCGAGCACGCGCGCGAGCTCGTGTTGCAGGCGCTCGGTGCCGGCGCCGTGCCTGGCGACCGAGGTGGAGGAGCACTCGACGCAGCGCGCCGGCGTGCGCTCGCGGTGGCCGCAGTGGTGGCAGGCGAGGTGGGCGCCGGCGCGGTGCAGCACCAGCGACACGTCGCAGTGCGGGCAGCTCCACACGCGTCCGCAGCTGCGACAGGAGAGGAAGTTGGACCAGCCACGCCGGTTGAGCAGCACGATCGCCTTGCCGCGCGCCGCCCGCACGTCCGCCAGCGCCTCCGCGGTGAGCGGATGCAGGCCGTGCGGCTGGCCGCGCATGTCGAGCACCCTGACGGGCGGCAGCGCGCGGCCGTCCACGCGCCGTGGCAGCGTGCTCGCGGGCATGCGCAGCACGCTCTCCGGGCGGGGCGTGGCGCTGCCCGCCAGCAGCACCGCGCCGCAGCGGCGGGCGCGCTCGGCGGCCACGTCGCGAGCGTCGTAGCGCGGGTCGCCTTCGTGCTTGTAGGAGGAGTCGTGCTCCTCGTCGAGCACGATCAGCCCGAGCTCCTCGAGCGGCGCGAACACGGCCGAGCGCGGCCCCACGCACACGCGCGCGCGCCCTTCGCGCAGGCGGCGCCACTCGGCGTAGCGCTGCGCGGCGGTCAAACGCGAGTGCAGCACCGCGACCGTGTCGCCGAAGCGCGCGGCGAAGCGCGCCACGATCTGCGGCGTGAGCGCGATCTCCGGGACGAGCACGATCGCGCCGCGCCCCTGGCGCAGCGCCGCCTCGGCGGCGCGCAGGTACACCTCGGTCTTGCCCGAGCCGGTGACGCCGTGCACCAGCAGCCGCTGCTCGCGCCGGCGGTCGAGCGCCTCCAGCACGCGGGCGAGCGCGTCGCGCTGGTCGTCGTTGAGCGCCAGCGCGGGCGGGGCCGCCGCGCCGACGGCCGCATGCAGCGGGCGGGCCGGCTCGCGGCGCCTGCGCCCGCCGAGGCGCCGGGCGGCGCCGGGCGGCAGCACCAGCGCGAGCGCGCGCGCGAACGTGGAGCAGTACTCGTGCGCGATCCACTCGGCCAGCTCGACCAGCTCGGAGGGGATGCCGAGCTCCAGCACGCGCAGCGGCGTGAGCAGACGCTGCGGCGGCACCTCGCTGTGACCGGCGAGCGCGACGACCACGCCGAGCAGCTTGCGTCCGGCGAAGGGCACCACCAGCATCGAGCCCACGCCCACGCCTCCGCGCAGCTCCTCGCCCAGCAGGTAGTCGAAGGGTCCGCGCAGCGCCCGCGCGCTCGTCACGGGCTGCACGCGCGCGATCGGCGCCAGGCGCTCGCCGAGCGTCTCGCTCGTTGGCTGGGCGGCGGCTGCGGGCACCGCTCCGACCCTAGAGGCCGCGGCGGTCAGAGCCCGGCGGCGGCGCGCAGCGCCGCGGCCTTGTCGGTGCGCTCCCACGTGAAGTCGTGGTCGTCGCGACCGAAGTGCCCGTAGGCGGCGGTCTTCTGGTAGATCGGCCGGTGCAGCTTGAGCTCCTCGCGGAAGGCGCCGGGGCGCAGGTCGAAGACCTCGTCCACGGCCTTCGCGATCTGCGCGCGCGTGAGGCCGCCCTGCTCGGTGCCGAACGTCTCGACCATCACCGACACGGGGTGCGCGACCCCGATCGCGTAGGCGACCTGCACTTCGGCGCGCTCCGCCAGGCCCGCGGCGACGATGTTCTTGGCGACCCAGCGCGCCGCATAGGCGGCCGAGCGGTCGACCTTGGAGGGGTCCTTGCCGGAGAAGGCGCCGCCGCCGTGGCGGGCCATGCCGCCGTAGGTGTCGACGATGATCTTGCGCCCGGTGAGCCCCGCGTCCCCCACCGGCCCGCCGATCACGAAGCGCCCGGTGGGGTTGACGAGGAAGTTGCGGCGCAGCTTGGCCTTGTCGTAGAGCTCGGCCGGCAGGATCGGCTCGACCACGTGCTCCCACAGGTCGTCGGGGATCAGCGACTCGGCGCCTTCGGCGTGCTGGGTGGAGATCAGCAGCTTTTCGATCTCCACCGGCCGCCCGCCCTGGTAGCGCACGCTCACCTGCGTCTTGCCGTCGGGGCGCAGGTACTCGAGCGTGCCCGCGCGGCGCACCGCCGTGAGGCGTTCGGCGAGGCGGTGGGCGAGCGATATCGGCAGCGGCATCAGCGCGTCGGTCTCGCTGGTGGCGTAGCCGAACATCATCCCCTGGTCGCCGGCGCCGGCCACGTCGAGCTCGTCCTCGTCGTTTGCGTCGGTGCGCGCCTCGTACGCCTTGTCGACCCCCTGCGCGATGTCCGGCGACTGCTTGTCGATCGCGTTGAGCACCGCGCAGGAGTCGGCCGAGAAGCCGAGGTCGGCGTCGGTGTAGCCGATCTTGCGGATCGTCTCGCGCGCGATCTCCTGGATGTCGACGTAGGTGTGGGTGGAGATCTCCCCGGAGACCACCACGAGGCCGGTGTTCACGAGCGTCTCGCAGGCGACGCGCCCGTAGGGGTCGTCGCGCATCACCGCGTCGAGCACGCCGTCGGAGATCTGGTCGGCGATCTTGTCGGGGTGGCCCTCGGTGACGGACTCCGAGGTGAACAGGAACTCGCTGTCGGCAGGCTCGGTCATGTGCTTTGGGAACGCTCCAGGTGGGTTGACGGCTGGGGGCGCCGATGACTCGGCAAGAGCGGCCGAAGTCTACGCGGCGCGGGCGCGGGCGCGCTCGCCGCGCTGCACGAAGTCGATGATCAGGGGCACGCCGTCCATGCCGTAGCGGGCGCGCAGCCGGTTCTCCACGAAGTAGGCGTAGTCGCGCGTGACGCGCGCGCGCGAGTTCACCTGGATCGCGAAGCGCGGCGGGCGCTCGCCGATCTGGGTCATGTACAGCAGCTTCAGGCGATGGCCGGCGGCGCTGCGGCGGCTGCCGACGGGCGGCTGGCGGGCCTGCGTGGTCTCCGCCAGGAAGCGGTTCAGCTCCGGAGTGGGGATCCGCCCCGCCATGCGGTCGCCGAGCGCCACCGCCTCGTCGAGCAGGCGCGCGACGTTGCGAGACGTCTTGGCGCTGGCGGTGAGCACGCGCGGGCGCAACCTCAGCTTCTCTGCCACGCGCGCGCGTTCGTGCTCGAGGTCGAGCGCAGCGCCGCCCTCCTCGAGCGCCGCTCGCAGGTCCCACTTGTTGAGCACGAGCGCCGTGGCGCAGCCGGCCTTCATCGCCAGCTCGGCGATGCGCAGGTCCTGCGCGGTGACGCCGTCGCCGGCGTCGCACACGACCAGCGCCACGTCCGCGCGCTCGGCGGCGCGCCGGGAGCGAAGCGCGGTGTAGTACTCGACCGAGTCGGCCACCTTCGACTGACGGCGCATGCCGGCCGTGTCGATCAGCGTGAGCCGGCGCTGGCCCACCAGCAGCGGCATGTCGATCGCGTCGCGCGTGGTGCCGGCCTGCGCGGAGACGATCACCCGCTGCTCGCCCAGGAAGCGGTTGACCAGCGAGGACTTGCCCACGTTGGGCCTCCCGATCAGCGCCAGGCGCACGGTGTCGTCATCCGGCTGCTGATCTCCCTCCGGGAGCAGCTCGACGATGCGGTCGAGCAGGTCGCCGGAGCCGAGCCCCTGGGTGGCGGAGACCGGCAGCGGCTCACCGAGCCCGAGCCTGTGGAACTCGGCGGCGAGCGGCGCGTCGGCGACGCCGTCCACCTTGTTGGCCGCCACGATCGCCGGCAGCGGCGAGCGGCGCAGCTCCCCCGCCAGTTCCTCGTCCCCTGCGCGCACGCCGGCGCGGGCATCCACCACCAGCACCGCAACGTCGGCTTCGGCGAGCCCGGCCCGCGCCTGCTCGCGGATGGAGCCGGCCAGCGGGTCCTCGTCGCGGAGGTCGACGCCGCCGGTGTCGATCAGCTTGAAGGCGCGCCCGTTCCACTCGCAGTCGAGCTCCTTGCGGTCGCGCGTGACGCCGGGGCGCTCGTGCACGACCGCCTCGCGGGTGCCCGTGAGGCGGTTGATCAGCGAGGACTTGCCCACGTTGGGATAGCCGACGACGGCGACCTTGAGCATGCAGCCAGTATGCCTAGCGTGCGGCCAGCAGCCCGGTCAGCCGCAGTACGACCTGCTCGACGCTCAGGCCGGTGGTGTCGAGCTCGACGGCATCGGCGGCGGGCGCCAGCGGGCTGTGCTCGCGGGTGGCGTCGCGCTCGTCGCGCAGCGTCTGCTCGGCGAGCACCGCGTCGGGGTCGGCGCCGAGCTCGGCGGCGCGGCGGCGGGCGCGCTCGTGCGCGGCGGCGGTGAGGAAGACCTTCAGCTCGGCCTCCGGCGCGACCACGGTGCCGATGTCGCGGCCCTCTGCCACCCAGTCGCCGCTGGCGAGCAGCTGGCGCTGTTTGGCCACCAGCGCGGCGCGCACGCCGGGATCGGCGGCGACCACCGAGGCGGCCTCGGACACCCGCGGGGTGCGGATCTCGGCGCCCACGTCGCGTCCGTCGAGCAGCACCCGCTGGCGCGTGCCGACGTTCCCGCGCGCCGCGCCGCGGCCGGGCCCGACCTCGGCGCCCGGCCCGACCTCGGCGCCCGGCCCGACCTCAGCGCCCGGCCCGACCTCGATCGCGACGGCGCGCGCGATCTCGGCAAGCTCGTGGGGCGCTTCGGGCAGCACGCCAGCGCCGCGTTCGAGCGCGGCGAGCGCGACGCAGCGATACATCGCGCCGCTGTCGAGGTAGGTGAAGCCGAGCGCGCGCGCGAGCGCGCGAGCGACCGTGGACTTGCCGGCGCCGGCGGGGCCGTCGATCGCTACGAGCACAGCCGGCGCAGGTCCTCGACGAAGCCCGGATAGGAGACGGCGGCGGCGTCGATGCCGACCACCTCGACGCCGTCGTGGGAGGCGAGCCCGGCGACGGCGCCCATCATCGCCATGCGGTGGTCGCCGCCGGCGTCGATGACGCCGCCGCGCAGCCCCCCTCGTCCGCGCACGGCGAAGCCGTCGTCGGTCGCCTCGATGTCGGCGCCGAGCCCGCGCAGCCCGTCCACCACCCCCGCGATGCGGTCCGACTCCTTGACGCGCAGCTCCTGGGCCCCGCGCACGACCGTCTCGCCCTCGGCGAAGCAGCCGAGCAGGGCCACCAGCGGGAGCTCGTCGATCGCGAGCGGCACCTCCTCGGGCTCGACCGCGGTGCCCTCGAGCGCGCCGTGGGCGACGTCGAGGTCGCTGACGGGCTCCTCGGGCTCGAGCTCGCCGGTCTCCTCCTCGAGGTCGCCGAGCACGATGCCGCGCATGCGGCGGACGATGCGCAGGAAGCCGGTGCGGGTCCAGTTGACGCCGACGTCGGAGATCAGCAGGCGCGAGCCGGGCACGAGCACCCCGGCGGCGACGAGGAAGGCGGCGGAGCTGGGGTCGCCGGGTACGCGGACGTGCTCGAGCAGCAGCTCGTCCACGTTCACCACCGTCACCCGCAGCCCGTTGCGGTGGACGGCGGCGCCCGCCCTCAGCAGCATGCGCTCGGTGTGGTCGCGGCTGCGGGCGGGCTCGCCGACGGTGGTGGCGCCGTCGGCGGTGAGCCCGGCGAGCAGCACGCAGGACTTGACCTGGGCGCTGGCCACCGGCAGCTCGTATGAGATCGCGCGCAGGCGCGCGCCGTGGATGTGAAGCGGCGGGAAGCGCCCCTCGCGCGCCTCGAGCTCGGCGCCCATCTGGCGCAGCGGCTCGACGACCCGGTCCACCGGACGGCGGCGGATCGAGGCGTCGCCGTCGAGCGTGAAGAAAGAGCCCTCCTGCGCGGCCAGCCAGCCGGGCAGCAGCCGCATCAGGGTGCCGGCGTTGCCCACGTCGATCGGGTCCTCCGGCGCCCGCGCCTCGCGCAGGCCGGTGCCGCGCACGACCACGTCCTCGCCGTGCACCTCCACCAGCGCGCCGAGCGCGCGCACCGCCTCGAGCGTGGAGGTGGTGTCGGCGGCGTGCAGGTAGCGCTCGATGCGCACCGGCTCGGAGGCCATCGCCCCGAGCAGCGCGGCGCGGTGGGAGATGGACTTGTCGGCGGGCGCGCGGATCTCGCCGACGAGGCCGCGACGGGCCGGCTCGAAGCGTTCGTTCAACGCTGGCTCCTCAAGCCCTCGCCACCGGGAAGCCGAGGCCGGCGACGAGCTCGGCGGCGCGCCCGGCGCGCTGCTCGCCGGCGATCCACAGCGCGACCACGCCCTGGCTGTTGTCGGGCGAGGGCGAGAGCACCAGATCGAGGATGTTGACGCCGGCGTCGCCGAGCGCAAGCGCGATCTCGGCGATCACGCCGGGACGGTTGGGCACCGACACGCGCAGCTCGTGCACCGGCTCGCGCTCGCCTGCGCCCGTGAGGCTGGCGGCGAGCAGCGCATCGCGCTCGGCGCGCGCGCGCTCGTTCCAGGCGCCCACGGCGCCTGCGTCGCCGTCGGCGAGCCAACCCCGCACCTGCGCGAGCCGGCGCTCCAGCTGCTCGATCCCGTCCGCGAGCGCATCGCGGTTGGACACGTAGATGTCGGTCCAGATAGCGCTGTTGGCGCCGGCCACGCGGGTGGCGTCGCGGAAGCTCGGGCCCACCGCGGGAAGCCGCTCGAGCCCATCGGCCCCGGCTTGCGGGCGCCCTCCGGCGAGCACGCCGGCGGCCTGGTCGACGAGCAGGTTGGCGAGCACGTGCGGGAGGTGCGAGACGCAGGCCATCATGCGGTCGTGGGTGGCCGCGTCGATCGCCACCGGCCGCGCGCCGAGACGCCCGAGCAGGCGGTGCAGGCGCTCGTAGAGGACGCCCGCGGTGGCGCCCGTGGCGGGCGTGAGGTACCAAGTGGCGCCCTCGAACATATCTGCGCGGGCGTGCTCCACGCCGGCGGTCTCGGCTCCGGCCAGCGGATGCCCGCCGATGAAACGCTCGTCGCCGGCGGCGTCGGCCAGCAGGCGCTTGGTCGAGCCAACGTCGCTGACCACGCAGTCCGGCCCGGCCGCCTCCAGCGCGCTCGTCACCACCTCGGCCAGCGCCCCCACGGGCGCGGCCGCGAACACGACCTCGGCGCCGTCGACGGCCGCGGCGAGGTCCCCGGCGGCCGTGTCGAGCGCCCCCAGCGCGAGCGCCTCGGCGCGCACGCGCTCGTCGGGGTCGTAGCCGCATACCTCGGCGCCGGCGCGCTCGCGCGCGGCCAGGCCGATCGAACCTCCGATCAGCCCGACGCCCAGGATCGCCACCTTCAAGGGGCGTGTCCAGTGGCCGCTCGCATCAGACGGCGCTGAGCGCCTTTCCGGCAAGCGCCGCGGCGCGCTCCACCGTCCGCGCGTACTCCGCGAAGTCTTCGGTCCTGAGCGCCTGCGGCCCGTCGCAGATGGCCTCGTCGGGGTTGGGGTGCGTCTCCACGATGATGCCGTCCGCGCCGACCGCGGCGGCGGCCAGCGACAGCGGCCCCACCAGGTCGCGGCGGCCGGCCGCGTGGCTGGGGTCGACGATCACCGGCAGGTGCGAGAGCTCCTTGAGCACGGGCACGGCCATCAGGTCGAGCGTGAAGCGGTAGGCGGTCTCGAAGGTGCGGATGCCGCGCTCGCACAGCATCACGTTGGGGTTGCCTTCCTTGAGTATGTACTCGGCCGCCATCAGCAGCTCGTCGAGGGTCGAGGACAGCCCGCGCTTGAGCAGCGCGGGGCGCCCCGAGCGCCCGACCTCGGCGAGCAGCGGGTAGTTCTGCATGTTGCGCGCGCCGATCTGCACCACGTCTGCGACCTCGAGCACGGCGTCCATGTCGCGCATGTCCATCAGCTCGGTGACGATCGGCAGGCCGGTCTCGGCCTTGGCCTCGGTGAGCAGTTTCAGCCCCTCCTGCCCCAGGCCCTGGAAGGCGTAGGGGGAGGTGCGGGGCTTGTAGGCGCCGCCGCGCAGCAGCGTGGCGCCGGCGTCGCGCACGGCGCGGGCGGTCGCGAGCGTCTGCTCGCGGGACTCGACCGTGCAGGGGCCGGCGATCAGCGCGAAGTGATCGCCGCCGACCTTGCGCCCTTCGATGTCGAGCACGGTGCGCTCGCCGTGGGTCATCTCCAGCGACGCGAGCTTGTAGGGCTTGAGGATCGGCACCACCCGGTCGACCCCGGGCTGGCCCTCGAGGCCGAGGCTTTCCACGGAGACGTCCTGCTCGACGTCGCCGATCGCGCCGATCACGGTCACGCGCGCGCCCGAGCTGCGATGGGCGCGCGCGCCCACTCGCTCGATCTTGGCTACTACCGCCTCCACCTCCTCCTCGGTGGCGGTCTCTTTCATCACGATCATCATCAACTCATCCTTTCGCTACGCCTGGGCATGTTAGAGGCGCCGGCCGGCACCGCTCGTGCAGTTCGTGAGAAGGGCGCAAGGCGCCCGCTCGGGTGGCGCTCGACCCCGTCTGCCGGGGCCCGCTGGCGGCCACGCTCACCCGCTCACGAACGGGCGCAGGCCGAAGCGCCTAGATAAATCGCCAGGCGAGATAGGCGCATGAAGACCGCCGCGCGCGGGCGCGGGCTGGTGATACGGCGATGCTGCGCGGAGCGGTCATTGCTCAGCGTTTTGTAGCAGACGGCGCGCGTCCGGTCCAGGCATGGGAGACATTCGCCGCGGAGCCGGGAGCGGCCCTGCGGGCGGGCTCAGCGGGCCGGCGCGAGCGCCAGCACCTCGGCGAGCGCGTCGAGGAAGCGGCGGTTGTCCTCGGGCAGCCCATAGGTGACGCGCAGCGCCGGCACCTCGCTGCCGAGCGCGCTGCCGGCGCGCACCAGCACGCCGCGCTCGCGCAGGCCCTCCACCACCTGCTCCTCGTCGCGTCCGTGATCGAGCTCGAACCAGCAGAAGTTGGCCTGCGAGTCGGCGGGCTCGAGGCCGAGCGCGCGCAGGCGCTCGTCCACGGAGACGCGCTCGGCCACGGTCTTGGCGACACGTTCTTCGACCGCGTCCTGGTGGGCGAGCGCCTCCACCGCAGCCGCCTGGGCGAGCGCGTTGCAGAAGAACGGCTGGCGCACCTGGTCGAGCGCCCGCGGCAGGTCCTCCGAGCCGCACAGCGCGAAGCCCACGCGCAGGCCGCACAGGCCGTGCACCTTGGAGAACGTACGCAGCAGCACCAGGTTGGGGTTGTGCGCGAGCAGCTCGATCGAGGCGTCCGGGTCGTCGAGCAGGTTGAAGTCGCAATAGGCCTCGTCGAGGACCACGCACACGTGGTGGGGCACCTCGGCGAGGAAGGCCGCGATCTCGGCGAGCCCCAGCGCCGTGCTGGTGGGGTTGTTGGGATTGCACACGATCACCAGCCGCGTGGCCACGGTGACCTCGCGCAGCATCGCCTGCAGGTCCAGCCGCCGGCGCGCGTCCAGCGGCACCGTCACGGCGCGCGCGCCGGAGGACGCACTTAGGTGTGGGTAGACCGAGAACGACGGCCATGCGTACACCAGCTCGGCGCCCTCCTCGAGCAGCGCCTCGCCGGCTGCGAGCAGGATGTCGCAGGAGCCGTTGCCGATCGCGATGCGCGAGGCGGGCACGCCGTAGCGTTCGCCGAGACGCGTGCGCAGAAGCGAGTTGGTGGGGTCCGGGTAGCGGTTGAGCGTGTCGAATGCGCGCGCGATCGCCTCGCGCACCTCCGGCAGCGGCGGGAACGGCGTCTCGTTGCTGGCCAGCAGCGTCAGCGGCTGCCCGGTGGCGTAGCCGCCGGCGGCCGGGTACACGGGGATGCGCCCGATGCGCTTGGAGAACTCGATCGGCACGGCCTTTATTGTGCCGCCTGCAGGTCGGCGCGCAGCTCGCGCGCCTCGCCGAGGTAGACGTGGGCGGGCTCGTGGCCCTCTTCGGCGTAGTAGTGGATCAGCACCCTGATCACGCGCGGCAGCGACCGCGGCACGGGGATCTCCTGGGAGCACAGCAACGGCACGCGCTCGAAGCCGAGGGCGCGGGCGGCGACGGCGGGGAACTCCGCGTTGAGGTCGCGCGTGGCGGTGAAGATGCAGCTGACGACGTTCTCCGGCGCGAGCTCGTTGCGCTCCATGATCGCCCGCATCAGCTCGGTGGTCGCGTCCAGGATGTCCTGGGCGTTGTTGAGCTCGACGCTTACGGCGCCACGCAGCGCGAACAGTCGCATGGCGCGCGATTGTGTCAGAGCGCATCCGCGTGGGCGGCACGGGCGAGCGCGCGCAGGCCGGCCACCTCGGCGTCGCTGAGACGCCGGTGGGCGCCAGCGCGCAGGCCGTCGAGCGCGAGCGAGCCGAAATGCGTGCGCTCGAGCTCGATCACGGGATGGCCCACGGCCTGGCACATCCTGCGCACCTGGCGGTTGCGGCCCTCGCGGATGGTGATCTCGATCCAGTGCGATCCGTGCCCGCCCAGGCGGCGCACGCGCGCCGGTGCGGTGGGGCCGTCCTCGAGCTGGACGCCGTCGCGGAGCGCTTGCAGAGCCGCGTCGGCCGGCGGTGCGCCGCCGAGCTTGGCTCGATAGGTCTTGGGGACCTGGAAGCGTGGATGGGTCAGCCGGTTGGCGAGCTCGCCGTCGTTGGTGAGGAGGATCAGGCCGGAGCTGTCGCGGTCGAGCCTGCCGACGGGGTACAGGCGCAGCTCGCCGGCGCGCACGAGCTCGACCACGGTCGGGCGGCCTTGCGTGTCGCGCGCGGTGGACAGCACGCCGACGGGCTTGTTGAGCGCGTACACGGCGCGCGGCTCTGCCCCGTGCACGGGGCGGCCGTCGAGCGCCACGGAGCTGCGCTCGTCGACGTCGCGCGCGGGATCGGTGACCGTGTGGCCGGCGACCGTGACGCGTCCGTCGGCGATCAGCGCCTCGGCGGAGCGCCTGGAGGCGACGCCGGCGTGCGCGAGGTACTTGGCTAGGCGCACGGCCGCCGCACGGTGGATGAGCTCATCGGCCGCAACGATAGAGTCGAGTGCTGTGCATGGGCGCTCACCGCGCCGCCACGGACACAAGCCAGCATGGACCTCGAGCTGCTCGACAAGAAGCTCGCCGAGCGCGGCGAGCCGCGCTTTCGCGCCGGACAGGTGTGGGCGTGGACGGCGCGCGGCGCACATGGCTATGCGCAGATGAGCAACGTGCCCTCGGGGTTGCGCGACGCGCTGGCGGCGGAGGTCCCGTTCTCGAGCCTCGAGCTCCGCGCTCAGGCCCACGCGGCGGACGGCACGGTGAAGGCGCTGTTCCACACCCGCGACGGGCGTCCACTGGAGGCGGTGCTGATGCGCTACCGGGACGGGCGCCGCTCGATCTGCGTGTCCTCCCAGTCGGGCTGCCCGCTCACGTGCACGTTCTGCGCCACTGGCGCGATGCGCTTCGCGCGCAACCTCACGACCTCGGAGATCGTCGACCAGGCGCTCCACTTCAGGCGCGCGGAGTCGATCGATCACTGCGTGTTCATGGGCATGGGCGAGCCGCTGATGAACCTCGACAGCGTGCTCGCGGCCTGCGAGCGGCTGCCGGACATCGGCATCACCCACCGGCGCACGACGATCTCGACGGTCGGTTGGATCCCCGGCATCGAACGCCTCGCCGAATGCGAGATGCCGCTGCGCCTGGCGCTGTCGCTGCACGCCGCCGACGAAGCGCTGCGCACGCAGCTGATGCCGGTCAACGAGCGCTATCCGCTGAGGGACGTGATCGAGGCCTGCCGCGCCTTCTACGCGCGCAAGCGCAGGCGCGTGTTCGTTGAGTACGTGATGCTCGCCGGGGTCAACGACCGCTACCAGCAGGCGCTGGCGCTGGCGGACGCGCTGAGCGCCGGGCGCAAGGGCGCCGCGCCGATCTTCAAGGTCAACCTGATCCCCTACAACCCAGCCGAGAACGCGGACGGGGCCTCGTACGCGGGCTCGAGCCGCGAGTCGATCGCGGCCTTCCGCGCCGCCCTGGAGTCGCGTGAGGTGCCCGTGACCGTGCGCCTGACGCGCGGGCGCGAGATCGCGGCGGCCTGCGGCCAGCTGGCTGCCCGCGGCGGCAGCGGTTGAGATGTGCAGGCTGTTCGGCATGAGCGCCGGCGCGGCGCGGGCGCGGGCGACGTTCTGGCTGCTGGACGCGCCGGACAGCCTGACGGCGCAGAGCCACCGCGAGCCCGACGGCACCGGCCTCGGCTGGTTCGACGAGCACGGCCGCCCGCGGGTGCGCAAGCAGGCGCTCGCGGCCTACGCGGACGCGGCCTTCGCGCGCGAGGCCAAGGAGGTGTGCTCGAGCACGTTCGTCGCGCACGTGCGCTTCGCCTCCACCGGTGCGCTGGAGCTGCGCAACACGCATCCCTTCGAGCAGCACGGCAGGCTGTTCGCGCACAACGGCGTGCTCGAGGGCCTGCCGGCGCTCGAGGCCGAGCTCGGCGAGGCGATGGCGCTGGTCAAGGGCGACACCGACTCCGAGCGGCTGTTCGCGCTGATCACACGAGAAGTCGAGCGGGAGGGGGACGTGGGCGCCGGCATCGAGGCGGCCTGCCGCTGGGTGGCCGCCAACCTGCCGCTGTTCGCGATCAACCTGCTGCTGGCGAGCGAGCACGAGCTGTGGGCGCTGCGCTACCCGCTGACGCACGAGCTGCACGTGCTCGAGCGGGAGCCCGGCACGCCGCTGGAGCACGCCAGCAGCCTCGGCAGCCGGGTCAGCTCCGAGCATGGAGCCGCCCACCCGCTGGTGGTGCTCGCCAGCGAGCGCATGGACGCCGACCCCGGCTGGCGGGCGCTCGCGTCCGGGGAGCTCTTGCACGTCGACGGCGAGCTGCGCGTGAGCAGCACGCGCATCCTCGACGGCCCGCCGGCGCATCCGCTCACGCTCGCCGACCTGGGCCTGCGGGCGCGCGCCTCGCAGGCGCCGGGAGGCTCCGGCGCCCAGGCCGGCGGCTCGTCCAGCTAACCGGCCGCGGGACCGTCGCCGCCGCGCGCCTCGCCGGCCCGCAGCAGGCGCTCGCGCAGCTCCGCCTGCTCTTCCGGGGTGGGGTCCCAGCGCGCGACCTCGGGGAGCTCATCCAGGTTGCGCAGCCCGAACAGCTTCAGGAACTGCGTGCTGGTGCGGTAGAGCAGCGCGCCGAACTGCGAGTGGCCGGCCTCCTCGATCAGCCCGCGGTCGAGCAGCGTGGCGGTGGCCGAGTCGGCGCTGACGCCGCGGATGCGCGCGATCTCGGGGCGCGAGACCGGCTGCAGGTAGGCGACGATGGCGAGCGTCTCGGCCTGCGCGGGGCTGAGCGTGGCCGCGCGCGGGCGGCTGAACAGCCGGCGCGCGGCCTCCTCGCTGGCGGGGTCGCTGGCCAGCGTGTAGCCGCCTGCCAGCTCGCGCAGGGCGATGCCGCGCCGGCCGGGCGCGTACTGCTCGGCGAGCAGCGCGAGCGCCGTGCGCACGGCTCCCGGCCCCGCTTGCGCGGCGTCGGCCAGCTCCTCGACGCTGAGCGGGTCGGAGGACAGGAACAGCAGCGCCTCCACCGTGCGCGCCAGCTCGGGCTCGCCCGCGCCCTCCGCCCCGCCGTCGTCGGGGCGCTCGTGTGCGGGCACACCGCTCGCCGACGGCGGCGGCGGCGGCGACTCCCGCGTCTGCTGCCCGCCCGTGTCGCTCATCCGGCGAGCATACGCCCCGGCGCGGCCTGCGCGGCGGCACGCACGGAGATCTCGCCGAAGCTCTGCTGCTGCTCCCAGTCGACCTCGCCAAGTTTGTACAGTTCGAGCAGTGCGAACAGGGTGACGGCGACGGTCATGCGATCGACGCCGGCTACCGCCTCCTCGAAGCTGAAGCTGCCGCGGCGCAGCAGCGTGCGCAGATGGCGCAGGCGCTCCGCCACGCTCACCCGCGGGATCGCGATGTGGCGCACGCTGATCGCCGGGGGCGTACGCAGCAGGCGCCCGATCGCCTCGCCGAGCAGGCGCGGCTCGAGTGAGCCCTCCTCGGCGTGCACGATCGCGCGGCGCAGGTGCGCGGGTGCGGGCGCCTCGCGGAAGCGCACCCCGCGCTCGGCCTCCAAGCGCTCGCCGAGGTGCGCGGCGGCTGCGCGGTAGCGGCGCGCGTCGAGCATGCGCGCGAGCAGCTCCTCGGCGGCCTGCTCGGGCTCGATCTCGAGCAGCTCCTGCTCGTCGGGGCTCAGCATCAGCCGCGACTTCAGCTCCAGCAGCGCGGCCACCAGCACGATGAACTCGGTGGCGGCCTCGAGGTCCAGGACGCCGCGCTGCTCGAGGTGGTCGAGGTAGGCGAGCACCACCTCCGCCAGCGGCAGCTCGAGCAGGTCCACCTCCTCGCGCAGCACCAGCGTGAGCATCAGGTCGAACGGTCCGCTGAAGACGTCGAGGTCGAGCTCCAGGCCGGCGACGGTCATCGCGCTCACGGTACAGGCCCCCGGTGACGAGACCCGCCCACCCCGCCCACCCGCAGCTCGCCGACGCCCATCAGCTCACGCACGTCGGCGAGCGTGGCGGAGGCGATCGCGCGGGCGCGCTCGGCGCCGTCGCGGAGGATCGCCTCGAGCTCCCCCTCCTCGGCGCGCAGCTCGCGGTAGCGCTCGCGCACGGGCGCCAGGTAGTCGATCACGGCGGCCGCCACGGTCGCCTTGAGCTCGCCGTAGCGGGCGTCCGCCAGCTCCGCCTCGACGCTCGCGGGCTCGACGCCGCGGACCGCGGCGAGCACTTCGACGAGGTTGCTCACGCCGGGCTTCTCGGGCGAGCGGCGCACCTCGCTGCCGGAGTCGGTGACGGCGCTCTTGATCTTCCTCTCGATCGCCTGCGGCTCGTCCAGCACGTACACGGTGCCCTGCTCGGAGCCGCCGGTGGTGGACATCTTGGCGGTGGGGTCCTGCAGGTCCATGATGCGCGCGCCGACCGCGGGGATGCGCAGCTCGGGCACCACCAGCGCCTGCTGATCGCCCGCGAAGCGTGCGTTGAAGCGGCGGGCGACGTCGCGCATCAGCTCCACGTGCTCGCGCTGGTCCTCGCCCACCGGCACCTCCTGCGCGCGGTAGGCGAGCACGTCGGCGGCCATCAGCACCGGGTAGAACAGCAGCCCCGCCGAGACCAGCTCGCGCTTGGCCAGCGACTTGTCGCGGAACTGGTGCATGCGGTCCAGCCGGCCGAGTTCGGTGACGCACGACAGCAGCCAGGTCAGCTCGGCGTGCTCGCGCACGTCGCTCTGGCGGAAGAGGATGCAGCGGGCGGGGTCCAGGCCGGCGGCGAGCAGGATCGCGGCGGTGTCGTACAGGCGCTCGCGCAGCTCGGCGGGCTCGTAGGGGACGGTCAGCGCGTGCAGGTCCACGATGCAGAAGATCCCCTCGCCGCGCTCCTGGCTGGCCACGTACTGGGCGATCGCGCCGATGTAGTTGCCCAGGTGCTTGCGCCCGGTGGGCTGGATGCCGGAGAAGATGCGCATCGGGCCGGTGCTCACGGCGCCGCCTACGGGCGGCGGCGAACGGCGCTGTCGGTGAGCCAGGGCGGGTCCCAGCCGGTGTCGGCCTGGTTGACGTTCGTCCCCGGCGGCACGATCTCGTCGATGCGGTCGAGCACGTCTGCGCCGAGCTTGGCCTCGAGCGCCGGCAGCTGGCTGTCGAGCTGCTCCATCGTGCGCGGGCCGATGATCGCGGCGGTCACGGCCGGGTGGTTGGCGACGAACGCGAGCGACATCTCGATCAGGGAGATGCCGGCCTGCTCCGCCAGCTCGCCGAGCGCCTGGGCGGCCTCGAGCTTGGCCTGGTTGGCGGGGAGCGCCATGTCGTAGCGCGAGGGGAGCATCTGCGCGCGGCGGCTGTCGCCGGGCGAGTCCCCGCCCTTGGAGTAGCGCCCCGACAGCCACCCCCCCGCGAGCGGGCTCCAGGGGATCACGCCCATGCCGTACTGCTGGCACACCGGCAGCACGTCGGCCTCGACGCGGCGGATCAGCATCGAGTAGGGCGGCTGCTCGCACACGAAGCGCTCGCGCCCGCGCCGCTCGGCGGCCCACTGCGCCTGCACGATCATGTGCGCGGGGAACGTGGAGCTGCCGATCGCGCGCACCTTGCCGGCGCGTACGAGGTCGCTGAGCGCGCCGAGCGTCTCGTCGATGTCGGTGTCCGGCTCTGGCCGGTGGATCTGGTAGAGGTCGATCCACTCGGTTTTCAGCCGCCGCAGGCTGTTCTCGACCTCCGTGACGATCCACCGGCGCGAGTTGCCGAACTGGTTGGGGTCGCTGTCGTGCATCCTGCCGTGGACCTTGGTGGCCAGGACGACCTGCTCGCGACGGCCCTGCAACGCCTTGCCGACGATCTCCTCGGACTCGCCGCGGGAGTACACGTCGGCGGTGTCGATGAAGTCGATGCCGGCGTCGAGCGCGCGGTGGACGATGCGGATGCAGTCCTCGTGGTCGGTGTTGCCCCACGCCCCGAACATCATCGCCCCGAGGCACAGGGGGCTGACGCTGATGCCCGTGCTGCCGAGTTTGCGCTGCTCGATCGCCACCGTCACGCAGCCTAGTCGAGGCGCTCGCGGATCACCGGCTGCCTGGCGGCGGCGACCTCGTCGAGGCGGCGCACGGGCGTGGTGTAGGGGGCGCTCTGGGCGACCGCGGGATCCTTTGCAGCCTCCTCCAGGATCGCCGCGATCGCCTCGGCGAAGGCGTCGAGCGTCTCCCTGGTCTCGGTCTCGGTCGGCTCCACCATCAGCGCCTCCTCCACCAGCAGCGGGAAGTACACGGTGGGCGGGTGGAAGCCGTGGTCGAGCAGCCGCTTGGCGAGGTCGAGCGTCTTCACTCCGAGCGCGCGCTTCATCGGACCGCCGGAGAGCACGAACTCGTGCATGCACAGCTGCCCTCCCTGCGCGGAGGGCTCGGCTCGGGGATATGGAGCGGGCAGCAGCTCGCCGACGCGCCCGCCACCCGCGAGCGCGTGCTCGCGCAGCCGCGCCAGCAGGTAGTTGGCGTTGAGCACCGCCGTCTGCGACGCGTCGGTGAGTCCGTTGCCGCCGAGCGAGCGGATGTAGGCGTAGGCGCGCACGAAGCAGCCGTAGTTGCCGTGGAAGCCGCGCATGCGCCCGATCGTCTTTGACCCCACCGTGCCGCTGCCGTAGTCGAGCTCGAAGGCGGGCTCGCCGCTCGCGCCGTTGCCCTCGCCGCCCGTCCGGCGGGCGACCACCGGCACCGGCAGGTAGGGCGCGATCCGCTCGCTCACGGCGATCGGGCCGGAGCCGGGGCCACCGCCGCCGTGGGGCTGCGTGAAGGACTTGTGCAGGTTGAAGTGCACGATGTCGAAGCCCATGTCGCCGGGCCGGGAGAGCCCCATCACGGCGTTCAGGTTGGCGCCGTCGTAGTACAGCGTGGCGCCCACGCCGTGCACGATCTCCGCGATCTCCAGGATGTTGCGGTCGAACACGCCCAGCGTGTTGGGGTTGGTGAGCATCAGGCAGGCCACGTCCTCCTCGGCCTTGGCGCGCAGGTCGTCGAGGTCGACGCCGCCGTCGGCGTCGGTGGCGAGCTTCACCACCTCCAGGCCGGCCATCGTGACCGTGGCGGGGTTGGTGCCGTGGGCGGTGTCGGGCGTGAGCACCTTGCGCCTGACCTCGCCGCGGTCCTCATGGAAGGCGCGCGTGAGCAGCACCCCGGCTAGCTCTCCGTGCGAGCCGGCCGACGGCTGCAGCGAGACGTGCGGCAGCCCGGCGATCTCCGCCAGCGCGCCTTGCAGGCTCCACATCAGCTCCAGCGCCCCCTGCGCGCGCTCGCCGTCCTGCAGCGGGTGCAGGCGCGCGTTGCCGGGCAGCGCGGCGACGCGCTCGTGCAGGCGCGGGTTGTGCTTCATCGTGCACGAGCCGAGCGGGTAGAAGCCCGAGTCCAGGTCGAAGTTGCGCTTGGAGATGCCCACGTAGTGGCGCACCAGCTCGGGCTCTGAGACCTCCGGCAGCCGCGGCGGCTCGCGGCGACGGAAGCGCTCGGGCAGCAGCCGCGAGACGTCCACCTCGCCCACGCCGGGGTCGGGGCAGACGAAAGCGCGGCGCCCCGGCGCGCCCTTCTGGAAGATCGTCCTGGCCGCGTCGCGCTGCAGTGGGGTCGCGTCGGTCTCGGTCATGCGGCCACCCTCGCCCCGCGCTCCGCGGCCACGGCGGCGCCGAGCACCTCGGCGAGGCGGTCGATGTGCGCGCGTGTGCGGCGCTCGGTGATCGCCACCAGTAGCCCGCCGCGGTCTTGCTCGCGTCCGGTGAGCGCGTGCAGGTCGGCGCCGGGGTTGACGCCCTCGGCGGCGCAGCGACGGCGCACCGCCGCGACGTCGGCATCCACACGCACGGCGAACTCGCGGACGGCGGGCTGGTCGTGGAGCTTCTCCACGCCCGCGAGCGCGGCGAGCGTCTCGCGCGCGTAGTGGGTGCGCGCCAGCAGCAGCTCGCCGAGCTCGACGATGCCGCGCCGCCCCAGCCAGCTCAGGTACACCACCCCCGCGAGCGCGTTGAGCGCCTGCGAGGTGCAGATGTTGGAGGTGGCTTTCTCGCGGCGGATGTGCTGCTCGCGGGTCTGCAGCGTGAGCACGAAGCCACGCCTGCCGTCCACGTCCACGGTCTCCCCGGCGATGCGCCCCGGCATGCGCCGCAGGTACTCCTCGCGGGCGGCGAACAGCCCGAAGGACGGCCCCCCGTAGTCCAGGCGGTTGCCGAGCGCCTGACCCTCCCCCACCGCCACGTCCACGCCGCACTCGCCGGGCGGCGCCAGCACGCCGAGCGTGATCGGGTCGACCTGGCAGACCACCACCGGAGCGAAGCCGTGGGCCGGGGAGCCGGAGCCCGCCCCACCCGCGCCGGGGCCGGTGGCGGCGGCGGCCTTGGCGGCGGCGCTGAGCGCGGCGGCGTCCTCGACGGCGCCGTAGAAGTTGGGCTGGGCGAAGATCGCGGCGGCGACCTGCTCGCCGCCCTCCCCGATCGCCCGCGCCCAGCGCTCGGGGTCGGTCACGCGGGCGCCGGCGGGCGAGCCATCGCCGCAGAGCGCCACCTCCACGACCTCCATGCCGAAGCCGTGCGCCATCGTGCGCAGCGTCTGCAGCGTGTGGGGGTGCAGGCCGGCGCTCGCCACGATCCGCCGGCCGCCGTTGTGGAGCTTGGCCATGTAGGCGGCGGCGGCCACCGCGGAGGGGCCCTCGTAGACGGACGCGTTGGACACAGGCAGGGCGGTCAGCTCGCTGATCGCGGTCTGGTACTCGAACATCACCTGCAGGCCGCCCTGGGAGATCTCGGGCTGGTAGGGCGTGTAGGGGGTGAGGAACTCCGAGCGCTCGGTCAGCATGTCGATCAGCGCCGGCACGTAGTGGTCGTACATGCCGGCGCCGAGGAAGCTCAGCTCCTCCTCGGCGCTGACGTTGCGCGCGGCCAGCGCGCGCAGGTGCTCATACACCTGCTGCTCGCTCTCGCCGGGCGGCAGCTCGAGCGCGCGGCCGAGGCGCACCGGCTCGGGGATCTGGCGCTCGAACAGCTCCTGCAGCGAGCCGACCCCGATCGCCGCGAGCATCGCGTCGAGGTCCTCGGGGGTGGTGGCGGTGTAGCGGCTCAACTGCCGTTCAGGCTGGCCCGGTAGGCGGCGGCGTCGAGCAGCGCCTCGCGCTCGGAGGGGTCTGACAGGCGCACCTTCACGAGCCAGCCGGCGCCGTAGGGGTCCTCGTTGATCGTGTGCGGGTTCTCGGCGACCGCGGCGTTGACCTCGACCACCTCGCCGGACAGCGGCGCCACCACGTCGGAGACCGCCTTGACCGACTCCACCTCGGTGTAGGGCTCGTCCTTGCTGAGCGTGGCGCCGAGCGCGGGGGACTCGAAGAACACCACCTCGCCGAGCTGGTCCTGCGCGTACCAGGTGATCCCCAGCGTGGCGTGCTGGCCGTCCTGCTCGACGCGCGCCCAGTCGTGCTCGGGGTGGTAGAGCAGGTCGTCGGGGTAGCTGGCTAGCGCCATTCAGGAGTCCTTTCTGTAGAGCGGCTTCTCGTGCACCAGGGCGTGGCGCATCTTGCCACGAACGTCTATCGCCAGCACGGTGCCCGGCTCCGAGCGCGCGGCGGGCACGTAGGCGAGGCCGATGCCGGTTCTCAGGCACGGCGAGAGCGTGCCGCTGGTGACCTCGCCGCCGCCCGCGATCGGGTTGCCCGCGCGCGCGATGCCGGGGCCCTCGATCGCGAACGCCACCAGCCGTTCGGCGGGGCCCTCCCTGCGCGCACGGCGCACCGCCTCGGCACCGATGAAGCCGGTGTCCTCCTTGCAGCACCAGCCGAGTCCCGCCTCGATCGGCCCCCGCTCGACCGTGAGGTCGTTGCCGTACAGGTGGTAGCAGACCTCCAGACGCAGCGTGTCGCGCGCGCCGAGGCCCGCCGGCGCGGCGCCGCGACGCACGATCTCCTCCCACAGCGCCGGCGCGTCGGCCGGCGCGCACAGCAGCTCCACGCCGTCCTCGCCGGTGTAGCCGGTGCCGCAGACGATCGCCTCGGCGCCGGCCAGCCGGCGCCACTCGGCCATCATGCGCGCCGGCAGCGGCCGGTCGGAGATGGCCTGCACGGCCTCGCGCGCGAGCGGTCCCTGCACGGCCAGCATCGCCCAGTCCTCGATGCCGTCGCGCACCTGCACGTCCTGCGCCTCGATCGCGTGCGCGCTCCACCACGCCAGGTCGCGCACGTGGTTGGCGGCGTTGGTCACGGTGAGGTAGCGCTCGGCCTCGAGACGGTAGGTGAAGAGGTCGTCCAGCACGCCGCCGTCCTCGCGACAGAGCACGCCGTACTGCGCGCCGCCGACGGGGACCTTGCTCACGTCGTTGGACAGCAGCCGCTGCAGCAGCGCCGTCGCGCCGGGGCCGCTGGTCTCGATCTGCCCCATGTGCGAGACGTCGAAGATGCCGCAGGAGCCGCGCACCGCCATGTGCTCCTCGATCACGCCGGCGTACTGAACCGGCATCTCCCAGCCGGCGAAGTCCACCAGCTTCGCCCCGGCCCGCACGTGCTGGTCGTACAGTGGGGTGCGCCGCAGCAGCGGCGGGGCCGTCGAGGACATGGGCCCAGGCTAGCGGCAGAGCGAGCCCGCCTTCTTCTGGCGGCGCGTCGGCGACCGCGAGCTGGCGCTCGACCTCACCGCGGAGACGTTCGCCACGGTGGTGAGCGGCGCCGGCGAGCGATGGGGCACGCCGCCGGGCGCTTCACGCCGGCGGCGCCATGAGCGGCGTTGGCGAGCCGCGAGGGCCGCGGCGGCGGGCGCGACGGCGCCCGCGCCGCGGACGGCGGCGCGGCGCGCATACGATGGGGCCGCATGCGCGCTCGGAACGACGGGGTGGGGATCGAGTACGACGTCCTCGGCGAGGGCCGGCCGGTGGTGCTGCTGCACGGCTTCCCCGACTCGGCGCGGCTGTGGCGACACCAGGCGCCGGCGCTGGCGCACGCCGGCTTCAAGGTGATCGTGCCGGACATGCGCGGATACGGGCGCTCGGACAAGCCCTCCCAGCCACAGGACTATGCGATGCACCTGCTGGCCGGCGACGTGCTGGCGGTGCTGGACGACGCGGGCGCGGGGCGCGCGCACGTGGTGGGCCACGATTGGGGCGCCGCGGTCGCGTGGGCGCTCGGCGCGGTGTTCGGCGAGCGCGTCGACCACCTGGCGGCGCTCGCGGTGGGGCACCCGGCGACGTTCCTGGCCGATCAGACGCTGACCCAGCAGCAGCGGTCGTGGTACATGCTGCTGTTCCAGTTCTCAGGGGTGGCGGAGGAGTGGCTGTCGGCGGACGGCTGGGCGAACTTCCGCGCCTGGGGAGGGCACCCCGACGCCGACGCGGTGATCGCGGAGCTGGAGCGAGACAGCTCGCTCACCCCCGCGCTCAACTACTACCGCGCCAACATGCGCCCGGAGGCGTTCCTGGCGCGGCGGCTGGAGGTGCCGCCGGTGAGCGCCCCCACGATGGGCGTGTGGAGCAGCGGCGACTTCGCGCTCACCGAGGGCCAGATGACGCGCTCGGCCGCGGGCGTGTCGGGCCCCTGGCGCTACGAGCGCATCGACGGTCCCGGCCATTGGATGCAGCTGGAGGCCCCCGAGCAGGTCAACCGCCTGCTGCTGGACTTCCTGCCCGCCTGAGGACCCGCCCGCGCGGCGGGGGCCGCCGGACGGCGCAAGCGCCCGCGGCGGGCGCCCGCGGCCGGCGCCTGCAGCCGGCGCCTGCGGCCGGCGCCTGCGGCCGGCGCCCGCGGGCGCTAGATGCGGCTGGCCTTCACCGCGGTGCCGTAGGCGCAGATCTCCGTCCAGGTGCCGCCCAGCTCGGAGGTGTCGAAGCGGAAGGCGATCACCGCGTCCGCGCCACGAGCGCCGGCCTCCTCTTCCAGGCGCTCCTGTGCGTGCAGGCGGCCTTCGGCGAGCATCTTGGTCATGCCCTTCAGCTCGCCGCCGACGAGTGACTTCAGCCCCGCCCCGATCTGCGAGCCGAGGTTGCGCGAGCGCACGGTCAGGCCGAACACCTCGCCCAGCACCTCGTCGATGCGGTAGCCGGGCAGGTCGTTCATGGTCGTGATGATCATCGGGCGCCTCCCGCCGGCTTGCGCATTGCCGTCGAGATCGCCGCGCGCGCCGCGATGCGCCGGTCGCTCATCTCAGGAACGGCGGCACGTCGATGTCCTCGTCGGAGATCTCCAGCGAGGAGCGGGTGCGATCGGAGATGCGGGGGTTGCGGTCGGGGCGCGCGCCGGCGCGGCCCTCGCGGCGCGAGGACGAGCGCAGGCCGCCGGGACGGTGGTCGAAGCCGGTGCCGATCACGGTCACGCGCACCTCGTCGCCCATGCCCTCGTCGATCACCGCGCCGAAGATGATGTTGGCGTTGGGGTCGGCCTCGCCCTGGATGATCTCGGCGGCGTCGTTGACCTCGAACAGCCCCAGGTCTTTGCCGCCGGTGATGTTCAAGAGGATGCCGGTGGCGCCGTCGACGGACTCTTCCAGCAGCGGCGAGGAGATCGCCGCGCGCGCGGCCTCGGCGGCGCGGCTCTCGCCGGATGCCGTGCCGATGCCCATCAGCGCCGAGCCGGCGTCCTGCATGATCGTGCGCACGTCGGCGAAGTCGAGGTTGATCAGGCCGGGGATGGTGATCAGGTCGGTGATGCCCTGGACGCCCTGGCGCAGCACGTTGTCGGCCTCGCGGAAGGCGTCGAGCATCGAGGTGCGCCGCTCCACCACCGCCAGCAGCTTCTCGTTGGGGATCACGATCAGCGTGTCCACCACCTCGCGCAGGCGCTCGATCCCCTCGATCGCCTGGCGCGCGCGCTGGGAGCCCTCGAAGTCGAACGGCCGCGTCACCACGCCCACGGTCAGCGCGCCGATCTCGTTCTTGGCGATCTCCGCGATCACCGGCGCCGCGCCGGTGCCGGTGCCGCCGCCCTCGCCCGCGGTCACGAACACCATGTCCGCGCCCTTCAGCGCCTCCTTCACGTCGTCGCGCGACTCCGACGCCGCCGCCAGCCCCACGTCCGGGTTGGCGCCCGCGCCGAGCCCCTTGGTGGACTCGTGGCCGATGTTGAGCTTCACGTCGGCATCGCACATGGCCAAGGCCTGCGCGTCGGTGTTGGCGGCGATGAACTCCACGCCGCGCAGGCCCGCGTCGACCATGCGGCTGACAGCGTTGGTGCCGCCGCCCCCCACGCCGACCACCTTGATGACCGCCAGATAGCTGCCGCTGCTCTCCATGATGGGTTCCGTCCGAAGCCTTCAGTAGGAATGTAGAGTTGGCAGCATATATGCCACCACACCCGCCGGGTTGTGCACGTTATGCAGGGATCTTCGCCCTGTCAACGACGGGGGCCACTCTCGCAACGTTCGTTGCAGATCGCGCGTGTCTCGACCGCAGCCTGAGGATCGGCCCTCATCAACACTGAAGCTGAAGTAGAGCCCTAGCCTTCTGGCGCGGCGGCGACGGCCCCCTGGGGTTCGCCCTGCGACGCGCCCTCGGCAACGCCGTCCGGCGCTTCCGCGGAGCCCGGCTGGGCTTCGCCTGCGCCGCCCGCACCCGTTTCGCCGGACGTCGTGGAAGGCGTCGCCGAAGCCGTTTCCGAGGCGGCGCCCGGCTGCGGTTCCGTGCCCGCCGCGGAGTCGCCGCCGGACATCGCTTCCGCCAGCGCCGCAACCGTGTCTTCCGAGCTCCCCACGCCTTCGCCGGAGCTCGCGCCGGCGTCCGCTTCAGCGCCCGCCTGCGGCGGCGTCACGCCCGCGGGGAAGCCCGCCGCGGGGTGCGTCGGCAGGCGCACGTCCACGTAGGAGGCGCCGGCGGAGCCGGGGTCGCTCAGCACGCGCGCCAGCGACAGCCACTTGGCCAGCGCTTCGCCGCCGTCGCCGAAGTACACCAGCAGGCCGTTGCGCATCGCCACCGTCAGCCCCTTCGCGCCCGTGAAGACCCTTTCCACGTGCCTGGCCAGCAGCGCCGGCGCCGCGCCCAGCACGGCCAGCTCGGCGCGCAAGCGCGGGCCGTGCACGCTGCGGCCGGGGGCGGGGACGCGGTAGCCGCTCACCGTGGGCAGCGACCTCGACAGGAACGAGGCTCCCAGGGCGACGCCGTCGCCCGCCACCGCGGTGCGCATGCCGTCCACGCTCAGCGCCGCCACCGGCAGCTGCTCGCTCACCTCGATGCGCAGGCCGTGCGGCGGGCTCGGCACCACGCGCACGGAGCGCACCACGTGCAGCGGCGCCACCGCCGCGCGCAAGGCCGCCTCGTCGACGTCCAGCGTGCTCATCGCCCGCGCCGCGTCCGTCAGCGCCGAACGCACCGCCTGCGCGTCGGGGCCGCTCACGCCCGTGATCCGCACGCGCTGCACCGACACGAACGGAGACTGGCGCAGCCACAGCCAGCCGCCGCCGAGGATCGGGATCGCCGCCACCGTCACCGCCATCGCGATCCGCATCCGCGGCCGGCGCCAGCCGGCCCGCCAGGCCCGCGCCAGCGCCGTCGCCGGCAGCGCCAGCGCGCGCGGCAGCGCCGGCTCGACGGGCAGCCGCGAGCGCGCGCGGCGCGGGCGTGCGCGGACGGCGCCCTGCCGGGGCGCGCGGCGGACGCCCCCCGTCGTCGCGGCGATCGATCGAGCCATCGCCGCGGTCTTCGACCTCGCCGCGCGAACCCCTACCAGGGGAAGCGCACGTCGCCCAGCGTCTGCACCTCCGGCTCGAGCGCCACGCCAAAGCGCTCGAGCACGCGCCTGCGGCCCTCGGCCATCAGCGCGATCACCTCCGCGGTGCTCGCCCCGCCCGTGTTCTCGATGAAGTTGGCGTGCTTGGGGGCGAAGCGGGCGCCGCCCACGGCGAGCGCGCCCGCGCCCGCCTCGGCCAGCAGCAGCCCCGCGGTGCGCCCGCCGGCTTGCGGATCGTCCGGGTTCTTGAAGGTCGAGCCGAACGTCCTGATGCCCTGCGGCTGGGCCTCGTGGCGCCGGCGGCGCATCTCCGCCAGCGTCGCCTTCACCTCCGCAGCCGGCGCGGGGGCGAGCAGCAGCGAAGCGCACGCCACGATCTCGCCGGCGCCCAGGCTCGAGCTGCGGTAGGCGAGGCCGAGCTGCTGCGGGCGGCGGCGCTCGACGCCGGCAGCCGTGACGATCCGCACCCACTCCAGCACCCGCCCGAGCTGCCCGCCATAGGCGTTGGCGTTCATGCGCACCGCACCGCCCACGGTGCCGGGGATGTTGACGCCGAACTCGATGCCCGACAGGCCGGCGCGCGCGGCGGCGCTCGCCACCGCCGGCAGCCGCGCGCCGCCGCCGCAGCGGACGCGCTCGCCGTCGACCTCGATGCCGGTGAGCGCGCCTGCGAGCTTCACCACCAGCCCGCGCACGCCCTCGTCGGCCACCAGCAGGTTCGAGCCGGAGCCCACCACGCTCACCGCAAGCGCCTCGCGCTCGGCCCAGGCCAGCAGCTCCAGCAGCTCCTCCTCCCCGCCCGCGCGCGCGAACCACTGCGCCGGGCCGCCCGTCTTCACCGTCGTCAGGCGCGCCAGCGGCACGTCCGCGCGCACGCCCCGCGGGGGCTCGCCGCCGCGCCGGCCCGCACCGGCGCCGCCGGTCGCGCCGCCGCCGGTCGCGCCGCCCGCCGCGCCCGCGCTCACGCGCCCACCAGCGCGTGCGCCAGCTCGTCCACATCGCCCGCGCCCATCACCACGCACACGTCGCCCTCGCCGAGCAGCGTCGCGAGCGCCGCCTGCGCCTGCGCGAACGTCGGCGTCCAGCACACCTGGCGCCCGCGCGCCGCGTCCGCCGCAGCCCGCGCGATCGTGAGGCCGCTGACGCCGGGGTGCTCCTGGGCGCGCTCGCGCGCCGGGTACACGTCCAGCACCACCGCCGCGTCCGCGTCCGCCAGCGCCGCGCCGAACTCGCGCGCGAGCAGCGCCGTGCGCGAGAACAAGTGCGGCTGGAACACCGCCACCAGGCGGCGGTGGGGGAGCGTGCGCGCGCCCGCCAGCGTGGCTGCGATCTCCGTGGGGTGGTGCGCGTAGTCCTCGAACACCTCCGCGCCGGCATGCGAGCGCCCGAGACGCTGGAAGCGGCGGCCGGCGCCGGGGAAGGCCCGCAGCGCGTCGATCGCGAGCTCCGCGTCCGCGCCCGCGAGCCGCGCCGCCTCCAGCGCCGCCGCCGCGTCCAGCGCGTTGTGCAGGCCCGGCACCGCCAGCGTCACCTCGTGCCCGCGCCAGCCAAAGCTCGAGCCGCCCGCGGTCAGCTGCGGCGCATCCGCGTCGAACGGCACGATCTCCGCCGCCGCCGCGCCCGTGCCGCCCGCGCCGGCCGGAGCGCTGAAGTCCACCGGCGCCGGCCAACCCGCGAGCTCGAGCAGCGCCCGGCGGTCCGGCACCACCACCGCGCGCGAGGCCAGCGCGAGGAAGGCCGCGAACGCCTCGCGCAGCTCGCCGAGCGAGGAGAACGCGGTGTGGTGGTCGAGCTCCACGTTCGTCAGCACCGCCACCTCCGCGCTCAGGCTCAGCATCGAGCGGTCGGACTCGTCGGCCTCCACCACCAGCCACTCGCCCTCGCTCCAGTGCGCGTTCGCCAGGCCGCCGCCGATCGGCGCGCCCACCAGCCAGCCTGGGTCCAGGCCGGCGCCGCGCAGCGCGTGCGCGAGCATCGCCGCGGTCGTGGTCTTGCCGTGCGTGCCCGCCACCGCGATCGTGCGGCGCATCGCGGTCAGCTCGCCCAGCAGCTGCGCGCGGGAGAGCTCCGGCACCCCGCGCGCGCGGGCCGCCGCGCGCTCGGGGTTCTCCGCCGGCACCGCGGAGGAGTACACCAGCTCCACCCCCTCCCCCTGCGGCAGGTTCTCCGCGCGGTGCCCCACGTGCGCCTCCAGCACCCCGTCGGCCGCGAGCGCGCGCAGGTACGGGCCGTCCGCCGCGTCCGAGCCGCTCAGCTCGGCGCCCAGCGCGTGCGCCGCGCGCGCGTACGCGCTCATGCCGGCGCCGCCTACCCCGACGAGATGCAGCCGCCGACCGCTCCAGGGTCCCGCCGAGCCACTCACGCCGCCGCGCTCCCCGCCGCGCCCCCCGCCGCGCCCCCACGCGCGCCAGGGCTCACGCCCCCGCTCTTCCCGCCGCTCACGCCCCCGCGCTCCCCGCCGCCAGCAGCTCGGCCGCGACCTCCCGTGCCGCCTGCGGCCGCGCCAGCGAGCGCGCCGCCGCCGCCATCGCCGCCAGGCGCTCGCGGTCGCCCAGCAGCGCCTGCGCCTGCGCCAGCAAGCGCGCGGGGGTCAGCCGCGCGTCCTCGATCACCACCGCCGCGCCCGCGTCCGCCATCCAGCGCGCGTTCTCGGCCTGGTGGTCGGCGGCGGCGTGCGGGTAGGGCACGAGGATCGCCGGCAGGCCGGCCGCAGCCAGCTCGAACACCGAGCCGCCCGCCCGCGCCACCGCCAGGTCCGCCGCCGCCAGCGCCTGCGCGAAGTCGTCGAGCTCCAGGTACTCGCGCAGGTCATAGCCCGGACGCGCGCCGCGGGCGCGCAGCTCCGCGTAGTCGCGCCGGCCGCTCACGTGCAGCACGCGGAAGCCCGCGCCGGCGAACGCCTCGAGCGCCGCGAGGTTGATCGAGCGCGCCCCCAGCGAGCCCCCGAACACCAGCACGCAGGTCGTCGCGGGCTCGATCTCGAAGCGCGCCCGCGCCCGCTCGCGGTCGCCCGCCGGCGGCGGGATCGGCCGGCCGGTCACGCGGTAGCGCTCGCCGTCGCGTCCCGGCAGCGCGAAAGCGAGGCACACGCGTCGCGCGAAGCGCGCCAGCAGCCTGTTGGTGAGCCCGAGGTGGCTGTCGGCCTCGGTCAGCACCAGCGGCAGGCGCAGGCTCAGCGCCGCCACCCCCACCGGGCCCGCCGCGTAGCCGCCGCCGCCCATCACCGCGTCCGGCGCCAGCCGCCTCAGCAGCGCGCGGGCGCGCGGCACCGCCAGCGCCGCGCGCGCCAGCGCGCGGGCCGCCGCCAGCGGGTCGCCGCGGCTCATCCCTTCCACGGCGATGCGATGGAAGGGGAAGCCCGCCGCCGGCACCAGCTGCGCCTCGGCCCGGTCGCCGCCTATGAACGAGACCTCCGCGCCCTCAGCCCGCAGCGCGTCCGCCACCGCCAGCGCCGGCACCACGTGCCCCGCGGTCCCGCCCGTCGCGATCACGATCTTCCGCGCGCCTGCCATCACCGCCCCATCGTGCCGGTTCGCGCGGGCCCGCGAAGCGCGCCGCCCCGCCCGCGACCGCTGCCGCCGGCCCCCGCGCGGCGCCCGCACGGGCGGCTGCCGGCGCGATCGGCGCACGCCGCGCCGGGCGCTGCGTCGGCGCCACCGCGCGCACGTGGCCGGTCGCGCCCGAGGCCACGTTCAGCAGCAGCCCCATCGCCGCCAGCATCACGATCAGGCTGCTCGAGCCGTATGACACGAACGGCAGCGGCACGCCCGTCAGCGGCGCGAGCCCCAGCACCGCGAACGCGTTCAGCACCGCCTGCGAGAGCACCAGCGCCGTCACCCCCACCGCGATCAGCGCGCTGTACAGGCTGCGCGCCGCTTTGGCCGCGCGCAGGCCCGCGTAGGCGATCAGCCCGTACAGGAACAGCAGCGCGAACACGCCCACCATGCCCAGCTCCTCCGCGATCACCGCCAGGATGAAGTCGGTCTGCGCCTCCGGCAGGTAGAAGATCTTCTGCACCGACTGCCCCGGCCCCACGCCGAACAGGCCGCCCGAGCCGATCGCGATCTGTCCCTGCACCGCCTGGAAGCCGCTGCCGGAGGCGTGCGCCCAGGGGTCGATGAACGACGTCAGCCGCGCGCGCGCGTAGGGGCGCACGAGCGCGTACAGCAGCACCAGCGTGAGCACGCCGCCGGCGACCAGCGCCAGCTTGCGCGGCGCCATGCCGGCCGCGATCAGCATCGCGCCCACGGTGAAGGCGATCACCATCGCCGTGCCCAGGTCCGGCTGCGTGAACACCAGCAGGCAGGCCGCGCCCACCACGCTCAGCAGCGGCCGCGCCAGCTCGCGCAGGTCGTGCACGCTGTGCGGGCGCTTCGCCAGCAGCGTCGCCGCGTACAGCACCAGCGCCAGCTTCATCAGCTCGGAGGGCTCGAACTGCAGCGCGCCCGGCCCGATCCAGCGGCGCGCGCCGTTCACGCTCACGCCGAGATGCGGGACGTGCACCGCCGCCACCAGCACGAACGAGATCGCCAGCAGCGGCGCCGTGATCGCGTGCACTTTGGCCACCCCGTCGCGTGCCAGCACGCGCATCGCCACCAGGCCCACCGCGCCGTAGACCAGGAACTTCACCAGGTAGCCGTCGCCGTAGCCGCCGCCCGTCAGCAGCGTGGTCGCCGAGGACGCGCTGTAGACCATCACCGCGCCGAACGCCAGCAGGCACATGGTGGCCGTCAGCAGCATGCGGTGCTCGAGCGTCTGCCCGGCGACGGCCGCCGGCGCGCCGCCGCGCGCAGGCGAGCGCGGCGCGCGCCCGCCACGGCCGCTCTTCGCGCGCGAGCGTCCGCGGGCGCCCGGTCCTTGCGCTGCTGACATCCAAGGTCACTTCGACGGCCTCGCGCGGAAGCCTGCCGCTACAGCCCGCGGCTCTGGCGGTAGATCGTGAAGCCGATCGCGCCGCAGATCGAGGCCACGATCCAGAAGCGCAGGATGATCTTCGTCTCCGACCACCCCTTCAGCTCGAAGTGGTGGTGGATCGGCGCCATCAGGAACACCCGCCTGCGGGTGCTCTGGAAGGAGATCACCTGGATCAGCACCGACAGCGCCTCGATCACGAAGATGCCACCCAGCAGGATCAGCAGCACCTCCGTCTTGGTCATCACCGCCAGTCCCGCGATCGCGCCGCCCAGCCCCAGCGAGCCCGTGTCGCCCATGAAGATCGTCGCCGGGAACGCGTTGAACCACAAAAAGCCGATGCAGGCGCCCACCAGGCAGCCCGCCAGCATCGCCAGGTCGTACTCGCCGGCGAGGAAGGTGATGCCGATGTAGGCCAGCAGCACGATCGCCGCGCAGCCCGCCGCCAGGCCGTCGAGGCCGTCCGTCAGGTTGACCGCGCTGGTGGTGCCCGCCACCACCAGGTAGATCAGCAGCGGGTAGGCCCAGCCCAGTTCCACGTGGTAGTCCACGAAGCGCAGCTCGAGCGTCGGCGCCAGGTGCGCCTGGTAGCGCGCCACGTACCACAGCGCCAGCGAGATCGCGATCGTCACCGCCAGCTTGGTGCGGGCGCGCAGGCCCAGCGAGCGGCGCCGCACCAGCTTGGTGTAGTCGTCCGCGAAGCCCAGCGCCGCGCACGCGATCGCGGCGCCGAACACGCCCAGCGAGCGCGCTTCGTAGTCGCTCAGAATCAGGAACGAGATCGCCACCGCCAGGAAGATCAGCAGGCCCCCCATCGTCGGCGTGCCCGCCTTCTGGTGGTGGCCCTCCGGGCCGTCCTCGCGGATGTGCTGGCCGAACTCGCGCTCGCGCAGGAACTCGATGAACCTGGGGCTGAGGAAGATGCAGATCAGCAGCGCCGCCGTGCCGCCGAAGAGGATGCGCCCCATTCAGCTCCGCCCCGCCGCGAGCGCGCTCGCGCCACCGTGGCGGGCGCGCAGGCGCTCGCTCACGCGCTCCATGCGCATCCCCCGCGAGCCCTTCACCAGCACCGTGTCGCCCTCGCGCAGCAGCTCCTCCAGCAGCTCCGCGGCCTCATCCGCGTCAGCCGCCGCGCGCGTCTCGCGCACCGCCGCGCGCGCGCCAGCCGCGCCCGCCCCGGCCACGATGCCGGTCCCGTCCGAGCCGGCTGCCGCCGCGCCGGCCCCGTCCGGGCCGGCCGCCGCCGCCGCGAAGGCGCTGCCGACCTGCGCCGCCAGCGGCCCCACCGTCACCAGCAGCTGCACGCCGCGCTCGGCCGCGTGCACGCCGATCTCGCGGTGCAGCTCGCGCGCCTGGGCGCCCAGCTCGAGCATGTCGCCCAGCACCGCCACGCGCCGCCCGTGCGCGCTCCGCGCGAGCTCGTCGAGGGCGGCGCGCATTGACATCGGGTTGGCGTTGTAGCAGTCGTCGATCAGCGTCAGCTCGCCCGCCAGCCGCTCGCGCTGCCCGCGCATCGCGCCGAAGCGCACCTGCACGGGGCCGCGCGGGGTGTAGCCGAGCGCGCGCGCCGCCGCCACCGCCGCCAGCAGGTTGCGCAGGTTGTGCGCCTGCGAGAACGACGGCGTCAGCGCCATCCGCTGCGTGCCGTGCGCGATCAGCACCGAGCCGTCCGCGCGCCGCTGCAGCAGCCGCACGTCCCCGCCCTCGCCGAACGTGATCGTGCGCAGCTGCTCGCGCAGGTGCCGCTCGAGCAGCCGCTCGCCCGCCGGCACCACCAGGCTCGCCCCCGGCGCGAGGCCCGCGATCAGCTCCGCCTTGGCCGCCGCAATCGCCTCCAGCGAGCCCAGCAGCTCCAGGTGCGCCGGCCCCACGTTCACGATCACGCCCACGTCCGGCTCCGCGATCGCCGTCAGCTCCGCGATCTGGCCGGGCCCGCGCATCGCCAGCTCCAGCACCACCAGCTCGCTCTCGCTGCCCGCGCCCAGCAGCGCCAGCGGCAGGCCGATCTCGGTGTTGAGGTTCGCCGGGCTCGCCCACACCCGCAGCTGGCGCTCCAGCAGCGCCGCCAGGATGTCCTTCGTCGAGGTCTTGCCGGTCGAGCCGGTGATCCCCACCACCATCGCGCCGCGCGCGCGCAGCTCGCGCCGCCACGCGCGCGCCAGCCGCTGCAGCGCCGCCAGCGGGTCCTCGTGCGCCAGCACCGCGCCCGGCGCCTGCGACGCCGCCGCCGCCTGCGCGTGGCGCTCGCCCACCAGCACCCCCCACGCCCCCGCAGCCAGCGCCTCGGCGGCGTGCGCGCCGCCGTCCACGCGCTCGCCCGGCAGGCCCACGAACAGCTCCCCCGGCGCCAGCGTGCGCGAGTCCACGCCCGCGCCGGTCGGGCCCACCGGGGAGGGCCGATCGTCCGGCGCAACAGCGCCCTCCAGGGAGACCGCGCCCGCGGCGGGCGCCGGGCCGAGCGGGAGGGCCGCGCCGGCGGCGGGCGCCGGGCCGGCCGGGAGCGCCGCGCCGTCCGCGGGCGCCGGCGGGCGGCGCACCAGCCTCGCGCCCGCCGCCGCGGCCAGGTGGCGAGCGTCCCAGTCCCTCATCGCGCGCCCCTCCCCGGCGCCAGCTCCTGCTCGCCACGGCGCGCCCGCAGCGCCTCGCGCGCCACCTGCACGTCGTCGAAGGGGAGCCTGCGTCCCCCGGCGAACTCCTGGCCCTGCTCGTGGCCCTTGCCCGCGATCACCACCACGTCGCCCGCGCGCGCCGCCGAGATCGCCTGCTCGATCGCGCTCCTGCGATCGCCCACCGCGCGCACGCCAGCCCGCCCCGGCCCGCCGCCGGCGGCGGCGCGCAGGGCCACGCCGTTCCCGCCGCCCGCGCCGGCGACCCCCTCCATGATCTCCTCGATGATCCGCTCCGGGTCCTCCGAGCGCGGGTTGTCGGAGGTCACGATCGTCACGTCCGCCAGGCGCGCCGCGATCTCGCCCATCAGCGGGCGCTTGCCGCGGTCGCGGTCGCCGCCCGCGCCGAACACGCACAGCACGCGCCCGCCGCCCTCGCCGGCCAGCTCGCGCGCCGCCGCCAGCACGTTCTCCAGCGAGTCGGGCGTGTGCGCGTAGTCCACCAGCACCGCGAAGCCCTGGCCCTCCTCCACCGGCTCGAAGCGCCCCGGCACGCGCACGCCGCCTTCCAGCGCCGCCGCCAGCGCGTCCAGGCCGAGTGCGTCATCGGCGCGCTCGCAGCCCAGCGCGTGCACCGCCGCCAGCGCCCCCAGCGCGTTGGCCACGTTGAAGCGCCCCGGCATCGGCAGCCACAGCTCGCGCTCGCCCTCCGGCGTGCGCAGCGCGAAGCGCGCGCCCTCCAGCGACCAGCGCACGTCCCTCGCGCTGTAGTCCGCGTCGCGCTCCACCGCGAACGTGCGCGCGTCGGGGAGCTCCGCCGCCAGCCGCCTGCCGTAGGCGTCGCCCACGTTCACCACGCTCACCCGCGGCGGCGGCGGCGGCGCGCCGTCCGCGCCCGCGGCCGCGCCCCGCCGCGCGTCGGGCACGAACAGCCTGCGCTTGGCCAGGAAGTAGTCCTCCATGCTCGCGTGGAAGTCCAGGTGGTCCTGGGTCAGGTTCGTGAACACCGCCGCCGCGAACGGGATCGCCGCCACCCGCTCCAGCGCCAGCGCGTGCGAGGACACCTCCATCGCGCACGCCACGTCGCCGCCGTCCAGCATCGCGCGCAGGTCCGCCTGCAGGTCGATCGCCTCCGGCGTGGTGCGCTCCACCGCGCGCTCGCGGCCGCCGATCACCGACTTCACCGTCCCCAGCAGCCCGCAGCGGCGGCCCGCCGCCTCCAGCAGCGCCCGCACCAGGTAGGCGGTGGTGGTCTTGCCGTTCGTGCCCGTCACCCCCACCACCTGCAGCTCGCGCGCCGGCTCGCCGTAGAAGCGCGCCGCCGCCGGCGCCATCGCCGCGCGCGCCGAGCCCACCAGCACCTCCGGCACGCCCAGCCCCAGCGGCCGCTCCACCACCAGCGCCACCGCGCCCGCCTGCACCGCTCGCGCCGCGAAGTCGTGCCCGTCGCTGCGAAAGCCGGGCACGCAGAAGAACAGCGTGCCCGGCGTCACCCTGCGGCTGTCGTACGCCAGCGCCGTGACCTCCGTGGCGGCGGCCTCCCCCGCCAGATCGGCGGCGATCAGCCGGTCCAGTCGCATGCGCTGATGCTACTCAAGGGGCAGGAGGCCCCCGCGGCGTCGCGGCGGCGCGCCGGACCTAACATCCAGGGCGAATGGGCGCGACCGTCGAACACCTCGCCCCCGCCGACGTCGCCGGGCTCGGCGCGCGCGTGGCCGCCAACGTGGCCGCCGCCGTGAAGGTGCCCGAGCAGATCCTGCGACAGGCGCTGGTCGCGCTCGTCGCCGACGGGCACGTGCTGATCGAGGACTACCCCGGCGTCGGCAAGACCGCGCTCGCGCGTGCGCTCGCGCGCTCGATCGACGGCGACTACGCGCGCGTGCAGTGCACATCCGACCTGCTGCCCTCCGACCTCGTCGGCGCCAACGTGTTCAACCAGCGCGAGGCGCGCTTCGAGTTCCGCCCAGGCCCCGTGTTCGCGCACGTGCTGCTGGTCGACGAGATCAACCGCGCCTCCCCGAAGACGCAGTCGGGGCTGCTCGAGTGCATGCAGGAGGGCCACGTCACCGTCGACGGCGCCAGCCACCCGCTGGCGCGGCCGTTCATCGTCATCGCCACCCAGAACCCGGTCGAGTACGAGGGCACCTACCCGCTGCCCGAGGCGCAGCTCGACCGCTTCATGGTGCGCGTGTCGCTCGGCTACCCGGCGCCGGCGCAGGAGGTCGAGATGCTGACCGCGCACGCCGGCGGCGACCGCGTGCTCGACGTAGCGCCGGTCGCCACCCTCGAGCAGATCCTGCTCGCGCAGCGCGCCGCCGTCGAGGTGCACGCCAGCCCGGCGCTGCTCGAGTACGTGGTCGCGCTGCTCGCGCACACGCGCAACGACCCGCGCCTGGAGCTCGGCGCCAGCCCGCGCGCCGGGCTGATGCTGCTGAAGGCAGCCAAGGCCGCCGCCGCGCTCGACGGGCGCGACCACGCGCTCCCCGACGACGTCAAGGCGCTCGCGCCGGCGGTGCTCGCCCACCGGCTGCTGCTCGCGCCCACGGCCGTCGGCACCACGCGCGCAGAGGTCGTGCGCGACACGCTCGCAGCGGTCTGGGCGCTATGAGCCGGGCGCGCGCGCTCGCCCTCGCCGGGGCGGCGCTGTGCGCGCTCGCCGCCGTGCTCGCCGTCCCCGCGCTGTACGTGCCCGGCCTCGCCGCGCTCGCGCTGGCCACGCTCGCCAGCGGCTGGGTCGCGCTGTCGAGCGCCGGCGCCAGCGTGCAGCTGCGCGCCCCCGCCGGCACCGTCCACGAGGGCGAGCGCATACGGCTGGCCGTCACCGTGCGGCGCGGGCTGCTCCCCTTCCCCGGCGCCGAGCTCGTGCCATGGCCCGGCGCGCAGCCGCTCGCGCTCTCACAGCCGCGCCGCCGCCGCTGCGAGCTCACGGTCGAAGCCGCCGCCGCGCGGCGCGGGCGCTGCCAGCTCGGCCCCGCCCGCGTGCGCGTCGGCGACCCGCTCGGCATCAGCCAGCGCGAGCTGCGCTCCCAGCCCGGCGAGCTGCTGGTGCTGCCGCGCGTCTACCCGCTGCGCGCGCTGCCCTCCCCGCCCCCGCAGGCGCAGCCGCGCTCGCAGCCCGGCGGCGCGTTCGAGCTCGACTCGCTGCGCGCGCACCCGCAGGGCGCGCCGGCCGCGCGCATCCACTGGCCCACCGTCGCCAGGACCGGCACGCTGATGGAGCGCAGCTTCACCGTCGAGGCGCCCGCGCAGGCGCTGGTGATGCTCGACGCGCACCTGCCCGACTCCGAGGACGCGCTCGACCGCGCGCTGCGGGCCACCGCCTCCCTGTGCGCGCACCTGATGCGACGAGGAGGCTGCCTGGTGGCGCTGCCCGGCGAGCCGCGAGCGATCGTGCTCGACGGCGAGAGCCGCGCGTGGGCCGCCCTGCACGCGCGCCTCGCGCTGGTTGCGCCCGGCGGCGGGCGCCCACCCGCCACGGCCGCCTCGCGCGCGCGCACCGTGCTCTACGTGACCGCGTCCGCACGCGCCGGGCCCGGCGAGAGCGGCAACGGCTACCGCGTGAGCCCCTGCCCGCTGCCGGCGCTGCCGGTCGCCTTCACGCTGGCGGGCTGCGTCGCGCAGCCGCTACCGCCGTCCGCGCGAGCGCGCGGGGCCGCATGAGCGCCGCCGCCACGCTGCCGCGACCGGCGGCGCTCGCCGCGCCGGCGAGGGGGGCGCGCGCGACCGCCACGCAGTCCCTGCCGGGGCGCTCGCAGCTCGCGCTCGCCGCCGGCGCCTTCTTCGCGCTCGCGCTGCTGGCCGCGCTGCGCTTCGCCGCGCTGCTCGAGCACCCGCTGCTGCTGCGCGCGCTGGCGGTGGCCGCCACCGCCAGCGCCGTGGGCGCCGCGATCGCCCGCACCGGGGCCGGCGGCGCCTCTGCGGCGCGACGCGCGCCGGCCACCGCCGCGCGCGTCGCGATCCTGCTGGGCGGCGGCTGGCTTTCGCTGCGCGCCGCCGGCGTGGGCGCGTCGCTCGCCTGGCCCGGCGGCTGGCCCGCGCTGGCGCGCGAGCTCGCCCGCGGCGCCAGGGCGCTGGACGGCCTGTGGCCCTACCGCGGCGGCGCTCCGCCGGCGCGGCTGGCGGTGATGGCGGTGCTGCCCGCCACGACGCTGCCGGCCGCCGCGCTCGCCTTCTGGCCCGGCCACCGGCATGCGACGGCACGGCGCACGCTCGCCATGGCCACGTTGCTGTGCGTGTACCTGCTGGCCGCCGTCAACGAGCCCGGCCGCGGCTGGCAGACGCAGGGCACGCTGCTCGCCGCGTCGCTGTTCGCGTGGGGCTGGGCGTGGCGCGCGCAGCGCCCGCGCCAGCTCGCGCGCGGGCTCGTGTGGGCGCTGGCGGCCGGGGCCGCCGCGCTCGCCGCCGCGAGCCCGCTGGCGGGCTCCACGCCGCTCTTGGACTATCGCGCCTGGAACCCCTTCGGGCCCGCCTACGCGCCGCAGGGCTTCGACTGGGACCAGACCTACGGACCCCTGGCGTGGCCGCAGACGAGCGAGCCGATGGTCTCCGTCACGAGCGCCAGCAGGGAGCCGCTGCGCGCCGCCGCGCTCGCCCGCTTCGACGGCTACGGGTTCGTGCGCTCCACCGCGCAGCCCGTGCGCGGGCGCAGCACGCCGCAGGCCGCGCGCCATCCGCGCTGGGTCACGCACGCGCGCATCACCGTGCTCGCCCTCAGCAGCTCGCAGCTGCTCAGCCCCGGCGAGGTGCTGCACGCGAGCATCGCCGGCTCCTCTCCGCCGCGGCTCGGTCCCGTCGCGCCCGACGGCACCGTCGGCCTCGCCGCCGGCACGCTCGCCGGCGGCACGCGCTACACCGTCACCGCCTACGCGCCGCGCCCCAGCGCCGCCGAAATGCGCCGCGCGCCGCGCGCGCTGCCCGCCGCCTACCTGCCCTACACCGAGCTCGAACTGCCCGGCGACCCGCACGCGCAGCTGTCCGCCGCCACCGCCGCCGGGGCCGCGCGCATCGAGCGCTCTCCCTACGGCGGCGTCTACGCGCTCGCGCGCCGGCTCGCCGCCGGCGCCGCCGGCGCCTACGAAGTGGTCGCGCGCGTGGACGCCTTCCTGCACCACGGCTTCAGCTACTACGCGCGGCCGCCGCGCACCACCTACCCGCTCGTCTCCTTCCTGCTGCGCGAACGCAGCGGCTACTGCCAGCAGTTCTCCGGCGCGATGGCGCTGATGCTGCGCATGGACGGCATCCCCGCGCGCGTCGCCGCCGGCTTCCTGCCGGGCCCGCGCGACGGCGCCAGCCACAGCTTCCAGGTCACCGCCGCGGACGCGCACGACTGGGTCGAGGTGCACTTCGCCGGCATCGGCTGGGTGCCGTTCGACCCCACCCCCGCCCGCGCCGCCGGCGGCGGCTTCGACCTGCCCGCGCGGCCACGGGGCTCCGCCGCGCCGGCGCGGCACGCGCACGCGCACGCGGCGCCGGCGGGGGCGGCGGGCGGGGCCGCGCGCGCATCCGCGCACGGCGGCGGCGGCTTCGCGCTCGCGCCGGCGGCGCTGCTGCCGGCGGGCGCGCTGGCGCTGGCGCTGGCCGGCGCCGCCGCGACGCTGCTGGTCAGGGCCCGGCGGGCGGCCAGCCGCGTCGATCGCCGCCGCGCCGGGCCCGGCGATGGCGTGGAGCGCGACACGCGCGAGCTGGCGCGCACGCTCGCGCGCCTCGGCGTGCCGCTCGCCGCCGGCGTCACGCTGTACGAGCTCGAGCGCCAGCTGCTGCGCTCGCACGGGCCCGACGCGGGCGCCTACGCGCGGCTGCTGCGCGAACGCCGCTACGGCCCGCCAGCGCACGCGGCCCACGCGAGCGGCGGCGCGGGCGAGCGCCGCCGGCTGCGCCGGGCGCTGGCGCGCGGGCGCGGGCCGCTGGGACGCGTGCGCGCGCTGCTCGCGCTGCCGCCGAAGCGCGCGCGAAGGGCATGAGCGCAGTACGCAGGGCGCGCTCGCGCGGGGCGCAGCCGTCGCTCGCGCCGGCGCCCGCCGCCGGGACGCCGGGATGCCGGGATGCCGGGACGCCGGCCAGCGCTACTGCCCCGGAGCGATCCCCAGGTAGGGCAGCGCGAAGCTCATGATCTGGCCGAACGCCGGCGCCGCCACCGTGCCGCCGTAGATCGAGCCGCTCTGCGGTTCGTTGACGACGACCGCGCACAGCAGCTTCGGGTCTGAGGCGGGCGCGAAGCCGATGAACGAGGCGATGTATTTGCTGTGGGAGTATTCGCCCGTTTCCGGGTTGATCTTGCTCGCCGTGCCGGTCTTGCCCGCCAGCACGTAGCCGGGGATCGAGACCTCGCTGGCCGTGCCTTCCGGCCCCAGCACGCCTTCCAGCATGTGGCGCAGCTCGGCCGCGGTGCGCCTGGAGATCACGCGACGGCCCGCCGGCGCGGGCAGCGCGCGCCCGCCGATCGCGCTGACCACGTGCGGCGGGCGCAGGATGCCGCCGTCGGCGATCGCCGCGTAGGCGCTCGCCATCTGCATCGGCGTCACCAGCTCGCCCTGGCCGATCGGCAGGTTGCCCATCGAGGAGCCGGAGTATTCGCTCAGCGGCAGCGCCACGCCGCGTTCCTCGCCGGGCAGGTCGACGCCGGTGGGGGCGCCGAAGCCGTAGCGGTGGACCCAGCGGTTGAACGTGCTCGCGCCCTCCAGTTTGCCGATCTCGATCGCCCCCACGTTGCTCGAGCGCGCCAGGATCTGGGAGGTGGTGAGCGTCTCTTCCGGGTGTTCGGTGTCGTCGTGGATCACGCGTTCGGCCACCTGGATCTGGTCGGGGATGTTGAAGGGGGTCTCGGGCGTGATCAGCCCCGCTTCCAGCGCGCCCGACACCGCCACCACCTTGAACGTGGAGCCCGGTTCGTAATCGAGGCCCACCGCCTGGTCCTCCGTCGCCGCCGCCGGCGACGCGGACGGTTCGTCGGCGTCCACCTGGGGCCAGTTGGCGAGCGCCAGGATCGCGCCGGTGTCGGGGTTCATCACGATCGCGGTGGCGCCTTTCGGCTGGAACACGCGGGCCACCGCGCCGAGCACGTCTTCGGTGCGCTGCTGGATGTTGGCGTCGAGCGTGAGCGTCAGCGAGCGGCCCGCGGTCTCGCGGTGCGTTTCGCTGATCGAGACCGGCTGCCCGAGCGCGTCGCTGATCACGCTGCGCTGCCCGGCGTGGCCGGCCAGCGTGGCGTTGAGCGAGTACTCGAGGCCGCTCAGGCCCCTGCCTTCGGTGCCCACCTCGCCCAGCACCTGCGCCGCCAGGGTGCCCCGCGGGTACACCCGTCGCATCACCGGCGTGCCGCTCACGCCGGTTATCTTCAGCGCCAGCACCGCGCGCGCCTGGCGTTCGGGCAGCCCGCGCGCGAGGTACACGAAGCCGGTGCGCTCGGAGAGCTCCGTCAGCAGGCTCGACTGCGACACTCCCAGCAGCGGCGCCAGCCTGCGCGCCGCCTGCAGCGGGTCGCTCAGCAGATACGGGTCCGCGGAGATGTCCTGCGCCGGCTCGGAGATCGCCAGGTCGACGCCGTCGCGGTCGGTGATCGCGCCGCGCGGCGCGCTCACCGTTTCGTAGGTCAGCTGCTCGCTGCTGGCCGCTTTGCGCAACGTGCCGCCGCGCACCACGCCGAGGTACATCGTGCGGCCCGCCGCGATCAGCAGCAGCAGGAAGAAGGCGGCGAAGATCGCGCCGACGCGGCGCTCGACGACCGCCACGCGCCTATCCCTGCCCGCCCGTAGCGCCCACCGCCGCGCCGCCGGCCACCGCCGCGCCCGCGTCTTCGCCGGCGCCGGCGCCGGCCGCCTGCTGTTCGGCGCCCGCCGCCGGCGGCGCCGTCGCCTGCGCGGGCGACGCGGCTTCCGTCGCTTCCGTCGCGGCTGCGCCCGTGCCGGGGGGCACCGTGCTCGACGCTTCGCCGCCCGCCGCGGAGGCGCTCGTGGTGGAGGCGCCTGCCTGCGCTTCGCTCGAGGGTTCGGCGCCGCTGCCCGCGGCTTCGCCGGCCTGGGCCGTCGCTTCGCCCGAGCCGACGGGCGCCGTGGAGGCCTGTGCGGCGGCGTCCGCGCTGCGCACCGGAACGTCGAGCGCGCGCGAGGCGCGCTGCAGGTCGCGCGCCGGGTCGGCGTGGAGGAAGCGCAGCGAGCCGATCGGCACCAGCTGCATGCCCAGCCCCGCCGCGCGGGACTCCACGCGTTCGCCGCCCGCCAGTTCCGAGCCTTCGATCGCCAGCGTGGTGTTCTCGCGCTGCAGCTGCTGCTCGCGCGCCAGCGTGCGGCCGATGCTCGCGTTCAGCTCCAGCACGATCAGCTGCAGCGCGACGATGCCGATCAGCGCGAAGGCGGTCAGCGCGATCCAGCCGCGGCCGCGGATCAGCCGGTCGAGCAGGCGGTTGTTGGAGAGGGCGTCGGCCAGGTCGAGCGCCCCCAGCGCGAGGCCCCTGCCGGCCTGCGGCGAGGCTGGCGCCGCCCGTTGCGGGCGGCGCGCGGGACCCGACACGCGCCGCGGCCGCGGGGAGCCTACACGCGGGCGCGCGGGCGCCGGCACGGCAGCCGCGCGGGCGGGGCGGCGGCGCGGCGGCGCCGGCGCGGCGGCTGCGGCGGCGGCGGGCGGCGTCATCCCGGCAGCTTCCTGGCGGCGCGCATGCGCGCCGAGCCCGCGCGCGGGTTGGCGGCCGTCTCCTGCGCCGAGGGCACGAGCGATCGCCGCGTCAGCAGCGCCGCCTCGGGCTCGCGCCCGCAGGCGCACACCGGCAGCTCCGGCGGGCAGACGCAGCCGCGCGCGCGCTCGGCGAGGAAGCGCTTGACGCGCCGGTCCTCGAGCGAGTGGAAGGAGATCGCCGCGAGCACGCCCCCGTCGCGCAGCAGCGCCCACGCCGGCGGCAGCGCGCGCTCGAGCTGTCCGAGCTCGTCGTTGACGGCCACGCGCAGCGCCTGGAAGGAGCGCTTGGCGGGGTTGCCGCCGGCGAAGCGCGCGGGCGCCGGCAGCGCCGAGAGGATCGTGTCGAGCAGCTGCTGCGTGGTCGCGATCGGCGCCTGTGCGCGCCGCGCCACGATCGCGCGCGCGATCGCGCCGGCGTGACGCTCCTCGCCGTAGTCGCGCAGCGCCTGCGCCAGGCGACGCTCGTCCCACTCGGCCACGATCTCGCGCGCGCTCAGGCTCTGCGTGGGGTCCATGCGCATGTCGAGCGGCGCGTCGTAGGAGTAGGAGAAGCCGCGCTCGCGCGTGTCCACCTGCATCGAGGACATGCCGAGGTCGAAGTACGCGCAGTCGGCCTTCACGCCCTCGGCCGCCAGCAGCTCGAGCGCCTCCGCGTAGCCGGAGCGGATGAAGCGCACCGCGCAGGCGCTCTGGCGCGCGAGCGCCGCGAAGCGCTCCTCCGCCAGCGGGTCGCGGTCGATCGCCACCAGCGTGCCGCCCGCGCCGAGGCGCTCGGCCACCAGCCGCGCGTGGCCGCCGTCGCCGAACGTGCAGTCGACCGCCACCTGGCCGGGCTGGGGATCGAGCAGCTCGAGCAGCTCGCCCGCCATCACCGGCGTGTGCGAGCCCGCGCCGGCGCCGCCGCGCGCCTGCCCGCCAGCCGCCGGCGGCTGGCGGCTGGCCGCCTCGGCCCTGCCTGCGCGCGCCGCGCGCGAGGCGTGCGCGGCGCGGCGCCGGCGCGCCAGCGCCGGCGGGCCGGTCCGCTCGCCCTGCCGCTGCGGGTACGCCTCCTCCTCGGAGCTAGATGCGCCGCGATCCGGGATCGTCATCTCAAGCAGTGTCGTCGACACGCGCCGTCACCTCCGCGACGCCGCGCAGCAGCGTCGATCGATGCTCGCTCCAGGCCGCCTTGCCCCACAGCTCCAGGCGGTCGCCCACCCCCACCACCACTACCTCCTTGACCAGCGCGGCGTGCTCGCCGAGGAAGCCGGGGATCATGATGCGCCCGGCCGAGTCGAGCTCCGCGTCGTGCGAGCTGCCGTAGAAGAAGCGTTCGAGCTCGCTGAGGCGCGGCGAGAGCGGTGGCAGCTCCGCCAGCGCGCGGCTGGTGTAGCGCTCGTAGTCGTCCGGGCGCCACACGCCCACGCACGGCTTCAGGTCCACCGGCATCGCCAGCACCACACCCTCGGCCAGCGCGGCCCGGTAGCGGGCCGGCACGGTGAGGCGGTTCTTCGCGTCGAGGGTGTGATCGAAGGTGCCGCGGAAGGTGAGCAAGAGGGCTCGGGTGGGGAAGGGATCGAATGACTACCGAGCCGAGGTGGAGGAGTGGGAGGAGCCCCTCCACCCCGGCTCGCTGCGCGCGAACATATCCCACTCTCTCCCACAATGCAAGCCTATTTGCACATTTTCTCCCACAGTACCGCAACGGCGGCGCAAGAGCCGGCGAAACGCCAGCAACCAAGCCGCTTTTCCGGCTCGCGCCGGCGCCGCCGCGCGGGGCGCGCAACTGCAAGGCGCGCTGCAGACGCACCGCGCGAAAGCGGGCTTGCAGGCAGCGAGTGGCCGCCCCGGTCCGGCCGCGGTTGTACGATCGCCTGCGCGAGCGCCCCCAGCGGCCGAGAGGACGCGCAACCTTGCCAGCAGCCCACACCGACGCCCCACCCCGGTCAGCCCCCGCCCGCCGCGCGCGGCGCCTGCGGCGCCGGCCGCGTGCGCTCGCCTGCGCCGGGCTGCTCGCCGCCGGCGGCCTGCTGCTGTCCGGCTGCGGCTCGAGCGGCGGCGGCACCTCCGCCGACCCAGCCGGCGCGGTGCCCGCCGCAGCCGCCGTGTACGCCGGCGCCACGGTGCGGCCCACCGGCGCGCAGCAGGCCGACGCGCTGAGCGTCGCCCACGCGCTCACCCACCAGGCCGACCCGTACCTGAAGCTGCTCGGCGCGCTCCAGACGCCGGGCTCGCCGCGGTTGAACTTCGCGCGCGAAGTGGCGCCCTGGCTGGGGCCGCACGCGGGCGCCTTCCTGACCTCGCTCAGCTCGGCGGGAGCGTTGACGGGGGTGCTGATGCACGGGCTGCTCGGCGGCTCGGGCGCCGGCGCCTTCCCGTTCGGCTCGGGCGCCGCGCAGGGCGCGATCGTGCTCGACACCAGCGACGCGTCCAAGGCGCGCTCCTTCCTCGACAAGCAGGCCGCACGCGCGCACGCCCACGCGGCCAGCTACCGCGGCATCTCATACGAGGTTGCCTCGGGCGGCGTGGCCTTCGGGCTGGTGCACGACTTCGCCGTCATCGGCAGCGAAGCGGGGCTGCACGCGGTGATCGACACCACCCACGGCGGTCCGTCCCTGGCGGGCGCCGGGCAGTACGCCAAGCTCACCGGGGCCGCGCCCTCCGACACGCTCGCGCACCTGTACGTGAACGCCGTCGCCGGCGGCAGCGGCGCGGGCGACGGCGCAGGCGGGCAGGAAGGCTTGTCGGGGCTGCTCGGCGTGCTCGGCGGCTCCCCTCAGCTCAACGTCTCGCTGGTCGCCGCGAAGAGCTCGGTCGCGCTCGACGCGGACACGCTCGGCGCGGGCGCGCAGGCCGGCGGGCTGCTCGCCGTGAGCCCGCAGGCCGCGCAGGCGCTGGACTCGCTGCCCGGCGAATCGTGGCTGGCGCTCGGACTCGGCGAACTCGGCGCGAGCATCGGCCGCGACGCGCACGAGCTGGAGGCCCTGACCGCGCTAGGCAGCGCGCTGGGCAGCTCCGCGCCGCTCGCGCCCAGCACCGGCTTCAGCCTCGACTCGCTGCTCCAGGGGCTGATCACGCCGCTGCGCACGCTCGGCGCCAACACCGCCGCAGCGCGTCGGGACTTCGCCAGCTGGATGGGGTCGGCGGGCGTGTTCGCGAGCGGCGCCAGCCTGCTGGAACTGCGCGCCGGCGTGGTGATCGACTCCAAGGACCCGGCGCGCTCGCGCGCCGCCGTGGGCGAGCTGGCCGCGCAGCTGCGCAAGGCCGGCGTGGCGGTGAGCCCGGTCTCCATACGCGGCACCGAAGCCGCCGTCGGCGTGCGCTTGAACGGCGTGCCGGTGGTGCTCGACGTGGCCGACGGGCGCGCCGCCGACGGCCAGAGCAAGTTCGTCCTCGGGCTGGGCGAAGAGTCCGTCGGCACCGCGCTCGACCCGCCCAGCACGCTCGCCGCCTCGCCCGCCCGGCGCGCCGCCGCAAGCGCCCTCGGCGAAGGCATCGAACCGAGCGCGATCGTCGAGTTCCCCACGATGTTGAGCCTGCTGGAAGGCGTGGGGCTGCTCGAACAGCCGCCCGTGTCGGCGTTGGTGCCCTACCTGCGGGCGGCCACCACCCTCGACGGCGGCTCGAGCCGGCTGGGCGGGGGCGTGCAGCGCTACAAGCTGGTGCTCGGCGTGCAGGGCTCGGGCTAGCCTTCCGTGCCCCTCACCTCGATCGCGCGGTCGAACGCCAGCCGTCCGTCGTGCGGGCGCTCGACCGCGAAGCGGACCGGCGTGACTTCTCCGTCGGCGTCGATCGAGTAGCGCCCCAGCACGGAGTTGCGCGCGGTGGTGTGCAGGACCTCTTCGATCACCGTCTGCCTGTCGGTGGCGCGCGCCCCCGCACGGCGGATCGCGTCGAGCACAAGGTTCATCGCCTCGTAGCCGTAGAGCGCGTAAGCGCTTGCGCTGCGGCCGAACACGCCGCGGTAGCGCGCCAGCGTCGCGCCGGCGGACGGCGGGTACAGCGCGACGGGCAGCACCGGCGCGGTCAGGTAGGTGACCGCCGCGGCGCCGGCGTCGATGTGCGAGCTGAACGCTTCGTCCAGCGGCGAGCTCGCGCCCAGCAGCAGCATGCGCGGAGCGGCGGCGTGCAGTTCGTCCCACAGCGTGGCCGTGCCGGCGCCTTCGCCGCCGGCCAGGAACAGCGCCTGCGCGTGGCTGGAGGCGACCTTTTCCACCTCGCCGGTGAACACCGAGCCCGCCACCGTGGGGATGCTGTCGTGCGCCAGCACCGCGATCCCGGCGCGCTGCGCGTCTTCGGCCACGAGGTTCGCGAGCGGCACCTGGAACGGGTCCTGGTCGTCGAGCACGTACATGCGCTTGACGCCGAGCGAGCGCATCAGCGCGACCTGCGCCTGCGCCTGCGCGACGTCGCCGCCGGCGAGACGCACGAACGTGCGACGCGCGCTCGGGTAGAAGCGTTCGGGCTCGTCCTGGCCGGCGTCGAGCGGGGAGGTCAGCCCCACATAGGGGCTCGCCGGGCTGATCTGCAGGATGCCGGCGGCGTTGATCAGCGGCAGCGACACCGCGGTGGCGCCGGAATCGAAGTCCCCGAGGTAGGCGATCGTGCTCGTGTCCTGGGCCGCGACCTTGGCGTTGACTTCGGTCATGCCTGGTTCCCACTGCCCGGTCGTGGGGCTGGCGTCGTTGAGCGAGGCGTAGTCGATCTTGTACGGACCCACCCGCCCGCCCGCGTCCGCCAGCGCCAGCTTCTCGCCGTCGACGATCTGTTCGCTGGCGGCCGCGGCCGGCCCGTGCAGCGGCAGGCTCGAGTAGACCGTCAGGTGCCCGGCGGTCGCTTCGGCCACGTCGGAGACGGCGACGCCGCCACAGCCGACGAGCCCCAGCAGGGCGGCGGCGAGAGCAACCAGGCCCAGCCCGCGCGCCAGCACCGCGCGCTTAGCTTCTACGGCCCGGAAGGTAGCCGGAGAGGATCTTCAGCGAGGCGCCTACGAGGATGATCGCCGCGGCCAGCAGGAACGCGTCGAGGCTCTTGGCGCCGAGCGCCCACAGCACGATCCAGAGGACGAGGCCGCCGCTGACGGTGATGACGAAGCCCATGGTGCGCGCAATCCTAGCTGGCCGTCCGCCCGGCGGTCGAGCTGAGCGCCGCCGCCAGCTCGGCCACGACCGCCCCCACCCCGTCCGCCGGGTCCTCGGCCTCGTCGGCGGCGCGCACCAGGCGGGTGCCCACGATCACGCCGTCCGCCCCGGCCTCGGCGGCGCGCAGCGCCTGCTCGCCGGTGCCGATGCCGAAGCCGATCGCCACCGGCACGCTGGTGCTCGCCTTGGCGCGCGCCACGATCTCATCCAGGTCCTCGCCCAGCGCGCGCCGCTCGCCGGTGGTGCCGAGGACCGACACGGCGTAGAGGAAGCCGCGCGCGCTCTCGCCGATCGCCCGCAGGCGTTGCGCGGTGGTGGTGGGCGCCACCAGCGGGATCAGCGCGAGCCCGTGCGCGTCGCAGGTCTCGAGCACCTCCGGCGCCTCGCCCTGGGGCAGGTCGGGCACGATCATGCCGCTGACGCCGGCCCGCGCTGCGCGCTGCACGAACGCCTCCACGCCCGGCGCGAAGACCATGTTGGCGTAGCACATCAGCGCCACCGGCACGCTCGCCGCGAGCGCCCGCGCGACCTCCAGCACCCCGCCCAGGCTCGACCCCGCGGCCAGCGCGCGGGTGCCGGCGGCGTGGATCACCGGTCCGTCGGCGAGCGGGTCGGAGTAGGGCACGCCGAGCTCGATCACATCGGCGCCGGCTGCCACGCAGGCCTGGCCGATCCGCAGCGAGTCCTCGAGCGTGGGGAAGCCGCCCATCACGTAGGGCATCAGCGCGGCGCGCTTGCCGGTGTCGGCGAACGCGCGCGCGAGCCGCTGCACCCCCGTGCCTGCGGCGGCGCCGGAGGCGTCGGCGGCGGCGGGGACCTCGGCGGCCTCAGCGGCACCGGGGGCCTCGGCGGCGCTCACCGGGCCTCCCGCGCGGAGTCCGGCTCGGGCTCCTCGCCGGCGAGCGCGAGCACCTCGGCGAGGTCCTTGTCGCCGCGGCCCGACAGGCACACGAGGTCGAGCTCGCCGTCGTCCTGGGCGAGCACCCAGGCGAGCGCGTGCGCGGTCTCCAGCGCCGGGATGATGCCCTCCAGGCGCGCGAGCAGCTTGAACGCCGACACCGCCTGCGCGTCGGTGACCGCCACGTAGCGCGCGCGGCCGCTGTCGCGCAGGTGCGCGTGCTGGGGTCCCGCGCCGGGGTAGTCCAGGCCGGCGGAGATCGAGTGCGCCTGCACGATCTGGCCCTCCTCGTCCTGCATCACCGCCGAGCGCGAGCCGTGCAGGATGCCGGGGCGTCCGCCAACCGTCAGCGGCGCGCCGTGGCGCGGCGTGTCGAGGCCCTCGCCGCCGGCCTCCACGCCCACCAGCTCCACCTGCTCGTCGGGGATGAAGGCGGCGAAGGCGCCGATCGCGTTCGAGCCGCCGCCCACGCACGCAATCACCCGCGCCGGCAGCCTGCCCTCGCGCTCCAGCAGCTGCGCGCGCGCCTCCTCGCCGATCACGCGCTGCAGCTCGCGCACGAGCGCCGGATAGGGGGCCGGGCCGACCACCGAGCCGATCACGTAGTGGGTGCTCTGCACGTTCGTCACCCAGTCGCGGATCGCCGCCGAGGTGGCCTCCTTGAGCGTCTTCGCGCCGGCGTCCACGGGCTTGACGGTCGCGCCCAGCAGGCGCATGCGCTGCACGTTGGGGAGCTGGCGGCGGGTGTCCTCGAGGCCCATGTAGACCACGCACTCGAGGCCCAACAGCGCGCACACGGTGGCGGTGGCCACGCCGTGCTGGCCGGCGCCGGTCTCCGCGATGATGCGCCGCTTGCCCATGCGCCTGGCGAGCAGCGCCTGGCCGAGCGCGTTGTTGAGCTTGTGCGAGCCGGTGTGGTTGAGGTCCTCGCGCTTCAGGTACACCGTGCGGCCCACCCGCTGCGAGAGCCGCTGCGCCAGGTACAGCGGCGTCGGGCGCCCGCCGAAGTCGCGCAGCAGCCCCCGCAGCTCGGCCTGGTAGGAGGGGTCGGCGCGCGCCGCGAGCCACGCCTGCTCGAGCTCGGCCAGGGCCGGCATCAGCGTCTCCGGCACGAACTGGCCGCCATAGGGGCCGAAGCGGTGCTCCACGCCGGTGGTCTCGGTGACCGCGCTCACGCCGGCTGCCCGATCGCGGCGCCGTCGCCCGCGCCGGCGCCGGCGCGGGCGACGGCCGCGGAGAAGCCGGCGGGGGTGTGGGGGGGCGTGTGCCCCGGCGCGGCCTCGGGGCCGCGGGGGCGGTCCACCCCGGAGGGGCGCGCCCCCCCGATCGCCTGCGCCACGTTCGCGCCGGTCAAGCCGCCGCTGAGGATCAGCGGCACGTGCGAGCGTCGCTCGCGCAGCAGCGTCCAGTCGAAGCTCTCGCCGGTGCCGCCACGCAGCTCGCTGCGCGCCGGCGAGCTCGCGCGCGCGTCGAGCAGGTGGAAGTCGACGTGAAAGCGCTCCAGGTCGCGGACGTCGCCCGCGCCGGCGACCTGCGCCGCCTTGATCACGCGCGCGCCGGTGCGCCGCGCCACCTCGGCGCAGAAGGAGGGCCCCTCGTCTCCGTGCAGCTGCACGAGCGTCAGCTTCAGCTGCTCGCTGTCGCCGACGATGCGCTCGAGCGGCGCGTTGACGAACACCCCGCACAGCTCGGCGCGGCGATGCAGCGCCGCCGAGATCCTCTGCGCGGCCTCCCGCGAGCACCGTCGCGGCGATCCCTCGTAGAAGATCATGCCGAGCGCCCATGCGCCGAGCTCGACCGCGAGCTCGGCGTCGTGCGGGTTGGTGACGCCGCAGATCTTCACGCGGGGCGCGTCCGGCATAGCCCCAACGGTAGCGTCAGAGCGGCCGCTCGAGCGGCTCGCTCAGCCTTCGGGCGTGTTCGGGTTCGGCACCGAGTTAGGGCGTTCGCCGAGCGTGGCCTTCAGCTTCAGCTGCTTGTACTGGCCGTTGCCCTCGGCACGCCAGATTTCGACCGTGACCGTGTCGCCCGGCTTCTTTTCGCCGATGATGCTGGCCAGTTCTTCCGAGCCGCCGACCTTTTTGCCGTCGATGCCGACGATGATGTCGCCGCCGACCGCCACCTCGCCGTCTTCGCTGGTGGTGGCGCTCACCGAGCCGCCGTGGATGCCCGCCTTCGCGGCCGCCGTGCCCTTCTCCACGCTCTGCACGAGCGCGCCCGACTTGACCGGCAGGTTGAGCGCCGACAGCGAGCCGTCTACGGTCAGCGAGGTCAGCCCGAGGTAGGCGCCGCGCACGGTGCCGCCCTTCTCCAGTGCCGCCATCTTTTCCTTGGCGGTGTCGATCGGGATCGAGAAGCCGATGCCGACGCTGCCGTCGCCGCTGCCGCCGGTCTCGATCTGCGAGTTGATGCCGATCACTTCGCCGGCCGCGTTCAGCAGCGGCCCGCCGGAGTTGCCGGGGTTGATCGGCGCGTCCGTCTGCAGCACGTTGTCGATCGAGAAGCCGTTGGGGGCGGTGATCGTGCGCTGCAGCGCCGAGATCACGCCGGTCGTGAGCGTGCGTTCGAGGTCGAACGGGTTGCCGATCGCGTAGACGGGGTCGCCGACCTGCACGATGCTCGAGTTGCCGAGCTTGAGCGGGTGCAGCGTGAGCCCGTCGGTGGAGATGTGCAGGATCGCGAGATCGTCCGAGGGGTCCTTGCCGACCACCTGCGCTTCCACCGACTTGCCTTTTTCGAAGCTCACCGTCACCTTGATCGCGTTCTCGATCACGTGGTAGTTGGTGAGAATCGTGCCGTTGGCGTTGATCACGATGCCCGAGCCGGTGTCGGTGCCCTGGCGGCTTTCTTCGCCGAACAGGTTGAAGGGCGACTGCGATTCGGACTTCTGCACCACCGTGGAGGTGACGAACGCCACCCCGGGGGCGGCGCGAACGTAGACTTCGTGCGGGCTCAGGCCGCTGCTGCGCTGCGAGGCGTTCGACGGCGCGGCGGGCGCGGCGGCTTCGACGGTGGTGACCACCGTCTTCGTGTTTTCGCCGAGCCCGCCGGCGGCGGCGAGAACGCCCACCACGACGCCGCCGCCGATGACGGCGGACACGAGCGGGATCAGGAAGGTGCGTTTCATCGTGGAAGAGGATGCCCTGCGGCCATCAACGCCATCTAAACATCGCCGTGGGCGTATCTAAATGATGTCAGGAGGACTGGATGTGAGCGCCGCGAGGGCCGCCGCCGGGTCGGCCGAGCGCATCAGCGACTCCCCCACGAGCACCGCCTGCACGCCCAGCTCGCCCAGCCGGCGCACCTGCTCCGCGCTACCGATGCCGGACTCCGAGACCACCGTCACGGCGCTCGGGACGTCCGCCATCAGGCTCGCTGTTCGCTCCACGTCGACGCTGAAGTCGCGCAGGTCGCGGTTGTTGACCCCCAGGATCTCGGCGCCGGCCTCGAGCGCGGCGTGCAGCTCCTCGCGGTCGTGCACCTCCACCAGCGCGTCGAGCCCGAGCGCGCGGGCCTCGCGGTGCAGCCGTGCCAGCTCGCCCGCGTCCAGCGCGGCGACGATCAGCAGCACCGCGTCGGCGCCGGCCGCGCGGGCCTCGTGCAGCTGGTAGGGGTCGAGCACGAAGTCCTTGCGCAGCAGCGGCAGCGCGCACGTGCGCCGGGCGAGCACGAGGTCCTCGAGCGAGCCCGCGAAGTTGGGGCCCTCGGTGAGCACCGACACCGCCGCCGCGCCGGCGCGCTCGTAGGCACGCACGATCCCAGGCAGGTCGGGGCGCTCGGCCAGCGCGCCGGCCGAGGGCGAGCGACGCTTGAACTCGGCGATCACGCCGACCCCCTGTCCGCGCAGCGCCGCGTGGAAGGAGCGCCGCGGCGCCGGCGCCTCCGGCTCGCGCCGCGGCAGCGAGGCGAGCGGGCGCTCGCGCTTGCGCCGCTTCAGCTCCTCCCGCGTTTCCGCCAGGATCCGCTCGAGCACCGTGGCGGTCTGCCCGCTCACCCGGCCCCCTCGAGCGCAGGCGCATGGCGGGCGCTGGCCCGCACGTAGCGTTCGAGCGCGGCCTCGGCACGCCCGTCGGCGAGCGCCGCGCGGGCCGCCTGCACGCCCTCGGCGATCGTGTCCGCGCCGCCCGCCGCGTAGATCGCCGCGCCCGCGTTGATCACCGCCAGCTGCTCGCCGGGCGCTGGCGCCCCCGCCCCGTCCCGGCCGCCGCCGGCGCCGCGGGGGCCGGCGAGGATCGCGCGGGTCACGGCGGCGTTCTCCGCCGGCGAGCCGCCGGCCGGCGCCTCGCTCGCGCCGGCGCTCGTCGCGACCCCCACCTCCTGCGGCGTGAGCACGTAGTGGCTGATCTCGCCGTCGTTGACCTCGGCGACCCTGGTGGGCGCGCTCGCCGACACCTCGTCGAGGCCGTCCTCGCCGGCGACCACCAGCGCGCGCTCCACCCCCAGCCGCGCCAGCGCCCCCGCGATCCGCTCGAGGAAACGCGCGTCCGCGACGCCGATCAGCTGTCGCTGCGCCCCCGCCGGGTTCGTCAGCGGGCCCAGCAGGTTGAAGACGGTGCGGACCGCAAGCTCGTGCCGCACCGGCACCACGAAGCGGGTCGCCTGGTGGTGGGCGGGCGCGAACATGAAGCCGAAGCCGGCCTCCTCGATGCAGGCGGCCACCGCCCGCGGGTCGAGGTCGATGCGCGCGCCGAGCGCCTCGAGCACGTCAGCCGAGCCCGAGCGGCTGGTGGCCGAGCGGTTGCCGTGCTTGGCCACCGCGCAGCCCGCGCCGGCCGCGATCAGCGCGGCGGTGGTCGACACGTTGAAGCTGCTGCGCCCGCCGCCGGTGCCGGCGGTGTCGAGCAGGTCCGCGCGGGTCGTGGGCACGTGCGCCGCCAGCGCGCGCATCGTGCGCGCGAGGCCGGCGAGCTCCGCCACCGTCTCCCCCTTGGTGCGCAGCGCGATCAGGAAGCCCGCGATCTGCACCTCGGAGACCTCGCCATGCATGATCTCCGCCAGCACCTCCGCGGCCTGGTCCTCGTCCAGGTCGCGGCCGCCGGCGAGCGCGTCGATCGCCTGCGTGAGCACGGCGTTGGGCATCAGCAGGGGCTCGCGCCGTGCAGCGCGGACTCGGGGACACGCCACGGCGGGGCCGCCGTGCCCGCGGCGGGCGCCGGCACGCCGAGGAAGTTGGCGAGCAGCTCGTGGCCCTGCTCGGTGAGCACCGACTCGGGGTGGAACTGAACGCCCTCGGCGGGAAGCTCGCGGTGGCGCAGCGCCATCAGCACGCCGCCGCCGCGGGCGGACTCCTCCAGGCAGTCGGGCAGCTGCGAGTCCACCACCAGCGAGTGGTAGCGCCCGACCGTCAGCGGCGAGGCCAAGCCGGCGAAGATCGTGCGCCCGTCGTGCTCGATGACGGTGGCCTTGCCGTGCACCGGCGTGTGCAGCTTCCAGCGCCCGCCGAACGCCTGCGCGAGCGCCTGGTGGCCCAGGCACACGCCGAGCGTGGGCACGCCGGCTTCGGGCATCCTGCGCACCAGCTCGAGCGTGATGCCGGCCTGCTCGGGCGTGCACGGGCCGGGCGAGACCACGCAGCGCTCGTAGCCGCGCTCGAGCAGCTCCTCGACGCCGGCGCGGTCGTTGCGCACGGTGTCGACCTCGGCGTCCAGTTCCCCCAGGTACTGCACGAGGTTGTAGGTGAAGGAGTCGTAGTTGTCCAGGACGAGGACCTTCATGGCGGCGAGACCACTATGCCCAGTCCGGCTGCGAGCACGCGAGCTCGACGGCGCGCAGGGCCGCCCGGCTCTTGGCGACCGACTCCTCGTACTCGTACTCCGGCTTCGCGTCGGCCACCGTGCCGCCCCCCGCCTGCACGTGCGCCACCCCGTCCTTGACCGCCACCGTGCGGATGTAGATGGCGGTGTCGAGGTCGCCGCCGTAGCTGAGGTAGCCCACGGCGCCGCCGTAGCCACCACGCTTGACCGGCTCGAGCTCGTCGATGATCTGCATCGCCCGCACCTTCGGCGCCCCCGACAGGGTGCCCGCCGGCAGCACCGAGCGCAGCGCGTCCATCGCGCCGACGCCGTCGCGCAGCGTGCCGGACACGCTGGAGACGATGTGCATCACGTGGCTGTAGGACTCGATCTCCATCAGCTCCTCGACGCGCACGCTGCCGTACTCACACACGCGCCCGAGGTCGTTGCGCCCGAGGTCCACGAGCATCACGTGCTCGGCCCGCTCCTTCTCGTCGGCCAGCAGCTCGCGCGCGATGCGCCGGTCCTCCTCGGGGCTCGCCCCGCGCGGGCGCGTGCCGGCGATCGGCTTGGTCACGACCTTCCTGCCGGTGACCGTCAGCAGCGGCTCGGGGCTGGCCCCCGCCACCTGGAAGTCGCCGAAGTCGAGGAAGTACATATACGGGCTCGGGTTGACCGCGCGCAGCCCCCGGTAGATCGAGAAGGCCTCCACCGGCACGCGCGCCGACCAGCGCTGCGAGGGCACCACCTGGAAGGCGTCGCCGGCGTGCACGTACTCGACGATCCGCGCCACCATCGCTTCAAAGCGCTCGCGCGGCATGTTCGGCTCGAACGCCGGCATCGCGCGCGCGCCGCCGCCGTCCGCCGCGGCCGCCGGCTCGCGCCGCGGCACCGGGCCGGCGAGCACGGCCCGCACCTCGCCGATCCGCGCGGCGGCGGCGGCGTAGGCGCGCTCGAGGTCCGGCTCGCGCTCGAGGTTGGCGTTGACGAGGATCGTGATCGTGTGCTTGAGGTGGTCGAACACGACCAGCGCGTCGGTCAGCATCAGCGCGAGGTCGGGCAGGGCGAGCGGGTCCTCGCCGGGCTGCGCGAGCGGCTCCACGGTGCGCACCAGGTCGTAGCCGAACATGCCGACCGCGCCGCCGCTGAAGGGGATCTCGCCGGCGGCGCCGGCGGCGGGGGCCTGATCGAAGCGCGCCAGCCGCTCCGCCGCCAGCCCGTACGGGTCGCCGCCGTCGGCCAGCGACCAGCGCAGCACCTCGTGCGGCTCCACGCCGATGAACGACCAGCGCCCGACGCGCTGGCCCTGGTCGGCCGACTCGAGCAGGAAGGCCGGGTCGGCGGCGTTCAGCGCCCGCAGCTTGAGGAAGGCCGACACCGGGGTCTCGCAGTCCTCGACGAAGGTGACGCTGAGCGGGATCAGGTTGTGGGCGCCGGCCAGGGCGCGCGCCTGCTCGAGCGACGGCGCAACCTCCAGGCCGTCCGCGACCGTGCGCGCCGGTGCACGCTCGCCGCGGGCGCTAGGCGCGACGGCCATCGAGCACCCGCTCGGCGTCCGTGAGCGAGCGCCCGCGGCTGCGCAGCAGCACGAGCAGGTGGTAGATCACGTCGGCCGCCTCCTCGTCCACCCGTTCGTCTGACTCCTCGCGCGCCGCGCGCGCGACCTCCTCGGCCTCCTCCATCACCTTCGCGCCGATCCGCGGCGGGTCCTCGAGCAGCGCGACCGTGTAGGAGCCGGCCGGGCGTTCGCCGGCGCGGCGGTCGATCGTGCGCGCCAGCGCCGGCAGCGACTCGTACGGCGCCCCCGGCTCGAGCTGGCCGCGGTGAAAGCAGCTGCGCTCGCCGGTGTGACAGGCCGGGCCCGCCGGCTCCACCAGCGCGAGCAGCGCGTCGCCGTCGCAGTCCAGGCGCAGCGCGCGCACCGCCTGCGTGTTGCCGCTGGTGGCGCCCTTGTGCCACTGCTCGCCGCGCGAGCGGCTCCACAGGTGCAGCTCGCCGGTCTCCAGCGTGCGCCTGAGCGCGACCGCGTTCATGTAGGCGAGCGTGAGCACCTCGCCCGTCTCCCAGCTCTGCACCACGCACGGCACCAGCCCCTGGCCGTCGTAGTTGAGCTGCTCCTCGATCGTGGCCGCGCCCGGCGTGCTCATCGGCACGATTGTAGGTGCCGTCAGGCGAGCGCAGTTTTCAGACACACTCACGCGCTATGCGATCGTTGCTCGACCGCCGGCTGCTCGTGATCACAGGCAAGGGCGGCGTCGGCAAGAGCACCGTGGCGGCGGCGCTCGGCCTGCTCGCCTCGCAGTCCGGGCGCAGCACGCTGGTCGTGGAGCTGGGCCAGGAGCAGCGCCTGCCCGCGATCTTCGGGCGCGAGGCCGCCGCGCCCGGCTCGCCGTGCCCGCTCGGCGACGGGCTTGCCAGCCTCACGCTCGACCCCGACCGCGCGCTGCTCGAGTGGCTACAGGCGCTGGGCGGTCGCGTGTCGGGTCGCCTGCTCGCCTCCAGTGGCACCTTCCAGTACTTCGCCGCGGCCGCGCCGGGCGCCAAGGAGCTGGTGACGATGGTGCAGCTGTGGCGGCTCGCCGGCGGCGGCGCGCGCCGGCGCGGGAGCGAGCGCCGCTACGACCTGGTGGTGCTCGACGCCCCCGCCACCGGCCATGCGCTCGGCCTGCTCGGCTCGCCGCGCACGTTCGGCTCGATCGCCGGCGTGGGACCGATCGCCGCGCACGCGCGCCGCGTGCTCGAGCTGCTGCAGAGCCCCGAGCGCAGCGGCTATCTGGCGGTTGCGCTCGCCACCGAGATGGCGGTCACCGAGGCGCTTAAGCTCGACGAGGGCCTGCGGCGGGCGCTCGACAGGCCACTCGACGCCGTGGTCGTCAACGGGCTGATGCCGCGCCGCTTCAGCGCCTCCGAGCTGCGCGCGGTGAGCGCGCTCGAGGGGGTCGGCGCCTCGGACGCCGAGCGCGCCGCGGTGTGCTCGGCGATCCGCGCAGCCGCCGCAGCGCACGCGCGGGCTCGCTTCCAGCACGCCCAGCTCGCGCGGCTGCGACGGCGCAGCTTCGCGGTCGCGGCCCTGCCCTTCGTGTGGCAGCCGGCGCTGGGCCGCGCCACGCTCGAGGCGCTCGCCGCGCGCCTGGGTCGCGGCCTGCGGGCGCTCAGGTGAGGGCGCCGCGGGTGGACAGCGAGGCGTGGCGCGCCAGCCGGCCGGCGGCGCGGCGGTCGATCGCCGCGCGCGCCACTCGCGCCCTGTGCCGCTGGTAGTCCTCGAGCAGCGCCTCGAGCAGCTCGCGAGCGTGCTGCAGCCACTCGATGCGCGCTTTCCAGGAGGCGATCTCGGCGTCCCTGGCGACGACGCGCATGCGCCGCGAGAACTCGTGCGACTCCTCGCCGGCGGCCTTCGCCTCGGCGCGGCGCAGCTCGCGCACGCGCGCCACGCAGGCGAGCTCCTGGCCGTACAGCGTGTCGATCAGCCGGGGCACGTTGCGCGGCCGGCACAGCGCGATCTTCAGGTGCAGGTCGTCTCGCAGCGGCGGCGCCGGCGTCGAGCCGAGCATCCACCGCTCGAAGTGCTGGACGCCCGCCTCGGTCGCCTTGTAGATGATGCGCGGCGAGGCGCGGCGTACGGCGCCGCGGCCGATCGCGCCGACGGCGCGCACGTGCCCCTCGCGGCTCAGCTGATCGAGCGCCGAGTACACGCCGGAGGGCGCGAAGGCCGAGGAGCCGAAACGCCTCTCCAGCCGCTGGGCCAACTGGTATGCGTAGCCGGGACGCTCGATTACGAGTCCCAAGATCGCGTACTTGGCCGACATCTTCCCCACCCTTCCCCACCGTGGCTCATTCGACGCAGAAGGTATTCCAAACTGCGCCGCCAGCGTACACCAAGCCAGGACGAGTCAGTATCTCTGACGCCGCACAGCCCTTGCGTATATCCGAATAGATCAGGTAATGCCGAGCCGATCGAGCAGCGCCTCGTCGCCGCGCCAGTCGCGACGCACGCGCACCGACAGATCGAGGTGCACCTGGCTGCCCAGCACCCGCTCCAGCTCCCGCCGCGCGGCGCTGCCGACCGCCTTGATCATGCGCCCGCCGGCGCCGATCACGATGCCCTTCTGGGACTCGCTCTCGACCCACACGAGCGCGCGCACGCGCACCAGCCCGTGGCGGGGGGTCTCGACCTCTTCCACCACCACCTCGACCGCGTGCGGCAGCTCGTGGAAGGTGCGCCGGATCAGCGCCTCGCGGATCAACTCCGCAAGCAGCTGCTCGCGCGGCTGGTCGCTCACGGCGGCGCGGTCGAACATCATCGGCCCCTCCGGCATCAGGCTCGCCAGGTGGCTCATCAGCTGCTCGAGCCCCGACCCTGTGCGCGCCGAGATCGGGAACACCTCGGCCTGCTCGACCAGCGCCGCGGCCTGCTCGAGCACCGCCACGAGCGCCACGCGCGGCACGCGGTCGATCTTGTTCACCGCCACCGTCACCGGCTGCGCCCGCCCCTCCGCCAATGCGCGCGCGATGAAGCGGTCGCCCGCGCCGACGCCCTGCTCGGCGTTCAGCATCAAAAGCGCCGCGTCCGCGCCCTCCAGCTCCTGGCTCACCCGCCGCGCCATGCGCGCGGTGAGCGCGTCGCGCGGGCGCTGCACGCCGGGCAGGTCGACCAGCACGACCTGGCAGCGATCCGTCTGGTAGACGCCGCGGATCGCGCGCCTGGTCGTCTGCGGCCTGTCCGAGACGATCGCCACCTTCTCCGCCAGCGCCGCGTTCACGAACGTCGACTTGCCGACGTTCGGCCGCCCCGCCAGCGCCACGAAGCCCGCGCACGTCCTGTCCGCACCCTCCGTCGTGCGCGCGCCCCGCGTCGCGTCCCCGCCCCGCGCCCTGCCCGCGCCGCCGCTCACGCCCGCGCTCCGGCGAGCAGCGCCGCCTGCAGCGCCAGCATCTCGCCGTCGTCGCGCTCGTGGTCCATGCCCAGCAGGTGCAGCATGCCGTGCACGATCGCCTCGCGCAGGTCGGCCGTGTGCTCGGCGCAGATGACGACGTCGCCCAGCTCGCGCGGCGCCGAGCCGCAGCGCTCGGCGCCGTCGATCGGGAACGACAGCACGTCGGTCGGCGCGGCCCTGCCGCGGTGCTCGCGGTTGAGTTCTTCGATCCGCGCAGCGCCCACGAACTCGACCGCCACGTGGCCGTCGTCGACCCCCCTGCTGGCGGCCGCGCGCATGCACAGGCGCTGTATCTCCGCCGCCGGCGGCGCTCCCGGCGCGAGCCGCGCGCCCAGCACCTCGACCTCGATCATCGCGCCCCGGCCGGCTCAGGCACTGCGGACGGCCGGCCTGTTCGCACCGACCGCCGGCGCCTGACGCTGCGAGTGCTCGTCGTAGGCCTCGACGATCCGCTGCACGAGCTTGTGGCGCACCACGTCCTCGCCGCCGAAGCGCACGAACTCCACGCCCTCGATCGAGCGCAGCACCTCGCCGACCGCCACCAGGCCCGATTGCTGCTCGCGCGGCAGGTCGACCTGCGTGATGTCGCCTGTGACCACCATCTTCGAGCCGAAGCCGAGCCTCGTGAGGAACATCTTCATCTGCTCGGGCGTGGTGTTCTGAGCCTCGTCGAGGATCACGAACGAGTCGTTCAGGGTGCGCCCCCGCATGAACGCCAGCGGCGCGATCTCGATCACGCCGCGCTCCAGGTGCTGGGAGACCTTCTCCGGGTCGAGCATGTCGTGCAGCGCGTCGAACAGCGGCCGCAGGTAGGGGTCGACCTTCGCCATCAAGTCGCCCGGCAGGAAGCCGAGGCGCTCGCCGGCCTCCACCGCCGGGCGCGTGAGGATGATGCGGTTGACCTCGTGGCGCGAGAGCGCCGCGGCCGCCAGCGCCACCGCCAGGAAGGTCTTGCCGGTCCCCGCCGGGCCCACCGCGAAGGTGATCGTGTTCTGCCTGATCGAGTCGACGTAGCGCTTCTGGTTGACCGTCTTCGGCGCCACCCGCAGCGAGCGGTGACGCCACACCACGTCCTCGAGCACGCGCGCTGGAGATTCGTGCGCGTCGAGCGCGCCCGTCACCGCGGTGATCGTGCCCGGCCCGATCTGGTGGCCGGCCTGGATCAGCTCCGCCAGCTCCCGCACCACGCGCTCGCCGGCGTTCGTCTCGGTCTCCTCGCCGTCGAATGTCAGCACGTTGCCGCGCAGGAACACCTTGCAGTCGAGGTGCGCCTCTAGCGCGCGCAGCACCGCGTCCTGGCTGCCCGCCAGCTCCGCCGCCACTTCGTTGGACAGCTCGATCTGGGTCCTCATCCCTGCAGCGCCGCTCGCACCAGCCCCGACACGCGCTTGCCGTCCGCGCGCCCGTCGACGGCCGCCATCGCGTGTTTCATCGCCGCCCCCATGTCCTTGACCGAGCTCGCGCCGCTGGCGCGCACCGCCCGCTCCACCAGCTCGCGCAGGTCCTGCTCGGAGAGCTCCGCCGGCAGGTAGGAGCCGATCAGCTCCGCCTCGGCCTCCTCGCCGCGCGCACGCTCCTCCTGGCCGGCCTCGCGATAGGCGGTCGCCGCCTCCAGCCGCCGCTTGCGCTCGCGCCGCAGCACCGCCAGCTCGTCTGCGCCACCCTCCTTGGCGGCCTTCTGCAGCTCGGAGAGCACCAGCCGCAGCGCGCCCACGCGCTCCCTCTCGCCAGCCCGCATCGCGCCCTGCATGTCCACCTTGATCTGATCCAGTATCGCCATGCCCGCTCCAGGATACGCCGCCGCGGCGATGTCGCGAGCGGAACGAATAGGGTGAGGATCGATGGAGCACTCGCTGCACGACGGCGCCGTTGCGCCCTTCCTGGCCGAGGTGGAGCGGCTGCGCCCGGCGCGGGCCGAGGTGATCGACGCGCACACGCACCTCGGCCTCGACGAGGACGGCCGCTCGCTGACGCTCGCAGAGCTGCTGGCCCAGCTCGACCGCGCCGGCGCGCGACGCGCCTGCGTGTTCCCGCTGCACGACCCCGAGCGCCGGCCGTCCTACAGCGTGCCCAACGACCGCGTGCTGGGCTGGGCGGCGCAGAGCGAGGGACGCCTCGTGCCGTTCTGCCGGCTCGACCCCGCCGAAGGCCCGCTGCGCGAGGCCGAACGCTGCCTCGCCGCCGGTGCGCGCGGCATCAAGCTGCACCCCCGCGCGCAGGACTTCGTGTTCGACGGCGACGGCATGGACGCGGTCTTCGCGCTCGCACAGGAGGCGTCGGTGCCGATCCTGATCCACGCCGGCCGCGGCCTGCCGCCACTGGCCGACGGCCTCGCGGACCTGGCCCTGCGCCATCCCGGTGCTGCGCTGATCCTGGCCCACGGCGCGATCTGCGACCAGGGGATCCTCACCACCCGCCTGGCCGACCATCCGCGCGTGCTCTACGACATCTCCTGCTTCTTCCCGCTGGACGTGATCGAGCTGCTCGCGCGCGCCCCTGCCGAGCGCATCGTGTTCGCATCCGACCCGCCCTACGGCATGCCCGCCACCACCCTGTACATGGCGCTGCGGGTGGCCGCCCACGCGGGGCTGGACGAGGATGGCGTGCGCAACCTGCTCGGCGGCACCATGGCCGCGCTGCTCGACGGCCGCGAGCTGCCCTCCCCGACGCCGCCCAGGCGCGACGATCGGATCACGCTCTCTGGACGGCTCGCCCGCGTGTACGGGTACGCGAGCCTCGTCGGCCCCGCGCTGTTCTCCGGCGCGCGCGAGCAGGCCGGCGGCATGCTCGACATGGCGATCGCGGCCTGCCGCGACCCGCAGCCGGCCGCGGTGGGCGAGGCGCTCGAGACGATCGGCGCAGCCTTGAGCGCGGCCAAGGCGCTGCTCGAGCACGACGACGGCGTGCGCCCCGCGATCGACCTCGTCTACCGCTCGATCGTGCGCGCCGCCACCGAGACGCCCGCGCGCGGCTGAGCGCCGCTTGGCGCCGCTGGGCGCGGGCCGCGCCCGAGCGCAGGCGGGCGCAGCCGAGCACGCCTGAGCGCAGCTGAGCGCGGGCGCATGCATACCGTCCTGGCGCGGGCGCGCTCGCGCAGTTGCGCCTGCCCCGCGCGCCTTCGCCCCCCGTGGGTGTGCAGCCGCCCCGGCGCCGCGGCCCGCAGCAGCGCAGCCGCCCGCGCCCGCCCGGCAGGGCGACTGCGCCCGCCGGCCAGGTGCGCAGCCGCGGCGCGCCGGGCGACTGCGCGAGCCCCGCCGCATGCGCGCCAGGACGGGCCGGCGAGAGCCCCTGCGGGCGCTACGCTCGCCCCTCCAACCCTCGCTCTCCACGCCGCCAGGCGCCCCCGCGCCGCATCTCCCGACCGCAGCTCGCACCCCCGGCCGCAACGCCGCGGTAACCCGATCGCGCCAGGTTTCGACGCCGCCGCGCCGCCGCGCCGCCTCCTCGAGAACCCCATAGGGGTTCTCGACCGTCACGCCCGCGAGCGCCTCGCCGGACGGCCGCCTTGACGGACGGCGACCGCGCTCCTACAAGCCCCGCTCACGACCCAGCCGCCGCCCAGCCGGAAGGAGACGCCATGGCCGCCACGAGCCCCGCCAAGCCCGCAAGCCACCCCGCGCCCTGTCGCGCACGCACGCCACGCCCTTCCGCCGGGCGTGCCCGGCGTGCCGGCTACGAACGCCTGCTCGGCGCATACGCCGAGCGCCCCGAGGACCCCCGCGAGCTGGTGCTCTGCGGCGCCGGCGGGAGGCTGCTGGTCGACCGCAGCAGCCGCACGCGCGGCGATCAACGCCTGCTCGCCGAGCTCGCCGACGACGAGCCGCTGGAGAACGCGGAGGCGATCTGCCGGCAGTACCTGGCCGAGCCGCCGGCGCGCCGTCGCGGCTGCCGCGCGCCCACCGCCGAGAACGCCGCCGCGGCAGGCAGCGACGATCTCCTCGGCCTCGCCGACGCGGCCGCCGGGCTCGATGGCGATCCGCTCGCCGCGGCGCCGCTGCGGGGACGCCGCGGACGCTTCTCGCTGGAGCTTCGTCACGGCGCGATGTCGATCCCCGAGCTGCGCTGGTGCAGGCGGGCATGGCGATGCGCCTCGCAGGCGACGCCGGTGTGCCTGCGCGACGTGGTGGCGGAGCTGGAGAGCTACGACCCCGCCTGCGCGATCACCGCCGGCGCGCTGCTGGACCACACCGGGCGCGAGGACACCTCGACGGTGACGCTGCAGGCCGAGTACAAGCGCCTTCGCAACAGCCCGATCGTGCTCAACCGCGCGCTGCGCGAAGCCGTGCTCGCGGCGCTCGAGCGAGAGCAGCTGAGCATGAGCGAGATCGCCATCCGCTGCGGGCGCGTCAAGCGCGACCGCCGCGGCAACCGCGCCGGCGAGACCAGCTGGCTGGCGCGCCGGCTGGGGCTGCTCGCCGAGGCCGGACGCGACACGCCCACGCCCTGGATCCACAGCGACGTGCTCGCGCTGATCGCCCGCGAGGGGCTCGGCCTGAGCCCGCGCGAGGTCGAACTTTGAGGGACTCGGCACCGACCGGGCCGATCCTCGTGGTCGAGTCCGACCGCGCGCTCGGCGAAGCCGTCGCCGAGCAATTGCTGGCGGACGGCTACAGCGTGGACCTGGCCCGCAGCGCCGAACACGCGCGGGTTCTCGCCGGCGCGGGCCGCCCGGCGCTCGCCCTGCTCGGCTCGCTCGGCGGGCACGCCGACACGATCGCGCTGCTGCGCGAGATACGGCGCGCGCGGGGAACGCTCGTCCCCTGGGACCGCGCCATGCCCGCGATCGTCCTCGGGCGCGGGCCGCACGAGCTGGAGCTCTTGCGCGCCTTCGAGGAGGGCGCGGACGACTTCCTCACGCGCCCCGCCAGCTATCTCGAGCTGCGTGCGCGGATGCGCGCGGTGCTGCGCCGAGCCGCGGACGTCACGCCGAGCGGGCGCGTGATCGAGGTGGACGCGCTCAGCGTCGACACCGGCGCTCGCCGCGTCGAGCTCGACGGCCGTGCGGTCGCGCTGCGACGCATGGAGTTCGAGCTGCTCGCTCATCTCGCGCGCGAGCCCGAGCGGGTGTTCACCAAGCACGAGCTGCTTCGCAACGTCTGGGGATACCGCGGCGGCGCATACACGCGCACGCTCGACAGCCACGCCTCGCGTCTTCGCAACAAGCTTTCGCCGCAGGACACCGCGCGCTGGATCCCGAGCGTGCGGGGCGTGGGCTACCGGCTGCTCTGACGGGCGGCGCGGCGCCAGCGCGGCGCCAGCGCTGGCGCCGGCGCGGACAACTCGACCGTCAGAGAACTCGACCGTCAACGACCGGCCGGGTGGCCGGTCTGAGTGGAGCCGCCGTCGGTGGCTCCGGAAAGGAGGGGCGCGATGCCCTCGAACACCACGAGCGAAGCCGCGGTCGACCCCGTGGCGACGCTCGATCACCTCATGCGCTGGCTGGCGGTGAGCGGCGGCGAGTGCATGCTGGGCCTGGCGGCCGGGCTGCTGGCCGCACGCAGCATGCGCAGGCACCACCTGCACTGGAGCTGGGCGGCGCTGGCGCTGGCGGTGGTGGCGTTGGACCACCCAGCCCTCGGGCACTGGTGGGGCGCGGCGGCGGTTGCAGCCGCGGCGGCCAGCATGCGGGGACGCCGCTGGCACCGTGAAGACCTGGAAGCAGGCAACGACCTGCGCGAGCTGGCAAGCCGTCGCGTGCGCCCGGTGGACGTCTTGCGGCGAGCGCTGGCCGCGAGGCGGATCGAGCCCGCCGGCCTGCTCGCACGGCGGCTCGAGCCCGCCGGCCTAACACGGCGGCTCGAGCCCGCTGGCCTGGCCGCACACGCGCTGAGGGGCGCGGGCCGGTTGCTCGTGCACCGTCGCGCTCGCGACGGCCAGCTGCGACTCGGCCTGGACGAGTCGCACCGCGCCGTCTCGATCCCGTTCGCCCCCGGCGGCGGCAGCCACACGCTCGTCGTCGGCGCCACCGGCTCGGGCAAGACCGTCACCCAGAGCCTGCTCGCCGTCGGCGCGATCGAGCGCGGCATGGGCGCCGTGATCGTCGATCCGAAGGGCGACGAGAGCATGCGCGCATGCGCACGTCAGGCGGCTCGCGACGCCGGCAGGGCCTACCTGGAGTGGACTCCCGAGGGTCCGAGCGCATACAACCCCTATGCGCACGGAGGCGCCAGCGAGATCGCCGACAAGGCCCTCGCCGGCGAGCGCTTCACCGAGCCGCACTACCTCCGCCAGGCGCAGCGCTACCTCGGACACGCGGTGCGCGCGATGCGGACCGGTGCCGTCGAGGTGAGCCTGCGCACGATCGTCGAGCAGCTCGATCCCGCGAAGCTCGAGCAGTTGGCGCGCACGCTGCCGCCGCAGCAGGCCGAGGACACGTTCGCCTACCTGGACTCGCTGTCATCGCGCCAGCTCAGTGACCTCGCCGGCGCGCGCGACCGCCTCGCGATCCTTGCCGAGTCCGACGTCGGCCGCTGGCTGGACCCGGACACCCGCGACGCCTGCAGCTTCGACCTGGGCACGGCGGTGCGCCAGCACGCGGTCGTGTACTTCGGCCTGCACTCCGACAGCCACCCGCTGCTCAGCGAGATGCTCGGCGCGGCGATCGTCCAGGACCTGCAGACGGTCGTCGCCTCGCTGCAAGGCCATCGCCAACCCACGCTCGTGGTCCTCGACGAGTTCTCCGCGCTCGCCGCCGAGCACGTGGTGAGGCTGTTCGGCCGCGCCCGCTCGGCCGGCGTGAGCCTCCTGCTGGGAACGCAGGAGCTCTCCGATCTGCGCCTGCCGGGCCGTGAGCGCCTGCTCGAGCAGGTGCTCGGCAACCTGTCGGTGCTGATCGCTCACCGGCAGGTCGTTCCCCAGTCCGCGGAGCTGGTCTCGCGGATCGCCGGCAGCCGCGGCGCCTGGCGCGTCACCCGCCATGCCGATGGCAGCGCAACCAGGACGAGGACGCGCGAGCCGGTGCTCGAGCCCGACCGCGTGATGGGACTCGGGCGCGGCTGGGCGGCGACGCTTGTGCTCGGCGACGCGCGCAGCGCTCGCGTGACGCGGGTGGACGCGGCCCGCCGCACGCGCTTGATCGGCGGCGCGCGCAACGCACCGACACCGACACCGACACCGGAAGGAGAAAGCAGATGAAACGCTCGCAAGCACCGATCGCCGCCGACCGACTGGAGCTGCTCCGCTGGGTGGTGCGCATGGGGGCCGTCACCGATGAGGCGCTCGCGCTGCGCCAACAGCTCAGCCTCGGCGTCGCCCGCGCCCGCCTGGCGGCGGCCCGGCGCGCCGGGCTGCTGGCGCGGGTGCGACTGCTCGCGGGGCAGCCGGCGCTCTACGTGGCGAGCGGAGCGGGGCTGCGCGCCTCGGGGCTGGAGGGATACGGGGCCTTTCGCGTGAGCCCGTCCGGGGCGACTCACGCGGTCGCGTGCGCACGCGTGGCGGCGGCGCTCGAACACGCCTACCCGGACCATCGGCTGATGGGCGAGCGCGAGCTGCGCCTGGCCGAGCGCGAGGCCGGCGCTGCGCTCGCCAGCGCGATCGTGGGCGGGACCGGCCGCGGCGCCTTGCAGCTGCACCGGCCCGACATGGTGCTGTGGCCGGCGCGCGAGCCTGCGCCCGCGCCGGTGGCGGTGGAGGTCGAGCTCACCGTCAAGGCGCCGCGGCGCCTGGCGCAGATCTGCCGCGCGTGGGCGCGCAGCCGGCACGTGGCGGGGGTGGTCTACTTGGCGGCGCCGGAGGTGATGCGGCCGCTCGCGCGGGCGATCGAGCGGGCCGGCGCGGGCGAGCGGATCGCGCTCGTCGCGATCGAGGCGCTTCCCGGCGGCGCGCCGGTCGCGGCGGCGCCGCCCGCGAGTACCGTCCCAGGAGACGCGTAGCTTGCCGGGCGGGGGTCAGCCATCTAGCAAGGAGACCGACCATGTCGTACTTCAACGTCAACCGCGTGGTTCTGATCGGCAGGCTAACCCGCGATCCGGAGCTGCGGGCACTGCCCTCCGGCACCAGCGTCTGCAGCCTGCGGCTCGCGTGCAACTCCGCACGCCGCGACGGCGACGGGGATCTCGTCGAGCGCCCCAACTACTTCGACGTCAGCGTCTACGGGGCGCCCGCCGAGAGCGTCGCCCGTTACACGCGCCGTGGCAGCCGGGTGGCCGTCGACGGCAGGCTCGAGTGGCGCGAGTGGGAAACCGCCACGCAGGAGCGCCGCCAGGCGGTGAGCATCGTGGCCGACACCGTGCAGTTCCTCGAGCGCGCAGGCGAAGGCGCCGGCGCGCCGGCGCACGAGCCCGCGGGCCCGGACGACGACCGCGAGGAGGAGCGCGAGCTGGTGACGGTCGGCGCGGCCGACGAGGAGGACGTCTTCTAGGCCACGCAACGCCACGCGAGGCCACGCGACGGCGCCCCGCGGCGCGCCGCGGGCAGTCCACAGGGCCAACCGGAGCTGCGCGCAGCCCATCGGTTGGCCCTCGGGCTGCTTCTGTGTTTAACGATCAGGTCAGCGGGCATGACGCGCAGGCCGTGCGCGAGGCGTAAACTGCGCGCGCCGCGGCCGGCCGGCGGCCGCGCCAGGAGCCGAAGATGCCAGTCAACAAGCAAGCCATCGGCAAGACCTACGAGCCGCTCGTGTACGCGGTCGGCAGGGAGAAGATCCGCGAGTACGCGCGCGCGGTCGGCGAGACCAACCCCGTGCACCTCGACGTCGAGGCGGCGCGCGCGGCGGGCCACGCGGACGTGGTTGCGCCGCCGATGTTCGCCGTCGTCTACAGCGCGCCGGCGGTGGGGCCGCCGATCTTCGACCCGGCGCTGGAGCTCAACTTCGCGATGATGGTGCACGGCGGCCAGGAGTTTGAATGGGGCCCGCTCGTGGTCGCCGGCGACGAGATCACCACCGCGGTGTCGGTCAAGGACATCAGCGAAGACGAGGATCGCGGCTACTACGTGTTCGAGTCGATATCCACCAACCAGCGCGGCGAGCAGGTGTGCCGCGGGACCTGGACGCAGATCGTGCGAGGAGTGTGAGCCGAGTGCCCGAGCTCAACGAGGGCGAGCAGATCCCGGAGTTGCGGGTGACGCCGGACAAGTACCTGACGGTGCGTTACGCGGGCGCCTCGGGCGACTTCAACCCGATCCACGTAGACGAGGACTTCGCCAAGGCGGTGGGGCTGCCGGGACGCATCCTGCACGGGCTGTGGACGATGGCCCAGGTCGCCCGCGCCGAGACCGACGCGGCCGGCGGCCCGGAGCACCTGAAGCGCCTGTCGGTGCAGTTCCGCGGCATGGGCGTGCCCGAGCAGGAGGTGCTGGTCACCGGCACGGTGCGCGAGCGCCGCGACGGCCGCGTGATCGTCGACACGGTGGCCGAACAGGGCGAGAAGCGCATCATCCGCAACGCCGAGGCGGAACTCGAGCTGTAAGCGCCGTCGGGCTGGCCGCGCTCCGGATCGCCCGCCAGCGCGCCGCCTACAATCAGCCTCATGCTGAGCCCACGTCAGGAGCGCATCCTGCGCATGGTGGCGGACGAGTACCTGCGCAGCGGACAGCCGGTGCCCTCGCGCGCGATCGCGGCCGACCCCGAGCTCGACTGCGGCCCCTCGACCGTTCGCAACGAGCTGGCGCTGCTGGAGGAGTACGGGTTGCTCGCCCACCCGCACGTGTCCGCCGGACGCGTGCCGACGGACGCCGGCCAGCGCTACGTGGTCGACCGCCTGCTGCGCACCGAGCGCTCGCTGCAGCCGCGCGGGCGCTCGCTCGAGCTGTCGCTGATGCGCCAGGAGGTGGACGAGGCGATGCGCAGCACCACCGAGACGCTCTCGCAGATGACCAACCTGCTGGCGGTCGTCTCGGCGCCCCCGATGCAGGCGGCCACCGTGCGCCACGTGGAGGTGCTGGCACTGCAGCCGCAGGTGGTGCTGGTGGTGGTGATCACCTCCGCCGGCGACGTCTCGAAGATGTTCGCCACCTTCGATCATGCGGTCGACGCCGGCCTCGTGGCGTGGGCCGGCGAGTACCTCAACGAGCGGCTCGTGGGCCTCGGGCTCGGCGCGCGCATGCTCCAGCAGCGGCTCGCCGACCCCGGGCTCTCGGCGACCGAGCTCGCGTTCCTGGCGCGCTTCAGCGCAACCTTCGGCGAGCTCGCCGGCGACGGCGAGGACGCGCTGTTCGTGGAGGGGACCGCGCGCCTGTTCGAGACCGCCCAGATCGACGACATCTCGCGCGTGAACGAGCTGATCGGCCTGCTCGAGCGGCGCGTGGCGCTGCTGCAGGTGCTGCGCGCGGCGCTCGCCCAGCCCGGCGTGTACGTGCGCATCGGCTCCGAGAACGAGCTCCCCGCGATGCGCTCGCTCGCGATGGTGGCCACCGGCTACGGCGTGGCCCAGCGCAAGCTCGGGACCGTGTCGCTGATCGGTCCGGTGCGCATGGACTACGCCGGAGCGATCGTCGCGGTGCGCGACGCCGCCTATCAGCTGTCGCGTTTCGTCGAAGACGCCTACGCCGAGCGCTGAGACGAGCACATGCCGCGCGACCCCTATGAGGTGCTCGGCGTCGGACGCGACGCCACCGCCCAGGAGATCAAGAAGGCCTTTCGCCAGCTGGCGATGGAGCTGCATCCGGACGTCAACGCGCACGACCCGCAGGCAGAGGAGAAGTTCAAGGAGGCCGTCGAGGCCAACGAGATCCTGTCCGACCCGGAGCGCCGGGCCACCTACGACCGCTACGGCCACGAGGGCCTGCGCTCCGGCGGCTACGCCCCCAACTTCGAGGGCTTCGGCTCGATCAGCGATCTCTTCAACGCCTTCTTCGGCGGCGCCGGCGGGGCGGGCTCGCAGTTCGCCGACGGGCCCCGGCAGGGCGGCGACGTGGCCGCCGCGATCGAGCTCGACCTGGCCGAGGCAGCGGAGGGCGCCAGCGTGCAGGTCGCCTACGAGGCGGTCGAGCGCTGCACACACTGCAACGGCAACGGCGCGGAGCCAGGCACGCCGATCGAGACCTGCGCACGCTGCGGCGGCAGCGGGCAGCTGCAGGCCGTCACCCGCACGCTGCTGGGCCAGATGATTCGCACGATGGCGTGCGAGCAGTGCCACGGCGAGGGCCGCGTGCCGCAGCAGCCCTGCGGCGAGTGCCATGGCCGCGGGCGGCTCGCGCGGCGGCGGACGCTCGAGGTGGAGGTGCCGGCGGGCATCGCCGACGGGCAGCGCATCCGCCTGTCCGGGCACGGCCACGCCGGCGACGCCGGCGCCGCCGCCGGCGACCTGTACGTGGTGGTGCACGTGCGCGACGACGACCGCTTCGTGCGCGAGGGCGACGACCTCATCACCGCGCTCGACGTCGCTGCGCCGCTGGCCGCGATCGGCGGCAGCGTGGAGGTGCCGACGCTCGCAGGCAGCGCCTCGATCGAGCTGCCGGCGGGCACGCAGCCAGGCGAGGTGCTGACGGTGCGCGGGGCCGGCATGCCGGCGCTCAGGCGCAGCCGCCGCGGCGACCTGCGCGTGGTGGTCAACGTGGTCGTGCCGCGCCGCCTCACACCCGAGCAGCGCCAGCTGATGGAGCAGCTGAACGACAGCCTCGTGGAGGAGAACCTGCGCTCGCAGGAGTCGGTCTTCGCCAAGCTGCGGCGCGCGCTCGGCAGCCAGGCGGCGTGATCCGCCTCGCGGTTCGCGTGCATGGCGGGCAGGCTGAGCTGGTGCTCGCCGAGCTGCTCGAGCTCTCGCCCGCCGGCGTGGAGGAGCTGCGCGACGCGGACGGCACGGTCGAGTACGCGCTCTACGGAGCGCCGGGAGAGCTGCCCGCGCTACCGGCGCTGAAGGCGCTGGCCGGCGCCGCTCTGGTGGATATCTCCACCAGCGAGATCCCGGATGACTGGCACGAGCGCTGGCGCGAGTTCCACCGCCCGGTGCTGCTCGAGCCGCCGCGCGGAGCCGCCGCGGCGGCGGTGCCCTCGCTGCGCATTCGTCCTCCCTGGGAGGCGCCGGCGGCCGAGCGGCGGGGCGCGCACGCGCTGCGCGAGATCGTGATCGATCCCGGACGGGCGTTCGGGACCGGCGCGCATGCGAGCACGCGCCTGTGCCTCGAGCTGCTGCTCGAGCTGGCCTCCTCGCAGTCCCTGCGCGGCTCCTGCCTCGACGTGGGCACCGGCTCGGGGGTGCTGGCGCTGGCGGCCGCCGCGCTGGGCTTCGCACCCGTGGTGGCGTTCGACCACGACCAGCAGAGCGTGGACGCCGCTCGTGGGAACGCGCTCGCCAACGAGACCGTGCTGGACGTCAGGCGCCTCGACCTCCGCTCGCAGGCGCTGCCGTGGAACGAGGGCGCACTGCCGCCGCAGGGACCCGCGCTGGTGCTAGCGAACCTGCTGCGGCCGCTGTTGCTGGAGCTCGCCGTGGCGCTGCCCGCGGCTCCCGCGCAGCTGATCGCGGGCGGGCTGCTGGCGCAGGAGGTGGACGAGGTAGCTCGTGCATTCCAGCAGCACGTCGGCCTGCAGGAGCGCGCGCGCCGCGAGCGCGGCGAGTGGGCCGCCGTCTGGCTGACCGCCGAGCGCGACGCGCCTGCCGCCGTGGATCAGCTGGCGTGCTCGCGCGGGTGGGGCTCGATCTCGCGCGCCACGAGCGTGGCCTCGCGCGCCCGCTCCTCGCCGCCGGCGGCGCGCACGTGCGGCGGCAGCCGCTCCAGGCCGCAGGCGCGCAGCGAGCCCTCGTGGACGTCGCGCTCGGCGACGAACAGGATCGCCTCGCGGCCGGGGTACTCCCAGGCATGCGGGTACCCGCGTGATACCATTAGGCGTAACACGACCAAGGAGGCGTCAACTATGTCCACCAAGCGCAGGGCCATCGGGATCATCCGCGTATCGGACGTTGGGGATCGCGGGCAAGACGGCGGCGACGGATTCCAATCGCCCGACAACCAACGCGAACGCATCGAAGCGGCCTGCGACCGTGACGGCCTGCGGCTCGTCGCGGTCATGGAGGAGTTGGACGTGAAAGGCGGCACGCCGCTCGAAAAGCGCGTCCACCTGGACGTGAACCAACGCAGGGTCGGCCTGCTCCCCGCCGTGGAAATGGTCGAGGCGGGGAAGGCCGAGGTTGTCATGGCCGCCTACTTCGACCGGCTCATGCGTAGCCTCAAGGTCCAACGGGAGGTAGTCGAACGTGTGGAGGCGGCCGGTGGAGAAGTGCTCGCGTTGGATGTCGGCCAGATCACCGAAGCCACCGCCACGCGGAAGTTGCAGGGAACGTTGATCGGCGCCTTTGCCGAGTACCAAGCCGACACAGCCCGCGAGCGCAGCGGCGACGCCACACGCCGCGCCTTGGAACGCGGCGTGCTCGTCTACCCCGAGGTTCCGCTCGGCTACCGGCGCGGCGACGATGGCGTGTTGGTGGTCGAGCCAACGGAGGCACCGCTTGTCGCCCAGGCGTACAAGCTCCGTGCCGATGGCGCGACCATCCGACAGGTGCAAGCCTTCCTAAACGAACACGGCATCAAAAGGTCGTTTTCGGTCGTGCAGCGGCTGTTGACGAACCGCCTCATGCTTGGCGAAATCCACTTTGGGAAGCTCGTCAACACCGAAGCGCACGAACCGATCGTGGACCGCGACGTGTGGACCGCCGTCCAAACCATCAAGGTTCCGCGCGGGCGAAGGGCAAAGTCTGACCAACTGCTTGCGCGGCTCGGTGTCTTGCGGTGCGGCGGGTGCGGCGCTCGAATGACGGTCGGATCATCGACGCAACGCGGCTACCGCTACGTCAACTACCGCTGTCCAGAGACGGGGGAGTGCGACAACCGCGCAACGATCAGCGCCAGGATCGCGGAGCAGGTCATCACCGAGCGCGTCCGGGCCGAGCTCGCGGACGTAGAGGGTCGCGCGTCGGCTCAACGGAACATCCGTAACGCCGAAGCGAAACTGGCGAAGGCGCGCGAGGCGTTGTCCGGCGCCATCGAGGCGTTGTCCGGCTTCGAGGACGTGCCGGCGACACGTGCCCGGCTCGAACAGCTACGCCAGGACGTAGCGGACGCGGAGGCGCACGTTGACCAACTCGGCGGTAGTTCGTACTCCACCACCACCATCAACGGCAACGCCGAATGGGACCAGCTGCTTCCCGATGGAAAGCGCGCGCTAATCCGAGCGATCATCAAGCGCGCCGTCGTTACCCCCGGCCGTGGCGTCGACCGCATCGCGGTCGAGTTGTTCGTCCAGTAGCCGGCGAGCTTCACGGTCTAGGATGCGCTCAACGTGAACGCGGACGCGCGGCGGCAGTTTCGACCGCCGCGACGAGGGTGCTTCCTGGTGGCCGTTTGCGCGGCCGGATGGCGTACTACGTGCCCGAGGCATACCTCCGTTCGGCTCGTTGGCGCTGTTGAAAGTTTGTGGCCGGATGGGCGCCTGGACCCGAAACATCCCCCAACCGGCCTGTCGGTGTTGACGCGGGCACGAACTTCCAGGCGTTCCGCACCGGGGCACCGCCGACTGACCCACGCGCCGGGCTTTTTGTGGCCCGGCGCTCTAAACGTCACGAACTGCCGTGACGGAAGTTCTACGCCGCCAAGATGTCCTTCACCGTGCGATGGCCGATCTTCACCCGCCTGGCGATCTCGCGCGCATCGAAACCATCTTCCGCCATGCGCTTCACGGTGCGTACACGTTGGCCGTGCGCGCCGCCCGGTCCCGCACGTAGCTCCAACTTCGATCGACGCCATTCCCCCAGGCCGTCCGGTCCCACGGCAGCGAACTCCACGCCCGTAGGGACACGCCGGCAAGCGACGGGCTTGCGGGCTTCCATGCTCACGACGAAAGGCGATCCGGTGTCGGGGTCGGCGGGCTCGTAACGCAAGACCGTTCGTCCAGCGCCGGTCACTTCGACGTTGGTGGCCGGTCCAAGAATCGCCTCCACGTCATCGACAAAGCACACGTCGATGGTGTTCATCATTCTCCCTTTTGGATCAGCGGCACCGGCCTTTTGTGGGCCGGCGCCTAGTGGTGGTTTGCATCGGAGGATCGACACGCGGGAAGGCCGCAGGGCAGCACTTTCTTGTCGGTGACGGGGGTCGTCGGTGGACACCGACACGCCCCGATCGCTAGAACACATGCAGCCCAACTCCCGACGCGCGATCGTCGTCCTGGTGGGCAAGCCGGCCGCCACCAAAGCGGCCAGGCGGTGTTCGGTCGTTAGCCCTACGGAACCGGGCGATTACCGTTTCCTAAGAGTAGTTGGTGACGTGTCACGGAAACCCCCGTGGTTGTTGACCCTACGGAAGCCGTGACGTGTCACGGGAAATCGGGCCAGTCGTCGTCTTGGCTGCCCTTTGACGGCCGGTTTTCCCGGCTGAGCCGTTGGCGCCGCCGAGCGTTCGGGTCGTCAACCTCCCATTTCGGCCAGTCAAGAAACCGAACCGTGAAGTCGTCCGGGTTGCGGTGGGGTCGGCCGATGCGTTCCAGCTTGCCAAGCTCCACGGCCGAATCAACAGTGCGACGCACCTCGTCCGCCGTGGCGCGCGCAAGGCGCGTAACCCGACCGAGCGACACCGTGACCATTCCACGTCTCGGAGGGGGTATTTCTTTCGCCAGGTGCAGGCGCTTGGCCTCCGTTAGGATGAAGTGGAACACCTGCGGCGCTACGGGTATCTCTGGCGCAAGGGCCTGGATCGTCGGCCGATCGTAGAAAGCGATGTCGTACTCCGACGTTTCGCGTGGCGTCCTTTTGAGTGGCTTGCGTGGTTTACGTGGCATCGTCGTCACCGTCGCCAAGGTCCAGAAATGCCCGCGCGATCTTGTCGCTTGCGCTGTCCGCATAGCGGCGTGAGGCAACGGCGATGGCGAGGCCGGGGTCTAGTAGATTCGCCTGCACTCCCATCGCCTCCCATCCCGTCAACAGCACCTCGCGTTCGCCTTCGTCGCGTTCCGGTGTGCCGATCTCGTCCAACGCGGCCTCGACCTGCCCGACGCGATCGGCAACCGCGAGCGCCTCGTCCAGCACGACTGCCGCCGCGTTCAGGTGGTCCGCGTTCACGCGCTCCCCACGGGCATGTCGCCGTAGCGCTTCGACCTCGGTGCGAGTCAGTATCACCCTAATCATCCGGCCCTCCGCGTTCGGCTTCGGCTTCCGCCGCGCGCTCCTTTTCAAGCTCTGCATCGCACACGGCGGCGCGCGCCTCGTTACCGTGCCGCCTGTATTCATCGCGCTCCTGTTCGAGTGCGTCCAGGTAAGCACGCTGCTGTTCGACTGTTCGCGGCTGTGGCGCGTCGGGT
>Ga0335072_10000165_pt1 | contig 141777 bp, 132 predicted proteins | sample Lox_Sample_21_FD_206725 | JGI IMG/M metagenome (GOLD analysis project Ga0335072, IMG submission 206725) | Soil microbial communities from Loxahatchee National Wildlife Refuge, Florida, United States - Lox_Sample_2.1 | ecosystem: Environmental > Terrestrial > Soil > Wetlands | place: USA...
TGCTGCGCGGCGATGTCGATTCTGGTGCGGTGAATCCGGTCAGCATTCGCCGGAAAAATGCGCGCGCACACGGCACGTGCTGCTTCGCCTCTCTGCTCGCGCGCTTGTACCGGCTCAACGAAAATGCCCGGAAAAACAAAAGGCCTGCTCCGGGAACGCCGGGCAGGCCGAAATGCCTTTAATCAAATTGCGCAGGCTTGCAACTACTCAGCGGAAGCGGCGACAGCCTCGAGCTTCGGGGCGGCGCGCTTGATGCGCGCGGCCTTGCCTTTGCGCGCGCGCAGATAATTCAGCTTGGCGCGCCGCACGCGGCCTTCGCTCACCACGTCAATCGAACTGATCATCGGCGAATGAACCGGGAAGATACGCTCCACGCCGACGCCGAAGCTCACGCGCCGCACCGTGAAACTCTCGCCCAGAAGTTCGCCGCGCCGGCTCATCACCACGCCCTCAAACGGCTGGATGCGCTCTTTGTCGCCCTCTTTCAGCCGGACGTGCACGCGGATCGTGTCACCGGGACGAAATGCCGGATGGTCCTTGCGTAGTTGCGACTCCTGCGCCTTAGCGATGATCGGTTTCATGACAGTTTTTCCCTGCAGACCCGCTCAGGTGGGGCCAGCACACAACGCACAATCTTGGATTATAGCGAATTTGCGGCGCAGAGCCTATACGAAAGTTAACGCCAGGTGAATGCAGAGGGCTGACCGGCAGCGCAAAGAGGTACGCGCCGGCCAGCCCAGGGCAATCCTCAGAATGTGTACTTCAATCCGAATTGCAGGATGCGCCCCGGCACCGAGCTGGAGGTGATCTCTCCAAAACCCGCCGCGCCATAACCGTTGCCAGGCTCATTGAATTGTGCGTGATTGAACAGGTTGAAGAATTCCGCCCGGAACTGAAGGCTGGCGTCCTCCCGCAGCCCCCCGACGGTCGTGTTCTTGATGATCGCCATGTCGAAATTGAGCTGCGTGCAGCACCTCATGATTCCCACGCCGGAATCGCCGAAGCCTGTGCCGCAATTAACGAACTGAGGATTGGCTCCCGTGCAGCCGGCCGTGTAGGGGCCCCCGGCCGTGCTCGGGACCCCGCCAAACAGCGGAGCCGCTACGAATGGGCTATTTGCGTTGAAGAATCCGGAGCCTGCGTTAAGCCCGCTGACAACACGTTGGTACATGCTCCCGGTAGAAGCGAGCGGAATGCCCGACTTGCAATTTCCGAGGGAATTGCAATCGACCGGGTCCGCGAGTTCGACTCGGTCGACAGCACCCGTGGGCGGAATCGAACTGCCGTACAGAAGAGTGGCTCCGTTGCCGTTCACTCCGTCCGTGATGCTGAAAGGCAGACCATCCTGAATCGTGGTCACCCCGGAAACGCCCCACCCGCCAAGAGCCTTCTCTTTCCACCCCTCACTCTTGTAAGGCAACTCGTAGTTATAGCTGAGCACGAACCGGTTGGGGCGATTGAATGCCGCCGGCCCATATTGCTGGCGGAAATTCAAGGGATCGTTGGACGACGCGCTGCCCGAAAGCACGTTGCCGGGCGTCGCAATGCCCGCCCCGGCTGCGCTGGCGTTGATGTCTGTCTTGAGGCTGCTCCATGTGTAAGAAGCCTGGAAGGTGAGGCCGTGCGAAAACGTATGCCGCAGCTGTGCTTGCAAGCTGTTGTAGAGGTGATTTCCATCCGTTTCCACTTGCTGCAAGTTCCCCGGATTCACACCCAGGTAGCCCACGCGGCCGAGATAATTGGTGGCGGTATTCTGGAGAACCTGGGTCGAAGGGTTCGTGTTCGCGACATCATTCATCGGGAACGAGCTGGCGGGTCGCTCCAGCAACTGGTTCACCAGGTCCGTCGGCGGATTGCAGGTGGCCGAAGCCGCACCGCAATCCACAAGGTATGCGAGGTTCGGATCGCGGTTCCAATCGTAGAGATGAATTCCGTGCGATCCGACGTAGCCGATATCGGCAATCCAGCCCGCCGCGAACTCGTACTGAACGTCGAGATTGTATTGCTGGATCTTCGGAGTTCGCATGGCCGGGTCGTCGCCCGAGTCGAGAAGGCCCGAAGCATTGCCGCCGAAGATGTCGGTGATTGAGGTCGCGCCGTTCACGGGATCGCCGGCCGTCACTTGGAGGGTCCGGGGAATAAATCCGAGGAACTGCGGACACGAGGGAGGGGCGAGCGGTTGTACGGTGCAAAACGGATTCTGGAGGGTCTGGCCCGGACTCGTTCCGACGCCTGTGGCGTAGGGCGGCATATTGCCGAGGATGTTGTCCCCGACCAGGTTTCCATAAACGCGGTCAAAGAACATGCCGTACCCCGCCCGGATCACCAGCTTATCCATCGCCTGCCAAGCCAAACCGAGGCGCGGAGAAAAGTTGTCAAGCGGAGACCCGTTCAATAGCGTCTTGTTGCTGTTGACGGTAATGCCCGTCGAGCCGAACTCGCCGACGAGCCCGTTGTATTCGGCCCGGTTGTAATTCTTCTGGACAATGTAGCCAGCCAGCGTGCCGCCCGGGTTGTTCAAGAAAAAAGAACCCGTATCCACGAGACCCGCTTGCTGGGCTCCGAAGTTCGTGAAAACGCCGTGCGCATCGCTGGGCCATCCATCGTATTCCCAGCGAATGCCCGCGTTCACGGTGAGGTGGCGCGTCAATTTGATGTCGTCCTCGGCGAACGTCGAGTATTCGCTGATGCGCCAGTGATGAGGATTCGGCGAGCCATTGGGCAGCAGGCGATTGGTAGAGTTTATGAACCAACCGGCGGAAACCGGAGCACCTGCGACGCCGTTGGCCTCATCGGAGGCAAGGCCGCTGTTGCTCAGCAGGAGGTCGGCTACATCACCAGCCATGATCCAGCCCCTTTCCCTGTTGGGCTGCGCCCAATTCCACTGGATGCGCTGCGTGTTGACGCCCGCTCGAAACGAATGCTTGCCGTGGTTCCACGAAATCTGGTCGCCCGTCAGGAAGCTCGTCTGGATACTCCGGGTCGCCGAAAAGAAATTCCCTCCAGCGCTCCACGCTCCCCAGTTGGACCCCACCCCGGGAATCCCCAAGCTGCCGATGATCGGGATGAGAGAGTCCTCGCGATTGCCGGCGGCGGCCGCTGAAAGTGGGCAAGCCGCACCGTCATTGACCGCAGGAACGATGCCGAGCGGGGTGACGCCGTCGCCCGCGCAAGACTGGACCGTGTCGCCGTCTGTAACGTTAAGGTACAAACGCTGGAAGGAGCCGAACACCTCGTTCACAAAATTGCTTGTCACGACTGTCGTGTCCCTCAGAACCGCGGAAGTCGATGCATACTGGGCATCCTCCGGGGCGCCCGGGTCGCAGCCGGTGACGATGCAACTAAAACTCTGCGTTTGCGGGTCGGCGGAAAAGAAAAACTTTTCCGATATCGTGTTCTTGCTGTTCAGCACGTAATCGCTGTTGAGCATGTATTGATTTTCGTTGGCGATCGTAGGTTGCGAAATGGTCGTTGGTACGGCGCATGCCCCGCTGGCGACGTCGCAGAAGGGGACATTGCCGTTGTAGCGCAAGCTGGGAATGTAATACCCGTTGTTGAAGCCTCCCCGGACTTGGGGAATCTTCTCCGTCTGCCGCAGGAGATTGATGGCGGTGTTACTGATGTTCGATCCGTCCGGATTGACGAAGTTGAGTGACTCGCCTAAACCGCTGGCAAAGTCAGTCTCGCCCGCAAACGCGCATCCCAGATATTCCCTATACGTGTTGTAGCTGCACATCCCCGGGCCGATGAAGGCCAGGGGAATGGAGCCGGCGTTCCCGTCCGATCGCGCGCTCGCGAAGGGAACACCCGGCTCGTTGAATGGCAGAAGGTCGACTTGAGTCAACGAGGCAGCGAAGCCATTACTGCCGATTCCGTTGAGCTGCCGGGTACCCTGATACGAGCCAAAGAAGAAGAACTTGTCTTTGATGATCGGCCCGCCAAAAGTGCCGCCAAACTGGTTCTGCTTCACGGTGGGCGGCTTGTTCGGCAGGTCTGAGGTTAGTTCTGAGTGCTTGTAGAAGAAATCGTTGGCATTGAAGATGTTGTTGCGGTTGAACTCCCAAGCCGAGCCGTGAAACTGGTTCGTGCCGCTCTTCGTCACCACGTTCACGTTCGCGCCCGGATTCTGTCCATACGCAGCGTCGTATTGCGACGTCTGCACTTTGAATTCCTGAATCGAGTCCGGATTCGGAATCGGAATCCCGGCGTAACTTCCCGACTGCGCCGCTCCGCCGCTGCCGTAGTTCGTCGTGACAACGCCATCCATCATGTAAGTATTCTGATCGGACCCGGAACCGTTCACGTTGATGTCCATCGTGCCGTTTCCCACCGCCGTCGCCGTCGCGACGTTCGCCACCACTCCGGGCGAAAGGTCGATCACCTGGGTAAAGTTGCGCGTGCTCAGCGGCAGAGCCGTCACCGTCGCCCCGGAAACGAGCCCTCCAACCGTTGCATTCTCGGTCTGCAGCGTCACGGCCGTCGACGAAACCGTCACTTCCTGAGTCTGCGCGCCAATCTCCAGGCTGCGATCCAGCTCCACAGTTTCCGTCACGTTCACTGTCGTTGAGGGAACCTCGATCGTCTTGAAGCCCTTTGCCGAAAAATTCACGCTGTAATTCCCGGGCGGCAGCAGTGAAAACTTATACAAGCCGTTCGCGTCCGTGGTTGCCGTGCGAGCTTGGCCCGTCGCCATGCTCGTCGCCGTCACGGTGGCGCCGGCAATCACGGCCCCGGAAGGATCGGTGACGGTTCCGGCGAGAGCGCCCGTCGAGGCGCTTTGCGCCAAAGCAGGGGAAACGCCGATGCACAGCGCCGCCAGGCACACCAATAGCCCGCACACGCTCTTGAGTTTCAAAAATTGCAAACGGAAGACACACACACCCTGACGCTTGGCGAGCCTCTGCATTTTCATCCCCCCAACCTGCAAAAACATGGCCCTGGATTTCGCGCCCCCCGGCGCGGGTCTGCTGCAAACGGCGGATTGAAGTCGCGTCACCCCGGCGCGAGTTCATCGAAAACAGGTCTGCAAGTGCAAGGATGACACCACCACGCAGACTTGTGCCTGGAGCGTTTACTACTGATCGTTCTCTCTTGTCAAGGTTCAAACGGCGTAATTCAGGTTGGAGGGATATTCCTATCCGCTGTTTTTCGTTGGCGTTTGGCCGCCTGGGCTGCCGGGCCCCGAATGGTTCAGCAAATCCGGGCGATTCCGAAGCGTTTTCGCGAGCGCCTGTTTCCGCCGCCAATGGCGGATTTCCTCGTGGTTCCCGCTCATCAGCACTTGCGGCACCTCCCAGCCCCGAAACGCCTGCGGTCGCGTGTAGTGCGGATAATCGAGGATGCCGTGGGTCGCAAGGCCTGCTCGGCGCCCCGCTGGTTCCACGGGTTCTCCTGCCGGCTGTGCCCCATCGGGCGTCGCTTCTACACCCGCGCTGAATGATTCATTGACGGCAGAATCCTCATTCCCGAGCGCGCCCGGAATCAGCCGCGTCACTGCGTCGAGCACCATCGCCGCCGCCAGCTCGCCGCCCGACAGCACGAAATCCCCGATCGAAATTTCATCCGTCGCCAGATGCTCGGCCACGCGCTCGTCCACTCCCTCGTAGCGGCCGCAGAGCAGGACGATTCGTTCGAGCTTCGCGAATCTGCGCGCGGTCTCTTGCCGGAACAGTTTCCCGGCGGCCGACAGCAATACGATCGCCGTCCGCGGGCGCTCCTCCGCGCGCGTCGCCTCGGCCAGCGACTCCACCGCCTCGAACAGCGGTTCCGGCTTCATCACCATTCCCTCGCCGCCGCCAAATGGCCGGTCGTCCACCGTCCGGTGCCGGTCGTGCGTGAACGCGCGCAGGTCGTGCACCTGCGTTTCGATCAGCCGCGCCTCGCGCGCCCGCCGCACGATGCCGTAATCGAGCGGCCCGCCGAAAAATTCCGGGAATATCGTGATGATGTCGAATCGCACCGAATCCTCTTGCAGCCAATACTAGCGTGTCATTTAAGGCGAAGCGAGAAATCTGCCGTTCGGATTGCGCAGAAAAAGGATGCCAGGAACTCGCTACCGATTGAGTTCGCGCAGGCCTTCCGGCAGGACCACATCGATCCGCCGCGCCGCCAGATCGACGTTCACACAGATTTCTTCCGCGAGCGGAATCAGCACTTCGCCCTGCGGCGAATCCACCGCGAGCAGGGGCGTCCCGCCGGTGAACTCCACATCGCGCACCGCACCGATCGCCGCGCCTTCTTCGCGCACTTCGCAGCCGATCAGATCTGTCACATAGTAGCTGCCGCCCGGCAGCGGAGCGCGCTGGGCCAGCGGAACTCGCACCTCGAGCGCCACAAGTTTCTCCGCATCCGAAATCGAGTCCGAGCCCTCGAAATGAAAGACGGCCTGGCCGCCGCGGCTGCGGGAGAGCCAGCATGAACGCACGCCCACGCGCCGCCCCGCGGGTTCCGCATTCGCGCCGGCCTCGAGCGCTGCATCTCTCTTGCCGTCGCACAGATAGGCCTGTTTCAGGCGAGTCAGTCGTTCGGGAAAATCGGTGAGGATCTCTGCAGCTACTTCTCCACGCCGTCCATGTGGGCGCAGGACGCGCGCCACGGTGACACCCGCCGCCGGTGGGAATTGCCGCGTGGTCACACTACTCTAGGATTTCGAGTGTAAACCTTTTTTTCAGCTTCATGCCTGCGGCGCCCAAAAGCGTTCGAATCGACTTGGCCGTCCGTCCCTGCCGTCCGATCACTTTGCCCAAATCTTCGGGATGGACCCGCAGTTCGAGCACCGTTACCTGTTCGCCGTCCACTGCGTTTACTTGTACTTGATCCGGATGATCTACGAGTGCTTTCGCAATCTGCTCCACCAGCTCCTTCATGGCCGTTCCTCCACAGTGTGCCGTGCCCAGCGGAGAAATTCGCTTGAGCGGGTACGATAACCATGCACATGACACTCTGTAGAATGGGACGCTTTAGGCGGGCTTGGGGTTGCGCTGCAAAAGGCTCCGAACCGTATCGCTGGGTTGTGCACCCTTGCTAAGCCAGTACTGCACGCGCTCGCGATCCACCTCCACGGCGGCAGGCTTCTTCAGCGGGTCGTACGTCCCCACGATCTCGACGAACCGGCCGTTCCGCGGCCGCGTCTTTTCCGTCACTACCACGCGGTAGAACGGGCGCTTCTTCTTGCCCATCCGGGCAAGCCGTATCATCAACACGAGCGATTCCTCCTCACTTCAATCCATCTAGTATAGCGGACCCCGCCCCTTTCACCAATCGCTATCTATCGGAGAGACCGGCTGCGCTTAGCTTTTCAGCTCTCGAATATAGGCCCGTATGACTTCGAAGCCCTGCTCACCGCAGTAATGGCGCGGCTCCGTCGGGGGGAACTCTTCACTGAGACCAAGGCACCTAACTCGAATGCGGTCGAGATAGCTATCCTCAAAAGACGTACCCAGCGTAAAGTCGTCCCAAGCGTAAGGCTGTCCTGTGCCATCGAGGAAGTCTTGCAGAATCTGAGCCACTTCCAGCTTACTGAGCTTACTTTTCTTTCCCCAGGGATTCATCCACAAATTTTGTCACAAGCCGCAACCAATGCGCACTATTCGGATACGTCTGTTTTCACCAATCGCAATCTGTCCCCAAGCCGGGCTATCATGCGGCAGAGCACCCACATGGCCGACATTTCCATTCGCCCGGCAGTTCGCGCCGACTTGCCTCGCCTTACCGAAATCTACAATCACTACGTCGTCCACACGCCTGTCACGTTCGACGTCGAGCCCTACGCGGTCGACCGGCGCGAAGCCTGGTTCAGCCAGTTCGCCGCTTCGGGACGCTACCGCATGCTCGTCGCCGAAGAAAATGGCGCCGTCGTCGGCTACGCGGGCACCACGCGCTTCCGCCCCAAAGCCGCTTACGAAACCACGGTCGAGACAACGATCTACTGCGATCAGCGAGCCATAGGCAAAGGAATCGGCTCGCAACTCTACGGCGCACTATTCGACGCGCTGCAAGGCGAGGATATTCGCCGCATCGTCGCCGGATACACGCTTCCGAACGCGGCGAGCGCCGCCCTTCACGAACGCCTCGGCTTCCAGCGCGTAGGAGTCTTCACCGAAAACGGCCGCAAATTCGGCCGCTTCTGGGACGTCGCCTGGAACGAACGCCCGCTTCACATTCCCGAGGCGAGTGTCGTTACGCGCACAACGGGCACGTCACTCTGAGGCCCGCCTTTGGCCGAAGAATCTCTCTTGCATCGGGTCTAAAGTCTTTGTCTTTCCGGGTGCCCCATCCTCGGCTTATGAGGGTGGGGCTTTTGACTTAAGGTTTTGACTTTGTCTCCAGGGGCGCGACTTCATCTCACGCTAGCAGCCACAGCAGCTTCGCCGCCTCCGCGCATTGCTCGATCGTCTGCTGATCGCGCGCCGAAAACGCATCGGCCTTCTCGCTCTCCACATCGACGGTCCCGATCACGCGCCCATCGGGCGATAGCACCGGCACGATAATTTCTGAGAGTGTGTTCCCGAAAGCAGTCAGATACCGCGGATCCTTGCGCACGTCTCCGACGATTACCGCTCGCTTCTGCTCGATCGCCGCTCCCGTCAGCCCTTTCGTCACCGGAAACGTCGGAAACTCCGGCGCGCCCGGCCCGCTCCATCCCATGATCGACACGTTCTCCGCGCCCACTTCATAAACGCCCACCCAGCGGTAGTCGCCAATCTTCCGAATCAATTCCGCCAGCCGCTTCGCTCTCTCGGCGCGCAGTCCGCCGCTCGCCGCCGTCGTTCGAATCTGGTTCAGCGTGTTGTCCATCACAATCGGCATCGCGACTCCAGCGAGTGAGGTTGCTAATCTGTGCGAGAGTAAAAGATGAAGGCCGCGCCAATAGGAATTCCGGCTGCGGAAGTGTTCTGAACCCACTGCCCAGAACTCGGGGACGATATTTGATAAAGAGACGCGATTTCGCGTACAAAGCGATCGTTCGTCGGCAGGACTGTAACCCGAGAAATGGCGTGCTTGTTTTCTAGGCTCAAACCTTCGCTCAGCGCGCGAACCACAATTCCTGTCGCTTCGGGCAGCCCTAGCGCATCAGTCCAAGGCGCGGAAACGATGAGATTCCATCCCGTCGAAGACGCCGCATCCTCGTTGTAGAGCATCGCGAGTGAGAATTCCCCTCGCTGTGAACGCAATGTTTCCACAACCTTTTGAACATCTCCCGGCGTCGTCCAAATCGTAGTTGGCATCGGCTACCACCGTTTCGAAAGATACGCTAATACTCCGTCCGGATCAGCCCTGATCGCTTCTAGTGCGATCTCCGCCCTGGCCCGACTGTATGTACCGACCGCTTGATATCTCCATTCAGGCTTCCAGTCGGTCGCGACCGACCAATTTTTCAGGAGCACAGGGTTCGCCGGCGTGATCTGCTCCTGCAAGCCGGCAAGTAATGTCAGTTCCTTGAATTTATGCGTCCAAAACATGGGCCCATCGGGATACTCCGGGATCGCGAGCGTCGCGCAAATCGCCGCCTTCAATGCCAATTCTACGACGTACCCGCAGAGATAGACACAGCCATCGTAGAGCCCGGCAGCAAACAGGACCTCGGCTTCGCGCAATCTCAGTTGGGCGAGATCCCGCAGTTCGTTGCGCGTCGCCATTATTTTAATCCGGCCAGCTTCCCGATCCCGCGCATCTTCATCTTCGCCATGCTGCCGTACTGCTTCATCATCCGCCGCATGTCCGAATACTGCTTCAGCACCTGGTTCACTTCCTGCACGGACGTTCCGCTGCCGCGCGCGATCCGCTTGCGCCGCTTGCCGTCAATCACGTTCGCGTCGGCCCGCTCCGCCGCCGTCATCGAATTGATGATCGCCTCGATCGACTTCAACTGCTTCTCGTCGAGCGACGCATCCTTCGGGATCTTCGCGAACGGCCCCACCTTCGGCAGCATGCCCATTAATTGCTCGATCGAGCCCATCTTGCGGATCTGCTGCAACTGATCGCGGAAATCCTCGAGCGTGAATTCGTTTTCGCGCAATTTCCGTTCGAGCTCGCGCGCCTTTTTTTCGTCGACGTTTTTCTGGGCCTTCTCGATCAGCCCGAGCACGTCGCCCATCCCGAGAATTCGCCCGACGATCCGGTCAGGTAAAAACGGCTCGAGCGCATCATATTTTTCGCCCACGCCCACGAACTTCACCGGCGCGCCCGTCACCTTGCGAATCGAAAGCGCCGCGCCGCCGCGCGCATCGCCGTCCATCTTCGTCAGGACGACTCCCGTCACTCCCAGCCGCTTGTGAAATTCCCCGGCCGACCGCACCGCGTCCTGCCCGATCATCGCGTCCGCCACGAACAAAATCTCCGCGGGCCCAAGCTCCTTCTTCAGCATCGAGAGCTCGTTCATCAGCTCATCATCGATGTGCAGCCGCCCCGCCGTGTCGACAAGGATCACGTCGCATGCGGAAAGCTTCGCCTCGCGCACCGCGCCGCGCACGATCTCAAGCGGCTTGTCGGTTCCGCTGCCGGGCCAGATGGGTGTGCCCGTCGCCTTCGCCACCTGCGCCAGTTGCTCGCGCGCCGCGGGGCGATACACGTCTGTCGATACGACGATCGGCCGGTGCCCGTGCTCCGCGAGCCATTTGCCCAGCTTTCCGGTTGAGGTCGTCTTGCCCGATCCTTGCAATCCGCAGATCAGCCACACCGAAGGCGGCCGCGATGCAAACTGCGGCCGCGCCTCGCGCCCGAGCAGTTCCGCCAGCTCGTCGCGCACGATCTTCACCACCTGCTGTTCGGGCGAAAGTTGCAGCAGCACTTCGGAACCAAGCGCTTTCTCGCGCACGTGCGCGATGAATTCGTCCGCCACCTGCAAATTGACGTCGCCTTCGAGCAGCGCCTCGCGAATCTCTCCCAGCGCCGCGTCGAGGTGCTCCTCGGTGAGCTTTCCCTGCCCGCGGAGGTTCTTGAATGTGCGTTGCAGTTTCTCTGTGAGCGTTTCGAACATCAGGTCGTCCTTGGCTTCGAAATCTGGAAACTCTTTGCCCGGCGGTATTGATTCCGCGCCGGACCGCTACTAATATTCCCCGCATGGTTCTCGGGAAATTGAAACAAGTGTGCGACGAAGAATTCCGAAAGGCCGGGCGCGCGATCGTTGCGGTCTGGGATCTGCTTGGTGAAGCCGACGATCGGGCGCTCCACGCGCTTTTCGTCCTCCTTCGGATCCGCTAGGCCACGCCGGCGCGATTCTTCTTCGGCATCATGTAGGCCGCCACTTCCGCGGTCGGCGCCGCGCTGTCGACGAATCCAAACGTCCCCTTCTGTTTCATCTCCTGCGCCGCGCCAATCAACCCGCCAAACGCCGCGCGTGCCAGCACGCCACCCAGACTGATCCGCCGCACGCCCACCGCTTCCAGTTCTGCCACCGGGAACGACAACCCTTTGATGCCTGCGAGAGCATTCACGGGATGCGGCGCAACGGCCTCGCACACGGCGCGAATCGCATCGAGGTTCGGCAGTCCCGGCGCAAACAGCACCTCCGCGCCAGACTCCGCGAACGCCTGCAACCTGCGAATCGTATCGTCGAGGTCAGTGCGCCCATGCAGGAAATTTTCCGAGCGCGCCGTCAGCGTGAATGGAAAGGGCAGCGCGCGCGCCGCCTCCACCGCGGCGGCTACGCGCTCGACGGCGAGCGAGAAATCATAAATCGGCTTGCCTTCGTCGCCGGTGGCATCCTCCACCGACCCGCCGACGATTCCCGTCGCGCCAGCCAGCCGAATCGTCTCGGCAACAGCCTGGGGATCGTCGCCGAAGCATTTCTCCAGGTCCGCGGCGACCGGCACATCCACTGCCTCGCTCACCGCGCGGCAGTGCGCGAATAATTCATCGCGCGTCGTCGAACCGTCGCGCTTTCCGAGCGAGTACGCGAATCCGCTGCTGGTCGTCGCGAGCGCCTCGAATCCCATCCCGGCGAGAATTCGCGCGCTGCCTGCATCCCACGGATTCGGAATGATAAATGCTCCCGGCCCAGACGCCTCGATCTTCGCGTCAACCGTGGCCGGCAGCCTGTGCAGCGCCCGAAATCTCTTCGCCTTTTCGTTCTGCGTCACGCTCATCGCGATTTCATTCTAGGGGAGGGCCGCAGGCCGGTCAAACATGCCGCTACGAAACGCCGATTGGTCATACCCGTGTGATCGAGAGACGAGGGAACGCCGCGCGATACATGCGGTCATCGAGGGTAAGCAGCCGATAGCCGCGGCGCAGGGCATGGGCGCCAATCACGAAATCGGCGAGAATTCGCCGCGGGCCGCCGCTCTGTTGTTTCCGCCGGCGTGTCGCGTAGTTTTGAAACGCGCGCCCCGCCATCCGCCAAATTTGCTCGTCGATATTCCAGTCGACGGCGATGCCCGTTTCCTTCAGGAAATAATCGACGAAAGCTTCGGTGCGCGTCGGCGCAGCCAATAATTCGGCGAAGACCGGAGCGGCCGTCACAAGTCTGCCGCGCGCAAGGGCCTCGTCCAGGGCCGACCGCGCGGTCGAATTGAGCGCGTCGTCTTCGTACCAGAGCGCGACCACGACGTTCGTATCGATGGCCGTCGTCATCGTCCGCGCAGCTTGCGAACCCAGCGAACGATCCCCTTCTTCCCGCCGGAAATTCCCGGAGTTCCAATGCCGCGAAACTTTTCGAAGGGGCTTTCGGTTCTCTCGGGCCGGACGCGGACTTCGGAACCCTCTTGTTCGAATAGCAGGTGGTCGCCGGGACGCACGCCGAGGGCGCGTCGAATTTCATGCGGGACTGTGATTTGCCCCTTGCTTGTAATTTTTGCTCGTTTCGTCACTCGAGCCTCCCCATTCCTTACTCTATCATAGGTCTCCTTACTCCTACATCTACCCCTTCACAGGGAGTGTTCGCCCTCCCGCTTGACTCCCGCAATCCGCGGAGCAAGAATGGCGGCAGCCTCGCGTCCGCAACGCCCCCGGCGAGGCGCACGGCGTGCATTTCGCCCGTCAAGGCGCGAAGTTTGCGCCGCCAATCGCAACCGTTGCACCTCTTTGCCTCCGCCTCCGCGGCGCTGGCATCCAATCCGCAGAAAGGGTTCTCAGCCGAGAAGGAGGACATCATGTACGTCGTCGTCGGAGCGAGCGGCAATAGCGGCCACGTTGTGGCGGAAAGCCTGCTCGATGCAGGAAAGCAAGTGCGCGTCGTCGGACGCAGCGCCGAGCGCTTGCAGCGCCTGGTGACGAAAGGCGCGGAGCCCGTCATCTGCGATCTGGCCGACCGCCTCGCGCTCTCGAAAGCCTTCGCCGGCGCAGAGGGCGTCTACGTGATGCTTCCTCCGAATCCCACGAGCCGCGACTACCGCGCCTTCCAGGATCGCGTGACAGACTCGATCGCCGCCGCGCTCGAAGCGTCCGAAGTCGAGTACGCCGTCGCGCTCAGCAGCTTTGGCGCGGATAAGAAAGACAAAACCGGCCCGGTGGCCGGGCTGCATTATCTGGAACAGCGGCTCGGGCAGATCGCGAGCCTCAACGTCTGCTTCATTCGCGCGGGGTATTTCATGGAAAACACGCTCGCGCAGGCGGGTATCATCAAAGCTATGGGCACCACCGCCGGCCCGCTGCGGGGCGATCTCGATCTGCCATTGATCGCCACGCAGGATATCGGCGAGTACGCCGCCGACACGCTGATCGAGCTCGAATTCAGCGGCCCGAACACGCAGGAGCTTCTCGGCGAGCGCGATCTCAGCATGGTCGAGGCCGCTGCGATCATCGGCCGCGCGATCGACAATCCCGATCTCTCTTACCTGCAGCTGCCTTCGAGCGAAGTACGCGGCGCCTTCATCGGAATGGGAATGTCCGAAAACTTCGCGGACCTGATGCTGGAAATGTGCGACGCGCTCAACTCCGGCCACATGGCGGCGCTCGAGGAGCGCACCGACAGCAACACGACGCCAACTTCCTACGAATCTTTCGTCGAGGATGTCTTCGTTCCGCTCTTCAACGCCAAGTCGAAGTCGGCGTAGAGTCCGGTTCGAGAGTTATCTTAACCCGCGCAAACCGTCCTGCATTTCTGCTCCGACAGGTGCAACAATGTTGCACTCGTCGGGAGGTTACACAGGCCTTACATGGCCAGGAACGGCCGATTTTGGACGGAATTTGCCACGCGGCGCTTTTGGCGGAGCTCAATCGAGGAAAATCGGCAGGCACAGCGGCGGTTCGACGTGGAAATCGAGGCGCGCGATCTCTTCGAGCGCCCGCTGGAGCACCGCGCTGTCGCACGGCTCGAGCGTCATCACGAACGACAGCGCCGAATGCGGGAATCCCGGCTTCTGCAGGAGCGCGTCGATGCTGATCTGATATTTTGCGAGAATCGTCGCAAGTCCGGCAACGATTCCGGGGCGGTCGCGCACGACGAACCGCAAATAGTGGCGGACGGTAAAATCGCCGTTCACGGAATCCGGCGTTTCCGCTGCCGCCGGCAAAGCCTCGGCCGGGGCTCCGGCGCTGCGCGCGATCGCGTAGAGGTCGGAAATCACGGCGACGGCCGTGGGATCGCCGCCCGCGCCGTAGCCGGAGAAAATCACGCGCCCGCCGAATTCGCCGGTGACCGCGACGATATTCTGGCTGCCCTGCGCGTGCGCCATCAGCGACGCCTCGGGAATGAGCGCGGGCTGCACCGCGGCGGAAAGCCGCATGCCGGCCGTCGCATCTTTCAGGGCAAGCGACATCTGGCGGATGGTGCAATCGAGCTCGCGCGCGTACATGAAATCCGCCGACTCGATGGGCGAGATCGAGCGCGCCGCGATCTGCTCGCTGTGCACGCGGAGGCGCAAGCCAGCCTGCGTCAGGATCACGAGCTTGGCGCGCGCGTCGATACCATCCACATCGGCGGTGGGATCGGCCTCGGCGTAGCCGAGATCCTGCGCTTCCTTGAGCGCATCGGCAAAGCTCGCGCCCGTCGTTTCCATTTTCGTGAGGATGAAATTGCAGGTGCCATTCAGGATTCCCGCGATCTTGTAGAGGCGGTCGCCCGCGAGACCTTCCTGGATTCCGATGATGGCGGGAATTCCTCCGGCGACGGAGGCGCCGAATTCGAGATGCTTGCCCGCCTTGCGCGCGAGATCGACGAGCTCGGGACCGGATTCGGAGATCAGCAGCTTATTCGCGGTGACCACCGACTTGCCCTTGCGCAGGGCCTTGCGCACCCATTCGCCCGCGGGCTCGATTCCTCCCACGAGCTCGACGACGACATCGACATCGGAGCCGATCACATCGTCGGGATCGGACGTCCAGCGGATTTGCGACGGCAGCCCCGCGATTTTCTTCTTTTCGATGTTGCGATTGCAGATGTGCGTCAGCACGAGCGGCCCGGCCGCGTCGGCGGCGAGGATTTTGGCCACGGAGCGCCCGACGGTGCCGAAACCGATCAGCCCGATCTTCAGCTTTTTCCCGCCGGAAGCTTTCCTCGGGGTCTTGCTCCTGGACGAACGCGATTGCGCCAACGACCGGTCACCTCATCTCGGATTTCGCAGCTTGCGCGCGCGGACACGCGTGGCAAGTCATCGTATCAGATGAATGGCGCAGGCGGCAGCGCGCATTAGCCTTTTGCGCGGCCTTTGCTACCGGGTTTTCGCAGCGGCGGAGGGCGTGGCGGCGATGCAGGCGTCGAGGGCTTCGCGTGTGGAGTTGGCCCACTTGGGGAAGGCGCGGGACTCGACGTATTCGACAGCCTCGGAATCGCTGCCGCCGACCGACTCGTGGAATTCGTAGAGGATGGGATGCTCGGCGACCTCGTCGTCGTCGCGCGGGCGGACGAACTGGATATTTTCGTAGGCGGCGAGCTGCGCGGCGAGCGCAGGACACCCGGCGACCGAGAGCTTCCACTCCCGTACCTTCAGCTCAGGCTTCCAATCCGCGTAGGACTTCGAAGCATCTTTCGCATGCAGGGCGAGGAGCTGATCGAAGAGCGATGCGCCTTGCGCTTCGTGAATGGTGGCGTGCAGCGCGTGCGCATCCTGCGTATCTTCGAGGATGAACGAATATTCGGGGATGCCGTTCAAGCCTTCCTGATGGCTGCGCACCGCGAGGAAATCGCCCTCGGCATGCTCGATCGGGAAAAACTGGTCGAGCGCCACGGGGAAAACCTTCTCAACCCAGGAGCGATCGGCGCTGGCTGAGGCCGGGGAATTCTCCTGGGCCGGCGCGACGAGCGCGAGAACCGCGGACACGATTGCGAATGCCGCGAGCCGCGCGAGGAATTTCGCGGCTTGCGGCGTCATTTTGTTTTTGTTCCCGCAGGCGCTTTTTCGGAGCCCGATTCGGCGGGCGGAGGCTGATCGATCACCTTGGTGGCGGCTTCCTGCTGCAGATCGGCGATGAACTGCTCGAGCGGGCGCGGGCCGAGATCGCCCTTGAATCGATGGCGGACGGAGACGGTGCCCGCTTCGGCTTCTTTGCCGCCGATGATCAGCATGTAGGGAATTTTCTCGAGCTGGGCGTCGCGGATTTTGGCCTGCAGCTTTTCGTTGCGGTCGTCGAGATGGACGCGCATGCCCGCGTCCTTGAGCTGCTGCGCGACTTTCTTCGCGTATTCCTCGAATTTGCCGCTGACCGGCAGCACCGACGCCTGCACGGGCGCGAGCCACACGGGAAACGCGCCCGCGTATAGCTCGATGAGGTAGGAGACCATCCGCTCCATCGTGCTGATGACGCCGCGATGGATCATCACCGGGCGATGTTCCTGACCGTCTGCGCCGACGTAGCCGAGATCGAACTGATTGGGAAGATGGAAGTCGATTTGAATCGTGGAATAGGTTTCCTGGTGGCCCATCACATCCGCCAGTTGAATATCGAGTTTCGGTCCGTAGAAGGCGGCCTCGCCGGGAGCTTCCGTATAGGGAAGGTGGAGCGAATCCATGGCTTCGCGCAGCATACGCTCGGCGAGATCCCACATCTCGTCGTTGGCGACATATTTTCCGACGTTCACCTTATCGCGCAGCGAAAGCCGGTAGCTGTATTGCGTGATGCCGAGGTCGCGATAGGCCTGCTCGACGAGCCGCATTACGCCGGCAAATTCTTCCTTGATCTGTTCCGGAGTGCAGAAGATATGCGCGTCGTTGAGGGTCATCACGCGCACGCGACTAAGGCCGCTCAAGACGCCGGAGCGCTCGTAGCGGTACATCGTGCCCAGCTCGGCGATCCGCACGGGCAGATCGCGATAGCTGCGTTTTTTGGACTCGTAAACGAGAATGTGGTGCGGGCAGTTCATCGGCCGCAGGACGAGTTGCTCGGTTTCGAGGTCCATCGGCGGGAACATGTCCTCGTGATAGTGCGCCCAGTGGCCCGAGCGGACGTACAGGTCCACCTTCGCAAGGTCCGGCGTGTAGACGTGCTCGTAGTTCGCCTGGCGTTCTTTCTCAAGGATGTACTCCTCGAGAAGGCGCCGGATGGTGGCGCCCTTCGGCAGCCAGAGCGGCAGGCCGGCACCGACGAGATCGTTGACCGTGAACAGCCCGAGCTCTTTTCCGATGCGGCGATGATCGCGGCGCTTGGCTTCTTCGAGCCGGTGGAGATATTCGTCGAGTTCCTTCTGATCGACGAAGCAGGCGGCGTAAATCCGCTGCAATTGCGGATTGCCTTCGTGGCCCTTCCAGTAGGCGCCGGAAACGTTCATCAGCTTGAACGCTTTGATGCGGCCGGTGGAGGGGATGTGCGGGCCGCGGCAGAAGTCGATGAATTTTCCGGTGGTGTAAAAAGAGACCATCGGCTCGATCGCTTTTTCCTCGACCAGCTCGCATTTGAATTCCTGGTTCGTCCGGCGATAGAGATCGAGCGCCTCGGGCTTGGGGATGAGCTTGCGCTCGTTGGGAATGTCCTTCGCGGCGAGCTCGTGCATTTTGGCCTCGATTTTCTCGAGGTCTTCGGGCGTGAACGGCTGCTCGCGCAGGAATTCGTAGAAGAAGCCGGTTTCGATCGGCGGGCCGACGCCGAGCTTCACGTCGGGATAGAGCTCGAGGACGGCGGCGGCGAGCAGATGCGCGGCGGAGTGACGCAGCACCTGGACGGCGTCCGGATCCTTCGCGGTGAGGATCGAAAGCTTCACGCTATGGTCGAGCGGGCGCGAAAGATCGATCAGCTCGCCATCGGCGCGGGCGACGAGCGCTTCTTTGGCGAGGCGCGGAGAAATTTGCTGCGCGATTTCGGCGGCGGTTGTTCCGCTGGGGACCTCGCGTGTGGCGCCATCGGGCAGCGTGATTTGAAGTGTGGCCATTTTTCCTTTTCGAAGCTTCGTTTAGTCCCGCGAGCTGTGTCGATTAGAGAGCCGACTTCCGGTGTCGCACCTACGGCGCCCGGACCCTTCACTTCTACGTCCTCCCAGCCCTTGCGGGCTGGGCTAACTTGTGTCGCGCGTCCCGCGCTTTGAATCCGGCGCGAGCTGGACGGCGCGCGATTCCAGGATTCCTGGCGGGCAGCAAATTACCCTAACACGATCCTTGTGGGATTTCACCCGTTCGCGAATGCACGCCGACGTTCGGTGCCGCAGACGTATCCAATCCCCGACACGGGCGAAGGAGCGAGTTGCCTTCGTGCGAATGATGGGTGAGACTAGCGGCGTCCTTCTCAGGCGCGACTTAGGCAATGGCGGAGAAAGCTATCATGCGGGAAACCGAAGAATTAGGCCGCGAACGCCATCTGGTTGTCGTCTTCGATATCTGCTCATCCACGACGATTCTGGAGGATCTGAAGCGCACCGATAATTTGGCGGCGTGGCGCGATCTTCTGCTGGAGATGAAGGCGAATCTACAGCAGGAAGGTCCGCAGCTGGCGATGTGCCTTTATAAGTTTATCGGCGACGGATGGGTTTTGCTTTTTCCGGACAATGTGCCGAAGAAGGATCTTTGCGGCTGGCTTTCGAGATTTTCCGAGTGGTACCAGGGCCAGTTCGAGCGCGCCATCAGACCGTTGCTCTTGCAGGAACCGAGCCCGATCGGGCTGATGTTTGGCATCGACGCGGGCGAATTGATCCGGCTGGAGCTGAACGAACAGACGGAATACCTGGGCCGCGCGATCAACGTGGCATCGAGGCTGCAGGCGCAGACGAAGGATTTGCGCGGCGGGCCGAGCTACAAAGCGCTTTTTTCGAGAAACTCATTCAATTCGCCCGCTCCGCCGCCACGGGACATCGCGGTCGAGACGACCAAGGTGTCGCTTCGAAACATTAGCCCGGCCACGATCGAGTGCTTCATCTTTCAAACGTATACATCGAGGACGGAATCGGGGCGCGTGGCGGTGGTTGAGCCTGCCGCGAAGTCTGCGAAAACGACGCAAACGCGCGCGGCGACACAAGCGAAGGCGGCGCCGGCGCCGATCGCGCCAAAGACCACGGCCGGCCAGCCGAAACCCGCAAATCCGGCGCCCGCGACGGCCCCGGGCCAGGGCATCCAGGCGGTCGATCTGCGCCCGACCTGGATTTCGCCGATCGGTCCGCTGAGCAAATGGACCTACCACGCGGAGGGACGGGAAGCAGCCGTGATCCAGTTCAAGAACGAGGCAGCCGCCGATCCGAAAGCGAGCAAGAGCGTGGTGGCGAAAGCGCTTTTGATCTACCAGGTCGACGGGCGGGAAGTGCTGCGGATTCACGGCAGCTGGGTGGACGGGTACGATCAGGCAAGAATCAACGCGGTGGACATGCGCGGGCTGATTCTCGGCGTGCGGGACGACAGCGGATTCTTCGCGCTCGAAGCGGCGCGCATGAAGGTGAACGGCGCGGAACGCGTGGAAATCCGGCCCTCGCCATTCGAAGGGAACCCCGCGAGGGTGGGCGTTGTGGTGCAACTGACGGACGCCACGAAGCAGAACCTGCTTTTTGAGGGCGAGTTTGCAATCGCCACGAGGCCGCTGATGGTGGCGCGCGTGCAGTAGGTCTTTTCTCTCCGCTATAATCTCCTGCGGGTCGAAATTGATGAAGCCGAGAAATTACTCGTTCCTCGTGCAGGCGGGAATCCGCCAACTTCGGAAGCTCAACAAGGATTGCGAGCGGGAGTTCAAGGTCTCCACGTGGCCGCGCTGGCGCTACGACCTCGACCGCGGAACTTTGACGTTCCTGCGCGGGGACGCACCGAAGGTGAGGGCGTCGATCCAGGTGATCGGGAGCACGTCGAGCGAGACGAACACGTGGCTGTGGGCGTGGGCGAACCCGAGTCTGCCGAAGAAAGTGACGGAAGCGGCGGCGATACTGAGGAAATTCGGAGAGAAGGAGAAGCTGGCGCAGCTCGTCGAACCATCGATTCCGAGCGACGAATACCTGGGATGGGAGATGGCCGGGCTCGCCGCGAAACTGACGGGAGCGAAGGGAGCCTACCGGTGCCAGAGCGACCTGGGGCTGCTGTACCTGACGTACACGTCGATTGGATTCGTGCCGGAATTATTGAAGGACACCAAAGAAAAGAAAGGCGCGAAGGACGCGGAAAGATTCAGTCTCTAGAGCGGGACGGTCATTCCGTGGGGATCTGGCGGTGGAAGGGATCGGCGCCGATGGTGCCAACGAGCTCTTCGAGGTAGGCGGGCGAGGTGACGCGGGCGAGCTGGGCGCGCGCCAAGGCTGAACGTGACTCGAAGTCGATGTCGTCCTGCGGCGGAAATTCCTGTTCGGCTAGGCGAAATTCCTCGAGAGCGAGGACGTGGCGCTGCCAGAGCGCGATATCGCGCTGCTGCTTGACGCGCAGGCGTTCGCGGTACCAGCCGCTGGCGAGCAGCGCTTCGCGCGTGAACATCGCGCGAATTGCGGGATCATCCACATCCTTACCTTGATACGAGCCGCGCGCCATGATTTCGAGCAGCGCGCGCAGCGGCGGGCAGGCCGCCTCGACGCTGCCATCCTCGAAATAATTGAGCGCGACGCGGCGCTGCGTTTCGACGATCGCATCCACGCCCGCCGCGAACATCTGCAAATCCTGGAGCTCGGGGCGGAGCATCTCGAGCGGGAAGACGGCGTCGGGCGTCTCGAAAATGCGGCCGAGGAAATGGTCGACGAAAGCCATGCTGATGCGATAGCCGAGGCGGCCGGCCTGCACGGTGCGGCCGTCGAGCGCGAAATCGTCGATCTTTTCGAGATAGCCGGCGGCGATCATCGAGCGCGGATCGCGTTCGGCGACGCGCATGCGGCACCAGATTTCGGGGACGAGCGCGCTGACGTCGTGATCGACGCGAAAGTGCGGGCCGATGAAGCCGGCGGAGGTGGTGAAGCCGTTGTCGCCGGTGAGGATCGCGGAAACGAGCGCGTTATTGAGATCGACCACGGGCCAGAGCGCGTTGAACGGGCCCTTGGTGAGCGCGCCTTCGCTGCCGAAGCCGGTGGTGGCGGGCGATTTGCCGGTGAGGCTCGAGATGAGCTCCATGAAAAGCTCGGGCAATTCCTGATAGTGGATCGGGGCGTAGACGGCAAGCGGCGGAAGGCCGACGGCTTTATCGGCGAGGGTGTTGCGGCGGCCGGCGAGCACGGCGCTGACCGGAAAATGAACGGGGCGCGCGGCGGGAATTTCGCGTTCGAGGCGCGTGGCGATTTCGGCGAGGTAGGTTTCGCGCGGCGCGGCAAGATCGGGTCGCTGCTGGAGGTAGCGCGGATTCAGCGAGGGCTTGCCATTGACGAGGCGCGGGTGCGAAGACGCGACGACGTAGCCCGCCTGAGAAGCGGCAAGCAGGCCGTCCGACCCGTTCGCCGATTCCGCATCCGCGACGAATTCCTCGAGCAGGCGCTTCATCGGATCGGTGTAGCGGTCGAACTCGACGACGTGATCGACGAGCGCGCGGGCATCGGGCGGCGCGAGCGGCTCGTAATTCGACATGAAAACGCCGGGGCCGGCCATGTCGGCTTCCGCCTGCCAATCGACGCCGGGACGGATGGCGTCGTCGGGGCGCTGGAAGAGCAGCGTCTCGCAATTCTGGACGAGCTTGACGCTTTGCTGCCTGGACTCGGGATCGAGATCGCTGAGGCTGGCGGCGGGCAAGACGACCGAGGCGGTGATGTCGTCCTCAACCTGCACTTTTTCCGCGGGGTAGAAATCGGGGCGGAGTTTATAGATGCGCCAGGAGCCGTCGCGATCGTAGCCGACGCGCAGATAGTTGCTGACGAGCGTTTCACCATCGAGCTTGAGTTCGTGGCCGAGGTGGCCGTTGATGCGATCGACGGTGAAATGCTCGCGCCAGTTGTCGCCCCATTCCGGGCGGTAGTAGCGCTTCACGGTGAAGAGGAGCTGGCGCGTGGTTTGCGGAAGGCGGCGCAGCCACTCGTTGTGCTTGTCGGTGTATTCGGGCGAGGGCGTGAAGAGCTGGATCACCGAGCCGTGCGAGCGCTCGGGGCTGAGGATCGGGCGGCGCGAGCGCTGGTCGGGCGGGCGACTTTTGTAGACGGCGGAGAAATCGCGCTCGAGGATGTCGTCGATGAGGTCCATGTCCGCGTGGTAGTCGCCGATGTAGACCGGGCCCTTGAGCAGCGCGTGCGCGATCGATTTGGAGATTTCCGATTTGCCGCCGCCGGAGACGGTGGAAGGCTTGTGGCACAGAGCGCCTTTCGGGCGCGAACCGACGAGCCGCCAGGCGTTGCCGGCAAGCTGCTTTTCGAGGCGAATGCGGAAGCCTGAGGGAAGCACATAGGTGGCCGATGGGCGAATCGTGAGCTGATGCGTCTGGCCGCCGTGCTGCCAGCGGACGAAGCCTTCGCGCACGAGGAAGGCGGAATCTTCGGGGAGGTAGAAGATGTCGGGATAGCGGCGATCGATTGCGTAGCCCTCGGGGCGGCGGTCGACGAGCGGGGCGAGGAGCTGCATGGCCTGTTCGAAGGCGGCTTTTTTGAGGCTGACGGTGCGGCCGGCGTAGAAGTCCTGGCCGAGGACGTAGGTGGCGAAAGCGATCGCGCCGCCGGCGTGCTCTTCCTCGGCGAGGCCGAAGAGGTTGGCGGCGAAGCTGATCTGCGTTTTCACTTCTTTTTTGCAGTAGCCGTAATAGTTGTCGGCGAGGATGGTGACCATCACGCCGCGATGATCGCGCGCGCAGATTTTGAAGGCCGAGCCTTCGTTGTAAAGCTCGTCGGGATCGCGCCAGCACATGCCGTCGCGGCGCTGGCGTTCGGTGGCCCGATCGAAATGCGGGAGGCCGAGCGCGGCTTTCTTCATTCCGACGAGATGCGGCGCGAGGATCACGCAGCCGGTGTGGCCGGTCCAGTGCGCGACGTCGAGCGCGGCGTCGTTTTCCGGCAGATGCGGATCGCCGCCATTGCCGAAGATCGATTCGACGAAATCGAGATTGCTGACGAGGCTGCCGGGAGCGAAGAAGCGCGTCTCCATGGTCTTGGCGGGCTCGGTGCCAGTGGCCGGGCAGACCAGCGGGCGCAGCAGCAGGGAAACGAAGAGGCGCGCGGGCGAGGCGTGGCGCGCGGTGAAGGGAAGCGTCAAGACGTCTGTGGGCGGGCGAAGGGCGGCGGCGAGCAGCGCCGCGAAAGCCTGCTTCGGCACCGCCTGCTTATCCGCGGGAACCGGGAAGCCGCCTTCGGCGATGTGAAAGACGCCGCGCGTGGTGCGGCGGTCGCTTGCCGGATTGTGGAGCACGCCCTGGCGCACGCGATAGGACCGCAGATACGGCGAGGTGAAGCTGCTCGAATCGGGCGGCAGAGAGAGCGTGCGGGCGAGGCCGGGGCGGTCCAGAACGAACGTGGTGGCCGGAAGGCGCGCGGCGCCGGCGGGCAGGCAGTCGCGCAGGTACTCGTCGAGGAAGGATTGAATGCGCGCGTCGGCTGGACACAGATATTTCCCGAGCAGGCGTTCCTTCTGGTAGTAGTTGCGGAGGAGAGGCTGGGCGACCTGCAGGAAAGGAGCTTCAGCGGAACTCGTGCCGGGGGCTTGTCCAAGCGCCGCCAGCTTCAGCAAAAGGTACTGGATGAGTTCGGGCGCAGCTTGAGGCGTGGCCATTTTAGACGTCCTGGCCCCCACCCCAACAATGTTCCTTCCCCCAAGTGCGGCATCGAGGAGTCTATCAAAAAGGTCAGAGCCGCGCAGGTTCTGTTTTCTCGAGAGGCGAGTGCGGGCCGAGGCCGATGCCCATGGTTGCGCCGTTTCGGGAACTTCGCGGGCCAAATCCTGGAAGACAGGCTGAGGCTCATGTCCTGTGTCGCGGCCCCCTCAGTTTTGTTTTGAACAAAACGAGAGACGCGACACACACCGCTTTTCAGATTTAGGATTAAAATAGGCACTTAAGGGGCAAGCGTCCTTCCCGCCGGGTAACGCATCAAATCCAGCTACGAACCGGATGGCGGCGTCGCCCAGCAAACAGATCAGTGACTGAGGGTGAAAGAGTGTGTCCAGCGGGCAGATATTCGGAAGGCGGTAGAGTTGTGCTGAATTACGCGAAGTCAGGGCCCAGATCCAGGTGCGCGGGTAGGATTATGCCGCCTGGCGCTTTGGCCCTCTCGTGGCTCGCGCTGTGCGTCCTGCTCTTCGGCTGTCCTACGCGCATTCAGGCGCAGGCTGCGCAATCCCCGGCTACGCCCTCAACGGAGACTCCGGCGGCAGAACCGCAGAGCGCGGCAACGATTCCGGGGACCATCAGCGGAACCATTCTGTATGAATCGGGCACTGCGATTGCCGGAGCGCACGTAAAACTCACGCGTGAAAATCCGCCCTTGAGCCAGGAGGCGGTATCGGGCGAACGAGGACAATTCCTTTTCACGGATATCGCACCCGGCCCGTTTCAGATCACGGTCACGGGAGACGGTTTCGAGACACAATCCGCCTCCGGGGTTTTGCATTCGGGAGAGACCTATTTTGTGCCCGAAATCGTATTGCGACTTGCCACCGTGGTGACGGAAGTGCGGGTGAAGCCGCCGAAAGAAGTGGCGGAGGCGCAGATCAAGCAACAAGAGAAGCAGCGCGTCCTCGGCGTGATCCCGAATTTCTACGTCAGCTACGTGCCCATCGCGGATGTAGTCGCCCTGACGCCGAAACAAAAGTTCGAGCTCGCCTGGAGGTCGTCCGTCGATCCGGTGACCTTCGGCGGGATCGTGTTTATTGCGGCCTTTCAGCAGGCGGGAGATTCCTATCCAGAGTGGGGGCAGGGATGGGGAGCCTACGGCGAACGCTACGGAGCGTTTTACGCCAACGTTGTGACAGGGACGTTCCTTGGCGACGCCGTGATGCCCTCGCTCCTCCACCAGGATCCGCGCTATTTTTACAAAGGGACCGGCAGCAAAAAATCGCGACTTCTGCACGCTCTCAGCGCTCCGTTCATTTGTCCCGGCGACAACGGAAAACAGCAGGTCAACTACTCCTACCTGATCGGAAGCTTTGGGGCGGGAGCGCTTTCAACCGTCTATTATCCGACCCGCCCCCATGAAAGCGTGGCGGGACTGGTGGTTGAAAACTCTTTGGTCCGGATCGCCGAGAATTCCATTTCTTCGGTGGCCCAGGAGTTTTTCATCCGGAAGCTCACGCCGCATCGGCATCGCAGCGACCCCGCCAACTCAGACTGATCCCCATCCGAACAGTAGCCGGCGGCCCTTCGCCGCGGATCGTGCGCGGCAACTACGGGATGATGATGCCCGGAAGGCCGCGGAAATGGGTGTTGGCGGTGACGAGCTGGGCCTGGCAGACGCGGGCCGTGGCGTAGACGATCGCGTCGGTCGCCGTGAGGCGGTGATCGAGGCTGGCGTTGGCGGCCGCGAGGGCGATGGTCTCGTCGAGGGGAACTACGCGCCGGTGAAGCGCCTGCGCGACGAAGCGGTCGGCAACAGCCCGGCCGCGCTGCTTGGCGAGGTGCCGGTAAACCTCATAGAGGACGAGCGACGGAACGATTACGGAAGCGTCGCCCTCGAGATAGTGGCCGAACGCGGCGGCCTTCGAGTCTTCGGCGAGATACTCGAGCCATCCGGAGGAATCCACCAGATACGTTTCAGAACCGCTCCGAGTGCTCACGAAGCTCGTCTTTCCATCTCATCCCTTTGGCGATGCCGCGAAGCTCTTTGATCGAGCGGCGAGGCACGAGACGAAGCGCGCCATCGAGGGCGAAGATGAGCAATTCCTGTCCCGGCTCGATCTTAAGTTCTTCACGAAGAGCCTTGGGGATCACTACTTGAAATTTTGGTGAAACTTTGACTGTGGCTTTGTCCATCGCACCGGATTCCGACGGAACTATATCGATGGCTCAGTCGTATGTCAAGAACATGATCGATAGTATTTTGGTATAACACGGGCGTGATCGATACAGGATCGACTTGAATTTGCGGCAGTTACGAGAGTGCTACTTGTGTCGCAGTGCGCGATCGATGGCGCGAAGATGAATTCATGCGCGCCAATTCTGCACGCGGAAGATTTTTCGCGCAAGGAAAATTCTGTCGGCGCGTCGACATGATTTGAAGGCCGCGTGCGAAATTTTTCGCGAGAAAGCGCGCCACAGAACGGTTCCGCGCGAGGCGCCGGGAAAAAATCGGTAGCAACCAATCGCCTCGTTGTGCTATCCAGACCAGCGAGCCATCGGCCCGGGAGGAGGAGCACTCGTGGGAAAATTTCTTGGCGGTCTGATCATAGGACTCATTCTGTTTCCGGTGTGCGCGGCAATCTACTTTCTTGGAGGATACGCGCCAGTCGCGGTGACCGATCATCCGTTTCCCTTCGAGTCGCTGATCGCGGGCGGCGCGCTGGAGGCGAAGGTGCATCGCGAGGCGCCCAAGCGCGAGCTTTCGAGTTTCACTCCCGCCGATCTTCTCGCGGGGGCGCAGGACTATCGCCGGCATTGCGGCGGATGCCACGGGGTGCCCGGCGAGGTGCTGAATTTCCCGGAGCCGAAGATGTATCCGTCGCCGCCTCAGCTTTTCACACCCGATGGCTACGTGACGGACGATCCTGTGGGCGTCAGCTACTGGAAGATCAAGAACGGGATACGGATGACCGGGATGCCGAGCTTTGCGAACGTCCTAAAGGACGACCAGATGTGGCATATCGCGGCGCTGCTAGCGAGCGCGGACAAGCTGCCGCCCGACGTGATGGATCTGATGAAGCAGCCGCTCTTCCCGCCGCCTCCGCCGAGCACGCCGGCAAAGCCGTCGAAGTGAGGCGACCGCGCGCGCGAAACCGGAAAACCCGGGGCTGAAGCCCCAACGACTTCAAGCCCCTTTTCGCGGGCCTGAAGGCCCACGCTTCCACCCTCCGGCGCTGCACGCTTTCGTCCGGACGCCTCGCGTCCGCACTTCAACAAAAGCTGTCATCCCTCGACTCGTCCGCGGCGGCGGACTCGCTCGGGATGACGATCCTCGTCGGATCGTCAAAAGTCGACGTGGAAGCGGAGGCCGGGGATGGTGACAGGGCCGCGCGCCTGGTTGTATCCGGGATTATTGATGTGCTGCAGGTCGAAGGATGCGAAGAAGCCGCGCCAGATGTGCGCGGTGTAGAAGCTCTCGAAGATTTTTTCCGGACCGTACGTCAGCCCGCCGTCGCCGAGAAGGAATCCGAGACCGCCATCCGCGAGATATTGCTGATGCGCGGCGACGATTCCGTTAGCAACGAAGACGGCGCCGGCGCGATCGTTGTTGCGGCGCCACGCCTTGCCCATCGTAAAGACGCCGAGCTCGAGCGAGCGATCGTCTTCGGTGTAGGCGAAGGACTCGTTGCGGCCATCGCTCCATCCGAGGCGGCCGAAGACGCCCACCTGCGAAGTGACGGCCTGCTCGAAATTCAGCCCGAAGCCGTACTTGTGGCGGCCCTGGCGGCGGGTCGAGATGATGTCGGGCACAGGCGTCTCGCGATCGAGATAATCCGCGTTGGCCTCCTCGTAGTTCCCCATGTCTGCCTGGTTGACGTAGCTCAGCAGCCGGACGATTCCCGCGCGGTGAGCGATCAGATTGCCGCGCGCCTCGAATTCGAGATTTTCGGCGCGCGCGCGGGCGACGTCGGCGTCCAGATGGGTGCCGTTCGCCACTTTCGGCATCAGTGCTTCGATGAAGCGCGCGGTCCACCAACGATCGTCGTACTCAACGAGCACGCCATCGGTGTAGCCGCGCGTGTTGGCGGCGTAGTCCCAGGCGCCGTCGTTGTCGACCGTCCAGTTCAGGAACTGCAGGTGGCTATCGGAGCCTCCGGTGTTGAGATCGAGGAAGTCCGCCAGGCTGAACTTGCCAACGCGAAACTCGATGCGGCGCGCCGGGAGAGACGTGGCCAGATGGAGTTCATCGCGATCGGCTTCGATGCGATCGTCCGAAAGCGGAATAATCTGCCGAATCATCAGGCGCGCGACGTAGGGATCCTGGCTGAGGGTGCTGTTGCGAACGACGTCGAGATTGGTGATGCCCGCGAGGCCGAGCGAATTGCTGAGTCCGTGGCCGCCCGAGCTTTCGATATCGAGGAAGACTTCCGTATTGTGCGTGAGCTCGTAGCCGAGATAGAGCGTATAGACCTTGGAGGTGGCGTTCTCGGCGTGGTGATTCAGGCTGTTCGGACCGCTGTAGGCCGCCGGGAAGGAGCCATGCCACTGCAGGACGATATTTGCCTGGCCGGAAATCCAATAGCGGCTGCTTTCGGAGTGGGGAAAGAGCGTCAACGGATTATCATTGCCGGAATCCTCCGTGTTGGGCGCGGGCGGCGCCGGCGCCGGCGCATTCTGCTGAGCCTGTGGGCTCTGGGGTGCTTGGTTTGCGGCCTGGCCTTGCAGCGATGCCGAAACTTGCGCGAGCGCGAGGCCCGGAACGGCGGCGCACACAAGCAGCGCGCAGCAAATCCTGGCTTCGAGTTGGGCCAGCAAGCGGTGCATGTCTCAATCCGGAGGAACGCCGGGGGATGGCGGCGATGAATCGGAAGTAGAGCATGCCGCGGTCCGGCTCCGACGTTAAAAGAGCGTTAAAAAGGCTCCTTGGTTCGGAGGCTCTGGTTCTGGGCGCGCAATCTCCCTATACTCGACGCGTCGCGGCGAAGCGATTGCTTCGCGGGACGGCGATTGATACCATACCCCCCTAGGGTAGTCAAGGACGATGTCGCACTTATCGCGGGAAAAACTCGATCTGGTGACGCGCACGAAGAAGGTGATCGGGCAGCTCGAGAGCGTCTTGCGAGGCCTGAACGAGGACGAGCAGTGCGCCGACATCCTTCAGAGGCTGGCGGCCGCGCGCGGCGCGATCAACAGCCTGATGGGAGAATTGCTCGAAGACCACATCCGCAATCACATGCCGCGCAATTCGAAGTCCTCGGAAGAAGCGGCCGACGACGTGATCGAGATCGTCCGCACGTATCTGAAGTGAACGGTCGCGGCACAATCAGCAGTTGAGTTCGGAAAGTGCCGGGTGGCGAACCGGCGACCCGCCGCTACAAAACCGCTACGAAACTCTCTCCTTGATCGCGCTGACGGAATTGCCTAAGAGAGGGCCTTGGCCGAGCAGAATGAGCCGGCGAGACGCCGGCGCTACGGGTGCGCGGTGGCCGTCGGCATGACGAGCTTTTCGACCACCGGCACCGGGAGCGGGCCCTGGTCGAGAACGAGATCGTGGAATTTCAGCATGCTGAAATTCTTTCCCGCAGCAGCCTGATAGCGCTTTCGAAATGCGAGCCATTCGCGCAGGCCGACGTAATAGGTGGGCAGCTGCGTGGAGCTGAGCTTCGCGCGCAGAAGCTTTCCTTCCGCTTCGGCTTTCGTCTGAAACGCGTCGTTGGTCATGAGGTCCATGGCCTGCGCGTCGGTCATGCCCATGGTTTGCATGCGGATGTCGAGGATGGCGTTGGAGATCACGCGAAGGCGGATCTTGCGCATCATCATGCGGAACTTGGGATCGTTGTTGAGGAAACCTTCATCCATCATCACCTGCGCGCCGTATTCGGCCCAGCCTTCGATATAGGCTCCGTTGCCCAGGAGGGAAAGGACGAGACGACGCGATTCGGGCTGGATGTCGTTGAGGTGCTCGAACTGGACGTAATGGCCGGGCAGGGCTTCGTGGAGCGAGAGCCATTCGAGCGTGTAGTTGTTGTACTCGCGGAGCTTCGATTCGGCCTGGGCTTCGGGCATTTTCGGATCGATCGGCGTGACCCAGTATTCGGCTTCGGACTGCGGCTCGAGGGGCGGCGCGCTGTGGAATCCCGCGACGGAATAGATGCCGCGCATGAAGGGCGGCGTGGGAATCACTTTGAGATTATCGCGCGTGGGCAGCGAGACGATTTTCTTTTCGCGAATGAACTGGCGGATGCCGGCGAGATCGGCCTCGATGTCCTTTTCGAGATCGCCGCGGCGCGGATGCTCCTCGGAAATTTTGTCGAGCACCTCGCCGATGATTTTGTTTTCGCGGTCGCGGCCGGTGAGATCGGAATGGCCGCCGTGGCCGGGGAACATCTCGGCGTGCATGGGGAGCGCGAGCTGCAGCATTTCCGCGCGGACGGCTTTCATTTCCTGCTCGGCGTCGGCAAGAAGCTGCTCGGGCGTAGTGTCCGTTTCCATCACGAGGCGGAATTTCTGGCCGTAGAGATCCTTGCCGAGGCGCCAGGATCGCGCGGACGGTTGCTTGCCGAGATCGTCGGCGAGCCATTTCGAAAAACTTTGCAGCGCGGCGACGGCAGGCGGGGCCGCGCGGTCGTATTCAGCTTTCAGGGGCGAGCCGGGAGGAATTTCCTGCGCGATCGTGTGCTGGATGAGATCGATATTGCCGTCGTTTTCGCTGATGGCGGTCTTGATAAAAATCGGGTCGGCATCGTTGAGATACGCCTTCACCTGATCGAGCAGGCGCGGAATCTGCTGGACGCGCGAAAGGACGTGGCCGACGCGGACATCGTGCGGCGCATAATTTTGAGTGAGCGGCAGAAAGAGCGCATTGCCGATCAGCTCCACCGGCACCGTGGGATTGTGGCGGTAGTTCTGAATCTTGTCGAATTCGAGGAGATTGAGGCCGATCTGATCGTCGATGAGCTGCCATTCGGCGGCGTCCTGCGGGGAGAGCGACGCGGGCGGCGTCTCGGTGCGGAAGCGCTCGCGCCAGCGCGCGTAGAAGGCCCGCTGCTTCGCCATGGATTCGAGGCTCATGTCGTCGAGCTCGGCATCGAGCGCGATCGTCTTGCCGGTTTTCGGATCGACATACGTGTGATAGCCGGCGGAGGAAGCGGTGGCCGGAGCGAGCACCAGCGATTCCTTGATGAATTCGTCGCTCATGGAGGCGAACTTGCGCGACGTGGCCGCATCGGGGCCGGCTGGCCGCGGCGGGCTCGAGAAAGCCAGCAGCGGCGCCACGATCAAAGCACCGAGCGACGCGCAAACGAACGACAGTGAGGCGGTTCCGATCGACATCGCCATTCCTCCCTCGATTTCGCTGCGCCAGTTTACATTAGAAGCAGGGTCGCAAACGTCTCGAGCTCGTTGAAGAGACTCGCGCGATACGATAGCGTATGCCATGGAGCCGCGAGATGCGTTGCGGGTGCGAGTTGAGGCGTTCCTGTGGCTCAGAAGTATTGCTGGTGTGGGTGAAGGTGTCCGTCGCCGCCGGCACCGTTTGACCATCCTGATATAAGCTCCTTCCCGCTTTCTTGCGAATGCTTCAACATACAGTGACGCAGTGCCATCAGAACGAGGAGCACAACTGTGAGATCAAATTCGGCTTCAGGCGTTGAGCAGACACTGAAGGAATGGACGTTCTGCGTCCAGGATTTCTCGGGGCTGGCCGTCCAGTCGGTGCGGGCATTCTTCAGCACGACGCATTACTTCGGCGACCTGATCGAGCAGATGGACCTGATTGGGGTCGGTTCGCTGCTGATCATCGTCGTCGCGCTCATTTGCGTCGGCGGGGTAATCGTGCTGAATGCGGCATCGCAATTCAGGCGTTTCGGCGAAACGGTTCTGACGGGCGACGCCCTTTCGCTTTCGCTGCTCCGCGAGCTTGGCCCCGTGTTTACGGCGCTGCTGGTTGCGGGACGCAACGCGACGGGCATGGCTTCCCAATTGGGATCGATGGTTGTGACCGAGCAGGTGGACGCGATGCGGAGCATGGGCGTCGATCCGATTCGCAAGCTGATGACGCCGCGCGTCTTCGCGACGGTATTCATCCTGCCGTTGCTCGTCGCGGTGGGGGATTGCGCGGGGCTGCTCGGCGGATTCGTGGTGGCAAGCATCACGCTGCACCTGAATGCCGAGCAATTCTGGACGCGCGCGATCAGCGCGCTGGCCGCGGGAGACATCGTGATCGGCTTCTCCAAGCCGCTTGTTTTCGGCTTTTTGATCGCGACCATCGGATGCTATCAAGGGCTTCGCGTAAAGGGAGGCACGGAAGGCGTGGGCCGGGCCACGATTATGGCGTTTGTGGTTTCCTCGCTGGCGGTGCTCGTGGCGGACCTTTTCCTCACGCGGTTTTTGCTTTACCTGTTCAATTTGTGAGAGCTTCGCATTGCGCGCATGCGGCGCAGTGCCGATCGAGAGTCGCGCCGCTCCAATCCCCGAAACCAAGGCTCGCGTATTGACTTTCCGCGCCCGGATGAGTAGCGTTGAGATATGCGTTGTTGCGTCCATGCGGCGTGCGTCGCCCAGGCTTGTTGTTGCTGTTGTACGACGCCGTCGGCGTGCGGCGGATAACGCTAGTCGTATCGCAGATTAGCCATTATCCGAACCCGCCGATCGCACAGGTCGGCGGGTTTTTTTTGTCGTTAGGCGGCTTTTGAGGGACGAAAAGGCACAGGCGAAATGAAAGTCTCGAATTCACTTTGGGCCGCGCAGCTTGCCGGGAAAATGCCGGATGCGCTGGCGCGCGAAATCGACATCTTCGAATCCGAAATCGCGCTGCGCAAGCAAGGCAAGCTCGACGAGCGGCTTTTCGCGGAGACGCGGCTGCGGCGCGGCACGTACGGGCAGCGCTACGACAACGGGCAGCGCCACGACGGCCAGAAAGTCCAGGAGATGAGATATCCCTCGGGCGATCTGACGAAGGGTCCCAACACGATGTGGGACGCGCCCGGCATGCAGCGCATCAAGATTCCCGCGGGCGGCTTGAACGCCGAGCAGCTCGAGACGATGGCCGATCTGGCCGAAGAATATTCCGACGGAATCGCGCACATCACCACGCGGCAGGATTTTCAACTGCACTACATCCACATCGACGACACGCCGAGCCTGATGCGGAGGCTCGCGGCGGCTGGCATCACCACGCGCGAGGCTTGCGGAAATTCGGTGCGCAACGTGACCGCTTGCCCTTACACCGGCGTGTGCGCCGACGAGGTGTTTGACGTGACGCCGTACGCGCGGGCGCTCGCGCGATTCCTGCTGGGGCATCCCGACGCCCAGAATTTCGGGCGGAAGTTCAAGCCGGCGTTCAGCGGCTGCGCGCAGCATGCCTGCGGGCTGACCAGCCTGCACGATCTCGGGCTGATCGCGACGAAACGCGTGGTGGACGGCAAGGAAGAGATCGGATTCGAGATGTACGTGGGGGGCGGCCTCGGCGCGGTGCCCTACATGGCGAAATTGTTCGATTCGTTTGTGCCGCCGGAGGAGCTGCTGCCGCTGGCGCAGGCGATCGCGCGCGTCTTCGGGCGGCTGGGCGAAAAGAAGAATCGGAATCGCGCGCGGATCAAGTTCCTGATCCAGGATTTGGGGATCGAGAAGTTCCGCGAACTGGTGCTCGAGGAGCGCAAGATTCTGCCGCACGATCCGCGCTGGACTTCCTACATTGAGGAGGAGCTGCGCACGCAGGAAGAGCCGCTGCGGCCCGGCGGCGAGTGGCCCGCGGCAAATTCCGAGGCGTTCAAGCGCTGGCTGAAGACGAACACGCGTCCGCAAAAGCAGAGAGGCTACGTGACGGTCACGGTGGGGCTGCCGCTCGGCGACATCACCGCGACGCAGTTGCGCTCGCTCGCCGATATCGTCCGCAAATTCACGAAGGAAACGATTCGCACCACCGTCGAACAGAATTTCGCGATTCGCTGGGTGAGCCACGCCGATCTGCCCGCGCTTTACGAGGCGCTCGCGGCCGCGGAGCTTGGGACGCCCGGCGCGGGAACGATCGTCGACATCGTGTCGTGCCCCGGCACGGATACGTGCAAGCTCGGCATTTCTTCTTCGCGCGGGCTTACCGCGGAGCTGCGCAAGCGGCTGGCCGAGAAAAGCTTCGAGCTCGATGAGGCGGTGCAGAATCTGCACATCAAAGTGAGCGGCTGCTTCAATAGCTGCGGGCAGCATCACGTGGCCGATCTCGGGTTTTACGGCGTGAGCCGCAAGGTCGGTGGATACGCCGTGCCGCACTTTCAGGTGGTGCTCGGCGGCGAGTGGGAACACAACGGCGGCTCGTACGGGCTGCCTGTGGCGGCGATCCCGTCGAAAAATATTCCGCAGGTGGTGACGCGGCTGACGGAAAAGTACGTCGCCAACCGGACGAACGGCGAGACGTTCAAGGAATTCGTGAAGCGCACGGGCAAGGTGGAGCTGAAGATGCTGCTCGAGGATCTCGCGAAGCCGCCCGCGAACGACCGGTCGTTCTTCAGCGATTGGGGCGACCCGCGGACCTATACGCTCGAGGATATCGGCGTGGGCGAATGCGCGGGCGAAGTAGTGTCGTCGGTGGAATTCGATCTGGCGGCGGCGGAACGCGAGCTTTTCGAGGCGCAAGTGCTGCTCGATAAGGGCGAAACGCAGCAGGCGGGCGATCTCGCGTACCGCTCGATGCTGGACGCGGCGAAAGGGCTCGTGAAGATCGGCTACTCCACAGTCTCGGATAATCCGGATGAAATCGTTTCCGAATTCCGCGCGCGCTACTACGACACGCAGAAATTCTTCGATCCCTTCGCGGGCGGGAAATTCGCGCAGTACCTTTTCGCCGAGCACGAGAAGGTCCGCAACGACGGCAAGCAGCCGCGCACGGCGGACGCGACGCGCTACCTGATCGACGAAGCGCAGCTTTTCATCGACGCGGCCCACGCCTGCTACAACCGGCTGGGAACCACGGTGACCGTGTAATGGCGGCGAGCGCGCAGCAGCAGGTGGCGCTTCAGCACGTCAACGTGAAGCTTTTCCTCGCGGATGCGGCGAGCCTCGATCTCGAGCCGCTGATCCCGATATTTCATTCATGGATCACCGGGCGCGACTTCAACGAGATGCTGCTCGACGTGGCCGATTACCGGCACGTGCCGAGCGGGCCGGGCGTGGTCGCGATCGGGCACGAGGCGGATTACGCGGTGGACAACGCCGGCGGGCGGCTCAGCGTGCGTTACAACCGCAAGACGGCGGTCGAGGGCGACAATTCCTTTGCGCTGCGGCAGGCCGCGCGCGCGGCGCTCACCGCTTGCCGGCGCCTCGAGGAGGAACCGCGCCTCGGCGGAAACCTTCGCTTTGGCGGCCAGGAAATCGAAATTTTCGTGAACGACCGGCTGCTCGCCCCGAATCGCGCCGAAACTTTCGAAGCCGTGCGCCCCGATCTCGACGCCTTCGCGCGACAGCTTTTCGGCGGCGCCGAGTATTCGCTGTCGTACGACAGCAGCCGCGATCCCCGCAGCCTCTTCAGCGTGACGCTGAAATCGTCCCGCCGGTTTTCTACGCAGGAACTCTTCCAAAATCTCGTCCGCTAGCCGCAGAGTTCGCCTAGATTTCGCCTATTCTTGGGCACCCTGCTATCTCATCCTCAACCATTATTGTTTATATAGGCTTACAGAGTGCTCAAATTGGAGTCTGCTATCATTCGGCAGGTATGACTTATAGTTTTTGGCGGAAAAGTATAATATCATCGAGTGGAGTTAAACTGCGCTTGTACAAGACCTCATGATCGACCCGAAGAGCTTCGCGTCCGGCCCAGGGTCTCTCGCTGAAATCGCCGGCGGGCATTTTGCGTTTGTACCGAACCCTTTGCCGCCGACCCTCGAATATGAAGCTCGAATCATCGGTCCCCTCGAAGAAGCAGCGCGGGCCCTCGGCCAGCTGGACGGCATTGGACGCACACTTCCGAACCCCCATATGCTCATCCGAACGTTTCAGCAGCGCGAGGCCCTGCTATCGAGCCGCATTGAGGGCACGGTGGCCGACCAGCAACAATTGCTTTTTGCCGAAGTGGACAAGACCAAGACGCCCGCCGAAAACGTTAAGGAGGTGCGCAACTACGTTGACGCGCTGAATTTCAGTCTGAACCAACTTCCAAAGCTGCCTGTGTGCCTCCGCCTTATTCGAGACGCCCACCGCAGGCTGATGCGGGGAGTACGAGGGCAGGACCAGCGCCCGGGCGAATTTCGCGACGTGCAAAACTATGTGGGTAAGCCCGGAGGATTTGGAAACGCGCGTTACATTCCTCCTCCCGTCGTCCAAATGAGGGATGCACTGGAGAACTTTGAGGAATTTCTGCACCAGGAAACGCGAATTCCACCTCTCATCCGCCTGGCACTTGTTCACTACCAGTTCGAAGCGATCCATCCATTTCGCGACGGAAACGGCAGAATTGGCCGCCTGTTGCTGACGCTGTTGCTGTGCGATTGGAAACTCCTGTCGAGGCCGCTCTTTTATTTGAGCGGTTATTTCGATCGCCACCGAGACGAATACTTCGATCACTTGCTGAGCGTAAGCCAGAGAGGAACCTGGAACGATTGGATTCTGTTTTTCCTCGTCGGGATCACAGAGCAGGCAAAGGATGCAGTCGACAGTGCCCAGAAGCTTCTTGCGCTCCGCGACGCATATCGGACCAGGATGCAATCCTCCCACGCCCCGGGCTCGTGTCTGGTCTTAATAGATGCTCTTTTCGAGCTTCCAGCGTTGACCGTCCCTCTTGCGGCGACAAAGTTAAACCAATCATATGCGGGCGCAAAACTAAACGTCCTGAAGCTTGTGAACGCCGGCATTCTGAAAGAGGCCCCCAAGACCCAACACCCGAAGCTTTATGTGGCTCCTGGAATCCTCGAATTGGTTCCCGCCCTCTGATTCTAGGAGGCTGGCGTCTCGCCAGCATCGCTGGCCTAGCCACGGCTGAGGGCGGCGAGGACGCGCGCGGGCGTGAGCGGAAATTCCGAAATGTGCACGCCGGTCGCGTCGAAGAAGGCGTTGCCGATGGCGCCGGCTGCCGCGGCCATCACTTCTTCGCCGGCGCCGGTAGAGCGTTGATCGAGGCGCTGCACGCAGACGGCGGTGACCTCCGGGCACTCCTCGAAGCGCAGGATCGGATAGCTGTTCCAATCGAGGCTGGTGACGTTCGTTTTGCTGAAGGTCACTTCTTCGAGCAGCATGCGGCTCGTGGCCTGCACGAGCTGGCCGCTGATCTGGTTCTCGATGAACGCGGGATTCACGGCGAGGCCGGCATCGATCGCGCCATACATGTGCTTCACGGCGACCTTGCCGGTTTCGCGATCGACTTCGATTTCGGCGACGGCGCCGCCATAGGAAGTGAGATGCGTGCCGAGGCCGATGCCGCGGCCGCGGACGATTTTCTCCTTGGAGACATTTGCAGCAGGCGGGGCGGGGCGCCAGTTCGCGGCCTTCGCCGCGGCATCGAGCACGCCTAGCCAGCGGTCGTCCTTGATATTGCGGCGGCGGAATTCATAGGCGTCGGTGCCGGCTTGGCGCGCGAGTTCGTCGATCGTTTGCTCGGACGCGAACGCAAACGCGAGATCGAGCGGCGAACGCAGCCACGCGCCTTTCAGGTAGCCGAGCCCCGGCACCTGATGATTGACGAGTCGCAGATTCGGGATCTCGTACATCGCGCCGCAGCAGCCGGGATTCACCTGCTGCGCCGCACCGAGGCGCCATTCCGATGCGGGCGTGCCGAGCGCAAGTTGCTGCGAAGTTTCGACCGCGCTCCAATTCTGATGCCAGCCGTCGTATTGGTACGCGACGATTTTTCCGTTCGCATCCGCGGCGGCGCGCACTTCGCCTACGTGCGCCGGGCCGTAAAGGTCCCAGCCGTGCTCGTCCCAGCGCATGAACTGCAGGCGCACGGGCTTTCCCGCGAGCTGCGAAAGAATCGCGGCGGCCTGCGCCACGTCGTCGTAGCAGCTGTGGCCGTAGGTGCCCGAACCTTCGTAATACTGCACGCGCACTTTCTGCGGCGGCAGGCCGAGGATGCCGGCAAGCGTGTTGCGCGTGGCGTAGACATCCTGCGTCGAACAGATGACGAGCGCAGAATCGGGGGTAACGTCCGCGAGCGCGCCATTGGGGCCAAAGGGCGCGTGCGCCTGGTACGCGCCGTGATACTCGCCCGAGGCGACGTGCGCCGCGGAGGCAAATGCCGGAGAAATATCGCCGCGCTCGAGCACCACGTGATCCGCGGTTTTATCCGCGCGCATGGCGGCATAAAGGCCGTCGCTGCCGGGCAGCGTGGCGGGCATATCCCAGGTGATTTTCAGGTCGCGCGCCGCGCGCACCGCGTCCCATTCGCGCTCGGCGACCACGCCGACGAAATCGCCTTTGCGCACCACGCGCGCGCCGGGAATGTGCGAGAGCGAGTTTTCGTCGAGCGTCGCGACTTTCGCGCCCGCGCCATACGCGCCCTGGCCGCGCGGCCGCACCACGCGTCCGTGCCACATGCCGGGCAGGCGGACGTGCTGCAGGTAGACGTACGTGCCGCTCACCTTGCCGGGAATGTCGTTGCGCGCCGGGCTCGTGCCGACAAGCTTGTAATCCGCCACTGGCTTCAGCGGCGCTTTTCCAGTGAACGCCAGATTGAAGCGCTTGTCGCCAATCAGCTCGCCGTAGGTGACGGTTTTCCCGCTGAATCTCGTCGACACCACGCCCTTCGAGACCGTCATGCTCTCGACGGGCGCGTCGAGCTTTTTCGACGCCATCTCGAGCAGCGCTTGCCGGGCCTCGGCCGCCGCCGTGCGAATGGCCGGTGATCCGCGTGCGATCGACGAGCTCGAATAGGTGCCACCCTGATTGGGCGTGAGATCCGTGTCGAGGCGCACGGTGCGGACCTGGCTCATATCGAGATCGAGCTCTTCGGCGGAGACTTGCAGGAGCGAGGTCGTCGAGCCCTGGCCGAGCTCGACGTAGCCGATGTAGACGGTCGCCGTGTTGTCGCTGTGAATCGCGAGCCACGTGTCGATCTGCTTCGGATCGGGGCCGCGCGCGATGGGCGGGCCCTGGGCGAGAAGCGCGTTGCTGATGAGGCCCGCGCTGCTAAAACCGATCACGAGCGCGCCGCCCGCCTTGAGGAAATCGCGCCGCGGCAGTCGTGTGCCAGGTTTCGCGGACGAAGCGAGTTTGCTCATCGCGCCACCTCCGTCGCATCGATTTCCTCCGCGACTTCTTCTGCCGGCCCGCCGATTTCAGCCGCCATCGCGCGGGACGCACGCTGAATCGCTTGGATTACGCGCGGGTAGCTGCCACAGCGGCAGAGGTGACCGTTCATTGCCGTGCGAATTTCGGCGTCGGTGGGCTGCGGCGTTTTCGAGAGCAGCTCGGCGGCCTGGACGATCATGCCATTGAAGCAGTAGCCGCACTGCACGGCCTGCTCGTCGATCATGGCCTGCTGCACGGGATGGAGCGCCGGCGCTTTGCGAAGCTTGTGCCGCTTCGCGTACCACGCGGGAAGGCCTTCGAGCGTGGTGATCGACTTGCCCTCGACCGCGGAGACCGGCGTGACGCACGAACGAATTTCGGCGCCATCGAGCAGCACGGAGCACGAACCACACTGCGCGAGCCCGCAACCGAAGCGCGGCCCTTGCAGCTGCAAGTCGCCCGCGAGGACATAGAGAAGCGGCGTATCGGGCGCCGCATCCACTTCGTGCGTCCGCTCGTTCACGCGAATCTTGATCTTGCCTGCCATCGGCATCCTCCGAGAAACGCTTCCGGAGTGAGAGGTTACCACGGCGTGCGGCATGGGCGCTTTCGTGTCTTCGCGGCGCGGCATCGATTTTGCGGAGCTTTCTTGGGCCGCGATGCGGTGCGATAATCCGCGCATATGAGCAGCCCGGCGAGGCGGACTCGGGGAAAAGCGGCAGCCCGTCGCGGCGATGTGCGATTTCGCGAACTCGCGGCGGGGCTCGCCGAGGCCGGCCGGAATTTCTACGCGCGCGGCTGGGTGCTGGGCACGAGCGGAAATTTCAGCGCGGTCGTGACTGCGGAGCCGCTGCGCCTCGCGATCACCTCGACCGGCCTGGATAAAAGCGCGCTCGCCGCCGCGCAATTTCTCGAAATCGACGAGCGCGCGCGAGTGGTCCGCGGGGAGGGCCGGCCATCGGCCGAGGCGCATTTGCACGTGGCGATCGTCCGGGCGCGCGGGGCGGGCGCCGTCTTGCACACGCATTCAGTCTGGAGCAGTATAGTTTCCGAGGTTTTCGCGGCGGAGGGCGGTCTGGCGCTCGAAGGTTTCGAGATGCTCAAAGGGCTGAGCGGCATTCGCACCCACGAACATCGCGAGTGGCTGCCCGTGCTCGAAAATTCGCAGGACATGCCGGCGCTGGCCGCGGAGCTTACGGAGACGCTGCGCAAGCATCCTGCGATTCACGGAGTGCTTTTGCGGCGGCACGGGCTTTATACCTGGGGCCGGGATTTGGCGGAAGCGAGACGCCACATCGAGATTTTCGAGTTTTTGCTGGAAGTGGCGAGCCGCACGCGCGCGGCAGGTTGCTAGACGCAACGCGGATTGAAGGAGGCCGAGAATGGCCCTTGTACGAATTCCAACCGAAAAGCGCTCGATCGCCGAGCCGGCGGAAATCGCGAAATATCTCGCGACGATGGGCATCGACTACGAGCGCTGGGAAGCGGGCGAACCGGTGGCGCAATCGGCGCCCGCCGAGGAAATTCTCGCCGCGTACGCGCCGCAGATCGAACGGCTGAAGGCGCAGGGCGGCTACGTGACCGCGGACGTGATCGACGTGAACTCCGAGACGCCGGGGCTCGATGCGATGCTCGCGCGATTCAATACCGAGCACTGGCACGATGAAGACGAGATCCGCTACATCATCGCGGGGCGCGGCGTGTTTCACATTCATCCGAAGCAGGGGCCGGTGGTGGCGATCGAAGTCGAGGCGGGCGATCTGATCCGCGTGCCGCAGGGGACGTTGCACTGGTTCGATCTTTGCTCCGAGCGCCGCATTCGGGCGATTCGCCTCTTCCAGGACCCGGCCGGCTGGACGCCGCATTACACGCAAAGCGGCGTCGATCGCGGCTACGATCCGGTCTGCTTCGGCCCCGCGTACATTCGCCCGATTTCGCCGGTGAGCTAGCGTTGGCGTCGGTTGCGCTCGACGAAGGCTCGATTCGCGCGATCCTGCTGGATATCGAAGGCACCACCACGCCGGTGGATTTCGTTTACAAGACGTTGTTTCCCTATGCGCGCGAACGAGCGCCTGAATTTCTTCGCGCGCATTGGGACGATGCGAGTGTGCGAGAGGACGTCGCCGGATTGCGGGCGCAGCATCAGGCCGATGCTGCGGCGAATCTCGGGCCGCCGCCATGGATGACCGGCTCACCCGAGAGCGAACTGAGTTCTGCCGGCGCTTATGCCGGGTGGCTGATGGATCGCGACAGCAAATGCTCGCCGCTGAAATCGCTGCAAGGGAAGATCTGGCAGGAAGGCTACGCAAAAGGCGAACTTCACGGCGAAGTCTTTCCCGATGCGCTGGCCGCGATTCTCCGCTGGACGAGGCAGGGGAAAAGAATCGCGATCTTCTCTTCCGGCAGCGTGCTCGCGCAGAAATTGCTTTTCTCGACAGTAGCCGGCTGCGATCTCACGCGGTTTGTCGAGGCGCATTTCGATACGAGCGTCGGCGCGAAAGGCGACCGGCAAAGCTATCAGCAGATTGCGGAAGCGCTCGCCGTGCCCGCGCGCGAAATCTTGTTTATTTCCGATGTGGCGCGGGAGCTGGATGCGGCCCGCGATGCGGGCATGCAGATAGCATTGTGCGTGCGTGGCGAAGCGCCCGCGGAAGCGGCAAGCGGGAAATATTGTGTGGTGCGCTCGTTCGACACGATTTCTCCGTGGAAGCACCGCCGGGATAAAGGGCCGTAACTTCGTTCGGTCATCCGCGACTGGGAGTTGTACTTTACCGGAATCGTACTACAATCCGCGCAAATGTTCTGCCGCCGGACTCAACTCATCGCGTTCGCGCCGGCCGCTATCGCGCTCATCGGGCTCGGCGCTTTGGCGCAGCGGGGACCGACACCCGATCTCTCCGGTACCTGGGTGCTCAACTCGGCCAAGAGCAAAGTATCGAAGAAGGTCGCCCTTGATCCCGAAACGCTGGTCATCAAATGCCCGGGGAATAGCATCGAGATCGCACTATACTCCGGCGGCAAGCTGGAACTCGATACGTTTGTGGCCGACGGAAAAGATCACGCCCAGGATGTCGGCAGCGGCGGACAGGTCTATTCAAAGGCGCAGTGGAAGAAATCGGTGCTTTTCACGGAGATGGGAGGAAGGGTGACCGGCCACGGCATCGGTAGCTACGACTTCCTCATCGACAAGCAGCGTTGGAGCGTCTCCCCGGATGGACTTGTCCTCACGCGCGAACTCGAAGATCCGAAAGAGATTCTCGTCTACGACAAGCGCCCCGGTCCCTGAAGTCGCGAAGGTTCGTCAGGGTTGCCGGGCGGATGGCTGCGTGTTCAAATAGGCGCGATGAAACAGGCTGCCGATTCGGGCGCGAAAGCGGCGAAAAGCAAGGTGAAAGAAGCGAATTCGCTGCTGCGCGAAATTCCGTCTGTCGACGAACTGCTGGGGCGCGCGGAGCTCGTGGCGCTGGCCGAGCGGGCCGGGCGCGGCGTGGTGACGCAGGCGGCGCGGAACGTGCTGGCGGATCTGCGCGCCAGGCTGAAATCGGGCGCGAACGGTTCGGGAAGCGCCGAGGCGGCGCTGCGGATCGAGACGATCGAAGCGCGCGTCGCGGCAGACGTCGAGGCGCTGCTCGCGCCTTCGCTGCGCCGCGTGATCAACGCGACCGGCGTAATCCTGCACACGAACCTGGGCCGCGCGCCGCTGGCCGCAACGGCGATCGCACAGATCGCGGAAACGGCGACGCGCTACTCGAACCTCGAGTACGACATCGAAAAGGGCGCGCGCGGGAAGCGCGACGTTCACACGGCGAAGCTGCTCGCCGATTTGGCGGGGGCCGAGGCAGCGATCGTGGTCAACAACAACGCCGCGGCCGTCTTCCTGGTTTTGAACACGCTCGCGAAGGGCGCGGAAGTGGTGGTTTCGCGCGGCGAGCTGATCGAAATCGGCGACGGATTCCGCATTCCGGACATCATGTCCGAAAGCGGCGCGGTACTCCGCGAGGTGGGCACCACGAACCGCACGCGCATCCGCGATTACGAGCGCGCGATCAACGAGCGCACGCGGCTGCTGCTGCGCGTCCACCCGTCGAATTTCCGGATCAGCGGATTTACCGAGCGGCCTTCGCTCGAAGAACTCGTGGCGCTCGGCAAGCGCAAGAAGGTCCCCGTGTTCGAGGATCTCGGATCGGGATGTGTGACGGATTTGAGCGCGAGCGGCGTGGCCGAGCCGCTGGCGCGCGAAAGCGGCCGCGCGGGCGTGGCGCTGATTTCATTCAGCGGGGATAAGCTGCTCGGAGGGCCGCAGGCCGGCATCATCGCCGGCAAGCAGAAGATGGTGGAGCGCATCCGGCGCAATCCGCTGTTTCGCGCGCTGCGCGTAGACAAGCTGACGATTGCGGCGCTCGAAACCACGCTCAAGGCCTACCATCGCGGCGCGCTCGACGAAATTCCGGCGATCCGCATGATTCGCTCGAGCGCCAACGACATCGGCCAGCGCGCCGTGGCTTTCGCCGACCTTCTGCGCGAGGCGCTGCCCGCCGACGCCGAAATTCAGGTGCGCGCGGGTTTTTCCGTGATCGGCGGCGGCTCGACGCCGGATCAAAAGCTGCCGACGCACCTGATCGCGCTCGCGAGCCGCATCCATTCCGCAGCGCTGCTCGAAGAGCGCCTGCGCAAGCCCGCGCGCGGCGGCACGCCCGTGATCACGCGCGTCGCCGAGCGCCGCCTGATCCTCGATCTCCGCACCGTCTTCCCCGATGAAGAAGCCGCGCTCGCCGCAGCGCTTGCACAGGCATTCGTGGTAGAGTGAGCCCACCCGGCGCGCCAACCCAACCGCGCACGCGCCTCGAATCCTGATCTTCATCCTCTCGGAGGCAAGCTATGTGGCTTATCTGGACAATTGTGATCGGCATCCTCGCGGGCTGGCTCGCGGGACAAATCGTGAAGGGGCGCGGCATGGGCATCGTGGTCGATCTGATCGTGGGCATCATCGGCTCGTTGCTCGGGGGATTCGTTTTCGGGCTGCTGGGCCTAGGCGCTTACGGATTGATCGGGCGGCTCGTGATGGCGGTAGTAGGCGCCGTGATCCTGCTCCTGCTGGTCCGCGTGATCAAGCGCGCCTGAGCGGCCCTCGGATCCGTCGGTGCGGCACACGCAGCCTGCCAATGCTGCCCGAGGCGGTCAACGGGACGGCGCATTCGGCGGCTGAAGGGGCGTGCTCTGCTGCAGAATCAAACGCCATCCCCCGGGCCTTGCCACCCACACACCCGAGACACGCATCCGGACGTTTCGAGGCTGCTCCCCAGCGGCGCCTGAAGCCAGCGCGATATCCTCGATGCCTGAAACGATTGCCCCGCCCTTGAAGAAAACAACTTGAGGGCCCGTGATGTCGAAACTCTTGATCCGGAATCGCCGCGCGCGGGCAGCCTCGAGAAACTCCGCTTTGTTTTGCACGAGGGCGTTGCCGTGCACGAATACCACGTCGTCGGCCATCAGCTTTTCGAGAGCCGGAGCATCGCACGCAACCGTGGCGTCCTGAAAGCGCTTTTGCAGATCGAGCACCTGCGCGGCGGTGAGCCGCCCGTTCGACGCGGCGGCTTGGGCTTTCGATGGGTGCGCGCCGGCGAGGCTCAGCAGCACCGCGACTCCGAAAGCAATCGCGCCAAGCGACCGGCGCGAGACATTGATATTTGCAAGCATCATGCGGGAGCCTCCGACGGTAAATTCATTCCCAGCGAAGGGCCGCCCGAACCCTATCACAATGGCCGTTCGCCTTGGAACGGGAGGGCATCAGGCACGCTATCGATCGGAAGGAAAAATGCGATAGTGTGTGGGCCTCGAACCACGGTGCGCGGGATTCACGATAATCCAGATGAGAATGAAAACACCCAAGAAAACGGCGAACCAAATTGCTGCAGGCGCACGTCCAGCAGAATAAGCAAGGCAAACCGCGACAGCGTACAAAATGAGCGCAAGCAGAATCCTCTTCCGAGGTGGATATTGTTGGCGCTCGCCCACGCCACCAATTGTAGCGGAAGAGGAAAGCGATCCAGAGCGGAGATGCGTTAGGCGTTTCATGAGAAGTATCCCGCTGATTTGCCGTGAGACTCCTGATTTCATCGAGCGCCGTCTCTTGCACCGCCCCGCCTTGACTTTGCCGAAATCGCCCGCCTAGACTCGGAGTTTCGATTGACCTCCATGGCGACAACCGAGGGCCGGATCATCACGGTCGGAGTGACGGGCGCGAGCGGGGCGGCCTACGCGCAGGCGGTCCTGCGGCTGCTGGACGCAGACCGGCGCGTGGAGCGCGTCTTTCTGGTGGCGAGCGAGGCCGGGCTGCGGCTGCTTTCGACGGAGCTGGGCATCGTGGCGGCGGATGCGAAAAAATTGCCGTCGCTGCTCACCGGCACGGCGGCGAAGAAATTCGAATACCTGCCGAACAAGGACATCGGCGCGAGCATCGCTTCAGGCAGCGCGCGCGTCGACGCGATGGCGGTCGTCCCCTGCTCGGCGGGCGCGATGGGCTCGATCGCGGCGGGCACTGCGGGCGATCTGCTGACGCGCGCCGCGGATGTTTGCCTGAAGGAGCGCCGCCCGCTCGTCCTTTGCCTGCGCGAGACGCCGCTCCATCGCATCCATCTAGAAAATATGCTGCGCGTCCACGACGCGGGCGCCACGGTGATGCCGGCGATGCCCGCGTTTTACTACGAGCCGAAAACAATCGCGGATATCGTGGAGCAGTTCGCGTATCGCGTCCTCGCGCAGATGGGTTTGCCGCAAGACGAGCAGTATCGCTGGAAAGGATCGAAAAGGGGATAGTGGGCAGGCGGCAGGTTGCAGGTTGAACCTGCCCCTGCCACCTGCCACCCACGACCATGAAAGGCCGAATTCGCACCGTGCTCGAGATGATTAAATTCGAGCACTCGGTTTTTGCGCTGCCGTTCGCGCTCGTCGGCGCGCTGCTGGCGGCGCGCGCGGGCGGCGGATTGCCAACGTGGCGGCAGATTCTGTGGATCATCGTCGCGATGGTTGGCGCGAGGTCGGCCGCGATGACGATGAACCGCATCGCCGACGTGGAATACGACCGGCGCAATCCGCGCACGGCGAAGCGCGCGCTGCCGGCGGGCAAGCTTTCGCTCGGGTTCGCGTGGGCGTTCACGGCGCTTGCGTCGGCGGTGCTGGTGATCGCGGCCTGGCAATTGAACCGCCTCGCGCTCGAACTTTCGCCCGTCGCGCTGGCGATTCTCTTTTTCTATTCCTATACGAAGCGCTTCACCTCGTGGTCGCACTTCGTGCTCGGGTTCTGCCTCGGGATTTCACCCGCCGCGGCGTGGATCGCGATTCGCGGGTCGCTCGACGCGCGCATGCTGATCCTGTGCGCGGCGGTGACGCTATGGGTGGGCGGCTTCGACGTCCTCTACGCGTGCCAGGATGTGGAATTCGACCGCGCCGCCGGGCTGCACTCGATCCCGAAGAAGCTGGGCATCGCAAAGGCGCTTCTATTCGCGCGCGTGATGCACATCGTGATGGTCGCGCTGCTCGCGTGGCTTGCGTGGAGCTTTCATCTGGCGTGGCCGGCGTGGGCTGGAATCGCTGTGGTCGCGGCGCTGCTGGCCTACGAGCATTCGCTCGTGAAACCGAACGATCTGAGCAAAATGAATGCTGCGTTTTTCACCGTGAATGGCTATATTAGTTTGTTGTTCCTGCTGTTCTGGGGCGCGGCCGTGGTAGTCACGCGGCAGCCGTAATTGAAGCCGAAGAGAGATTCTTCGGCCCAAACTGCGGGCCTCAGAATGACGAGACTTCGCGACAGGATCGGATGAACTCAGAACTTCACATCACGGACGCGCGGCTCGAACCGATCGCGCAAAAGGTGCTGGCGGGCGAGCGCCTCGGCGCCGCCGACGGACTCGCGCTCTTCCAGTCGCACGATTTGCTGGCGGTAGGCTGGCTCGCCAATCACGTGCGCGAGCAGCGGCACGGCGACATCTGCTACTTCAACGTCAATCGGCACATCAATCCGACGAACGTCTGCGTGGCGCACTGCAAGCTGTGCGCGTTTGGCCGCTCGCCCGATTCGCCGGGCGCCTACACATTTTCGCTTGAGGAAACTTTTGCGCGCGGCGCCGAGGGCGTGGCCGAGGGCGCCACGGAATTTCACATCGTCGGCGGGCTGCATCCCGATCTTCCGTTCGAGTTTTACCTCGACCTGATCCGTGGGCTGAAGCAGCGCTTCCCGCAGGTGCATCTGAAAGCGTTCACGATGGTGGAGGTGCACTACTACGCGCGCCTCGCGAAACTTTCGATCAAAGACACGCTGTTGAAGATGAAGGAAGCGGGCGTCGATTCGCTGCCCGGCGGCGGCGCCGAGATTTTTCATCCGCGCGTGCGGCGCATCATCTGCGATCACAAAGTTTCCGGCACGATGTGGCTCTCGATCGCGCGCACGGCGCATGAAATCGGCCTGCGGTCGAACGCGACGATGCTTTTCGGCCACGTGGAGACGCTCGAAGAGCGCGTCGACCACTTGCTGCGCCTGCGCGAGACGCAGGACAAAACGCACGGCTTCCAGACCTTCATCCCGCTCGAATTTCACCCGGCGAATACGGGCCTCGCGCACATCCCCAAGCCCACCGGGATGGACGCGCTGAAGACGATCGCCGTCTCGCGCCTGATGCTCGATAATTTCGATCACGTGAAGGCTTACTGGATCATGCTGACGCCGCGAATCGCGCAGATCGCGCTGCAATTCGGCGCGGACGATATCGACGGCACGGTGGTCGAGGAAAAGATCTACCACGATGCCGGCGCCACCACGCCCGAGCATCTCACGCGCGCCGAACTCGAACGGCTGATCCGCGCGGCTGGGCGCGTGCCCGTGGAGCGCGACACGCTTTACAATCGCGTCGATCGCGCGTCGATGCCGCCCGTTGCTACCGGATCCGCGGCCGCGCGCCCCGCTGATGGTTTCATTCCCGCCGAATCCCTCAGCGCCAATAATTAGTCAGGCGCGCCCGGCACGAATCTCATTTCCGCAGCCATCGCTGAAAATGATTTAACCGAACGGAATTTTGAATTGGCACCACCGGATTGCTGGTAGCTAGACTGCCGGACGTGAACGAGCAAGCAGGCCCAGACGCCTACCTCGATATCGACTTTCTGTTCGAAATCGGCAAACGCCTTTCGGCAGCGCCGCTCGCGCAGGTTTTGAGCCGCGTCGTGCGGTTCATTTCGGATTTCATCGCGTGCGATTCGTGCTTCATCTACGTTCTCGAGGGGCGCGACCTGATGCTGAAAGCGTCGAAAAATCCGCACGTCGAGGCGCTGGACAATCTCACCATCCGCATGGGCCAGGGCATCACCGGGTGGGTGGCGCAGCACAAGAAGCCGGTATCGATACCGCGAAAAGCCTACGAGGATTCGCGCTTCCGCGCTTTCCACGAATTGCCCGAGGACAAATTCGAGGCGTTTCTTTCCGTGCCGATGGTGTGCCGCGAAAGGCTGGTCGGCGTGATCAACGTGCAGCACAAGCAGCCGCACATCCACAGCCGGCGCGACATTCAGCTGATTTCAGTGATCGGATATCTGGTGGGCGCCGAAGTGGAGCTCGCGCGCCTGGAAACTGAAAACTGGAAATTCTCGCGGCAGCTGCAAACCACCAAAGCTGTTCCAAACGCAAAATAGTTGGGCGGCGCGAAAAATCAAAACGCCCGATTCAGGCTCGCCGCCCTGGATTCTCGGAAATGATCCTCGACAGCACGGAGATCGCTTCCCACAGAAACGAATGCACCTCGAGCAGGGTGGCATTCTGAGGATGGTCGCCGGGACGAATGGCAGCCAGGAGGTCAACCTCGGCCTGTTTTAGGTGATCCAGAGTTCGCTCCACGGCCGTGTTCGGAGTCGGGCCCCTCTGCGGTATGTCCATGATGAGCGTCGTGGCGCGTCTCCTCTCCTCGGGCAATATGGGTTTGCGGGGCGCCGGCTGATGGGCGCGCGTCGCCGGCGAATGTTCAAACGATTAACTGACCATCGCTGATGGTTCTCAAATGGTCTTCCTTAAACTCATTTGTATCTGTGCAATACAGCCTGAACCTTGCAGCTTGCTGTGTGCGTCTCAGGCTGTTATCTTGGTTGCACTGGGGAAACCGCGATGGCCAAGAAGAAGACCGAATTCGACAAGGCCGTGGAACGTGCAGCGAGGATCATCCTCGATCAGTTGAGCACCTTGCCTCCCGAGACGGCGAAGCAGAAGCGCCTCGAACTTGAGCAAATGGCGGTCAAGGCTTCCCGCGCCGCAAAGAGCGGAAAACGCTCACGGCTGCGGCGAACTCGGGCGACTCGTCTTTCAGCCCGATCTCGCGCAAAAACCGCATAAACTCCCTCTCGTCTCCATATTCGTAAATCTTCCGCAGGGCGTTTTCCATCGCCCGGATTTCCGCGCGCGTGTGCTTGCGTTCGGGATGTTTCTCCCGCTCGATCGCATCGCGAATTTCCTTTTCGTCCGACATCGCCCCGACCTTTGTGCAGCCGCACTGCTCCTAGCTAGAACCGAGGAGCGGGCGCTTTCATTTATGCTCTGCGTCTTTCCCCATAGGGTTCAACTGCCGTCGCCTTCGCGACGGAATGCGCGGGTGATGGCGAATCCGTGCTCTCCATTGGTATGTAAGTCCGCTGTCCTTGGTCTCGATCTCATGACCATCCACCAAGCGCTTCAACAGAGAATGGACACTCGCCATCACGTTCTTTTGGCCGCTGAGATCGCGGCCCATATTCAGTAGCTGCTGCTTGATTTCGGTCGGGGCCAGCGGTGCTTTAGAGGCCTGCAGAATCTGTCGCACGGCGTCCGTCAGACTCATAGAGTCAATCGCCCGCTTGAAGGCATTAAAGAGAAGCCCCTCATCGTTGGACTCGCACAATGGAGCGAGTCCAACGAGGGTTTGGCGAAGCCTAGCGATGCGACGCTCAACGTCTTCTTGTTGTATTTCGAGCGCTTCAAGCTCCGCTTGAATCTTCTGAGCCATCTGCCGATATTCCGCTGTGTCCATAACGCCTGATTATGCATCTTCAAGCAAGGCAAATACACTATAAAAAGCTAAATAATAAGCTAAGGGCACGGCTGTACTCTTGACGTTCCGTCGTTTCCTTGACTTCGCCAAAGGTGGCCGATAGACTCGAAGCGTTCTTGGTAGAGGTGCGGAGGCCATGAGTAGCGCAGCCGAGGTTCCGAGCAGCTTCGGAGGCTCGCGCGAAAGGGGCTGGCAGTAGACTCCGCCGAAATCGTTCCGATGACTGCCACCGGAGCGGTTGGGGAATGGGCTGAAAGGCTCGTTCACTGTCATTCGCCGCGGCGAATGGAGCGCTATCGAGGAGCGAAGACACACGAGTTGCGCCTCTCGCGTATCCTCCCTTCTCTTTTCGTTCCAATCCTCCGCAGCACAATTTTTTCGAGTAAATTGACCCAGGACCGAGCCGCATGAATGTTTTCGAGCTGACGCGCGCGCTGGTGGACATCGAATCGATCACGGAACACGAAGGCGCGGTCGGCGCGTTCCTGCACGACTATCTTGCGAAGATCGCGGGGCCCACGGGCGGGCAGGTCGAGCGGATGGAGGTCGAGCCGGGGCGCTTCAACGTGCTGGCCTGCTGGGGCAAGCCGGTGGTGACGCTCTCGACGCACATGGACACCGTGCCGCCGTTTTTCGCGTCGCGCGACGATGGCGAATTCATCTGGGGGCGCGGGGCGTGCGATGCGAAGGGCATCATCGCGTCGATGACGGGGGCAGCTGAAAAACTGCTCGGCGAAGGCCGGTCGAATTTCGGCTTGCTGTTTGTGGTCGGCGAAGAGCGGAATAGCGCAGGCGCTGCGGTGGCCGCAAAATCGCCGCGAGGCTCGCGGTATCTGGTGAATGGCGAGCCGACGGAGAATAAACTTGCGCTGGCCTCGAAAGGGACGCTGCGCTTCGAGTTGATCGCGCGCGGCAAGATGGCGCACTCGGCGTATCCGGAGCTGGGCGAGTCTGCAATCGAGAAGCTGCTCGACGCGCTCGAAGCGATCCGGCGCGTTCCGCTGCCCGAAGACCCGCTGCTCGGCCGCTCCACGATGAATATCGGCACGATTTCAGGGGGCCGCGCGCCCAACGTGATTGCGGACGCGGCGAAAGCGGAGATACTGGTGCGGCTCGTTGGCGACGGGGCGCCGATTCGCGAGGCCTTCACGCGCGCGGTTGGCGCGCGGGCGGAGTTGAAGGAAGTGCTGTGCATTTCGCCGATCCGGTTTCAAACTGTCGACAGCCTGCCGACGACGGTGGTTTCGTTCACCACCGACGTGCCGATGTTCGGGAAAACCTGGGGCGAGCCGCTGTTGCTGGGCCCGGGAAGCATTCACGTGGCGCACACGGAGCACGAGCGAATGGCGAAGAAGGAGCTTTCGGATGCAGTCGGGATGTATGCGGACGTAGTGCGGAGGCTTCAGGCGTGAATCTCGCGATCGTCGGCTACGGCAAAATGGGGCGCCTGATCGAGCAGCTCGCGCCGGAGTACGGATTCGAGGTAAAGCTGCGGCTCGATATCGACAACAACGCGAAATACGAGGGCCTGACGAAAGAAAACTTTCGCGGCGTCGACGCGGCGGTCGAATTCTCGACGCCCTCGACCGCCATCGAGAATATCGAGCGGCTGGCGCGGCTGGGCGTGAATGCGGTCATCGGGACAACGGGATGGCTCGCCGACCTCGAACGGGCGCGCGCGGCGGTCGAACGCGCCTGGACGGGACTCGTCTGGAGCGCGAATTTTTCGGTCGGCGTGAACATTTTTTCGCAGATCGTGGCGGAGGCGGCGCGGTTGATGGCGCGCCAGCCGGAATACGGCGCGTGGGCGTGGGAGATTCATCACGCCACAAAGAAAGACGCGTTTTCAGGGACGATACTCGCGCTGGTGGAGCAGATGAAAAAGAGCGGCTACGACCGCCCAATCAATACCAGCAGCAGCCGGGCGGGCGCCGTGCCGGGCACGCACGAGATCGGTTTCGATTCGGCCGCCGATACGATCACGCTGACGCACACGGCGCGCAGCCGCGAGGGCTTTGCGCGCGGGGCTTTGCGCGCGGCGCGCTGGATCGCCGGCAAAAAAGGCTTTTTCGATTTTCGCGAGATCGTGAATCAGATCGAATGAACGGATAGCGAAATCGTAAGGAGGCACGCAATGTTGTTCACAGGATGCGGTACGGCACTGGTCACGCCGTTTCGGAAGGATTTGTCGCTCGACGAAGAAGCGGTGCGGCGGCTGGCGCGGCGGCAGGTGGAGGCGGGGATCAATTTCCTGGTTCCCTGCGGCACCACGGGCGAAAGCCCCACGCTCTCGAAGGCCGAGCAGCGGCGCGTGGTCGAGATCGCGATCGAAGAGGCGCGCCGAGGGAAAATCCGCGTAGTGGCGGGCGCCGGCGGCTACGATACCGCCGAGGTGATCGAGCGGGCGCGCGATTACGAAGCGATGGGCGCGGACGGAATTTTGTCCGTCAGCCCGTATTACAACAAACCGACGCAGGAAGGGCTCTACCAGCACTTCAAGGCCATCGCCGAGGCCATTTCGCTGCCGGTGATTCTCTACAACATTCCGGGGCGCACGGGCGTGAACATCGAAACGCCCACGATCCGGCGCCTCGCCGAAATCGAAAATATCGTCGGCGTGAAGGAAGCGTCGGGAAACATCTCGCAAATGGCGGCCGTACTCGAGAGCGTGCCGGATGATTTCGTGGTGCTCTCGGGCGACGATGGAATCACGATTCCGCTGATGTCGCTCGGCGGGCGCGGACTGATTTCGGTTTCGTCCAACGAAATTCCGGCGGAGATGACGCGCATCACGCAACTTTGCCTTGCGGGTGATTTCGTGGCGGCGCGCGAAATCCACCGGAAGTATTTCCGGCTGATGGAAGCGAATTTCGTCGAGACGAATCCCGGGCCGGTAAAAGCGGCGATGGGCCTGATGGGTCTGCTCGATCCGCATTTCCGGCTGCCGATGGTGCCGCCGAAGCCCGAGAATCTCGAAAAAATTCGCGGCGCGCTCGAAGCGGTGGGGTTGGTGCAGAAGGTCTATGCTGCCCGCTGAGATGCAGAGCGAGATCGAGCGGCTATTCGCAGCCGAGAATCCGCCGTGCTATACGGAAGACCAGCGCCGCCTGTTCCGGCACTTCAAGAACGCGCTGAATTCCGGCGAGATCCGCGCAGCCGAGCCCGATCCCGCCACCCCGACCGGATGGCGCGTCAACGCCTGGGTGAAGAAAGGCATCCTGCTCGGATTCCGCATGGGTGCGATCGTCGATATGTCGATCGACGCGACGCGCCAGCCCTTCTTCGATAAATCGACCTATCCGGTGAAGGCGTTCAGCGCCGCGTCGGGCGTTCGCATCGTTCCCGGCGGCTCGAGCATTCGCGACGGCTGCTACATCTCGAAGGGCGTCACCTGCATGCCGCCGATGTTCGTCAATGTCGGCGCGCACGTTGACGAAGGCACGATGATCGATTCGCATGCGCTGGTCGGCAGTTGCGCGCAGATCGGCAAGAAGTGCCACATTTCGGCCGCCTCGCAGATCGGCGGCGTGCTCGAGCCGGTGGGCGCGCTGCCCACGATCGTCGAAGACGAAGTGCTCATCGGCGGAAATTGCGGCGTCTACGAAGGCACGGTGGTGAAGCACCGCGTGGTCCTCGGCACCGGCACGATTCTCAATCGCTCCACGCCGGTGTATGACGTCGTCACCGGCGCGGTGCACAGCGCGCACGGCGATGAGCCGCTGATCATCCCCGAGAACGCGGTCGTCGTCGCCGGCTCGCGCGCCATCTCTCACGGCCGCGGCAAAGATTGGAATCTCTCGCTCTACACGCCGGTGATCGTGAAATACCGCGACGCCAAAACCGACGCCAAGGTCCAGCTCGAAGATCTGTTGCGCTGACCTTCTGCCCGCGTGTTCCACGAAGAAGCCTCCTGAATTCGCTTGACGCGCGCGCGTCACTTGTATATTGTATATGTACAATAGGCAATGGCGAACGCACCCATCCTTCGCGTCGATCTGGCTTCACCCTGCCCCGTCTACGAGCAGATCGTGAGCGGCATTCGCGCGCTGCTGGTTTCGGGCGCGTTTGAGGCTGGCCAGCAGCTCCCGACGGTCCGGCAGCTCGCGGTCGATCTCGGCGTCCATCACAACACGGTGGCCGAGGCGTATCGCGTGCTGGCCGAGGAGGGCTGGCTCGACCTGCGGCGCGGCCGCGGTGCGGTGGTCCTCGAGCGCCAAGGACCCAGGCCGTCGCCCGAAGCGCGGCAGGGTTTTGCGCGGCGCCTCGAAGAGCTGGTGGCCAAGGCAATTGCGGACGGAGTGCCCCGCGCGGGGATCGCCGGGCGGATGGCGGCGCTCGCGAAAAAGATCGAGAGCGGAGGCGTGCGATGATCGAGCCGATGATCGAGCATCTCGGATGGCTCGTGATTCTGCCGCTCGTCGCGTCCCTCGCGGCGCTCGCGCTTTTCTGGATGCTGCCGAATTGGTCGCGTCCCGGAATCTATTTCGCGGTCACCGTGCCGCCCGAATTTCGCGAAACGCCCGAGGGACGGCAGATCCTGCGGCGCTACCGCGTGCAGGTTACCGCCCACGTGGCGATCGGCTTCGCGTGGCCCTCCCTGATCGTCGGCATCGTGTGGGTGGCGTTCGGCCCGCTCGTCAGTTTGCTGATGGCGCGCGAGCGCGTGATGCCGCACGCCGTCAAGCCCTCGATGGTGCGCGAGGCCGTGCTCGCTCCGCGCGCGGCGCATCTGCCCGGCGGATGGCTGCTGCAGCTCGGCCCCTTCGCGATCCTCGCGGCAACCGCCATCTGGCTGCATTTGCACTGGAGCGAAATCCCGGATCGCTTCCCCGTTCACTGGGGAATCGACGGCCGCCCCAACGGCTGGTCCGTGCGGACGCCGGCGGGCGTCTACGGGCCGCTCGTGTTTGGCGCGTCGATCATCGCCGGAATGGCGGTGCTCACCTACGGCATCCTGCGCCACACCCGCGTGCAGCGGGCGCCTGGCTCCGGCTCGGTCCATTTGGATTTCCCTCATCAGGTGGCCTATTTTCTCGTGGCCGTCGAATTTTTCCTGGCGGCGTGCATGTCGGCTGTCGCGTTGCTCCCGCTCACCAGCAATCCCGGGATCGCGCTGGTCCTCATCCTCACAGTTTTGCTGCTGGCGGCGATCTTCCCGCTCGCGCACTGGCTCAACAAAAGCCGCGCGCCCTTCGCGGACGCGCACCCGCTCGATCTCGCGGGCGACGGCACGCTCGACGAGCACTGGAAGATGGGCGTCATCTATTTCAATCCCGAGGACCCGGCGCTCTTCGTCGAGAAGCGGTTCGGCATAGGCTACACGCTGAATTTCGGCCACGCGTCGTCATGGCTGATCTTGGCGCTTGTCGGGGTGCTGCCGCTGGTGCTCCTGCTCGCCCTGCGCCACTCGTGACGCCGCAATTCCGCGACTGGCCGCTTGACAAACTCCGCCGCGTATCATAATTTCGAGAGCGTCATGAAACTGCTGCGGGCGCATCATAGCCATCACCATCATCACGTGAACCCGTGCCCGCGGCGGTGTGGCTAGCTCGAACGGCAATAGCTGCACTCATCAGCCCGCTGGCGCGGCAAGCGCCGGCGGGCTTTTTGTTTTTGCGGGCGCAACAGATATTGGCACGTCATTCTGAGGGTCGCGCATTTTGCGGCCCGAAGAATCTCTCTTCGGCCTCGCCGCCGGGGAAAATTGGAGATGGACGCAATGGAACTCGATTTCGAAAAGGAAAATGGGCTGATCCCGGCGATCGTCCAGGATCACGCGAACGGCGAAGTCCTGATGCTCGGCTTCATGAATCGCGAGGCGTACGACCTCACGCGGAAAACCGGCTTCGTCACCTTCTACAGCCGCTCGCGCAAGAAGCTCTGGCTCAAGGGCGAGACGAGCGGCCAAAAGCTGCTGCTGCGCGAACTGCGCGTCGATTGCGATCGTGATGCGCTGCTGGTCCGCGCGGAACTCGAAGGCGGCGCCGTCTGCCACGAAGGCTATCGCAGCTGCTTCTTCCGCGAGATTGGCCGCGACGGCGAGGCAAAAGTGGTCGCCGAGCGCGTCCTCACGCCCGAAGAACTCTACGGCAAAGGGAGCAAAGCATGAGCCGCTTGAAACTCGGCATTCCCAAGGGCAGCCTGCAGGATTCCACCGTCGAGCTCTTCGCGAAAGCGGGCTGGCGCATTTCCGTGAATTCGCGCAGCTATTATCCCGGTATCGACGATCCCGAAATCGAATGCATGATGGTCCGCGCGCAGGAAATGGCGCGCTACGTCGAAAACGGCGCGATGGACGCCGGCCTCACCGGAAAAGACTGGATCATGGAAACCGGCGCGGACATCCACGAAGTCGCCGAGCTGGTCTATTCGAAGACGAGCCTCGGCCGCGTGCGTTGGGTGCTGGCCGTCGCCGAGGACTCGAATATCCAGTCCGTACGCGACCTCGAAGGAAAAGTGATCGCCACCGAAGCCGTGAAAATGACGGAGCGCTATCTCGCGCGCCACGGCGTGAAAGCCCGCGTCGAATTTTCCTGGGGCGCCACCGAAGTGAAAGTCCCGCAGCTCGCCGACGCGATCGTCGAGGTGACGGAAACGGGCTCGTCGCTGCGCGCCAATCACCTGCGCGTGGTCGATACGCTGCTCGAATCCGCCACGTGGTTCATCGCCAATCGAAGCGCGTGGGCCGATCCCTGGAAGCGCGAGAAGATCGAAAATATCGTCCTGCTGCTCGACGGCGCGATCAAGGCCTATACGCGCGTGGGAATTATGCTCAACGTGCGCCGCGCCGATCTCGACAAAGTGGTGGCCGCGCTTCCCGCGCTCCGCAATCCCACGATTTCGCAGTTGAGCGATTCCGAGTGGCTCGCCATCAACACGATCATCGAGGAAAAAACGGTGCGCCAGCTGATCCCGAAGCTCAAAGCGGCCGGCGCGGAGGGCATCGTCGAGTATCCGCTGAATAAGGTCGTGTACTGATGCGCGTGCTGCCGCTCACCAGCGCCGCCGAGGAAAAAGTGCTGGCGTCGCGCCGCGCCTCGAGCCGCGACGCCGAGCGCGTCGCTTCGCGCATCGTGGCGGATGTGCGGCGGCGCGGCGACGCCGCGCTTTTCTCGTGGACGAAGCGCTTCGATCGTGTGTCGCTCACGTCGCGCACCGTGTGGGTGCCGGCCACGGAATTGGCGCGCGCGCGCAAAAGCATCTCGAAGGATTTCATCGCCGCCATCGACCATGCCGCGCGCAATATTCGCGCCGTGGCGCGGCGGCAGAAGCCGCAGGAATGGACGATCGATGTCGAGCCCGGCGTGCGAGCGGGCCAGCGCGTGCGCGCCATCGATTCTGTCGGCTGCTACCTGCCGGGCGGGCGCTTCTCGCTCGTCTCGACGCTGCTGATGACGGTGATTCCGGCGCAGGAAGCGGGCGTGCGCCGCATCGTCGTCGCCAGCCCGCAGCCCGGGCCTGCGCTGCTCGCGGCCGCGAAAGCGCTCGGCGTCGACGCAGTGGCGCGCGTGGGCGGCGCGCAAGCCATCGCTGCGCTCGCCTACGGCACGCGTTCGATTCCGCGCGTCGATAAAATCTTCGGCCCCGGCAACCGTTTCGTCACCGCCGCCAAGCGCATCGTGAGCAACGATTGCGCGATCGACATGCTTGCCGGGCCCACCGAAGCGCTCGTTTTCGCCACACGCGGCAACGCCCGATTCATCGCCGCCGATCTGATCGCGCAGGCCGAGCACGATCCCGACGCGATTTCGCTCTTCGTCACCACGTCCTCGCGCCTCGCTCGCGAAGTGGCGCGCGAAATCGATTTGCAGCTCGCCGAGTTGCCGAAATCAAATCTCGCCCGCCGCTCGCTCGAAAAAAATGGCCGCGCGTTCGTGGCGCCGAATCTCGCGGCCGCCGCGCGATTCGTGAACCGCTTCGCGCCCGAGCACTTGAGCCTTCCCGGTGGCGCAGATGGCCTGCTCGAGCGCATCGATTCCGCCGGCAGCATTTTCCTCGGCGATTGGAGCGCGCAATCTTTCGGCGATTACGCCAGCGGCACGAATCACGTGCTGCCCACGGGTGGCGTCGCGCGCACGCGTGGCGGTCTTTCCGTCACCGATTTCGTGAAGTGCATCAGCGTGCAGGAAGTTTCCCGCAAAGGTGTCGAAAAGCTCGCGCCATTGGTGGAAGAATTTGCGCGCGCCGAAGGCCTGGACGCGCACGAGCGCTCCGTCGAGGTGCGCAAGTGAAGCCCGTCGCCACGCTCGCCATTCCGGTGCGCCGCGCCGTGCAGCAGATGCGCGCGTATCATCCTCCGCTCGAAGGCCGCACCGAAAAGCTGCGCCTCGATTTCAACGAAAATCCCATCGGCTGCTCGCCCGCCGTCCGCCGCGCGCTCGCGCGCCTCGCCGCGTCGACGATTTCGTCCTATCCCGAGCAGGAAACGGTGCGCCGCAAAGCCGCGCGCCATTTCGGCGTGCGTCCCGACGAATTGCTTCTCACCAACGGCACGGACGAAGCGCTCAGCCTCGTCGTCAATACATTCGTCGAAGCGGGCGACGCGGTTCTGCTCGCCGAGCCCACCTACGCGATGTATCGCTTCTACTCCGAGCTTGCGGGCGCAAAGATCGTCGCGCCGCGCTACGGCGCCGAGATGCAATTTCCGTGGCGGGAGATTCTGGCCGCGCTGAAAGCATCGCCGCGCGTCTTCTTTCTGCCGAATCCGAATAGCCCGACGGGCAATCTGCTGTCGCATGGCGAGCTGCGGCGAATCCTGAATGCCGCGCAAAACACGATGGTCGTCATCGACGAAGCCTATTTCGAATTTTCCGGCGTCACGGTCATCCCATGGATTCGCCGCTACGAGAATCTGATCGTCACGCGCACGTTTTCGAAAACAGCGGGCCTCGCGGGCCTGCGCCTCGGCTGCCTTTTCGTCCATCGCGAACTCGCCGCCAGCATGAGGAAGGCGCAATCGCCCTATCCGGTAAATGTGGCGGCGCTGGCCGCCGCCGAAGCGGCGATGCGCGATCGCGCCTTCATCGCAAAGACGGTCCGCGACGTGCGCGCCGGCAAGAAAGTGCTCGAGCGCGGCCTGGCGCGTCTCGGCGTGCGTTATTTCCCGAGCGCCGGAAATTTCGTCCTCGCGTATTTCGGCGGAAGCGCCAAGAGAATCGTCGCAGCGCTGGATCGCGATGGGACGCTAGTCCGCGATCGCTCGAGCGACTTTGGCGGCCAAGGCTACGTCCGCATCACGCTGGGTACTCCCGCGCAGATGCGCCGCCTGCTCGGCGAATTGAAGCCGCTGCTAACTCGCGGCGCGTAAACGGACCGGAGGTTTTGTAGCGGCCGCCTCGTTTTTGGGCGGGCGCCTTGAATTTGTTGTCAATTGTCGTGCAACGATGCGCGCTTGTCATTCTGAGCGCGGGCTGTGCGCGAAGAATCTCTCTTCGCTCGGCACGGGCAATCGTGGCCAAATGAGAAACGCGATGAGAAAATCAAAACTCCGCCGCACCACAAAAGAAACAGACATCGCCCTCCGCCTGAATCTCGACGGCCAGGGCAAATCCCGCATCTCCACCGGCATCCGTTTCTTCGATCACATGCTCGAACAGATCGCCCGCCACGGCGCGCTCGATCTCGACCTCACGGCGCGCGGCGATCTCGATGTCGACCAGCACCACACGGTCGAGGATGTCGGCATCGCGCTCGGCGAAGCCGTGAAGCAGGCGCTCGGCTCGAAACGCGGCATCCTTCGCGCCGGCTATTTCCTGATGCCGATGGACGATTGCCTCGCCGCGGCCTCGCTCGATTTTTCCGGCCGCGCGTATTGCGTCTGCAGCTACAAGATTTCGGCCGCGCGGGTAGGCGACTTCCAGACGGAGCTGATGGAGGATTTCTTCCGCGCATTCGCGCAAGCCGCCGCCGCCAACGTCCACCTGAAATTGATGTACGGCCGCTCGTCGCACCACCAGGTCGAATCGATTTTCAAGGCGTTCGCGAAAGCGCTGCGTTTCGCGGTCACGCGCGACAAGCAGCTCCGCCGCGTCCTGCCGTCAACCAAAGGCCTCCTGTGAAGCGCCATCGATGTCGTGGTGCGCGACGCATTTGTAGCGGCCGCCCTGGTTTTGGGCGGGCGGGTTCAGGTTTGAATGTAGCGCCGTGTGCCCTTTGACCCGATGAAGAAAGGGCGCCCGGCATCTTTCTGGGAGTCGCCGGATAAGGGAATGAGAAGAGCCAAGCAGCACGAAGCAAGATAGAGAGCTGTGAGAACGCTTCAAGCGCCGGAGGCGCGATTGTTATTAGCCCGGCACGGAGCGGAGCAGAGTGCCGGGAAAGCGCAACGCAAGCGCCCCAATCCCGGAGGGCGGTGAGTGGGGAGCAAGGCGCTGTTAGAGGAGTTCGCGAAGGAGAATGCGATGAAAATCGCAATCATCGACTACGGCGCCGGAAATTTACCGTCGGTCGAGCGCGCGCTGCGCAAGCTCGGTGCCGACACCGAACGCGCGGTCGAGCCGCAGCAAGTCGCCGCGGCAAAAGTGATCGTGCTCCCCGGCGTCGGCCACTTCGGCGCGTTCGTCGAAGGGCTGCGCGAACGCAACCTCACTGATTCTCTCCGCGCCGCATACGATTCGGGTGTGCCCATTCTCGGCATCTGCCTCGGACTCCAAGCCATGTTCGCGTCTAGCGAAGAAGCTCCCGGCGAACGCGGCCTCGGCTTCTTCCCCGACGAGGTCCGCGCGCTCCCCACCAACGTCAAGTCGCCGCATATCGGCTGGAATCAGGTCCGCCGCGTCCAGGAAAGCGCCCTGCTGCGCGGCATTCCGCCCGACGCCTACTTTTATTTCGCGCACTCCTACGCCGCGCCCGCTTCGGCCGCGCCCACGGTCGCCGCATGCGATCACGGAGTGTCGTTCGCCGCCGTGATCGAGCGGAAAAATCTCCGCGCCGTGCAGTTCCATCCGGAAAAATCCGGCGAGACGGGCGCGCGCGTGCTTCAGAATTTCGTGGAGTCGGTCCAATGACGCTTGCGCGAAGAATCATTCCCTGCCTCGATGTCGACGGCGGCCGCGTCGTCAAGGGCATCGAGTTCGAAGGCCTGCGCGATATGGGCGATCCGGCCGATCTCGCCGCTCGCTACAATCGTGAAGGTGCGGACGAGCTCGTGGTCCTCGATATCAGCGCGTCATTCGAAGGCCGCGCCACATTTCTCGATACGATTTGCCGCGTCGCCGAGCAGCTCAATATCCCGCTCACGGCCGGTGGCGGCATCCGACGAATGGAAGAGGGCCGCAAGGTCCTCCTCGCGGGCGCTGATAAAGTCACGGTCAACACGGCCGCAGTCGAGCGCCCCGAACTGATCTCCGAACTCTCGCAGCAATTCGGCGCGCAGGCCGTTGTTCTCTCGCTCGACGTGAAGCGCAAGGGCGATTCGTGGGAGGCCTACACGCGCGGCGGCCGCACCCCCACGGGACGCGACGCCGCCGAATGGGCCGCCGAAGCCGTCTCGCGCGGCGCCGGCGAAATCCTGCTCACTTCGATCGACCGCGACGGCACGTGCAGCGGATTCGATTGCGACGTGACGGCGAAGATTGCGGCGACCGTGCCGGTCCCCGTGATCGCATCCGGCGGCGCGAGCACGTTCGAGGATTTTCGCGCCGTCTTCGTCGAAGGCCGCGCCGATGCCGCATTGGCTGCCTCGATCTTCCACACCGAGACGCATTCGATCGCGGCGCTGAAGCAGTTCTTGGCGGAGCGCAAAGTCCCGATTCGCCTGAATCGATAGAAGGGGCGAATTAGCCCCACGAATCCACTAGATGTCATCGAACTCCTTACGCTGCAAAAGGGGATCAGGCCCAGCGCGGGACGCGCGACACAAGTTAGCCCAGGCCGGAAGGCCTGGGAAAAAATGAAACAGAATCGAGAGCGCCGTAGGTGCGGCACCGGTCCATAACTGGTGTTTGGATCGCACTCGAAAACGATCATGATTATTCCCTGCATCGATCTGCAAGCCGGCCAAGCCGTCCAGCTCGTCCGCGGCCGCAAGCGCGCCCTCGCCGTCGACGACATCCTCGGCTTGCTCGAAAAATTCCGCAGCTACCCGATCCTCCACGTGATCGACCTCGACGCGGCCATGCGTAAGGGATCGAATGCGCGCTGGATCAAGCGCCTCTGCCGCGCCGCGAAACTAAAGGTGCGCGTCGGGGGCGGGATTCGCACGCCCGCGCGCGCCGAAAGAATTCTTTCGTGGGGCGCGGAGAAGGTGATCGTCGGCAGCGCCGCCTTTGAAAGCGGAAAAGTGGCGCGAAAATTCCTCAAAGAGCTCGCCGCGCGCGTGGGCCGCAAGCGCATCATCATCGCGCTCGATACCGAGGGCGGCCACATCGTCGTCCGTGGATGGAAAGAGCGCCTCAAGCTCCGCCCCGCCGACGTGATCCCCGAGCTCGAACCCTACTGCTCGGAATTCTTCTCCACCTTCGTCGACAACGAAGGTACAATGAAGGGGACGGACATTGCCGGTTTCCGTCGGCTGCGCGGCGCGACGAAGTTTCCGATCACCGCAGCCGGCGGCATTCGCAGCATGCGCGAGGTCGGCGCGCTCGAAAGAATCGGCATGAACGCCGCGGTCGGCATGGCAATCTACACCGGCCGTCTCGCCTCAGAAATCACCGGAATTCAGGAAAAGCCAAAAGCGCGGCGCAAATCCGTAAGTGATTGATTCTAAATGGCTACCTTGATTCCAGCGCGTCAATTTCCGCACAAAATTGCCGCTTTAAGCGCTTTTAACGGCCTTTACCGGCCCACCACACGCCATTTCCGCGCCCATCGCAAATCCCGCTCGATGGTGTATAGTTTTTTGAGGCGCGGCCATCCTGAACGCCAGGTCGCTTCGAGCTCCAGGCATTTCAAATTGCTTCGCGCCGGATCCTTCTAAATATGAAAAAGCCATTACGAGTGATGAAATTTGGCGGCACGTCTGTGGGCGATGCCGCATGCATCGGGCGCGTGGCCCAGATCGTCAAGGAGGCGTCGCGCGAAGGCCCGATCGTCGTCGTGGTATCGGCGATGGGCGGTGTCACCAACAAGCTGATCGAAGCGGCGAAACGCGCGGAGGCGAGCGAACTCGATCAGGTCGCGGCGATTTTCGATTCTCTGCGCAAGCAGCACGAAATGGCGATCTCCACGCTGATCCGCGACGCGGAAAAACGGAAGCGGCTTACCGCGCATCTCGAAAAAGTGTTCGGCGAGGGCGACCAGCTCTGCAAAGGCACCGCGCTGCTCCGCGAGCTGACGCCGCGCACGCTCGATTCGCTGTCGAGCCTCGGCGAGCGCCTTTCCGCGCCGATGGTGGCGGCCGCGCTGGTCGAGCTGGGCGTGCTCAGCGAATCCGTCGAAGCCACGGAACTCATCGTCACCGACGCGTACCACGGCGGCGCCGATCCGATCATGGACCGCACGCGCTATCTTTCCGAGACGCGGCTGCGCCCGCTGCTCGATCGCGGCGTGATTCCGGTGGCCACCGGCTTCATCGGTTCGACCACCGACGGAGTGCTCACCACGCTTGGGCGCGGCGGCTCGGACTACTCCGCGACGATTCTGGGCGCGGCGCTCGATGCCGATGAAATCATTATCTGGACCGACGTGGACGGCGTGCTGACCGCCGACCCGCGCCTCGTGGCCGAGGCCCGCACGATCCACGAAATTTCGTACCGCGAAGCGACCGAGCTCGCCTATTTCGGTGCGAAGGTGCTGCATCCGAAAACGCTGCGCGCCGTCGAGCAGGCCGGCATTCCCGTCTGGATCCGCAATAGTTTCGCTCCGGAGCGCCTGGGAACGAAAATCACGCCGCGGGGCCGCAGCAATGGCGGCGGCGTCAAGGCGCTCACGGCCGTTCGAGATGTCGCGCTGATCACGGTCGGCGGCCCCGGGATCGTGGGAGTGCCGGACGTGGTCGGGCGCACGTTTTCGACGACGGCCGAGCTTCACGCCAACGTTCTATTGATTTCGCAATCATCTTCGCAAAACGACATCTGCTTCATCGTCGCTGCTTCGGACGCAAAAGCGATCGTCGAAGCGCTTCGCCGGGAATTCGCGCAGGATGTGGCGCACGAGAAGGTGGAGCACATCACGCACGTTTCGAGCATCGCGATCGTGGCCGTGGTCGGCGAGAACATGCGCGGGACGCCCGGCGTGGCCGCGCGCACCTTCAGCTCCGTGGGCCGCGAAAACGTGAACATCATGGTGATCGCGCAGGGATCTTCCGAAACCAATATTTCGTTCGTCGTGTCGGACAAGGACATGAAGACTGCGCTGATGGCCGTTCATCGGGAGTTCGAACTCGGCGCGCGCGTTCCGGCTGAATCCAAAGTAACGGTTTCCTGAATCATGGCCAAGGCCGCCAACCCGGTCGAGAAGAAGACCGAAAGGGCCGAGCAGCGGTGCGTCAATGCGGCTTGCGGCGCGCGCTTCGGCCTCGGCGAACGAATCTACGTGTGCGCGAAGTGCGGCGAAACGCTCGAGATCGATTGCCATCTCGTCCGGCCAAACGACCCCTCGGCGGTGCGGGAACGCTGGGCCGCTCGGAAAGCGAATCCGAAACTGCCGAGCGACGCGAGCGGCGTGTGGCGTTTTCTCGACATGCTGCCGTTTGACGACGACGCGCCGTTCGTCACGCTCTTCGAAGGCAATACGCCGCTCTTTCACGCACCGCGCTCGGCGAAATATTGCGGCCTCGCCGGTTTGCGGCTCAAGCATCAAGGCTACAATCCCACGGGCTCGTTCAAGGATACGGGCATGGCCGCGGCGATCACGCAGGCCGTGATTTCAGGGGCGCGCACAGCCGTTTGCGCGAGCACGGGCAATACGGCGGCGAGCCTCGCCGCCTATGCGGCCCGAGCCGAATTTCAGGCTGCGATCCTGCTGCCGCGCGGGCAAGTGTCGGCGGCGAAGCTCGCGCAAAGCCTCGATTACGGCGCGCTCGTCCTCGAGATCGACGGCAACTTCGACGACTGCATGCGCCTGATCCAGGAACTCGGCGACGATCCTTCGATCTACGTCGCGAACTCGATCAATCCGTTTCGCATCGAGGGCCAAAAGACGGTCGCCTTCGAGCTGATGGAGCAGTGCGCGTGGCAGGTGCCGGATCACGTGGTGGTGCCGGGCGGAAACATGGGCAACAGCACCGCGCTCGGCAAGGGCTTTCAGGAGCTGCTCGACATGGGGCTGATCCGCCGCCTGCCAAAGCTCAGTGTGATCCAGGCGGAGGGCGCAGCGCCGGTCGCGCGCCTCTTCGCGAATCTCACGCGGGAGCAGCGGGCGGGCGAAGCCGAGCTGCCCGAAAAACTGGCGATCGTCGAAAATCCGAAGACGCTCGCGACCGCAATCAAGATCGGCGCGCCCGTTTCCTGGAAAAAGGCGTTGCGCGCCGTGGTGCGATCGCGAGGACAGGTGATCGCCGTGAGCGAACAGGAAATCGCCGACGCGAAGGCGATGATCGGCCGCGACAGCATCGGCTGCGAGCCCGCTTCGGCCACGACGGTTGCCGGCATCAAGAAATTGGCAGCCGCGGGCCACATTCAGCCGGGCGAAGACGTGGTCGCCGTGCTCACCGGACACGCGCTGAAAGACCCGGACTACATGAGCAATTACCATCGCGGAACGCTCGCCATCGATGCCGCCGGGAAGGATAGCGCCGCGCCGAAGCCGATCGAGGGCGCGTTCCAGAACGCACCCGAGCGCGTGGCAGCCACGAAATCTGCTATCCTCGCGAGCCTCAAGCAGCGTCGCTAAAAGCCGTGTTCGTGTAGCGCTGGCCTCCGGCCGGCGGGTTTCCGGGATTTGGCACGCAGGAAAAGAGCCGGCGAGACGCCGGCGCTACGCAAACCTCCAAGGAGCGGGCGGCGCACCGGAGAACTTCCGCGGAAGAATCGCCGGTGAGATCGCTTCGGAATCACAGGAGTCCATGAGCCCAGCGCGCCAAAGTTCCTTCGAGGTTCGCGTCCCGGCATCCACGGCAAATCTCGGCGCTGGATTTGATTGCCTGGGCCTCGCGCTCGAGATTTATCTGAACGTGCGCGCCTCGCTCCTCTCCGGTTCCACTTCGCGCACGGTGGCGCGCAGCAGCGGCGTGCGCGGCACGTCGCAGCTTCCGAAAGATCCCGAGCAAAACCTGATTTTCCGCGCGATGCGGTTCACGGCCGAGCGCGAAGGGCTTTCATTGCCTCGCGTGCGCATCGCCGTTCAAAACCAGATTCCCGTGGCGGGCGGCCTGGGCAGCAGCGCGGCGGCCGTCGTCGCCGGAATTGCGCTGGGATTCGCGGTTGCCGGGCGGCCGATCAATAAGGAAGCGGCGCTGCGTTATGCAACGGAGATGGAAGGGCACCCGGACAATGTCGCCGCCGCGCTGCTCGGCGGACTGGTGGTCACCTTCACGCGCGGCGATGGAAGCGTGGTTGCGATTCGCAAGCGCTGGCCGAAGGTGATCCGGCTGATCGTGGTGACGCCGAACCTGATGCTCGAGACCAAAAAGTCTCGCGCGGTTCTGGCGCAAAGTGTGCCGCGAGCCGATGCCGTATACAACCTGCAAAGGTCCGCGCTCTTCGTGGCCGCACTCGAGGATCGCCGCTACGAACTCCTGTGGGACGCCATGCAGGACCGCCTGCACCAGCAGGCCCGCCAGGCGTTGATTCCGGGCCTCGCCGAGGTGCTGGCGTTGCCGCGCATGCCCGGGTTGCTCGGCGTGGCGCTCAGCGGCGCAGGCCCGAGCGTGATCGCTCTCGCCACCGAACGCTTCGATCAAATTGGCAAGGCTATCGCGCACTGTTTCGACCGGCACAACCTCGCTCCGACGATTCGCAATCTCGAAGCCGCCCAGGAAGGAATTTCCTCCACGCAGAAATATATCTCGCAGAAGTGAGGTTAGCGCACCCGCGGGATGCTGCCGCCGATCCGTGCCTCGCTTTTTCGTCAGGCTCGGCGCTTCTTCCGCAGGGCAAAAGCCCAGAGTGAGCCGACACCCGCAGCCAGAAGAAGGAACGAGCCTGGCTCCGGGGTGTTAACCGGAGGCCCGCCACCCGGGGGACCCCCACCACCTGGCGGACCACCGCCGCCCGGAGGGCCGCCGGGCGATCCGTTTGTCGGCACGCCACCGACGATCGGGAAGTAAACCGGGGGGATGATCGAGCCCGTCGGGCCGCCGGGAGGAATCGTAGGCGGACCGGTAGTGGGAGCCACGTCGGGCAGATAGTTGCCCGCAAAGAGTTCCGGGGCCGGGGATCCGATATCGCGTGTCGGCTCCTGGGCGGCCGCTGGGGCATCGAGTGCCTGTGGAGCGGGCTGCGCTGCGGACGTGGGCTTGACCGCATGATCCGAAAGGCGGTTACCGCACCGGGTCCGCGCCAGGTGGGTTCCGTCCGTGATCAATTCCTCGCCCCTGTGCAGCCGGAGTTGCCGGTTCGTCCAAAAGATATGGTCGCCCATGCGATAGGAGACATACTCCATGCGGTCGCGATCGAGGCGAATGATGCGCACTTTGGCGAGGTCGAATCCGGCATAGTGGTTCGCCACCACCGGATCGTGCTGGATCGCGTTCCTCAGTTCCTGAGCGCTATAGGCGCCGCCCGGAATCACCGAATAGGGATACAAGGGCCGGAGAGCCAATCGCGCATCGGTCTCGGATGCGACGCTCTCGCGCACTCCAGCAGGCTGGGACAGGTGTGCCCAGTGGCTCGGGTGATGATGTTCTGTATTCCGTCCAATAAATGGTAGGGCCAGCAGTACCGGGACGCACGCGACCAGCAAAGCAATTCGGAAGTTACTGCTAAGAGGACTGCCCCTTAGGAACAACCATTCAACCATCGCCTCAAGCTTACGCATTAATTCTGATTTCCGCCCACGACGAGAGGAGGCCCCGGACAATAAAACCGAGCAATTGCCGTGCCAGTGGCGGACCCCATTTTTCTTTGTTCCCCAACGCTTTGCGAAAATGCACGCGCTCCCCATGGGAAACGCGATACTAGGCTGTGGAAATACTCTTCCAGCCCGCGATTTTTCCGCGCGATCCGTTTTGCCGGGCAGTTGACTTTGTGAAAGGCGCAGGCGAGCATCAGCGAGAGGAAATGGTTCTCACAACGACGCGACTGCCTTCCTACGCGGGCCACCCCGAGTTGAATCGGCCCGCACCCACCCAGTTCACCTGATTTGCGTGCTTCTCGCCTGACGCAGGCGCAGGCTCTCGGCAAGTTCCTTGTGCCATTTCCAGAACATCACGCCAAGCACCGTCACCGGCGCCAACACGCACAACACCGATCCCAAAATCACGACGAGCAGCAGGAAGAGGTTGAGCAGGGTACCCATCATGGGACTGCCTGACGAGAGAGAATTTGAACGCCCAATTCTGGCGCAGGCGTATCGCTCGCGTCAAGCACAAACGCGCAATCGCCCGGCCCCCGCGGGCCGCGCGGCTGAAACCTGTCTTCAGAAGGACGAAACCTCCCGGGGGAACCATCCATCTCACCTTAGTGAGCTTCGCCGGCGTTTTGCATCCTCCGTCGTGCGGACGGTGCCTCACTCTTTCGTTGTTTCTGCGATACCCGCTCACGCCGCAAAGAGCCTCGCAATAATGCGACGCCTCCAGGATTTTGCTCCGCGCGTGAGATAATACCGTGGGCGATCCGGGGGAGGGCGGCTGGTGCCAGCCGCCTGTTGCGGTCTCTCAGTGTGATTCAAGGAGCCGTGGATCGATGTGGATTGTTCGACTCGCCTTACGCCGTCCTTACACCTTCGTCGTTGCCTCGATCTTGATTTTGATCCTGGGCGTGGTTTCGATCTCCCGCACGCCCGTCGATATTTTCCCCAATATCGATATTCCCGTGATCAGCGTCCTGTGGACGTACACGGGCCTTTCGCCGGAGGAAATGTCCGACCGGATCGTCTACAACTACGAGCGCTCGCTGACGACGACGGTCAACAACATCGAGCACATCGAGTCGCAATCGCTCTACGGCCGCGCCGTCGTGAAGATTTTCTTCCAGCCGGGCGTGAATATCGGCGACGCGATCGCGCAGGTGACGGCCATTTCCCAGTCCTCGGTCCATTCGATGCCGCCCGGCACGCAGCCTCCCTTCATCATCCAGTACAACGCTTCGACGGTTCCCGTTTTGCAGCTCGGCATTTCGGGCCAGGGACTTTCCGAGCAGGAGCTGGGCGACCTTTCTCAGAACTTCCTCCGCGTCGGCCTGATCACGATCCCCGGCGTCGCGGTGCCTTACCCGTACGGCGGAAAGCAGCGCCAAGTGCAGGTGGACCTCAATACGCAGGCGATGCAGGCGAAGGGGCTTTCGCCCGTCGACGTCGAAAACGCGATTGCTGACCAAAACCTCATTCTCCCCGCCGGCACCGCCAAGATTGGTTCCTACGAATATCAGGTGGACATGAACGGGGCGCCCCAGACGATCGAGGAACTGAACGATCTGCCGGTGAAGCAGGTGGGAAACACGACCATCTACATCCACGACGTGGCCAACGTTCGCGACGGCTTTCCGCCGCAAACCAACATCGTGCGCGTGGATGGAAAGCGGGCCGCCTTGCTCTCGATTCTCAAGGGCGGCGACGTCTCGACGCTCGACATCATTTCGGACGTGAAAAAGCTGCTCCCAACCATCGAGGCAGGCCTGCCGCCCACCTTCCGGGCCCAGCCGCTTTCGGATCAATCCATTTTCGTATTGGCGGCGATCCATGGCGTGGTGCGCGAAGGCGTGATCGCCGGATGCCTCACGGCGTTCATGATCCTCGTGTTTCTCGGAAGCTGGCGCAGCACGCTGATCATCGCCGTCTCGATTCCGCTCTCGGTGCTCACTTCGCTGATCGTGTTGAGCGCGCTCGGCCAGACGATCAACATCATGACGCTCGGGGGGCTGGCCCTGGCGGTGGGCATTCTTGTGGACGACGCCACGGTGGAAGTCGAGAACATCAACCGCAATCTCGACCAGGGCAAGGAGATCATCCAGGCGATTTTGGATGGCGCGTCGCAGATCGCGGTGCCCGCGCTGGTATCCACGCTCTCGATCTGCATCGTTTTCGTGCCGATGTTCTTCCTCTCCGGAGTGGCCAAGTATCTCTTCGTGCCGCTGGCCGAGGCCGTCGTTTTCGCGATGCTGGCCTCCTATCTGTTGTCGCGCACGCTCGTGCCCACCATGGCGCGCTACCTGCTGCTCGAGAGGACGGAAGAAGAGCGCAAGGAACTTACCGAGAAGTCGCGGAATCCGTTCGTGCGGATGCAATCGCGATTCGAAATCGGATTCGAGCACTTTCGCGAGCGTTACCACAGGCTGCTGGCCGCCGCGATTCATCACCGGAAACTTTTCGCCGGATGCTTCTTGTCGGCTTGCATCCTTTCGTTCGCGCTGATCCCCCTGGTGGGAGAGGATTTTTTCCCGCACGTGGATAGCGGCGAATTCAGCTTCCACTTGCGCGCCCCCACCGGAACGCGCATCGAAGAGACGGCCGCTCTCTGCGATCGCGTGGAAAACGACATTCGTTCGCAGATTCCGCCGAGCGAGCTCGTCACCATCATCGACAATATCGGGCTTCCCTACAGCAGCATCAATCTTTCGTACAGCAACTCGGCGCCGATCGGGACAGGCGACGCCGACATCCTGGTCGAACTCGCGCCCAAGCACCATCCGACCGAGGAGTATGTGCGCACATTGCGCGTCAAGCTCAACCGGGATTTCCCCGGCGTGCAGCTCTACGACCTGCCCACGGACATGGTCAGCACGATTCTCAACTTCGGCTTGCCGGCGCCGATCGACGTGCAGATCGCGGGCCGGGACCTGCTTGCCGACCGCCGCTTCGCCGACCACCTCTTGAACGAATTGAAATTCGTGCCTGGAATCGTGGACCTGCGCATCCAGCAGCTCTTCAACGAGCCGCGATTGCACATCGAGGTGGATCGCACCAAAGCCAAAGAGGTTGGTTTCAACGCCGCGGACGTGGCGCAGAGCCTGCTGATTTCGCTCAGCGGAAGCTTTCAGACCGAGCCGGAATTCTGGCTCGATCCCCGCAATGGCGTGAGCTACAACATCTCCACGCAAACTCCCGAATATCGCAACGACTCGCTCCAGAAGCTCGAAAACATTCCGGTCACGGGCGCGGGCACCAATCAATCGGAGATTCTGGCGAGCCTGGCTTCCTTCAGCCGCGGTTCCGAAATGGCCGTCGTGTCGCATTACAACGTGGAGCCGGTGATCGATATTTTCGGCGCGGTCGACGGGCGCGATCTCGGAGGCGTGGCGCGGGATATCGAGCCGATCATCGACCGCAGCCGGAAGGAGCTGCCTCGGGGTTCGCAAATCAAAATCCTCGGCCAGATCAACACGATGAACGAATCGTTCATCGGCCTGTTGTCGGGCCTGGGATTCTCGATCGCCCTCGTTTACCTGCTGATCGTCGTCAATTTCCAATCGTGGCTCGATCCGTTCATTATCTTGATGGCCTTGCCGGCGGCGCTGGCCGGAATCGTGTGGTGCCTGTTCGTTACCGGAACCACGATCAGCGTTCCCGCGCTCACCGGTGCGATCATGTGCATCGGCGTGGCCACGGCCAATAGCATCCTCGTGATCAGCTTCTCGAAGGAAAAGTTGCAGGCCGGGAAGACGGCGGCCGAGGCCGCGCTCGAAGCCGGATTCACGCGCTTCCGTCCCGTGCTCATGACGGCGCTCGCCATGATTATCGGCATGCTGCCGATGTCGCTCGGCCTGGGCGAGGGCGGCGAGCAAAATGCGCCGCTGGGACGCGCCGTGATCGGCGGCCTGGTGTTCGCCACGGTGGCGACGCTGTTTTTCGTCCCCGTCGTATTCAGCCTGGTGCACGGCTGGCGCGAGGAAGAGTAGAGTCAACACGCGGGATTTCGAAATGAAACGGACGCAAGTCGATTGCCGTCTATTGAATATATAGAGATGAGACAAAGGGAAAATGGTTGATAGCCAGGAGGGTGGCGCACCCGGTCCGAACGCGCCGCCGCACGCAGCCGGACAAACAGGATCGAAACACGGTGCGTTGATCGCGGTCGTTGTGCTGCTGATTGTGGCGGCCGTGGTGATCGCGGGCGTGGTGCCTCGTCTGAAGGCCAGGGCCGCCCTGCGCACCACCACGTACGAAAATGCGATCCCGACCGTCAACGTGATTCACCCGAAGATGGGCGCGCCGCAAACCGAAATCGTGCTCCCGGGAAACATCCAGGCGTTCAACGACTCTCCGATCTACGCCCGCACGGATGGCTATCTGAAGAAGTGGTACGTGGATATCGGCGCCCACGTGAAGGCCGGCCAGTTGCTCGCGGAAATCGAGACGCCCGAAGTCGATCAGCAGCTCGATCAGGCCCGCGCCGACCTGAATACGGCGCAGGCCAATCTCCAGCTTTCCAAGATCACGGCCGAGCGGTATCAGGGGCTGGCGCAGAGCGATTCGGTGTCGAAGCAGGACGTCGACAACGCGACGAGCGATTACGCGGCCAAGAAAGCGATGGTCGCGTCCGCGCAATCCAACGTGAAGCGCCTCGAAGAATTGCAGTCGTTCGAGAAAATCTACGCGCCCTTCGATGGCGTGATCACCGCGCGCAACACCGATATCGGGCACTTGATCAATTCCGGCGCCGGCACGCCCGCCACCGAGCTCTTCCACATCGCCGCGGTGCAGGAATTGCGCGTCTACGTCAACGTGCCGCAGCAATATTCCGCTTCGGCCAAGCCGGGGCTGAAGGCCGACCTGACGCTGCAGGAATTTCCCGGCAAGCGCTTTCCGGGCACGCTGGTGCGCACGGCCGACGCGATCGATCCGGCGTCGCGCACGCTGCTGGTGGAAGTGGACGTGAACAATCGGACGGGCGAACTCTTGCCCGGCTCCTACACCGAGGTGCACCTCCAGGTGCCGTCCGGCGCGCCGTCCTACATCCTGCCGGTCAGCGCCTTGATCTTCCGTTCGGCTGGACTGCAGGTGGGCACCGTTCAAAATGGCGATAAAGCGGCGCTGGTGAATATCACGGTGAGCCGCGACATGGGCAACGAGGTCGAGGTCGTCTCGGGGTTGAACGCCGGCGACGCCGTGATCGTGAATCCGCCGGATTCGTTGATCTCGGGCGAGACGGTCCGCGTGGCTCAGGCGAACACCTCGGAAGAGGGGAATGCCGCGTCGGGTAATTCGGAGTAATTCGTAGTACTCTCTCGACTGCCGCAGCGTTAAATAGAATAGGATCGCGGAAAATAGGGGGATGAAACTTTGAGGAGGGAATCGATGAGACGTTTTTATCAAGGTTTGGCAATCGCGGTCGCGCTGAGCCTCGCGTTGCTCTTTGTGGTTGCGGGCGCGGAACGAGTCGTCCGTGCGCAGTTTGCCCCGCCACCATCGCACCCCGTGGACCCGAACGCGAAGCCCGGCACTCCGGGCGTGTTTCAGGATTACACCTCTGAAACGCCGGGCCACATGCATCACATCACCGTGAAGGATTTGCCGGACCCGTACGCCACGAAATCCTCGGCTGTTTTCTCGCGGCCGATTCCGCGCGGCGACTTGTGGCCCAAGGCGCCCGAGGGTTTCAAGGTCGAGCTCTGGGCGGAAAATCTGAAGGGCGAAGACGGCAAGGGCCTTGCGCCTCGCACGATCATCACGGCCCCGAATGGCGATTTCTTCGTCGCCGCGCAAAATCAGGGTGAGATTTTGGTCTTCCGCGCCGGTGCCGATGGAAAAATGGCTCAGATGTCGGTTTACGCCTCGAAGCTGAACCTTCCTTTTGGACTCAGATTTTATCCCGCGGGCCCGAACCCGAAATATCTTTACGTGGGCGATACGAATGCCGTCCTCCGCTTTCCTTACTCGAATGGCGACCTGAAGGCCACCGCCGATCCGGAAACCGTGGTGCCCAATCTTCCCGCCGGACTGAACCACTTCTCGCGAGGCGTCGCTTTCTCGCTCGACGGCAAGCGGATGTTTATCTCGGTCGGCTCGCATTCCAACGTTCCGCCCGCCACCGATCCCGATCCCGACCCGCTCGAATTCCATCGCGCCGATATTCTCGTTGCGGATCCCGATGGCTCGAATCTCCAGGTCTATGCCACCGGCATTCGCAATGGTTCCGGCCTCGCTGTGAACCCCACCACCGGAGAATTGTGGACTTCGGTGAACGAGCGCGATGAAATCGGCGACAACCTTCCGCCGGACTACATCACCCACGTGCAGGATGGCGGCTTCTACGGCTGGCCGTGGTATTACACGGGCGGCCATCAGGATCCGCGCTTTCCCGGCAAGCATCCCGAGCTCAAGGACAAAGTGATCGTGCCCGACATTCTCTTGGAACCGCACGACGCGTCGCTCAACATCACGTTCTACGAAGGCAAGATGTTCCCCAAAAAATACCGGGGACAGCTCTTCGGGGCCGAGCACGGTTCGTGGAATCGCTCCGTGCGCACCGGCTATGAAGTGATCATGGCTCCGATGAAGGACGGGCATGCAGTCGGCGACTACGAGGATTTCCTCACCGGGTTCGTCAACGATAAGGGCGAATGCTGGGGCCGCCCGGTGGGAGTGACTGTCGCGAGCGATGGCGCTTTGATGGTGACGGATGATGGCTCGAACTCGATCTGGCGAGTCAGCTATACCAAGAAATAGACAGCCAGTGCGCCATATCGTCCGACCGGATCGTTTGCATCGATGCATCCGCCGCGCGGCGGCCCTGCTCGCACTGGGGCTTCCGCTCGGCGGCTGCACGGTCGGACCCAAGTACGTTCGGCCTTCAACCGAAGTGCCGCCCGCCTACAAGGAACAGGCCAGCCCCGGCTTCACGACGGCGCAGCCCGCGGCCGCCCAGGCCAAAGGCAAATGGTGGGAGATTTACGCCGACCCGGAACTCGACTCGCTGGAAGATCAGGTTACGGTTTCCAATCAGAGCCTCAAGGCCGCGCAGGCGCAATTCGAGCAGGCCCGCGCCGCGGTGCAGGTGGCTCGCGCCGAATATTACCCCACGGTATCGGGCTCCGGCGCGGCCACGCGAACCCGCCAATCGCAGAACAAAGCTCTCTTCAGCGCCACGTCGCCCGTGAACTACAATGATTTTCAATTGCCCATCGACGCCTCGTGGGAACCGGACGTCTGGGGACGCGTGCAGCGCACCGTGGAAGCGGCGCGGTCCGAGGCTCAGGCGAGCGCTGCGGACCTTGCCGGCGTCGATCTGAGCCTTCACGCCGAACTGGCCCTCGATTATTTCGAATTGCGCGGGCTCGATACGCAGAAGCAGCTCCTGGATTCGACCGTCGTGGCGTACCAGAAAGCGCTCGATCTCACGGAGAGCCGCTATAAAGGCGGGATCGCTTCCGCGGTCGACGTGGCCCAGGCGCAAACGCAGCTCGAGACCACGCGCGCCCAGGATGAGGATACGGACGTTCAGCGCACCGCCTTCGAACACGCCATCGCCGTATTGATCGGCAAGCCGCCCGCCGAATTCAGCCGGATGCCGACGCCGCTCACGGCTCCTCCACCGCCCATTCCCGCAAGCGTGCCCTCGGAGCTGCTCGAGCGGCGGCCCGACATTGCCGCGGCCGAAAGGCGCGTGCAGGAGGCGAACGCGGGCATCGGCATCGCCCGCTCGGCGTACTATCCGCAATTCCTGCTCACCGGCGAGGGTGGATTCGAGAGTTCGCGGCTCGGAACGCTCCTTCAGGGGCCGGCGGGATTCTGGGCCCTGGCCGGATCAGCCGCCGAACTGATTTTCGACGGCGGCGAACGCCGCGGCATGACGGAGGAGGCGCGCGCGGCCTACGACGAGTCCGTGGACAACTACCGCCAAACCACATTGAGCGCGTTTGAAGACGTCGAGGACAATCTCTCGGCGCTGCGCGTGCTGCAGGACGAGGCCAAAACGCAGGCCGCCGCCGTGGCCGCCGCCCAGCACTCGCTCGATCTCTCCATCAGCCGCTACAAAGGCGGCGTCACGAGCTACCTCGAAGTCACCACCGCGCAGAGCGCCGCGCTTTCCGACGAGGTGACCGCCGTCAGCATCCTGACGCGCCGCATGGCGGCAAGCGTGCTCCTCGTCAAGGCCGTCGGCGGCGGCTGGAATGTTTCGCAGATTCCCTCGATGTAATTATCGGGCCTTCGTACCCAAGCGAGTGCGATTTCGCTATAATTCGCGTGACCGAAGTCGGAGAGCCGGTTGATCCGGGCAGCCGGTCGTGTTTCACGCAACCGAATTGCCCAAAGCAGACCGGTGTCGCAAGCGCCACAGCCGCAAGCTGTCGCGGTGGCGGATCTTCTGCAACTTGTGACAGAGTGATCTAGGGAGACCGACTATGCCACGGGCACACTTAGACAGGACAAAGGGCGACGTCCGGGAATTCCCTCGTTACAGCATTCCCGAAGCTGCATTCTATCTCCGCATCCCTGCGAATACGCTTCGCGCTTGGACACTCGGTCAGGATTATGTGACGCGAACCGGGCAACACCGCACGTTCAAGCCTTTGATTGAACTCGCTGATAGAAAAAGCAAGCTGCTCTCCTTCTACAACTTAGTGGAAGCGCACATTCTTCGATTCACGACCGAGCAACGTGGAGTGCCCTTCAAGAATGTTCGGAAGGCACTTGACTACATTCAGGACAAGATTCCCGGGGAACATCCCCTTCTAACTCACAATTTTGAGACGTCCGGGAAAGATCTGTTCGTCCAACACCTGGAAGAAACTATCAACGCCACGGCCTTTGGCCAACGAACGATGCGCCGGCTACTGGAGCAACACCTATCCCGCATTCCACGTGACGGATGTGGAGCACCGGTTAGGGTATTTCCGATCCATTCGAGACGTCTGGCCATCGATCCCTTGTTTTCATCTGGTAAGCCGATCCTCAAGGATAAAGGAATCATGGCGTCGATCTTGTGGGGCCGCAAGAAGTCCGGGGAAACCGAAGCGGAGATCGCACGCGATTACGGACTGACAGAGATTGAAGTCAAAGAAGCGGTTGAAGATTACGAGTGGAAGGCAGCAGCCTGAAGAACCGCCAATCTTCTTTCTCGACAGAACGTTTGGGAGAAACGAAGTTGCGGCAATGTTGCGGGCCGCGGGATTTCTCGTGGTCACGCTCTATGATGAATATGGAGAGGCGGAATCGAAGATTGCCGACCCCGTCCTGATCTACGACTGCGGCTTGAAGGGTCGTGTTCTTCTCACAGGCGACCAAGATCTCGTGTTTACGTGGGCGAAGGAAATTGCCGAAGCTCGGATCGCCGTGTTTGTGACAACAAACAACAATGAAGGGCCGAAGCAATGGGGCCCCAGAATCATTGCAGCGCAAAGGGATATGGCCCGCGAGTTGAGGCGACGGGTGAGGCCGTTCACCGGCCGGATTTCCGTCGATGGTCGGATAACCCAAGTCAGGCTCTACGAGGGGGCAACCTGGAAAACAGTCACGATCGGCAAGAAAAACCTGCCTCACGTTAGCAAATATAAAACGAGACCTGAATCTCCTTAGTCCGGTTCCTGCGTCACGATGTGGACATCCACGGCGGGAGCGTCGCGCAGGAAGCGGCTGATCGCGTTCATGTAGAGAATCTTGTGGATGCCTTCCACGGCGGACCTGCCGAAAATCATCTGCGTGATGTGCTTTTCCTTCACGAAGCGAGCCGCCGCATCCGAGACGTTGTCGCCCTTCAGCCGCACCGTTTTCGCGCCCAGGCTTTCGGCAAACTGCAAATTGGCGGTCAGCGCCGTTTCATCGCGCGCGTTCCCGTTCTTGCCCGTATCCACGTGCACGGCGTAAAGCTCGGCGTCCATCCGGCGCGCCATCCGCGCGGCGCGCGCGAGAAGATACTGCGCCCTCGGATTCGAGCTGATGCATACGGCGATGCGCTCGCGAACCGCCCACGTCCCCTGGATGTCTTTTTCCTCCATGTAGGACGAAAGGCTGCGATCCACTTGCTCGGCCACTTGCCGCAGCGCGAGTTCGCGCAGCGCGATCAGGTTTCCGCGGCGGAAAAAATTCTTCAGCGCCTGTTCCACTTTTTGGGTGTTGTACACGTCGCCGCGCTTCATGCGGTTTTGCAGCGCCTCGGGCGTCAGGTCGACCATTACGGTTTCGTCGGAAAGCTGCAGCACCCAATCCGGCACCGTTTCGCGCACCACCACGCCCGTGATCGCGTTCACCGTCGGCGCGATGCTCTCGATGTGCTGGATGTTCACCGTCGATAGCACGTCGATCCGGGCGTCCAGGATCTCGAGCACATCTTCATAGCGTTTGCGGTGTTTGCTGCCGGGAATGTTCGTGTGTGCCAGCTCGTCCACCAGCACCACCGCGGGCTTCCGCGCCAGGATCGCGTCGACGTCCATTTCCTCGAAAAGCGTTCCCTTGTAATCGATCTTCTGGCGCGGGACCACTTCCAATTGCGGCACGAGCTCGGCGATGCCTTTTCGCCCGTGAGTTTCCACCACGCCGATCACCACGTCTTCGCCGCGGCTGTGCCGCCGGATCGCCTCGCTCAACATGCTGTACGTCTTGCCCACGCCCGGCGCGTAGCCGAGAAAAAGCTTCAGCGAGCCTTTTGCTTTCTCGGGCGGCCGCGTGATTGCCAGCCATTCTTCAGGGGTTTTAGGCACAGCCGTTTCTCTTCAATGGAGCGCTCGGAAACCTATGGGCCGATAGCGTAGAATGGCGCGGTGCGCCCATCCATCCTCAACCACATCCTGCGATTCGGAGCCGCTTTCGCGATTGTAATCGCAATCACGCTTTTTTACCGCAAACTGCTGCACGTCAACGACACGACGATAGCGCTCACGTTTCTACTCTCCATTCTAGCCGTTTCCACGGTTTGGGGCATGGCCGTTTCGGTGGCCATGTCGGTTGCCGCCATGCTGGCGTTCAACTTTTTCTTCTTGCCGCCGGTGGGCAAGCTCGCGGTGGCCGACGCGCAGAATTGGGTGGCGCTGATCGCTTTCCTGGTGGTGGCCGTTCTCGCCAGCCGCCTCTCGACGAGCGCCCGGCAGCAGGCTGCCGACGCATCCGCGCGCGAGCGCGATATCGAGAGGCTCTACCGGTTCAGCCAGGGGCTGCTCGAATCGGGCAACGTGATGGAATTGCTCAATCGCATTCCGGCCCAGATCGTGAACGTTTTCGAGGTGGGAGCGGCGGCGCTTTTTCTCGCGGATAAGCAGAAGGTCTACCGCTCCGGCCCGGTCACTCCGCAGCTCGATACCGAGAATCTAAAGGCGATTATGGTTCGCGCCGAGCCCGTGTTTGACCTGCCCAATGGCCTATGTTTCCTCCCCGTGCGTCTGGGCGTGCGCACGATCGGCACTCTCGGAACTTCCGGCTCGATTCTTCCGCGCCAAACGCTCGAGGCCATCGGAACGCTGATCGCGATCGCGATGGAGCATGCCCGCGCCGTCGAGCAGCTCGGCCAGACGGAAGCGGCGCGCCAGGGCGAGCAGCTTCGAACGGCCCTTCTCGACGCCGTCACGCACGCGCTCCGCACTCCGCTCACGTCGATCAAAGCTTCCGTCACAAATCTGCTTTCCAACCCGAGCCTGCTCGACGGCCAGAAACACGAACTCCTGACCATCATCAATGAAGAGGCCGACCGGCTGAATCGCCTCGTCGGCGAGGCGGGGGAAATGGCCAAGCTCGACGCCGGCGAGGTGGAGCTGCGCCTCGAGGCGCATCCCATCGAGGATGTGATTTCCGCGTCGCTCGCGCATTGCCATGGTTCCCTCGGCAGTCGCGTCGTCAATATCCACGTAGCGCCTAATCTGCCGATGGTGCGCGTGGATGTGGCGCGCGCGCGCGAAGCTCTCGTCCAGCTGATTGAGAATGCCAATCAATACTCGCCGCACGACCGGCCCATCACCATCACTGCCGAGCTGAGCGGCGATTTCGTGGTCACCAGCGTGGCCGACCGCGGCAGCGGGATCGACGATCCGGAGCAGGCGCTCATCTTCGAAAAATTCTATCGCGGCAAGGACCAGCGCTACAGCGTCGAGGGCACGGGAATGGGTTTGCCGATCGCGAAGGCGATTGTCGAAGCGCACGGCGGCGCGATGAGCCTCACGAGCCAGCACGATCGAGGCTCAGTCTTCTCGTTCACACTGCCGGTGGAGCGTGCGCGGGCCACGCACCCATGACGTCCGCCAAAGTGCTTATCGTCGATGATGAACCGCAGATCCGGCGCGTGTTGCGCACCACGCTTGCTTCGCAGGGCTACACGGTCGTCGAGGCGCGCAGCGGCGATGAAGCCCTCGAGGAAATCCGGCACGAGCGCCCCGATCTGATTCTTCTCGACGTCAACATGCCCGGACGCTCGGGCCTCGAAACCTGCAGCGAGATTCGCGCGACGAGCGACGTCCCGATCATCATGCTCACCGTCCGCAATACCGAGCGCGACAAAGTGCAGGCGCTCGACGCGGGCGCCGACGATTACGTCGTAAAGCCTTTCGGCGTCGAGGAACTCATGGCACGCATCCGGGCCGCGCTTCGCCGCGTCACTCCTGCCGAGTCCATTCCGCCGTTCCTTTCGCCCGAGCTGAAAATCGACTTCGAGAAGCGCACCGTCCTGGTCAAGGGACAGCCGGTGCGGCTCACGCCGAAGGAATTCGAACTGCTCCGCCAGCTCGTGGCCAATCAGGGCAAAGCCATCGCCCATCGCCGCCTGCTGCAGGCGGTGTGGGGCCCGGATTACGGCGAAGAAACGGAATATCTGCGCGTCTTCATCAACCAGCTTCGCAAGAAAATCGAGCCCGACCCCGGCAATCCGCGATACATCATCACCGAGCCCTGGATCGGCTACCGTTTCGAACGCCCGCATTCCGGCAAAGGCGCCGACAAGAGCGACTAGACGTCTCCGGCGCTGCGGGCTTTAGCGCCTGAAGTTGCCGGCGTCGAGTCGCCGTCTCCGCGCATCAATTACGTAGCGCCCGTTTCGGCGATACGCGGGTGTGAATGCGGGCAAGCAGTGCGGGGGACGAATGGCGGGCCGGCATCGTGTCGTGATCATCGGCGGAGGATTCGGCGGCCTCAGCGCCGTGATCCGCTTGAGGAACGCGCCCGTCGATGTGACGTTGATCGACCGCTGCAATTACCACCTTTTCCAGCCTCTGCTCTATCAGGTCGCCACCGGCACTCTTTCTCCGGCCAATATTGCATCGCCGTTGCGGAATATCCTGAAAAAACAGAGGAACGTGCGAGTTCTTCTGGGCGAAGCCGTCGGGCTCGACGCGGCAAATCGCCGCGTGATTTTGAGCGATGGCGCCGTCGACTACGATACGTTGCTGATCGCGACCGGCGCGAGCCATCAATACTTCGGCCACGATGAATGGGAGGAATTCGCGCCCGGCCTGAAGACGATCGAAGACGCCACCGACATGCGCCGCCGCATTCTTCTCGCCTTTGAAGCGGCCGAACGCGAAACCGATCCGGAAAAGCTCCGAGCCTGGCTGACATTTGTGATCGTCGGCGCGGGACCCACGGGCGTTGAGCTGGCGGGCGCGCTCGGCGAAATCGCCAACGACACTCTTCGCCGCGATTTCCGCAATATCGACCCGACCACCACGCGCATCATCCTCGTCGAAGGCGCCGACCGCGCCTTGCCCTCGTATCCGGCGAAATTATCGGACGCGGCCCAGGCGGCGCTCGAGCGGCTCGGCGTCTCCGTGCGCACAGGCACTTTCGTCACCGGCATTCGCAAGCATTCCGTCACCGTCCGCATGGCCGATCGCTCCGAAGATATATCGACGCGCACCATTCTCTGGGCGGCAGGCGTCCTGGCGTCTCCGCTCGGCCGCGTTCTCCACGAGCAAGTCGGCGCTCCTCTCGATAAAGCCGGGCGCGTGATCGTCGAGCCGGACCTGACCGTCCCAGGTCATCCGGAAATTCTCGTGATTGGCGATCTCGCGAATTTCAGCCATCAGACCGGAAAGCCCTTGCCGGGAGTCGCCCAGCCGGCGATCCAGCAAGGCCGCTACGCGGGCCGCGCGATTGCAGCGCGCCTGCGCGGCGAAAAGATCCCGCCCTTTCACTATGCCGACAGGGGAAATCTCGCCACGATCGGCCGCGGCGCGGCGGTGGCCGATCTCAACTGGCTGCAGCTTTCCGGCTTGCCGGCCTGGGTGATCTGGATTCTCATTCACCTCGCCAACATCATCGAATTCCAGAATCGCCTCCTCGTTCTGGTGCAGTGGGCCTGGCTTTACATCTCATACGATCGTTCCGCTCGACTTATCACCGGGAAAAATCCGTTGCCTCTCGATCTGTGATCCGAATCGATTACAATTGGTACAACCTGGCCCTGGACGGCAATCGATGAAACGTTACGAGAAGATTCTTTTCGCGGCTCTAGCCGTGCTCGCCATCGCGGCCCTGGTCGCGGTGATCGCCACGCGCGACTGGGCCAATTATCGCCAGCATCTCCGCGCGCTGCGGCAGGCGTCGAAGCTTTCTTCGAACGCCGTCGACATGCGGCCGCTCGATACCGCGCAGCAGGTGGCGGCCCTCGCCGTCATGCATACCGAACAGGACTACGCCCAGCAGGCCCTGCGCCTTGCGGACCACTCCGTCGATCTCGCTTTTGCGGCTGCGATTCACGACGCTACCGACAATCCTCCACCGCTCACGCCGCAGTTGCGCAAAATGGCCGATCGCGTCAATGCCGCGCAGGCCGCGGTCGCCGCAGACCAGAACCGCATCGCGCAATTCACTGCGGTGCTCAAGAACGCCCGCGGAAAGAGCAAGGACGATCTCCAGTCCCTCATCGGCATCGCGCAGGCGCAGCTCGCTCTCGATCAGGACGATCTCGACGACGCGCAACAGGATCTCGTTCGCTCCGGAGGCGACCGCCAGGCCACCATCCAGCAGCTGCTCGATCAGCACAAAGCATCCGAATCGCAGACGACGGCCATCCTCCCGACCCAGCCCGGCGGCACTCCTTCGATCGAGCTGACCCAGGCGAAAAACTTCGCGGCGGAATATCGCGCCTGGGCGTCGTTGCGCGCGAAAGAGCAATTGCTCGATCAGGCGCGAACCGACGCGCTCAATCGCGCGGCCCTGCTTTCGGAAACCCACCAGGCGCTCGAGGCGCGCCAGCAGATTCCTGCGGCCGCCGATGCCGCGTCCGCGCCCGCCGGCGAAAACCCGGCGCTCTCGATCCTTCGCCGCCAGACCGAAAACAAAGCCAATCTCGCCGATTTCAGCCGGCGCATCATCACCGAGCAGCAATTGGCGGGCGTATACGCCGAATGGCTCCAATTCGTCGACGTGCGCGAGAAAGCCTTCCTTCACGGAATGTTTTTGGATGTGCTGTGGATCGTCTTGATCGCGCTCGTGGTGCTGGTTGCCAATTACTGGGTGCATCGATTCTTCGCGCACGTGAAAGCAGAGCGCCGGGCGCTTCTTTCCGCGCGCGCCCTCACTCTCTTCATCGTGCAGGCCGTGGGACTCGTCTGCATCCTGCTCGTCATCCTCGGGATGCCGGGCAATTTCGCGACGGTTCTCGCGCTGATCGGCGCCGGCCTCACGGTGGCGATGAAAGACTTCATCGTGGGATTTTTCGGATGGTTCATATTGATGGGCAAAGACGGCATCCGTCCCGGCGATTGGGTCGAAATCAATGGCGTGGGCGGCGAGGTGCTGAAGGTCGGTTTCCTGCACACGGTCATCCTCGAGACGGGCAACTGGACCGACGCCGGCCATCCGACGGGACGCAAAGTCTCGTTCGTGAATAGTTTCGCGATCGAAGGCCACTACTTCAATTTTTCCACCTCGGGACAATGGCTCTGGGATGAGATCGAGGTGCAGATTCCCGATAGCGCGGAACCCTATGCAATGGCCGAAGCCATTCAAAAAATCGCCGCCGCGGAAACCGGACACAACGTGCAGCTTGCCGCGGACGAATGGAATCGGGTCGCGCCAGCCTCCGGGAAGAAGACGTTTTCAGCGGAGCCGTCGCTCAGCGTGCGTCCCGCGGGCAGCGGAGTGAGCGTCCTGCTGCGCTATATCACCCGAGCCAACGAGCGCAACGAAACGCGCGCCAAGCTCTATCACGCGATCGTGGACCTTTTGCACGGAAAGAAGATCCCCGAATCGGCCATTGCCACGCCGAATCCGAAACCCGCCCCCGGTGTCGCCTGAAGACCTTCAGTTTTAGAAGAGCGCGAAGATGTGGAAGCTCATGAAGCCCAGCAGGATTCCAATCGCCGAGCCCGCCAGCACATCGCTCAGAAAATGCATTCCGAGGATGATGCGCGAAGAAGCGATCAGCAGCGCCACCACCAGCAGATAAGCCTGCAAGTATGGGTAGAAAAGCCCGATGGCAATCGCGATCGCGAAAGCTGTGATCGAGTGGCCCGAAGGAAACGAGTATTTGTCCGGCGGCAAAATGGCAGCCCAGCAGTGAGGCTCGATCTCGCAGGGTCTCTTTCGCCGGCTGGTGCGCTTGAGCGACCGGAACAGCAGAATCCCCGCGGCCGCCGCGCAAAGTCCCGCGCCGATCGCCTGGAAGCGGTGCTCGCCTCCAAAAATCAGCAGGATGATCCCGAGCGAATACCATAGCCAGCCGTCGCCGCTGCGCGTGGCGACGATCATGAGCACGCGAAACCACCGCGGCGCCGGCCAGCGATGCACCTTGCGCATCAGGCGGTGATCGTTCGATTGAATCTGGTTCCAGACTGCTTTTCCTACCGTCATACGAGTTCCTCCACCGCAGGTTGCGGCACGGAGACCCATCGAGGACGCTTGCTGCGTTCCGGTTGACCGAAAATCTCGGCCGCCCACCGGCGGCTGAATACGCGTTCGTCGTGATAATTCAGAAAGGTGGCGGCGGGCACCAGCAGCCCGAGCGGCATCAGCAGCGTGGTCCACGATTCCTCGCGCATCATTTCAAAGGCAATCGAAAAGACGTCGCGCGTCAGCTTCGTGAAGCTGCCGGATTCGCCTTCCACGCGTCCCGCGCCCGCTCGCAGGCCCGCGAAAAATTCGTCTTTATCGCGCGCGCCGGGAACCACGGTGTAGGTCGTTCCCACCGATGCCAGCGCGTGCGCGTCGCTCCCGCCCAGCGCGATCTTGTCCCATTGCCGTGCGAGCGCGGCAGCGTGCTCGTTCGCTCTTTCGAGCATGTGCCCGTTGCGCGCCTCGATCGCCGGAAAATACGCCTCGAACCACGCGAAATCTTCGCGCTCGCGCGGTCCCGTGAGGCTCGAGAACACGTGATTGATGCTGAAGAAGAGGCGCCGCTCCGTGAGATACATCAGCAGCGAAACCAGATCGTTGCGGCGCTGCTGGAGCTGCGCGTGCTGGCGCTCATGGAAGTCGTAAACACCGATATGGACTTCCGTACCGCTGGGCATCCGGCACGTCAGCTCCTCACTGAGGAAAAAATTCGCTTTCTTCCTCAATCCCTCCGATCCTTCGATCGAATCATGGTCCGTCAGTGTGAAAAGGTTCATTCCGCGTTGTTCCAAAACGGAATAGACCTCTTGCGGATTGCTGTAGCTCTCGCGACAAAACCGGTTTACGAACGGCGTCGTCGCCTGTCCGGAGAAGTACGAGTGGACGTGCATATCGCATCTCATCAACGACAAGCCTAGAAGATCAAGATTACGGGCATGTGACTTTGCGCTAAACTTTTGAAAACACGACCTTTAACTATTTCGACACAATACTTTAGCTTTTAACATGGCTGTAGCAATGCATGGTCGAGGGCGTGCCAGAATCCGTCACTCATGGGAGCGCTCTGAGTGAAGCGGCTTGAGTTTGGCTTCTTCGATGCCGGCGGCGGGCATAGGGCGGCCGCGACGGCGCTCAAGATGGCAATCGAAGGTCAGCAGCGTCCCTGGGAAGTCGAACTGGCCAACCTGCAGGAAATTCTCGACCCCCTCGATATTCTGAAGAGGCTCACCCGGATCCGGATTCAGGATCTATACAACACGATGTTGCGCAATGGCTGGACGCTTGGAAGCCCGCAACTCCTTAAAGTTCTGCAGCTTGTAGTCAAGATCAATCACCGCGGCGGCGTGCGGCTCCTTGAGGAATACTGGCGCCAGACGCAGCCGGAGATGCTGGTTTCCTTCGTTCCGCATTTTAATCGCATCATGTGCGAAAGCTTCGGCCATGTATTTCCGGGGCGGCCGTTCGTCACAATCCTCACCGATCTTGCTGATTACCCGCCACATTTCTGGATCGAGAAGGGTCAGGCGCAGTATTTCATCTGCGGCTCGGAGAAGGCCGTCGCCCAGGCACGTTCGATGGGTCATCCGGAGAACCGTATTTTCCGCGCCTCAGGGATGATCCTTCATCCGCGTTTTTACGAGCCGCAGGCCGAGGATCGCGCAGCCGGCCGGCAAAAGCTGGGTTTGCGGACTGATTTGCCCACCGGGCTTGTGCTCTTTGGCGGCTATGGCTCGCATGAAATAAGAGAGATTGCGGAACGCCTGGATCGCTCTGCGCTGGATCTGCAGCTGATTCTGATCTGCGGCAAAAACGCGAGGCTCGCCGAAGAGCTGCGCGCCAGAAAGTGGCGAATCCCGGTTCTCGTCGAAGGATTTACAACGAAAGTGAACGAATACATGCATCTCGCCGATTTCTTCGTCGGCAAGCCCGGCCCGGGCAGCGTCAGCGAAGCGCTTGCCATGCACCTGCCCGTGATCGTTGCTTGCAACTCCTGGACGCTGCCGCAGGAGCGCTACAATGCCGACTACATCACCGAGAAACAAGTAGGCGTTGTGCTGCGAACCTTTCGCGATATCGAGCGCGCGGCCGGACAATTGATCGAGCCATCGGCCCTGGCCCGCTACCGCGCGAATACCATCGCCCTCGACAATCGGGCCGTCTTCGAGATTCCCTCGATGCTGGAGAAGATTTTCGAGGAATCGAGCGGAGAGGCGCCATCCGCGAATGGCGCGCTATTGGCGGGCAGAACGGCCTGATTTCCCTGGTTTTTCCGCTTTTCGGGGGCTATAGGCGGCTTGCGACCAAATGGCGCCATCTGCGTCTAATCGTCCAAGCGGACAATTTCTGGGGCTCGACTCAAGCGTCTTGGTGTGGGTAAAGTAGGCGGTGTTCGAGCCCACTCACTTATAAGGAGTTCCGGCAATGGCTAAGGCGACTTTCGCGGCAGGCTGCTTTTGGGGCGTCGAAGACGCGTTTCGGCAGGTCAAAGGCGTCACTTCCACGACGGTAGGTTACACGGGCGGCACGACGCTGAATCCGACCTACAAAGAGGTTTGCACGGATCGCACCGGCCACGCCGAGGCGGTCGAAGTGGAATTCGATCCGAATCAGGTTTCCTATCGCGAGCTCTTGGCACTCTTCTTCCAGAGTCACGATCCCACGACGCTCAATCGCCAGGGTCCCGACTTCGGATCGCAATACCGTTCGGCGATTTTTTTCCACGATGCCGGGCAGGAAAAAGAGGCGCGCGAAGCGAAGGCCGCGCTCGAAAAGGCCGGCATCTTCAAGCGCCCGATCGTGACGCAGATCGTGCCGGCGCCGGAATTTTATCGCGCGGAGGATTACCATCAGCAATATTTCGAAAAGCAGGGAATCCGCTCGTGCCATCTGCCGCAATAGCGCGTGAAGCCAGGGCGAACGCAAGATATGCCGCCCGTTGCATTTAGGGCAACTGATTGACGCCGTTCGACCCGGGCATGTATTATTGAAAGGTTTTGGAGGAAACGGGCGGCACGCGCAAAGCATCATATAGTTGTAGTTACACTTACGGGGCGCGGGCGAGTTGGGCGCTGGCATCGAAATTCGGAAGCGGGTTTACGGAATCGTCTCATTCATCCGTCTTTACATAATTGATTTCGAAATGCGCCGGTGTGTCTATCCCGGCCGCTTTGCCATGGAATCCGCGCATCTGCGCGGCTGGACATTCGAGGGGGAAGCGTGAGTCTGGCTCTTGAGGAAAAATACGATCAGGTACGGCAGCTCATCGCCATGGGCAAGGAACGCGGTTACCTGCTCTACGATGAGGTGAACGATATCCTGCCCCCCGAGGTCCACTCCTCGGAGGAAATCGACGACCTGCTCTCGACCTTCGAGCGCTACGGCATCGACGTGTACGAAGACCTGTCGAGCGCGAAGGCTGCACTCGCGGCCGCGGATTCATCCGACACCGCCGAGGCTCCCGCGAAGGAAGAAGCCGCGGAATCTGACGGCGATCTCGATCTTACCCCCGGCACGCTCGAGAAAACCAACGACCCGGTTCGCATGTATCTCCGCGAAATGGGCACCGTTCCGCTGCTCACCCGCGAGGGCGAAGTCGCCATCGCCAAGCGCATCGAGCGCGGCCAGCTGCTCGTCCTGAAAACGATTTCGCGCGCTCCGCTGATCCTCAAGGAAATGCTCCAGGTCGGCGAAGACCTGCGCAATGGTTCGCGCTCCATCAAGGAAATCGTCCAGTTCGACGACGAAGAGCTCACCGAAGAGAAGATCGAAGCGAAGACCAAGGAAACGCTCAAGCAGATCGACAAGATCGCGAAGCTCTACATACTCGCGATGAAGGAAGCGGCGAAGCTCGAGAAAATCCCGAAATCGAAGAAGCGCCCCTATCTCCACGCCCGCTACACGCTCGGGCGCACTCGCGTCGAGATGTCGAATCTCATTCGCGAGCTCGATTTCAATCCGCTCGAAAAGAAGCGCCTGATCGACAAGATCCACCAGACGGTCGAGCGCGTCCATTTCCTCGAACGCGAAATCGCCAAGCTCGAGCGCCGCGTCGACGCCTCGAAGGCGGACGTCCAGGCCGAGGCGCGCAAGGATCTGAAAGCGCGCCGCCAGGAACTCAGCGAAATCGAAATCGCCGCCGAAGTCAGCCCCACCGAACTCAAGCGCGCCCTTCAGGTGATTCTTCGGGGCGAGGCCGAAGCCGAAAAAGCCAAGAAAGAGCTGATCGAAGCCAACCTCCGCCTCGTCGTCTCGATCGCGAAGAAATACACCAACCGCGGCTTGCAGTTCCTGGACCTGATTCAGGAAGGCAACATCGGCCTGATGAAGGCGGTCGATAAATTCGAATGGCGCCGCGGCTACAAATTCTCCACCTACGCAACCTGGTGGATTCGCCAGGCAATCACGCGCGCCATCGCCGATCAGGCCCGCACCATCCGCATCCCGGTGCACATGATCGAGACGATCAACAAGCTCGTCCGCACCCAGCGCCAGCTCGTACAAGAGCTTGGCCGCGAGCCTACCTCGGAAGAAATCGCGAAGCGGATGGACATCCCCGTCGCGAAGGTCCGCAAGATTCTGAAGATCGCGCAGGAGCCGATCTCGCTCGAGACTCCCATCGGCGAAGAAGAAGATTCGCATCTAGGCGATTTCATCGAGGACAAGGCCGTCGTCTCGCCGTCCGACGCGGTGATCAATCTCAGCCTGAAGGAACAAACCTCCTCCGTGCTGAAAACGCTCACGCCGCGCGAGGAAAAAGTCATCAAGATGCGCTTCGGGCTCGACGACGGCAGCGAGCACACGCTCGAGGAAGTCGGCCAGTCCTTCGCCGTCACCCGCGAACGCATCCGCCAGATCGAAGCCAAGGCCCTGCGCAAGCTCCGCCACCCGTCGCGCTCGCGCAAGCTCCGCGCCTTCCTCGAAGGCTCCGCCAACGATTACTAAGTGCTCTCGCGTCTAACGCGCGTATGTAGCTGACCCCGGTTTCCCGGGTGAGGTCTTGTGACGGGCGCGCGTACCTCCTGCAATTGTGGCGTAGGGGCGGGTTTCAAACCAACCTCCCCCGCGCATTTCTAAGCTTCGAGGGTCTCCTGCAGCCGATTCAGCGCTTCGAACCAATACGATTTCATCTTCTCGCATTCCTTCGAATTCGCGAGCTTCTCGTGATCCACGGCCACGCGCGTCTTTCCGCCCGGCGTCGTGTAGAATCCGACGCTCAGCCGCGTGCCCTCGTCCCATTTCGCGCGGACGTATTTGCCCGGCGTCGCCGTCGTGATTTCCATCGGCGCGTCCGGCAGCCACCGCCGGCGCATTTTGTCGTTGGTCCAGCCTTCAAACGCCTTCGCCAGCGGCGCCGCGATCGTCCGGCTCGCCGAAGCGCTGAACGCGCCGTCGCATTTCTGGAATTTCTGCCGCAGCCCGCGCTCGTGCTCGTACGCCACCGAAACCATCTGGCACCACCAGCTCGCCACGCCCTGCTTGTCGTGCAAATACGCCGCGATTTCCTTGTGCGCCATTTTCTTCGCGCCCGCCTTATCGAGAATCGCGAACCATTCCGCCCACGCCTTGCCCGTCTTCGCCCTCACCGCCTCATCGCTCGACCGCTTCGTTTCTTTCGGCTTCTTCATGTCCAAACCTCGAACGCTCTCTCCCTAGGGCTTCTTTGTGGCCACGCATTATAATCCAGTCCCTCCGACGCAAGAACCGCCGTGCGAACGCGCTCCCCTAAAATCTCCTCGCTCGTTCCGCCAAGGTTTTATGATGTTTCCATGCCCACGCGCCTCGATGTACGCGGCCTCACCGTCGAACTGCCCACGCGTGCCGGTTGGGTGCGCCCGGTCAACGACGTTTCCTTCTCGCTCGGCGAGGGCGAGACGCTCGGCATCGTCGGCGAGTCCGGCTCCGGCAAGACGATGCTCTCGCTCGCGCTGATGGGACTCGAGCCGCACGGCGCGCGCCGCGCGGGAGAAGCGTGGCTGCGCGAGTCGTCCGCCAATGGCAACGGCAATCGCAACGACGCAAACAACAGTTCAGTCGCCGCCCTCAACGCGAATCTCATCACCGCCTCGGCGCCAGAGATGCGCGCACTGCGCGGCCGCCGCATCGCGATGATTTTTCAGGAGCCGATGACGGCGCTCGATCCCGTAATCCGCGTGGGCGCGCAGATCGAAGAGGCGATTCGCGTCCACGAGCCTTCGCTCGGCCGCCGGGAAATCCGCCGCCGCGCGATCGATTTCCTCGATCGCGCCTCGGTTCCCGAGCCCGCCCGCCGCGCGCGCCAGTATCCGCACCAGCTTTCGGGCGGCTTGCGGCAGCGCGTGATGATCGCGATGGCGCTCGCGCCCGGCCCGCACGTGCTCATCGCCGACGAGCCCACCACCGCGCTCGACGTCACCGTGCAAAAGCAGATTCTCGAATTGCTCGCCGCGCTGCGCCGCGATCTGCAGCTCGCGCTGCTTTTCATCACGCACGATCTCGACGTGGTCGCGCAGGTAGCCGATCGCGTCGCCGTCATGTACGCCGGCCGCATCGTCGAGGAAGGACGAGTCGCCGAGGTGCTGCACCATCCGGCGCATCCGTATACGCAAGGACTGTTGCGTGCCGCGCCGCGACTCACCCGCGAAAAGCTCACCCCGATCGCGGGCGCAGTTCCCGCGCTCGACGCACTGCCGCCCGGCTGCGCCTTCGCGCCGCGCTGCCCGCAGCACGCCGCCGCATGCGACGCGGCGCTGCCCGATCTCATTCCCGTAAGCGGCGGCGACGCCGCCCATCGCGCCAGGTGCATCCTTGCTCGCTGAAGGCGCTGTGTGATGAGCCAGCCCCACCAGATCCTCGAAGTGCGCGGCCTGCGAAAATCCTTCGCAGCGGCCACAGGCGCTTTCGCGAATTCAGCATCGCGGCGCTCGCCCGATCACGTCGCAGTCGACAACATCAGCTTCACAATCGAGCGCGGCGAAACCTTCGGCATCGTCGGCGAATCCGGCTGCGGCAAGACGACTCTCGCCCGCATGCTTCTCCGCCTCATCGAGCCGGACGCAGGCGAAGTCCGTTTTCAGGGCCACGATTGGCTGCGCGCGCACGGCTCGGAACTTCGCGCGTTGCGCCGCGGCATTCAGATGGTGTTTCAGGATCCGGTCGCGTCGCTCAACCCGCGCATGCGCGTGGGATCGATCGTTGCCGAACCGCTCGCGATCCACGAGCCGTCGCTTTCGCACGAAGAACGCCGCGCGCGCGCCGCGCAAATTCTCGAAGCCGTCGGCCTGGCCGCCGACGCCCTCAGCCGCTACCCGCACGAATTCTCCGGCGGCCAGCGCCAGCGCATCGGCATCGCCCGCGCGCTGATTCTGCGCCCCGCGCTCGTCGTTGCGGATGAGCCTGTCTCCGCCCTCGACGTTTCCGTCGGCGCGCAAATCCTCGAATTGCTCGCGCGCCTCCGCCAGGAATTGTCGCTCACCATGATCCTGATCTCGCACAGCCTCCCGGTCGTCGCGCAGCTCGCCTCGCGCGTCGCCGTGATGCAGGCCGGCCGCTTCGTCGAATCCGGCGCCGCCGCCCAGGTCCTGCAGTCGCCGCAGCACCCATACACGCAAGCCCTCGTCGCCGCCGTCCCCGACATCCCCGCCTAGCGCCGAACGATCCGGTCGCCTCTGCCGCCGAATCGTCATCCTGAGCCCGAAGGGCGAAGGATCTCTCTTTGCCTTTGACTTTCCGGGTGCCCCATCCCCGGTTTGTGACGGTGGGGCCTTGCATTTGCGCCTGGGATTCGATTCACGCGGTGGGAGAAATCAAATCCGCCGTTCAACGTCGGGAAAATCCAGCCACACCTTCACGCCGCAGAAGTGCGATCCTTCCGTGCAGATCGGCGTCGAAACGCCCGCGCGCAAATAGCACGGCGGCCCGATGTACCGCCCCAGCTCCGGGAAAATGGCGCGCACCTGCCGCGCCTCTTCGATCGACGCCTGATAAATTTCCTCTTGCGCGTTAAAGCACGTCCGCATCGTCCACTTGTGCAGCAGGTGCAGCAGCGAGCCCGATTCGACAAGCCGAATCGCCTTCGCATTCGGCAGCAGGTACAACGCAAATTCCGGCGCCACGCCACGATCGAGCAGCTCGTTCTTCGCGGCCCACGCCTCTTCCATCGCCTGCTGGTAGATTTCGAGCGCGCGCGGATTCTCGCGCACCAGCATCGGCGTCACGTAATCGGCCGAGCGCGTGTCCGCCAGCGTCAGCAGCGGGCGCGATCCCGGCACCATGCGGTGCCGCTGGTCCTGGCTATCCGCCGTGTGGCTGATTTTTTTCGCAAACGTGAAATGCGCGTTGTCGAGCGGCCGCATCATCGGCGCGTGAACGCCCACGTTCAGCGTTTCGCGCCGGTAGGGATTGCGCGCCGGATCGAGCATCCGTGCGAGCGCTTCCTCATCCGGACATTCCGCCGCCGTCAGCCCCATCACCGCGCGGTAGCCCTCGGCCATCGCGGCGATCGCGCGCGGCGAAGAATCGATCAGCCGCGAAGTGTATCCGTCGAGCCGCGCATCGAATTCGCGCGCGAACGCCTCGCCATCGCCCCGCGCCTCGCTCGCAAATTCGGGCGGCGCCTCCATTGGCTCGTTGTCGAAGCGGTCGAAAAATTGCGGATCGACCTCGCGCACCCGCGCCACCATCTCGCCGATCACGAGCCGCGCCTCCGTCGGCGTGTCGTTCGCCGCGCTCATCCGCCACAGCCGGTGCAGCACGATCCCCGAAAGCGTATGCACCATCGTGGTGAACGCGGCCACCGGCAGCACGTACCGCGCTACCTCGATCGCGCGCTTCTCCGATTGCCGCTCCACTTTCTGCACGCGCTTCGCGTGCGACGCGGGCGTCACGTGCCAGATGTCGCCGAGGATTTCGCGCGCCGTCGGCCCCAGCACGCGCGTCAGCTCGCGGTAGTGCTCCCACGCGCGCGCGATCGCCTTTTCGTAAATCGCGCGCTCCGCCGCGCCGAATTGCGCGCTCGCCTCTGGAACGTACGCCTGCGCGCGGTCCAGCCGCACGTACCGCTGGCTCTGCTGCTCCGAATTGTAAAAAGGATGCGCGTGCAGAAACGACCACACGAATTGCCGGCTCACGTTCTCGAGCCCGAATTCGAAATGCGCGTGCTGGTAGACGGTGTGGTGCCCGCCGAAATACGTTCCCGACCCGATCATCACCCGCTGCTTCTCGGTGATCTCCTCGGGCTGCACCAGGTGCGGCGAATAGCACGTCCGCGCCGCCGCCATCGCCGAATCGAAAGGATGCGCAAACGAATTCCGCAGCGTAACCCGCGGCGCCCCCGTCTCGATTTGCGAATCTATAGGTTGGGGTGATGTGTGCGCCGAATCGTGTGCGGGAGACAATCGCGTAGCCATTCACCGCATTGTACACCGGCCGAGACCTCGCGACGAGCATGGTCCCCATTTGGAGCGTCCTAATTGGGATTCTACTTGTTGTCATCTATGTTGCTGTGGGCCACGCAAGCCTTAGACGTTTCCAGTGGCACGACTTGCCCGGGAGCGGTCAATATGTTGCAAATCTGAGTCCAATGGGAATTTCCAGCGGCATCGTCGTAGTCAAAACGCCCATTCATTTCGATATAGATTTCTCCCTTGGCATACTGATCTTGAAGCGCAGAATCCCAAATGTCTTTCTGCGACTTGTTCGCGAGTCCTTGGGCGTAAGTGAACTGATTTACTGTTGTAGGATCATTTGGAAAGAGCACCCCTGTCACGAATCGCATCCAGAGCGGAGTAGTTTGAATCTGTTTAACGCCAGCGGCCCGCATCTCCTCGATGGTTCGGAAGTCTATAGGGGCATCAACTGGAAGATACCTGATGATGACCATTCCTCGTATGTTCTTGGCCGGGGTTTTCCCGCTATTGTTGATGATAAGTGGCCACGTAAAGGGGCTATTCAGTGTGGGCTGTACAGGCACAAACTTGACCCCCAACCAAGCTCTTTGGTCTATTCGCATTTCGTCAAGTTGGGACGAATAGATACGTGCCTGAATTGTGCCAATGCCAGCAATCACGACCGTGAACAGGGCCATTATTCGGTTGGAGGTCCACCAAGCGAAGAACGTCCGTGCATAGCTCGCTATCCTTGCGAGTCTGGAGTTTTTCTTTGTGTTGGTCTCACCTTCGTTTCCGCCTCGGTTCTTGGGACCGGGTTCTGGAGATTGCATGGATCCCTCTTGTCCGCTTTTTGCGCTTTGATTGGCGTGCTGTTTCTTATGTTTGCGGTGTTTCTTGGACATATCGCCTTCAAACCTACTAGCTGGTGATGCCGCAATCAACTGACGGGAACTGTAAATTAGGACATTACCGCGCGTTCCGGCAAGCGCGCAGTTTTCGTAGAATAGGGCGCGACGATATGCAAACGATGAAAGACGATGGCTACGCCATTATCCCGGATGTTTTGCCTGCAGAGCAGGTCGGCCGACTGCTTGACGATCTTAGCCCGGCAACCGCGCCTCGAAGTAGAGCGGGCTCGCGCCACGCACTGCGTCACGCTGCCGTTCGCACGCTGGCAGGGGATCCGCGACTAACCGATCTGGCGCGAGCTGTTCTTGGCCGCGAAGCTCTTCCGTTTCGCGCGACTCTGTTCGATAAATCACAGAATGCGAATTGGCTGGTTGTTTGGCACCAGGATACGGCCTTGCCCCTTCGTGAGCGGCATGACCATCCTGCCTGGGGGCCGTGGTCCGTGAAAGACGGCGTGATCTATGCGCACGCCCCGGCAACGGCGCTGAGCCGGGTGCTGGCCCTGCGAGTGCACCTCGATGACTCGCTCGCCGAAAATGGCCCGCTGCGTGTGCTGCCGGGCACGCACACGCGAGGCGTTCTCGGCGACGAAGAAATTCACGAATGCGCCGAGAGAATTTCGCCCGTGGAGTGTCTCGTCGGGAAAGGCGGGGTCGTCGCAATGCGGCCGCTCATCATTCATGCGTCTTCGAAGTCGCGCTCCGATGTGCCGCGGCGCGTATTGCACATCGAATACGCGGAATCCCGGGAAATCGCCGCTGGATTCGTGCTCGCAGTCGGCTAGATAGCGCTCGACGGCAGCAGCGGCACAGACAATCCCGTCTGTGCTCCTTCGCGGCTACGCCCTCGGGTGCTTCGCGGCGGCGCGCCGCGGAAGCTCGCGTTCGAGTTTCCGCAGCCAGCGCAGTTCGCCGCGGAACTGCTCGATCAGGAGGCCGACCATCCACGCGGCCTCATGAAACCGGTGGCCCACTTCTTTCTCGATCGATCGCAGCGTCGCTTTTTCCCGCGATAGTTCTTTCCGCAGAAATTTCCGGCGCCGCTCGATCTGCTTGCGAAACACTCCGGGCCTGGCCTGCCAGGAAAGAGCGATCCAGGTGAGAAACGGCGGCCGCTCGCGGTGCGTCGTCCAATCCTCGCGTTCCAGCGCGTCGGCCAGTGCCGCCCGGCCTTTGGCGGTCGTCTGGAAAACCCTGCGTTCCGGGCCCGCAGCCGCCGAATCGTCCTCGGACGCTCGCACCAGCCCGAGCTGCGCCAGCTTCTCGATCGAGTAGTAGACCTGCGGCCGCGAAATGCCCGCCCAATCGCGCACCTCGCGCCGTTCGAGCTCCGCGTTGGCTTGATAGCCGTGCCGCGGCCCCTCCGCCAGCAGGCTGAGCAGCACAAGGTCGGGCGTCGTCAGCTCGCGCTTCCTAGAGGCGGGCATCGCCTGCCTTGCGCTTGCGGCTCCAGTGCCACCACTGGCGCTGCTCCGCCGGCAGCTTCGGATTCCTCGCTTGCGCCACCGCCGCCCGGAATGTATCGAGGCAACAGATGTCCTGCGCCTTGCCGGTGACTTCGCAGAGCCTCTCGTACAACTTCTCTGGATCGCGCCGCGCCAGCTGCGCCACGGTGCGAACGCCGAGCAGTTCGAAATCGCGCAGCATCGCCGGACCGATCGAAACGAGGTCGCTCAATTGCCGTTCTTCGCGGATCATAAAACCTCCTTGACGAACCCCGGAATCTCCTGTAGCGTATCTAGTCTAAATAAGACTAGTGGCCTTGGCAAGTGGAAAATCGCGCTGCCCCGGCCGCCGAAATCGACCCGCGGCAAAGGAGAAATCGCATGACGGTCAAAAAAATCACGCCCGTACTGCTCGTCGACGAAGTCGAGCCCTGCGTCAAATTTTGGAAAGAGCGCCTGGGCTTCGAGGTGGCCATCGAAGTTCCCGATGGCGGCAAGATCGCATTCGTCTCACTGCAAAAGGCGGGAGTCGAGCTGATGTATCAGAGCCACGCCAGCGTGGAGAAGGACAGCGCATTCCTGGCCCAGGGTTATGTCAAGGGCCCTTCGTTCCTCTACATTGAAGTCGAGAGCCTCGATGATGTGATCGCCGCCACAAAAAGCGCCACGGTCGTCATGCCGGAGCGAAAGGCCTTCTACGGCGCGCGCGAAATCGCGGTGAAAGATCCGGCAGGGCACATCCTGACTTTTGCACAGTTCGGGGCTTAGGGCCGTTTCAAGTGAGTTCGTCCGCATTCCCGGGCGTCCCGCCGAAATCTTACGGGATCGCGATGAGGAGGCCGCCGCTGATCCCTGCCGACTGCTCGTGTCCCCGCCCGAAGCTGTAGTCGTAGGCCGGTTCGAGGTACCAGCCGAATCGGTGCTTGGCGAGCGGCCAGAACATGAAATCAAGCGCGCCTTCCACGGCGGCCGAATTTGTCGAGGCGCCGTGGTCGCGCAGGTGAATCCACTCCGGCCCGGCGCCCGCCATGAACTCGACCTTCTTCGAAATCGTCCACGGCTTCTTGAACAGGCAATCGACATCCCACTCCGTCGAGTGAGCGGCGAAAAGCGGCGTGACGCCCGCTTCGATCTCCAGCCAGTGCTCGATCGGCGTCACTTCCACCGCGAAGTTCGGCCCAACGCTCGAGCCTCCGCCCTGGACGCTCCAGTTCCCAGCCGCGCCAATCTCCACCACCGCCGCCTCTTTATCGGTGTCCGCCGACTGCGCGAAAGCGTTCCCCGCGCAGAAAAAAGAGAATAGTGCGATCAACGCCCACTTTGTCGCATTCACTCGCCGTCCCTCCATTCCTGCAACTATAGCTGAACTGCGCGCTCGCGTGGTCGTCTTCACTTCCCTCGATAAGGCAAAGATAATGCGGAGATTAGCCCGCCGCAGGGTTTCTGTAGGTCACGTGGAAAAAAGGAATGGCGCCAAAAAAGGCCGAAAAACGGCTTTTTCGCGCCTTTTGCGCCCGCGTAAGCCCCCGACGAGTGCAACATTGTTGCACTCGTCGGAGCAGAAATTTCGGAGGGATGAAACGGGTCGCGGTTACTTCTTCACCGCGGCAGCTTTGTCCGCGTATTTTTTCTGGAATCGCTCGACGCGCCCGGCCGTATCGACGAGCTTCTGCTTGCCCGTGAAGAACGGGTGGCAGTTCGAGCAGATTTCCACGCGGATCAGATTGCCCTTGAAGGTCGACCGCGTCTCAAACGTGTTGCCGCAGGCGCAGTGTACCGTCACGGCGTGGTAATCCGGATGAATTCCTTCTTTCATGGGACAACTCCTGTCTGCCGGCCGGTCTGCGCGACGTCAGCCCAAGATCAGGCCGCACGTTCGCGTCGCTAAGCCAGCGGGGAAACTTTATTATACCGGATTCGCGCTCCGGGCACGAGCGCAAATCTGCTTCGTTAGATGCGAAGCGAACGCCCGCGATTCGAGCGCGTAGCGCCCAGCCCATGGCCCGCACCCCCGCAGCCACTGCCATCTAGCTCAATTTTCGTGCTATAAGAGCGGGCTGAAATTTGGGGGAAATCATGTCTCGAATCAAAACAATCACCGGACTGGCGATCTCAGTTGCGGCACTCTGCGCCATGCTGGCTGGCGGAGTCGCGCCCGCCCGCGCCACGGACGCAGCCGACGCCGCGAAATATAATTGCGATCGCGCCTGCCTCCAGCAGATTGCCGACCGTTACTTCGAGGCGCTCGCGCAGCATGATCCGTCGATGGCCCCGTTTGCGCCCAACGTCCGCTACTCCGAAACCGGCAAGGTGCTGAAAATCGGCGAAGGCCTCTGGCAGCATGCGGGCGCGCCGACCTATCGCCTCGAAATCTTCGATCCCGAGACGGGCGGCATCGGCATCGACGCCGTCGTGCCGGACGGCGGTGTGCCGACCATCGTCGGCATGCGCCTGAAGGTCGAGAATCATCTCATCACCGAGGTCGAAAGCATCCTCGTTCGCGGCGACGATCCAGCCGTGTTCCATGCCCCCGAAAAGCTCGTCGAAGTCCCGCGTTTTTTCACGCGGAGGATTCGGCCCGCGGAGCAGAATTCCCGCTACGAACTGATGGCCGCCGCCGACGCGTATTTCCGCGCGTTCCAGACCGAAGGCACGCCGGACTACATCCGCGCGCCGCTCTTGCCGAGCACGCTACGCTTCGAGAATGGCTTACAGGCCACCAACGTCGACCTCAAGGTCCACAAAGCGACCACTGCAGCCGAGCAGTTCGACAACGCGATGTTCAAAGGCACGAAGATTTACGACCGCCGCTATCCGGTGGTCGACACCGAGACCGGCACGGTGATGGCGCTCGTGCGTTTCCATCCGCCGAACAATCCGCCCGCGGGGGCCACCAGTTCGCGTGGGGATGCGTTCGTGTGCGAAATCTTCGCTGTCGAACAGGGGAAGATCATGCAGATCCAGGCGACGTGGATTCAGCCGCCGGACCAGCTGCCGACGCCGTTTTGAACCGATTGAAAAAATTCAGGAACCGCTGAAGAGAAGCGGCGCGCCCAGCTTCGATCCGTAGTTCGGCCGGTAACGTTCGGTGTTGTAGAGCTTCGCGACATTCACTTTCCGCGCGCCCAGCGAAAGGTGCGGCAGCTCCACGTGAGCGTAGCAGCCGTTTTGAATGCCGATCATGCGGCCGCTCACTCCTTCGCGAATCAAATCGACGGCGATATTCGCGAATGAAATCGCCACGACCTGATCGATCGAATCGGGCTCGCCGCTGCGCAGATCGTAGGTAAGGTCGCTGACGATCGTTTCCTGTCCCGTCCGCTTGCGAACTTCTTCCGAGAGCGCCTGCCCGATATCCGCTTTCTTGCGGTGGCCGTAGGCGTCGGCTTCGCCAAGCTCCCGGACCTGGCCGTCGGTCCAGATCGCTCCCTCGGAGGCGATCACGAGCGCGTAGTGGCTCGGATTATTCGTCTTGTCTTCCATCAGCAGCGAGCAGATGCGGTCGATTTCGAAGGGATGCTCGGGGATGAGGCAGCGGATCGACGTGACGTAGGCGGTGTAGAGTGCGGTGAATCCTGCGTCGCGGCCGAAGATGCGAAAGATGCCGATGCGCTCGTGCGAACCAACCGTGGTGCGTTGCCGCGTGATGGCCTGCTTCGCGCGCGTGACTGCCGTTGAGAATCCGATGCAGTACTCCGTGCCTTGAACGTCGTTGTCCATCGTCTTCGGCACCGCGAGCACGGGAAAGCCGGCGTCGGAAAGCGCCGAGGCGAAGCTCAGCGTGTCGTCGCCGCCGATCGCGACGAGGCAGCCGATACCCAGCCGCTCCAGGTTTTCGATCACCACAGGCGTCATATCGTAGCTCTTGCCGTCGAAAGCAAGCTTCTCGATCGTTGCCTTGGGAACATGCGGCGCAATCTTTGCGGCGGGCATCTTGCGGGGATTCGTGCGCGAGGTGTGGAGCATCGTGCCGCCGGAGCGGTCGATCGTGCGCGTATTGTCGCGCGTGAGCTCCATCACGTACGCCGGGTCGTCCGGCCCGGCCATATTCGTCAGGCTTTCCCACCCCTTTCGAAGGCCGATGATCTTGCGGCCGAATTCGCTCGCGCCGTAGACCACCGACTTGATCACCGAGTTCAGACCCGGCACGTCGCCGCCCCCGGTGAGAATGCCGATCTTGTTTCGCTGGGCCACGTTCCACTCCTCTCCCGCGCACGTTCGCCTGCGCCCGCCCCCTTTCCCCGCCCAATTGTGTACGGATTCAGGGGCGCAGCGCAATCCCGCGCAGAAGGTTTAATGTTGGGCACGGAGCTCGCGCTCGCGCCGCGAATCGCCGGGGGGCTGCTTATACTGGGGACGAACCGCGGCGGCCCCTTCCGCTGGCAACCCAAATGGCAACGCTCGAAAACTGGCTTCCCAAATCTGTCGTCACCCTGAGGCACTACAGCGGGCGGCAATTCCTTTCGGATTGCGTGGCCGGAATCACGGTCGGGCTTGTAGCCTTGCCGCTGGCGATGGCGTTTGCGATTGCGTCCGGCGTGACGCCGCAATCGGGGCTTTACTGCGCCATCGTGGCGGGATTTCTGATTTCGGCGCTGGGCGGATCGACCACGCAGATCGGGGGGCCGACCGGCGCGTTCGTGGTAGTGGTCTACGGGATCGTGACGAAGTATGGGCTCGACGGCCTGTACATGTGCACGCTGATGGCCGGCGTGCTGCTGGTCCTGCTGGGGGCCACCGGTCTGGGCAGCGCGGTGAAGTTTATCCCGCGGCCGGTGGTGGTGGGATTCACAAACGGCATCGCCATCACGATCGCGAGCACGCAGATCAAGGATTTCTTCGGACTGAAGATCGACAAAGTGCCGGGCGACTTCCTGGGCCGCATGACGGTGATCGCCCGCAATTTCCGTACGCTCTCTCTTGCGGAAACCGCGCTCGGCGCGCTGGCGCTGGTGCTGATCCTGGTGTTCATGCGCTACGTGAAGCGCGTGCCCGGCTACATCGTGGCGCTTTTCGCCGGCACGGCGCTGGTGATGATTTTCAATCTGCCCGTGCAGACGATCGGGACGCGCTTCGGCGGAATCCCGGCGGGCCTGCCCGCCATCAAGATTCCGCAATTCCGGCTGGATTTCGTGCGGCCGCTGATTTCGCCCGCGATCACGGTGGCGATGCTCGGGGCGATCGAATCGCTGATGTCCGCGGTGGTGTCTGACCGCATGAGCGGAGACAAGCACAACCCGAATGTCGAGCTGATGGGCCAGGGGGTGGCCAACATTTTTTCGCCGCTTTTCGGGGGGCTGCCCGCCACCGGCGCCATTGCCCGCACGGCCACGAATATCCGTTCGGGCGGCAGGACGCCCGTCGCCGGAATGGTGCACGCGCTCACGCTGCTCGCGATCATCATGTTCGCCGCCCCGCTGGCCCGTTTCGTTCCGCTGACGGTGCTGGCCGCGACGCTGCTGGTAGTTTCCTACAATATGGGCGAGTGGCGGGAGATTCCGGAGCTTCTCAAACTTTCGAGCCTGGAGATCGGCACGTGGCTGGTCACATTCATGCTCACGGTTTTTGCGGACCTGACGGTCGCGGTGGAAGCGGGCATGATTCTTGCCGGGCTCGTCTTCATCCGCAAAGTGACGACGACCACCACGGTCACCAAGGTGACGGAGGAATATCTGCGCGAGGGCCACGCGCACATCCTGCAGCACAAGGATATTCCTCCATACGTCGCGATCTTCCGCATTCACGGGCCGTTTCTCTTCGGCGCGACCGATAAAATCGCGGAAGTGGTCTCGCGCATTCCCGAGCTGCCGCCGATCGTCATCGTGAGACTGCGGAACATGACCGCAATCGACGCGACCGGGTTGCAGGCGCTCGAAGACCTCGCGGATACGGTTCACCAGTCGGGCCGCGGCCTGATTTTCTGCGGCGCGCGCGAGCAGCCCGCACGCCTGATGCGCCGCGCCGAGTTCGAACAGCACGTCGGCGCCGAAAACATAAGCGCGAGCATTCAGGAAGCACTGGAACGGGCAAGAACGCTGCACGCGACGCTGGGGCCCCAATTCGCCGCCGCGGCAACCCGCGCAAAAACCGTCGCAATTCCGTAGCGCCGATTCGCTACAATCAGAAGTCGTCATTCGACGACTCGAATTTGCCCTGATCGGTTTTCAGGTCCGGAGATCCTTGAATGCGCCGCTTGCCATTGGCTTTTCTTTGGATTGCCTGCGTGTTGCTGCTCGCTGTGCCGGCGGTGCGCGCGGGGAGAGCGCTCGAAATCTATTTCATCGACGTCGAAGGCGGGCAATCGACGCTGATCGTCGATCCGCAGGGCGAGTCGCTGCTGATCGATACGGGCTGGGACGATTTCCACGGGCGCGACGCGAATCGCATCATGGCCGCCGCGAAAGACGCCGGCATCGACCACATCGACGACCTCGTAATCACGCACTATCACTCCGATCACGTGGGAGGAATCGCGCAGCTTGCGAGCCGCATCCGGATCGATGCGTTTTTCGATCACGGCCCGAACACGGAAAACGACACGCGGGCGAATTATGCGACCTACGAAAAGATCGCGGAGCAATCGAAGCGCACCATCGTGAAGCCGGGCGACGTGATTCCGCTGAGGGGAATCCGCGTCCAGGTGGTCGCGTCGGCGGGCGCGGACATCACCAAGCCGCTGCCGGGCGCGGGCCGGCCGAATCCGTGGTGCGCGTCGGAACCGCTGCCCCTGCCCGACAAGAGCGAAAACGCGCAATCGGTTGGCATGCTGATCACTTTCGGCAAATTCCGTTTCATCGATCTCGGCGATTTGACGAACCAGAAGGAACTTGGCCTCGTCTGCCCGGACAATCTGATCGGGACGGTCGACCTTTACCTCGTGACGCATCATGGCACGGCGCATCCGGGCACGGGAGACTCGTCGAACGCGCCGGCGATCGTCTACGCACTCCATCCGCGCGTGGCGGTGATGAACAACGGCGCGATCAAGGGCGGGCACCCCCTGACGTGGCAGACCGTTCACGATTCACCGGGGCTCGAGGATTTTTGGCAGCTGCACTATTCGATGGCGGGAGCGGAAAAGCACAACGTGCCGGACAAATTCATCGCGAATGTCGGCGGAAACGACGAGGGCTACTGCATCAAGGTGACCGCCGAATTGAACGGCGTTTTCACCGTGACGAACGAACGCAACGGTTACGGCAAAACCTACACCAAGTAGCGCATTTCCAGTCCGCGCGCTATTGCTTGAGCAGCGCGAGTTCTTCGGCGAATTCGGCGTGCAGACCCTGAGGCAGAATCGCCAGGTCCACGATGCGGCGCAGGAGCGGTTCGTTGTTCCGGGCATCGACATACGCGCGATTGATATCCGCGATGCTGATGCGATTTTCGTCTTCGTGGATTTTCTCGATCGAGTCGCCCACGCCGACAACGCCTTCTTCGATTACCGAAAAATAGATTCCCGAGCGGCGGCTGGCGAGAAACCGCTTCACCATGTCGGGCCGGCCGAAGCGGATTCCCAGCTTGTAGCAAGGCATGCGCGGCTGCGTGACTTTTGCGATGGCCTCGCCGATGCGAAACTGGTCGCCGATGCAGGCGCCTTCTTCCGTCAGCCCCTCGGTAGTGATGTTTTCTCCGAACATTCCCCACGGCAGCTCCTGCTCCGGAAATTCCTTGCGCCAGAATTCGTAATGCTCGGAGGCGTAGGCGTACAGGGCTTTGTTGCGCCCGCCGTGCACCTCGAGGTCGGACTGGGCGTCGCCATCGAGATTCAGGCGGCGCAGCAGAAGCGGACCCGGCACGGGCGATTTGAAAATGCTCGTGCGTACTTCGCGGTCGCCGTGGAGAACGGTGCGGGGCCTGCCGACGTTGAGCGAAACGATCTTCACGGTTGCCTGCAATCGAGGACGGCGGATCCGTTGACGTGGTCGCTCTTCAGGTCGTTGAGCGCGCGATTGGCCTCGCGCAGGGGATATGAAGTCACCTGCGTGCGGATGGGAATTTCCGCGGCGGTGCGGAGGAAGTCCTCGCCGTCCTGGCGCGTGTTGTTGGCGACGCTGCGAATCATGCGCTCCTGATACAGCAGATTGTAATCGAAAGACGGGATCGGGCTCATGTGAATGCCGCCGAGCACGAGGACGCCGCCTTTCTTCAAAGCCTTCAGCGCGGGAGGAACGAGCTCGCCGGCCGGCGCAAAAACGATGGCGGCGTCGAGTTTCGCGGGAGGCTCATCCGTGGCTTCGCCCGCCCACACCGCGCCGAGCCGCAATGCGAGCTGCTGGTGCTTCGCGCCGCGAGTGGCCGCGTAGACCTCAGCGCCCCAATGGCGGGCCACTTGAATCGCGACGTGCGCCGCCGAACCGAATCCGTAGAAAGCGAGCCGCCCGCCGCGCTTGATTCCGGAAAGCCGCAAGCAGCGAAAGCCGATGATTCCGGCGCAGAGCAGCGGCGCGGCCTGTTCATCGGGAAACGATTCGGGAATCGGATAGACGAACGCCTCGGGCGCGACGGCGTATTCGGCGTAGCCGCCGTCGACCGTGTAGCCGGTGAACGCCGGATGATCGCAGAGATTTTCCCGGCCGGAGCGGCAGAATTCGCAAGTGAGGTCCGTGCGGTGAAGCCACGGCACGCCGACGCGCGCACCCGGCGCAAAGCGATGCGCGCCCTCGCCCAGCTTTTCGACGATGCCGACGGTCTGGTGGCCGGGAATCACCGGCGACTTGCGCGGCGGCAGCTCGCCTTCCACCACGTGGAGATCGGTGCGGCAGACGCCGCAGCAGCTGACGCGCAGAAGGACTTCGCCCTTCCCAGGCGGCGGGATGGGCGCGTCGGTGAATTCGAGCGGATTCGATGCGACCGGCGCGGGCGAATGGAGCAGGCACGCTTTCATCGCGGGCTCACCGGGCCGTTTTCACCTTCGGCTTCAGGCCGGCATCTTCGGCGAGGCCAAGCGCGACGGCCGACCAATCGAGATCGCCGCGGCCTTTGGCCACCGCGGAGATCCAGTGGTCGTGCAGGAGGCTCGCAAGCGGCAGGGGCGTGGTGCTGTCGCGGGCCGTCTCGAGGATGAGGTTGATGTCCTTCAGGCCGAGCACGAGCCGAAACCCCGCCGGCTCGAATTTCTCGTCGGCGATCAGATTCGCGTAGCCAGCGTGCATCGGAGAGAAGTTGCCGATCATCTCGGCGAGAGCTTTTTTGCTCAGGCCGTTCTTTTCGGCGAGAACCATCATTTCGGCGAGCGCCTCGACCGTGGAAGCGACGAGGAAATTTCCGCAAAGTTTTACGACGTTGGCCGCGCCCACCTCTTCACCGAAATCGAAGATGCCCTGGCCGACGGCTTCGAGCAGCGGGCGCACGCGCGCCTTCGCTGCCGCGGAGCCCGAGGCGCAGACCCACAGCTTTTTCGCGGCAGCCGCTTCGGGGCGCCCGAAGACGGGCGATGCGACGTATTCCACTTTGTGCTTCGCATGATGCCCGGCGAGTCGGCGCGCGGTGGCCGGCGAGATCGTGCTGAGCGATACGTGAATTCCGCCGGGACTGAGTTTTTCGACGAACGAGCCCGGGGGGAGGCAGAGCTCGTCGATGGCGCGATCGTCGGCAATCATGGTGAAAACGATGCCGCCCGGCGCCGCGACATCCGCGGGATTTTTCGCGAGCGTCGCGCCTTTAGCCACGAGCGACGCGCCCTTTGATGCGGTGCGATTGTAGATGCGCAGCGCGTGGCCCGCCGCCATCAGATTCGCGGCGATCGGCTCGCCCATGTTGCCCAGGCCGATGAATCCAAGTGTTTCCGGCATTTTCACTCCTCTCGAGCGATCTGTGGGATTCGATGACGCAACAGGCCTCAAAGGCTCTGTCGCGGCTGTTACGTACCCGGCTACAGCATTCTCCGCAATTTCCTTTGCCGCTCGCACAGGCTATATTCCCACCCGGCCCGGGGCCGGAACAAGGCGCGATCCGAGGGCGGGAGGTGGTCGCAAAATGCGGCCACCCGGAAAGAAAGCGAGCCGTCAAGCCATGAAACCGAGAACACAGGCGATCGTCCCGGTGGAAAGAATCGAATCGCGCATTTTGATGATTCGAGGCCACAAGGTCATGCTCGATTCGGACCTGGCCCAACTGTACGGCGTGACGACGAAGAGGCTCAACGAACAGGTGAAACGCAACCGAGACCGCTTTCCGGCTGATTTCATGTTCCGGCTGAGGGTGAAGGAGAGGAAGGAGGTGGTCGCAAATTGCGACCACCTCTGGAGATTGAAGTTTTCGCGGGCGCTGCCGTTTGCGTTCACGGAACATGGGGCGATCATGGCGGCGAGCGTGCTTAATACGCCGCGAGCAATCGAGGCCAGCGTCCACGTGGTGCGGACGTTCGTGAAGCTGCGCGAGGTGCTGCGCACGCACAAGGAGCTTGCGAGGAAACTGGGCGAACTCGAGGAGCAGATCAAGGGGCACGACCGGGAGATTACGGCGCTGTTCCAGGCGATCCGGCAATTGATGGAACCGGCGCGCCGATCGGGCAAGCAGATCGGATTCCACTAACGGGCGTCAGGCGCCGACGCGGAGGGCCAGGCAGGTGATGTCGTCGTGCTGGCGGGCGTAGGCGACGAAGCTGTTGACGTCGGCCATCACGCGGCTGAGGATATCGGCGGCGGTGCCCGATGCGGCCGATTGCAGGCATGCCAAGAGGCGCGGCTCGCCGTATTCGTCGCCCGATTCGCTGACGGCTTCGGCGACGCCGTCGGTGAAAATGAAGAGCAGGTCGCCGGGCTCGAGCTGCGCGCTGCCGGAGGGATACGGGATTTCGCTCTCGGCGAAGAGCGGGATGCCAAAGGGCGGGCCGCCCGCTTCGAGCCGCTCGACCCGGCCCGACGCGCGCCGCAGGATTGGATTGTTGTGCCCGGCGTTGACGTAGCGCATCGCGCGCGAGACGGGATCGATCTCGGCGATGAAGGCCGTGGTGAAGCGGCGGCCTTCGAGGCTGTGCGCGCGGCAGTAACGGTCGAGGCCAACCACGATTTCCTCAAGAGACGACGGAGTGGCCGAAAGAGCGCGCAGGCTGGCCTGAAACGTCGCCATCAGCAGCGCGGCGGGCACGCTTTTTCCGGCGACGTCGGCGACGACCACCAGCAGCGGGTAGGAAAGCGCGTCGCCGGCGGAGGCCGGGCGCACGAACGCGTCGTAATAGTCGCCGGCCACCGTGTTTTGCGGGCGCGTGGCGAAAGCGATGTCGATTCCGGCGACCGCGGGCGGCTTTTCGGGAACGAGCCACTGCTGAATTTCGCGCGCGATTTCGAGGTCGCGCTTCATGGTGACGCGGTCGGCGAGCTCGAGGGCGAGAAGCAGAAACAGAATCAGCGTTCCGAGCCAGGCGGTGCTGATCTCGAAGTTGAAGTTGTCGTGGGTGTAGCGGTTGCCGCCGCCGTTGACCTGAATCACTAGGAAGAAGACCGCGAGGAGCAGCAACACGCGCCGCGCGGGCGAGAGCTTCATCAGCATCGCCTGGAACAGCCCCCAAGCCGCGAGAAAAGGGCGCTTCCACGGTTTCTTTTCGCGGCTGATGGCGTCCCAATCGACGTCTTTTGAGTAGAGGCCGTAGGTGGCCCGCGCCTCGGATTTGAACTGTCCCCAGAGCTGCTCGATTTCGAGGCCTTCGGTGACGCGCGCCCAGAAATTGCGGATGCGGTGCGGGCGCACTGGTTTCGCGGGGCTCGGGGCGGTGTCCATATGATGCGAGATTATCGCAGGAGGGGAAGCGGGGCGCTACTGGGGGCGCGCCGCCTGCCCCCGGCAACCCGTTGTGGCGGGACATGTTCTAAACCAGGACATGGATGAACGCGCGAAATCGCTGTGCGGGGCAGCTGCCGCGCCGCGCGCACCCTCGCCAACCAGAGGGCGGGGCGCCCGGCGGCGGGGCTTGATGCGGTGTGCTATCGTCGGTGGCAGAGGCGCGCGATGAGCCGGCGGCAATCAGGGAGATGGCGCGGCATCGTGCCGGGAATCCTGGCGGGCGTGCTGGCCTGCGTGTTTGCCGCCGGGATGCTATTTTCGGCGGCCGCTCAGATCCAGAATTACGAGAACGGCGGAATCATCGACATGGACGGCGAACGGTTCGCGCCGGAAAATCCCAACGAGAAGGCGGAGTGGACGTTCGCGCGCTTTCACTACGATCTCGGCGAGGAGTTCGGATACTACCGCTTTCAGCGCTGGGCCGCGGACTGGCCGAAGGCGGACCGCCAATTCATACTGGGCGTCAAGCGGCTTACGCTGATTCAGGCGCGCTCGACGGAGCATATCGTCGACGCGAACAGCGACGACCTCTTCAACTATCCGTGGATCTATATCGAGGATGCGGGCGCCTGGAATCTGAGCGAGAGGCAGGCGGCGCGGCTGCGCGAATATCTGCTGCGCGGCGGATTCCTGATGGTGGACGACTCGCACGGCGAGGAAGAGTGGCAGACGTTCGTTTCAGGGATGCGGATGATTTTCCCGAACCGGCCGATCGAGGACCTCGCGGACAAGGACGAGATCTTTCACGTCACCTACGATCTCGACGACCGCGTGCAGGTGCCGGGCACGCGCTACATCTGGGGCGAGCGCTGGCGCTACACGATCGACAGCGCGACGCCGAAGTGGAGAGCGATCCGCGACGACAAGGGCCGGATCATGGTGGCGATCTGCCACAACTCGGACGTGGGCGATGCGTGGGAATGGGCCGATAGTCCGCAATATCCGGAGCATCCGGCCTCGGTGGCGTACCGCATCGGCGTCAATTACATCATTTACGCGATGACTCACTAGCGTTTGCGGGGCGCCGCGCCGGCATTTCACTTCTCGATCCATTCTGCGATTCCATCGGGAGCGTCGATCATGGCCAAGAAGAGCTTCAGGGAGCTGAACGAGCGGGAAATCCTGGCGCTCGCGATTCAGCTCGAGGAAGAAGACAGCCGCATCTATGGCGACTTCGCCGAAGGGCTGCGCGAGACCTATCCCGTCACGGCGAAAGCTTTCGACGACATGCAGGCCGAGGAATCGCGGCACCGCCAGCGGCTGATCGACATGTACCGGCAGCGATTCGGCGATCACATTCCGCTGATCCGGCGGCAGGACGTAAAGGGCTTCGTCGAGCGGCGGCCGACGTGGCTCGTGCGGCCTCTCGGCATCAATGCGGTGCGAAAACAAGTGGAGGTGATGGAAGCGGAGACGCGGCGATTCTACGAGCGCGCGCTGCAGCAAATGTCGAACGCGGATACGCGGAAGCTGCTCGGCGATCTCGCCGAAGTCGAGAGACAGCACTATGAATTTGCGGGATCGCTGCGCGACCGCCAAATCGAATCGGGAGAGCGCGCCGAAGAGGAGCGATCGCAGAAGCGGCTCTTCATGCTGCAGATCATCCAGCCGGGGCTGGCGGGGCTGATGGACGGGTCGGTATCGACGCTCGCGCCAATTTTCGCCGCCGCATTCGCCACGCACGAGAGCAAGGCGGCGTTTCTGGTGGGGCTGGCGGCGTCGATCGGAGCGGGAATCTCGATGGCGTTTGCGGAGGCGCTCTCGGACGACGGCTCGCTCACGGGCCGCGGGCGTCCCTACGTGCGTGGAGGAGTGACGGGGCTGATGACCGCAGCCGGCGGGATTGGGCATACGCTGCCGTTCCTGATTCCCAGCTTTCATCTTGCGTTCACGGCGGCGGTGATCGTGGTGGCCGCGGAGCTTGGGATCATCAGCTTCGTCCGCCACAGGTATATGGATACGCCACTGCTATCGTCGGCTTTCCAGGTGGTGGTGGGCGGCGTATCGGTTTTCGCCGTGGGGATTCTGATTGGGAGCTCGTAGGAACGAGAGGACGCTAGAACGTCGAAGTGGGCGTGGGGCTCGGCAGGATCACGCCGGCTTCGATGGTCAAGCGCGGGGCGCGGCGCATGGTTTCGATGAAGGCGCGCACGATCTCGGGATCGAACTGATTCGCGGCACAGCGTTCGAGCTCGGCGAAGGCGTCTTCAGGCGTACGCGCCTTCTTGTAGGTGCGCGCGGACGTAATCGTGTCGTAGGCATCAGCGATGGCGATCACGCGCGCGCCATGCGGAATTTTGTCGCCCTCGAGACGGTCGGGATAACCGCTGCCATCGTAAAACTCGTGGTGATGGCGCACCATTTCGCGGATGCGTTCCATGGGTTTGAGCGGCTCGAGAATTTTCGCGCCGAGGTCGGTGTGGGTCTTCATCGTCTCCCACTCGGAGGCGTCGAGCGGGCCGGACTTGTTGAGGATCGCCTCGGGGATGCCCACTTTCCCGATGTCGTGCAGCAGGCCGGCGAGGCGGATATCCTCGACTTCGGCCGCGGTCATGCCCAGCGCCTGCGCGATCATCACGGAATATGCCGAAACCTTGCGCGAATGTCCCTGGGTGTAATGATCCTTCGCGTCGATGGCCAGAGCGAGCGAGGTGACTGTCTCGACCACGGCCGGAGGCAGCCCGTCGGCGTCCGCGGCGCCGCCCTGTTCCTCGAGCGACCGCGTGAATTGTTCGAGGCGCCTGTAGATTTCCTCGAATGCCTCGGGACCGGTTGAAAACAGGCGTTTGAGCGTGACGCCGAGGTAGGCTTCGAGAACGTCTTTCTTCCATCGCTTGCGGTCGTTGGGATCGCCCTGCTCGGCGCTCGAAACCGAATTCCCGCCCTGATGTTTCGAGATGTACATCGAGGAGTCGGCAACCTGAATGAGCTCCTGCGGGGTCGATCCGTGGATGGGGAATGCGGCGATGCCGAAGCTCGCGGTGATGTTTTTATCGCGCAGCAGCGGATCGGCGGCGATCCAGCCGCGCAGCTTGCCCGCCAGCTGCCGGGCTTGTTCGACGCCTGTTTCCGGCATCAGGATCACGAATTCGTCGCCGCCGTAGCGCGCAACCACGTCGGACCGGCGGCAATTCTGTTCGAGGATGTGGCCCACGCGCTGAAGGACGACGTCGCCCTCGAGGTGGCCGTAAAAGTCGTTCACGAATTTGAAGCGGTCGAGGTCCATCAGGACGAGCGCGAACGGACGGTTGGCGCGCGTGGAGCGCTTCCATTCGGACGAAAGCGCTTCCATGAGGAACCGGTGCGTCTTGACGCCCGTGAGTCCGTCGGTGATGGCCTGTTCCTGCGCGCGCTGGAAGGTAAGCGCGTTGTGCAAAGCTCCGGCGAAGAGATCGGCGAGCGTGCGCAGCAAGAGCACGTCGTGATCGGGGAACTGGCACACGTCGGTGGATTCCACATAGAGCACGCCGAGAAATTGCTCGCCGTAGGTGATGGGAAGAGCGAGCGAGGCCGCCGAGCCCGGCAGCACGGTTCGCGGCGTCGACGAATTCACCTCGTAAATCGTGGCCATCTGGCCGCTGCGAGCCACCTGCCCGACCAGTCCCTCGCCGAGCTGAATGCGGCGGCCGATGGCATCGCGCCGGGCGCCAGCCTCGGCGCGCACCACCAAATCCTTCGCCGAATAATCGAGAATGGCGATCCCGATGTGATCGTAGGGAAGATGGTTTTCCACCTCGGCTGCGATTCGGGCCAGCATCTCGTCGGGATCGAGCGTGGTGATCGCGTGGCTCGAGACGTTGTTGATCAGCGTGAGCTGGCGCGATTTCCGCTGCTCTTCGGCGAAGAGCCGGGCGTTTTCGATCGCGATGCCCGCCGCGCTGGCAAGCAGGGCCAGCAGTTCGACGTGGCCTTCGTCGAACGAGCGCTCCTTCGGGCTGTGGATCACCATCGCGCCGACGGGCTGATCGTGGAGAATCAGCGGAACGGCGCACGTGGAGCCCATTTCGCGCAGGGGCTCGATGCCCAGCCGCTTCGTTTCTTCCCAGAAATTGTCGCGAATGAGAAGCGGCCGGCCCGACCGCATCACGTATTCGACGAAATGATTTCCCGCCGGGCGGGACCGCTTGGGCCGGCGCTCGCCATCCGTGACTTCGATTTCGAAACGCACTTCGCTCGATTTCGAATCGTAGATCGCGATGAAAAAGCTGGTGACGTCGAGCACCCGGCGCATTTCCGAATAGATACGCTCGAGCAAGGCGTCGAGCTCGAGCGTCGAACTCAGAGCCCGGCCGATTTCGTTGAGGACGTGCAGTTCTTCGGTGCGCCGCGCCGTCTGGTGCATCAGGTAGCTATTCTCGACGGACATCCCGATCTGCTGGCCGAGCGCCATCAGCAGGCGAAGCTCCGCCGGAGTGAAGCCGCGATTATCCGGGGTCGCCAGCAGCAGCACGCCAAACACGCGGCCCTTCGCCTGAAGGCTGATGCCGACCACGGTGCGCAGTCCTTGCCCGAGCAACAACTGCCGCGCCTGCCGAAAGGATTCTTCCTGCTCGAGCGCTTCCCAGTTTGCGTCGCGCACAAGATCCCGGAGCACCACAAGTCCGCCGAGCCGGGCGACGAGGTTCACCATGTATTCGTCCAGGTTGGCGTCGTGAATCATCTGCGCGAGATCTTCGTTCAATCCGGTGACGATCACCGAATTCGACGCGCGAGGCTCGGCCTGCTGGACGCAAAGTATGCCGGCCGGAATTCGGACCACGTTGAGCACGCGATCGAGAGCCTGGCCCAGCATCTTGTGGATTTCACTGCCCGCAAAGCCGGAGGCAGCCAGGTTCAAATTCGAAAGCGCGAGCATGTTGCGCTCCACGCGGCGCCGCTCCTCTTCGTACACCGCCATCACCATGAGCACGCAGGTGAAGAGTTCCGGCAAGGCCATCAGCGGGAAAAGATCGATACCCGGCAGCAGCCCCATCCGAACGCGGAAGATTCCCGAAAGAGCGAGCAATCCCCATGCAGCGAAAGTGATGGCGAGCAACAAATCGACGCGGGCTTCCTGCTTGCGGCCCTCTTCCCAGAATGTGTAGCCGACCAGGAGAAAGAGAATGCCCATCGCGAGGACCACGGGAACTTCGATCCAATGATTCGCGTGAGCGATCGACCAGACCAAGCCAACGCCTACCGCCGCGCCGATGATGCGAACCGGAATTCGAAGGCCGGCGTAAAGCCGCGCCGCGCAGTAAAAGGCCAGCGACGCCATCAACAGCACTGTCTCGTTGAGGATGCCGTCTACTTTGACCCAGGCCGCGCTCCCGCCCAGCACCAACAAAACGCCGGTGGTGAAATGGGCGCACAACAGGCCCCAGGCGATCGACCAGGCCAGGAGGTATTCCTGGTGTTTCAAGCGGTATAGAAACGAGAAAAAGAGGGCGAGCAGGAGCGTGCTCGCGAGCAAAACCAAATACGCGGTCGATAAATGGAATGGCAACTCGACGCTCCGGACTCAGCACCCAAACACTCGTTTGAGAATATCAGAAAACCTGCAGGTACCCTGCGGCCGTGTCCAGTTGAGTTTCGTGGGTGTCACCTCATACCACACCCTGGATCACCCACGGCGAGCGTGACTGTGGCTTCAGCCGCCCGCTGCTTTTGGCCCGCAAAGGGTATGCCTCAACAACCGCGAGGTCAAGCAAGTATCTATCCCCATCCCCGGTATCAAGTGCCATACCTCGATGAGTTTACGGAGTCGGTGCGCTCGATTTTGAGCGATGCTTTCGCTAAGATAAATTCTTTCGACATAACCGAGGAATCCGAATGGTCTCCGCAGAAAAGCCGCGCGTCCGTTTCGCCCCGTCGCCGACGGGCTATCTCCACGTGGGAGGCGCCCGGACAGCCCTATTCAACTGGCTGTTTGCCCGGCGCGAGGGCGGCACCCTCCTGCTGCGGATCGAGGATACGGATGTCGACCGCAACCGGCCGGAACTGGTCGACGGAATCCTGGACGATCTTAAATGGCTGGGGATCGAATGGGATGAGGGGCCGGTTTTTCAATCCCAGCGGATCGAGATGTACCGGGAAGCGGCCGAACGCCTGCTCGCAAGCGGCGCGGCTTTTCCGTGCTACTGCAAAGCGTCCGCCTATGCCGGCGGCGATGCGGCCCCGGCCGGCGATGCCGAGCCGCAAGAAGGTGAGGGCGACGACGAGGGGCCGAAGCTTCAGAAAGGGCCCGCATGCCCCTGCCGCGATATGAGCGACGCCGAACGCACGGCCAAGCAAAGGGACGGGATTCCGCGGGCGATCCGGTTTCGGGCGCCCCGAAGCGGTGCGACGAAATTCGAGGACGTCGTTTTCGGCCCGCGCGAGGTGCAGAACGAGGAAATCGAGGATTTTGTCCTGCTGCGCTCGAATGGCCTGCCCACCTATCAGCTAAGCGTGGTGGTCGACGACATCGACATGCGCATCACGCATGTGATCCGCGGCGCCGATCACCTTTCGAATACACCGAAGCAGGCCCTGCTTTATCAGGCGCTTGGCGCTGCCGTGCCCGTGTTCGCGCATGTTCCGCTGATTCTGGGGCCCGACCGGACGCGCCTTTCGAAGCGGCATGGCGCGACGAGCGTCGGCTCCTACGCGAGCGAAGGATTCCTGCCCGAGGCGTTTCGCAATTTCCTCGCCCTGCTGGGATGGTCGCCTGGCGGGGATTCGGAGTTTCTGCGCACGCCGCAGATGATCGAGCGCTTCAGCCTATCGGGTGTGAGCCGCACGAATGCCGTGTTCGACCGGCCCAAGCTCGAATGGTTCAATACGGAATATCAGCAGAAATTACCGATCGAGGATCTGCTGCCTTACGTGGAAGCAGAGCTGAAGCGCGCTGGATTGTGGGAGGGTTCGCAGGCGAGCACGGACCATGCATGGTTCGCGCGAACGGTCGATCTGATCAGGCCGCGTACCCGCCTGCTCGGCGATTTCACCGGATGGGCGCGCGCATTTTTCACCGACGATTTTGAATACGAAGCGGAAGCGCGGGAGAAATTCTGGAAAGACGAGCGGCTGGGCGGAATGCTCGCGAAACTCGCCGATGCTCTCGCGGCGCTGCCCGATTGGAATCACGACGCTTGCGATGCGGCGTCGCGCGCCGTGGCAACGGCCGAGGGCGTGAAAGCGGGCTTGCTGATCAATGCCACGCGCGTCGCGATCGTCGGCCGGGCGGTGGCTCCGCCGCTTTTCGATACGATGGTGGCGTTGGGCCAAGAGCGAGTGGTGGCGCGGATCCGGCGCGCGGTCGCCTTCCTGGGATCGAGGTAAGGCGCCTGGCTTTATTCCCCTGAGCGGAAAATCTCGGGGTGCACGGTGTGCTCCGCCGCTCCCGCGGCTGCGACCTTCACCGGCACGTCGAGAGGAATCTTCACCGGCGGCAGGCACGCGGAACTATTGCACGCCTGGTAGCGCAGCGTGACGGGAATTGTCGTGTCCCCCACTGGGACTTTATTGCCAGCGGACAACTTCAGTTTCAAAGTGACTTTGCCCGCGTATACGTTGAGAGGCTTATCCGAGAAGGAAAATTTCTTGTCGTGACCCGGCGGATAGAGCGAGTCGACCAGCGTAAATCCTTCGGGAAGCTTGGGCGTGAGCGTGGTCGGAATCAGATAGGAGTCCGAGGGCTTGTGGGAGTTCATGTGGTACGCCTCATTGATGTCGACGACCACGGCCACTTCGAAATCCTTGCCTCGCGGCACGGGCTCCAGCGAAACGTACGTGTGGGTCTTCACGACCTGCGCGGGACTGAGTGTCGGCGCTTCCTGGGCCGGCGCAATCGCGGCCCCGGCGCCCGCGATCCAGGCGAGCGCGCAGGCTGCAAGAAAATAGCGGAAAGGCTTCGATGAGATCATAGCTGGCTCTCGATATCCTTGGTGATTTGAGCTGGGTTCACTACGCCGATGTACCTTTTCACGATCTTGCCGTCGCGCGAAATCAGGAAGCTGGTGGGCATGCCGAGCAGGCCGCCGAACTGATCGGTGATCGCGTCGGTGCCTGCGACGATGGGATAGTTCATCGTCTCGTCCTTGCCGTCGACTTTGAATTCGGTGTTCTTCACGAAGGGCGGGACCACTTTCGTCGGGTCATCGTCCATGGAAGCGCCCAGCAGAGTGAATCCTTTGCTCGCGTATTCCTGCTGCAGGTCAATCAAAACGGGAATTTCGCCGCGGCACGGTTCGCACCAGGTGGCCCAGAAGTTCAGGAGAACGACTTTTCCTTTCAAGCTGGACAATGCTACGTCGCCGCTCCCCTGAAGATTCTTGAACGTGACATCGGGCTCAGGCTGAAGATTGGAGGCCTCCGCTTTGGGGTTCCCGGCGCCGGAGTTCGCTCCATTGTCGAGATACCGCCTGACGCTTGGAGGCATGATCTTCACGAGAACGGTGTCGAGACTGGCGCCATTCAGGTGGCCCGAGATAAGCGTAAGACCGTTGGTGAAGATCAAGCCGCCGATCAACAGCAGCAAAACTCCACTGCAAACTTCCACCGTGTGCAGGTGCCGGCGAAATTTCTGGTAGAACTTCATGAAGCGCCCGACTCCCACGGCGGTCAGCAGGAAGGGAATGGAAAGCCCGGCAGAGTACAGCGTGAGAAGAATCACGCCGTCTCGCACGCTCCCGCGCGAGGCCGCAATCGCCAGAACGGTCGTGAGAATTGGCCCGATGCAGGGCGTCCAGCCGAGCGCAAACGCAAAGCCGAGAAGGAAGCCGCTGACGATCCCGGGGCTTTTTCCGCCGACATCCCTCATATGGACGTCGCGGTTCAACCAGCGCGACATCGGGGGACCAAAAAGGAAGATGAGCGACGCCGCGTACAAGTGGACCGGCTTGATGACCATCTCCGCGCGGGTTCCGAAATTCAGGAACAAGCCGATTGCGACGAGCACCGCGCCAACGATGAGTCCAACTCGAACCGACATCTTGATGAGCACGCCGATCAGGTGCAGGCCGAAGAGAATAATCAGCGCACCCGCGATCGGCGCCAGAAGGTTGCGATGCTGGAGCAAAAAGTGCCCAACGGCGCTCGCCGTCGCGCCCATCGTAATGAACACCGCCGACAAACCGACGACGAAGGCCAAGGCCGGGGGCAGCAGCTTGCTTGTTCCCGTTTCGCCTTCCTTCAGCTGATCCACACCCACGCCAGACAGCATCGAAAGATAACCGGGGACAAGCGGAAGAACGCACGGCGATAAGAACGAACCCAATCCGGCGGCAAACACAAATAAGCCAGCAAGTACGGCTACAGACATTCGAATCCTCTCATTCCCTAGTTAGTGAACCCACCCAGTCCCCACGCTGGGCTGCACGCAAACCGTGATTTGACCACAACACTTAGACGTAAGCCATAGCTTTTTGGTTCTGGCAAGGTGCCGCAGGATATTCCCGCCACGTGATATTCGAAGACGCCACATTGCGTGCGGCGGCTCCCAGGCATTTATCGCTAAGCCGCTGATTTTAGTGCGCGAAAGTCCGCTGGGACGCGTGGCAACGCGTGTGCCCTATCGAAACTTGCGGGCCCGCCCGCTGGAACCGCGAACGGCGACACTCGTTGCCGCGCGCGGTGGCGGGCTCGAAAAATCTATACGCGAGGAGAGCGCGATGACGCCGAATCAAATAACGCTGGCCCGGGTGGCTGCCGCCTTTTGCGCCGTCGCGCTCTTCACCGCCAGTGGCGACGTGCTGGCGGCCGATCTCGCGGCTGTCGTCTTGACGGTGGCCGCGATCGCGCTCGATGGAGTTGATGGTTACCTCGCGCGCACGCGCGGGCTGGCAACGCCACTCGGCGCGCAGCTCGATATTCTCGGCGATCGCGTGGTCGAGAACCTGTTTTTCACCTGCTTCGCAGTCGCCGGCCTGATCTCGCTGTGGGTTCCGGTGGTGTTTTTCGTGCGCGGCGCGCTCACCGATTTCCTGCGAGGGCTGGCCGCGCGCGCGGGACGCACCGGCTTCGGCGGCCATTCGATGCTCGAAACCTGGTGGGGCAAGGCGCTCGTGGCTTCGCGCGCGAGCCGCGCCGCGTACGCCACGCTGAAATGCCTGTGCTTCTGCTATCTCGGGCTGCTGCTGCCGCTGCGCGATTCCTCCGGAGCGGTTTCCGGCGCCGCGCTCGGCCACTGGTTTGCGGCGTGGCTCAGCGGGCCGGTTGCGTATTACTTGCTCGAGGCCGGGCGCGCCCTTACGGGGGTCACGATCGTCTTCTGTCTTGTGCGCGCGATTCCCGTCATGTGGGAGGGACGCCGCTATCTTGCTACCGAAGAGTCGGCACGCAAGCCGCTGGCGGCTGCGGCGGTTCGATAAGTCTGACGATGACATCAGCGACGCAAATCGGGGCTTTCTTCGATCTCGACGGCACGCTGCTGCCGCATCCTTCGCTCGAATGGCGATTTATCGCGTGGCTCGCCGCGCGCGACGCGATCGACGGCAGCCACCTCGCCCGCTGGCTCGGACATTTCGCGCGAAATATCTGGCACGATCCGTACGCGGCGACCTTCGAAAATAAACGCTACCTCAGCGGACTCCCCGAATCTCTCGCCGCCGATTGGGAAGGCTCGCTCGCCCCCGATTCGCTGCGGTTTTTCGCGATGGGCGCGGAGCGCATCGCCTGGCATCAAGCGCAAGGGCATCGCGTGTTTCTCGTGAGCGGCACGCTCGGCCCGCTGGCGCGCGCAGCAGTCCGCCGCCTGCCGGCGCCCATCGAAGCGTGCGCGAGCGAACTCGAAGCCTGCGGCGGCCGCTGGACGGGCCATCTTGCGGGCGAACATTTGCGCGGCAACGCCAAGGCGCGCGCCGTCCGCAGGCTCGCGGCGCTCCACGATCTCGATTTCGGCGAATGCTACGCCTACGGCAATTCGCTGGCGGACCTGCCGATGCTCGAAGCCGTCGGCCATCCGGTGGCCGTGAACCCGGAAGCCGGGCTCCAGCGCATTGCGTGCCCCGAAGGTGAAATCAGGAATCGCGGCGGCGCTCAAAGGGCCTGGCGGGTGTGCGAATGGAAGACGACGGAGCCGGCGCGCGGCCAACATCTTGTCTCCGTTCGAGGGCTGCGGTGAGGCTCGCACGCTTCGCGCCTCGCGCGGAAATTCCGGCGGAGCGCGCCGTTCCATGGGATGCGCCCGGTTACGATCTCGCGCCGCCACGTGCCGCGAGGCGCTGGTTCGAGGAGATTCGCGAAGCCTGCGGAGCATTCGAGTGGATCACCCTCAGTTATTTCGCCTGGCTCGAAACAGTCGTCGTGCTATTTCATCGGAATATTCCGCACGCCGGCCGCTACTTCGCGCTGCATTTGCTGATCGCGGCGGCAATCGCCTGCCTGGCTCGCTACGCCGCGCAATCACATAGCGAAGTGCTGCGTTTCGCGCGCCACTGGTATCCGCTGCCGCTCTACATTTTCTTTTTCGAGGAATTGCAGGGACTGGTGCACGCCATTTTCCCCGGCTGGTTCGACCGCTGGCTCGTGGCGTTCGATTACGCGCTCACAGGCGTGCATCCGTCGGTATGGCTCGCGCGTTTCGCCTCGCCTGCGCTCAACGACTTCATGCAGTTCGCCTACATGACCTACTTTCTCAACCTCGTGATCCTGCCTGCGATTCTTTACGCGCGGCGCGAGCGGCTCGCGTTCTGGACGGTGATGGTCTCGACGGCGATCGCGAACTATTCGATCTACGCGATCGCCATCCTGCTGCCGATCGAAAGCCCCTACTATTCGCTGGCGAGCCTTCAGACCCAACCCCTGCGCGGCGGCTATTGCACCGCTCTGATCGGATTGATCGAACGGTTTGGGCGCGTGCATGGCGCGGCGTTTCCGTCGGCGCATGTAGCCGGCTCGATGGTCGCCATTCTCGCGGCGTGGCGCTACCGGCGCTGGCTTTTCTGGGCTGGCCTGCCGTTTTTTCTGTGCATGTGCGTGGCCACGGTTTACGGGCGGTACCACTACGTGGCGGATGTGCTAGCCGGACTCGCGGTGGGCGTTGCAGGCTTTGCGCTGGGAAACAGACTGATACGAAATCAGGCCGCGCTGCCGGAATAGCTTCATGCTGCTCCGGGCAAGCCCTGCGCTACGGCTAGAAAATCTTTTCCTGCCGCCGAAGATTTCCCGCCGATCCGAGGTTGGCGATGCGGATCACGATGCTGTACTGATTTTCATTCCGGATCGTGCCGAACGAAAACCGGCGGTATTCGAAGCCGATGCCGCAGCAGTTGCCGTTGTAAGTCGCCTCGACGATCTGGTTTTGAAACTCCTGCTGCGTGAAGTCGTAGCTCGCGCCCGCCTCGATGTTCCATCCGTGCCGGTTCATGTCGCCATAGCCGAAGAGCGTGCGGATCTGATTCGAATGTTGCTCGAAATTCAGCGGCGGCAGCACGGGATTGAGCGGCAGATTCAGCACGGAGAAATGCGCGAGCGTGATGAACGATTGCTTGTAAGGCTTCAGTTTCAGCAGCGTGCCGATCGCCGAAAGGCGATTCCGCACCGGATCGTAGTTGAGGATGAACTGCGTGTCGAAACGTTTGCCGGGTTCGATGCGCAGGTCGCTCACGATCGGCGAGAAATGCCGCGCCGTATCCGCGAACGCGAATGGCGTGAGCGCGTCGAGCGTCTGAAACACGTTGGGCTGCCCCGGCACCAGGGCCCCGCCGAACGTGGGATCGAAGAAATATTTTTGCCTCAGGCTCCAGGTGATGAACTCTTCGGCCGGGCCCGATCCGCGGCGCCGGTAAAGGCGCTGCGTGATTCCATACTCGATCTCGTTGGTATCGGTCAGCGTTTCATCCTCATCGAAGCGCACGAAGCGCCCGAAATCGTTGACGCCGTTCACGTAACTGTAGACAGCGTAAGGCTCGATGACGTGCTTCCACTTCGTGTCGCCGCCGTCCCACACGCGCTCGAGGACGGGAAACCGCATGTCGAGCGAAAACTCCTCGGTATTGCGGAACAGTCCTTCATCGAGGAAAGCGCCGTCGAGCATCTGCCCGCCGTAATACGTCGAGCGAAAGGTGAAGCTCGGGGTCACGTTGAACCAATCGCCGAAATGCACCGGCATGGTGACCGTCGGCGCGATTTCGCTGCGCTCGACGAAGCCGGGCGTCTCAAATGGAGTGACGCTTTCTCCGCGATGCTCCGCCCCGGTGAACGCATCGAAGGAAAAATAAAACGGCAGGCGTTTGTAAAACTGCTGATCCACCGAACTGAATCGCAATTCAGGGGCGGTCCGCAGCGTGATCGAAGTTTGCGGCGTCGCGCTCAGATAGTTCTGGTAGCTCAGCACCGCGAGCCCCAGGCTGAATCCCTTGAAATTATTTTGCAGGAATGCGGTGTTGCGCACTTCCGAATTCACCGCTTGCGCGAATGTTTCGGACCAGGCCAGCCGGAAGGTGAGCGAGGTCAACTGGTCGAGATCGGCGACCGCGCGCCAGCCGCCGGGCAAATCCGATGTGAATAGCAGCTTCGCTTCGTGCCCGCCTTGCCTGAGGGGTGGAGCGTCCACCTGCTCGAGACCGCGATCGATCACGCCGTAATACGATGCTTCGAGATCGGCGTTTTCCCAGGGCTTCATGCGAAATTCGCCACGCTGGCTCCAGCCGCGCTTCGTGTAGTCATTCGCGCCCAGCGTCATATCGAGCCAATCGAGGGGCGCCCAGTAGACCGAATCGCCCAGCACGTAGCCCTTCTGCGAGGTATTCCCGAGATCGGGAACCAGGAAACCCGATTCACGCCGTTTTTCTGCGGGCATCGTCGCATAGGGCATGTAGAGGACGGGAATCGAAAACACTCGAAAATTGCCGTTCACCAGCCGTACGGATTTCTGCAGCCGGACCGTGGCGGAAGGCGCGTAGAACTTCCACACGGGATGCCCGGGGTCGCAGACCGTCATCCACGCCTTGTGGATGCGGTAGGTATTCGGATCGAGCCGCTCGGCCACTTCGGCGTCGAAATAGAGGGGGTTGGGGCTGATGAGAAGCGTCGGCGAAGGGCGCCGCTGAAGGGCGAAGGTCCCGTGCACGTGATGGAAAATCCCGCGGCCGGTGCGCAGCTCGTAGCGCGCGTCGTCGGCTTCCACGTGCTGCGTCAGGTAGTCGAGCTGCACGTGGCCGCGCGCGATCACCACCTGCGTCTCGCTGTCGTATTCGACATGGTCCGCTCGCAGGCGCGCGTTTTCGTAGCGCACATCGACGTGCCCGTCGGCGTAGAAGATCTTTCCCACTTCGCGCTGCTGGTCCGCCTCAAGCGTCGCCTCGCCGCCAGCGGTAAGCGCCTGTGGCGATGCGGGGTGCGCGGGACGCGCGCGTTGCGCCAGAGACACGCGCGCCAGCATCGGCAGAATCAGAAGCAGCCCTGCGAGAAGAGCGAGTCTGCGGACAGCTATCGGGAAGGTCGCGTTCGGCATCGCCAGGAAAAAGCTCAAAAGAGAAAAGCGAGCCTAACATGCGCCCACGGTCGCCGCAATCAAGAGCCTGTGCCAGCCTTCACGTCGCTCGCGCCGCCTGGATTGACAGGAATCAGCCAGCGGAACAGGATCGCGGCCGCGGCGCCGCCGAGGAGCTGTGCGGCAATGAAGCCGGGGACATCCGCCGGGCGAATTCCCGCAAATGTGTCGCTCAGGGATCTTGCGATCGCGACCGCGGGGTTCGCGAAAGATGTCGACGCGGTGAACCAATACGCTGCCGCGATGTAGCACCCAACCGCATGCGCAACCGCATTCGGCCGAAACCGCGAACAGCCCACGATCACGCCGAGCAGACCGAATGTCGCGACGAATTCGCTGAACATCTGGGCCGGGCCGCTGCGAATATGGCGCGACAGCGAAATCGCGGGCAGGCCGAACATGAAGTGCGTCACCACCGTTCCGGCAGTCCCTCCGAGGATTTGCGACACGACGTAGCCGGGCGCCTCAGCCCACCGCAGGCTGCCCCGCCACGCCTCAGCCAAGGTCACAACCGGATTGAAGTGTGCCCCCGAAATTGGCCCCAGCGCGAGAATCAAGGCAACGAGGGCTGCCCCCGTTGCGGTCGTATTGGCCAGCAGCGCCAACGCAACATTTCCCCCGGCCAGACGCTCGCCCATGATTCCCGATCCGATCACGGCCGCCACAAGAAAGGCGGTGCCTCCGAATTCGGCGGCAAACCTGCGGCTGGGAGAGAAAGTCATTGGAGGCCGATGCGGTCGATCTCTGTTTGGATGGCGAGCTTGTCGAGGCTCGACAACGGCAAGCAGAGGAACAGGCTGATTCGCCGGTCGAGAATCATCAACGCCTCGCGAAACGCGCGCTCGATCTCTTCCGGCGTGCCGGTCGCCGTCGCGGGATCCGGCACCCCCCAGTGCGCCGTCATCGGCTGGCCCGGCCAGATGGGGCAGACCTCTTTGGCCGCGTTGTCGCAAACCGTGAATACAAAATTCATTTGCGGCGCGCCCGGTTTGGCGAACTCCTCCCAATTCTTGCTGCGGAGACCTTCGGTGGAAAGATGCGCCAGTTCGATCTGCTTCAGCGCTTCGGGACGAACGCGGCCGGCGGGATGGCTTCCTGCGCTGTAGGCGGCAAATGCCGGCTTGCCTTTGCGATGAAGGATCGCTTCGGCCATGATCGATCGTGCCGAGTTTCCCGTGCAGAGAAAGAGCACGTTGTAGCGGCCATGCGGAGCCATCGTTAGGCACCCTCGGTCGCAGCGCAGCATTCCGGTCCGCAGCAAGACCGGGCCGCCGCGGTCTTCTCCGGCAGATTGTCTTCAAGCACGACGAAGACTTCCCATTCATTGCCATCCGGATCGCGGACCCAGGCTTTGTCCTGCAAGGCGTAGCAGCAGTCCGTCTTCATCTCTTCACGCGGAATCAGCCCTTCGCCAGCCCACCGGTCGCGGATCGAGAGCACGTCGTCCGTCGACGCCACCTGGATGCCCAGATGGGAAAGCGCGCCGCGCTCGTGGAACGGCGCTTCGTTCAACGTGAAATTGAGCGGGGGATTCGCCACGTCGAACTTGGCATAGCCTTGCCGCACCTTCGATGGCTCGATCCCCAACATTCGCCGGTAGAACTCGATGCTGCTCTCGACGTTTCGGACGTTGATCGCGAGATGGGCCTTCAAGGCCCGCATCGCGGGATTATTTTTCATGATCGCCTCGCTGTAAACACATTCGCTTACGCGAATATGTTAAGCCTAGCGGCTTTCCCTCATATATGTCAAGGCGAATGTGTTATACTCGAGCCGTGGCCGCTCAACCGCATACCGGCTCCCTCGATCATCTCTTCCGCGCGTTGGCGGATCCCACGCGCCTCCGCCTGCTCAATCTGATCGCGGATCGCGAGGTGTGCGTCTGCTACTTCGTGGGAATCCTCCGGATCGGCCAGCCGAAAGTCTCGCGCCATCTGGCGTACTTGCGCCGGGCCGGGATCGTCGCCGCAAGGCGCGATGGGCGCTGGATGCACTATCGCCTGGCTTCGCCGCGCGAGCCGGCAGCCGCCGAGATTCTCCGCGCGACCCTCGTTCACCTGAAAAGTCTGCCGCAGATGCAACGCGACCTGGCGCGCCTGGGTTCCGCCTGCTGTGCGCCCGAGCGATTCGTGGAGCTGCGCGGCGCGCCTCAGCCGGTGGCAATCGCGCCCGCCGTGAATTGACGCTCCGCAGCGAACCTTCGAGCAGGTTGCCTGATACGCGCACTTGGATTTCGCCGGCACCTGTTTCGCTGCGCGCGAGCGTGCTATGATCGCAGGCGTTCCGACACTGGAATCTCCGCAGCGCAAAACAGACCAGTGATACGAATATGCTCGAAGTGTGGGGCGCTGCTGGTGGACGACAACCAGTACTGCTCCTTTTGCGAAGTTTCCCCCACTGAAACTGAAAACGAAGAAGTTCTTCAGCCTCTGGCCGCGGGCGAAGCGTCGTTGGAAGACGCCCCGGAGCCCGAATGGCGCCGTGAAGTCTCGCGCCGCCTCGAACAATACCGCACGCGCCATGGCCGGCCGCGCGAGGACGACGATTCCCAATCGGGATTGCCCTTCCGCGAAAGTCGCCGCGCCGCCCCGCAATCTCGCACGGACGAGCCGTCCGTCGAACACGCAGTCGAAGAAGCTCCTCGCGAGCGCGAACGAAAGCGCGCACGGCCGGCGGCACGCCAGCGCGCCAACGAGCGCGTGGAAATCTGCGTCCAGCCGGAGCTCGATTTTGCGGATGGCCCGGGCGATCGCGCCAGGCCGCAAACCGCGCTCGTGCCGGTGGCGAGCTGCTCCGAGCGCGGATGGACGGGCGCGGTCGACGCATTTTTCCTCGGCCTTACGCTGGCAGGGTTCCTCGGCCTCTTCCGGTCGCTCGGCGGCCAGATCCTGGTCGACAAAGCGGACGCCGTCGTCTACCTGATCGTCGGCTACCTCTTCTACGCGCTCTATTTCTCGCTTTTCACCACGCTCGCCGGCGCGACGCCCGGCATGCAGCTTCGCGGGCTCACGATCGTGCGCCTCGACGGCAGCTTGCCCGACACGCGGCAGCTCCTGTGGCGCAGCTTCGGCTACGTGCTTTCGGGCGCCACACTGATGCTCGGCTTCGCCTGGGCCCTGTGGGACGAGGACCGTTTCACCTGGCAGGACCGCATCTCGCAGACCTACGTCACCGCCGCCATGCCCGTTTCGGGTGTGGAGTCTCTCGATGTAGCGGCCGCGGCGCGTCACATATTCGCCCATAAATAGGCTTCGCGCCGGCCCTTGGCACGTACGGGCCAGACGCCCGGCAGAATCCGTGCGTCGCGGGGCTTCGATGCTATAATGATTCTTCGTCGTCGGCGGGCGACCTCAATCTCTCAGGGGCGGGAAAAGGAACGGGCATGAGCTCTTTCACTCGAAACATTGTCATCGTGCTGTCGGCGGTCGTATTCGGCTTCGTGGCTGTCGGCTACGTGCGCGGCCGCTCGGTGGACGACAAGGCCTACCGTGCGCTCACGGTCTATAGCGAAGTCCTCGAGCACATCCAGCGAGATTACGTCGACCAGCCCGACATCCATCAGGTGACCAGCGGCGCCCTGCACGGCCTGCTCGATTCGCTCGACCCGCAGTCGAGCTACCTCAGCCCGCTCGAATATAAGGACTACGAAGAGAAGGTTGCGGCCCCCGCGAAGGCCGATGCCGGCGTCGCTCTCACCAAGCGTTTCGGTTATATCAGCGTGATCGCCACGCTGCCCGATAGTCCCGCCCAGAAAGCGAATCTGCAGATCGGCGACATCATCGAAAAGATCGGCGACTTCACCACCGGCCAGATGGGCATCGAGCAGGCGGATCTCCTGCTGAGCGGCGATCCGGGAACGGTCGTAAAGCTTTCCGTGATCCGCCGCGGCAAGACGGAACCGCAGGACATCCCGATCACGCTCGAAAAGCTGGCGCCTCCGAAGGTCGTCGAAGATAAGCTGCAGCAGGGCGACGTGGCCTACATTCATGTTTCGGATTTCAACGCCGGCACCGCCAGGCAGCTTCGCGAAGATCTCATGCAGTTCCAGCACCAGGGCGCGCACAAGCTGATTCTCGATCTGCGCGATTGCGCTTTCGGTGACGACACGGAAGGCATTGCGGCCGCGCAGCTCTTCCTTTCATCCGGCACGATCACCTCGCTCAAGGGACAGACGGTAACGCCGGTGGTTTCTTACGCCGATCCTTCCAAGGTCGTATGGACGCAGCCGGTCGCCGTGCTGATCGGCAATGGCACCGCGGGACCCGCTGAAATTCTGGCCAGCGCCATCGCGGATAACCATCGCGGTGAAACGGTCGGCCAGCGCAGCTACGGCGTCGCTTCGGAGCAAAAGCTGATCCAGCTCGACGACGGCTCGGCGCTGATTCTCACCGTCGCCAATTACTACACGCCCCAGGGCAAGGAAATTCCGGTTGATGGCGTGACTCCCACGGACGTGGTCGTGCCCGCGCCGCCGGACGACATCGCCGCGCTCACCGACCAGAATCCGGCTCCGCCCTCCAGTTCGCCTACCGATCCCGTGGTGAAAAAGGCGCTCGACATTTTGCAAGGCGGCGCCGCGCAGAAAGCGGCGTAGGCCGGAATCGCTGACTCTTCCTTGCTGAATCGTCGAGGATCCCGGGCGCGCAGCGCGCTGCTTGCGATCCTCGTGGTTTTCGTCGCAGGCTGCGCCAGGCGCTCGCTTTCCACGCGTGAAATTCGCGGCGTTACCGCGGAAGTCGTTGCCGCGGGTGAGCGCGTTGCCGGGCACCGTTCGCAGATCGCCATTCGGCCCGAGTTCGAGCCGTCGTGGTTCGGAGGCCAAGGCCGCCTCCTCGCCGACGATATCGATATCCCGGTTGAAAGCCCTTCCGACGTCAGCCGGCTCGCACAGGCGCTCGCGCAGATTGCGCGGCATCATCGCCTGTCCTTCTCCGAATCTTCGTCGCCGGGCAGAATGCGTTTCGACTTCGCATTTCGCGGCAGCCGCACGCATTCGATCTTCGTCATCACGCCCAGCGTCGCCGTGTCGCGCGCGCCCGAAGAGAATTTCTCCGGCGCGCCGCGCCTCGCGATCATCATCGATGATCTTGGCCGCGATCCGTCGGCTGCCGCGGCGGTTCTCGCGCTGCCCTTCCCGCTCACCGCATCCGTGCTGCCGAATCTGCCGTTTTCGGCCGACGTGGCCGATCGCGCCTATCGCCGCGGGGATCATGTGATGCTGCATCTCCCGATGGAAGCAGAATCGGAGTCGGGCGCGGCGCAGCCCGAGGCGGTCGAACTCCGCGTCGGAATGAATGCGGACCAGGTGCGCTCGATCCTGGCGAACATGCTTGCCACTGTGCCGCATGCGGCGGGGGTGAACAATCACGAAGGCTCGCGCGCCACGGCCGACCCCGCGCTGATGAACGCGCTCATGCCCGCGATCCGCGCGCGCGGCCTTTACTTTATCGATAGCCGCACCACGGCCGCCACCGTCGCCTACGACGCAGCCGAAAGTGCGGGCGTGCCGGCGGCGTCGCGCAAGGTCTTTCTCGACGACACGCCCACGCGCAAAGCCGTGCTCGCGCAGATCGAGCTTGCCGCGCGCGATGCGCGCCGCGATGGCTCCGCCATCGCCATCGGCCATCCGCGCCCGGCGACGATCGCGGCGCTCGCCGAGGGCCTTCCGCGCTTGCGGGCGGATGGCGTCCGGATCGTTTTCGCCTCCGAGCTGGTCCACTAGCGGCGAATTCCTTTTACGATCTGTCTTCGCCTGTTAACTCGTACAGGAAATCGAACTGGTACTAAATCTGGCCGTACGTCCTATTTCGCTGCCGAAGAGCCCGGCGTACTCTTCACTCGCCCTGCCACCCACTTGGTGCCGCGGGGTAAGGAAGGAGCCTATGTCCCACTGGATTGGAACCACCTCCCCCACCGATGCCGGGATGAACGATTTCAAAGAATGCCTGAAGAATCTTCGCGACGGGCATCCGACGGACGCCCTGTTGCATGCTCGTCGCGCCCTGGGTGTTGCGCCGAAGAACCCGTTTTATCTTTCGTACACGGGCCTGCTGGCTGCGCTCGCCGAGAAACGCTACGGAGATGCGGAATCGCTATGCCAGGAAGCTCTGGGGATGCGCCACAATCACGCCCAACTCTATCTGAATCTGGCCGAGGTCTATCACCAGGCGGGGCGGCCGCAGGATGCCATCGCCACGCTCGAGAAGGGACTCGTCTCGGCGGGGCGCGATTTCCGGATTCGCCGCGCACTCGAAAGAATCGGCAACCGCCGCGAGCCGGTGTTCACGTTCCTGCACCGCAGCCACCCGCTGAATCGCACGCTCGGCAAGCTGCGCCACCGTTTCGCCGGACCATCGCAAGCGGCCTGAACGGCGGCGGCGCGCATTCCGCGCCGGCCACGACGTTTTTCCCCGTGCAAGAAGTCCGGGGCGGACTGCCCGCGAGCGGCCCGCTCCGGATTCCCCTTTTCGTTTCGCAGGTTTTACCTTCGTAGCGGCTGCCTTTCGGGCGGGTGGGTTCGCCTCTTGCTGCGATTCTCTCCTTACGCAGCGCGGCCCCTCGAGAAGTGCCCCTGATTATGATTGCGAACAAGCTGAGTGCGCTGATCGTTGCCATACAGGAGCCGCGACGTAGAATCCAACTATGTCCTGGCGCGCGCTTGCGATATTCATGATTCTGGCTGCGGCCAGCAGTACTCTCGGAGCCGACGACGGCTGGGTGATTGGCGAGGATGGAGCTGGACCAGCCAAGATTGGCATGACCCTGTCTCAGCTAAAGCTAGCTCTGCACGAGCGTCTTATTGACGACGAGCCGAGCGGAAGTGAAAACTGTTGGTACGTAAGACCGGCAAAGCATCCGCACATCTCATTCATGATTTTGGATGGACGCTTCGTCCGGGCGGACGTCGACGCCCGCGGCATAGCTACCACTGACGGTATCCAAGTGGGTGACTCGGAATCGGAGGTCCGGCACAGATACGGTCAGAAGATGAAAGTCGAACCCCATCAGTATATCGACGATGGCCACTACTTGACCTTACGGTCCGCCGATGGGAAGTACGGGGTAAGGTTTGAAACCGAGAAAGGTAAGATCATCGACTTTTACGCCGGCCGATTTTCTGCCATCCAATACGTTGAAGGTTGTGAGTGATACGTTTTTGCGGCTCGCCCTTTTTACAGCCGCGACGTAAGCGGGCGGCGCGAAGTGCTTTCCGCCGCGCCGTCTCTCTCGCGCCATGAGTTGTTGCTCTTGGATTCGCCGCGGACGGCCCGAAACGGCTCAGCCCTGGCCCAGCGGGAGAAAATACTGCGTGCCTTTGACGGGCTGGCGCAGTCTGCGCAGCAATTCCGCCAAATCCCGATTGCGTTCGACGAAATCGATCTCGCTCGTATCCACCACCAGCAGATTCGACGCCGAGTAGCGGAAGAAAAAATGCTCGTAGGCGTTGGCCACCGCCTCGAGATACTCGGGCGAAATTTCCGTCTCGGTGGGATCGGCCTTTTTCGTCACGCGCTTGCGCAGCACCTCCGGCTTGGCCTGCAGGTAAATGGTCAAATCCGGCGTTGGGACCGACGGCGCGAGCATGTCGAAATATTTCTCGTAGAGATTCAGCTCTTCGTTGTCGAGATTGATGTACGCGAAAATTTTGTCCTTCTCGAAAAGGAAATCGCTCACGATGGGCGCCGCATCGTCCTCGGGACGCGTCTCGATCAGCCGCCGGTGGCGCTCGTAGAGGAAATACATCTGCGCGCGAAAGGCCGCGCCCGGCTTTTCGTCGTAGAAATCCGCGAGGAAGGGATTGTCCTCGCAGTCGAAGACGCGCCGCGCGTGCAGCTGCTCGGCCAGCACCCGCGCCAGCGTCGATTTGCCCACGCGGATCGGCCCCTCGATCACAATGTAGCGCGGAGCCTTGAACGCCGGCTCGCCGCCCTTGTTGCCCGCATTGGAAAGCCGCTCGGCCATGGCGCGCGATTATAGCAAAAGCATGGAAAGGCAGTGGCGAGTGCCTGGCACCGCCTTTGCCGCTTCGCGGAATCCGCTTTTTCGCTCTCGCGGCGATAGGATGTGCTAGCGTCGATCGATGGGAAAATCATGGGCACGCCTGAACCGCAGCATTCGGCGACTCGCACTTCCTCTCACCGTGCTGGCGCTTTTTGCTTCACCGGCGCGGGCGCAGAGCGCAGTGAGCGGCAGCTTCGCGGTCGACCTGCGCGACTTTGTCGCCACGCCTGCTGTGCCCGGCTACGAGAAGCAATTGTCGCAAGCAATTGCCCGCGAGGTGGCGTCGCTGCACCCGGCGGTCGACAATCTTGGCGACGTGACCGTCACGATCGGCAGCGGGGCGCCGCGCCGGCTGATCGCCACACCGATCGACGAGCCGGGGTACGTCGTGAGCGAAATCACCGACGACGGCTACCTGCGTCTCCAGCGGCTGCCGCAATCGGGCCTACCGCCGATCTTCAACGAGCTCTATTCGGCGCAGCCCGTGAAGGTCGGCACGGCCAGCGGAAAATGGATCGACGGTGTTATCGCCGGCATCTCCGTTCATCTGCACCGCGCGAACGAACCGCGCCCGCCGTCGAGCGCCATCGAGAACATGTATGTCGATATCGGCGCAAGCTCCGCGGATGAAGCTCGCGAGGCGGGCGTCGACGTGCTCAGCCCGGTCGCCATTGACCGCTACTCGGCGGGTCTTAGCGACACGGAGATTGCGGGCGCATCCGTCGGCGACAAGTTTGGCGCCGCGGCCGTGCTCGAAATGCTGCGCGAACTCGATCCGTCGAAGATCAAAGGCACGCTCACGGTCGCATTCGTGGTGCAGCAATGGACCGGCGCGCGGGGCTTGCAGCGCATATTGAATACGGTGCGCGCCGATGAAATGATTTACGTCGGGCGCCTGCTTCCGGGCGGCGCTGTGCCGGGGGTGGAAGGCATTCATCGTGCGCCGCGCCGCGAACCCGGCGATGGCGTCCTGCTCGGCCTTGCGTCGACAAACGGCATTCCCGCAGGTCTCGCGACCGATCTCAAGCGGCTCGCGGACGCGAACAACATTCCGCTCGCCATCGACTACTCGGCCGGAATTCTTCCCTCGAGCTACCTTCCGATGCCAACGCTGCCTTCGCGGTGGGTTCATCTCGGAATCGCGACCGCGTGGCCTGACACGCCAGCGGAGGAAATTGCGAACAACGATCTCGACCAGCTGGAAGGGCTGCTGGTGGCATATGCAACTGGAGAGGCACCGAACCTTCCTCACCCCGTATTTGCCAGCCCCATACCCTCGGGAACTTTCTCGACATGGCCTACCGACAGCTTGCCCAGCCGTAAGCTGATTCTCCAGAGCCTTGTCCAAACCTACGCCGCGAGCAACCACGAGCAGCCGATGCGTGACGAGGTCCGGTACTATCTGGGCGACGATAAACCTGAACAGGACGACGCTGGGAATTTGATCTTGCATCTCGGCACTGCCCCCGCGGGCGCGAAGACGCCGAAGATTCTCGTCGTCGCGCACATGGATGAAATCGGCTTTCAGGTGAAGTCGATCTCGAATGACGGGCGGCTCGAAGTGGCAACGCTCGGGGGCATGGATTTGAGCTTTTACGAAGGGCACCCGATGCTGGTGCACACACCGAGCGGCGATCGCGACGGAATCATGGAACTGCCGCCCAACTGGGATGAGGCCAATTTCGTGTGGCCGGCGGAATCGGACCGGGCGATTCGCGTGGATGTGGGCGCGCGCTCGCCGGAAGAGGTGGCGAAGCTCGGCATCAAGGTGGGCGATTCGGTCACCATTCCGAAGGAATACCACGCGCTGCTTGGCACGCGCGCGAATGGACGCAGCTTCGACGACCGCGTGGGCGATACGGCGCTGATTTCGGCCGCGCATGAGCTGGGCAATTCGCTGAAGGATCGCGACGTCACGTTCGTGTGGTCGACGGGCGAGGAGCTGGGCCTCGACGGCGCCGAGGCGGTGGCGAAGCGGCTCGCGGCGGAGGGCCGCACGCCGGATTATGTTTTCGCGGTCGACACGTTCGTCAGCTCGGATTCGCCGCTCGAATCGAAGCGCTTCGCCGACGCGCCGATTGGGAAAGGATTCGTCATCCGCGCGATCGACGATTCGAATATCGCGCCGCGCGACGCCGTGGAGCGCGTGATCAAGCTGGCTCGCGAGAATCACATTCCCGTGCAGTATGGCGTCACCGCCGGCGGCAACGATGGGGCGGCGTTCGTCCCGCACGGCGCGGTGGATATCGCGCTCGGCTGGCCGCTGCGCTATTCGCATTCGCCCGCCGAGGTAATCGACACGCGCGACGTGGACGCACTGGCGCGCATTATCGAGGTGATCGCGAGAAGCTGGTAGCCGCAGGGGCGATGCGCGTGAAAAATCGGGGCCCGGTGTTATACTCGCGCCGTTTGCGCGATGAGAGACTGAGAGGGCGGCCGCCTAAGAGCGAGGCGGGCGGCACGAAGCCGCTCCTCCTTCGGCAATGCTTCGGAGGGCAGGCAACGACGAGACATGAGGTGATGATATGAGTCAGGCAACCGCGGCAACGAGCAATCCTTTGGATCCACTTCTGTTCAAGCCGGAGGCGATCGCGCCGGAGACTTTGGCGGCCAATGAAGCGTTTCGCAAGGCCACATCGGCCGGGCCCGAGTGGTGGGATATCGGCGCGGCGGCGTTTCGCGAGATGCGCACGAAAGGGACCGGGCCGTTTCCGCCGATCGTTCATTCGGACAAGGCGCGCACGATCGCGATCGATGGCAAGGGCGGCAAGATCGCGCTCAACGTGATCGCGCCGGAACGCGCCAAGGGCGTCTACCTGCACATTCACGGCGGCGGCTTGGTGTTCGGCGGCGGAGACCAGCAGGACCCGATGCTCGAGCGCATCGTGCAGAATACGGGCATGGCCTGCGCGAGCGTCGATTACCGGCTCGCGCCCGAGCATCCGTATCCCGCGGCCTGGGACGATTGCGAAACGGCCGCGGCGTGGCTGGTGAAGAATGCGAAATCGGAATTCGGCACGGACATTCTTACGATCGGCGGCGAATCGGCGGGCGCCACGCTGACGGCGACGACGCTGCTGCGCATGCGCGACCGGCACGGCTACACCGGATTCCGCGCGGCGATCCTTTCGTACGGCAATTTCGATTCGTCGATGACGCCGAGCCAGAGGCTGACGCCCCCGACGGCGCTGCTCGTCGGGAAAAAGAGCATCGAGAAATTCTGCGAAGCGTATTTGCCGAAAGGTATCGACCCGCGCGACCCCGATGTCTCGCCCCTTTACGCGAACGTGAAGGGATTGGCGCCGGCGCTTTTTACAGTCGGGACGCTCGATCCGCTTCTCGACGACACGCTCTTCCTGTATGCGCGGTGGATCGCGGCGGGAAACGAAGCCGAGCTCGCGGTCTATCCCGGCGCGCCGCATGCGTTCAATCTTTTCCCGATGCCGCTCGGAACGCCGGCCAACGCGCGAATCGACGCGTATCTCTCGCGCGCGATCGCATAGGCGAAGAAATGGAAGGTCGGAGCTTCAGCTCCGACATTGGGCGGCGAAAAAATGCCGGGCTTCAGCGCCTGAAGAGATGCTCGCTCACTGCGCGCGGCAAAGTTCGGTGACGAGGCTTTCGCGGCGGTTGATGGCGATCCGGTCGATGCGATTCAGCAGGATCGTGTAGCCGGCGAAGGCCGCCGCTGCGAATGCGAGCAGGATCAGCGTCGCGAGCCAGAGCTTGCCGAAATGCGCGGTAGCGGCGAATGTGGCCGCGCAAATTCCGAACACCACAGCCTGCACGCCGAAAACGGCCAGCGCAGTGGTCCCCGAGGCGCGCTGGCGGCCGAAAACCGCGTAGTCGAATTTCTTCGGCGAGTAGAGCGAGAAAAGATCGCCCACGCTGAAATTCACGAGCGCGCCGAAAACAGCGCCCGCCAGGGTCGCCAGCGTTAGCCCGATCGAGGGCCGCTGAAACACCAGGCATACGGCCACCCACAGAAGGCACGCCTCGAATGCGATCAGCGACCCGTGGATCAGATTCTTCGCCAGCAGAATCTGGCGGAAACGCACCGGCGCGACGAAGTAGAACTGGATTCCGCCGCCTTCCGTTCCGAAGCAGTTGTACATGAGGTTGCTGAGAATCAGCAGCGCGTAGGCGACGCCGATCGGGAACGCGAATTCGCGGAAGCCGGGACCGTTTCTGAACGCGCCCGGATGCGGAGCGTTGCCGGCGGGCCCGAGCAGGAAGATGGCGAGCACCACGAGAGGCATCGCAAGATTGAAGAGCATCGGGCCGCTGCGCGAGAGATAGCGAAGTTCCTTTTCGAAGACCGCTGCGACTGGGGGCGAAAAACCGGGCAGCGCGATGCCTTCGCGGACGGTAGTTTTTTCCCTGGCGGTTGCGGCGGCGGAGCGCGGAGCGGCGGCTTCGCTCAGATTCTCGCCGCGGAACTGCGCGCGCAGCCGCAGATCGAGCAACCAGAGAAAAATGGCGGCGTAGCCGCATTCGAGCGCCCACGATCCGAGAGCGATGGCCGGATTGCCTTCGGAAGCCGCGCCGAGCGCCGCGCCGACTAAACCGGGAGGCGTGAATTTCTCGGCCGACACAAGGTTCATGGCGACGCCCGGAATCGCCACGCGAGAATGCCGCCCGCGATGATTGCCGTAGCGATTCATCACCGGCCCGATGAATTGGACGCTGATGATGAAAAGCAGGAAAACGATGCCGAGGATTTCGCGGGTTTTGCGCCGGGCGAGCCAGCGCTCGATCCAGGCGAAAATCATCCGCGCGAGCAGAATGTTGAGCGCACCGAACGTGAGCAGAAGCAATGCGGCCCAAGGGAGCAGGCTGGGATCGGCGATTCCGACTCCCAGCGTGATGCCGATCAGCCAGAGCGAGCCGATGAGCGTGGTGGGCTCGAGCGCGCCGTAGACCATGCGGATGAAGAAGTAAGAGGAGTAGCGGATCGGGAAGCGCAGGAAATTCGAGGAATCGAAGTTCTCCGCGAAGGCGGTGGCCATCACAGGGAAAAGCTGCCAATAGAGAAGGACGCCCCAGAGCACGAGCGCCAGCCATTCGAATTGGCGCTGCGAGGTGAGAAACCAGGCAGCGGCGGCCAGGCCCACCGATCCGCCTATGCCCATGCCGACAAACGCCAGACCGACAAAGGCCCACGAGATCACCTCCAGGCGGCCGCGAAGGGTGCGCAGGGAGTGGACGAAAATCCGCCAGCGAAGCTGGGCGATGGCGGCGAATTGTTCGCGGGCGACGGACCAGGCGGGCGGCTCGGGCGTGGAGTTCACCCCAGCCACGAAAGCTCCTGCTCGGCGGCGGCTCGCGTGCCGCCCACGATGCGGAGGAAAATTTCCTCGAGCGTGAGCTTTCCGCCCGACGTCGCGGCATCCGTCCCCGCCTGCGTGGCTTGCGCCTGCACGCCGGTGCGCAGCTCCTCGAGTGAGCCCTGCGCGACGAGCTTGCCGCGATAGATGATGGCCACGTGGCTGCAGAGGCGTTCCACGATTTCGAGCACGTGCGAGGTGAGAAAGATCGTGGCGCCGCGCGCGATCATGCCGTTCAGCATCGACTTGAGCGTGCCGGAGGCGATGGCGTCGACGCCCTCGAACGGCTCGTCGAGAAAAAGAATCTTGGGGCCGTGAATCACGGCGGCGGCGAGGGCGAGTTTTTTCTGCATGCCGTGCGAATAGTCGGCGATCAGCGCTTTCGGCTGGTCTGCGAGCTGCATGAATTCGAGGAGTTCGGCGGCGCGCTTGGCGGCCGTGTCGCGGCCGAGGCCGTACATGCGGCCCACGAAATTCAGGTATTCGGCGCCGGTGAGACGCCCGAAAAGCGCCATACCCTCCGGGACGACGCCGATCTGGCGCTTTACTTCGACCGGATTACCGGTGAGATCGAGGCCGAGAATTTCCATGCGGCCGGACGAAGGCGCGAGGAGACCGGTGAGCATCTTGATGGTGGTGGATTTGCCGGCGCCGTTCGGACCAAGGAAGCCGAAGAACTGGCCGGCGGTGACGCGGAGGTTCATGTCGTCGACGGCGACGAGGTCTCCGAAGCGTCGCGAGAGGTGCTCGGTGGAAATAGCTGGAACGTCCATCGAAGTCGCCAAGACTCTAGCACAGGAGGAGGATCACGTGTCTCCCCGCTCGCGGCGGGCTGCCGCGGGCGGAGAGGAGACGGACGGCGGCTCGGGATCAGTTGTGTTCGGGCGCCGGGGCTCGCGTGTTGAGGAAGTGGCACACGTCCTTCACCGCGTTGCTCAAGAGCGCGGTCTGCGTGGCGTAGATCGTGTCGCCACCCTTCTGGATCACCATGAAGCGGTAGTCGCCGGACCACCCCTGCGCGTTAATCATGAAATCCGAACGGTGCGGATTCGTGGTGAGGGTAACGTTGGGGCACTTCTCGCTCAGGTGCTTCATGATTTCGACGGGATCGACGTTCGACTGGCGCGACAATACGATTTTGAGCGGCCTGCCCGCCGGCCCGGATTGCGCCATCACCGCCGGAGCCACACCCGCCAATCCTGTCGAGACGAGCAGCGCTGCCAAACCAATTATGAATTTTTTCATTGCGGAGGTTCCTTTCGCCCGGCTGGGCCGGGAATGATTCCTTCAAAAAAGGTTACTTTATTATTCCGCCGGGCGCCATTTTCGTTCCCGTCAAAGCACGCCCTTGCAGGACAGGTCTTCGCACGCCGGCGCGCAGCCCGGCCTCGCAGGCCTATCCTTGCTAATTAGAACCCCATTCGGCGAAAAGTGTTGCGTCGGGCCGTGCGGGAAAGTTAACGGCCGGCCCACCGGTAGGGACTCCGCCTGCAAGGTCCGCGCTTGACAACCTGGCGAGCAGCAAGCAGACTCCCCGCAACATTCGGCCCTCGACTTCACGGGAGGCTCGCTCATGAAAACGAATTACTGGGCAGTGCTCGTTTGCGCAGTCGCGTACTGGCTGCTTGGCGGGCTGTGGTACGACGTGCTGTTCAGCAAGGAATGGATGGCGCTCGAACACATGCCGGCGACGATGGCCAGCTCGGCCAATCCGATCTGGATCTGGCCGTTCGTGCTCACGTTTCTGCTGAATTTGCTGATCGCATTCGTGCTGGCGCAGATCTGCATCTGGCGCAATGCGAATACAGCCTCGCGGGGCGCCGCGATCGGAATTCTTTTGTGGATCGGCATCGTGGGGCCAATTGTCTACACCACGTATATGTACGAAATGCGCTCGAGGGAGCTTTTCGCGATCAACGAGTTTTATCCGCTCTTCGGGCTCTGCATGATGGGAGCCATTTTGGGAGCGTGGAAGAAGAAGGCCGCGTAGATCGCTGGTTTTCGTCCGTGGCAAAAGCGAACCGCCGGCAAGTAAATCGCCGGCGGTTTTTTTCGGCTGCGAGTTGAATGACGTGCGATCGCTAGGGCTGGTTGTGGCGCCAATTCCAGTACTCCTGCTGTTCTTCCTTGTCGCGTCTGCGAAAATCCTCGTGATGGCGGTGGGTGTCGGTTTCCCAGCGCTGGTAGTAGCCGGTTTCGACGCGGGCCGCGCAGCCTGCGAGCACAGCCGGCGACGCCAACGCCGTTATCATGACCAATGAAATAAGGTGTTGCCTGAAAAAGCGCATGTGATCTTCCTCCCTTCGTGAATTCCCGTTGAATTTCGCACCCGACTTACCCTCATTAGACGCGCGATCCCGCGTAGCAAAAACACTCATTCGGGTAGGGGAAACCCTGTACGAATCTTTTTCACGCGACCCGATATTTCTACATCTCCGCGCCCGCAGCGCCACAACGTGAAACTCCCCGCCATCAGTCACTTGCTGCCGGAAGCACGCGCGGCAACCTGCGTGCGAATACCTGATTGCCGACCGGCCCAATCCCTGAGGATTGGTCAGACATGAAAAGAGTTGATCTGCTATTGGGCTGCGTAGTGTTTTTGTATGGGGCCCTGCCGATTTTCAATGGAACAGCCTCCGCAGCAGCGAGAGCCGTGGCGAGCTCGCCGGTCGCGGAGGCCTACTCCGGCACGATCGTGCTGCTCAACGGCCAGCAGTTCATCCTGCGGGATGAGAGTGACGGCATCTGGTACAACCTCGACGATCAGCAGGACGCGGCGAAATTCGCGGGAAAGAGAGTGCGTGTCGTGGGCAAGCTCGATGCGCGCACGGATGTGATTCACGTCGAGCAGATCGAAGAAGCCGGCAAGTAGCGACACTTTGTGGGAGCGGACGTTACGTTTGCCGTCGCATTCGCTTGACGCCATCACGCAAAAGAAGAAGATTCCCGCATAGCCCCGCGGCAGGCTCGTATCCTTCGCAGCCACAAACGAACAGGCGCGGCCGATGGCGCCTGGCGGCGGCTTGTATTATGATGCGCCGCAATCGTCGGTATCGCTCCCGACCCAGGAGATTCCATGTCCAGCCCGGCTGCTCAGAACCAAGGCCCCGCCTTGTTTGGCCAGATCATCATGCTGTCGCGGGGTTATGCCCCGCCGGCGTGCCTCTACGCAGCGGCGAAACTGAAAATCGCCGACCTGCTGGCGAGCGGTCCCAAGCCGATATCCGAGCTGGCTCGTGCGAGCTACACGAACGAAGACGCCCTGTATCGGACGCTCCGGGCCCTCGCGTCAATCGACGTCTTTCGCGAAACCGAATCGCGAACGTTTGCCAATACGCCGCTTTCGGAGGCGATCCGCAGCGATACGCCCAACTCCGCCCGCGACGCCGTCCTTTTCGTATCTGATCCGCTGCACATGAATGTCTATGGCCAGTTGACGCACACCCTGGAGACGGGCGAAACCGCGTTCAAGAAGGTCAGCGGTATGGGGCCGTTCGAATTCTTCCAGCGCAACGACGAAGAAAATAAGCTGTTCAATGCCGCGATGACCTCCATCAGCAGGCAATTCATTCAGCCTGTCATTGACGTGTACGACTTTGGCGAGTCGGGCACGCTGGCCGATATCGGCGGCGGCCACGGCGCGTTGCTGGCGGCGGTTCTCGAAAGGCACCGCGGGCTGCATGGAATCGTCTTCGACGCTCCGTACGTGGCCGAAGGCGCCAAATTGCTGATCGAATCGCGAGGGCTTGCGCAGCGTTGCCAGGTTATCGGTGGAGACTTTTTCAAGAGCGTGCCTTCCGCGGATAGCTACGTGATGAAGTCCATCATCCACGATTGGGACGACGCTCGCTCGATCGCAATCCTGAAAAACTGCGCAAGCGCCATGCGTGGCCCGGACGGCAAGGTGATCTTGCTAGAAATGCTCATTGGCCCGGCCAACGAGCCGGGCCTGGCCAAATGGATCGATATCGAAATGCTGGCGGTGGCTGCCGGACGCGAGCGCACAGCGAGCGAGTACGAAGAGCTTCTCTTGAAGGCCGGGCTGAAGCTCTTGCGCGTGGTGCGCACGGCATCGCCGCTCGCGGTGATCGAGGCCGTGAAGGGCTAGAGGATCGGAATCACCAGCCGTTGCGTTCGCGCAACGATGTGATGTGGGCCACGTGGTGGCGGCCGTGCCAGGCGTACAGGGCCAGATTCTGGTTGAGGCTTAATGCGCCAAGCTCCGGATGGCGAAATCTCCGCGCCCATTCGGCAGGGGTGAGCGAGCGCAACAGCGTAGTCCAGCGCTTGTGCAGATTCTCGATCAGCGCGAGCGACGGTTCGATGGGCGGAGTTTTTGCGTCGGCGAGCTCGGCCCAGCGCGCTTCCTCGTACGTCTTCACGGTAGGCTCGTCTTCGGTGAGCGCCAGCCGGAAGTGAACGTAGGCGTTCATGTGGCTGTCGGCGATGTGGTGAACCAATTGGCCGACCATCCATCCGCCGGGACGATACGGCGTCGCGAGCTGCTCGGGCGTCAAGCCGGCGACGGCGGCCTTAAGGTGCACCGGCGCTTCCGCGATCTGGTCGACGAACTGGCGGCGCTGGTCATCGGACACGTTTTCCGGCCGTTCGAATTTCCCGATTGGATAGCGCAGATCGGTCGCCATACGTTGCTCCCTTCCCATGCGAAAGAGGCGCAGCAAGCAGGCGCCCTACACCGTTAACCCTTTGCCGCTTCGTAAAGCGGGGAAAGCTCGCGCAGGCGCTTCACGGTTTCGACGACACGGCCCGCAACGTAATCGACTTCCTCTTCCGTATTGAAGCGGCCGAGGCCGAATCGAATCGAGCTGTGCGCGAGATCCTCCGGCACGCCGAGCGCGCGGAGGACGTAGCTGGGCTCGAGCGTCGCCGACGTGCAGGCGGAGCCACTCGATACGGCCACGTCGTTGATGCCCATCAGCAGCGCGTCGCCTTCGACGCCCGCGAAGCTGAGATTCAGATTGTTGGGGAGGCGATGCTCCATCGTGCCATTGATTGAGGTGTCGTCGAGATTGGTGAGGATCGCATCTTTCAGTCTGTCGCGCAGGATGCGGAGGCGCTCGTTTTCCGCCGTCATTTCCTTCTCGCAAAGCTCGCACGCCTTGCCCAGGCCGACGATACCGGGAACATTCAGAGTGCCGGAACGCATGCCGCGTTCGTGGCCGCCGCCGTCGATCAGGGGCGCGAGCTCGACGCGCGGATTCTTGCGGCGGACGTAGAGCGCGCCGGCTCCTTTGGGTCCGTAAATTTTGTGCGCGGAGATCGCGAGGAGGTCGACGCCGGCTTTTTCGACATCGATGGGAATGCGGCCGGCGGATTGCGCCGCGTCTACGTGGAAAATCACGGATTTTTCTTTGGCGATTTTCCCGATCTCGTCGATTGGCTGGAGGACGCCGATTTCGTTGTTCGCGTGCATGATCGAAATCAGGACGCTTTTCGGCGTGATCGCGCGGCGCAGGTCGTCGAGGTCGATGCGGCCGTCTTTGGCGACCGGCAGATAGGTGACTTCGCAGCCGGATTTTTCGAGGCGCTTGCAGGTGTCGAGCACGGCTTTGTGTTCAGTCGCTTGCGTGATGATGTGATTGCCCTTGGCGCGATA
>Ga0335072_10000166_pt1 | contig 141536 bp, 127 predicted proteins | sample Lox_Sample_21_FD_206725 | JGI IMG/M metagenome (GOLD analysis project Ga0335072, IMG submission 206725) | Soil microbial communities from Loxahatchee National Wildlife Refuge, Florida, United States - Lox_Sample_2.1 | ecosystem: Environmental > Terrestrial > Soil > Wetlands | place: USA...
CGCGGCAATTTCAAATCGACACCACCCCAAAAACCCGGCAACCTGCCGCACATCAGCAGCTTGCAAAAAGAAACGCACCAGTTAACCGGACGGTAATGATCACTGATCACTGTTCACTGTTCCTTCGATTCTTGCCCACAGCTCTTTGACTCCGTAGCCCGTCTTCGCCGAGAGGGGCAGGATCTCTTCGACCTCGAGCCCCTTTTTGAGGGCGGCGAGGCTGCGGGTGCGCTGGTTGCCGCTGAGACGGTCGGCCTTGGTGGCGACGACTGCGAAGTTGCGGCCGGCGGCCCGTAGCCAGTCGAGGAGCTGGCGGTCGTTGGGGCGGGGCGGAACGTTCGAGTCGACGAGGCAGACACAAAGGGCCAACGTTGGGCGCTCGGCCAGGTAGGGCTCGATGAATTTGGGCCACTCGGCGGAGATGGATCTGGAGACTTTGGCGTAGCCGTAGCCGGGGAGATCGGCGAAGAGGAGTTTCTGGCGCTGGCGCTCGTCGAGCAGGGCGAAAAAGTTGATGGCGCGGGTGCGGCCTGGCGTTGACGAAACTTTGGCGGCTTTTTCGCCCACGAGCGAGTTCAGGAGGCTGGATTTGCCCACGTTGGAGCGGCCCAGGAAGGCGATCTCCGGCACGGACGGCGAGGGGAACTGCGCGGCGGCGAGGGCGGAGAGCAGGAACTGGGTGGTGTAGCGCATGGTTGGCAAGTCTGCAAGTTAGCGAGTCAGCGAGTCAGCAAGTTGGCGCGTTGGCGCGTGCTTGCGCATGATCGTCGACCCCCGCGAACCCGGCTTCCTCCTTTTCGAGGATATAGGACGCACCGCTGTCTATTACGCGGCCAATGGCGCGGGATCGGGGAAGGCGCGGCCAATGCGCGGAAGCTTGGCGCCCAGGAGCAGGCCGCGGAGGATCATGAAGCAGCAGAAGGCGCACCAGAGGCCGTGATTGCCGATCGCGCGCTCGAGAGCGATGGCGAGGACAAGGAAACCGGCGAAGGCGAAGACCATGCTGTCGCGAAGCTCGCGGGCGCGGGTGGCGCCAATGAAGATGCCGTCGAGCTGGTAGCCCCAGACGGAGACCAGCGGGAGCAGGATGGCCCATGGCAGGAAACGCAGAGCCAGGGCGCGGACGGGGGCGACGTTGGTGAAGAGGGCGACAAGGGGCGCGCCGGCGACCAGGTAGCCGAGCGAGAGCAGTACGGCGACGACGGCGGCCGAGACCGTGGAAGCGCGGAGAATGGAGCGGTAGTCTCCGCGGCGGCCTGCGCCCACGGCCTCGCCCACCAGGGCCTCGGTGGCGTTGGCAAAGCCGTCCAGGGCGTAGGTGGCGATCCAGTGGAGGTTGAGGAGAACGGCGTTGGCGGCGAGGATGGCGTCGCCCTCGCGGGCGCCCGCGCGTGTGAACCAGCCGTAGGCCGCTACCAGGCTGAGGGTGCGCAGAAAGAGGTCGCGGTTGAGCGCGAAGAGGCGGCGGAGGCTGGCGGCGTGGAGCAGTTCACTGAGGCGGACGGGCTGCGCGGCGGCGCGGGGCCACGCGACCCAGGTAAGAACCAGGCCGGTGAGGAGGCCGGCATAATCGGCGGTCATGGTGGCCGTGGCGATGCCCGCGACGCCCCAGTGGAGGCGGACGACCAGCCAGAGGGCGACGGCGACGTTGACGACGTTGATGGAGGCCTGCAGGGCAAGCGCGGTGCGGGCCCGCTGGCGGCCCAGCAGAAAGCCGAGGACGACAAAGTTGGCGAGCGCGGCCGGGGCCGACCAGATGCGGACGTGGCAGTAAAGCGCGGCGTTCTGGCGAACATCGCCGGCTCCGCCGAGCAGGGTGAGCGCCAGGGCGATGAGGGGAGCGCGGACAGCCCAGACCAGCACGCCGATGGCGAGCGCCGAGGCCAGGCCGCGCCAGAAATGCAGGCGGATGGCGTGGGGGTCTTCCGCGCCGTGGGACTGCGCGACCAGGCCGGTGGTGCCCATGCGCAGGAAGCCGAAGGTCCAGAAGACGGCGTTGAAGAAGATGCCGCCCATGGCCACGCCACCCAGGGCCGCCGCGCCGGGGAGATGGCCGGAGAGGACCGTGTCCACGGTGGAGAGCAGCGGCTGGGTCAGGTTCGAGAGGATGAGCGGGATCGCCAGCGCGAAGACTCGCCTGTACCAGTTGGCCATTGGGGAGATTGTAGCGGGAAGTGGCGATCAACCTTCAGTCCTCAGCTCTCCGCACCAGGCTTGCAGGTCCGGGCGTGTTCTCAGGGCGGATGGACGCGTGGTTATGTGGGCGGGGCTTCTGCCGCATGGGGCCGCCATGTAGGATGGGGCCAGCGTGCGGGCCTGCCGGGTTCGCGAGTGCAACGGGCCGGACGCGGAAGGAGGAACGATGCTGAAGGGATTCCGTGATTTCATTCTGCGGGGAAACGTGGTGGACCTGGCCGTGGCGGTGATTATCGGCGCGGCCTTCAATGCAATCGTCAACTCGCTGGTGACCAATGTGATCAACCCGCTGATTGCAGCGACGGTGGGCAAGCCCAACTTCGGCTACATCATTCTGTATGTGCACGGGGGCAAGATCGAGATCGGGGATTTTCTCAACGCCGTGATCTCGTTTTTGATTGTGGCATGCGTGGTGTACTTTGCGATTGTGATGCCCGTGCACAAGTTTCTGGAGAAGGTCAACAAGCCCGCGCCGGCCGCCGCTCCAACCACCAAGACCTGCCCCGAGTGCCTGAGCGAGATACCGCTGGCGGCCAAGCGGTGCGCGCACTGCGCGCAGCCGGTGCCGGCGGCGGCGGCGTAGATCCCGGTCCGCTGCGAATTCGAATCCGGCCTTCGAGCATTTTCGCTTCACTTTATTGACGTTGCCGCATCTTCCCAGGTGGTTCTTTCTTAGGGAAAGAGCCTCTCGGCGAGACGGGTCCGTCAACACCTGAAGCGAAAACGCCGTAGCCGGTGTCAGGTCTCAAAAGCTAGAGGCTGCTAACAGGCCCTAGCTTTCCCGCGACCGCGCGAAAGTGATTAACAGGCTCTAGACCTGGGGCTCGCGGTGAGGGGTGGTTCGCCTTGTAGCTGAAGCATCGCCGGCCAACCGGAAGCCGGAAGAAATCTCCTCCACTGGCGGAGCCATCCGACTGAGCACAGCTTACGCAGCGCTCTGCGCCAGCTCAGCGCAGCAGGGCTCGTCGTCTTCCGTATCCGGCGTCAGCAGGATGCGGTCCAGCCCCACCAGCGCCAGAATCTCCCCCACGTGCGGCGACGGGTTGGTCACCCGGAACCGGTTCCCGGCCTCGCAGGCCACGCGGTAGAGCTGGATCAGCGCGGTGATGCCAGCGGCGTCGATCCGCTCCACGCGGCCAAGGTCGAGCGCGAGCGAGCGCCGGCGCACCATGGGCGCCAGCCGATCCAACAGCCGCGTCTCGCTTCCACGCACCAGCTCCGTCATCCCGTCCTCAACCGCAACCGCGGCCCGATCAAACACCATCGCGCCGGTCATAACTCCTCCTCCGGGAACACCCGTTCCCTCACATCCCAGACCTGTCTGACCCTGAATCTTCTGTCGCAAGAGAATCTGCACGCGGACCGCCAAAGCACTACTCGAGGAATATGCTGAAATTACAGGGGAAGCGGCCTGTTCTCCGCGCCCCTGTGTGGCCCCAGGGTGTGCGTTTTCCAATCCTGGCGTCCGCAAATGAACACTGATTGCCTTTACGCAGGGCGCACCTTACCGGTTCCCTTTAGATGCACGAACCACGCCAAAATATGCAGCCCGGGCCCACGGCGATTTTGGGCTCGCAAGCCAGCCCGGCAGCCGGTCCGACGCCTACGCAGCCGCAAAATCTGTGGCTTAGCCCGGCCTACGCCCGCGCGCTCGCCCTGGAAGCTGGATTCTCCGAGGCTGGCGTGGTTGTCTTGCCCCACGCCGCCGAACTCCGGGACGCCGACCGCTTCGAGGAGTGGGTGCAGGCTGGCCGCGCCGGCTCCATGCAGTATCTCGAGCGGAGAGGGGATGACGGCCGTCTGCTCCGGGCGCGGCCCCGGACGCCGTTCCCCTGGGCGCGGTCGGCCATCGTCTGCCTCGCCAGCTACGCGAGCAGCCAGCCTCGCTCCACCGACCCGGCTGGCGCCGGCGCGGCCTGGATCGCCCGCTACGCATGGTCGTCTCACACAGATGCCGCCGGCGTCCGCCGCCCCAGCGACTACCACAAAGTCCTGCTCAAGCGCCTGCGCGCCCTGGAAGCCCGTCTCCACGCCGAGCTAGACCCTTTCGAGTCCCGCGCCTACGTGGACACCGGCCCGCTGGTTGAGCGCTCGCTGGCCGTCGCCGCCGGGCTTGGCTGGACCGGCAAGAACACCTGCCTCATCCATCCCAGGCTTGGCTCGTTTGGATTTCTGGCCGTTTTGCTCACGTCATTGCCGGTCCGGGACGAGAAAGTGCCCACGGTACTGCCGGACCGCTGCGGAACCTGCCGCCGGTGCCTCGATGCCTGCCCCACCAACGCCTTCGTCGCGCCCTACCAGATGGACGCCACGCGCTGCATCGCCTATCTGACCATCGAGCACAAGGGCCCCATCACCGAGGAGCTGATGGACGGCATGGGGCGCCAGGTATTCGGCTGCGATATCTGCCAGGACGTCTGCCCCTGGAATCGCAAGGCGCTGGCCGGCGCTGGTCCCGCGCCGGACCCGGATCTCGCCCCGCGCCCCGAGCTCGTGAACCCCGCCCTCGACTGGCTCGCCCAGCTCGACGAGGCGGAGTTCGAGCGCCGGTTCAACGGCTCGCCGGTGCGCCGCGCAGGCTTCAACGGCCTGCGCCGCAACGTCGCCGTGGCTACCGGCAACTCCGATTGGGCACAGCTCACCGCGCCCGTCCGCGACCGGCTCCGCAACGCCCTGCTGGCCTGGGCGCTGAGCGCAGACAAAGGCCTGCGCGCCGCGGCAAGCTGGGCGCTCGGAAAGCTCCATGGTCAAGTGAATGCGCCGAAAGGCCGCTGAACGCGGCTCTCTGGGGAAGCCCGGCGATAGGCGGTCTTTATGAGATACGCACCACTCCGGCCGCGTTCAATCCCTTCGGCCCTTCCTGGCACTCGAACTCCACGGCTTCGCCCTCGTTCAGCGTTTTATAGCCGCTGGCCTGGATCGCGGAGAAGTGCACGAACACATCCTCCCCGTTGGACCGCTGGATGAAACCGTAGCCCTTGGCGCCGTTGAACCACTTTACGATTCCCTGTTCCTTCACTCGTTCTCTCCTTGTCAGACCTATGCTTTCCCGGAGTCTTGTGCCTGGCAGCCAGGCAACAGGGCTGTTTACCAGGTTGGGTGTCAGCAGAGACGCCGCGAGCCGCCGGCGCACGGTTACGGGGTGCGCTGCGGCAGCTCGATGTCGTACCTGATCCGCGCTCGGGGCCAGGGCCGGATAGCCGGCCTGTGTGACCCGCGGCGCCCAATTCTGGCGCGCCGTGTTCCTGTTATGGCAAAAATCCCGCCAGGATGCAAGTGGAAAATGAGAGCCGGCCGGCCGCCAAACCGCCCTGAACTGCAGCCAGTCGCAACCTTTCGCGGCGCCGGTTATCCTAGGGCCAGAGCCCCGATCCGGCGAGCCGGCGCGCCCTTCGCGCCGGAGATTCGTCTACCCGGGCAGGAGCCCCCGTGCCCAACGTCTCAGAACCCGGCACCTTCGAAGGCGCAACCATTCAGGTCGCCGCCACTGTCGACGTCGCCGAGCCGGTGCACAAGTCCAAGTGGTACCGCTGGCGCCGGGACGGCAAGGCCCTCGCCGCCTACCTGCTCGACAGCGAGGTGCACACCTTCGCCTTCAGCGTGGCCGCCAACGCCATCATCTCCTTCATCCCCTTCGCCGTCCTGCTCTACGCGCTCTCCATCTCCGTCTTTCACTCCCAGGGCATGGTCAAAGTGGTCAACGACATGGTCAACTACTACCTGCCTTCGGCCACCAAAGACCCTAACTGGCTGGTCGACAATATCCTCCGCGAGACGGTGCGCCCGCTGGTTACCCACCATGGCGTCCAGATCTTTTCGCTGGTCATGATCCTGATCTCCTGCACGGGCATCTTTCTGCCGCTGGAGGTGGCGCTCAACCAGGCCTGGGGCATCCACAAGAGCCGCAACTATCTCTTCAATCAGCTCATCGCCTTCGGGCTGGCGCTTCTGATGGTCGCCCTGGCCATGGCCAGCATCTTCGTCAACGAAAGCGCGCAGACACTGTTGACGATTCTCTTCTTCCACCACACCGACAACTTCATCTTCCGGGGCGTCAGTTACGTGTGGCTCTCCACCACCACGGGCATCGCCGCCATCGTCTTCTTCTTTTTCATCTACTGGCTGCTGCCCAACCGCAAAGTTCCATGGCGCCCGGTGCTGCGCACGGCCATTATCACGGGGATCGTGTGGCTCACGGCGCGCATGATCTACGCCGCCGCCCTGCCGCACCTCAACCTGAATTCGTTCTACGGCCCGTTTTTTGTCTCGGTGGGCGTGCTCTTCTGGGCCTATATCTCAGGGCTCATCCTGTTCGCCGGCGCGCAGTTCAGCGTGGCGCGGTGGAATCAGAAGACGACCTGAACAGGCTCAGGTCTTCTGCCAAACCACGGTGAACGATAGACGGCGTTTGGGACCGAAGCGGAAGATCGCGAAATGTTCGTCCAGAGAGGCAACCCGTTCGATTCCCAGCCGCAGCATGACGGCAAAACTGGTGCGATCGAGTAGTCCTGGTCACCCCACGAGCGTCCGAGTTGCCAGGCTGCCTCAAGGTCCGCCGGCCCCACCGGTTCAATGGCGGCTGCCCCCGCCCGCAGACCCTCCCGGAAAGCCTCTGCTGCTTTGGCATTGATCTTGTGATGGAGCGACGTGCAGGTTTCTGCCAGGACAAGAACGGTGGCGACCAGATCTTCTCTATACCATCCGACGGATGCGTTCACCGCACCCGGAACGCCTTGTCCGCGATGGCATCCGGATCGCGCCCGGCCGGAATCAGCGTGAAGAGCGAGAACGACGACAGCCGGATCACAGCCACGTCGCCGGAGCGCGAATCGGTGGCGAACAGCAGATGCCCGTAGGCCGAAAAAGCCAGCGCGGAAGGCCCGTCGCCCACGCCTACCGAGGCCATGCGCTGCCCGTCGTCGATCGAGTACTCGCTCACGTATTGCGAGCGGTCGTTGGCCACGTAGAGCGTCGAGTTGTCGCGTGAAACCAGCCCGAAGACCGGCCCCGCGCCCATCAGCGTCGCGCCGATCACGTCGTCCGCATCCGTCTCCAGCTCCGAGGTCGAGTCCGACAGCGAGTTCGACACGAAGACCTCGCCGCCGTCGGGCTTCAGCGCCAGGTTGGCCGGGTTGCGTCCCACGTCGATCAGCGCCTCCAGCCGGTCGGACTGCGCCGGGTGCTCCTGGGCCAGTGCAATCGCCATCACCGCGTGGCCCTCCGTGCAGGGAACGAAGGCCTTGGAAGAATCGGGCAGGATGACCGGCCTTCCCGCGCCCGGGCACCCGTCAAAGACCGCCCGCGTGCGCCCGGTCCTGGCGTCGATCACCGTCACGGCGTCGCCGGCGCGGTCACCCACCACCAGGGAATCGCCGTCGGGAGAGATTCGGGCCGCCACCGGGTCCGTACCCGCCGCAATTTGAGCGACCTCCCGCCGCGCCGGCAAATCGATGACGGAGACCGTGTTCGACCCCGAGTTCGCCACGTACGCCAGCTTCCCGTCCGCGCTTACGCTGATCGAAGTGGGCTGGCGGTGCAGCGGAATCGTCGCCGCGACGGCGTTTCTTTCCGCATCGATGACCGAGATCGACCCGCTGCTCCACGGCGTGCCTTCGTTGACCACGTAGACCTCGTTGCGCGTGGGGCTTGCGGCCACGGCCGCCGGGTTCTGGCCCACCGCCAGGTCGCGGTCCAGGCGCACGTTCACCACGTCGATCACCGTCACGGTGCCGCTCTGGTGGTTGGTTACGTAGATGTATTCGCGATAGTTGGCCGGATACACCGGAAAATCGCTCTGGGTGCAGCCGCCCAGGGCGAGCATGGCCAGCAAAAGGCCGGCCAGCAGCCCCCGCTGCCCCTCCGCAAGCCGACCGCCGCCGCCCGCGTCGCTCATGCGCTCTTTGCTGCGGCTTCCACGCGGACACCGCGCACCAGCCGCCGCCCGACCACCGGCGCAATCTGCTCCAGGTCGTCCATCATGCGCGCAAACTGTTCCGGATAGATCGACTGCGGGCCGTCCGACAGCGCCGCTTCGGGATGGTGATGGACCTCGACCAGAATGCCGTCCGCGCCCGCCGCCGCAGCCGCCCGCGCCATGGGCAGCACGCTGTCCCGCCGGCCCGTGCCGTGGCTCGGATCCACCAGGATGGGCAGATGGCTTACCCGCTGCACCGCCGGCACCACGCTCAGGTCCAGCGTGTTGCGCGCGTGGTCTGAGAAGGTGCGCACCCCGCGCTCGCACAGGATCACCTGGTAGTTGCCCTCGCTCATCACGTACTCGGCCGCCATCAGGAACTCTTCGAGGGTGGCGCTCAGGCCGCGCTTGAGCAGCACCGGCTTGCGCAGCCGGCCGGCGCGCTTGAGCAGCGAGAAGTTCTGCATGTTGCGCGCGCCGATCTGGATCACGTCGGCCCACTCGGCCACCAGTTCCAGCGTCTCGGCGTCGATGGCCTCGGTGACGATGCGCAGCCCGAACCGTTCGCGGATTTCGGCCATGATGCGCAGCGCCTCGACGCCCAGCCCCTGGAAGGCGTAGGGCGAAGTGCGCGGCTTGTACGCGCCGCCCCGGAAGAACTGCGCCCCCGCCGCGGCCACCTGTTCGGCGATGGCGAAGGCCTGCTCGCGGCTCTCCACCGAGCATGGTCCCGCGATCACGGCCAGGCCGCCGCCGCCCATGGCCGCATCGGTCCCCTCAAAGCGGATGACCGTGTTTTCTTCCTTTACGTCGCGGCTGGCCAGCTTGTAGGCCTTGGAGACCCGGATCACCTCGGCCACGCCCGGCAGCGCCTCCAGGTTGCCCTGCTCCACGGCGTCCCGGTTGCCCGTGATGCCGATAGCGGTGCGCTGCGCCCCCGGCAGCGGGTGAGCCCGGTAGCCCAGCCGCGCGATCGCCTCGCAGACCGCCTCGACCTGCTCCGGCGTCGCCTGCGCTTTCATCACCACTAACATGCGGGTGCCCTCGATCCCTCAGTCTATCGGGTTGAAGGGCGAAGGGCAATTTCCGGCGGGGCGCAGAACAGGCCTCATCCCCGCACCGGCCGCGGGGGCGTGGTCCTCTTGCAAGAGAATGAGCCCAAAAGCGGGCTTGGCGGGGGAGGAAGTCTATCTACGGAGCAGCATCGCCAGTTCGACGTGTCTTACCCTGACCTGCACTCCGGTCTCAAGAAAGCGGTGTGGCAGTTGTCCCTGCCGGCTCAATATGTAACAACGCAAATCCGGGGCGCTTTGGCTTTCCCTGAGCGCCTCTATTCCGATTCGTCCGTCGACTCGGAGCCCGAGGCGGTCGCCACGATAGCCGGGGCAATCACCATACCAATAAAAGCAAGTGCGATCAATAGGTCGTGCATATCTAAGTCTCCCAGGCAGGCCTGACGTATCCTGCCCACTTAGCCATGATTACGCTTATGCCGCTGGACTTAAATACCACTAAGACCTTGTTGCTCGGGATGGCCGTGGTAGGAGGGAATCACACAAAGGTGTCATGGCATGAGCCGATTGCGGCAGGCTCGTTATCATGCCGGCGGCCGCGCCGCGCCGGATTAATCGATCGAATGGCCTTCGTGCTTCAACCGGGCGGCGTCCTGCTTCTGCGCGCACCACTTCAGCCCCACCCAGGTCAGATAACTCAACTGGATCACCCAGGTCACCGTATAGGCAGCCACAACGAAATGATGGTCAATCAGCTTCGCGGTGTCGGTAACGTAAGCGGGCGGGTGTGTGGCCCAGAACCAGGCTCCGCCCGCGAGAGCAGCCGCCGCGGCAAGTGCGCAAATAAGAATCCATTTCTTCGTCATCGCTTCCCGTCTCCCGTTCACCGAGCTTGCAGGCTCAGGCCTCGTGCAGCGCCGCTTCGGCCTCGCACTCCGCAATCTTCTGCCGATGCCGCTCCACACGATAGCGAATTACAAGAACCATCAAACCCCAGGCAAACCACGCCCCCAAATTCCAGAAAAAGACGCGCAGCATGGGCCAGGCCATCCCTGACCCGGGCGCCCCGAAAAACACCGGCGCCGGATGCTGCGTCGCCCACCAGCGGGTCGACATGTAGACGATAGGCACATCGAGCGCGCCAAAGATGCCCAGCACCGCGGCCAAAGTCTGCATCTGCGGCCCCGCCGCAAATCGGCGCAGCAGCAGATAACTGACATAGATCAGCCAGAGCACCAGGGTCGTCGTCAGCCGCGGGTCCCAGGTCCACCAGATGCCCCAGGCACGCCGTCCCCAAATCGGCCCCGTGGTCAGACCCACCGTGCAAAAAACCACCGCGACTTCGGCCCCCGACAACGCCAGTGCATCGAATATCTGCGCGCGGCCGGGGTGATTGTGCCGCGTTGCCAGGTAACCAACGGAACCGATAAAGCTGACTGCGAAAAAAGTAAACGCCACAGCCCACGACGGTACGTGGTAGTAGAAGATGCGAAAGATTTCGCCCTGCATCGCATCGTTCGGAGCTACGAAGACGGCCAGGTAAAAACCCCAGACCATGAGAGCGACGGTGACGGCGGCGTAGAGGCCGATGGCATTTTTTTTCATCGGGGAACCCTGGCAAACACCTTCAGTGTACGCCGCGAATCGTGGATGAATGTGATTTGAATCACTCGACGCACCTGCAGCTACTCCGCGTGCAGCACCACCTCGAACAGCAGCAGGCTCACCGTCGTAAAGATGATGTCGTACCCGACCAGCAGTTTGATCCAGAGCGTGGGGTCGCTCTCGCCGGTGATAATCGACGTCGCCGACTGCACCATGGCCAGCAGCGCCGGAATGAAGATGGGGAAGAGGATCAGCGGCAGCAGCAGCTCCCGGTTGCGGCTGCGGATCGAGAGCGCCGCGAAGAAGGTTCCGTTGGCCACCAGCGCCCACGTCCCCAGCACCAGCACCACCGCCAGCTCCCACGCCTGCCCGATGATGCGCAGGTTATACATCACCACGAAGACCGGGGCTAGCACCGCCTGCACCACGGTCACGAACAGAAAGTTCGCGATCACCTTGGCGAGGAACATCTCGGCGCCGGGCGACGGAGCCATCCGCTGCGCGTCCAGCACCTGGTGCCGGATCTCCCGCGCCCACGCCTGGTTCAGCGAGCTCACCGCCGCGAACATGATGGCCACCGTCAGCACACCGCCGGCGATCTTGCGCGCGAACTCCCCCTCCGGATCGAAGGCCAGCGAAAACAGCACCACCACCAGCAGCGCAAAGAACAGCATCGAGTTGATGGCCTCTTTCGAGCGCCACTCGATGCGCAGGTCCTTCTGGAGGTGGATCCACAGCGCGCTCATCATGCCGGATGCGCCTCCGCGCCGCGCTTCGCCGCATCTTTGATCAGGTCCGCCGTCTCCACCGGCGCATCCAGCGCCTGCGCCGCGCGCAGATAATCCTCGGGGAGCAGTACCAGTTGCGTTCCGCGCGCCCCGGCCGAGACGCTGATCCGGTCAAAGAGAATGGCCGTCTCGTCCACAAAGACCGGGAAGGCCTTCTTTGCGCCGAACACCGTCACGCCTCCGCGGATATAGCCCGTCAGAGGCTGCACGTCCTTCAGCGGAACCATCTCCGCCTTGCGCAGGCCGGCCGCCCGCGCCAGCTTCTTGAAGTCCAGCTCCGCATCGCCTGGAATCACGGCGAACGCATACGCGCCCGGGCCCCCGGTGGTCAACAGCGTCTTGAACACCTGCTCGGCTGGCATGCCGATCTTCCGCGCCACGGTTGTCGCCGCCAGATCGTTGGGGTCCACCTCGTACTCGCGCAGCTCAAATGCGATCCCCAGCGACTCCAGAAACCGCGCCCCGTTGGTCTTCATAGCGCCGGCCTCCCCGGTTCAGCACCACGCCGGTCAAGTCCCGCCGTCGGGGAGCCCTCTTCAAAGCGCTGCACCCGCCCCGCGTGCAGTTGCAGCACCCAGTCGGCAATCGGCGCCGCCAGCTCCCGCTGATGGGTCGTAATCACAATCGTGCGGTTGCTCTGCCGGAAGCCGGCCAGCAGCTCCACCATCTGCCGCGCGCTCTCCATATCCATGTTCGAGAAGGGCTCGTCGAGCAGGAGCAGCTCCGGGACCGGCAAGAGGACCCGCGCCAGCGAGGTTCTCTGCCGCATCCCCTGCGAATACTGTCCCAACGTCCGCTTCAGCTCCGGGTCGAGCCCTACCTGCCGCAGCGCCTCGTGCGGCGCCAGGCACTTCTGATCCGGATACAGCCGGCTGAAGTAGAGCAGGTTTTCAACCCCCGTCAGCTCGTCGTAGAGCATCGGCGCGTGGCTCATGTAGCCGATCCGCGCCCGCGCCTCATGCGGCTCGAGGTCGCCGAAAACCCGCACCTTGCCCTGGCTGGGCCGGAGCAGTCCGGCAAGTATCCGCAGCAATGTCGATTTGCCCGCCCCGTTTTCACCGATCAGCACGTAGCACTTGCCGGACGCGAACTCCGCCGTCACCTGCCGCAGTGCGGCAAAGGTTCCAAAGAGTTTGGAGACATTGTCCAGGCGGACGCAAGCGGATATACCTGCGCCTTGTGCAGAGACGGGCTCGTTCATTCTCAGGCGGCCGGTCTAGGGGCGGTCACAGACTCCGAAGCCGTGGCGGGATGCGGCGTGGGTGCGGGCGTAGCCGGTTCACCCGGATGCAGCGGTTTGCCCGGCGCGTACTTGCTGGCGCACTTGGCCTGCAAGCCGGTCGCATGAAAGACCCCGTCGCGCCCGTACATACCGTCGGCCACCGCCATCGCGTCGTCTTTAAACGTGTCCGGAGGCGGCTCGGAGCCCTTATAAACCACCTTCAGAAGCCGTCCGGAAGCGGCATTGGCGGTGTGGCTTTCGTACTGGTTCATCACGAACGTTACGTTCGGCCCGTCGCGCACGATCGACCCCGGCTGCACGAACCCCTCGACGCGGAGCTGATCGCGATAGACCTTCGGCCCCATGTTGGCCAGTTGGGGAATCGTCACAAAGTAGCTTTTGCCCGCACCGTAACCGGTATACGCCAGCCAGCCGATTGTGCCCAGGATGATGACTACGGCAATCCCGATGCGCCACGTTGTCCCGGAGATTTTCATCGTCAATTTCTAACGATACGAGCCTGCGTCTCCGGGGTCAACCGCTGAATCGCAAAATCGCCGCGCACGCGTCCGCCGTCTCGCGAAGGGCCCGCTTGCCTGACAACGCCGGTCGCCCGCGCTGCCTAAGGAGCCGCGCTTAGAGGTCGCGACGATCCGACTTCGAGTGACTGATGGTCGCCACGATCGCCGGCGAGACCATCATCGCCACGAATGCCAGCGCAACCAGAAAATCCAACATGGAATTACCCCACCTGGCCGCGCCCGGGCTTACGTCCCGGCCCCCCGCGCCCAATCCCAAGTCCAACGCCTCTATCCCCGAACCCCAGTCTCAGAGCTCATATCCAGGCCGCCACGAACTACGGCCACCTGCAGAAATTATCGCGATGAAGACGGAAAGGAAATAACTCTTCTGTCTGATCCAATTGCCGCTTTGGTAACGAAATGGGATGTATGCATCCGAGGGCCCGATGCGGGAACGGCGCCATGTGCCGTCTCCAACTCCGCTGGGGCGCAACTCCCCCAACGGTAAGACCAGCTCAAAGCCATCCCGATCGGACCGGGAGATCGAGCTCCGGCAACCGCGTGTGCACTGGACCGCGCACACCACAACCATCGCCCGGACTGCCTCGGCCCAGGCACGGCCCGTCTATTGCGCGCGGCCAAGCGTCGCCGCCCCCCGGTCGAGGGCTTCGGTCAGCACCGTCAACTGCTGCTGGGCTACCTCCGGGCGGTTTGCGTCGATCGCCTCGTTCACTCCCGGAATGACCACCGCGGCATACCCGGTGTACTCGCCCGGCGCATAGATCGTGTGCTTGTACCAGGGCCGGCCGGGCAGCCCAGCCGGCGTAAGGAACGCCGCTTCCACGGCCCGCAGCGTCTGGTTCAGCTCCGCCAGGTTCCCCGCCTCCGCGGACTGCGCCGCGTAGGCCTTGCGCGCCGCCTCTTCCATCCTCTTCGCTGCCGCCTGCGCCGGGCCAAAGTCCAGCCCGAGGCCGTCGTCGGCCGCCTTCCGCCGGGCGGCGTCGAGATAGTGCTCGACGGCCTTCGCATAGGCCACGTAGTCGTAAGGCAAGACCTCCGCGTCAGCCATTCGCAGCCCTTCCAGCCCAAAGACCCGCGCCATCTCCTGCAGGTAGAGGAAGTGCGGATCGGCGTTATGCGTAAACCATGCAAAGTCATCGAAGGCCGAGTGATACACCCCGTACGGCCCGTCCGATCCCACATCCGTCGAAGGCACGCCCGCGTGCTGCAGGAAGGACGTATAGTCGGACCCCGAACCCAGGTCGCCCACGTGCGCCTCCGCAACGTCCGCGCCCGGCGCGGTGTGCTCACTTTCCTCGGGAAGGCTGGCCAGCCACTGGTCGTAGACCGTCGGTCCCGCCGGGCTCTCCACCGACTTCGTCACCCCGCGCACAAAGTCCTTGAGCGAGGGCACCGCCGAGGCCGTAAAGTTCGGCCCCGAGACGCCCACGTCCACGTTGAAGTAGGCCACGGCGTTCTGGAGCATCTGGTCGTGCTGCTCCACCCACTCCGTCGACCCGATCAGCCCATATTCCTCGGCGTCCCAGCTGCAGAACACGATGGTCCGCCTGGGCCGCCAGCCGGTCTTGAGCAGCGTCCCGATCCCGCGCACGGCCTCCAGCATCGCCGCCGTGCCGCTGTTCGGGTCCACCGCGCCAAACGTCCACGCATCCCGGTGATTGCCCAGGATCACCGGATCGTTCGGATACTCGGTCCCCTTCACCGTCCCGATCACGTCCCAGATGATCCGCCGCTGGTAGTCCTGGTCCGAGACCAGGTGCACTTTTACCCCGCCCGGCCCGATGTGGTAGCGGAACGGCAGCGCTCCCTGCCAGCCCTGCGGCACGCTCGGCCCCCCCAGCGCCTCCAGGATCGGCGCCGCATCCTTGTAGCTCAGCGGAATTGAGATGATATGCGGCTGGTTCCCATAGGGCGACTTGCGCGCCGAGTCCGGCAGGTCCAGCGTCGAGGCAAACCCCGGGGTCTCCGGATCGCCGGGATATTTGAACAGGTACTGCACCGATCCCCGCTGCACGCCCGTGTCCGGCCGCCACGGGCCATCCGGCCACGGGTCGCCCCGGTAGTACCCATCGTCCTCCGGGTCGGAGTAGATCAGCACACCCGCGGCGCCGCGCTGCTCGGCCAGATAGACCTTCACCCCGCGAAAGTTCGCCCCGTAGCGGCAGATCACGATCTTGCCGTGCAGATCGATGTGCCGCGCCGCCAGCTCGTTATAGTCCTGCAGGCGTCCGTAGTTCGCGTAAACCACCTCCGCGGTCACATCGCCCGACCCCGACGACCCGTTGAAGGGCATGATGATGCGCGGGTCGGTGTCGTACGGGTCGCCCTTCACCCGCTCCGGATTCGGCCCGCTCATCAGCTGATGTCCGTCGGGCGCGTAGGCCGTCACGCTCACCGTCTTCGGGTAGTTGATGAGCACGCGATACGGGACAATCTCGGTGTCGAGGCCGGCCGCGCGAAACTTCTCGGCCACGAACAAGGCGGTCTTGTGGTCCTCGGGCGTGGCGGCCACGTGCGGGGCCTCGGTCAGTATCTTCAGGTCCTGGCCCGCGGCCTGCGGATTCGGCACCGCCAGAAACGCGCTCTCCAGCTTGGCCTCGGGCCCAAAGTCCCTGTACCCGAAGACCGTCTGCGTACCCGGCTCCTGGCCCGCGCCCAGTCCAATGGCCGCCTGCAACCCCAGCCCCAGCACCGCCGCAGCCATCAGCGTCCGTATTGTCATCAATATCCCTCCTCCATTTGCCTGCTCCCAATGTACGCGATGGCACGGGCGCGCCCGCCGGCAGTCCCGTCTTGACGCGGAGAAACCGGTCCGTGATACATTCGAGTCGGCCTTTCTTCCTTCCCCAGACGGCCGGTGCGAGCCATCTCAAGTTCATTGTCCCCGGTCAGATCTTCCCGATCGATTCCGGTGGCAGATTCCCCTGGGAATGTCCACCCTGCGGGGTCTTTGCTGACCGGCAGTCAAACCTGCAATCGCCCTGGGTCCAACCGCGCCCTCCCCGCGCCGGCCAGTCCGCGCTTCTTCAGGCGCGCACGATTGCCCTCCGGTTCGCGGCCATGCGGGAGGCAGCGCCAGAAAGAGAGAAAGATGCCCCTTACCATCGAGAATTTCACCCTCCCCACGCTGGCCCAGGTGCCCATCAACGTCCGCAGCCAGTTCGTCGCCGGAAGCTTCCCCACCGACGTGCGCAACTTCCACCTGGAGCGGATTCCCCGGATGGTCATCCCGTCCGGGACCTATATCCTTTGCCCCTGGTGCGGCAAGGAAAAGGACAGCCGCTCCATGCAGATCGATCACATCATCCCCATCCAGCAGTACTGCCGCTACAAGCTGCTGCACTATAGCCTGAAAAACCAGGACAACCGCCAAAGCATGCTGAGCCTGGAGAAGGACCTGCGCATCCTTTTGAAGGTCCTCTACAGCGACACCAAGAACCTGCTCCTCTGCTGCGTAAAGTGCAACTCCGGCGAGGGCAACACCATGCCCACCGAGGACGGGTTGCGCGGCGCCGCCGCCCGTGTGCAGGGCACGGTGCTGCAGACCCGGCTCCTCAACCTCATCCCCATCCTCCAGGACATCCGCCGCCTTCGGCCCATCAAGGACCAGGGGGTCCGCGTCGACCTGTGGACTTTCATTCACAAAGGCGCCAGTTGGAACACCAGTCCCCGGGACACCCGGCAGTCGACCTCTCCGGCCACCAACCCTTTCAAGATGCTCGGCAAGCTCTCCATCATCCACAACACGGTGGTCGACAAGCTCGTAAGGGGGCGCCCCGCGTGGTCGATCACGGCCGGTCTGCTGGTGCCCTTTCAGCCAACGCGGCAATTCACGGACGAAGAGGGGCGGCTGTGTTTCTACTGTCTGGGCCTCTTCAAGAAGCAGGCCTTTCACATCGATCACATCAACCCCGCCTCGCGGCGCGCCGACAACGCCACCGCCTACAACGATCCAACCAATCTCATCCCCGCCTGCCGCACCTGCAACACGTCGAAAGGCGACCGGTATTTAAGCAAGACCTTTCTTGCCGAGATGCTGAAGGCCAGGCAGGACGAGAACCTGCCCGGCGTGGAGCACGTCGCCAACCCCGTCTTCCCGGGAACGTACACGAGTTACCTGGACTACGTGGCCGACGTGCGCAACCATCTGCTCGGGCTCTGACACCGTGCCGCCCTGCTCTGTGAGCCCTCTTCTTCGCGAACCGAAGGGGGAGGCAATTGGGCGGATGGCGACGGTCAAACGGCTATCGCCGTCGCCGAAGCCGGAAAGAATGCCACGCGATCCGTGGAAGAAGGCCGGATTCCGGGCGAGGACTCTTCAAAGGCCTGTGCGCCGGTGGTCCGGGCCCTTGCCGGAATCAGGATTCGGGCAACCTGCCGCGCCACCCGTTGGGGAGATTCCAGTTCGTCACGCATCCCGTGGGGGCCAACTTTGCCCCGATGCCAACCAACGATACGCCCTGTGCGCTCGATGTATTGGAGCGTGTTCATGTGTTCACCTCCGCGCCCCGGTTATCGATTCGGTGTCGCACGGCTGTTCGCGGTTGAGCTGCGCTGTGGGCGGCGGATGACTCTTACCTTGCCGCCCTTTTGTCCGCCGCAAAAGAACCGTTCGCCTCCATCGGACTCGAGTCCTGAGATGTTAAAACCGCGCGGCATCTCAAGGGTCTCAAAAACCTCGCCTGTTTGGGGATCGACGCGCCGCACTTCACTCTCTTCACCTTCAGAAGTCGCGTGCCAGAGTTCGCCGTCGGCCCAGGTGACGCCAGTTACAAAACGGTTGGACTCGATGGTGCGGAGTATCGTTCCGGTGTCGGGGTCGATCTGATGAATCTTGCGGTCGCGATATTGTCCGACCCAGAGCGATCCCTCGGCCCACGCCAGTCCCGAGTCATGACCGCCGCCGGGCGCCGGGATCGTGGAGAGGACCGTTCCGGTTTCAGGATCGATCTTGTGGATGCTCTGGTCGGCGATCTGAAAGAGGTGATGGCCATCGAAGGCCGTACCCGCGTGCGCGGCGACATCAATCGAGCGTACCGCCCGCCCGTTTGCGGGATCGATCGCATTCAATCTGTCTCCCGACGCGAACCAGACCTTCTCGCCGTCGTAGGTGACTCCGTGCACGCGGTCCGAGCCTGGGAAGGGGCCATACTCGCGGATAATCTCGGCTGCCGATCGTTTCATCTCTCCACCTTCAATCAATTGTCAGTGGAACCGGGAGCAACAACGTCGTTGTGAATCCCGGTACGGGTGGCGTGATCCAGCGGCGAGCCCGGGCGCGCCCGTAGGACTGCACCTTTCCCGCTGCTGCGAGTGTATCAAGCGCACGCTGGACGGTGCGCTGGCTGGTGCCGAGAGCGATCGCCAGCGCCGAACTTGACCACGACTCGCCGTCGGCGAGAAATGCGAGCACGGCGCTGTTCTCGTCTTCAAGGGGCTGCGCCAGAACTAGCACTTCGCGCTGACTGCGCGGTACAAGCGTAAACCCCCGCTTCGTCGCAGTCACATCCGCCAGCGGCCTCAGTATCCTGCGCAACCTTCCGATTTCGACGCGCAGACGCATGCGATGCGATTCGTCGACGAACCGCGCACCGAATGCCCGGGCGAGGAGCACATCTCGCGCAACGTCGCCGGGCCAGGCTTCGCCCAGCGCGCGTGCGAGCGCAAACAACACGGGGCGAGTCAGGAGCGAGACAACGGCACCAGAATCGCGGATGACGTTCCGGCACGCGTCCACCACGAGCGCCTTTGACTTGAGTAACTTCTCCACCTCTGCGAGCAGCAGCGGCCTCTCTTCGCCGCGAGCAATCAGGCGCGCCGCAGGAATCTTCAACAGGTGGAGTGCGCTTTCAACTTCCGCTGTCAAAGCGGGAATTCCTGCCTGCCGCGAGGCCTTCTGAGCCCGCGCCAGAGAATCGCGCGCCTGTTCTGTCCGAATGCGGCGCATCGCGATCCCAGCCTCTACGAGTTCGTGGACGGTCCGCAACGCCGGAGGAAATGGGTCCGGGTCGAAGCCGGCAAGCAGGCGCTCCGCATCGTCGAGGCGACCGACAAGGACGAGACGCCGGATTTCAAGGTATCGCGCATGTGCGGCATTCACCCGGTCGCCCTGCTTTTCGAGCGTAGCGCGTGCCGCGTCGAGCGCCTTCGCGGGCCAGCCCAGATCGCGCGAGGCCAGCGCAATCTCGGCTTCAGCGACGACGCACCGCGCGCGCGCCAGGGACTCGTCTGCACTGAAACCGCGCACCGCCCGCCTCAGCAGTTCCTTTGCCCGGGCGAACTCGCCGAGCTGCGCCATCGCGATTCCACGCAGCGCGAGCGCAGCCGCATCGTCACGCAGCGCGACGCCCTTCAATGCGCCGAGAGGGTCACCGGATGCAAGCGCCTGCGCCGCTGCCGTGATCAGCGTATCCATCGCAATCCCGCCACACTTGTCACTCTACGTTCGTTCGAGACCTGCATCAGTATTTGTACATGACCAAGAAACATCCGGTCATTTCGAAAACAGAACTAACGACAGAGGATCAACATGAATACGGTGCAAAGATCAAAAGACCCTACAACGATTTTCATTGGCAAATGGACGCCAAGGATTCTCTTTTTGCTGAAGGAGCGGCCTTATCGCCACGGGGAATTGCGCCGCCATCTAGAGGGCATCTCGCAGCGGATGCTGACGAGAACTCTCCGCAGTCTTGAAACCACGGGATTGGTTGGACGGCGCGTGACAAAAACGAGGACAATCTCGGCCGAATACTCCCTGACCAAGCCGGGAATGAGCATCATTGCGCCTCTTAAGGGCATGTGTCGCTGGGCGAAACGGTATGTCAAGGCGGTAAGTGCAGAAGTTCAGCTCACCGCTCGGCCGACAACAGCCAGATAGGGCACATAAGTGTTCCTAATTGCGCTTGGCTTGGAGGGGCTGGCAAGCTGAGTCTGTGAGCCCGGCGTGCACGAAGAGAATGCTGCCGCCTTCGACGCAAAGCCTCCCAGCCTTGCAAGGAAATTCGCCGATCACCGATGAGTTTCGCTCAGCCCACCGGTTTTACCAAGTAGCAGGCAAGATCGGGCCAGCAAGGGGCTTCCCAACTGAAAAGGAGATCATCATGAACATTGCGAAGAAGAACGTTTTGATTAGCGGCGCCAATCGCGGCATCGGTCGGGCACTCGTCGAAGAAGCGCTCAGACGTGACGCGCAACGAGTGTATGCAGGCACTCGCAGCCCATTTGAACACTCTGACAAGCGAGTGGTGCCCATAACCCTCGATGTGACCAAGGCTGAGCAGATTCAGCGCGCAGTGAATGAGATCGGCACTCTCGATGTCCTCATCAATAATGCCGGCGTCGCCATTTACGACGATCTGAGCAAGCCCGAGGTGATCGCACAGCATCTGGCAGTCAACCTGTTCGGGTCCCTGAATGTGACTCGCGCGTTTCTGCCGTTGTTGAAACGGTCGAAGGGAGCCATCGTCAACAATATCTCGACGGTGGCGCTTGCAGCTCTGCCGGTCGTGCCCGGCTATTCCATTTCGAAGGCCGCCGCGCTCAGCATGACTCAGTCGCTGAGGGCGCTTCTGGCCGGCCAGGGCGTGACGGTCCATGCCATCCTGACCGGGCCCGTCGATACCGATATGAACCGGGGGTTCGACATCCCGAAGGCTTCGCCTGAGTCCGCCGCGGCCGCAATATTCGATGGCTTGGAAAAGGGCGAAGAGGAGATCTTCCCCGATCCACTTTCCCAATCCATCGCGGATGGCTGGCGTAACGGCGTAGCTAAGGCGCTCGAACGCCAGGTCGCGGGCTTCGTTCCGGAAAGTGTGGCGCTCTAAGGAGCGCCGCGGATTACGTAAAAACTCGCATTCACCCCGAGAGAGGATGGAGGCACGAATCATGAACAACGATGGATTCACAACTTCGTTTACGGTTGACCAGACTCCCGATGCGGTCTTTTCGTCCATCAATAACGTGCGCGGCTGGTGGTCGGGAGAGATTGACGGCGCCGCTGACAAACTCGGCGCCAGGTTTACTTACCGCTACGAGGACATGCACAAGTCCACCCAGCAGGTGACGGAATTTGTTCCCGGCAAGAGGGTTGTGTGGCATGTTACGGACGCCGAGCTGGCCTTCGTCAAAGACAAGTCGGAGTGGATTGGGACTGACATCATCTTTGAGATCACCAGAAAGGCCGGCAAGACTGAGCTCCGCTTTATGCACGCCGGCCTGGTTCCCGCCTTCGAATGCTACGGCGGCTGCTCGGGAGCGTGGGGTGCGCTGGTCGAGGGCAATCTGCGCAAGCTGATTGAAACCGGGAAGAACCAGCCCGACGTATTCGCGTGAAAGCGCGAAGATGCCTCGGCAGTGCACGTTCGTGGCGCGCCGGGACCGCATATCTGAATCCACGACGCTAATGATCGCGCGCGGAAACCGCACGATCGAAGACATCCGACGAAGGGAGACAAAGACCATGACCGCATTCAAGCCCGAAACAGTTGGCGCAATGAAGGCGCCCCCAATCGTATCTCCGCAGGAGTGGGAGGCGGCGCGCCAGCAACTGCTCGTCAAGGAGAAGGAACTAACGCGCGCCCGCGACGCCATGGCAGCCCAGCGCCGGCGGATGCCGTGGATGGCCGTGGAGAGGCAGTACGAGTTCGACGGACCCAGGGGGAAGGTCAGCTTGGCCGATCTGTTCGAGGGCCGCCGGCAATTGATCGTGTATCGCGCTTTCTTCGAGCCCGGCGTGTTCGGATGGCCCGATCACGCCTGCCGCGGCTGTTCGCTCGGCGCCGACCAGGTGGCCCACCTTGCCCATCTGAACGCGCGCGACACCACCCTCGCATACGCTTCGCGCGCGCCGCAGGCGGATATCGCGCGCCTGAAGGCACGGATGGGCTGGCAGATGCCCTGGTACACCATCACCGACAGCTTCGATGTGGACTTCGGCGTGGACCAGTGGCATGGCCACAACGTGTTCTTCCGCGACGGCGACAAGGTCTTCCGCACCTACTTCATCAACAACCGCGCGGACGAGGCCATGGGGACCACCTGGAGCTATCTCGACGTCACCCCGCTCGGCCGTCAGGAGACCTGGGAGGACTCGCCGGAGGGTTACCCCCAGACCCCGCCGTACAAATGGTGGAACTGGCACGACAACTACGGCGCCGAGACTTCACCCCATCCACTCTGGCTCGACATACTCACCGATCCGGAAGGAGCAGCCGCCCGGAGGCGCGAGGCAGAGGCGAAGGGATGTGCCTGTTCCTGAACGCGGCGGCGTTGAACCCGCAACATCAAAACCTGACGAAGGGAGAAATGACCATGTCGACATTGACCATGCACAAAACTGGATCTCGCGAAGAGTGGCTTGCGGCACGGCTCGAACTGCTGAAGGCGGAGAAGGAGCTCACTCGCCGCAGCGACGAGCTAGCCGGTCAGCGGCAGAATCTGCCGTGGGTACCGGTCAACAAGGGATACCGCTTCGACACCGACGGGGGAACCGCATCGCTGCCGGATCTCTTTCGCGGGCGCTCGCAGCTTCTCGTTTACCACTTCATGTTCGGGCCCGACTACACCGCGGGCTGCCCGTCCTGCTCGTCCATCGCGGACGGGTTCAACGGGATCGCGGCGCATCTGGCCAATCACGACGTGATGCTTTGGGCGGTCTCGCGCGCGCCGCTCGCCAGGCTGCAGGCATTCAAGCGGCGCATGGGCTGGACGTTCCCCTGGGCGTCCTCGCAGGGCGGCGATTTCAACTACGACTTCAACGTCTCGTTTACCGAGGCGCAACAGCGCGAAAGAACCCTCGAGTACAACTACCGCCGGCCGGCGCCGGCAGCGCGCGAGCAGTTCTCCGGCAAGACCACCCGATCGGTGCCTGACGCCATGGCGGCCATGAGCGGAGTGGACGTGCCGGCATACACGCGCGAGGGGCCGGGCATGAGCGCGTTCGCGCTGGAGGACGGCGTCGTGTACCACACCTATTCCACTTACTCGCGCGGGCTGGACGCCCTCTGGGGCATCTACCCGTGGCTCGACCGCGCCCCCAGGGGCCGCAACGAGACGAGTGTCTGGCTGCGCCACCACGACAAATACGACCAGCGTTGAGCAGAATCGGCGGTGTTCCGATAAGACTGCGGGAAGGAGGTTGCCATCCATGCTTTCCGAGCGATCCTCACAACAAGCCTTCTTGGGCGCGTCGGCGCTGCTCTTCGCATTGACCGCAGCGCTGACGATCGCCTGGTGCGGCGCCATGTCCGCGATGGAAAAGATGCCCATGCCCGGCGGTTGGTCCATGTCCATGACCTGGATGCGGATGCCGGGACAGACGTGGATCGAGGCCGCCGCGTCGTTCCTGGCCATGTGGGACGTGATGATGGCGGCCATGATGCTGCCGTCCTTTGTGCCCATGCTGTGGCGCTATCGCGAGGCTGTCGGCTGGCGAGGCGAATCGCGCCTGGGACGTCTCACGGCAATCGCGGGTTGCGGGTACATCTTCGTGTGGACCTTGTTCGGAATGGCCGTCTTTCCGCTGGGCGCTGCATTGGCAACTGTCGAGATGGAAGTTCCGGCCTTGGCTCGCGCTGTTCCCGTCGCGGTCGGAGGAGTAGTCCTCTTTGCCGGCGCGCTTCAGTTCACCCCGTGGAAGGCACGTCATCTGGGCTGTTGCAGAGAGGCGCCGGGGCATGGCTGCACGCTGCCCGCTGACCCGGGTGCGGCCTGGCAGCAAGGGGTGCGCTTTGGACTCGACTGCGGCCTAAGTTGCGCCAATCTGACAGCGGTTCTTCTGGTGGTAGGGGTTATGGACCTGCGCGCGATGGCCGTCGTCACCGCCGCCATTACCGCTGAACGTCTCGCACCGTCCGGTGAGCGTGTGGCACGAGTCACTGGCGCTGTTGTTATCGGGGCGGGGTTGTTGCTCACCGCGCGAGCCGTCGGCCGCCACTCATTGAGAATGGTCAGATCCGACCTGCCCTGCATCACACGGATACAATCGATACAGCACCGCACTTCTGGCGGCTTCCCGATGTAGCGCAGCTAGTGAAACTGAAGTCGGGACCATTCGGACGATGAATCAACCGAATCCCAGGCGACTTGCCACGCAACGTACTCAGGGAGACAACCGCCCGCCGCGGCGAAGCACACGCCGTGTTCTCATCGTCGCTGTGCCGCCGGTGCGGACGCTCGATGTGTTCGGACCGCTGGAGGTATTCGGCGATGCCAACCGCGCCCGGAGCGACGGACCAGCATACGAAATCAGTCTCGTCTCTGCCGGCGCCGATCGCGATGTTCTGAGTCATCTCGGTCTTCCCGTTCGCACGGATCGAACCTACGCCGAGTGCCGTGGTCCCATCGATACGCTTCTCGTCGCCGGGTACGACGGCGTTTCCAAGGTCCGTTACGAGCGGGAGTTTCTCAACTGGCTTAAAGAGAGATGCGCGAGCAGCCGGCGCTTTGGTTCGGTCTGCACCGGCGCGCTGGTCTTGGCGGAGGCCGGCCTTCTCGATGGCCGCCGCGCCACCACCCACTGGAACTGGTGCGAAGAGCTTGCCCGCGACTACCCGCGCGTGACCGTGGACCCCAGCCCCATCTTTGTTCGGGACGGAAACTGCTACACCTCCGCGGGTGTAACCGCCGGAATCGACCTCGCTCTCGCATTTGTGGAGGAAGACCTGGGCAGGGCCGTCGCTCTCAAGGTCGCTCAAATGATGGTGGTGTTTCTGCGCCGGCCGGGCGGTCAATCGCAGTTCAGCGCCACTCTCATGGCGCAGGCCTCTGCGAGCCGGCCCTTCAGTGATTTGCTCGCCTGGCTTCCCGACAACCTCCGGCGCGACCTCTCCGTCGGTAGCCTTGCCCGGCGTGCGGCCATGAGTCCGCGAAACTTCGCCCGCCAGTTTCAACAGGAGGCGGGCAAAACTCCCGCCCGATACATCGAGGACCTCCGCCTCGAAGCCGCGCGCCGCGAGATTGAATCGACAGCGATGACCTTTGAAGAGGTTGCATCCTCCTGCGGGTTTGCTTCGGGAGAGATTCTTCGTCGTGCCTTCGTGCGCTGCATCGGCGTTACGCCCCGTCAATACAGGGCCTGTTTTGGGCGCGCTCGGGTGCGGTAATCCTCTCGCCTTGCGTTGGCAGGAAGGGTTGGTTTTTTGTCCTGAATCGCCCGCTCTTTTCCAATTCACCATCGCATCGAATCTTATATATGTGACCATGCTGGCCTCGCCGCCAGGAATATCTATTGAGGAGAACCATGATGAATAGCCTGGATCTCATGTTGAAACGCAACAAAGAGTTGGCCACCCCTGCGCCATTGCTTCCACAGTCTCTGCAAACTTTGAAAGCGGTCATCATCGGTTGCGCCGACATGCGCGTGGATCCTGCTCACGTGCTTGGAATCAAGCCCGGCGAGGCCGTTGTCATGAGAAACATCGGCGGGCGAGTCACGCCCGGACTGCTGGAGGAGTTTGGTCTGCTCGGGCGAATCGGAGAGGTGGCCCGGACGATTCCCGGCGGCGGCGGTGAGTTTCACCTGATCGTGCTTCACCATACCGACTGCGGCAGCACCCGCCTGGTGGGAGACCCAGCCATGCTGGCGCACTATTTTCAGATACCGGAAAAGGAAGTTGTGGCCAAGTCGGTCCCCGATCCGCGCAAGTCGGTGGCTGTTGACGTTGCCGCACTCAGGGCAATTCCTGCACTGCCGGCCGAGTGGCTCATCTCCGGCCTCGTCTATGACGTCGCCACCGGACTTGTCGAGGTCGTCGTACCTGCGGCGCCCATTCGTGCCACTCAAAACAGCCTCGCGGTCGAGGTCGCGTAAGAGCTCCGGCGTCACGGCGCACAACTCCGTGTGAACTGCACGCTTCCGGCTGACTGCGTTGAGAGATAAGTCATGATGAGCGTTCCTTTGTTTGTCAGTGAGAGATCCAGGCCGGAGCTCTCTGCGCGGCCGCTCTCCGTGGGCTGCCTCATCTTCGAGCGCATGGATCAGATCGACTTCACCGGGCCCTTTGAAGTCCTTTCGCGCATGACGGACACAACGATCCAGATCCTGGCGAAAGGAGCTGCGCCCATCCGCGACGTGCAGGGACTTCGGCTTTCACCGGATATAAGCATCGCGGAAGCGGGACTATTCGATGTTCTGCTTGTGCCCGGCGGTCATGGACAGCAGGCGCTGATGCACGATGAAGAAGTGCTTGGGCTCATCCGCAAGGAGGTGCGCGCGGAGAGACTCCTGTTTTCGGTCTGCACCGGAGCGCTGCTGTGTGGCGCGGCCGGTGTTCTCGCGGGCAGGCAGGTCACGACTCATTGGAGTACCCGGCATCTGATGCGGTACTACGGCGCCGTCCTCGTGGATGCACGGGTCGTGGTCGATGGCAACCTCATCAGCGCCGCCGGCGTGACGGCGGGGCTGGATGGGGCGCTGGCCCTGGTCTCTCTCTTGCGCGGCGATGCGGCCGCTCAGGAGATCCAGCTCGCCATTGAATATGCGCCCAACCCCATCTTTCAAAGCGGCACTCCCGAGAGCGCGCCGGCTGGTGTGCTCGAGAGCTTTCAGAAGAAGTACGAGCCGATCGGGACTGCCAGGGAGACGGAGGCGGTTCGCTACGCGGCAGCCGACACACTCTCGCCCTCTCGCTGATCTCGCTCGTAAAGAACCTCCAAGGCGATGTTCTTTGGGATGGCGAAGTTCTTCATGTGTTCACCATGAACAACGGTCTTATCGCGGCCATGGACCTCGGGGATCAGGCCGATACAACGCGCCCCACTGCCGCATTCGCCCATCGATCCTGACCAGCCACTCCCAATCTCAAAATAGGAGAACTGTCACGGCGCATGAGTTATTCCAGTCGAACAGGTTCTCCGCAGAGGTCGCGACGTTCACGACCAGCTACTCTGTTCCGCCGCTGCAGCCGCATCACCGGCAAAGTTCAATGATTCTCGGATTCTCGCATGTGTTTAGAAAGCATAGAGTTATACGCCGTCAAGAGGGACGCGCCCGATTCGTCGCCGATGAAGAGATCGCCCCAAAGCAGGCGCGCCGGCCGGGCAATCTCGGAAACCCAGCCGCAGACCCTTCGCCGCAGCGCGCCTCAGTGACAACGCCGGGGCTGTCCAGCGGCTCCCGGGCAGGCGGTTGCGCCGCGGGAAGGTCCGCGAACCAGCGCAGCTCATCCCTTGTGACGAAATACACAGGCAACCGCCGACTTGCCGGAGTACACCTAGTGGCGACTAGAATTGTCCGTCGGCGCTGTTCCGAATTTTTGGGCGGCGAACGCCGGGCTTGGGCGCAGCAGCGGGCATCGAAGTAGACAGCCGTTGCGCCGGGGCCCCGTTCCGTTGCCCTTTCGTGTGGACCGCCGCTGCGGATCTTAACCATACGGAGGCTTTATCCCATGACCCAGGGCGTGCTCGAGCAGCCGTCTGTCGAAAGCACAGGCGCAACCTCAACCAAGTATGTGTACTTCTTCGGCGGCGGCAAGGCCGACGGCAACGGCAAGATGAAAGACGTGCTGGGCGGCAAAGGCGCGGGCCTGGCCGAGATGACCAACGCGGGACTGCCCGTGCCCCCGGGATTCACCATCCAGACCGAGGCCTGCCGCGAGTACATGCGCGGCGCGCTCAGCCCCAGGATCGACGAGGAGATGCACGCGGCCCTCAAGCACCTCGAGGAGATGCAGGGCCAGAAGCTGGGGGCGGGCGAGAATCCCCTGCTGGTGAGCGTGCGCTCGGGCGCCAAGTTCTCCATGCCCGGCATGATGGACACCATCCTGAACCTGGGGCTCAACGACCAGGCCGTCGAGGCGCTGGCCAAGCGGAGCAGCAATCCCCGCTTCGCGTACGACTCTTACCGCCGGCTGATCCAGATGTTCGGCGACGTGGTGCTGGACATTCCCAAGAAGAAGTTCGAGCACATCTTCGACGCGGTAAAGCATGCCGAAAAGGTGAAGTACGACTACGAGCTGCAGCCGGCGGCGCTCCAGAAGATCATCGCCGAGTACAAGAAGCTGGTGAAGAAGGAGACCGGCAAGGACTTCCCGCAGAAGCCGCTGGAACAGCTCGTCGCCGCGCGCGACGCCGTCTTCCGGAGCTGGAACAACGACCGCGCCAAGACCTACCGGCGCATCAACCACATCGACGACTGGCTGGGCACAGCGGTGAACGTGCAGGCCATGGTCTTCGGCAACCTGGGCGAGAACTCGGGGACGGGCGTGGGCTTTACGCGCAACCCGGCCACCGGCGAGCACACCTTCTTCGGCGAGTACCTGATGAACGCGCAGGGCGAGGACGTGGTCTCCGGCGTGCGCACGCCGATGCCGATCAGCGAGCTCGAAAAAGCCATGCCGCAGGTCTACGACCACCTGAAGACCATCACCTGGAAGATGGAAAAGCACTACCGCGACATGCAGGACTTCGAGTTCACCATCCAGGATGGGAAGCTCTACATGCTGCAGACGCGTAACGGCAAGCGCACGGGGCTGGCGGCCGTTCGCGTGGCCATCGACATGGTGCGCGAGGGGCTCATTACGCAGGACGAGGCGATCTTCCGCGTCGAGCCCAACCAGCTTTACGACTTCCTGGTGCCGCGGCTCGTCGAAAAGGGCGAGAAGGTCGAGGTGCTGGCGACGGGTTTGCCGGCCTCGCCGGGCGCGGCCGTCGGCCAGATCGTGTTTACTGCCGAAGACGCGGTGAAGCACCACGCCAACGGTTCCTACCGGTCGATCATCCTGGTGCGCGGCGAGACCACGCCGGAGGACATCGCCGGCATGGAAGTGGCGGACGGCATCCTCACCTCGCGGGGCGGCATGACCTCGCACGCCGCTGTCGTTACGCGCGGCATGGGCAAGTGCTGCGTGGCCGGCGCGGGAGACTGCGTGGTCGACGAAGCCAAAAAAGAGCTGCGCGTGAAGGGCAAGACCTTCAAGCAGGGCGACTGGCTCTCGCTGGACGGCACCACGGGCCGCGTCATCGCCGGGCAGCTCAAGACGCTCGAGGCCCAGCCGAACGATCCGGATCTGGTCAAGTTCATGAGCTGGGTTGACCCGGTGCGGCGGCTGCGCATTCGCGCCAACGCCGACATTCCCCGCGACGCCAGGCAGGCGCAGGCCTTCGGCGCCGAGGGCATCGGGCTCTGCCGCACCGAGCACATGTTCTTTGCCGAGGACCGCATCGAGCACATGCGCGCCATGATCCTGGCCGACAACGAGAAAGACCGCCGCGCCGCGCTCAAGAAGCTGCTGCCCATGCAGCGCGCCGACTTTGTGGGTCTGTTCAAGGCCATGGGCGCAATGCCGGTGACCATCCGCACCATCGACCCGCCCCTGCACGAGTTCCTGCCCAAGCGCGAGGATCTTTTGGTTCAGATCGCCCGCCTGGAAGAGACCAAGCCCCGTTCGCCGAAACTCAAGGAGCTGCGCACGCTGCTGGCCCGCGTGGAAGAACTGCACGAGATGAACCCGATGCTGGGGCTGCGCGGCTGCCGGCTGGGCATCACCTTCCCCGAGATCACCGAGATGCAGGTGCGGGCGATCATCGAAGCGGCGGTCGCGGTCAAAGCCAAGGGCGGCGATCCGCATCCTGAGATCATGATCCCGCTGGTGGGCTCGATCGAGGAGATGCGCAACCAGACAGCGATCGTGCGCCGCGTGGCCGACGAGGTCTTCGAACAGAAGGGCGCCAAGGTCGATTACATGGTGGGCACCATGATCGAGCTGCCGCGCGCCGCGCTGACCGCCGACCAGATCGCCGAAGAGGCCGAGTTCTTCAGCTTCGGGACCAACGACCTGACACAAACGACCTTCGGCATCTCTCGCGACGACATCAACAACTTCCTGCCGGCCTATATGAAGTACGGCATCTTCAAGCAGGACCCCTTCGCCACCCTGGACCAGGTCGGCGTGGGGCAACTGGTGAAGAACGCCGTGGCCAAGGGACGCAACACACGGCCCGAACTCAAGGTGGGGATCTGCGGCGAGCACGGCGGCGATCCCGAGAGCGTGAAGTTCTGCCACAAGATCGGGCTCAACTATGTATCCTGCTCGCCCTTCCGGTTGTTGACGGCGCGGCTGGCAGCGGCGCAGGCGGCACTTGAGGAGAAGCAGATAAGGCCAGACCTGCATACCGGCGCCAAGTAGCCGGCAACCGGCTTGGGCACGGGGGCGCGGCCATTGGGCTGCGCCCCCGTTGTATTTTGGAGGCCCCGTGGCAAAGATCCTATGCTTACTCGGGGCCGTACGCCCGCATCTAATTTTCCGTCATGCCCTTCGCAGCGGGGTGGGTCTTCTCCAGTGCTTCCGCGGCGTGCAGGTGCTTTTCGAGCACGGGCACGGTGTCCGACGCATAGGTCTTCAGGGCCGGATTCATCGCGTTGACCGACTCCTTCTCAAAGACGGCGATCGCCTCGGTGTGGCCCTTGACCATCGCCGCGACGAAGCGCCGGTCGAACTCCGCGCCCTTGAGCTCATGGAACGGCCCGATCACCTTGTGGTTGTTGGCGGCGTCAATCGCGTCCGGAACCGTGAAGCCGCCCTTTTGGGCAACATCCTTCAGTTGCTGCAGGTTCTGGGAGTGGTCGGCGTTCAGCATCTGCCCATAATCCTTCACGGGCTGCGAAGCGGCCACGTCTTCGGCGAGTTTCCCAAGGTTGCACTCGACCATATCGGTCTGTGCGGCGAAATCGACAAACTGCTGGTCGGTCATGCCCGCCTTCACCGCGGTCTTCACTTTCGCCAGCGCGGGAATCGAGCAGAGGACCAGGCAGCAAATGGCTGCAAAGAAACGCTTCATCGGCTTTCCCTCCAGATGGAAGTCCGTACGTGAGAGTTGGATGCCGATGAAGCAGCCCGAGTCGATGAGGCGCGGACTCTAACGCAGCCGGCTCCTTGGCGCGCTCTGCGCGGCTACTTGCCTTCCGGCGCGTAGTAGCCTTCGGGGATGGTGACCGTCACGTCGTCCGTCTTCGCCGTGAGCACGGTCTTGTGGAAGCTGCCGTCGGCTTCGAACGAGCTGGGCGTGTAAGTCAGCAGGTACTGGCCCTCGATGTCCTCGGCGACCTGGTTGTAGATGCCCGCCAGGTCGTCCGTCCGCTTGGCTTCAAAGGCGCGGCCGCCGCTGCGTGTGGCGATCTCGGCCATGTTCTTCTTGGCGTCGACCGGCGGCATGCCGGTGCTGCCGCCCGTGGGAATCCCGCCTGGGTAGCCCCCGGGGTAGCCGCCCGGATAACCACCGGGATAACCGCCAGGGTAGGGATAGGTATCGGGGTAGGTGTTGCCCACGCCGCCGCGCCGCAGCCGCAGCGGTTCCTCGCTGCCCTTGAAATAGATGGTGTAGACGATCGTGTGCGCATGCTCGGCCGCGTCGATGGCGTCGTTGATCGACTCCCTGCTGCCCAGGTCCACGCCCTGTGAGAAGACCACCAGAACCTTGCGCCCCTGCCCGGGCTTCATCACGTCGTGCGAGGCAAGATAGATGGCGTCGTAGAGGTCGGCGCCGCCGCTTGCTCGCGGCTGCCGCCCGCTGCTGGCGGTCTCGGCGCCCGACCCGTTCTGCGCGGCCGGAGTCGAGCCCATCTGCTCGAGGTCGCTATCAAGTGCCGACCGCGAGCCGGTGAGGTCCCGGATCAGCTCGACCTCGCGATCGAAGTGAACGAGGAACACCTGGTTGCCGCCCTGCGCGCCGGATGGGTCCGCGGGCAGCATCAGGTCGACGAACTTCTCCGCGGTCTTCCGCTCGGTGTCCAGGGCGCGGTTCATGGCGCTGCTCGTGTCCACCAGGATCCCGACCTGCAGAGGCTGGCCGCTCGCCTGCGTCAAGCTTGTGATCGTCTGCTGCGTGCCGTTATCGGTCAGGGTAAAATCGCCTGCGGTGAGGCCGGGGTCCGGCTCGCCGCGCTTGTTGCTCACGGTGACGGGCAAAACCACCTCGTGCGCCTGCGCCTTGGGCGCCGCCACAGGCTGCTGTGCAGCGACGGGAACCATCAGGCAGGGGAACGACAGAGCGGCGGCAATCGGGATGCACTGCAATCGCATAACCAGTCAGGCCCCGGGGTACGGCGACCCCTGGAACCGCTACGGGCATTATTCCACGAGCCGCGCAGGCGTGACCGGTTCAAGCGAGCACCCGTAGAGCTCTTTCAGATTCCAGGCTGCGGAAAAACCCCTGGCGAAGCCCCTCTTGTATCAGGTCAAGACTTTAGTCCTGCCGCCAGCGCAACCAAACGGCGGTGCGGCTTTAGTCCCTGAGGAAAGCTCGCCCCTCGAGTTCGATATTTATTCCTGATTCTTCCACCGCCTGCAAAGCCCGTGCCCTTCAAACCCGCTTTACTTGGCTCCTATTGCCCATCCGGCGCGTAGTAGCCCTCGCGCGTCGTGACCGTCAGGTCGCCCTTCTTCGTCGTGAGCGCGACTTTGTGGAAGCTGCCGTCGGCCTCAAACGGGTCGGGCGAATAAGTGAGCAGATACTGGCCGCGCAGCTCCTGGGCGATCTGATTGTAGATGCCGGCCAGGTCGTCCACTTTCTTTGCTTCGAAAGGCCGGCCGCCGGTGCGCGTGGCGATCTCGGCCATGATCTTCTTGCCGTCAACCTGCGGCGCCTGGCTGCCGCCACCACCGCGGCGTCCGCCGCCCGGGTAGCCGCCACCGCCGGGATAGCGTCCGCCGCCGCCGGGCCATCCACCGCCCATCCCGCCGTGGCGCCCGCCGGGAAAGCCGCCGCCGCCCATCCCACGCTCCTGGTCGCCCTTGAAGTAGATCGTGTAAACACTCGTGTTGGCGCGTTCGGCCGCGTCGATCGCCTCGTCGAGCGACTCCTTGCTGCCGCGGTCCTGGCCGTCGGAGAAGACCACCAGCGCCTTGCGGCCGTTCTTGGGCTTCATCATGTCGTTCGCGGCAAGATAGATGGCGTCGTAGAGCTGCGTGCCGCCGCCGCGCCTCATGCCCCCGCCCCGTTGCCCGTAGCCGCCGCCCTCGCTATCGTTGGTCTCGGGGCCCTGGGTGTCGTTGTGCTCGGCCTGCGTCGGCCCCATCTGCTCCAGGTCGTTGTCCAGCTTGGCGCGGGAGCTGGTGAAGTCTTCGAGCAGCTCTACCTCGCGGTCAAAGTGGATAAGAAACGCCTGGTCGCCGCCCTTCGTGCTGGGCGGGGCGTCCGGCAGCATCAGGTCCACGAACTTCTCGGCGGCCTTGCGCTCGGTCTCCATGGCCCGGGCCATGCTGCGGCTGGTGTCCACCAGCAAACCAACTTGAAAAGGCAGATTGCTCTCGCGCGAAAAGCCTTTGATCGTCTGCGGCTTGCCGTTGTCGGTGAGGGCAAAGTCGCTGGCCGTCAGGTCGGTCACCAGCTCGCCGTGCTTGTTGCGGACGGTGACCGGAAGAATCACCTCGTGCGCCTGCACTTTGAGCGTCGTGGCCGAACTCTCCGCCGCGGCTGGCGGCGCGGGCGCGGTTTGCTGAGCGGCGCAGTGCTTGAGCGCGGCGGGCGACACCAGAAGCACAAGGGCAGAGAAAAAAACGGATCGAATTCGCATAGGAGGACGCGTGCAGACCTTCCGGTTCATTAGACGTGGAAGAACCGGGGAATGTTGACCGCCAGCAACGCCGCCGGCCACCGCGCCCGACGGCGCGACTCCCCTGTCCGGCCGCTCTCCCCCGCCCGCTCACTCCGGTATTCCCACGCCATACCGGGGCCACAGCGGGCGAATGCGATGGTGATTCGCAACCGGCGGCTGGTCGCACTCGCAGGCGATCACGGTCACCGGCTCGTCCGGCGGCTGACTGGGCAGGCCGGGGAAGCGCAGCGAAAGCTCGTTCTGTGTAAATCGAGCTTCTGGCCGGTCTTGAGCAGCCGGGCCGACAGCACCTTGGCATCGAGCCCACCCACCGCGACGACCGTGGCCTTGCGGAAGAACGGGAGCCACTGCGCGGCCGGCGTCTCCGAGGGCCAGAAGTAGACGTGAATGTAGAGGGTGTTACCCTTGCGCGTGAAGTTGGTGTAGTTGCCGAAGCTGATGGACGCTCCGGCCTCCTGGGCCAAGGCGTATCGGGCGGCAGGCGCGGCCGCGGTCAACGCTCCGGCGCCGGCGAACTTCATAAAGCCGCGGCGAGAGATGGATGCAAATGCCATGCGTTTCTCGGGTGATAAGGGCAGATCGAAAACGAAGTGGCGCGTCGCGTCGAAACACCCTTGACAGCCCGCGCCCGCCGTCTCGAATAATCGAGGCCATGCGCTGGATTGGGTTATGGATCGTGTTGCTGGCAACCGCTGTGTGCTCGGTGAATGCCCGTGCACAGCAGGCCATTCAGCTGCCGGCTCCGCAGGCAGTAACGGCACCGGCGGCAGACAGCTTCCGCTTTGTCTCCGACGGTCCGCGGGCCCTGGGCTGGTCGCGGGGGGACGTAATTCCCCGCAAGTACTTCCACGAGAACCTCACGGCGCTCTTCGAGCGGACGCTGGTGCTCGACGATAGCATTCCGCAGCGCGCCACCCTGCGCTGGATCTTTACCGGGCCCCACGCCGGATTCACGATCGAGTTGACCGCGGACAAGGTCCGCATCGCGGAACGCTACTACGATTCGATGGCGCTTTACGACGGCCAGGGCAACTATCCCGAGAAGACGGTGCGCACCATCGAACGGCAGTTCGAGGGCCAGGCCCGCTCGCTCACCGTGATCGCCGACGCGCATCTCGCCGTGCGTGTGCTGGTGAACGGCATGCAGGTGATCGAAGCCCCGCTGCTCTTCGACGTGACGCGCCACCAGTTGATGCTCGCTGCCCCGCGCACCGCGCACGACGTCGTCGCCGGCACCTTGCTCGAGCCTGAAGTGAAGATGGCCGCGGTCGCGATCGACGCCAGCCAGGCCTTCCAGACCATGCTCGGCTTCGGCGGCAGCCCCAGCATTCCCGCCTACGACGAGCTGAGCGAAGCGGGCAAGCAGGAGTACTGGCAGATTCTCAAGCGCTACAACCTGCTCATCTCGCGCGAGTACCCCATGGGCGAAGCCCTCAAGCCGGACCTGAGCAACATGGCCGACGTGAACGATGCCACGCCCCACTACTACGGCGACAACTTTCCCAACAGCGAAGTATCGAACTTCGACTACAACCGGCACATCGTCGAAATGGGCGGCGGCACGATCTACGAGCTGTGGGCGCTGCCCCAGTGGGCCACGGAACCCTACCACGGCGCGGCAGAAGCCGGCGTGCAGCCCGGGCCGGTGCGCCGGGTCGCCAATCCCGACGAGTATGCGCGCATCATCGTGGAATTCTGCCGCCGCGAGCAGGCGGCCACCGGCGCGGCGCCACTGATCGTCGGCCTCGAAAACGAAGTCGGCCAGCCGCCTTCCGTCTTTGACGCGATGGCCGTGGCCGTGCGCCGCGCCCTCGACCACGCCGGCTTTACGCACACCCAGATCCACATGCCCGACGCGAGCTTTATGAATGAAGGGATCGAACGCGCCGACGCCATGCGCAAAGATGCGGCGGCGTGGGCGTCCATCGACTACTCCGCAACCCACGAGTACGACTTTCAGGAGTTCATGGCCAATCCCGACATGTATGACGCGCGCATGAAGGCCATGCACGAGGCCGCGGCGGACAAACCGTTTCTGGCTACCGAAATCTGCCTCAACGATCCGCACTACCAGGAGCCCTCGTACCGGATTGCTTTTGCGGCCGCCCAGCTCTATCACAAAAACCTGACCATCCTTGACGCCGAGGCCCTGCTCTATTGCTGGACGCTCCTCGACGTAGAGCAGCCAAGCTTTGCCGGCTCGCGCGCCCTGCTTGCGCCCGACCGCACCGGCGGCTGGATTCCCGCGCCGACCAGCTTTGAGCTGCGCGTGCTCGGCGCCTACAGCCGCCACATCCTGCGCGGCATGAAGCGCATTGGCGCAAGCTCGACCGATCCCAACCTGCTGACCACGGCCTTCTCCGACGGCAAGGACGAGACACTGGTGATGATCAACCGGGGCGTGACGCCGCGCGAGGTTACGGTAACCGGCGCCGCGCATCCGTGGGCCGAGATGGAGCGGACCGGGCTTGAAGAGGTGAACGCGGTCTCCGCCATGCCGGACAAGATTCCCGTGCAGATTGTCGTCCAGCCGGGCGAGATCGTGGTGCTTTCGACCGTTAAAGCGGAGTAGCGTGAGCGGCTGTCAGGTCTTCGCGGTTTAGCGGCGTTTCCCGTTGTTTGAAAACAATTGCCCAAGAATGAAAATCATGATAGCCCTCGCCTTTCAGAGGTTTATCGACCTATAGAGGCGCTTGGTGGGCAGCCACAAGACCATCGTGGACAAGATGGGCGGCCTGAAGCGGTCGCAAGGGAGCCAGAACCGCAGGCCGCTCGACTCGCCCATCGGCTTCAGCAGCCAGATGGACGGCGAAACGGCGAACAGAAGACTTGGAAGCTATCTCCGGGTGGGCGCTACTGGTTTTCCGCTACGCGGCTCGCGGCCTCCAGCACCGCCCGCCGGATCTCCTCCTCGCGCGCCGGCGTGATGCGCACCAGCGGCGTGGAGAGGCTGATGGCTGCGACCACTGGCTGGCCCGCCGCCTGGATCGCGGCGCTATAGCAGATGCCGCCCAGCACCGACTCCTCGCGGTCGCAGGCGATGCCCGTCTTGCGAATCTCCGCGAACTCCTCGAAGAGCCGCGAGCGGTCGGTGATGGTGTGCTCGGTGCGCCGCGAAAGCCCGTACACTTCGAGGATCCGGTCGGCCAGTTCCCGCTCCTGGAAGGCGGTGATGGCCTTGCCCATGGCGCTGCAGTGCGGCGGCAGCACACGGCCGATCCGGTTCGACATGCGGATCTCGTGAAAGGTCTCCACCGTGTCCAGCACGTGGATGCGGTCCTCGTAAAGGTAGGCCAGGCTCGCCGTCTCGTTAAAGTCGTGGGTCAGCCGCTCCAGCTCGGGCCGAGCCTTTTTGCGCAGCGTGCTGCCTTGCTCGATCAGCCAGCCAAAGCGCAGCTTCGCCGCAAGCTGGTAGGTCCCGTCCACCGCCTGCTCCAGGTAGCCGTGTTTTTCGAGCGTCAGCAGAACGCGAAACAGCGTCGATTCCGGCAGCCCTGTGCGTTTGCCGATCTCGGTAAGCGCCAGCGGCACCTTGCCGTCGAAGCAGTCCAGCACGGCGAGCGCACGGCCGATGGAGCGCAGGTAATACTGCTGGCTGCTTCCCGGCGCCTCGCCGGAAGATTGCAGGGCCCACTTCGGAATGCGTCTGCGGATGGCTTTGCCGGATGGAGCTGGGGGTTCGGACTTGCGCGGCATGGGGGCGGCTGCACCTTTTCTTTCTTTAGGTCGAACTTCCAAAGAACCTTTATACGTGTGGGGTGCAGGCTTGCGCAATAATTTTCATTTTTGCAACGCAATTGACACGCCGGATTTTGCTGTGTAGAAGAGTCTTGCCCGATGATGACCTGTCCATCTGGGAGATCCCGGCGCCTGGGGCGCCATGCCAGGGGTGATGAACCGCAGAGGAACGATGAACCGCAGAGAGTTGATCAAACTGGGCGCCGGCGCCATGGCCGCCGGATGGACCGCTTCCACCGCAAGCGCCGCTCCAGACAGCGCCGGTGAGTCCATCGAACAGTGGGGTGTCTTCGAGGTCACCGCGCAGGGCCCTTCCAGCGGCAATCCCTTCGTCGATATTCAATTCGGCGGGCGCTTCATGCAGGGCCATCGCGCCGTGGAGGTTGCGGGCTTCTACGACGGCGATGGCGTCTACCGCGTGCGCTTCTCGCCCGATACGCCCGGGCCGTGGACCTGCGAAACCACCAGCAGCGCGAAGGAGTTGGCCGGCCTCACGAGAGCCTTCGAGTGCACTCCGGCCAAAGCCGGCAACCGGGGGCCCGTCGGCACCGCGCACCGCTTCCACTTTCAGTATGCGGACGGAACGCCGTACTTTCCCTTCGGGACGACCTGCTACTCCTACGGCTTCGTGCCGGAGCCCTATGAACGCGAGACCCTCGAAAACCTGAAATCGGCCGAATTCAACAAGGTGCGCATGTGTCTGCTTCCGAAGCCGCTGGGCAAGCTTGAGCCCGTGGCCATGCCGTTCGAACGCCCAAGCGGCGCAGCGTTGTCCGGCGCGGCTCCGCCCAATGCGCAGGGCAGCATGGCGAGTCCGGACTACAAAGAAACCCGCGAACAGTTCGATCTGACTCGGCTCAACCCGGCTTACTTTCAGCACGTCGAGCGCTGCATCGAGAACCTGCTCGCCGCCAACATCCAGGCCGACGTGATCCTCTTTCATCCCTACGATGCCTGGGGGTTCAAGTCCATGGGCGCCGACGCGGATGACCGCTATCTGAAGTACGCCATCGCGCGGCTTTCCGCCTACCGGAATGTGTGGTGGTCGCTGGCCAACGAGTACGACCTCATCCGCTCCAAGACCATGACCGACTGGGACCGCTTCTTCCGCATCGTGAGCGAGTGCGATCCATACAGCCGCCTGCGGTCGATCCACTACAGCCGCGTGATGTACGACTACTCGCGGCCCTGGTGCACCCATGCCAGCCTGCAGGCCTGCGACTTCGACAAGTCGGCCGAGCGGCGGAACGCGTGGAACAAGCCCATCATCTACGACGAGATTCAGTACGAGGGCAACATCGCCCGGCGTTGGGGAAATCTCTCGCCTGAAGAGATGACGTACCGCTTCTGGCGGGCGATCGTCAACGGCGTCTACGCCACCCACGGCGAAACCTGCATCTCGACCGACGGCAGCCCGGTGTGGTCCGATGCCGGCGAGCTCCACGGGATGAGCCCGGCGCGGCTGGCGTTCCTGCACAAACTGCTGCAGCGCACCGGTACAACGGGGCTGATCGCGGCGGAGAATCCCTACTACGTGAACGCGGGCAATCCGGGCGAGCTGTACCTGTGGTTCTTCGACTACCATTGCGCGGCCGAGTACGAGTTTCCGCTGCCCGGGAAGACGCAGTTCAAGGCCACCATGATTGACCCGTTTGCCATGACGACCGAGGCGCTGCCGGGAACCTTCAGCGGCAAAAGCAAGTTGACGCTCAGCGGGAAGCCGTACCGGGCGGTGCTGTTTGAGAAGGTCTGAGTTGAGAACAATGATTCGGAGAATTGAGTCGATCGGACACGCAGGCTTGCGCGGAGCGGCTGCGTGCGCGTTGGCGATTGCGCTGTGCGGCACAGCCCACGCGGCGCGGGTGAAGGTGATCGTCGCCAAGGGCGCGAGCGCGCGTGCATTATGGGGCGCCGGGCAACTGCGGGCGGCGCTGGCCGAGGTCAAGAACGCGCCGCCGGGAGCGCGCGTCATCGCCGGCCTTCGCTCCGCACCCGAGCTCAACCGCTTCGCCGTCCCCGCGTTCTGGCCGCAGGCCCAGGAAGCCTTCCTCATCCGGCAAATCGGTAACACCTGGGTCATCGCCGGCAGCGATCCCTCCGGCGTCCTTTACGGCGAACTCGAACTGGCCGATCGCGTCCGTGCCGCCGGCGTGTTGCCCGCCGGCATCGATGACATGGAGCACCCGCTGCTCAAGCTGCGCGGCGTCTGCATCGGCATGCAGAAACCCGAAATCACCTACGAGGGCGCCGAGTACGACTACCGCTACACGCCGGAGAACTTCCCCTGGTTCTACGACAAGGCCGAATGGATCAAGTACCTCGACATGCTGGCCGAGGAGCGCTACAACACGCTCTATCTCTGGAATGGCCACCCGTTCACGAGTCTGCTCAAGCTGCCCCGCTACCCCGAGGCCCAGGAGCTGCCCACGGCCCAGCTCGACAAGAATATCGCCATGTTCAAGTGGCTCACCACCGAGGCCAACAGGCGCGGCATCTGGATTCTGCAGGGCTTTTACAACATTCATCTCTCGCACGCCTTCGCGCGGGCGCATCACCTGCCTTACCACCTGTCGGCGCCCAATCCGCTGGCCACCGAATATACGCGCTACGTCATCTCGCAGTTTGTCCAGAAGTATCCGAACGTCGGCCTCTTCGTCACCCTCGGCGAAGCCCTGGCGCCGCGTTACGGCGCGCAATGGATGACCCAGGCCATCATCCCCGGCGTTGAACGCGGCCTCAAGGCCCTCGGCAGCAACACCGAGCCGCCCATCGTTGTCCGCGCCCACGCCACCGACATCGAGGCCGTGATGAAGGCATCGCTGCCGCTCTACAAGAACATCGACACCATGTTCAAGTGGAACGGCGAATCGCTCACCTCGACCAACGTGCGCGGAGGCGTGCGCCAGCGCTTCGAGCAGTTGGCCGCGGAGTCGAACATCTCCATCGCCAACATCCATCTTCTCTCCGACCTCGAGCCCTTCCGCTGGGGCGACCCCACGTTCATCCGCGAGACCATCGCCAACTTCCCCCGCATCGGCATCGAGGGGCTGCATCTCTACCCGCTGCGCTATTGGGACTGGCCCTACTCCGGCGACAACACCATGCCGCGCGAGCTGCAGACCACCCGCGACTGGATCTGGTTCCAGGCGTGGGGACGCTATGCCTGGAATCCCTTCCGCGATCCCGAAAAGGAGCATGTCTATTGGGCGAATCAGTTTGCCGATCGCTACGGAACGGCGCAGGCCGGCGAAAAGCTGCTCGATGCCTACACGCTCGCAGGTCCGTGCCAGCCCACCCTGCTGCCCCGCATCGGCATCACCGAGGGCAACCGCGAAGCGTTGGCGCTGGGCATGACCATGCCGCAGATGATTGACCCCGAGCACTTCGGCCCCGACTATCCGCTCTGGAACGGCGACGCGCCTCCCGGCGAGCGCCTCGAAGAGTACGTGGATGAGGAATTCCACCACCAGCCGCATCATGGCGAGACGCCGATCGGCGTAAGCGATGAGACCGTGCAATGGTCGAGCCAGGCGCTGGCCGATGCCCAGGCCGCCGCGCCCTTTGTGACCAGAGACAAGCCCGGGTACGGGCGCGTGGTCAACGATCTGCATGCGATCTCGCTCCTCATGCAGTTCTACAACGCGAAGATCCGGGCCGCGCAGGATGTGCTGCTCTACGGCTACGATCACCACCTCGCGCACCTGGAACAGGCCGAGCCGCTGCTGGCCCGGAGCGTCGATCTCTACAAGCAGCTCACCGCGGTCGCCGGCCCCGCCTACATCACGGCCACCAGCATGGAGACCTCGCAGCGGCGCATCCCGTTCAAGGGCGGCATGAAGGACTATCCAAGCTGGCAGCAGTGCCTGCCCATGTATGAGCAGGAGCTGGCCACGTTCCAGAAACGCATCGCCGAGCTCAAAGAGGGCACCAGCGTCCACGTGAGCCGGCCAACCGGGCCGTTTCCGCAGGTGCCCTTCACGCTCAAGCCCGGCGCGGGCGAGGCGTTCACCGTGGACAAGGGCGCGCAGCTCTTTATGGGCGCCAGCCCGGCGATCGCCGCGCTTGCGCCCGAGCTCGTGGGCATGAAGGGCATCCGCATCGCGCCAAAGCAGGGCGGCGCTATTGAGTTCGATCTTGCGGCGCCGGCACAGGTGCTGCTGGGACTCGCTTCAAACGGCTCAAAAGAGAATGCCCTGCTCGACCCCGAGACCGAGCAGTGGAATCTGCTGCTCGTGAACGCGGTGAGCGCGCCCAAGGTGCCGGCCATGGCGGTGTGGACCAGGCCGCTGCCGGCCGGATCGAACCAGCTCGACCTCGGCAAGGGTGAATATGTTGTGCTCGGATTCATTCCCGCCGACTATCGCGTTGCGCCGCGCGTGAACTTCGCCGGAGACGGAAGCGGGCCGGCGAATCTGGATTGGCTGTTCGAATAAGAGGCCGCAATCAACAGTGCGCGATCAATTTGAGGCTGCTGGCGCATCATGCCGAGCCAGCAGCCGCGCCGCTTCCGCATCACTGATCTTCAGAAAGCTGCCGTGTTTACAGTATTCCGGGAACGAAGTCTCCGGCGTGATGTCGACCCAGTGCTTCCAGTCGGTCGTTGCCACGCCCTCGTACCGCGCACGGGGCGGACGGTAGTGATCGTAATAAACGACGTACCACGTGCCTACGTGGATCACCGAAGGCCCTTCCGACCAGCTCTCATTGATGGGTCCGGAGATGTGGCTCCATGGCCCTTCTAGTGAGGGGGCAGTGGCAACGCGCTCCTGGAAGCAGAGCGGGTCGTAGGTCTGGTCCTTGAAGACCATCCGGTAAGGCCCGCCAGGCTGGTGAAAAATGGTCGCATCAATCGTCACGTAGCCGGGATCGAAAAAAATCTGCGGCTTCGAGAACGTGTTGAAGTCTGGCGCGAACGACGACCAGATGCGGTTGCCTTGGACGTCGGACTACCATCTAGGCAAAAAGATCGGCGAAGAGGTCTTTTATCGCGCGAGTTGTAATAGGCCGCGATCACGTCGCCGTTCGAGAGCACCTGCACCGCGGAGTTGTGGTAGTTGATGCCCAGCCCGCGCGCCAGGCCGATCTTCCAGCCCACATCCGGCATCGACCTGCCGTCAAGGTTCGGGAAGAGCTCGTGCGTCTCGTAGAACGGCTTCAAAGGATCGGGCCCCACATCGATCGAGACCGCGGTTTGCTTCACGTCGGTCTTGAACCAGTACTCCCGCCGCGGCGAGGGATGCGGCACAGGCGTGGGCGCCTCGACCACGCGGAAGCCGAAGTTGCCGCCCTTCGATTCGTAGCTCGGGGCCATGCTGGCGCGGTTAGCCGAACGCATGAAGTACGGCGCCTGCGCCGGATAGACCTGGCCCGGCTTGTTCTTGCGATAGTCCAGTCCACCGCCGCGCACCACGCGAAAATGCCCTTCGAGCGGCCCAGTGGAATCGACCTGCGTGGCCGTTTGATACGGCGCGTACCAGTCGGCCACCCACTCCGGCGTGCCCTCGCCGATGACCACGCCCCACGGGTTCGCTTCCCCGGGCGTCGGCGGCGTATCGCCGGTGAAGAACGGCGTTTGCGTGCCGGCGCGAGCCACGTACTCCCACTCCGCCTCGGTGGGCAGCCGATAGGGCTTGCCGGTCTTCTTCGAGAGCCACTTGCAGAACGCAGTCGCCTGCTCGTAACTCACCCCTGCCGCGTAGCCGGGAAACCTGGGCACGGGCTTGTAGCTCGGGTCGAACTCCTGGAACTCCTTCACCGTGACCAGGTGCGTGGCCATCAGGAATCCATGAGTCAGCGTGACCTTGTGCGCCGGATGCTCGTCCCAGTCCCCGTCCGCGGGCCGCGTGGACATCACGCCAAGGCCATTGACCACCGCCGGCGGCAGCGCCTTCGAACCCGCGCCCATCATGAACGAACCGGCCCGAATAGGCGCCATCTGGATCGGAGCAGGCCTCTGCGCCGCAAGCGATGCAGTGAATCCTGTTGCGAGCAGCGCCAGCGCGGCAAGTGGTTTGCGGTAATTCACTCGATGAAACCCCTTAAGGCAACCAAATGGTTGCATAATTGTCGAACTCACTCCGGCAGCTCCGCTTCAAGCGGCCCGAGTGTCGCGCGGCTGGCGAGCCTCTTGCCGTCCGCAAACACCGCCAGCCCGCGCCCGCGATGGTAGTGCTCGCCGGTCTGGTCGTACACGATGGCCAACAGGTGCCCGTGGTACGGCAGGCCGTCGAGCGCAAAGTAGCTCCACTCGCCCGCCGGCAGCAGCGGATGAATCACCAGCTCGCGGTCCGCACGGGGCCGCAATCCGATCAGGCCCGTAATCAACGGATCGGCGAAGCCGGAGTGGTTGTAATAGTTTCCGCGCCCCACCTGCTTCGGGAAAATCATAGCTCCCGCTTGGGCGGTGGTACGCTCAAATTGAACGACCGCAAGCCCGCTGCCACCGGGGCGTGGAAGGCTCGAAAGCCACGGCGCGGGACGACACGGTCCCGAGGGCACGCGAACGGTTAGCGAGAATCTTTCAGCCCCGCCATCGACAGATCACGGCTCAACGGCCGCCATTCTTGAGCTAGGTCTGGGAAGAAGAGACGCAACCCATCCAACCAAGGAAACCAGGGCGCCCGATGCAACGAAAACCCCATCTTCTCTCCGCAAAACTCCTGTTCGGCGCAGTTCTTCTCTTCGCCGGCGCAGGCGCGTCGGGCGCTGCTTCCGCCCAGGACGCGACGCCCCGTCCCTGTGACCTTTTCGCAGCCACGACTCCCTGTGTCGCCGCATTCAGCACTACCCGCTCCCTGTACCGGACCTACACCGGCCCGCTCTATCAGGTCACGCGGGAGTCCGATCAGGCTCGCCTCGACATTGGCCTTCTTCCCGACGGCTACGCCAACGCTGCTTCGCAGGACACTTTCTGCGCCGGGACCTCCTGCACGATTACGAAGCTTTACGACCAGTCGCCCAACCGCAACGACCTCACACCCGCGCCCCCCGGCGGCGCATCCCGCGGCCCCTATCCCGACGGCTACGACGTCCCCGCTCTGGCCGGCTCTCTGCCCATCGCCGCAGGTGGACACAAGGTCTACGGCATCGCCATCTCTCCCGGGATGGGATACCGGAACGACCACCCTGCAGGCACAGCCGTTCATGGCCAGCCCGAAGGGGTTTACATGGTCACGTCGGCGCTCGATCTCAACTCCAGGTGCTGCTTTGATTTCGGCAACGCCGAGGCCAACAATCTCGATAACAATGCCGGCCACATGGACGCGATCAATATCATGTGCCGGGGCGAGATCCCATGCGGGGCCAACGCGGGCCTGGATATGGAGAATGGCATCTACGGTCACCTGAAGGTGCCGGACGGCACGGCCTTCGTCACCGACATGGGCGCAAGCGACGGCCAGCACACGTATGCCATCTATCAGGGCGATGCCCAGTCGGGGCCGCTGACCACGACCGGCGTGATTCCGCTCCCGGACGGCTACCAGCCCATGCAGCAGGAGGGAGCGATCATCCTCGGAATCGGCGGCGATAACAGCAACTGGGCCTCCGGCTACTTCTTTGAGGGCGTGATGACCAGGGGAATGCCCGCTGCTGGCGCCCTGGAAGCGGTCCAGCGCAATATCGTAGCCGCCCATTATGCTGGCCAGCTTCCGTAATCGCGAGGACCAATTCCCCCGATAGTCCCGGTACTGGCTACGGACGCGCCGTTGCGCTGCTCCACAGGCGCCGCTCGATCAATACTCCGGAGAAACCCATTCCCCGGTTCAACTCCGGAGAAACCGATTCCCCGGTTCAGCCGGTCGACCCGCCGCAAAACCCCAACGGGAACGGCGGGAAGCAAAGCAATCTGCCGGTTGGCGGCAATCGGCTGTATCCGGCGTTGGTCGCGGCCGCTCCCGGTCTTCTCTCCCGAAGCCCCGCATATCCCTGCCGGTTTGCAGAGAATTACCCCCACACACCGCACAATAGAACCAGAGGCGTCTGCAGTCTTACGCGGAGGAGCCATGACCGACAGCCGGCATATCATGCAAAATCGCCCCTCCCCTGGGGGGGGAGGGGAGCCCTTCACAGTTTGCCCTGTTTTTGGTGCAATTTTGAGCAACGATTTGTTGAAAACAAACAAGTTAGTCAAAATAATTCGGTAACCAGATAGTTACCGAATTAACAATCCTTTAACCTGATTTGCCCACATCTTCGACCCAAAACCCGCAGAAATTGCGCCATTCTGCCGCCAGCCAGACCTTGGCGACGCCGGTGCCTGCGGAGTCAGCCGGCGGAGGCCATTGCTCCGTAGCCCGCTGTCAGCCTTGGCCGCAGACGTTCTTTCGTGCCCGGATCGGCGAACGCCGCTTCCAGTCCCATCAGGTTGGCGCGCAGCAGATCTTCCCGGCCCCAGCCGAAGGTATCGCAGAGGCCCCGGTACTCGCCGGTCAGCGTGGCCGGCGTCAACATACGCGTGTCTGTGCTCACGCTGAGCGAAACGCCGGCCCGGTAGAGCCGGTCGATGGGGTGGTGCGCCCAGCTCTCGATGGAAGGAATGATCTGCACATTCGACGAAGGACACAACTCGAGATGAATGCGCTCCCTGGCAAGATGCTCGACGAGGGCCGGGTCTTCAATGCTGCGCGTGCCGTGGCCGATGCGCTGCGGGGCCAGCAGCCGCAGGGTCTCCCATACGCTCTCCGGGCCGCAGGCCTCGCCGGCGTGGGCCGTGCGGCACAGGTCGTACTCGCGCGCGTAGCGGTAGGCGCCGATGTGCGCGTCGAGGGGATAGCCGGCCTCGTCGCCGGCGATGTCGAGCGCAACCACGCGGCTGCCGCGAAAACTCTCGACCAGCCGCACCGTCGCCAGGCTCTGCTCTGCGCTGAAGTGCCGCAGCGTGCAGAGAATCAGCGCCGCCTCGACGCCGGTGGCGCACACCAGCCCGTCGGTCGCACGCTCGACAACTTCAACCACCCTCTCCGCGGCGAGGCCGTTGAGGGTGTGCAGCAGCGGGGCGAACCGCATCTCCGCGTAGACCGCGCCGTCGCGCGCAAGCTGCTCGAAGACGTCTTCGACCACCAGCCGCAACGACTCCTCGCTCTGCATGAGCTGAAAGCCCCTGGGCGCCCGGGAGAGAAAATCGGCCAGATTGGTGCAGCGCGCTGGCGCCGTAAAGTCGCGCGCATATTCCTCGGGCGTGACCTGCGGAGCCAGGCGCGCGACGGCCGCGTAGCTCAGCGAGCAGTCCAGGTGCAGGTGCAGCTCAACCTTGGGAAGGGAACAGAGGTCCATTGGCTCAGGATAGATGAGGGCGGCGCGGATCAGGGAACGGGAACCAGCAGCGCTTTGCTGGCGACCGCCGTGAGCCCGTCCAGGGTATCGAGGAAGGTGGCGGAGACGAGCGGGGCATCGGCCAGGTTCCACAGCAGCTCGGCATTGTTCCACGCCGACTCCCGTGCTGCCGAAAGGCTCCACGCCGCCAGGGTGTCTTCGAGATGGCTCACCGGCGGCAGCGCATCGCCCGGCAGGCGCACGTTCAGCGTCGTCTTCGCCGCCTGGATGAGGCCGTCGAGAGTGTTGTTGACCGCCGTGAAGTCGTTGTACTGCGGGGTGCCGTGACGCGGCACAACGCCCGTCGCCCGGCAGGTGGCCACCACCGCCTGGGGAAGATCGTGGTTGATGTGGGCGTTCATGCCGGCAAACGCAAACTGGATGCGGGCGACAGGGGCCTGATTGCGCACGGCGAACATCGCCTGCCAGCAGCCCGGCGTTGAGGCGCCTGACAACGCATCTCTGAGCGCGGCGAAGTAAAACCCGGCAAAGGTCGCGTCCAGCGCGGCGATCCACGCGGAATCGGCAAATCCGCCGGATGCGGTTCCCGGCGACTGGTCGCGCGCCGCAACCGCCAGCGTTACCTGAAGGTAGAGCCCGTTGAACCACTTCAGGCCGTCGCCGTCGGCGCAGACTGCCTGGATGTTCTCGAGTGTCTTGACCACGTCCGCAACAGTTTGCGGAGGGGCTGCGACGCAGGCCAGGAGCTCAGGGTCATAGGGGAACATGGTGGCTCATCATAGCTCGGAATGGAGGGAGTTGGAAAGACAGCCTGCGCGAGCGGCGGCCCCGACCCTCACCTCACAGTGCGAGAATCTGCGCCCAGAGTGCCTCGTCGACGGGCAGGCCGAGCCTGCGGTTCTCTGCGCGGATGCGCAGCGTCTGCTCTCCGGGATAGCGCACTGGAGACCCGTCCTCTGCCGGTTTGCAGGCATGGACGGCCGCAACAATCGCATCGGCGATCTGCGCGGCCCGTGGCGCCGGCCCGAAGGCCTCGGGGTTCATGGCCACAAACATCTGCGACACGCCCGCCTCGAACAGTGGATCGGATCCGAGCTGGTGCGTGGCCCGTCCCAGAGACATCATGGCCGCCACCATGTCGAGCACCATGGAGAGGCCGGAGCCTTTCCAGTAGCCCGTGGGCAGCGGACGCCAGGAGCGCTCGATCGCGCCCGGGTCGCGGGTGAGGTTGCCTGCCTCGTCGAAGCCTCCATCGACCGGCAGCATCTCGCCGCGCTGCCGGAACTTCTCAAGGGCTCCGTAGGAGAACTGGGACATGGCCATATCGAGGACAACGGGACCGGCGGCGCGCGGCACTCCGATTACGAGCGGGTTGTTGCCGATGACCGGTTCCCTGCCCCCCCACGGCGGCAGGTTGGGCATGGTGTTCGTCCAGCAGACGCCGATGAAGCCCGCCGCGGCTGCCCGCCATCCGTACGCCCCGCCGCGCATCCAGTGGTTGGTATTGGCCAGGGCGATGCAGCCCAGGCCGTGCTCACGGCTGAGCGCGATGGCGCGATCCATGGCGGCAAGGGCGTTGAGGTTGCCGGGCCCTCCGCGGCCGTCCCAGCGTTCAATGGCGCCGAACCGGGCAACACACACGGGCTCCGCGTTGACGTCGATGCTGCCGTTGCGGATCATGGCGGCGAAGCGCGGGAAACGGGCCACGCCGTGGGTGTATACGCCGTCGCAGGTAGCCTCGGCGAAGAGGCGGGCGCAGATTGCGGCGCGCTCGGCAGAAAAGCCAAGCCCGCGCAGGATTGCCTGGATCTTTTCGCAAACTGCCTCGAAGGGAATGCGGATCATGAAGTGTTCGGCAGGGGCGGTTGCGGTCATTCTTTCAGCGTCACGGTGATGGTGCGCGCGTCCCCGCCCGCCGCAACGATGGCGATCTCGCCAGTAGCTCTCTTGCGGATGCTTTTAAACTTTTCACCCCACTCGACCAGAACCAGGGCATTGGACGTAAGCAGGTCGTCGAGGCCAAGCGCCTCGAGCTGGCGCTCACCCTCCAGCCGGTACACGTCGATGTGGCAGAGCTTAATCGGCTTGCCCTTCCACGCGCCGTCGTACTCGTGCAGGAGAGTGAAGGTGGGGCTGGTGACCTCTTCGGCTTCGGCGGCGTCGAGGGCCTCGGCGATGCCCTTGACCAACGTGGTTTTGCCCGTGCCCAGCTCACCGCGAAGGATGAGCAGTTGCGGCGGCTTGAGGAGGGCGGCAAGCTTGCGGCCAACGGCGATGGTATCCGCGCCGCTCTGCGTGGTGAACTCGTGGATTCGGCCCTCGGTGGCAGATGCGGCTTCGGTCATTGCCCGGCCTCGCCGGGGGCGCCAGCAGTCACGCCCCCCTGCAACCAAACATACCCGTTCTCGCGGTCGGAATGAAAGCCCAGGGTCCCCGGCGGCAGGTCTTTTTCGCTGGCGTGGAGGCCCGCGCAGCGAAATCGGAAGGCCCGCGCGAGATACGCGAGGCCGTCGGTGGCCAGGAGGGTGTGCTCGTCACTCTCGGAGACGGCGAAGTCCGCAGCTAGTCCGTGCAGATAGACCGCTGCCTCGACCGCCAGCGCTAACTCGTGCGGATGCTGAGCGATGAGACCCGCGATGAGGCCGGTAAGAACGTCACCGCTACCGCCCTTCGCCATGCCGGGGTTGCCTGTCGTATTCACGGCCACGCGTCCGTCTGGATGTGCAATCAGTGTGCGGGCGCCCTTGAGTACCAGCGTAACTCCGGTGCGCTGTGCAAAGCTGCGCGCGGTCTCCAGACGATTGGCCTGAATCTCTGCTGTGGGCATGCCGGCCAGACGGGCCATTTCGCCGGGATGCGGAGTCATGACCACGCTGCGCCCGGCCTTCGCCATCTCGGCCACGCTCGCCAGCAGCTCAGGATCGGCGGCGAGCATATTCAGTGCGTCCGCGTCAACCACGACGGGCATTTGGGTAGCGGTGAGCAACTCCGCGACGAACTGAACCGTTTCTGCACGCTGGCCGAGCCCCGGGCCAATGGCCAGGACGGACTTTCCGGCGGTGATAGCAGGAATGGTGTCGCCGGTAAGATTTTCGGCGGCGATTCCGCCGGTGGGGCTGGCTTCGAGTGCCCAGGTCATAAGCTCCGGCGCCACCGAAGCCACGCCCGTAAGGACGGGGGCAGGCACGGCGGCCGTAACGAGACCGGCGCCGGAGCGCAATGCCGCCATGGCCGCCATGGCGGGAGCGCCTGAACGCCCAACGGAGCCGCCGACCACGAGCACGTGGCCGAAGTTGCCTTTGTTGGCCGCGGCCCCGCGCGGGGCCTGGGCCATGGCGAGCGCCGAACCTGCCCAGTGGAGCGCTGCGGCGGAGACGATTGCCGCATCCGGCGAGCCGATGGGGGCTACGACGACCGGTTGATCCCAGCGGCGGGCCAGCTGGCCGAAGACATGGGCTGGCTTGGGCGCGGTGAAGGTGATGACCGCGTCGGCAGGAAAGACGGGGCCTTGCGGTTCGGCGCCGGTGGAGTCAGCCGGCCAGCCGGAGGGTATGTCCACTGCCAGAAAGGGCGCCGTAGAATCCTTAAGCCAATTCAAGGCATCGAGAGCGAGGCCCTGCATGGGAGGCCTGAAACCTGTGCCCAGAACGGCATCGACGATCAGGTCGGCCTTGAGCGCGTCGCTGTGGCGGGCGAGTTCCGCTGCATCGGCGACGACGTGGACGCGCCCCTGGGCGGAATTCGTAAGCTCGCTCCAGGCAATGGCGGCGTCGCCTTTCAAACCATCGGGAGCACCGAGGAGGAGGGTGGTCGCGATAAGACCTGCGTCCGCGAGCAGCCGCGCCGTCATCATGCCGTCGCCGCCGTTGTTGCCGCGGCCGCAGAGTACGGTGATCCGCCGAGCGTACGGGAATTGGCGGCGGGCAAACGATGCCACGGCCGCCGACGCCGCCCGCATCAAATCGATCGACGGAATGCCGAACAGCTCCGTGGTGGCGCGGTCGCAGGCTTGCATCTCGGCTGCGGAGAGAACCTTCATCGCATTTATGGTACGACGATAGCGGTCGGGGAGCTCGCGGGCGGAGGCACTCGAGATGGAGCGACCGCATTTTCACAGTGGTTGTGAGCCGCAGGAACACTTTCGAGCGGAGTTTCTGCCAAGAAAACACCGCCTTGAACCACACTCGAAACGCCTCACGCACGCTGTGAGAATGCTTTAGAACTCGATCCGCGCCTGAAAGGCTATCATGCGGGGGGAGCTGTCGCCGCCAAGGCCCACGCCGAGGAGGCCGGTAGGCGGCGAGATAGTGCTCTCGAGCGTGCCGAACTTGGCCGGAATCAGGCCGCCGGGGACGCCTGCCTCGACGCTGTCAGGCAGCGCAAAGTTCGGATGGTTGAAGGCGTTGAAGAACTGAGTGTCGAAGCGCAGCGAAGCCTTCTCCGTGAGGTGAAAACGCCTGGAGAGATAGATGTCGGAGTCAGTAAAGTGTGGGCCGCGGACGGTGTTGCGGCCCGCGTCGCCGAACTGGCAGTCGGCCGGAGAGTCGCCTCCGCTACACGCGCCCGTAGAGGGATCGACGACGGAAACAAAGGCTGCCGGGTTGAGCCATTGTCTGGTTCCGGCAACGGTGACTCCCGCATAGGGAGCCTTGCGGTAGACGGGGACGCCGGGGACGCGGCGCGCGAACTGCGGGCCGCTGTTCTGGAAGATCCCGTTGCCGTTGGCGGTGTAGGGCTGGCTGAGGACGCTGAAGGGGAGGCCGCTATGGAGGATCGCCGTTGCGGAGACCGACCAGCCACCCAAGAACGTGCGGGCTACACGATTGGGCGATGCGAAGGGGATGCGGTAGACACCGTAGGCGGTGACGTTGTGGCGCACGTCGTAGTCGCAGTCACCGTAGTCGCGGCTCAGCTCGCCCGGCAAGGGGGAAAGTATCCCCTGGCTTGAGAAGGAGAGCAGGCCGCCGTTCGAGACTTCGTCTAGGCAATGGCTGAAAGTGTAGTTACCACGCAGAGTCAGGCCGCCCAACCGCTCAGTTATGCTGGCCTGCAGCCCGGAGTAACTGCTGTTAGCCCCGGTTTGAAACTCACTTATGCTTCCAAACCGTCGGTCCAGGGGTTGTGCATAAGGATACGGCGCAAAGCAGCCATTGCAGACAGTCTGGTAGCCATTGAGCTCTACCTGATAGGGCTCGTGCACGCCGCGGGTACCGACATAGTCAACTTGGACAGCGCCGCGGCTGCCGGTCTGGCGTTCGAGGCCGAAGTTATATTCGTAGTAATAAGGAGTCTTAAGGGTTCCGCTGGGAAAGGTATTCATGTTTACCGCGAGCGGGCATACGGCCGCTCCGGGAGTTATGCCCGCGCAGGGTGGCGCGCCCGCGCCGAAGTCCGTTTCAAAGCTCCGGTCGGCGCTGGCCGCCGCGTCGACGGCGCTGTCGGGCACATTCGGCGCGATCGCAACGCCGCCTATTTGTCCGCCGATGCCGCCCACAAAGGTGGGCGAGTAAGGTGGATTGGCGGCGGCCAGATCGGCGACCTGCGCGGGAATGATGTCGTTGAAGATGCCGAAGCCGAGATGCATGACGGTCTGAGGCGCGACCTGCCACGCGCCCGAGATGCGCGGCTGCCATATGAAGAGCGGCGTGGCTGGAAACAGGCTGCGCACTTGGGTCGCAATGGCCTGGTCGAGGGGCTGACTGGTGCTGTGCGAGAGATCGAGAAACGACCCCGCCGGCCGGGCGAAGAGCCGCTGCTGGTTTACGGGATTCGTGTTCCATGTAACTCGGACGCTCGCAGTCAAAGTAACTCGTGACGACGGCTTGTAAGTATCCATGGCGTAGAGATCGAGATTGCCGGCTGCCACTCGCTCATTGAGTGAAACGGGAAAGGTCTGGCTGGCGGTGTAAGCCGCGCCGTATGTAAACTCGGCAAGATCGTTATAAGTCACGAGCGGCACGATGCCTTCGCCCAGGTCGTAGTCGCTTACGTCGATGCGGCGCGAGTTAACGCCAAACTTATAAGTATTCTTTCCATACGTCCAGATCAGGTTGTCGTTGATCTGCCATTGAGTGACCTTTCGGCCCTGGGGATAGGTGTTGTCGTTGCCGCCGATAGTTGTGAACGGTGCGTTGTTCGTCCCCGCCATCAGCACGATGGGGAAGTCCTGCATCACCTGCGCATAGTTATCCGGCTCGAAGACGCTGGCGTACCAGCTTGCGCCGGGGTTGAACTGATTGACCAGGTTCGGGTTGAAAACGTGGGTAAAGCCCGCTACGAGGGTGCGCTGCGGCTGCGGGGAGAAAGAGTTGAAGATGGAGTTGATGGGATCGGTGTAGGCGGCCTGCAGGCCCGTGTCCTGCTGGAATCGGTACCACACCGTGTTGTTGGAGTTGATGGTGTGGTCGATCTTGACCACGATCAGGTTTTCGCTGTCGCTGTTATTCAGCGACTCCTGGCGCTGATTGGCGCAGCCGGCGCCGTCAAAGAGATAGCCGCTCGACTGCTTGCCGGAGAGCATATCGCCGCTTGCGTCGAGCGGGCAGGAGGCGACGGCTACGGGGGTGCCGGCGGTGTTGCCGTAGAGGCCGAACATGGCCCGATAGAAGGGAACCTCGGCCGGTTGGGCAGGCAAGGCCGCGCCAGTGATCGGGTCTGTGCCGCCGAGCGGCAGTTGGTTCAGCACGTAGCTTTGGTAGGCCGGGGAGGGGTCGACGGCCTGGGTGACCAGCGGGAGCGCGATACGGACGCCCTCGTAGTGCGCGAAAAAGAAGAGCTTGTCGCGCCGGATGGGTCCGCCCAGGCTCACGCCGAATTCGTTCGTGACGGAGCGGGGCTTTTTGGCGATGTTGCCCGCCGTATCGTTAGCGTGAAGAAAGTAGTCTTCCGCGTTCAGGAGCGAGCCGTTCCAGATTTCGTACAGGTCGCCGTGAAAACGATTGGTCCCCGACTTGGTGAAGTAGTCCACCTGCGAGGCGCCATATCGTCCCTGGTCGGCAGCGTAGGAGTTGGTGTTCACGGTAGCCTGCTCTACCGCGTCGAGACCGATGACGAGATTGGTGGAGAGTCCGATATTCAGGCCGAGCCAGGGATCGTTGGTGTCGTAGCCATCGAGGATATAGCCATTGGAAGTTGCCGGGAGGCCGTTGAATTCCACGTTGCCGTAACCGCCCGCGGCCTTGGCGTCGTTCGACGAGCCGGCCGTGTTCATGAGGGCGCCTGGCGCGAATTGGGCGACGTAGGTGAGGTCCTGGCCGGGATTGGGGAGACTGGCGATGGTCTTTGCTTCAAGAGTGGTGGTGGTGTTGGGGTTTTCAAGGCTCAGTGCCGACTGTTGTGCGCTCACTTCGACGGACTGCGTGGTGGAGGTGACCGAGAGGGTAAAGTGCGGCGCTATTGTGCGCCCCACACCGACGGCGATGGGTTGCGAGGTCTGCGCCGTAAACCCCGGTGCGTGGACGCTGACCGTGTAGGTGCCGGGGTTGATCTGCGAGAAGAGCAGGCGCCCATCGGTACCGGTCTGGCCGCTGCGCGTGGCCTTGGTATTCACGTCGGTCGCGGTGACGGCGGCGCCGGCGATGGCCGCGCCGGTGGGGTCGTCTACCGTAACGGAGATCGCGCTGGACGTGCCACTTTGCGCACGCAAAATAGCCGGATTAACTATGATTAACAAAAGTGTGCAGATGAGGATCGGCGTGGTCTTGAGCGCGAATTTCACCAAGGACCTCCGGGGAAAGGCGAAGTCAGCGGCCCATTGCCGTCTGAACGAGGAGCCAGCCGTTGAGGACGGCGATGAGAACGGCCGTAAACCAGGAAAGCGCCTGGAGGCCGCGGCTGTTGACGAACTCGCCCATCTTCTTTCGGTCGCCGGTAAAGATCACCAGCGGCACGACGGCGAAGCTCAGTTGGAGCGAAAGAATTACCTGGCTGAGGATGAGAAGTTTCTCCGTGCCCTCTTCGCCCATGAGGGCCACCACGATAATGGTGGGAATGATGGCGAGCGATCGAGTGATCAGCCGGCGCAGCCATGGGGAAACGCGGATGTGGATGAAACCCTCCATCACGACTTGGCCGGCGAGGGTTCCGGTGATGGAGGAGTTCTGCCCGGACGCGAGGAGGGCCACGGCAAAGAGAGTGCTGGCGCCGGCCGCGCCCAGCATGGGGCTGAGGAGTTTGTAGGCATCCTGAATGGCGGCCACGTTGAAGAGTCCGTGGCGATTGAATACCGCGGCCGCAACGACGAGAATGGCGGCGTTGACAAAGAGGGCGATCATGAGCGCGAGACCGGAATCGACGTTGGCCATGTGGATGGCTTCGCGCTTGCCTTCCGATGTTCTCTTGTAACGCCGGCTCTGCACGATTGACGAGTGCAGATAGAGATTATGCGGCATGACCGTGGCGCCCAGGATGCCGATGGCGATGTAGAGCATCTCCGGGTTGGTCACGATCGCGGGGGCAGGAACCACCAGATCGCGCAACATGGGCCAGTAGTCGGGCCGCGAGAGAAGCATCTGAATGCCGAACAGGGCGATGATCGTGCCGATTAGAGTAATGACCAGCGCCTCAACGTAGCGAAAGCCCCATCGCTGCAACAGCAGGATCAGGAGGACATCCGTCCCGGTGATCAGCACGCCGTAGAAGAGTGGAATATGAAAGAGGAGGTTGAGGGCGATCGCGGAACCGATGACCTCGGCCAGGTCACACGCGGCAATGGCGATCTCAGCCAGTACCCAGAGGACGAAGCTTGTTGCCTTGCCGTAGCTCTCATTGCAGAGTTGCGCGAGGTCGCGCTCGGTAGCTACACCCAACTTGAGCGAGAGGCTCTGCAGCAGGATCGCCATCAGGTTCGAGAGCATGATGACGAACAGCAGGGTGTAGCCGAACTGGGAGCCGCCGGCGATGTCGGTGGCCCAGTTGCCGGGATCCATGTAGCCGACGGAGATCAGAAACCCGGGGCCCAGAAAGCCGAGCAGCCGACGCCAATAGAAAGGCGAGCGGGAGATGGCGACGGTCGAATGCACCTCCGGGAGGGAGGGCTCGGCAGTGACGACCCGGGTTACGGTCTCTGTCGACATCGATTGCAGCAGGGAGACCGTACTGGCCTCTGGAGTCAGTATGCCACAGATCGATTAAGCATGATTAATTTTTGTTGTTAGATTACATTACTATGAATTTTCCGAGCGGAGCCAGACCGCTTCCGCCGCCGGCCGACCCAAAATTGAGCTTCCCGTAGATAGCTCAATTGAAACGGTTTGGTCGTAGTTCTGCTTGGCCACGCGGAGGATTTGACCCGGCCCAATCCCTGCCCGGTGCAAAAACAAGAGCAGCTTGGGGTCGCGTTCCTGGAGGCTGACCACGGAGTAAGTCTGATCTTCGACGGCCTCAGAGAGCTGCACTTCGCCTCGCTGTCTCCGGACAGCCGGACTCTCCGGCAGTACGGCATTGCCGTGGGGGCAGGCGCCACCTTCTCCGAGCTTCTCGCGGAGCTTGGCTTCGAAGGCCGGGGAAACGGCGTGCTCGAGCCGCTCGGCCTCCTCGTGGATCTGGTACCATTCCATCCCGAAAACCTCGCTCAGCATGCGCTCGATGAGGTGATGCCGGAGCGCGGTACGGTAGGCGGTTTCGCGTCCGGCCGCCGTGAGGTGCACAAAGCCGTCGGCGTCGACCTCTACATAGCCGTCGCGTTTGAGCCGCTTCAACGCCATCGTAACGGCGGGGGCGGAGACTTCGAGCCAGTGCGCAAGCATCACTGGAATGACCTGGCGTCCTTCCGCCTCGCCTTCGAGTATGGCCTTTAGATAATTCTCTTTCGCGACATGGATGGTATCTTTCATGGACGTGCCGTATTCACTTTAAATGCTCGGCGTGCGAGGAATCAGAGCATTGAGAGCGCAGAATCGCGGAGGGGATTTTCGATTGCACACGGTTCGCTCCGGCTGTCACAATGCCTGTATCCTGGAACCTCTGAATTCTGGGCCTCGAATCCAGACTTTCCGAATCGAATCCATGGCCGCCTCATGAAAATCTGCCCCCTGTGCGAGTCCGGTTATCACGACAGCCGCATTACCTGCCCCACCCACGGGGGCCTGCTGAGTGAGATTCGTGACCTGCGGCCTGGCATGCTCATACGCGGCACCTACCGCATCATCAAGAAACTGGGCAAAGGTGGAATGGGTGCTGTATATCTAGCCCAGCATACGCTATTGGACGAGCCACGCGCGCTCAAGTTCCTCTCGCAGGAGTTAAGCGACGACGAGACCTTTACGAGCCGTTTCCTTCGGGAAGTCCGTACGCTGCGCCAGGTGCGCAACAGGAATGTAGTGGACTGCGGCGACCCGGAACGGGCCGAGGACGGCTCTCTCTTCTTTTCGATGGAGTACGTCGACGGCCCGACCCTGCGCGATTTTCTGAAGACAGCGCCCCGGCCACTCGACGTGCAGTTAGCGCTCGACATCACACGCGGTATCGCGGAAGGACTCGGCGCGGCACATTCCAAAGGGATCATCCATCGCGACATCAAGCCGGAAAACATCCTGATGGCTCATGAGGGAGACCTGTGGGTCCCCAAGATCGTGGATTTCGGCATTGTGGCCACCAAGGAAAGCAGCCAGCAGACCCGCACCGGGAGCATGCTGCTGACGATGGCTTACGCCGCGCCTGAGCAATGGATCGGAACCCGGGCCGCCGATCTCGACGGGCGCACCGACCTCTACGCGCTGGGCGGTCTGCTCTTTGAGATGGTTGTAGGCCACACCGTCTTCGAAGCTGAAAACTACCACGGATGGGCGCAGAAGCATTTGCATATGGCTCCCGTTGCGCCCAGCACTTATCGGCACGACCTGGCGAAGTGGCGCGGCCTTGACTCGCTCGTGCTGCGCCTGCTTGCCAAAGAATTGAACCAGCGACCGCAGAATGTGACGGAGGTGCTGGCCCTCCTTTCAGCGATCGCCTACGACCCGGGGGCAGTATTGCCGAGAGAGGATGACAACGCGCCGACCTCCTTTTACGAGCATCGGAGTGCGGGCTCTTCTTTCGAGCCGCTCAGCGCCGGTTTCACACCGAGCCCGCCTCGAACTCCAGCGTTTGTGAGCGACTCCGTTCCGCCATTAGGCGCGGAAGTTGCGGCGGCCGGAAATGGCGCGAGCGCGGGCTCAGCCGCCGCTTCAGGCCGGTCCACGGCGGAAGGCCGAGAAACGCCCGCGTATCGCGCAACGGGCCGAACGGCGGCGGCCTCCGCAGCCCGCGGGCCGGTGCGCGATCTGGGTTCGCCCGGCGGCGATCCGGTGCACGAACGGACCAAGGGTATTCCGATCTGGATCTGGCTTGGAGTTTTCGTAGTCCTAGTGGCGCTGGGATTTCAGGCCAAAAGGCTATTGAAACCGGAGGCCAAGTTCGACGTGCTGCGCGGGCAGTCCGACTCCATCCTCTCGGTGGCGTTCAGCCCCAGCGGCCAGACTCTCGCGTCGGCGGCGCACGATAACACCATCCAGTTTTGGAACATCACCACGCGCAAGCCGCTGAACGAGTTGCAGGATCACGTCGACGCCATCGCTTTCGGGCCGGACGGGCGCAGCCTGGCCTCCGCCGACTGGGATAACAACGTCCAAATCTGGAGTGTATCTACCAGCCAGGTTCTGGCGACGATGGATGGCCATAAGGGCCCGGTCCTTTGCGTCGCGTTCAGCCCCGACGGCCGCATCCTCGCATCAGGGAGCGCCGATGAGACCATTCGTCTGTGGGATGTCGCCACGGGAAGAACGCAGGGGATCCTCAAGGGACACACGGGCGACGTGCGCGCCGTTGCGTTCAGCCCCGATGGGCGCATTCTGGCGTCGGGCGGCGCCGACGCCACGGTCAGGCTCTGGGACGTGGAAAATGGGAAACTCCTGTTCACCCTGCGCGGGCACAGCCGGGGCGTGAATGCCGTGAGTTTCAGCCCTGACGGCCACATCCTCGCTTCCGGCAGCAGCGACGACTCAATCATTCTTTGGGACGTGGGGACGGGAAAGGCAATACGAACATTGCAGGGCCATACCGACGCGGTGCGTTCGGTGGCCTTCAGCCCCGATGGCTCGACTCTTGCCTCCGGCGGCGCCGACGCCACGGTCAGGCTTTGGAACGTGAACGACGGAACAGCGCCCTACGAAACTCTCCAGGGCCAGACGGCCGCCGTGAACTCCGTCGCCTTCAACGAGGACGGAACGCTCCTGGCTTCAGGCAGCGCCGACACAACCATCCGTCTCTGGGATATGAGCACAGTGCGCAAATAGTCCGTCCGGAGCGCTTGCAAAGGCCCCACAAATCAGCGGGAGCCTCCTTTTGCGCAGACGGAGCGCATGAGTTACGAAGAAGCCAGCTCGATTCCCGCGATCTCCACTTCGATCCCGCCGTAGTCGGGATGGTCATTTTCGCGAATCCGGTAGACGAGGTCGATGAGGCTGTTCTGGGCGAGGGCAAGCGTCATCACGCGAGCCGCCATATCCCACCCGACAGCTCGCACGGCGCCGCTCGAGCCCGCGACAACAGCGGGCAGGTGGACAGAGCGGGCCCCGGAATTCTTCGCTTCCTGAGCCAGTTCCAGGCGCACATGACGGTCCTTCATGATTCGCGGCGGGGCGACCAGGCGCGCACAGCGCGCCACAAACAGCGGCTCAGGATTTCCGTGGCCCAGCGGTTCCAGTTTCCGCAGCCAGCCCGCGAGCACCGGCGTAATGCGGTCCAGAGGCAATTCGGCGTGGACCAACAACAGCCGCTCCGGTTCGCGCATGGCAAGATGCTCGTCGGCGTAGAGGCGGAGGCGGCGTTTGAGTTCGGGCAAGGATTCGGCCGGCAAAGCAAAACCAACGGCAAAGGCATGCCCGCCAAAGCGCGTAAAGAGATCGGCGCAGCTCTCAATGGCGTTGAGCAAGTGGAAGGCGTCGACGGAACGGCCCGACCCATGAGCAACGCCGTCCTCGACCGTGACCACAATCGCCGGCTTGGCGGTACGCTCGACCACACGCGACGCAAGAATGCCGATAATGCCACGGTGCCAGCCTTCGCCCTCGACGAGCAATAGACGATCCGCGACGAGCTGAGCATCCATTTCCAGACGTGTTTCGATGGCGCGCAGCGCGGCGGCCTCGGCATCGCGGCGCTCATGATTGAGGCGGTCGAGTTTTGCCGCCAACTCCGCCGCCCGGCCGGAATCCCGCGTTGAGAAAAGCTCAATCACGTCGGAAGCAATATCCATGCGGCCGGCGGCGTTGATGCGCGGGGCCAGGCGAAAAGCAACGTCGAAGCCGGTGAGCTGTTTCGAGGCCGGATCGAGGGCCGCGGCCGCGATCAGGGCACGCAGGCCCGCTGCGGCTGGCCGGCGCAGCTCGCGAAGACCGAGCGATGCGATGGTACGGTTTTCGCCGCGCAGGGGCACGGCGTCGGCGATGGTAGCGATGGCCGCCATTTTGAGAAAACTGGGCAGCGTTTTTTCACGCGTACGAATGGGGTCGCGCCGCTCGAGCAAAGCCTGCGCCAGCTTGAGCGCGATCGCCGCGCCGCATAGCGACTTTTCCGGGTAAGTGCATCCGGGCTGGTTCGGATTCAGAATCGCGAGCGCGCAGGGCAGGGCGTCGTCGGCCCGTGTCAGGTGGTGGTCCGTAATGATCAGGTCAAGGCCCAGGCGCCGTGCTGTCTCGGCTTCGGCGAAGGCGCGCATGCCGGTATCGACGGTAACGACCAGCGTTACGCCTTCAGCGTGGGCAGTCTCCAGCACGCTGGACTGCAGGCCGTATCCCTCGAGCAACCGGTGCGGCACATGAAAACGCACAATGCCGCCGAGCATTTCAATCGCGGTCTTGAGCAGAACTACCGCCGTGGTGCCGTCCACATCGTAGTCGCCGTAAAGGAGCACCGGCTCGCGACAGACGATGGCGCGCTCAAGGCGTTCGACCGCGGCGTTCATGCCGAGCATGAGGGCCGGATCGTGAAGTTGGGTGAAATCAGGATTGAGAAACGCAAAGGCTTCAGACGGGTGGGCGATACCCCTGGCGACGAGCAGTTCGGCGAGGACGTGGGGCAGGCGGGCTTCTTTTGCCAACGCCTGGGCAGCCTCAGGATGCGGGGCGGCGATGACCCAGCGCTGGCGGGGGAGTCTGCGCTGAAGACGAGGTCCACCGGAAGCCGCGAGGGGCGGAAAAACAGGCGCCCGTGGGGTGGAAGCGGTGGAAGCACCGCTGGCCGGGTCTGTTCCGCTCGGCGTTCCCACCTGCGCCTACTCGTCCCCGTCGTCGTGCTGATGGGCGTCGTCGATCACGATGTCCTGGAAGCTCTCGATGTCTTCAAGAAGAGTCTGGTAGCGCTCGTACCACTCGGTGGTGGTCTCGTGCAGAAAAACCAAGCCTTGATAGACGAAGCCGAGCTGGATATAGCCGAGCATGCCCGCGTACTTGCGCAGCCACTTGGCCTCGACCAGCTCGGTCGCTTCCTCGTCAGGGAAGTTCATCTCGCCGGCCTCTTCCACCAGAGCATCGAGTTCGTCGCGCTCGAGGGTCATCTCGCTGAAGGTGACGAAGGGCGCGCCGACGTGCTTGGCCATCTCGACGAAGTCTTTCCAGGCATCGGGATTGCCGCTTCCCTCCCAGAGGATGGAGGGAATATCGTCGGTGACGAATCCCGGCAGGCGGCGCAGACCGTGCCCCTCGATGAAGGCCACCATGTCGTCTTTGAGGGAGAGCAGATTGTCAGTACTCATAGCCAAGCAATCATTTTCGCAGATACGGCCGGTTTAAGCAGCAGGATTGTGGAAAGTTCTTGGGAGGAGGCGAAGGCTTTAATCTGGAATTGATCCTGCTGAGGAGGTTCTCCAATTGTCCCGGTTCGAGCGCCACGTCTTTGTCTGCCACAACGTCCGCCCCGAGGGCGCGCCACGGCCTTCCTGCACTTCCGACGGAAAAAGCGACCTTCACGCGCGCCTGCAGCAACTGAGCAGGGACGCTGGTCTGGGCGGACGGGTGCGCATCAATAAGTCCGGCTGCCTGGACCAGTGTGAACACGGTCCGATGGTGGTGGTTTATCCCGAAGCGGTGTGGTACGGCAATGTGGGGCCCGAAGATGCCGAGGTGATCGTGACCGAACACCTGGTGGCCGGAAGGCCCGTGGAGCGGCTGCGCGTGGCCGAGGAGTGCCTGAACACGAAAAGCTGCCCCCACCGGAACTGAGATTCGGGACTGTTGCCGGCCCGCTAGGGCCCGCTCGCCGTTGTTGTACAGGCTGTGGGGCGATGCGCTATTCTGAACCCTAGCCCATGATCTTCTCGCGCGATTACATTGGGTATCTGACCCGCCGCACAGTCAAGCACCTCATCGAAGCCAAGCTGATCACCACCAGCGATTTGAAGGTGACGGAGGAGCGCGTCAACGAGGGCCTCCTCGAGGAGCTGTCGCTTGAGGACCGCATCAACGAAGAGGTGCGCGTGATTCTCGAAGCGTACTCCGAGGAGATGCGCAAGACGGGCGCGCAGTACGCCGAGATGTTCAAGAAGGTGAAGACCGAGCTGGCCAAGAAGTACAAGGCGGTGCTATGAGAATCAGCCGCGACAAGCTGAACAAGCTGGCCCACACCGTGGCCGACACGCTGGCCGACGTGGATCAGGTGGGCTTTCTCGAGGACCGGAATACGATCCGGCAGGAGGCGCGGAAGTTTCTGGAGGTGCTGCTAGAGGAAGAAGCCAAGATCGACACCTCGGCCCGGCTGAAGATCGCCAACCAGCGGAAGATCATCCTCGAAGGCTCGCAGGAGTGGGAGATTCTCTACCGCAAGTACTACAACGAGGAAGTGCGGAAGCTGGGGATCTGAAGCGGTGCAGATCAGGCGGTCAGACCGGCCTTCGAGGCTTTTGCGCCAGCCGGAATTTTGCTAAATTAGAAGGGCGGCCTACTCTGGCCGCGATGCAGAAGTGCGGCGCTATCGTCTAGGGGTTAGGACGTGAGATTGATGTCCTTATAGCCTCCCCAACCCCTCTGAAATCATATAAGCAGTTCAAAACAGGAAACTTACTGACGAATTTCCTGCTTGTCGATCTGTGCCAAAATTGCATCAGATTTGTTGCTTTTTGTCGATTTTGACGGGCTCTGCTAGTAAATTCTGCTAGGAAGGCCAGGGCCGGATTGCCGGGGTGGACCCTTAGACCCTCACAGTGCTAGTAAATATTGCTAGGAAGCCTCCTGGAGATAGTGCTAGGAAGCTTGCAGACGGTTTCGGAAGTACGCCGGACTTCCTTCGAGTAGCGCAGATCCGATGGCTCGCGCTCTGGATGATCATCAGCCGCCGCCTGGTTGATTATCCGCTTCAGATCGTGAACGGCCTCCGTCAGTCGATCGATCGTGGACGTTTCCGTGCAGTCGTGGGAATGGGATCGCTGGGGCTGATCATATGCGCCTTCAGCTTCTGATGCGGGAAATCTCTTAGATTCAGAGTCACAATAAAATCGGCATTTCCTTTTTCCGCACAGATGCAAAACGGTTCATCGAAGGGATCAGGCGAAATGTCGCGCCCCGCCGCCAGGGGAACGTCTTCCGCTGCTGAGCGGAGCAGGCTGATGGTCGCGGCAATGAGGTGTGGCCGCACCTTGCGGCGCTCGAGAATGGTCTTGTACTCGTCAATAATCTCTTCGTTCACGAGCCACGTGAACGTGCGATTGTCGATCCACTCGCGCAGCATCTTTGCACTCGACACGAGCGGACCGAAATCGGCGGCTTTGAACGCGGCGATGCCGGCGACCAAGACGGATGTATCCACTACGCCTCTAGGCCGTTTTTTCTTTGGGTAGGGCAACGACGGTGATCTCCGGCGACTTTTTACGATCGGCGCGATAGCGTTTGATCTCGGCAAGAATTTCCTGTTCCGTGACTCCCTTGAGATCTTCGGCCGCTTCCATGAAGGTGCGTGTGATTTCGTCCTTCCACCGGCTTCGCTCATCTGACTTTGAACGATTACGCTGCGATTCTTTCGCCGGAATTTGAGCTTCAAGCTCCGCCGCCAGGGCCTGTACGGGAACCTCGATCCGAACGGGCTTCGTTCCCCTCAGCGGGCGCGAGAGGATCGAGATGTTGCGGGGCTGACCGCGCTTCGACACGGCCATATCCTTGAATATCTCCTTGGTGAATCGTGCCAACAGGGGCACTGATGTGCCAAGCGACTCCTTCAAATAAAGCGCGACCTTTGCCTGGAGCAGCGTCAGTGAGTCAAAGACGAAGAAACGGTCCTGCCGGCGCGGCTTGAGCACACCGAATTGCACCAGGTTCTGGAGATCTTTGGGCGAGACGCCCAAAACGAAGCTGGCTTCTTTCAACCTTAGCTGGACGTTGTTTTGCATGACCCTTCCCTCGTCTAAATCTTAGATGAATGCAGCATGTGATGCAAGACTGACAAGATTCCGACAGATTCCGACGAGGAGACCGATCACGCTGCTTTGGTCACTTTGAAGGATGCGACACCTGAAATGGCCACGAATTCAGTTGTGGAAAAACTGCAAAAGTCCGCCACAGCAGAGCCGCCATTGCTCATTTGCAGTTCTGAGCTAGCTTGCGCATCATTCCGTCGCGACGTCCACATCTACCGTAACTTTGAATCTACCTTCATCTTCTCGATCTTCGATTGAAATCCTCAAATTGGCACGGGTGAACTCCACGGACGAATTGCCAGAAGAGGTCTCATGCCAATGGCCTATTTCACCAAGCGCATCGCGAATACCAGCGACAGTCTCTGTGAAGAGTTTCTGAGCCTCCCCGCTGCTAGAAGTGTCTCCTACGACTGCATAAACATAGGGGTCCAAAGGCGATCCCAAGTCGGGCAACCATACGCGAGTTCTCAAACTGCGGGGAAACTGCGGATCACTTGGATAAACGACAAATTTGCCGACTTTCTCTCCCGGCCCTGCCCGGAGCGACTTGAACTTGGATGCTGACGCGGTTATTACACGAGCTATCCAATAGCCAGTGGTAGCACGGAATCCGCTAGATGTGCTTGCAGCGAGGCTATTATCTGCTCCCGTCTCTGTTCCCACCACTTTCCCTGTAGGATTGCTGACCTCGATCAATGCCATAGGATCGGGCGACACTATTATCCTTGGCATTAGGTTTGCGCCCGCATACCAGTGCATCGTGCCGCTTAAAGTTCTGATTGCTCCCGGCTGCAATGTAAATGCAAAGCTATTAGCATCGATCTTCAACCAGCGGAAAACATCGTCTCGATCATCCCGAGGCGCTGCGACACATTGCACTTCAGCATTTACGAAAAGCGGCGTGGTTCCTCGATTCTGATATTCTAGTTGATAGGAAACAACAGGGTTTCTACTGTTGCGATCCCAGTTTATGGTCCTGTTCACGAGTACTAAATTTATGATGTCGGGCCTTCGGTAATTGACGATTCGACGGGCTGTTCTTAGACTCCAGGCAAGGCTAGATTCCCCGCTGTGAAAGTCGATCTTTCTCGCGAGTTCCTCAGCGCTCGCCAGCGCTGGGGGGCCCCCGAGATGCCGCAACTTGGTAATCATTCCGGCAGCCATACCGAGGCGAGACGCCGTTAATCTTTGGTCTTGGCTGGGATGATCCGCTATCGCATATTGCTCGACGCCCAAATCGTACGCCACTCGCAGCGCGTCTACAATCTCCTCCTGAGACGAATTGTCATTTTTCATCGATTCAATCAGGAACTCTGCGCCAAGTATGTCAGCTTGTGCTTCATAGACTTCTCGCTCTGTCTCCGGCAAGCCGATAATCCTGGCGGTGTACTTTTGATATTGGATTTGATGAGCCTCTTCATGACCTATGAGAAAGGCAAGTACGGCAGAAAGCTGTCCTGCTTGCGCTTCTTTCTGAATTGCTGCGATCTGATCAACATCCACGATTATGCCTAGCGTTGGGTGAGAACTGATCCCGCATCCGCGACATATCCACAGTTCAGTAACCAATCCCGTCGCGCGGTTTGCCTTTGCGACCACGGCGGCCAATTCCGCTTCGAGCGGATTCGCGGTATCCGGCCTTCTTAACTTTAGAGAAGTGATCAGAGTATCTTTCGTTTCCTGAATGAAGGCCGTGTCTGAATGCGGTCTTGGGTTCCTCTCCTGACCGTGGCCTGTCAGAACGTATGCAAACCAGGCGTATAAGACAATCGCTGGAACTTGAATTCTTCTAAAAAGATTCATCGGGTCTAGACCTCGTCACTTTGAATTGGATTGCGAATACGCTGCCTGAGTGACTGTTACGACTGCGCTCCCGAGGCTCATTAGCACCCCTAGATACCAATACGCGAGAGAATGGCTACGTCGGTCGATGTCATCCATTTGCCACACAGCATCAGTTCGGCCGGCATAGTCCCTGAGGAGACTGAGGTCGTCTACAGGCTCACCTTTTTCAGCTAATTGCTTCTTATAAGCTTTCGCATCCGGGGTAAGTGTCGAACCGACGACTACTCTGTCATTTTTGAAATATGTAACCGTCCATGAATCAATGATTGATGTGTAGTGGAGGAACACGAGTATGGATGCAATTGCGCACACTCCTGATAAAAGCCACCATCTGAAGACATATTTCTTTTTTGACCACAGCGATACCGGTACGAGCCACAATCCAATAGCGATGGCAACGACGAAGGTCCCAAAATGGTACCATTGGCCAGAATTGAGCCCATATGGAGGAATGATCACGAACCGACTGAACATGGCCATAAGACAAGCAGCTACCACAACGAGCGAATTCCAATGCTGCTTCAATAGGCGGGTCATCTCTGTCCACCTTTCACGGGATCGCCAAAGTTATATGCTCTGAATCAGATCCTGCACCCCCAAGGCTCACAGGTTGAGAAAGGAGTAAATGGTGTTTGGCGTCTTCCACCCAGATGACAAAGAACCCAGGGGGCAAGTCCGATTCAGTCGGCGTGGTTGCGGAATTAAAGACGAACAGCGGATGGTTCGTAACCCCGTAGCGGCGCGGGTTGCAGCGGACCCACAAGCCAGAGAACTTGCTACCGCCTGGCCGCACAGTTTCCACAGTCACGTGAATAATCGATGGAAACTCGCCCGTCGCTCCAAGACTGTGGACCATGAAAGAGACCTTCATAGCCAAGTCGTTCTTGACATCCTGCAGCGCATTTATACGATCAAGATGATTGCTCGAGTCTTTCTCGACGGCGTCCAAATCCGCTGCCATAGATAGCGAATACCCGAGTGGTAGGTTTTTTTCGATCAAGGCGGGAACGTCGGCATCATCTCCGAATCTTTGAACATATCTATCATGGAGTCTGTCCAGCAAATCCGAAATCTTCTGTAGTTCGTCGCTCTGTTGCTTATCCGATGAGTACGTTAGTTGCTGATCAGCGATGACGGCTTGGAACTGCTGAAACGTCCACGAGGGTTGACGGTCCTCCGCATGGGAATTAAGCCACCCGATCAGCAGTAGAGCACAACTCGCTGCCGCAGTGATTTTTCGGTCAATCATTTTGAGGCAAATCCGTTACCATACTACAGACCTCTCCTAACCCCTGAGCTAGCATCAGAGTCGCTGACGGTCCGTCCAACATGGTAATTCAGTAGTACTGCGGCCACAGCTGCCTTAAAGGAGCCCACAACTCACATTTCCGTCGGGAGCAACCCTCATCATCGGGCTGAAATCTGTTTTCTTTGTGGTCACCGTAAAGCTAGCTGAACAGCTTATGTTGGTTCCGTCAACGGTAAACGTGAAACTGTGTCTTCCAGCCGTGCAGCTGAAGACTAGTGATGTACTCCCGTTTGGACCGAAGTCGAACGACCCCACGCTGGTTCCATCAATCGATACGTCCATAGTCCCAGGAGGGTTCCACGGCTGAGAGGTAGCAAGAATTTTGCAGGATAGAGTTTGGTCGTCCTGCACGGGTGAGATTATTTTTTGGGAAATCAGTTTTCCTGGCCCCGCAATGCCGGTACCGGAGGTGGACCCTGGCTGGACAGCTAAAGACATATTCGTGAGATTTGTCAGAAACAAAGCTGCCATCAGCAGATACCGGAATGCCAGGTTGCGCTGCATGTGACCTCCTTCATCAGCCAATCCCGATTTCACAACAATTGTCCTGAAAGACAGAAAGATATCCGGGCTTCCGAAACCTGTCAAGTGTTAATTTCTTTAGAGTTAAACGTTGTCGCTTATCCGGTTGAATTCGTGATGGGCTTTCTACCCGTCGCGACAACGGATGCAGTTAAGGCTCCGCACGCGGCGTTGGAAGGTTGCCCCTTCGGGCTCAGACTCGATTGTCATATCGATTATGCGCAGGTGAGAATACAAGCGCGTTCCACTCATCTGGTGAGTTATTCGAGTCCACTGCGCCTGAATTCCCAGCGACAAGGACATTTGTCACGCCGCTTTGAAGCGTCTTGCAGCGGCGGCGAGCGTGGGCTCCTTTTTCGAGAGCCACAACGCCAGCACCGATGGATCGAAGCAGCGGGAACCGCCGATCATCAGCGACGGAATCTTTCGTTGCTCCGCCATGCGGTAAACCGACCATGAAGATCTCCCGAGCAACGCCGCGACATCGCGGACGGTGAGCAGGCCGCGTGCCGATTCAAGCGCCAACAGAATATTGAACATCTCCGGCGCTTCCGTCCGCACATCTTGGTCGGAATCGGCACGCTGCGGGGAAATTTTCGTGTTGGGGGAGGCGGTGTGGTTGTTATGGCGGGGTCCGTTCTCTTTGCGCATGAGATTCTCCAAGCGGCCCCTTTGGGGCGAGCCGTGTGACAACTTTGCCGATTTGCGCTGAAAAGGTCTAATGACAATCCTGCCGGCAGTGATGACTCCCAAGCATCACGAATTATGCAAGCGGAAAATGCGGAGAGCGAATCAAGCTTGACAATGGGTTGCGATCTCATGAAAATGTGGAAAACGAGGCTGTTCTGTGTAAATCCTGTACGCAATTGGAAGAATTGTGAGGCCTTGGGAAAATCGCTCTCCTGCTGAGGACATCTTCCATGCGTCGCCATTACTCGCCCCATTTGGACGATCTCCGCATCGTCCTTGCCGTTGCTGAAGAACGTAACTTCCATCGCGCCGGCGTGAAAGTCGGGTTGAGCCAATCCGGCGTAACGCGTGTGGTGGCCCGAGTCGAGCGCCATGTCCGCGCGCCGATTTTTGAGCGAAGCCACAACCGATACGAAAGCGTATCAGTCACCGACTCCGGGTGCCAGTACATCGAGCGGATCAAATCTGTCATTGCACAGTCCGACAGTGCTGATTTTGTCGCTCGCGAAGCCCAGAATGGCGCCACCCATCGGATTCTGGTAGGAAGATCCATGTACACGGACAGTCGCGTGGTGACAATCCTCCGTACTATGGATCTCCCGCTGTATCCCCGCCTGGTTGTTGACCTCGTGACGAAATTGCCTGTCGAGCTTCCGGTGTGCGTCCGCACTGGCGAGTTAGACCTGGCGGTCGTCAGCAATCCCGGCGAGAACCCCTACGTTATCCCGAGAGTATTTCGTTGGGTTCCATTCACTGTCGTGCTGCCGCGCGACCATCGCAGCGCAAACAAAGAATCGGTGACGTTGAAGGATCTCGCGTCAATGCCGTGGGTGCTGTTCGAGCGGCACATTCACCCGCTGCTCTACGACGCCTTTTTTGAGCGTGCCGATCAGCTTGGGATTGAGATCAAGCGCGTCTACCACATTGCCCACGCGGAAGAGGCTTGCGAATTGGCGCGCATGGTCGGCGGGGCCGCATTCCTTTCTCGACAAGGCGCTGAACATGCGGCGAAAGATGAAATGATGCTCTGTCCCCTCGAAGAGGAAGGCATCTCCCTGAAGGCACAAGTTCTTATCCGGCGCGATCACCCGTCAAAAATGGTTAGCGAATTTGTTCGCGCGTTTATGAAGCGGCTCGCGCAGGCTGGCCTTTACCAACCAGAGCTGCCGCGTGTTCCCGGCGACGGCCGCCGTATTGAGTCAGCAAAACTCGCTCTTGTCCGCACCTCCGTCGCCGCCGTTTGAGATCTTGTACTTGTTTTCTTTTCGCTGATTTGCTGTGTATATTGGTCCCGTGGAGAATGGAATATGATTCTGGCCCTTCGGAAATCCCCTTCCGTCAAGCTATGGATAGCTCTCATTCTCTTTGGTGGATTCTGCGCATGGATTCTTCCCCTGGCTGTTGAGAACTACCGCGAATACAAGTCGATGGAGCAAGGCATCAATATAATCGCAAAGGAGTGTGCCGCGCGCGGCGGATGCACCTTCTATACACGATTCGGTTATTGACAATTCCCAAAAACTCCCCTTGCCAGCCGCTCGCTTCTCTCTCCATCGCCAGAGCCTTCGGCCAATGCCCGTTCGTGGAATCTGCAGACCAACGTTGGTGGCCTTTGCCGGATTTTCTCCGTCCGTCACCAAAGGTGATCGTAGCCGACGATGCGGCCGCGATCCTGTCAAAGAACGTCTTGCCTGTGTTTTGAATGCAAACTAGCCAACTCTTCCGGCGAAATGAAGCCGATGCGCTTGACAGAACACAAACACATGTTATAAAAACTAATACGCATGTTGGAGTGCAGATGCGAGGACCGAAACTCTCGAAGCTCGAAATCCAAATCATGGAGGCGCTTTGGACGCGGGGCAAGGCGTCCATCCGGGAGATTCAGCAAAACTTCCCGGAAAAGACCAGGCCGAGCTACGGGACCATCCAGACCACGACCTACCGCATGGAAGCAAAGAAAATTGTGCGCAGGGTCGGCAAGATCGGGAATTTCCATATCTTCGAGCCGCTCATCGCACGCGACGCCGCACAATTAAGGCTGATCGATGAATTGCTCACAATGTTCGGCGGACGTTCCCAGCTCATCGTGATGCACCTGGTCAAATCCGGCAAACTTCGACTGGAAGACATTAAAGAGGTCGAACGCGAGCTCAAGAAGCTCGAGCGAAAGGAGAAGTTGTCATGACTCCGCCTCCTCTTTCCGTGATCGGATCAGATCTGGTGCGTGAGTTGGGTAACCATCTGTGGCAGTCTACGCTCTTTGCCGGCGTCGCGGCTCTGCTCGCCTTCACTCTCCGCAAGTATGAGGCCCGGATCAGGTACTGGGTGTGGCTGGCGGCGTCGGTCAAGTTTCTCATCCCCTTCTCGCTGCTGATCGCTTTCGGTGCCCACCTGATGCGGCCCAATCCTCCGACGGAATCGCAGACCACTGTATACGTCGCAGTCGACGAGATGAGCCAGCCATTCACCATGTCGAATGAACCAGCGGTTTCCGCGCCTGCCCAGCCGGCGGCATATATTCTTCCACGCGTTCGTCTCTTAGACGTTCTTGCTGTGATTTGGCTCTGCGGGTTCTTTGTGGTCCTTGCATACCGGTGTCTGCAATGGCACGGAATTGCGAAGGCCATTCGGAATTCCGAGGCGCTCTACAAAGGACGAGAGATTGACGCGCTTCGCAGCTTAGAATGGGCTGCCGGGATACCGAGACCGATGCGAGTCGTGTCTATGTCGGATTCGATGGAGCCGGGTGTCTTTGGCTTTCTGCGCCCCGTCCTTCTATGGCCACGGGGAATCTCAGTCCATCTCGACAACGCCCAACTTGAAGCGGTGATTGCCCATGAGGTCAGTCATGTGCAGCGCCGCGACAGTGTGACCTCCGCGATTCACATGCTGGTGGAGGCGCTCTTCTGGTTCTACCCTCTCGTGTGGTGGATGGAAAAGCAGTTGGTGAAGGAGCGTGAACGCGCGTGCGATGAAGCAGTGCTCGATCTGTGCAACCGACCAAAGGAATACGCCGAGAGCATTCTCAAGATCTGTGAGTTCTGTGTAGAGTCGCCTCATCCATGCGTTTCCGGTATCACCAGTGCCGATCTCAAAAAGAGGATTGGGCACATCATGAAGGAGCAGTGGCGGTCTCAACTGTCCTGGCGCAAAAAACTTCTTGTCGGCGCCGTTGGTTTAACAGCTTTTACGGTGCCGATGGTGATTGGCGTGGCGCAATCTGCATTACATTCGCTCAGCCAGCAGAGCCCGGCGACCACGCCCGCGACGGTTTCACTAAACAATGTACTGGGAACCTGGCAGGGGACGATGCATACGCCGGGCGGTCACGACCAGCGTCTGGTTTTAAAGATCGTAGACGATAAAACGGGCGGCTTGAGCGCTGAGCTGTACAACCTCGACCAGAGCGGCCCGCCGATATCTGACTCTTCGGTGAGCTTTGAAAACGGAACCCTGCGGTTCGTGAATGATTTTCCGGGATTGAAGTACCAGGGAAAGATGTCGGCGGACGGAAAAGAGATCCGCGGGATAATGACACCAATCGCGCACCCGCAGCCGGTGCCGCTGGAGCTGGAGCGCGCCACGCTGGAGACGGAGTGGGCAACGCCCGCTGCACCCGCACCGATCCAGGCGATGGCTCTGGATGCGAAGCCCGGCGTAGAAGTCGCGACGGTCAAGCCCACCCGGCCGGGAACGCGAATGTTCATGCTCATGATCCGGGGATCGGATGTGGTCGTCCAAAACTTCTCGCTTACCAATCTGATCAAGTTTGCCTATCAGGTGCAGAATCAGCAGATCTTCGGCGCTCCGAGTTGGATGGATTCGGACAAGTGGGACATCGAGGCGAAGCCAGATGTGCCTGGTACACCAAGCGTCGAGCAGGAGAGAGAGATTTTACAAAAGCTATTCGCGGAGCGATTTGCACTGAAAATTCACGACGAGACGCGAGAGATGACGGGCTACATTCTGACCGTGGGGAAGAGCGGGCCGAAGATGACAAAGAGTGTGGACGCGTCCCTACCGCCGAACTTTTACATGCAGCCTTTTGGAGTGCTGCATGTGCAGCACGCTACACTCGGGGACTTTACACGTGCACTGCGGCAAAACGTTCTCGACCGCCCGGTGGTGAACCAGACAGGACTGACGGGCAAATGGGATTTCATTCTCCGCTTTGATGGGACGCCGTATGAAAGCCAATTTCCGGGGATGCCGGCTCATCCGCTGGCGGCCGATGATACGAACGCACCGTCACTCTTTACAGCAATTCATGAGCAGTTGGGTCTCGAACTGAAAGCACAGAAAATGCCGGTACCGGTGCTCGTGATTGACCACGTGGAAAAACCGTCGCCGAACTAGAAAAGTAGGAAGAGAATGGTAGCCAGCCGAAAATCCTATCTTCTTCTCACACCACTCGAGCTCAAAATCATGCAGGTGCTCTGGCGGGTCGATCAAGCAAGCGTTCAGAGCGTTCAGCAAGCGCTTCGCCCTGGAGCCAATCTGGCATACACTTCCGTTCAAACGATGCTGAATATTCTGAAAAGCAAAGGTAAGGTAAAGCGTACGCTTCGCGGCAAAGCATATCTGTATCGGGCTGCTGTTTCCCAAAGGAAGATTTCCAATGCCATGCTCGGAGATCTCATTAATCGAGTATTTGCTGGCTCAGCGGACCAACTCATACTGACTTTGATAGGAAGTCGTCGAGAACGCTGCGACCGCATCCGTGAATTGACGCGCCAAGTCGCGCGCAGCCGAGCAGGTGATGGATAGCGGCGGGCGACTCGTCACCGTGTCAAAAATCTCGCAAGCGCGCGCGATCCCGAGCACACGTCGTTTCCATCGCGCTTTGAAGTGGTCTAAATGCGAGTGTGTCAGCGGAATTCGCCGCACTCGTTGTGAACTTTTTCTTCTTACTATCACGAGCGCCGATTTTCGGGTTCGGAAGATGAAAAACACTCGACTAAAGGCGGGGGCATCCTGGTTGACCGCCAAAGGGGAAGTTTGCAATTCAAGGTAAAGTCAGACGGCATTATAATATTCCCAAGGCGCAAGTTGTCCCCTCTTCCCCGGAGGTCGCGCTATGCTTATCCTCGTTCCCTGGAAGCCGGTAGTCATCATCTGGTTGGTGCTGTCAGCGATGTTCTTCTTCAGTTGCGTCGCCCAATCGCTGATGGAGGGCCAGAATCCATTCTTGCCGCGCGGTTTTTACATCAGCCAAGTGGACCACTTGGGTCATATCGCGCATCATCGCAGGTTTGCGCACAGGCCGGCACAGGCTGCGCGCCTTGATCCAACTCCATCGGCGAAACCCGCAGCGAATTGATTCCGGCTGCGTCGGGGAATGATGTGACGAATCAGCACTTGCTGTAAGCCGGGCAACGACGGCGCACCACTTAGTCGCCGGCCGTTCCTTTGGTGCCTTTCGGTTTCTAAAGGAGCGGGGTTGGCGCCGTTTTCCAAACGGCTCCCGCCTGCGATCACTCCATCGCTTCCCCTGTCAACAACATTTTCCACAGAATAATTTTGCGGCCTTGTCGCGAAAATGCACTTCGCCTTGCCACTACTTCTATGAAGTCCTTTTGAAGCCTTACCAGATGTGCGTTGTCGTGGTGGATTTTCGATTCTCAAAGAGTTGGTGGCAAACGAATGGAGAAGCCGTCCTCTTCATCTTCAAGCACTTCTCATTCTCTCCGCGCAGCACAATACGTGCGCATGTCCACCGAACATCAACAATACTCTCCTGAGAACCAGATCGAGGTAGTCCGCAACTACGCCACTTCGCACCAAATGGAGATTGTTCGAGAATATTCGGATCACGGGCGGAGCGGTCTCAACATCGCCGGCCGCGAAGGTTTAAATCAGCTGATGTTGGACGTGGAAAACCAGAACATTGATTTCTCGGCCTTACTCGTCTACGACGTCAGCCGCTGGGGACGCTTCCAGGACGTCGATGAAAGCGCTTACTACGAGTATGTGCTCAAAAGAGCCGGCGTTCGCGTGCACTATTGTGCCGAACAGTTCGAGAATGACGGCAGCATGTCGTCGTCCGTTCTTAAAACATTGAAACGGTCGATGGCCGCCGAGTATAGCCGGGAATTGTCAGTCAAGGTTTTTGCCGGACAGTGCCGTCTTATCGAATTGGGATTCCGTCAAGGTGGGTCGCCGGGATATGGCCTGCGAAGACAGTTGATCGACCGGGACCGAAATCCAAAGGGACTCTTGGAAAGGGGCGAACGAAAGAGCCTGCAAACGGACCGTGTCATCTTGGTCCCGGGACCGGAGTTGGAGGTCGAGACAGTTCGGCAAATCTACCATTTCCTCGTTGTTCAAGGAAAAACGGAGCGCGAGATCATGGAAGAACTGAACAGTCGTGGCATTTTAGGTGAATACGGACGTCCATGGACGCGCGCGACCGTCCATCAGGTATTGATCAACCCCAAGTACATTGGCGCGAACGTCTACAATCGACGCTCTTTTAAGTTGAAATACCGGCGCGTCAAAAACCCCGTGCAGATGTGGATCTGGCGGGATGAGGCATTTGAACCTATCATCGCGCCGAGTCTATTCCAGCAAGCAAGCGAAATTATCGAAGCTCGTTATCGGCATCTCACCGACGAGGAACTCCTCGTACGGCTCCGAGAATTGCTGCGGGTGCACGGCCGGCTTTCGGGTATTCTCATCGACGAAACCGAGAACATGCCTTCCAGTTCCTGTTACTCGTCGCGTTTCGGTAGCCTCGTGCGCGCATATTCGCTCATTGGATGGAGTTCCGATCGGGATTTCGCCTACGTTGAAGTTAATCGCAGATTGCGGCGGAAACATGCCGATCTGATTGCCTCCATATTGGATCAGCTCTTAGCCCAGGGAGCTACGATTGCCGTCAATCAGAAGAATGATCTGCTCACCATCAATTCCGAATACACAGCTTCCCTGATCCTGGCAAGATGCCGTGAAACTTGCGCGGGAAATTTGCGCTGGCAACTGCGATTCGACACGAGTTTGTGCCCCGACGTAGTCATCGCGACTCGCCTTCAACCCGGTAATGAGGAAATCCTCGACTACTACCTGCTGCCGCGACTCGACGTCCTCGCCGAGCGATTGATCTTCAGGCCCGAAAACGGCATTGCCCTTGATGTTTTCCGCTTCAGCAATCTGAATTTCTTTATGGAAATGGCGCAGCGTGCACGCGTGGAGAGTGCAGCTTGAAGCAACAATCCACCGAACGGATTCAATCAACCAGTTTCACAATCGAAACTTCCACTTACCAAGCAGGAGAAAACGGCAGATGATTTTTCCCAACAACCGCAAGCCCGAGATCAAGAAACCGATCATCGTCATGCGCCGTACGGAGCCTGATGATGACGAGAAACAGTTCGATGTCGTCTGCGGCCTGGGGAGGATTGAAGCAGCAATCGCTTCCGGCGAAACCACAATACGCTCGATCATTGCTAATGAATCGCACGAAGAACTGGTGCGGTGTGCGCACCTGGAAGGTGAATATGAAAGAACAACAGATTGAACGAATTCCGATTGCTCAGATTCGGATCGCTAATCCGCGACAACGCAGCCGCAAGAAGTGGCTGATGATCGTGGCAAACATACGGGAGGTCGGGCTCAAGAAGCCGATCACCGTGGTCCGCCTCCAGGAACCAGATCCAGACGGGAAACTGTACGATCTCGTCTGCGGCCAAGGACGGATCGAGGCATTCGTCGAACTTGGCGAAACGACGATACCAGCGGTCGTAATTGAGGCATCGCGCGAAGACCAATTTCTGATGAGCCTGGTTGAGAATATCGCGAGGCGCCCATCATCAAACCGGGACATTCTCCGCGAAGTTCGGAGCCTTCGCGAACGCGGATACAACGTCACTGATATCGCAAGAAAGATCGGCATGGAACGTATGTACGTGACTGGCATCGTTCACCTGATCGAACATCAGGAAGTCTCCCTCATCGAAGCCGTGGAAGCCGGCCGGTTGCCGATCAGCGTGGCGGTGCAGATCGTGAGCGGGAAAGACGCCGAGATTTCCGAAGCGCTTTCGGAGGCATACGCAACCGGGCAGCTGAGGGGCTCGAAGCTGGCAGCCGCGCGACGCCTTATCGCCAAACGAATTGAAAAGCGGGAAAAGGAAGGTAAGGCGGAAGAGGTTCGCCGCAAGGTCACGGGGCACACGTTGGTGCAGGTATTCAAGCAGCGCGTTCGCGAGCAAAAAGCCCTCATCGCGAAGGCCGAGCTGACGAAGGAGCGCCTGTTGTTATTCACATCGGTCTTGCGCGAGCTTATCAGTGACGAGAACTTCGTGACCCTGTTGCGGGCAGAAGGCATTGCCGACATGCCCAAACAACTGAAGGCTCGCCTCAATTAGGGGAATGAATGATGTCAATGCAGGCGGTAAAGGCAGCTTTCGAAAAGCAAGTGGTTGTGCTGCCTCTCGACATCATCATGCCGCAGAGAGAAATCAGCAATGGACATCGCACTGGAGAGTTTTATAGGCAGCTCACGGCTTCCCTGAAACATATCGGGCTGGTCGAACCCTTAGTCGTCTATCCCCGTGCAGCCGGCGACTACCTTCTCCTCGATGGCCACGTACGTCTTGAAATACTCAAGTCAATAGGGGTAAAGCACGCCAAATGTCTACTGTCGACCGATGACGAAGCCTATACTTACAACCGTCACGTCAATCATATTCCTCCAATCGCACAGCACTTCATGCTTCTGGAAGCGCTCAAGACAGGCCTGAGTGAAGAACGCATTGCTGCTGCCTTGGATGTCAGTCTAGAATCCATTCGCATCAAGCGTGACATGCTCAACGGCATCTGTCCTGAAGTTGTGCAACTCTTGATTGACAAACATGTGAGCCCAAAGGTATTCGGCATCTTGCGCAAAATGAAACCCGTCCGCCAAATCGAAGCCACTGAACACATGGTCGCTAGCGGAACTTACACCGTTCCCTTTGCACGGGCGCTTTTGGCCGTTACGAAGCCGGAAATGCTCGAAGAGTCGGCGTCGGCTTCCAAAAAGCTACAGGCCACATCCACTGCGGCGCGGTCCATGCTGGAAGAGGAGAATGAATCCCTACTAAGTGACCTGAAGTCTGTGCAGGAGTCGTATGGCACGGACGCTCTTACGTTGACCGTGGCTTGTGGCTATTTCGATCATCTACTTCAGAATCCAAAAATCGACCGTTACATGGGCCGTTATCACGCGGGCCTTCTACAGACGCTTCGTAAATTATTATCAGACAGTGGGTTACATGCTGCTGTCCCGCAAGACGGCCACCGCTAAGAAACCGAGATCCGGTTGGGTTTGCTTGTTCACCGTTATTCACTTTCTCAGCTCTAGGTATTAGCGATTGGAGGGCGAGGTCCGCTAAGGGCCGCCGGCAGTCCGGTGCAGACAGCTGCGGACAGCAGAAAAATCTCAAGCGGCGTTGTCGCAAAAATCGGCAGTTTCGGCCACTTCTAGTCAGCCGTTCAATTTCGGCTGGCGAGGGCCGTGAATGAATCTGATGCAAACGATCTGGTGACGGCGCTCTTTGACCGCTGCTATAGGATGCTTGTCCGCTATGCGCTTCGGACAACGCGCAGCTACGAGCTAGCTGAGGACCTCGCTCAAGACGCCTTCGCCCAGCTCTGCGAAGCGTTGAAAGCGGGCAAAAGCATCGAAGACCCGAAGGCATGGATGTTTTGCGTGTTGCGACGGTCTATGAGCAGACGGATGAAGGAGAGCAATCGTGATGAGCCTCTCGATGAATCGGATCTGGCCGCTCAACCGGTGCCCGAAGTTCCTGCCCTTACAGAGATCCTCCGCCTCGTTTCGGTGCTCTCACCGCGCGAAGAGGAAGCGCTAATGCTGAGACTTGAGTCCCTCAAGTACCGCGAAATTGCTGACCAGTTGGGGATCAGCGTGAACTCTGTCAATGCTCTATTAATGCGTGCAGTACGGAAGCTCCATCAAGTGATCTCGAAACAGGCGAACGAAGAAAGAGCAAAGTAACATGTCAGCAAAGCAATCACGCGAACATCTTGAGGACGAGGTTCTTCTTGCATACCTGGACGGCGAGATGTCCAACACACGAATGCGCGTCATTCGAAATCACCTTAGAACTTGCTGGAAATGCCGTTCAACACTTGCAGAAGTGGAGTCCCAGGTAGAGACCATTTCGCGCCTGTTGGATCGGAAATCGAAGTACGAAAAGGAACGATTTGTTCAGGCGCGGGAAAAATTCCTTCGCTGGCGGAAGGATTTTGAAATTCGACAGAAGTTCTTCTTCAGATGCCAGCCTCCTCATGTGGTGAAAGGTATCGCAGACGCCGTTCTCGCCTGGAACGGGCTCGCGCTTTGCAAGAGCGTCCTGCAATAGCAACACGCTATGCCCGGTGCGAAGTGGCCCTCAGCAGGCGCATACCGCTGAAGTGTCTTTTGCTCGCCGAGCAAGCGCGACGGAGTTTTTCATCCGGAAGACAACGAGGTGAAGTCGACAATGAAGAAGAAATCGAGCGGACAGCCGGTAGGCTGCGCGATCTATGCACGTAGCGCAAGCGTGGAGCAATCCTATGAAGACAAGTCCGTCCTCAGGCAGGTTCGAAAGTGCAAACGCTTCGCCAAGAAAAATGGATGGATCATTAAGAACGGTTGTATCTTCACTGATTCTGCAGTCTCTGGATTGGTCGTGAACTCAGGCCTGAAGCTGCTGATGCGTATCGCCGCCGCCAATCTGAAACCATTCGATGTTTTGATCTGTACTTCAATCGACAGGATCGCGCGGGACACTGGTCTCGCCATTCGAATCCATAAGACCCTTAAGCAGTGTGGCGTTGAAATCCACTTCGCGGAGCTCGACGACAAACCACTTTGAGAAGGGCGTCTGGTTCATGCTGCGCGCGATCCGGGCATCGTCCCATTTATGCCAGGGGCGATGTAGTACGGCACGCGCCGAAGACGCACTATCTATATGTGGCGGCCTAATTGTAGAGTTTCGACTGCGGCACGATACTGCGAAAGGAACTGAAAAGCGGCAAGGCGCATGCCTTCGCGGCAGCCGGCACGCTCGGTTTCCGACGTGCGCCATGGCGCGCATAGATTCTCCTTGGCAAGTTGCCTGGCGACTGCGACCTTCATTTCTTCGAGGTTCACGGCTGTGTCCTTGAACTGTTCTTGCAGGCGGGCCAGCGTGATGAGATAGCCTTCGATGCGAGCGAAGCGATACAGTTCAGATTGACGATTCATTTGGTTCCTCCGATTCAGTTTGAGGCAAGAAAAAGCGCCAGCCACGGTTCGACATGTGGCTGGCGCGGCGATGATGAGATTGAGATGTGGGCCACATCGAACTGTGGCCCACAATGTTTCGTTCTCAATGCGTTAAAAACAGCTTGCCGTCGTGATTGAATGCCTGGCGGAGAATGATCCGGGCTTCGCGCAGGTACTGGTGCACCTTTGCTTTGCTCACTCCCATTGCCTGAGCGATCACCTTCGGATCGAGGATCGGCCTTCTGCCCCGCTCGCGTTTCCACGCGTCCGGGTCGCCTGACGTAGTAAAGGCATGTTCTTTCACCGCATGGTCGGGGCCGAGAGAACGAATGCACTCAAGGGTCGCCCGCACGGGCGGCCGGAGTTGGGGAAATGTCGTCACGCGGTCCAGCAATTCCCAAGTGATGATCTCCTCTTCAACCTCATTCCGGGAAAGCCTTTTCGGAGTCCCGAAAACCGAGAGATCGGCTGCCGCGTGGATGCCGTGGTTCTCGCCGCGCCGAAAGTATGCGCGGACGGCGCCCAGCACCATCGACCGTAGCAGATAGCGCCGAAAGGCATCTTCCTCCGGTTTCAGGGCACATTTCGTTTGAAAGACGTTGAGAACGGCCTCGACTGCGCCGCCGTACATCAGCTCGATCTGCAAGTCGGAGGGATGAACAAAGATTCTCGACGCCCGCCGGCGTGCCGTTGGCTCCGCCAATGGCAGCGCAGCGGCAAGAAATACGTCCATGGCGCGCGGATGGCCGTGATCGTACCGGTACGCAACCTCGGCCACCTGAATGCGGATGTCTCTGGGTGTGGATGTAAATAGATGGTGCAGGAGAGCCTCCATCTGTAGTTCGTCGAGTGCAGGAATTTTTCTCTCAGAGATCAAATTGGTCACGATGTCAAACATGATTGGCTCCTTCGGGGTGGATTTGCCCGTTTTCGGCCCTGGTGGGCCAAAAAAAGACATTCGTTTCATGGCTGGCGAAGGAAGAGCGGAGAGAGGCGCTGTCAATCCCCGAAGCCCGAAGGGGCGCGGAAGCGAGCACGGCGCGCACGGTTTGCGCCGCGCGGAGCTGCACAAGCGGGATTGACAGAAGGAGCCGAACGGAGCCTAGAGTTCGCCCGGAAACGAATGTCGAGAGAGGCAATCAGCCGAAGGCTGCGCCAAAAGGTCTTTGCAGTTCAAGCGAACTGGATTGAAAAAGAACTTCAGCGCCCATATGTCGTCGGGACCGCTATCGGATGGTGCCATTCTGCGTCGTGACCTTGGTGTGGCCCGGCGCCAATTGCGGCGAGTTAGACCGAATCAATTCTGGATGTTGATGCACGATCTGAATCTGCGGCGCGCGGAGATCGCCGGCGACCGAGTGAGAATTCAGCATCGAGTAAACCACTTTGATCATGTTCCACGGCTCCTCACTGACGACAGGGTGCTGGCATGGCTGACCCCGACTGGCGCTGAGCGCATCGCCCGTCCGGGCCTTGTGGCAAGACCGCTCGACGATCTGGAGATTCGCCTGGAGACGCACCTTGCCGCGTTAACCAGCAACTCGTCACCACTTGTTGCCGAATACTTCCGATGCTTCCTAGCGCAGCTCGAAGAGGATCACTCACCAATTCAATTGACGCTGCCGCTGGCAGGAGTCATCGCGACCCAGAGGTACTCTGACGGGATGCGGCCTCTATGAAGCCGCGAAATGCGCCGGGGTCTGCCTGGCTGCGCCCTGTTCTATATGTTTGAGCACGATCCGCAAGAGTCACTGGCTCGGGCACTGCGGCGGCAAATTGCTTCGCCTCATCACTCCATACGGAGTGCCTTCTGAGGGTCGAGCCGCGAGGCGCGCATGGCGGGAATCCAGACGGCGGCCAACGCAACGGCGCTCAGGATTACGGGCACGGTTGCAAAGACTGTCGGATCCCAAGTCTTGACGCCGAACAGGAAGCTCGCCAGGAAGCGCGTGAGGCCGAAAGCCGCTGCAATGCCAATGACAACTCCCACGATTGCGAGGCGCAGGCCTTGCCACACGACAAAGTTACGAATGCGGCCGCGATCGGCGCCGAGCGCCAAGCGGATGCCTATCTCCCGCGTGCGCTGTGCTACCGAATATGCCATCAAACCGTAGATGCCGATTGCCGCCAGAATGAGCGCAATGGCTCCGAAGATCGTGAGCAGAAGCATGTTGAAGTCCTGGCGCGCGGTGGACAGCACCATGATTTCTGTCATGGGGCTCACATGCGCCACGGGAAAGCCTCCGCTGGCCAGCCGGAGCTGTTTGGTGATCGCGGGGATGTACTGGTGCGGATCGCCGTGGGTGCGCACCACCCAGAACGAGGGCAGGACATTCGCAATCAATGCGGTCAAGCCATTCGGGACCTGGGCCGTAGGGACAATCAGCAGCGGATGCGGTTTGCGGTTGAGTCCTTCGTCGCGGACGTCGGCGACGATGCCTACGATCTGCCGCCCGATGCCATGGCCAAGTTGGATCTGCTGGCCGAGAGGATCCCGCTTCGGCCAGTACTGCTTGGCAAAGGCTTCGTTGATAATGACGACGTCAGGAGCGGCTCCGTCGTCCTGTTCGGTGAAAGCGCGTCCGCGCAGAATAGGAATCTTGAAGACCGAAAAATATCCTGGGGACGCGCTCATCCACCTTGCGTCGCCGGTCCAGCGGCTCTTGCCCCTGGGGCGCCCAACGATGTTGAACGGCATCCCTATGCCCACGCTGAGAGGCAGGCTGCAGCTAAACGCAGAGCCTTCCACGCCGGGGATGGCGTTCAGGCGCTCCCGACCGTCACGCGAGACCTGTGCGACGCCTGCGGTCTTCATAAAGCGAGCGCCGGTCAAAGACATTTCCAGAGTCAGAACATCGTGGGCGTCGAAGCCCGGATTCACGCTACGCAGCGCGATATAGGTTCGGATCAGGAGCGTCGCGCCGATCAACAGAACCAGCGCCAGGGAAACTTCGCTCACCACCAGCATCGAGCGGACTCTTCCCTGGCTAAGTCCGGCACCGGACTGATTGCCGCCCTCTTTGAGAGTAGTGTTCAGGTTTAGGCGCGAGACCCCGATAGCGGGAAAAAGTCCGAAGAGAATGCCGGTGATCAGGGAGACGCCGAGGGTGTAAGCGAGCACGCGCCAGTCAATGCCCACGGCCGCCCCATGTACGCCCACGCGCGGCAGAACGGCGGGGCTGACGGCCAGCAGCGCGCGCACGCCGATGAAGCCGAGCGCGAGACCCAGAACGCCGCCGGACACCGCGAGCACAAGGCTTTCCGTGAGCAACTGGCGCATGATGCGCACCCGGCTCGCCCCCATCGCTGCCCGGGTGGCGAATTCGCGCTTGCGGTCCGCAGCCCGCACCAGCAACAGATTGGCGACGTTCGCGCAGGCGATCAGCAAAACAAAACTCACCGCTCCCAGCAACAGGAGCAGCAACTTGCGCGCGCCGGAAACAATCGAGTCGCGTAGAGGTTCGACTTTAAAGCCGTCTTTCGGACCCACGGCGTTGGGGTAACGGCGCCGGTACGCGTCGGCGGCCAGTTTAAGCTCGGCGTCGGCTTGCGCCAGAGTCACTCCTGGTTTCAGCCGGCCCGCAACAACGAAAGAGTGCCCCAGGTCGGTGCTGTTCGGATCGATCTGAAATGGAACCCACAGGTTGGCCGGCGGATCGGTGACGAACGACCTGCCTAGCACACCGACGACGGTATACGACTCGTTGTTGAGCGAGATGGCGGTTCCCACGATCTTGGGATTCCCGCCGAACCGGGTCTGCCAAAGGCCGTAACTGATCGCCACCACATGGCCGCCGTTGGGACTGTCTTCCTGCTGCGTGAAGGTGTGGCCCAGCAGCATGTGCGCGCCAAACAGCCGGAAATAATCACGGGAGGCGCGGAGCCCTTGCACCTGTTCTGGAACGGGGCCGGTCAGATTGAACCCCGGCCCTCGCAAGTCGTAAGCGGCCACATCCTCGAAGACGCTGGTCTGTGCTCTCCAGATGTTGAAGTCTACCGGCGAAGCGGCACCAATCGCTCCCTGGGGCGACGTGTACATGAAGCGCACAATGCGGCCCGGATCGGGATATGTGAGTGGCTTCAAAAGAACCGTATTCACCACGCTGAAAATGGCGGTGTTGGCTCCGATGCCCAGCGCTAAGGCGGCAACGGCGGCAATAGTGAAGCCGGGTTTTCGGCGCAATTGGCGCAAGCCAAAGAAGAGGTCCTGCAGAGCAGTTTCGAGCAAGAGAGTTCCACGCTGTTCCCGGCAGGCTTCCTTGATCTGCTCGACACCGCCGAACTCGAGACGCGTAAGGCGGCGAGCTTCGTTCTCCGGAACACCGGAACGAACCTTATCAGCGATTTGGGACTCGAGGTGGAAACGCAGTTCTTTGTCGAGATCGGCCTCCAGCCGATTGCGGGTAAAAAGTCTGCGCAGCCAGCCCATCAAATCCCCTCCAGCGTCCCTTTGAGAATGAGACCTATTACGTCCGTGAGGCGCGACCAGTTTTCGGTTTCCGCTTTTAAGCGCGCTCGGCCCGATGCAGTGAGTTCGTAAAACTTGGCTTCGCGGCCTGTTTCGGAAGACTTCCAGCGGGAGGAGAGGAGTTTTTTGTATTCGAGGCGGTGGAGAGCCGGATAAAGAGATCCCTGCTGAACCTGCAGAGCGTCGCGTGACATCTGCTGAATTCGTTGCGCGATGGCATAGCCGTGAATGGGGCCAAGGGCTACCACCCTCATGATGAGGAGATCGAGGGTGCCCTGCGGAAGATCGAATTTGTTGTTGGCCTGCTTCACGCCTATGCCTTCTACATATACCTTCTACCCGGAGAAGGTCAAGGCACGCAAGCCGGAGAACCAGTCATTTGTCGCTTTGTGTTGAGAGGGCCGATCCACAACCGGGACACGACTGGGCAAGTCACGCATTAGGCTTCGCTTCTGCCGAATTCTCAGGACTACTCGTTCAAAAGGGCTTCACAACTGTAATGCACCCGGAACCGAGGCGCTGGCCACTGGGTGGGCAGAAGATGTCGCCCGCGTTGGCGCGGGCACCGACAGCGGGCGGGCAGGCGGGCGGCGCATATAAAAATGCGGAGCCGAGCTTGCTGGCTCCGCGAGAGGTTTTTGTTGATAGGAGGTTAGGCCGCTGCTCTTTTCGTCGGCTTTGACGCCGATTTGGGCGCGGCCTTCTTCGTGGTTTTGTCCTTCTCTTTTGCCGCGAACTCCTGTTTGACGGTCGCGGAGGTGGCGTCTACGTCCACTTTGTAGGCGTGCGCGGCATCGCGGAGAATCTTCGCAGCGTCATTCTGGTTGTGCATGGACAGCAGAATCGCCGTCTCCACCAAGATGCGGCCGAGCTTGCTCTCCTCGGCTTTAGGGAGAAACGCGGCCAGCATCTTTGCCGGGGCCGCATCGCCCTGGGGCTTGCCGATGCCGTGTTGCCGGATCAGAACGGACAGGCGCCGTTCGTCCAGCATCGCGGTGAGCCGCTCGACCAGAAAAAGCAGGTCGCGTTTCATCAGCCGGACGGGAACAGCATCGCCGATGGCTTTGAGGACGCGCATTCCGGTGGTTTGCGCGATGGCCTCCTCGCGGCAGCGCTTCTCCTGTTCGGCCTTGAATCCGGCGTCGGCGTGGTTGCGCTGTTGCTGCCGTTTTGGGTGGTGAATGGGGCATTCGGGATTGGCGCAGACTCTCTTCGTCTCGCCCTTCTCGGTGCCTTCCGTAACGATGGCTTCGGTGGTGTAATTGCACGTTTTGTATTCCGGCCAGTCGCGTTCACTCTTGCTCTTCGGTTTGTCGTGCTGGATTTCGACGTACTTGTTGCGCGGAATGACAGGACTGCCTTCGGCAGGTTTGCCGTAGGCGGTGCTGATTTGTACCAGCTTCGGCTTCGCTGCGACGGTCTGCTTTACGTGCGCGTCCACCTTGGCCACATAGCAGGCAGGATCGGTACATTATGTGGAATCTGGGCGAATTGCAAGTCTTTCCTGTTGGCTCGCCGCCGCCGCGCCGTGCGCGTGGTGATTCCATTATGTGGAATCTGGGCGAATTGCAAGTCTTTCCTGTTGGCTCGCCGCCGCCGCGCCGTGCGCGTGGTGATTCCAGTGTTAGTATGCCAAGCAACTCGGCAACAGAACAGGGTGGGAGATGAGGACAGTCTCAGCGTAAATATGTGACCAGACGGTCTACGCTGTACCTGAAAGGAATCGAACTGGTGTCGAGGATTTCATGACCTCCACGCATAGCCTCCTCGCGGAGAAATCGTCCCCAATTCATCATGTCCTCGCTTGCCAGATCGGCCTGCTGACGATCGTGCGTGAGCCGGGTGACTCGGATGGGATCACTGCAATCTACAAGCACGATGCGGGCATTTGTAATGCCTGCTGCGGCAAGTGCCTCCTCAATGAATGCAATTCTCATCTGGCCTTCAAATAAGATCCGTTTTCCTGAATTCAGTAGAGGAGCGATCCGTCGCATCCACTCTATGGTCATAGCGCGCTGCCAGCCGCCCCCCGGACCGTAGTCGCCGGCATATGTGGCCATAATCTCAGCTGATGGAACGCCGATCGAATCGAAAAACCTGACCTCGCACACCGGGAGAGCCGTCTGAACAGCATGGGCCAGAGTTGTTTTACCTGCGCCTGACGCTCCAGTGAGAATGAGCAATGAGCCTGCCACAGGAGAAGTATAGCTGTCGCCCGCTGTTGAACTTCATCCTATGCCGGCTCTTCCAGGTCAGCTCGCCATGTCGGTAAAGCGGGTCTTAGCGGCGTGATCTGGACTAAACCAGCGCCGATCTGACGCGGTGTTGGGCCTGCCGGTGTCGGGACGTCCGTTAACTTCGCCAGGAGGTTTTCGTAGGCCGCCACGCCATCCTCGACGGCGGCCTGCTCTGCCTCGCCAAGCGGAATCTCCTGGAGCAGACGCAGCAGATGCGTCTTACCCTCTAACAGCAGAGCCGCCGTGGACTCCTTCGCCATGTAGAAATCGCACTTCGCACAGGCCATGCGATGCTGGCACTGCTCAAAGAAGTCGTAGGTGCAATAGCCGTGGCCGAGATCGTAAAACTTCCAAGGTTCAGTGGCGGCGCGTCCACTGCGCACCACATCCTGATCGACGAGGACCTCGATGGCGCGGAGGTTGCGCGCAAAATAGCCTGCATCCGCATAGGACTTCGCGATCTTCAATGGTGTGATCTTGGCGTAGTGCTGGGTTGCATGAGGGCTTGAGTGACCCAGCCACTCCTGCAGTTCGAAGAGCGTCATCGGCTCTCGCGCGTTGTAGAGCTGCGAGGCGATGGTGGAGCGGGCGCGGTGACTGGTGATGTTGCCGCGCACGTCGGCGAGAGGAACACCGGCCTTTTTGCAGAGAGACGGAATCAGCGTCTTGTTCAGATAGGTGATTCCTACCCTTGTGAGGCGAATTAGAAAGAGAAAATCGACCAGTTCGCCGGTCTTCGGGTCGGGGAGTTTTGCACCTTGTGGCCGCACCTTTTCCCAGGCGGAGATGGCTTCGCCGACAATCCGATCCACGGGCTTGCTGAAGGCAGTGGAGGTCTTGTTGACTGGAACATCGAGCAGGCACACCGCATCGGCAGGCAGTATGTCGCCGGTGCCTGGCACAGTCACATCATCCTTCTGCCACCGAATGCAGCCGACGCGCAGACGAATAATCTCGTTGCTTCGGAGGCCGGCAAAGAGCCAGGTGATCACGAGGGCACGGACCAGTTCGAGGGGATAAGCGGTCAAGTGAACCTGGACATGGTGCCTGCCGCCGATCTTCGGTAAATCTACGGTAGTCAGGTTGAGCCCGGCCCAGATCAACTTAGCCCAGACATCATCGGCGATGGCCCGCGGGTTAGGACCAATGAGCGCAAGCAGACTCTTGGGGGTAACCATGCTTCGCATCGGATCGAAGCGCCGCGGGATCAGCTCCCACTCCTGGAGATCGCGAAAGAAAATACGAAGAATGGAAATCCGTCCAGCACGTGTGCTTGGCGCGAGGATCTGGCCGCGGCTCTTGATATGGACCGGATCGACGCTACACCAATCGCCACCGTGCCACTGGCAGACAACGGACACAGCTTCTGCTGCGAGCGCCCTGGTCCAGTCGCTCGGCGACTTTACGTCTGGATGCGTCTTGCCAAGCCATCGGCCGACGTTGAGAAGGAAATAATAGCTCTTGTTCCTGTTGCGCAGTGCATATGTAGATCGGTCGAACCAGAGGCGACTGAGGCGGCACCACTCGGCGGGAACACCGAGCGTGAGCGCTGGCGACAACTTCATATCCTTGACCGGGCGCTTGATCTCCATCGCTTCAGGAACAGTGCCCATGCTTGCCAGGACACGTGAAACTGCCACCTTGCGATAGCTGCCGGTGCGGCGCGGATGCCGCGCTACGATGGTGTGCAAATGTTCGATCGTAAGTTCGTCGAGGTGCGGGGACCGAATGTACAGAAGACCCTCAAACACCGTTCTCAATACAGCCTGCCGCGTCGCGTTGAGATAGCCCCACTCGGCGAGGACCTTCTGCACGCGCTCCGCAATGGTGTTCACATAATCGCGTCCGAAGACCTTGCGCGCCAGACAAAGATAGACGATGTGATCGTTTTCGATGCGCTGCAGGTCTGAGAATCCGCAAAGCAGATAGGCAATCGCCAAGATGTGCTGCCGTTCGAGCTTGCGGCGATGAATCGTCGCAAGCCACTCGTCGGTGGTCCACCCCCAGAATGCCCTGCCACGCTCTGCAATCTCCCGGAGAAGAAAAAGAAGCGTGTATCTACGGTAGAGCGTCCGAATGCCGGTATAGTCGAGCGCGTCGTTAAGAGGACGTACGAGCCTGTCCAGTGCGGGGCCGAAATCCATGTGGCGGCCAAAACGATAGAACCGATACGCCTCCGCGTAGCGCGTCAGCGTGTCCTTTTCGACAGCGGTCAGTGCACTGGAGCGATCATATCGGTTGAGATCGATCGGCCAGACCCATCGCCCGTCATCGGCCTTTTTCGGCTCCTGCTTCTCCGGCCCCCACTGTGCGCGCGCCGCGCGCTGAAAGAGCTGGGCACGCTTGTCGGTGGGCAGCTTCTCGAGCCACCGGCCAATGTTGTTCGGCCAAGGCTTGCCGTTCTTCCTCGGTGCTCGCTTCCGCTTGGTGCTCATGCGTTCACCTCCGCCAACATCTGCGTGCGACGCGCATGAATCTGAGACATGCTGGCGGCGAGTTTAGCTGAGAGATCACGGCCACTGAGATGGATGTAAAGCAATGTGGTCTGAATACTGCGGTGGCCAGCGAATGCCGCAATCTCGTGGATGTCCCAACCGGCGCGAGCCAGATCGGTCAGACAGAGATGGCGCAGGGTGTGCGTGCTGAATCGTTCGACGCGGGCACGGCGCGCGATGCTCAGGATCACCTTCGACCAACTCCAGATGGAGATGGGCCGTGTGTAGTTGCGACGGGACTCTGAGAGAAACAGAGGGCCGCGCCTCTGGCCCAGGGTGCGCCGATGCTGAAGGTAATGATGAAGCAGTTCGCTGCTGGCAACCGAATACGGAACGATCCGCTCACGGCGTCCCTTCGTAGTCTCAGCTCGAATCCTGAGCGTGCGTCGCGACGGATCGATGTCGTCGCTGCGCACACTGCACAGCTCTTCACGCCGTAACCCCGCATCATATGCAAAGGCCAGCATCACGCGGTTGCGGATCGGCTCCTGACGCGCTGCGGTGAGAATCGACTGCCAGTCGTCTTCGTTCGGAATCCACGGCAGCTTGTGATGCCGTGCAATGAGTGGTCTGCCCGTGTGACTGTGCGCCACTGGGTTGTTGGCGCGCACCCCTTCTTCCATCAGATATATATGGAACAGACGCACGATCGTCAGGAGCTGCAGCATGGTGGCGTTCGAGAGGCGGACGCCATCGGCCTGCAAGCTGGCCAGGTAGAGACCAATCTCCGCGCGTGTGACTGCTTCAGCGGATAAATGACGTTGAGAGAGGAAATGGAAGTAGCGTTCTAAACCGCGCGAATAGGCGTCGAGCGTGTTGCGGGCCAGGCCGCGATGGGACTGAAGAGTGAGCCAAGCGTGGGCGTGAGGATCGGCTGCGGCCAATGGGCAGCGATCCCAACGGACAGGATGCACAACAAAATCACAAGACAATGGAACCTCCGGGTAGAGGTTCCAGAAGAACAGATGGCTGGATGGCCGCGACTCACGCGCACGGCGCGGCGGCAGCGAGCCAACAGGAAAGACTTGCGGTTGCCCAGATTCCACATAACTTACACGAATCGGGCTGGTTGACTCCAATCTCGGCAAAGAGCAGCGTGTTGTGGCCCGTGCGCTTGGGGCAATCAACGCAGGAACCGGCCTCGGGCACTAGCTGTGCGTCCTCTTTCGAGAACGGCGCGGCGGCAAGCTCCAGCAGAATGTTGTGCTCAATCCACTGCTGGAGATGCCGCACGGGGAGCGGAATGCGCTTGGGCTTGCTGCCGTTGGTATACGTTTCCTGATAGCAGGCGGCCAGTGCTTCCTCCTGTTGCTCAGGCTGAAGTCTTGCCAGCAAGAGCGCGTGGCCCACGCCAATGTCGTCCTTGGCGAAGGCTTCGGTCACTGCCGGGGCAAGCTGGGCAAGGCGGGCGCGGGCCGCTTATGTGTTGATGGAAATTATGTGTAGTGGGGGTTGAAGAGTGGCGAATGCGGCGTTTTGTGCCGCGCGGTTACTTCACATAAATAGACCATGAGGCGGATGAACATGGACCCTCGATCCAGGAGGAGTCCATGTTCAAAGTTTTATATCGTTGCAATCGGACCATCGAACGTCACACCAATAGCCCGCTGGCAGACTCACGGCGGCGGTATCTGGAACATCTGGCGGCAGGCGGCGCAAGCCCGAGCATGATGAGGAATGCAGCGGCACTCATGTACCGGGCCGTGCAGCTTTTGGATTTAAAAGCAAATCGACCTGTTAAGCGCACAGAGGTTGAGCGGGCAGCAAAGAAATGGGCGAGCCGAGCCTATCCTCATGCCGGCGAGAACGGCGCCAACACCTCGGAGGGGGATTTCCGCCATGTGGTCTGTGCGTGGTTGCAGCACGAAGGCAGGCTGGTGGAAGCGACGCCAGAGCCGGTTGCACATGCGGAAAAGATCGATGAATACTGTGCGGCAATGGACAGGGAGAGAGGGTTCTCACCAGCAACCATCGACACAGCCAGGTGGTATGCGAATCTGTTTTTCCGCCATGTTGGCGAATGCACGCTGAAGCAGTTGCGTCTTGTGGATGTCGAGCAGTTCCTGGAATCGCTTGGCAAAAAGGGATGGACGAGAAACGGCATCAAATCGGCAGCGCACTATGTTCGCAGCTTCTTCAAGTATGGCGAGCGACGTGGATGGACCAGACGCGGTCTAAGCGGGCAAATCCACGGCCCACGCGTCTATCGATATGAGCATATTCCACTCGGGCCAGCGTGGCCGGATGTGCAGCGGCTGTTGGCAAGCACGGAAGGATCGTCAAAGAAGGTAGACATCCGCGATCGCCCGATCCTGATGTTACTGGCGATTTACGGGCTGCGCGTCGGAGAAGTGCGGCGGATAAAAATCGAAGACATCGACTTCGCAGCGGGCACCCTGACGATCCCACGCACGAAACAGAAGCGGGCGCGTATATGTCCACTCACGGGAGAGCTGGCACAAGCAATCCAACGCTACCTTGATGACGGGCGGCCTCAGAGTCCACACCATGAACTGTTCCTGTGGCTAGCTTTTCCGCATCGTCCGTTCGGGCACGGTGGGATGTATGGGATCGTTGCTTGGCGCATGAAAAAGCTGGGCATCAAAGCGGCCCACAATGGCCCGCACAGCTTGCGTCATGCCTGCGCCACCCATCTGCTGGCCCAGGGCCTGACGCTGACGGAGGTCGGCGATCATCTTGGACACAGCAGCGTCAACGCGACGCGCATCTACGCCAAAGTTGATATGCCCATGCTGCGTGAAGTAGCAGACCTGGATCTGGGAGGGCTGCTATGACAATCGGCGACGCGACGCGCGAGTACGTGAAATATAAACAGGCGCTGGGACAGCGGTTCGAGACAGAAGAAGTCATCCTGCGAGCCTTCACAAAGAGGATCGGCAGGCGGACTGTTGTCTCAAAGATCACAGCCAAACAGGTTCTCAGCTACCTGGGGAGCCAGGGAAAGGTGACTCGCTTCTGGCATCGCAAGCACGATGCGCTCTCCGGCTTCTGGGTGTTCTGCGTCCAGAGAGAATGGACCGACCGATCTCCCGTCCCAGCTGTACGGCCTGCATATCCGCCTCGGTTCGTTCCTCATATCTACTCACAGGAAGAGCTGCGCGCTCTCTTGGAAGGCACAACCACCTATCAGCAAAAGTGGGTTAAGCTGGAGCCAGTCACGCTGCGCGTGCTTCTTCTGTTGCTCTATGGAGCCGGGCTGCGAGTGAGCGAGCCCATTGCTCTGTGCTGTTCCGATGTGGACTTCATAGAGAATACCCTGCTGATCCGGGAGACCAAGTTCTACAAAAGCCGCCGTATCGCGCTCAGTTCGCACCTCGCGGCGGCGATGCATGCCTATGATGCGAGCCGTGTCCGGGCTGGACACTCTCGCCATGACGATGCGCCGTTCTTCACCTACAAGAATGGCGCAGCTGTCGCCCGCTACGTGGTAGAGGATGCTTTTCTTCGGCTGCGGCAGCATGTCTCTGTTCGCCGACTCAATGCACGTTACCAGCCGCGATTGCATGATCTACGGCATACCTTCGCGGTGCATCGCGTGCTGGCATGGTATCGCAACGGTCAGGATGTGCAGCGGTTACTGCCAGGACTGGCGACGCACCTCGGCCACATCAATCTCGCGTCCACGCAGTGGTATCTGACCATGACACCGGAACTGCTGGCGGAAGCGTCCATGCGGTTCGGCAACTATGCAGCGGAGGTGATCGATGCGCAAGCATGAGATGCTCGGTCCGTGGGTGCGCAGGTTCCTGCTCGATCATCTCGTTGGCGAGCGCAATCTGTCACTGAACACGCAACTCAGCTATCGAGACGCTCTGGCGATGTTGCTGCCGTTCGTTGCCAAGCAGCAGCGCAAGTCAGTTGACCTGCTGGAGGTGCATGACATCTCTGCCCGAATGGTTCAAGCGTTCCTGCTGCATCTGGAGCAGGAGCGCAAGGTGAGCCTGAGAACCCGCAACCTACGGCTCGCCGCAATCCACTCTCTGGCCTACTTCATCGCGCAGCATAGTCCGCAACATGTGGCATGGTGCGGGGCTGTTCGAAATGTGCCTTTCAAGCGGCATGTGCGAGCTCTCGTGTCTTATCTCGAAAAGAACGAAATCGAGGCGTTGCTGCATGTACCCGACAGAAGCACCTCCGGTGGCGCTCGCAACTATGCGCTGCTCTTGTTCCTCTACAATACTGGTGCGCGGGCGAGCGAGGCAGTAAACCTGAGAATCACCGACTTGACGTTGACTGCTTCCCCACGTCATACCGCCAGTGTGGAGTTCCTTGGCAAAGGAAGCAAGCGGCGCCGATGTCCACTCTGGCCCAAGACCGCAGAAATACTGAGAGCTTTAGTCCACAACCGCCAGCCGGATGAACGGGTGTTCCTCAATCGAAGAGGGCAGCCCATGACCCGGTTCGGCCTTCATGCAATCATCAAGACCTGCGTCGCAGCGGCTTCTGAAAAAGAACCATCGCTTCGCAGTAAACGAGTGGGGCCACATACTCTGCGGCACTCCACCGCGACACATCTGCTTCGGGCCGGCGTGGACATCAACACCATCCGCGCGTGGCTCGGACATGTCTCCCTGGACACCACACTCATCTACGCGGAACTGGATATGGAGGCGAAAACCCGAGCACTCACAAAATGCACGCCCACCTATCTTCCAATGCCAACTGTAGCCGTGCCTGAACCCCTGATGCACTTCTTGCGGTCGCTGTGAAATCAGTCTGCTTATGTGGTCTTCCGTTCTTCCAAATGCTACCCAAAAGTAGCACGCAGGCCTGGAAGACCACATAAATTAAAACAACACATAAGCGCAGTTATGTTTTTAACAACATAACTGCGCGACGTATGCAGGCGATTTGCCGCACTTGGCCGCGATCTGCTCCACGGTGTAATCAAGCTTCAAAAGCGAGACATAGCCGGTCGCTTCGTCCAGAGGGTGAACATCGCGCCGTTGCAGGTTTTCAACGATGCTGGTTTCGAGGGCCTGCGCATCGGTCAGTTCCACGATGCGCACGGGGACGGAATCGAGTCCGGCCAGTTGCGCAGCGCGGTAGCGCCGCGCCCCGGCTACGATCTCGTAGCTGTGGCCTTTGGGCCGAACCAAGAGGGGCGAAAGCACGCCTTGGGTTCGGATGGAATCTGCCAGTTCGTTGAGCGCCGTTTCGTTAAAAGTGTGGCGGGGATTGGCGGGGGATTCTGAGAGATTCAGAATCGGCAGGTTGCGATACTCGGATTGCATTTCAACTGCGGTCGTCATGTCGGATTCTCCTGTTGAGGTTGTCGAGCGTTGAAGGGATGAGCGGGCCTTCGCTGTGTCGCGTGCCCGCTCCGGGATTGGTGGGCTATCGGCTGCGGCTGTGCACAAAGGCTTCGTAGTAGCGCTGTGCGCGGAGATTCTTATCCCACAGCCGCGCAAACTGTTCGTGCCGCCGTTTCAGTTCGGCAAGCGTGAACAGCTTTTGCTGGTCGTCTCGGCATTCGGAATACTGCTCGATACCAAGGTAGTCATTGCGCCAGTAGTAGGCGGATAGCTCAATTTCGCCTGACTCCCGGCGCATCTCGAAAAGCATTTCCGGGTCGCGCATCGCATCGCCGTTCTGCTGGCCGTAATGCGCGACGGAAATGGTTGGCAGTCCGTTGGGGCCGCTGATGCCGATCTCCTCAATGTCGAGCGGCATCCACGGCGGATTTTCGATGTGGAGATGGAAGCCGGGTTCAAGCGTCCCGGCCTCCGTGAGAATGCGGGCGATGGTCTGCATTACGCCACCTCCGCAACAGCCTCGTTCCTCGAAGTGCCTTCCTCCGGGCGGATGGCCCGGAGGATGGTGGATGCGGTGCGCTGGATGACTTCAAGGCTTTCGGCCAGAAGTGCGGCGTTGCCTGCGTACATCTGGATGTAGTCGCTACTTGCGCGGCCCATCTCTAAGCCCACGGCCTGCCCCACGATGAAAGCCACGGCCTCGGCTTCCGTCTCGCGCACGGTCTGCGTGGTCATCGTGCGGCGCTCGGCCTTATGTAGAAGCTCGTGCGCCGTCTCGTGTACCAAGCTGACGAATTCCTCGGCCTTCGACTGGCCGGGGAGCAGGGCGATCTTTCCGCCGTAGCTGACGCCAAGTGCCGGGGCGATTTTCTCGTTGAATTCGAGCGCGATGTTTTGCTGTGCGAGGAAATCGATGAGCCGGTCGCGGTGCTCGCCCACTTCGCCGCTGATGGTGTGATCAAATTCGGGCAGGTCCGCGCCTTCAGTCTGCGCCACATCGAACACGTACACGGCACGGAAGCCGATAAGTACGGACTGAGGCTTCGTCTCTGGCTCCTGTTCCGATTCGCTGTCGCTGCTCTTCCTGCGCCGGAAACCCATCATGGGAGCGAGAATCTGGATACCCCTCTCGCCCTTCTTGACGAAACGGCCCATCTCGTTCCATGTGCGGATGCCCGCCACACGCGTGGCCGTCGGGCGCTGTCTGGCGATCTGCAAAATGTTCCCGAAGGAATAAGAGTGGAATCGGGCCATTGCATTCAGGTACGCGGTGAGGGTTTCGCTCTTGCCCGCTTCAAGCTGCTGGATGAGGTAATCCACGGCCTGCTTGATGAGCAGTTGTGTGGGGTTATCGCGCTGCGTGGTCCGCTGCTGATAGGGTGAATCGCTACGGCTCCGCTGCGCCGCATTCTTCCTGTGCGGCGCGGCGTTACGACTGGTAACTGCGCCATTGCTGGCGTTTGCTGCTGTGGTTGCTGCGATGGGGAATGGCATATCAATGCTCCTCTGTTGCCCGCTGTGGGGCGAATTGGCGTCCGAAACGAAAGAGCACCCAAACCAAATTTTTTTCGTTGAGTGCTCCCGCTTCATGGCTCTTGCAACGGGCGGAGGAGGGAAGGTTCGGTCAAGGGCGGGCGTTCGGTGCACGTCTATCGGAGCGCAGCGGAGACCCTTGACGGGTTCTTCCCGCCTCGGCTAGACCGTTGCCTGAAGCGGGGGCGCTCAGACGAGAAAGAAATATGGCGACTTTCCTATTGCTGTTCGGATGTGAGAAAGAGAACTTCCGAGCAAGGACACGGCCTGCGACTGAACAATCTTAGAATGACCCACTGCGCATACTCCGCGTTTGGGCGATAATCTGTTTGGTACGGCAATACCAATTGTGGATCTACTGCGTCGCGACTTGGAGGTGTGCTGGATGGCAGCGAACGATGTGCTCGCGCTCGAAGCGAATTTTGAGAGTTGGAGGAAGAACCGCTTTCCCAATCCTGCAAAGGGAACGAATCCATTTGAATACTATTGCATCGAGCAGTTCGCTCGGTCATTCGATTTAGGTGATAGTCAGCTCAAGGCGGGAATGGTCGGTGGTGGAGGCGATGGAGGCATTGATGCGTTCTACATTTTTGCAAATGGCGAGATGGTTGACGCTGAAACGGAGATAGACCCAAAGGATACTCCTGAGTTCAAGCTCCTCATAATGCAGGTGAAGAGCGACGAAGGATTTTCGCCTGCGGCCGTGGACAAGATGTATTGGTTCATTGATGACTTGCTCGATCTGTCTAGGAAGAAAGCGGACTACCACTCTACATACCACGCCGACCTAATCAGCTTGATTCGGGCCTTTAAGGATAAGCTTGGGATCGTTGTTGGCGACACGCCTCCTCTTACGATCGAGTGTATTTATGTGGTGAAGAAAGACGTTCAACCGAACAACGATTGCGAGAAGTCATCTGCCAAGATAAAGGAGCGCTGCGTTCACTATTTTCCGCAGGCAAAGGCCGAATTTCATTTCATAAATGCGACCGGTCTGTGGAAGCAAGTGCAAACTCGCCCGCCGCGAAAGAAGATGCTCAAATGGGCTTCGCAGCCGATGACTGTCGAGGCGGGCGACATAGGACTGGTTAGGCTCGCTGATTTTTATGAATTTCTGAAAGATGAGAATGGGCAGATAGCGGAAAGGTTCTTCGATTCAAATGTGCGAGGTTATTGGGCAAGTTCCCCGATTAATAAACGTATCGCCGAGACACTGAAGTCTTCGGACCCAACCGAATTTTGGCTGGTCAACAATGGAATAACGATCCTTTCAGAAAAAACAGAATCGACTGGCGGGTTTTTGCAGATTGACATCCATGACCCCCAAATAGTGAATGGTTTGCAGACGTCTCGACAAATCTACAATCACTTTAGCCTCAATCCCTCCGCCGGCAGCCCGGTACAACTCGCAGACCAGCGCCGAGTGTTAGTCCGTATCATTAAGACTACGGACGAGCACATCCGCGATGCAGTCATTCGTTGTACCAACAGCCAGAATGAAATGCCCGAGGAGGCACTGCGAGCTACGGACGCGATTCATCGTCAACTTGAGACCGCGTTTCACACCAAGGGCCTCTATTATGACAGGCGAAAGGGGCATTACCGCGATAAAGGTAAGCCAGTTCTGCAGATTGTCAGTGTAATAGAGGTTCTGCAGGCGATGTTGTCGATTGTGATACAGCGACCCGATGAAGCTCGCGCCCGTCCGCGAGACTACTTCAAGAAGAATGATCAGTATAATTCAGTGTTCGGTGCAGACAGATATCCGTTGACCTTATATCTTAAAGCCACGGAAATTCTGAGGCGGGTGGCTGACTTTTTGAGCGGGAAGGAAATCGAGGCCATTCATCGTCGAAACATATACTTCTATCTCGCTATGTACGCGTGCTGTGAAGCGACGACTAATGCGTTTGCTGACCCTGGAAGAATTCAGCAAATCGACATCTCCAAATTGACGGATACGACGTTAAACGCTTGTTTCGATCGCGTATCAGAGAAGTACGAGAAACTGGCTGAAAAATTCGAGAAGGATGGAGAACGTGATTACGATACGGTGGCCAAAGGACCGCAATTGTTGAAGGCTCTTCAGACTCATCTTAAACAACGGTTTAACCGAAAGAAGAAGGTGGCTGCGAAGTAAAGGCGCCAAAGGAGATTCGGTCCAGTTGTGCGGTTCCGGGACGATCTAGCGTGCACGGATGGCTAGGACGAATACTCAATCGCTGGCTAGCGCAGCTATTGGGACGAATTCACTTGAGACTGTTTTGAATGATTCGATCAATCGATTCCTGTGAAGGGAGTCGGGGGCTTGTGTGTGGACGTGATCTGGGAATTCGTCATATGTTCGTCCATCGAGAACGCGGCCGGTTTCGTGCTTGCGAACACCGCCCCATTGTTTGAAAAAGAACTTGACGCCTGAATCGCGGCATTGACGACGCAGAGAGCGTACCCAGCGCGCGTTGAGCGGGCGCGCACCGGGGCCGCTCTCTCCCCCGACGATCATCCAATCGATATTTCTAAGGTTGATGTTCCCCAAGTCCTCAAGTAACGGCTCAACGGAGAGAAAATTGACTTTAGCGCCCGATTGGCGCAGATGAGCAATCCGTGGAACGCCATAATGTTTATCCTCGACACTCACGCCCCACCAAATGTTCTTTTGCGCGGCTGCCCATGCCAGCTTTGTCTTCAATAGATCGCGCATACGCAGCGAGCGCTTTGTCAAAACCTGGAATATATGCCAGTCGGCTTGCACCATCACGTTAGCAACGGTCTCGATATAGGAATCGGGCACGCCTTCATGGAATAGGTCGCTCATCGAGTTCACGAAGATCATTTTCGGAGTTCGCCACCGCAATGGAGTTGTCAATTTTTCCGGAACCAGTCTGAGATCAAAGCCCTGTTCGAACGGGTGGCCTGCGACGCCGCGAAACCGCTCCGCGAATCTCTCTGCATAGCAGAATTTGCAGCCGGGGCTGATTTTGGTGCAGCCGCGGACCGGATTCCAGGTCGCGTCTGTCCATTCGATTGCACTGTGTACGCTCATGACGGCTCCTTTGGAAATCGTACAAGATCACGCCCTTTCAGTCCTCCCGATTTCGACGTGACAGGCGTGATCTCGATGCGTCCAAATGATCTCAGTGCCTGAAGGACAGATCGATAGTGCTTTTCGATAAATGGAAGATCCCAGGTCTTCCCCCGAATGTCATCAAATGCGAGTTGCTGGCCGGCGAATAAGCGCAGCAGGATGTCTTGCAACTCGTCAATACGCGGTGTTTGCGAAATGAGGATGCCTTGTGACTTACCGGAAAAATCAAAGGTTCCTTCTTCATCGCCGAGTGGCCACATGACCTCTTTCATGAGAAGGACAGCCTTGAGATTATTGCTGGCGTGGATCAGATAGTATTTGGTCCTGTTGCCGAGGACACGATCTTCTTCTGCATCGTAGCGAATGCGGAACGGAAGCACGTACTGAGCTGCGAGACGACTGCGGAAATAATCGAGGACGCCTTTTTCGCGCGCAGTACTCCGCTGTGAAATAAACGGCTGTTGCTTCCATGCCTCGTCACCGAAGAGCTCTGACACGTGATGTTGGACTGCAGCATTGGTCATATCCATGTTGATCCGGTACCACATGAAATTGATGAGAAGTTCACTGCGTGGCAGCGCCAAAACGTCGTTCATTACTGGAATGGAAAGCGGGTGACCGTACGGATCGACCAGGAAAAAACTCGGTGCTCGGCGTCGCTTGATCCCCTCGATTACTTTGGGAATCAATTCGTGAGAGTCGGCCAGCCGGGTATCCACCTTAAAGTTATCTGGATATGGGAGTGTGGAACTCAGGAATCTTTTAAGTTGCTTAAGTTGGGCGTCGTCATCATCAATCAAAATCATTCCGAGCTTCTTCCCGGAATGACTTGCTGCAAACTTCTTCCCTGCTTTCACTGCAATGATGGGCGATCCATCCACCACATCGCCATCGGATTCATAGCGTCCTGGTCCCGCGAAGCAATCAACATAATAGAGGAGATCGTGGCTGCTACCGAGGATGACGGCCCAGCTCGGTAGATACCGCGTCAGGATCTGGTGTTTGATCCGTGAAACGCGCTTAAGGTGCCCGAGTTCATCCGGTTCAGTCGCCATTAACCGTATCATTCGCTTTTTCTTCGCTTTCAGTCAAGGGAAAACGTAAAGTTCGAACCTGGACCGACACTAAAGGTTTCGGGAATGGGCTACCAAGGTCTATTGGGTCACCACTCGCAGACTGGAATCCGCAACCATTGCAGTTTTCGAACAGTGCGGGGATCGGTTGGCTGGATGCTACGCTTATGTTTAGCAAAAACAACGGGGAAAGGAGTTCTAGACTTCTTTCTGTTGGGAGAAGATTACAGCTCCAACATGCAGAAACTAGAAGAGTTACTTCCGAATTCCACCGTCAGGGGTGTCCTGCAGGATTGTCTCGTCAGTGTGGTGAACGTCCAGTGGTTCGGATCGACCGCTGTCGAGCTGACGTACAAGACGCCGGATGGTAAGGTCGCGAACGAGCTCCTTTACCGACACGACGAGTCGCGCCTTGAGATCGTCGAGGTGGGCCGGCCTTGGAGTTTCGATGGGGATGGTGCGAAGTTCCGGCTGGTTTCCGAAGCTCATCGTATCCGCTTGGCGCATCTTTTCGATCCCGTACTGGCTGTACATACCTCTTTGGTGGAGCCTTTGCCTCACCAGATAACGGCCGTCTACGATTCCATGCTGCCGCGGCAGCCTCTCCGGTTCCTGCTGGCTGACGATCCTGGGGCCGGGAAGACGATCATGGCTGGTCTCCTGATGAAGGAGCTATTTGCACGCGGAGATTTGCAGCGGTGCCTAGTCGTTTGCCCTGGAAGTTTGGCGGAGCAATGGCAGGATGAACTCTCACATCGGTTTCATCTACCATTCGACATCTTGACGAATGACAAATTGGAAGCTGCCCGTACCGGCAATTGGTTTCTGGAAACGAGTCTCGTCATTGCAAGGCTCGATAAACTTTCCCGCGACGAGGACGTACAGCTGAAGTTACAAGCGCCTGATTGTCCTTGGGATCTGATCGTGTGCGATGAGGCCCATAAAATGTCCGCTACGTTCTTCGGCGGCGAAGTGAAATATACGAAACGGTACAGGCTCGGCCAATTGCTCTCGACTTTGACTAGACATTTCCTGCTGCTGACGGCTACACCGCACAATGGGAAGGAAGAAGACTTTCAGCTCTTCATGGCTCTCCTTGACGGTGATCGCTTTGAGGGTCGGTTCAGGGATGGGACACACGCGGCCGATGTCTCCGACCTCATGCGCCGTATGGTCAAAGAGAGTCTTCTCAAGTTCGATGCCACGCCGTTGTTCCCCGAGCGCATCGCATACACGGTTCCTTATCGTCTCTCCGACGCTGAGGCGGCGCTCTATAAGTCAGTAACCGAGTACGTGCGCGAGGAATTCAATCGTGCCGATGCTTTGCAAAATGATAAACGCGCGGGCACGGTCGGGTTTGCCCTGACCATCCTGCAGCGCAGGCTCGCATCGTCTCCAGAGGCTATTTACCAATCGTTGCGCCGTCGCCGCGAGCGGCTGGAAAGCCGGCTGCGTGAAATGGAGGTTATACAGCGGGGCGCTGCGGCATCCGCACCAATTCCAGCATATCCAGTCCTCGATCAGGACGACGTTGATGATCTGGAAGACGCGCCAGATAACGAACTTGAAGCGGCGCAGGAGGAAATTCTCGATCAGGCGACGGCTGCCCGGTCCATCGCCGAACTGAAAGCCGAGATCGAAACGCTGAAGCGATTGGAGGGCTTGGCCCAAACGGCTCGCCGCGATGGTTCGGATACCAAATGGTGCGAACTTGCGAGTCTTCTGGGTGCAGTCTTCACGACCGCTCGTCCTAGCCAAGATTCTGTACCTTTTGTTCCAGGATCAGTTGAGGCCCCGCATCCTTCTCCCCATCAGAAGCTGGTCGTCTTTACCGAACATCGCGATACGCTGAATTACCTTCGCAATCGGATTGTGACGTTGCTCGGACGCGAGCAGGCTGTCGTGATCATCCACGGAGGGATGGGACGCGAGGATCGCAAGAGAGCAGAAGGATCGTTCAAGCATGATCCCGAAGTCCAGGTATTGGTTGCCACGGATGCTGCCGGCGAGGGCATCAATCTTCAGCGGGCGCATTTGATGGTCAATTATGACCTACCGTGGAACCCCAATCGGATCGAGCAGCGCTTCGGGCGCATTCACCGCATCGGGCAAACCGAAGTCTGCCATCTTTGGAATTTAGTTGCGCAGGAGACGCGCGAAGGCGACGTGTATCACGTTCTTCTTGATAAACTCGGCGAGGCGCGGGAGAGTCTAGGTGGCCAGGTTTTCGATGTTCTGGGCAAAATTCAGTTCGAGGGCAAGCCGCTCCGCGATTTGATGATCGAGGCTGTCCGGTACGGAGAGAGGCCGGAGGTCCGTGCTCGGCTTACGCACGTTGTCGCCGACGCCTTCAATCGCAGCCAGCTTGAGCAGCTTTTGGAAGAACGCGCGCTCGCTCATGATGCGATGGACGCCAATCGCGTATATCGCATTCGGGAAGAAATGGAGCGCGCCGAGGCACGCCGGTTACAGCCGCACTATATTGAGTCGTTTTTCCTTGAGGCCTTTCAGCAACTCGGCGGCTCGATCAAACTGCGGGAGCCACGTCGTTACGAAATCACGCACGTCCCAGTGAACATCCGCCATCGTGATCGAGTCATTGGCGCGGGCGAGCCTGTGCTGCCTCGTTATGAACGTGTTGTCTTCGAGAAGAAGGAGATCGCTCCACAGGGGCAGCCGATGGCGGCGTTCGTTTGCCCAGGCCATCCGTTACTGGATGCGACTATTGACCTCACGCTGGAGCGGAACCGGGATCTCCTCCGCCGCGGCGCTGTTCTCGTCGATGAACGCGATTCGGGGACCCGCCCAAGGGTGCTCTTTTATTTAGAGCATTCCATTCAGGACGCCGGGGTTACACGTTCCGGCGAACGGCGCGTGGTGTCTGAGCGGATGCTTTATGTCGAACTGGATGCCGATAGTAGCGCGCGGCACCTGGAGTACGCTCCATATCTCGACTATCGGCCACTCGAATCTGACGAGCCCGGCGTTGATGCTTTCCTTTCTCGCCCGGAGTGCGCCTGGGTCAAGCGCGAACTGGAGCAGGCGGCGCAAGGCTACGCGGTGGCAAATGTCGTTCCCCAGCATCTTGAAGAGGTCCGGTCACGCAAACTCGATCTGATCGCCAAGACAGAAGCAGCCGTCAAGGACCGGCTGACCAAGGAGATCAGCTATTGGGATCATCGCGCGGAAGAGCTCAAACTGCAGGAGCAGGCTGGTAAGCCAAATGCCCGCCTCAATTCCGACGAAGCCCGCAAACGCGCGGACGCGCTGCAGGCGCGTCTTGAAAAGCGAATGGAAGAGCTGAAGCTCGAACGGCAGCTGTCGCCCTTACCGCCAGTGGTCCTCGGCGGAGTGCTGATTGTGCCGGCCGGGCTGATTGCGGCGATGACAGGCAAACCGGTCGAGGAAGCCGCCCCTGCAGTGGACAAACAGGCAGTTGCCGCGCGTGCTCGGCAAATCGTGATGGAGATCGAGCGTGCGCTCGGCTACGATCCGCGGGACTGCGAAGTGGAGAAAAAAGGCTACGACATCGAAAGCCGCGTGCCCGGAACGGGAAAGCTACGCTTTATCGAGGTCAAAGGGCGTGATTCCGATGCGGAGACGGTGACAGTCACGAAAAACGAGATCCTATATTCGCTCAACAAGCCGGACAATTTCATTTTAGCGATTGTGGAGTTCCTCGACGGCGGCTCGCATCGGGTCCATTACGTTCGGCAGCCGTTTCGTCGCGAGCCAGACTTCGGCGTTACTAGCGTGAACTACGATCTTGCAGAATTGCTCGCGAGAGCAGAACCACAGGGGTAGGAGGTATCGACAGAAGCATGGCGATTGAGGCGAGAAACCGCGCTTTGCCCGATTGGTTCGCACGAATAAGGACGCGCCAGATTGCGCTCCCCCGTTTCCAGCGCTTCGAAGCGTGGGATCACGCAGGTGTAACGCAGCTGTTCAATACAGTCCTACAAGATTTACCGGTTGGAGCAGCCCTGGTTCTGGAGATCGGCAATGACCAGCCATTCATCTGCCGGACTCTTAAGGGTGCGCCAACCGTAGGGGAACGGGTAACTGAGCATTTGCTTGATGGTCAACAGCGGCTGACGGCTCTTTGGCGAGGGTTGAACAATAACTATGAGGGCCGCACCTATTTCCTTTATTTGAATCCTGATGCAGAAACCGGCCTACCATTTTATGTCGATTCGGTCGGGCGCTGGCGTAATGACGGTGATAGTCAGATGCGTCCGTTTTGGGCGAATTCACCAAAGGAGCAATGGATAAGGCGAGCGGTTCCACTTGACCTCTGTGCGCCCGAGTTGGATACCGAACAACGGTTTCGGGTCTGGGCGAATGAGGCCATCCCTGATCAGAAGGAGCGAGATCGCGTATCTGACACGATGGTCATGGTTCGTCAGAAGTTCCGGTCCTTTAATCTTCCGTTTCTATCGTTGCCAGTTGGGACGAAGCCACCGGTTGCTCTCGACGTCTTTCTGAAGCTCAATACAACAGCACAGCCGCTCACCACGTACGACATCGTGGTCGCTCAAGTTGAGGCATCCATCGGGAAGTCGCTTCACGATCTTGTGGCGGATGTCCGCCAAGCATGCCCTACCATTGCGGAGTACTACCCGCCGGAGGATCTTGCACTTTACAGCAGCTCGCTTTTGCAGGGTCGAGCCCCCACCAACGCTAACTATATGTCGAAAGATTTTGGTAGTCAGCTTGTTGCGAACTGGGACCGTCTCCTGCGGGGTATCAAGCGGACGGCGAGTTTCCTTGAGGAGGAGCGGATTTTTGACGCGTCAAGGTTGCCTACGGATGTCGTCATTCCCGTGCTCGTCGCTTTATGGGCAGATGCACCTCAAGGCCTAGATGCTGAAGGTAGTGCACGGCTTCTTCTTCGAAAGTACCTCTGGCGTGCGTTCTTTTCAGACCGCTACGAAAAATCGACGACCTCCCGCTCTGCCGCTGATTACAACGAGTTGAAGGCTCTTGTCGCCGGTGGGCAAGATGCTCCTGCAGCCATGATATTCAATGAGGAGGAATACCCGTTGCCTGTCGCAAAAGAGCTAATTTCGGCAGGGTGGCCAAAAAAGAAAGACCGGATCGGGCGGGCAATTCTGGCCATTGCACTGCGAAATGGGGGACTCGATCTGGCGGATGCCGGTGCAGCGAGCCGTGCAAATCTGCCGAAGCGAGAGTACCACCATCTGTTTCCGCAAGCGTATCTGCAAGGCAACGGAGTTGGAGACGAGGAGATTAACCGCGCATTGAACTGTGCCCTTGTCACCTGGAAGACGAATCGGAACATTTCCGATAAAAGCCCCGAGAAGTATCTTGCGGAGCGCCTGGACGGCACGGGTGTGGATCAGACTGAAATCGAAGGACGGCTGCGCAGTCATTTGATCCCTTACGACGAGCTTGTCGCGGGGGACTATATGGCGTTTCTCCAAAAACGCGCGTCGATGATCCATGAGCAGATGCAGAAGCTTTGCGGTATTGCAGTGCATGCGAATGGCGAAACAGAAGCGGCCGCGGCAGTGGCGGCGAGTAACTAGAAGGCAACGAGATAAAAATGAATGAAGCGGTAAAGACTAGGAAGAAACTGATTGAAGTTGCACTGCCGCTGGATGCGATTAACGAGGCATCGGCACGGGAGAAGTCCATTCGGCACGGGCACCCGAGCACGCTGCATCTTTGGTGGGCGCGGCGGCCCTTGGCTGCGGCGCGTGCGGTCATTTTTGCGCAGATGGTGGATGATCCAGGTTCCTGGCCGGAACTATTCCCAACAGAAGAAGCTCAGCAGCAGGAGAGGGAACGGCTATTTGCGATCATCCGTGAATTGGTGCAATGGGAAAATACCACGAATGAGCGTGTGCTGAACCAGGCACGCGAGGAGATTCGGAAATCATGGCGGCGAACTTGCGTCGAGAATCAGGGTCATCCGCGGGCCAAGGAGCTTTTCAATCCTGAAAAGCTCCCGGCGTTTCACGATCCATTTGCGGGCGGAGGCTCGTTGCCCTTGGAAGCGCAACGGCTCGGTCTCGAAGCCTATGCGGGCGACCTGAATCCGGTCGCCGTGCTCATCAATAAGTCAATGATCGAGATTCCGCCAAAATTCTCAGGGCAACCGCCGGTGAACCCTGAGGCGCAAGAGCACGCGAAGCAGATGGGCAAAGTTTTTAATGGCGCTCAGGGTCTAGCGGAAGACGTGCGTTATTACGGAAAATGGTTGCGGGATGAAGCGGAGAAACGCATCGGTCATTTGTATTCGAAGGTGGAAATCACCGCTGAGATGGCTCAGAATCGCCCGGACTTGAAGCCGATAGTTGGGCGAAAGCTGACAGTGATTGCTTGGCTATGGGCACGGACGGTGAAGAGCCCGAATCCGGCATTTGCGCATGTTGATGTACCGCTTGCTTCTAGTTTTGTACTGTCACAGATGGCGGGCAAAGAAGCATGTGTTGCCCCGGTCATTGAAGATGGCGCTTATCGCTTTTCAGTTGTAGTTGGAGACCCTCAGATCCTTTCTGCGGCCAAAGACGGCACGCGAATGGCGAAAGGCGGGAACTTTCGTTGCCTAATGTCTGGTGCGCCCATTTCGGGCGACTACATCAAGGCCGAGGGGAAGGCAAAACATCTTGGGGCGCGGCTAATGGCAGTCGTGGCCGAAGGTGACCGTGAACGCGTCTATCTTGCGCCAAACGAGCAAATGGAAGAGGTCGCTCGGGCAGTCGAAGCTCCGTGGAAACCTGAGGGCGAGGTTCCCGCACGACTCACAGGTGGAACTTGTGTTCCCTACGGTTTAGAAGAGTGGGCCGAGCTATTTACTGATCGGCAGCTACTAGCACTTTCTACATTTTCGGATCTCGTCCTAGAGGCTCGAGAACAAATATGGCGTGATGCTAGTCGTTCTATGCCCGGGAAGCAGGATGATGCATCGGTGCGTCTGTATGCGGATTCTATTTCTCTATACCTCGCCTTTCTTGTGAGCAAGCTTGCCGATAAGGGTTCGACTCTTTGTACCTGGGACGCAGGGCCCGCTTCGAACCGTACCGCATCAGGGCGATCAGCTCGTGTCGCGACGGTTCGTGTAACCTTTGCGCGTCAGGCGTTGCCGATGACGTGGGACTATGCGGAAGTGAACTTTTTCAGCGATTCAGTTGGAAGCCTTCAAACGGTGCTCAACACGCTGGCAACTCCGCTGGAATACCTGCCAACGGATATACTTGCCGGACATGCTCAACAGAGCGACGCATCAGCGACAACATATGATTCAGAGCCAAAGATCATCTCGACTGACCCTCCGTATTACGACAATATCTCTTATGGTGATTTATCAGATTTCTTCTACGTGTGGCTTCGGAGATCACTCAAACAGGTTTTTCCCGATTTGTTTTCTACGCTCGTCGTTCCAAAATCGGAAGAACTAGTCGCTGCTCGATACCGCCACGGAACGAGGGAAAACGCTGAGACATTTTTTCTCGCGGGAATGACGCGCGCCATGCAGCAGCTCGCCCACCATGCACATCGCGCGTTTCCTGTGAGCATTTACTACGCCTTTAAGCAGGCCGAAAGTGAGAGCAACGAAGGCACGGCGAGCACGGGCTGGGAGACATTTCTGGACGCCGTGATCCGAGCGGGCTTTGCGGTGAGCGGGACTTGGCCGATGCGCACTGAATTAGCGAACAAGGTGTCGGGAATTGGCAGAAATATGCTTGCTTCTAGCATTATCCTGGTGTGCTGTCCACGTAGCACAACTGCCCCGATAGCAACACGCCGAGAGCTGATCAATGCGTTGAAGACTGAATTACCAGTCGCCCTCACTAATCTCCAACGCGGAAACATTGCTCCAGTTGACCTAGCACAGGCATCCATCGGCCCAGGAATGGCGATCTACACGCGCTATTCCAAAGTCATAGATTCTGAGGGCAAACCCCTGCCTGTTCGTGAAGCATTGACTCTCATCAACCAAACTCTCGATGAAGTGTTGGCCGAACAAGAAGGCGATTTCGACGGTGATACACGCTGGGCCTTATCGTGGTTTGAACAGTCCGGATTTGTTGACGGCGAATACGGAATCGCGGAAATGCTCTCTAAGGCGAAGAACACAAGCATTTCTGGGCTCGAACGATCAGGCATCCTGGAATCAAAAGCGGGTAAAGTACGGCTCCTGCGTCCCGAAGAACTCACCCCCGAGTGGGATCCGCAAAGTGACATACGACTGACGGTGTGGGAGGTGGTTCATCATCTTGTTCGGAGACTGGAGAAGGAGGGTGAGGCAGGCGCGGCGGACCTCGTTTCTGTTCTGGGCGGGATGGCGGAAACAGCACGTGAGCTCGCCTACCGGCTCTACACGATTTGCGAACGTAAGAAAAGAGCTCAGGAAGCACTGAGTTATAACGCTCTGGTGCAGAGCTGGCCAGAGATAGTCCGGCTGGCGCGCGAAGTTACAAAGATTCAGCCGCAGCAAGTGACGATGTTTTCATAAGGACCGAATCGAATGGCGATTACCAATCACGAACGCGTTGGCAAGGCACTCGATCTGCTCAAGGATGGGCTGACGCCATTTGTCGAGCGCGAGATGAAGTCGCAACACAAGCAGCAATGGCTGATTGCTGCGCGGGCCTCGGTGGCGGATACACAGACCCATCTGTTCAATGGGAGCGATCCACAATGGGATTCCGCCTCTTTGCTGGCCGTGCTGTGGAACCAGTGGGAGCCGGTGTTCAAAAAGACGCTGGGGCGATCGGATCGCACGTTGGTAAGCGAGCTTCGCGATGTTCGCAATCGCTGGGCGCATCAGAATCCCTTCTCGACCGATGACGCGTACCGGGCCCTTGACTCCGTTGCCCGTTTGCTCTCAGCGGTTTCCGCTCCACAAAGCGATGAAATTGAAAAGCTAAAAATGGAACTGCTGCGCGTTCGCTTCGACGAGCAGGTACGGACAGAGAAGCGGCGTTCAGCCGGCACAGCTATCGAGGGCCAGGTGACAGGCACTTTGAAGCCTTGGCGCGAAGTTGTAAGTCCTCATAAGGATGTTGCCAGTGGGCGCTACCAACAGGCGGAGTTCGCGGCGGACCTGTGGCAGGTTCATTTTGGCGAAGGGTCAGACGAATATAAGAACCCAGCAGAATTTTTCCGTCGGACTTACCTAACCGAAAGCCTGAGGCAATTATTGGTGGGAGCCGTGCGGCGGCTCGCGAGTGGTGGTGGCGATCCAGTGGTGCAGCTCCAAACCAACTTTGGCGGCGGCAAGACTCATTCCATGCTCGCGCTTTATCATCTATTCTCTGGCGCGAGACCAACGGACCTTGCAGGTGTGGACGCCATTCTTTCTGAGTCCGAGGTAGTGGCGCTTCCCAAAGTGAATCGGGTCGTGCTGGTTGGAACCAAGATCTCGCCGGGAAATCCAGTGAAGAAGTCCGACGGCACTGTGGTGCGAACGCTTTGGGGCGAGCTCGCGTGGCAGTTGGGCTACTCCGCGGGCGGGGTTAAGGAGGCTGCCAAAGCATTTAAGCGGATTCAGGCGGATGACGAACGGGCTACCAGCCCCGGCGACGGTTTGAGGGAGCTGATGAACGCGTATGGGCCGTGCCTGATCCTGATCGACGAATGGGTTGCCTATGCTCGTCAGTTGCACGACCAGCACGATATCCCCGCCGGCGACTTCGAAACGCATTTTACCTTTGCTCAAGCTCTCACTGAGGCTGCCAAGGCCGCTAATCGCTGTCTTCTGGTGATCAGCCTCCCCGCATCTGACACGACCGGTTCGCCGCATGCTATTGCCGAAGACGTGGAAGTTGGCGGCGAGCGTGGCCGAGCGGCTTTGGATCGTTTGAGAAATGCGGTGGGCCGCGTGGAAGCCTCCTGGCGGCCGGCGAGCGCAGAAGAAAGCTTTGAGATCGTGCGACGCAGGCTCTTCCAGCCGCTGATTGAACAATCGCAGTTCGTCGCTCGCGACACCGTTGCGCGTGCCTTCTACGATTTCTACCGGACACAGCACCAGGAGTTTCCGCCGGAGTGCCGCGATTCCGACTACGAGAAGAGGATCAAGGCCGCTTATCCGATTCATCCGGAGATTTTTGACCGGCTTTATGGAGACTGGTCCACGCTCGTGAAGTTTCAGCGGACGCGCGGCGTGCTGCGCCTGATGGCGGCGGTAATCCATAGCCTTTGGGCAAAAGAGGACCGGAATCCACTCATTTTGCCGGCGAACATTCCCATCGACGATCCGCGCGTGAACTTCGAGTTGACGCGCTACCTGTCGGACAACTGGGCGCCGGTGATCGAAAAGGATGTGGATGGGCCGAGCGCGTTGCCATTTCGGCTGGACAGCGAGGTTCAAAATCTGGGCAAATATGCGGCGTGCCGTAGAGTAGCGAGAACGATTTATCTCGGTTCCGCTCCCACAGCTACAGCGGCGCATCGCGGAATTGAGGATCGAAGAATCAAGCTGGGCTGCGTGATGCCGGGTGAGTCTCCGGCCGTATTCGGCGATGCGCTACGGCGGTTGGCGACTGCAGCGACGTATCTCTATCAGGATGGAGCGCGGTACTGGTACTCAACCCAGCCCACGGTAAAAAAGATTGCCGAGGATCGCGCTGAACAACTGACCCGCGATCCCGACAAAGTTGTACAGGAAATCGAGGCTCGCGTCCGCCTGGATGTGCGGAAGACCGGAGATTTCCGGCGCGTGCACCCCCTTCCAGCTTCGGGGCAGGATGTTCCTGATGAAACGGATGCGCGGCTGGTTGTGCTCGGCCTTGGTCATCCTTACAGCAAGGAGCCAAACTGCGCGGCGATTACACAGGCGAAGGCGATCTTGGAGATGCGCGGGAACAGTCCACGACTCTTCCGCAATGCGCTGGCGTTCCTTGCGATCGATCAGAGCCGTTTGCAGGATCTGGACGAGGCGGTGCGCTGGTATCTGGCATGGGAGTCAATCGTCGATGAAAAGGAATCGCTCGATCTGGCGCCCCATCAGGTAAAGCAGGCCGAGCAGCAAAGGGATTCTGCTGATGCTGCTGTAACAGCGCGTTTGCCAGAGGCATATCAGTGGTTGATCGCTCCGGTACAGACTTCGCCGCAATCTGAAACCGAGTGGCAAGCTTTTCGGCTTTCCGGCCAGGACGGACTTGCGGTCCGAGCCGGCAAAGAGCTTGTGAAAAGGCGCGAACTGCTGTACGTGCAGATGGCGGGAACTGTGCTGAGGATGGAGTTGGACAAGGTTCCTCTTTGGCGCGGCGATCATGTCGAAATCGAGCAACTCGTGGATGATTTTGGGCGCTACGTGTATTTGCCCCGGCTGCTCAATTCGCAGGTGCTTATTGAGGCGATACGCGACGGCCTCTCTCTGTTGACCTGGGAACGTGACACATTCGCCTACGCAGACAGTCTTGATGAGTCGCTTGGCCGGTATAGGGGTCTTCGTGCGGGCGCGCAGCTAGGCTTGAATGGGAACTCGGGGCTATTGGTGAAGCCAGAAGCAGCGCGGCGCCAGATTGCGGCGGAAGAAGCGGCGCGGGCAGCAGCGAGCGCCGGGCCTGCGGCAGCACAAGTTGCTGTGAATAGCGGTCACGCAACTCCTTCCGAAAACGGATCGGAGAGTGGCGCGCCTGCGGCTGTTGCGACTGCACCTCAACAGCTCAGGCGCTTTCACGGAACAGTCGCTCTCGATCCAACCCGTGTGGGACGCGACGCGGGACGCATTGCAGACGAAGTGATCGCGCATCTGGCAGGACTAGTGGGCTCGCGTGTCTCCGTGACTCTAGAGGTTCATGCAGAAGTGCAGGACGGAGTGCCGGAAAAGGTGGTTCGGACTGTGACAGAAAACTGTCGGACGCTGAAGTTTCAGAGCCAGGGATTTGAGGAGTCCTGATTGTGTGATTGTACCCAAAGTGTGTAAGGCCATGCTAGAAATCGTTTGGCAGGCCCGAGGACCTGATTTGGCGAACTTGATCGTCGTTTGCCAGCGTTATCCATTAATGCAAGGCAATTCGATCGCGTCACCGCGACCGAATCGCAATCCCTGATACGAGCACTCGGAACACGCCGAGTCCTTGCGAGGCTGCACAAGATCTCTCCTATGCGAGAGGCTGTGGAAGTGTTCGTAAAGGACTGGATCCGCGTTGGAGCGCAGTCCCAAGTAATCCAGAAGAAAGTCGTTGACTCCGTGCGCGGCAGCAACGGCATTGAGGCTAATGACGCTCGGATTTGGTTCTTCAACTCCGTATTCTTGTGCTTTTCGTTCTTCATCGGACTTTGCCTCTTTGGCGAGGGTAGTTGGGTCAATGAGTTCGTTGCACCAAAGGCAGCCACAACCTGGGCGAACGGGCCGATTGGCGCTCATCACTTCTGCGAGCTTTCCGTCAGTATTTTGGCGGATTTTGGAACCAAGCTGGACGCCAGGAATGAGGTATTGATGCACGAGCGCATTGAACACTAGACGAGCACGCATCGAGTCCGCCGTCAGAAACAAATAGTCACAATCCACAAGCTTCTTTGCTACCGATTGTTTAGCAATATCGTCGAGGATCACTGTCACTTTTGCGTTCCTGTTTGCCGTGTGGATGAGACGTCTCGCAATCTTTACCTTGGGCACATGTCTGCGTGTGTCTGCCATAGATGCGCCGACGATTCGTGAAAGGTTAGATTCTTCAACAGTGTCGGAGTCGATAAGAACGAATTGACCGATTCCTAGGCGTGCCAGGTATTCAACTACGAGGCTTCCGAGGCCACCAAGCCCGATGATGGCAACTTTAGTACGCGAAAGCTGCGCTTGCCCATATTTTCCAAACATGCGTATCTGTCTTTCGTGGACATTGGAATCAGTAACCTGCTGGGTTTCAGGTTTCGATTTCAATCGCTGGATTGTGCGACCAACGACTACGAAGTCGCCGAGTTTCTCTCTAATACCCCGTGATATCCAGAGATCTGCTGCGACCGATCTGCGACCAAATACGAGAGCTCCTACTGGCAGGCCGCGGGAAATCTGCAGCAGGGCAGGATAGCCGCGTTCATGGGAATCGAGATCGATTTGGCTGAAGTCAACGTCATAGTCCCCGAAGTGATTGTGAACAGCCAGATAGACAAGTCTTTCGTCGCGTGCTCGGGTGATTAGACGATGGATAAAGCTGGCATTCAGAGCGCGATATCCGATTTTGCCTTCTGTGTAATCGACTCCATCAGTTGCCAAATGAAGCTCTCGGACAAGGAGGGTCATCTGCCCGCTGCTTTCGGAGACACCCGCCAAGAGGACAGCTCCGTGCTCGTCATGGTCTCCGGGGAAGAGGTGGCGATGTAGAGCATCAAACTGTTCTTGAGCGATTCGGATTTGGTGCTTCTTTTTCACGGGAGCTTTTCCAGAAAATCCAAAATTTTCAGGATTTTTGCGGTTACTTTCTGTGATGCGGTTTGTGCTGCTCCATTTCGTCGGGAGATCTGTATTGCGGGTCTTCCTTGGAAGCTATGTTCGGGGGTCACGGGCGGCCTAAATGCGACACCGTCAACGCGCCTAACGTCTGCACCAATGAACGTCGGGTATATGTCGGCATAGGGATACAGGGCGGGAATCTGAAATCCTAGCCAGGTATGATCCGGAGCATAGCGGGGGCCGAGGGAGACGCGTTCGATTATGACGTACGCTCCCCCTTGATTGTCCTCGGCCACCGTGAAGGCCGAAGAATTGAACTGGTGCTTCAGTTCCTCGATTCCTTTGGAGACTTCTGCTTTCATGCGAGCCGCCTCGCTACGAATTGTCGTCCGGTGCAATTGCTGTGAAGCGAAGATGTTCGCGTAAATGGACCACGTCAGAATCTCCGACCACACGACTCATTCCATTAGGTAGCTCCTCCTGCAGCACGAAATTCTGCTGGATGTGAACGCCCTGCTTGATCGCTTCAGCTTTTATCTGGGCACCGGTTGCAGTGTTGTCGTACAGCTTGACCGGCTGTTCGTTCACTGTCACGGTGACTTCGTGTTTCTCATGGTCAGGGTGATCCGCAGGCTGCTGCGCACCTGAGCTGTTAGCGAACCCTGTGTTCATTGCTACCTCCTTGCAAATCTGGCATCGATTTGCTAATCTGCAATTAAGACTGTAAAACAGTCTACAACGAAAGTCAATTGCTTTTTAGCAATTCGGGGTGCAAATGACAGCACAGGAAGACAAGGGCTTCGACGGGGATGCGTTCTACCGGGCTCTGGACGCCACTGTCAAAGCAAAATCAATGACTTGGAAGCAGGTTTCAGAAGACACGGGGGTCAGTGCCTCGACTCTGACCCGGATGGCACAAGGCCGACGGCCAGATGCCGCCAGCCTTGCCGCCTTGTCGGCGTGGGCTCATCTGAACCCGTCTGATTTTGTCGATACGCCCTTCAAGGCTGCTAAGCCTGAACCGCTCGCGCAGATTTCGACCCTGCTGCGTTCCGATCCGAATCTCGATATCGACTCGGCGGAAGCTCTTGAAGCCATTGTGAAGGCCGCCTACGAGCGCTTCAGAAAAATTGAGAAGTAGGCGTTAGTACTTGCCGCGCCGCCGACTTTCAGCGGCGAGATTGCGGCGTTCTTCAACCGCCTGTGCGATCTTGGGAATTACTTCTTCCATCGCCCGCTGAAAATCGGCAATTTCTTCTGGATCGACAGGCTCTAAATTCTCCAGAAGATCGATCCTCTCGTTTTTCTCCTCGTCCATGTCTGACTCCACAAGTGTGTTGGATTGTCGATTACTTAGGGGACTTGTTTCCCTTTGATTGGTCTCAGATTTCTGTCCATGCGAGTGAATGCGGTATGCCCAGTGTCCGCAAGTACCAATGCACCCATACCTGTTGCTGAATCTAGAACGACACTCTTGCGGTTAAAGACCAGGGCTTTTTTGCGACTGTGGAATAGCCAAAAAGGCCATTGCTCGAAATAGCTCGCTGTAGCATCAATCACAGCTCTAGCTGAGATCTGTCCGACTGCCCATTCTGGTTCAGTGGCGAATTCCACGACCCAAACAAACTGAGCAAATGGAATGCTCATGATGAGCTGGATCAGTTTTGGGTCAAACTCTGATTCCCTTTCTCGTACAAAGCTCCTGAGTGATGCACCTGTAGTGATGAAATAACGGATAATTGTCTCTTCTTCTTTGGGAAGATCAATCACTTTCCCAAGTTTGAAGAGAATCGGCGTGAGCTGATCAATAGCCGTCGCAGGATAGAAGACCTTTTCCGGAAGAGGAACAATGAACACGTCAATGTCCTGGGCGGAATACTCTGTTCCGCCCGAAACCGGAATAGTCAGGTATGGGAGTTGGTTGTCATCTACAACGACAAGAGAATCAACTTGGTCCCAAGCGTATTTCAATCTCTGCGGACCGGACGCACGTGACTTTCGCCATTCGTGCCCAATAATCGCGATCGCATGCCCGCGCTTCTCCATCGCGGCAAACAGAGGAAAGCCTGATTCCACATACGAGATCAACTGCCGATAGAATTCCGGGTCATCCGGCTGATTGAGATTGCGTGCAACGCGTATAGGAAAGGTACCTGCTTCTTGGAGGATTCTCTCTGCATCTGAATCATATAGACCTCTCGACGGAACAAGTCCTCCTGGATTGAACTCCTGTGCCATCATCGTAATGTCGTGAGTCAGATGCTCGCTGTAGACGCTATATCGTTCGCTGTAGTGCCTCAGAACCGACCAGCAAACGGCATGAGCGCAGACCGCAATATCAACATGTTGGTCCATTGAGGGAAATCCCTCGATCCACAATTTGTAACCGAGCAAATGCACTTTGTGGCGCGCTGTGATTATGAACCCGCGGGCACCATTGCGCACATCAGCAGATAAGATGCTGCGTCCGATTGTCGCGATGCCGGTCGGACGCAGCACCATGTAGCCGAAATAATGATCTTCCAACCGATTGTCCGGACATGAAAGCCGCAGGCTTTTCGGATCGTAAGTCACGAGTGCGTCGAAGAAGTGGAGACGCACACAATCGGCCCGGTAGTGTTGTCCTTTCTTTGCATAGAAATTGTAGTAGGTGCTTCGATAGTCCTTATCGATGTAGTTGAATTCCACCATCACGGCTTTGACCGCGTTGGATAAGCCGTCAACCAGCCTCTGTGCCACGATTTTTGGGCTGTATTCTGCTCCGATCACCCGCTCAAGCTGAGCAAGGTCGGCGCTGGAGTTCAGTGTTAACCAGGTGTACATTCGCCCTCGTCTCCAATTTGATCGTGGCTGAATACGGCTGATTGCGTAGAACCTTCTCTAGAGTGGAATGTCGATTCCTGATCAAAATACACTATCGTGCGGGATCGAGTACACCGACAACTGCTGGCGAGTGATCCGTTGGGCACTGCGGCTTCAGCAGGTTTGGTATGGATTTGGGGATGCCAGCTTTTCCCTTATGTTCGCCTCTGGCACAACAATTCATCAGGTGCGCGATTCTCAGGTCAATTGATGCTGAGCCTCTCCGCGACGTATTCCGCGTGGCCGAGATCCAAAGCCACAGTTTTTGTCACCTCGGTTCCGAATTGTTGTGGGAGGCTGTTTACGTCATTTGTGAAAATCATCGCCTCGTGGCTAGCGCGGGAAACTGCGACGTAACCGAAGCTCGCCGGTGGTGAGATAGAGTCAGTCGTCCTGGATTAGCTCATTTCGACACCGTAACCGATGGATATGGACTGATTTATTTCGAGCGCCGCCGTTTTGGTCACTTCCGTTCCGAGTTGCTGGGCGAGCCGGGTCACGTCGTCGGTGAAAATGGTCGCTTCGTGACTGGCGCGGGAGACGGCGACGTAGCCGAACCGGGAGTTGAGCAGGTCGGGATGGACACTGGTGTCGGCGTGGATCAAAACGCGCTCGGCGGTGAGTCCCTGCGCGCTGTGGCTCGTGACGGCGTAACCGTGGTCGAAGTGCCGGTGCTCGGCGGCATTGAATTCGACGTGGCGCTGGTCGTCGAGACGGGCTGCAATGCGGCCGTCGGGCGCAATGGACTCGATAACGGCAAGATCTCGATTGGCAACCGCCAGTTGCTTGTCCGGCGCGGTGAACTGGATGCGGTCGCCGACAGCGAAATCATGCATTGCCTCCCGGTACACGCCGACTCCGTTCAGGCGCCGGGGATCGTAAGTGACAAGTTCCCCGGAACCCTTCTGAACCGTCAGCAGATTCTGCGCCGGATCGACGGTGGTTACCACGGCATAGGAGCCTGCTTCGATTCCCGCAGCCTTGCTCCCTCGGGCGAAGCGGATTGTTTCGCCCGGCTCATAGTGACTGGCCCAGGCTCGCTCCGCTCCGGTCATGTCCTGGCGCTGGGCAAGAATTCTGAAGCCGTGATCATCGTGTGACAGGCAGCCATTTGCCTTCAGTTCCGTGCGGACGGCGCGGTTCAGGTCGCGCCGGGAGGCATTGTCGGGTGAAACGATCAGGGTGTTTGCCGGCGACTCCGCGTAGTTACGCGCGATGACTCTGATGCGTTGCTGCGGATCGGGCATCTCCTGAACACGGCCCTGATGCTGGAGCAAATCGAGAGCCGCGGCGGACCGGCCGCGTGCCAGTAATTCGACAGCGGATTTGAGGGCAGGATCGCGTTGCCGCACGATCTCATCGAGCTTCGCGGTGTGCATCCCGGCCAGCTGCAACTGCTCGAAGGGACGCCCCGCTTCGACACCCTGATGCTGCCGAGTGTCGCCGATCAGGAGCACCCGGTTGTTCTGTCCAAGACGGGCAAGGAATTCACGCACCTGGCGGGTGCTCGCGAGGCTCGATTCATCGACGAAGTAAAACCGCGCCCTATCGCTCGCGGTCTCATTCGTACGGCTGCCTGCAAGGAATCCCTGCAAGGTTCCCGCTTCGATCCCGGCTTCGCGGAGTTGCCGCGCGGCGCGCGAAGTCGGAGCGAAACCTTGTACTTCGTACCCTTGTGTCTCGGCCGCGGTGCGTAGGACAGCAAGCGTCGCCGTCTTCCCGGAGCCGGCGTAGCCCTGGATTCCCTGCACGCGATCCGTCGAACTGAGTACGTCCTCCACGACTGCCTTCTGAGCCCGATTCAGGTACGGGTGATCCTCGGCAACCCGGTAGGCGCGGGGCCTGTCGAGAATGGGCTGGACCTGGCGTTGGCCTTCATGAACGCAATGCAGGATCTCCCGTTCAGCCTCGATGGTGCGGGCTGTGGTGAGCTTGCGACCAGGCATGGAGTAAGGCCGTTCGACGGCCTGGAATTCGCCCGAGGCGATGCGCGCGTTGAGGTTGCCGCGCACCTGGCTGTAGATGATTTCGCCCATGCCCCGGCGCAGGGCATCCCGGACCAAAACCCGCTCATCGACCACGGCCTCGCGCTCGAAGTTCTTGTCGCGGGAGAACGTGACCGCCTCCCGAACCCGCTGCGGCAGATTCATTCCCTGGCTTTGCGTCCGGACATGCTCCTGCGCGGCGCGGACGACGGCTTCGGCCTGATTGCCGTATTCCGCGGCCAGCTTGCGGTGGGCCGCCATGACCTCCCCGAGCGAGTGAATTTCTTTGTGATCCCGAGTCGAGTGTGCGGCGATTTCCGCGGCTTCCTTGCCGTTTCGACCTGTCCGTTCGAGGTATTCGCGTATCTGCTGGCTGCGCGGACTCGATGCGTCAAGATACTCCTGCGTGTATCCCTTGATTTCCGGGGCGCCACTCCTGCCGACCGTGATTTCGTACCCGAGCTGACGGAGCCGGTAGGTCAGTTCAGACTGGTAAATCGCCGTGGCAAACTGCTGCGAGGCGAAGAGACTCTGCGGCTGCAGAGCGCGATATTCTCCGGTCTCGCGTTGAGTCACGTTAAAGATAACGGCGTGGGTGTGGAGCTGCGGTGCGGCGTAGCCGTCCACGGGACGCGCCGTGTCGTGCTCGAACTTGGCTGCGATGAACCTGCCCGTTGCCTCGGCCGGATGATTGCCGCCGATCCGGGCCATGGTGTACGACTCCAGGTGTTCGAGGGCGGTACGCACAGCCTCGCGGTGTGCCTCGCGCACGCGGTAGTCGCTGCCGACCAGCGCCGTGAGCGACACCGATTTGGGTGCGGAGAACGTGGCGTCCCATCCGGCTCGGTGCTCCATCGTTTTGATCGGGTTCCCCTCGGCATCCTTATATATGTACGAAGCGCGCTGCCGGACAAGTTGCTCCCCCGATTGTGGGTGTTGACCTTGGCTCAACCGCGCAAAATCTTCCGCCGAGACGGCGCCGGCAAGTCCGAATGTCTCCGCCAAACGGCCCTGCCATTCACCGGCGACTTCCCCGCGCTGCGACCAGTAGTTCTGTTCCTTCGCGGTGAACTCCTTTTGGTGGTAGGTCTGCGCCTGGCCTGCCGAGAGCGGCTTGGAGATGGTAAGCATACCGCCTCACATTGTGGTCGTATCGAAGGAAAGAGCCTCCTGCTGCTCCTTCCCGGCAGATCGTCCGGTTCGCTTTGGAGACTTCTCCCGAACAATGGGCCGCACCACGTCGCGAAGGTCGCGTTTAAAGATTTTCTCTGCGACTTTGGGCAGTTCCACCTTCGGAAGACGGAAACGTGTTACGCAGTTTTCGTATTTGAGATACCCGTGCAGATCGGGCAGACCCTCAATCTCCGAGGCCATCACCAGCGGTTCGATCTGACGGTCGAGCGCGAAACTTCGCCCGCGCCGCGTACCGTCGTAGCGGCTCTCCTTCAGGCGCTCGATCTCCACCTCGCCGATTGCCTCGCTGATCCACTTCGCCGATGGGGGGTCGGTCACCCGGAAGTACATTTTCGAGCTCGGCTGCGAGAGCATTGCGCTGGCTTCCTTGCCGTAATGGGCTTCGATCTGCGCCGGGTTCTGGAAGCCGAGCACGATGGGATTACCCCACTTGCGGCTTTGCGTCAGCGCCGTATGCAACACGGGCAGCTTATGCAGGTCGGCCAGCTCGTCGATCACAAGCCAGGTTGGGTGATGGTGCGGCTCCGGCTCGTTGAGCAGGCGCATGACGAGCCAATCGAACCAAACGGAGATGAGCGGCCGGAGCGGCTGCAGGTAGCTCGGAAAGCTGGTGATGAAGATCCATCCCTTCCGCTCCCGCTCCCATGCCCTGGCCGTCCACTTCGACTTTGTTTTCTCGACGGGCGGCAGGTAGCGGAAAGCATTGGCCACCATGCCGAGCGCGCTCAAAACCCCGCTGCGCTGCGCCGGCGCGAAAGCATCGATCAACTCCTGCATCTCGGTGCCCTGGACCTTTTTCTCGATTACGCTGGGGTTCGACATCCACGCCACGAGCTGCGCCGGGCTGGGGCCGAATGTACAGAGGTAGGCAAAGATCTTGCGGGGCGCGTCGATAAAAAACTGGTTGATGTCGTTCTCCGGGAACAGAGACGCAGCCATGGTTTCTGCCTCCGCCATGTCCTCCACTTCATCGACGGGCGACCAACAGGGGCAGCGGGTATCAATCGGATTAAGCACGATGTCGCCGCGTTTTTCGTCAAAGAACTGCTGCAGAAAACCCGCCGAAGAGTCGTACACGATGGCGTTGTCGCCGCGGGCCTTGACCTCCAGAAGAATCTGCCGGATGGCCGTTGACTTGCCGCTGCCGGTGTCGCCGATCATGGCGAGATGCTTATTTTCGGCCAGCGCAGGAAGGCGGACGACGGTGCCCTTCTTGTTCACCACGAGGCCCAGCCCATGCGATTGGAACCGATCGGTGAAAGCCTTTGGCTCCAGCATCTCCGGCCCGCGCAGACGGCGGCCGTAGCGGAGCCGCCTGCGCCGGGCAACGTCCCATCCCGCCGTAAAGCAGAGGCCGATCGCCAGCAGGCCAAGCGTCGCTTCGATTGGCCGGGAAAAGAGCAGAATCGGACTGTGGCCGTCGTACACCCATCGGGCAAGGTAAGCACGGAGAGCCTGGTTGCGGTACATTCGCGCGGGCTCCCGATAGAGTCCGTTAGCGCCGTTGCTGAGGGCCAATGGCGAGAGTTCCAGCGGAATGGTCTTGCCACCGGGCAGCACGGTTTTGCCCGGCTCCACATCGTTGTCGAGGGCGGGCCGGAGCTTTCCTTTGCCGTCGAGAACATAAAGCAACTGGTATTTGCCTGTGGGGCGGATTGCCCCCGCCATTTCAGTCCGAATGTAGTAGGGCAGGTAATAACGCTGGAGCGGAGTGAGACGAAAATGGAAGCAGAGCCACATCAAGAGGCCACAGAGAACCACGCTCCCGAAGACGGCTCCCCAGGTGTAAACCGGCCCATGCGGAGGCCACATCGTGGACTCGTTACGGCCCCATTTGTAGATATTGGACATGGGATTATCCCTCCTCCTGCCCACGGCGGGCGAGCAGTTCGCGCGCCTTCGTGTGCTTTGTTGCATGGATCTGTTCGACGAGTTGACGGAACTGTTCGGCGCTCATTTTCTGGCCCGACACCAGCGGCTGCAGCGCGTTCATCACGAGAAGTTCAAGGCCGACCAGCTCGGTGAATGCGTGCATGGCGATCTTCTCTTCTGCTTCAACGCGCACTTCGCGCACGATCACGTCGCGGACCCATTCGCCTGGCGCTTTCCCCGCCGCCTCTGCCGCAGCGATAACCTTCTCTTCTTCCTCCGGTGTCAGCTTGGTGCCAAGGCTCCGGGAGCGTGTAGTCCGTCCCCGCAACCGCGATAGCTCACTTCCATTCGTCACTTCATCGGTCTGCATGATTCCTCCAGTTGCCCGTTTTCAACGGTTCCTCGCGGATAATCAAGGTTCCTCGTAAGCAACCTGAAACTCGTAACCACCCGCGAATTCAACTGGTTCCCTACAAGGAACCAAAGTTCCTCGGCAGCACCCTTTTAGGGGTGGAGTGTCGAAATAAACCCGGCGCGTAAGCGACGAACCGGATAGCTGACTGCTACGACTGGTTGCGCTGGCGCGGATCATGGGCGGCCTCGGGTGATTTGGCGGTCTTGGCGGAGCCATTGGCAGCCTCGGGAGCCGAACCATTGACGCCAGCACTACGCACGCGAAGGCTAGAGGTGACGCGGGCGGCTTCTGGAGTCACAAGGAATTCCTGGAAGTCCTTGTCCTTGGCGAAGACATAGCCGAGCGCCTTGTCAACAACCTCGTCAGCCGAGGTCTTCATGAAGGCGGCATATTGGTCGATCTGGCGGGCGGTGGCGTCCTCAATGCGGACCGTGGCCGAAACGTAATGGCGGGTTTGAGCAACATCAAGCAGTGGCACAACAGACCTCCTTGGGTCGGGAATGGATTTGGGAGAGTTTTCGAATGGCCAGGCGAAGCCGGACCAATTGCGCTCGGCTCAGGTGGGCAATCACGCGGTACTCGGGATCGGAAGCCGGCACCGATGTACTCGGCAAAGCCGGCCTTGAGCCGGCCCACTGCCGCAGGGTTGCGAAGGCAAATGCCGAGCCCATCCGAAGTGCGAACGCAGGCGATGAGCAGCAGTTCCCGATGTCCACAAGCCTGCATTGGTACGACATGAGCATCACTTCACCCCGATGATCGGGACCTGGGCCGGAGCGAACTGGGCGGGGAATCCGCCTCGCTTGCCGGGTTTCAAGCGGCGGCATGGCGCACCTCATGGCGGAGATTGGTCCGGCTCTCTGTTTCGGCAGCCATTGCCTGCCGGATAGTCAAGAGAACTTCAATCGCGTGCGATTGGCATTCGGAAGCGGAAAGTTCAAAGCGATGGCGAGCCTCCAGCATCGTGACGATATCTCCGGAGGGAAAGCCTTCGGCGAGCCAAAGCCGCGCCGAGGCGGTGTCCACAATTCGCCGCGCTCTCGTTCTGCCGTAACGCCGGGCCAACTGCCTTGTTAGGGTTTCGACCTCTGCGCCTTGCTGAATCGCCCAAAGGGTAGCCGCGCATTGGCTGTTCCAGCCACAGGTTTGCGATGGCGATTGGATCGGCTTAGCAGATGGCATGGTGTCCCTCCAGGAGTGCCGATTGCGCTGGTTTCCAGGCCGCTGAATCGAGGAATGGGAGGGAGTATTGCGCGGCGCTCCTGTACGCATCCGGCCCGGCGTCGTATACCAAATCCGTTTCAAACCGCTGAGCGGTCCGGTTGTAATCGGCCACCTGCAGCACTTCGCGGACAATGCGACGGCCGCGCTGCCGCTCCAGTTGGATCACATAATCGACGGCTCCTCCAATCTCCGCCTCCACGTCGGCAAGGAGAGTCTGTGGATGGCTGCGCAGGACAAGATTGGCGAACCGCCGGAGAGCCCTTGCTGCGGAGTTCGCATGAATGGTCGCAAGAGACCCGCCGTGGCCGGTGTTGAAGGAGTCGAGCAGCGTGCGTGCTTCCGTGCCGCGAACCTCGCCCACGATGATCCGGTCGGGACGGAAGCGGAGCGAGGTTTTCAGGACGGCATCGAAATCCACGGGCGCGTGATGCGTATCCGTCTGCGTTTCGATGGCGACGATGTTCGGCTTCCGGATCTGAAGCTCCCCCGTATCCTCGATGATGAAGATGCGGTCGGAGTCGGGAATCGCCTGGCCAAGCACATTGAGCACCGTGGTCTTTCCGGTTCCCGTTCCGCCGCTGATGAGGATTGTCTTTCCGATCTGAATCTGCTCTTGAAGAAACTCGGCGAGGGCTTCGGTGAGCGTGCCCCGTGTGATCAGGTCTTCAATCGTGAAATTCCGGCTGGTGAATTTCCGGATAGTGAGCGCCGGAGCCGGGCCCACAAGATTCGGGATCGCCGCCGCAAGCCGGCTGCCATCGGGCAGGCGGGCGGTCAGAAGCGGGTTGTCATCATCGAGCTTCTTCCCCAGATGGTTGGCGATTACCTCAAGCCCGGTGCGCAGCGGCGCGGCGTCAAAGCGGATGCCACGGGCCGGAGTCACCTCACCCTCGCGCTCGATCCACCAGCTTGAGTCGGGATTGCCCATGATTTCGCTCACCTCTTCGTCCAGCAGAAGCGGCTCGATGGGGCGCAGGAACGGAAGAATCAAGTCAAAGCCCATTCATTCTCCTTTCCGACTGCCGCACGGCAGTGGCGCGCCGGAGTTGCGTTGCCCGTTCCTCGGTTCCCTGATAACGCGCAATGGGGACGTCCCTATGCCCTCTGAATTCGTCGTTCGGGTTCTCGCGGGAGACACGCTCCAAAACAGAGAGCATTAGGTCGCGTGTCATACGTCCTTCCGGTGTAGGGAAGTCCTCATAGTCCAGGTCGTATCCATTCCATCGTTGCGTGCATCGCTGGATCACCCATTGCCGCTCTGTCTTAATCTGCTCGTGATTGATTGCACCCATGCTGCCTCGTCCTCGTGAAATTCCCTAAGTCAAAAGTTGGTGTTAAAGAGGCGGCCTAAGCCGCCTCCTCGTCGGGGTTGAACTCAGTGTCCGCGTCTTCTTCCGGGCCGGCCTTCTCGGCTCGGTCGAGCTTCAGGATCGAGGTGGCGCGGACTTCCCAAATCCGATGCCTCACGTCCTTATGCTTTTTGTCGGCGAACTCCCGGCTCAGCAGCTCGCCATCGACTGCCAGATGCGCGCCCTTCGTGATCTTCCGGGCGAACTCGCTCAGCTTGTCCCACGCGATCACGCGGTGCCATTCGGTGCGGTTGACGTACTCGCCGGTCTTCTTGTCCTTGTACGAGGACTGTGTCGCCAGCGACAGGACTACGTAAGTCTTCTGGTTCTTCGTGCTGCGGACTTCGGCGTCTTTCCCGGTGAAGCCGATGAGTGAAACGTTGTTGCGGTACATGATGATTTCCTCCGTGTTTAAGCTCCCGATCTGCTCAGGGCACACCGGGCGGAGCCTCGCGCAGGGCCCGGCTCCCAAGGCCAAGACGCGCTTTCTGGAGCAGGGGCCCAAACTTGTTTTGGGAGAGGAGTCCGGAAAGCAGAGCGGCGCCGTGCCGCCAGGGCGCCGGACAAGCCCAAAGCGGTGCCTGAGAAGAGGCGGGTGCCAAACGGAAGGACATTGCTCCGAAACACGTTGCTCGCCGCATCGAACGGGAATGCCGATACCGACCGCGCAGAACCGAAAGACGGCTGCTCGCGCCGCACAGACCAGAATCGCAACAAACCGGCGATTGCCACGCCTCGAACCGCGGCGCCCCAAGCTGCCCAGCCCGGGACAAATGCGCGCGTACTGACGGCCGGGTCGTTCGCCGTGGTGAGCTGGCAAAAGCGGCATCGGGTTCTGGAATTCTGCGTCATGATCCTTCACTCGAATGCCTGGTCGGCGCGGAAGTGGACGATAGTCAACCCGAGGGGATTGACGGCCAGTTCCTCGTTCTTCACCTTGTCCCGGAAAACGTAGGTGACGCTGGCCGTCCACTGCTCCCGCCTGATCACGGACTGATCCGTGGGGTTGTTGAAGATCTTCTCGAACTCGATCAGGGCTGAATAGGGCGGCTGGCTCAGATTGCCGAGGATGACGTTCTTCACTTCCACATCGACGAAAGGGAGCGAGCTGTCTTTGGCGTAGTCGGCGATGGTATTGTTCCTTTGTTCCTGGTCGATCATGGCACGCTGCAACTGGCCGTTAAGAAAGTAAAGGGCGTTGGCCTGGTCCCGTTCGATGGTGAAACGGTCGCGGCCGAAGTAAAGATCCGCCCAGCGCGTGAGGTAGTATCTGTTCTCCACTTCCTCGGGACGGTATTTGAAATTGTGATAATCGATCGCCTGCGCCTGCCCGATGCCATTGACCCGCACAATCAGCGGATGGACGTTGGCGAGCGCCGCCTGGCTGCGCCAGACCAGGGCGGCCAGAGCGAGGCAGACAACTGCAAGGACCAGGATCGTGATCTTCAGGTAGGTGTTCATCACTAGCGGATCGCCGTACTGTTCGAGATAGTGTTCGGCCGCGCGGGTGATCTCCGGATCTGGCTTTGTCATCGTTGTCATATCAAACGCCTCCACGCTAGAACATCCGCAGAATTGCTGCGGTCAGAATCCCGCCCGCGCCAATTCCATGCCCGCCGATATGGCCAGAAAACAGCGAGGCCGTCATCGTTGGGATCTTGAGCAAAATGAAGCCCGCAACAAAGCAGAGGATGAGCAGACCTGGCATGAGAGTTACCAGGTCTTTTGCATCGTTGAAGTGCATCGCGCCACTAGTAAGGTAGGTGATCAAAAGGTGGCTCAAGACACTGAGAGTCGCGGCAGCTACAACTTTATAGAATTCAAAACCTACGAATGCCTTGAGCCATCCCCAAAAGAGAAATTCAGTTTTATTGAAGACCATCCAGGGAATGAATACCGGTCCTACAAGACCGATGATTGTTGCACCGATGGCTCCGTATGCGATGATGACGCCAATGATGGCGGTGAGAACGGAAAGGATGATCTGGACAGTGTAGGTGCAAAGCAAGGTGTAGGGTTCTGTAAGTGAAGGAGATGTGATCCCGGTTTTCGCGATGGCGACATGGATCGTGTTCTGCACCTGCTGAATTGAATCAGTGCCGATATAATCGACAAGATTGCTTGTGCCGCCCCTGACAAAACCTCTCAATGAATAGCCAATTCCCGGGATTGCGCTGTCGTAGAACTTTACGAAGCAGTAGGCAAACGTGATGAGAAGGAAGAAGCTCAGGAAGCTGCCGACGTTGAAGCCCCTTCCGCCGTGAGCCGATGCAAGCGCTTCCTGAATCCCGAACCAGACCAGCATGATCGTGGCGAGCGCAAGCACCATATGGAGGCCGATAGCGTCCACGGAAGGTGATACCGTCGTGGTGAGGTGGTCGCAGCCGTTTTTAATCAGGAGCAGAAATTCCATAATCGATTACCTCTGCTTAGTAGTGGAAGGCCCATTGCATGCCCGCCCTTGATTGCTGGGGCGTGACGCTGTCGAAGTTCCGCTGATAATCGTTGGCCGTGACGAAAAGCGACTTTAGGTTGTCTTGCTGTACTTTCTGCCCGACGAGCTGCTGCAATACTGCGGCCTGAAGAATCTGGTTAGTTTCCTGCTGCGTGCGCAATTCGATTAGGAGCGCCTGGTTGATGCGCTGCAGCGTTGCCATTTGCGTGTGCTGCGCCGGATCGGAGGAATGCGAAGCGGCTTCGAGCGCAGCAATGTCAGCCTCCCGCTGCGCTGATTCTGCCCGGATCGTGCCGATGGTTTGGAGACTGCTGGCGTCCACAGCGTTGTCAAGATCGACGCTCGCGCCTTGCGCGGCGATCACCTGCTTGGCATCGGGACTGAGCGCGCTGTATCCCGCGATCCTGCCGGGATCGGAGATGCTGACCGATTGTGTCGCCGTCATTGCGCCATAGCCTGTGGAGGCGGCGTTGACCCAAGCCGCGGAGTTTCCGTACGTGTTTGCCGAGTACTTCAGTGCAAACCACTCCTGGCGACCCAAATTGCTGTAGGAGGTGTAGAGCGTCTGCGGGAGCGAGGCCATGCGCATGGCGAGGTTGTAGTTGGCGATCACATTCTGCGCGGTCTGAACCGTGGTCGTGTAAAGATGGTTCGCCTCGGCGATCTGCTGGAGAGCGTGCGCGGACTGAGTGGGGTCATAGACGATCCCGGAACCGAACTGAGCGTGCGCGTGCAACACTCCAAGCATCGCCGCAAGAACTGCGGTCGCTATCGTGATTTTCATTAGCTTTTCTCCGGGCTGTTATTTCTTTGCGCGTTCGCTTTGGAGGCGTGCGGAGAGCGCATCCAGTTGCTTCAATTCGCCAGAACATTTTGGACTGAGTGTTGGTGGCACTTTGAGGTAATCCGCCGAACAATCTTTCTGGAATTGCGCTCCAAGTTGGTCATACTGCTTTTGGAGGTCGGCCACCTTTGCCTGATGACTGCGGCAACCGGTAAACGCAAAGGCCAGACCAAATCCGAGTGCGACGCGTATTGCCGTCCGCTGCATGCGTTTCTCCTTCAAAACGACTGCGGTATCGTGTGGGTCTCGTACACAGGCAACAACAAGTCCTGCATGAAATAGATCTTGATGCGGTGCCCCTCGCGGACCGTGATCGAGGGCGGAATATCGATGAAACGGTCGAGCACGCTCATCGCGGACTCGGAGATGCTTGCGGAGGCTCCGGTAGCGAATGCCTGCGTCCCGTTGGTCGAAATGATGCCGCCGCCTTCCTCGATCTGGCCCGCGCCTGCGATTACGCCGAGCGCAATCGAGGTTCCAAAGATTTTGAAATAATGGTTGTTGACCTTGCCTTTCACTCCTTCGGAGCCTGACTGATCGAGCCCCTGGAACTGGTCGAGGTCCACGGAGTATCCGTCCGGCATAATCATGCGGTGAAAGACCAGGGCCATCCGGCGCTGATGGCCGATTTCCGGTGAGCCGATCGCTCTCGCTTCGCCCAGTACAACGGTTCCCGACGGGATCAGCACATGCTGGCGGTCGTGCGAGTAGACGGGGTTCGACACGAGGACTTTCACCGGGCCGGCGGCGTCGCCATTGAGCCGATTCATCAATACCGTGTCCAAAGTCGTTCCCTCATAGATCACATAAGGTTTGCCGGTCGCCGAATCGATGTTGACCTCCGGCCTGCGCTGATCTTGTGTCTGCGTCGCCGGCGCCGATGGAGTTGCCGGCGGATCGTCGGCCGCTTGCGGTCGAATCAGGCTGCTTGCAGACTGATTCTGAGCTGTCAGAGAAGAAACGGCACTCTGTTGTGGGCCGGTAACGCCTGCGCTGTTGACCAAGGCAGCAGAGGACGGTTTCTGTGAAGGCTCGACCGGCGCCTGTGTGTAGACAAGGTTAGATGCGAAACGGGAATCGTAGGATAGCTCGCGGTCCCTGGCGGCGAGCTGCTGAGCTTCCTGCTGGGCAGGCGACAGTTGTTCCTGCGCATACCCGGTGGGGGCGTGCGGACAGGGCTGGCCGGGAACGCACGGGTTCGGTTCACCGTTGGGGCCGTAGGCGGCAGCCGCGGCCTGCTGCGCGGGAGTCATATTCTGAGTCGGCGGGTCCGCGCCGTTCGTACCCTGCTCCGGCATCCTCTGCTCCTCCGCCGCGGTATCGCTTTTGAGTTCCTGCTGATTGCTCTCGGTGTTGTCCTGGGAACCGGAGGAAGCAGTCTGCTGCGAAGCCGTGCTCTTTTGCGCGCCGAGCTTCTTGCCGGTGCCGCTGAAAATCACCGCGGCGATCACCAGAAGCACGGCGCTCACGTAAAGCCACGGCTTTAGGTTCTTCGGCAGCACGCCCTGCGGATCGGGCTGAGCCTGACGCACCTCAGTTTCCGCTGGCCGTGTGTTCGGCGTGTTCGTCATCGGTTCCGGCATACTCGCCCCCCTTTCACCCCTTGCGCGAAAAGTCCATACGCTTTTTGCCCAACTCGACGTATCCCGAGTCCATCACTTCGGGGATGATGTAGGTCCCGTTTTCGAGCTGATAGGTCACCAAATTGGGTTTGCCGTCGCGCACGTCATAGATGGAAAACTTCTCCTGCGCGTCGGTCTTGATGTAAGTGAACTTGTCGTCGTGGTAGATGGCCTCGATGTCGAACGGCGCTTCGTTCGCGTGGAAGGTGTAGTCGAATTTGAGCGAAAGCGGGTAGGCAGCTTTGTATTGGTCGATGGTTTCGGCGACGTGGGCTTCGAGCGCCGTCACCTCTTGCTTCGATTGCTCCAGTTGCGCTGCGGGCACGAATTGCGGCGGATCATCGGCGGCTATAATCGAGGAGCGGTCGGCGGGGTGAATGATCACTTTCAGGTCCGGCGGATCGTCGGCGTTTGCCGAGACGTCGGTAAGAGTGAAAGAGTAGATGTTGTTCTTATCAGTTATCAGGTTGAGATTTGAACTGATGTCCGCTTTTGCCGGATGCAGGAAACAGAAATTGCCCACGATGTTCACGATCCAGAAATTTTTGTCGCCAACTGCTGCTTCCATGATCTTTTCTGTGGGCGGCAACTCGATCAGCGTCGTATATTTCAGCTTGGCGTGAATTGGAACGATGTCGTTGGAGTGATACTGAACGACACGCGCGGAAGCATCCTGCGCCCGGACCGTGAACGCGGGAAGAACGAGAGCGAGCCACGCGACGAAGATGAGTTTGCGGTTCATACGAGCACTCCTTCTTCAATAGAACTGGTGGTGGTGTCGGACACCGATAGCGATTCATCGGACCCTGCAGCGAGGCGGCGCAGGCCCTCGGCAAAGCCGTATCGCCTGAAGTACCTCGATCTCTTCAGGTTTTCATTGGCGCCGTTGGCGGCAATCCAGTAGAGAACGGGATCGGCGGTGAGGCGCACTTTCTTCGAGCCCTGGGGCTGGCAGATGACCATCTGGCCGGGCGGAATGAGTCCACCGATCAGGTCGCATTCCATCGGGTTCAGATGGAATGCCTCGGCGTACACGCCGCGGTCCATATCGGGGTTGGCGAGGAAGATTTTGGTCGGGCAGCTCTCGGTCACTACCGGCAACAATCCCGATTCTTGTAATTCTTTGAGTGACTGTGTGGCGAGCACCATGCCGGCGCGGTGCTTGCGCCAGGTCTTTTGCGCCTGCACGATGTAATTGCGAATGATCTTGTTGCGGAAGAAGAGCCATGCTTCGTCCATCAGGAACATCTTGGAAATGTCCAGCCGCGCCGGATCGCTGATCCGATTCGACGCCCGGTGGAGGATGTAAAAGAGCAAGGGTTCCAGAAGTTCCGGGGAATCTCCCCATCCGCGGAAATTGAAGGTCTGGAAATCGCTGAAGGTCAGCGTATCGGCGCCGTTGTCGAACAAGAAGCCATATTGGCCGGCACGGGTCCAGCGGTAAAGCCGATCACGCAATTCACCGACGATGCTGGCGAGATTCGAGACCGTGCGTTGGTCCGGCTCCAGCACATACATCCTCTCGATGGCGCTCCAAAGTTTCTGCTCCTCTGTGAAGTTCATCCGGTAACGCTCGTCCCGGCCCTCGATCAGAACGCGGAAAAAGTTGAACAGAAATTGTAGGTTTTCGGGCGTCGGATCAAGCGAAAGCGGATTGATGGTAAAGTCGCGTGACTCGCGTCCGACGTTAAGATAGGTGCCGCCGAAGACAGCCGTGACGCACTCGTATCCGCCTCCGATGTCGAAGATGTACGTCTGCGGCTTGTACTTCTGTGCGTTCTGAATGACGAAGACAGCAAAGAAACTTTTTCCGCTTCCGGTCATTCCGAGAATCAGCGCGTTGCCTACTTCGCCGCAGTGCAGGTTCAGGTAGTATGGCGTCTGATTGTCCGTTTCCATGACGGCCAGGTACTCGCCGCCCAGGTACGAATTGACCTTCTCACCCGGCAGGATCGTGAACAGGAAGCTCAGGTCGGCGTAGTTGGTATTCAGCACGTACAGCCTGCGGAGATTAAAAGCGTAGTTGCCGGGCACGATGGCGAAATAGGCGTTGAGTTGGTTGTACGTCTCGGCAATTGCCGTACCGTCGCCGTTGGTGAAAATGCCGGCGAATTCGCCCACGAGCAGGTCCACCGCGCGCCGGTCTTTGCCGTAGAGCACGATGGTCAGCGAAAATCCACCCAACTGCTGCCCGTCACCCAGAGCGCGCAGACAGTCGCCCAGATCTTCGATGTCCGCCTGCTTCGATTCGTCTACGAGCACGTCGCGCGGGTTCACTTTCGCAGGGTCATTGCCAAGCTGGGAGACGAAGCCGGTTTTCGAGATATTGAAGTGCCGGCGACGCTTGTTCACTTCCTTGCGCGCCACGGCGGCCGGCAGCGGCATCCATTCGGAGACGGCGATGAAGTTGGCGGGGATTTTCAGGAGCGCATCGAGCGTCAAAGGGCGCGTCTCGCCAATGGCCTCCTTCATGGTCAGAATGCGAACATAGTCGTCCCCGACGCGAAGATGATCACGCTCGGATCGTATCTCGGAATTGACGATCTGATCGTGGAGGAATTGCGGATGCTTCGGCTCGCCGGCAATGCGCCAGGCATCGTAGTTGAGCAGCCTGCGAAAGAAGCGGAACTGGTCCTTCCAGTCCAGCACCTCGATCCGCATGAGGTCGGCAAGCTGGCCGGCGAATGCTTGGACACGTTGTTCAAGCCGCGCCAGGCCGCGCTCGATCTGGGTTCGCAGCAGAATCTTCATGCCGCGGTTCGAGAACTGCGCCTTCAGTTCGTTCAGGCCCCCGGCGGGATCGTGGAAGAGGCGCTGGAGTGCGGCGCCGATGCCGGTCTTTGATCGCGCGCCTTCGAGGAGGATGCAGTAGTAGATCTCGATCTCGAACAGCCGGTCGGCTTTTTGTCGAAACAGCTTCCGGCGGAGGTCCTGGCCGGTCTGCACGCGAGGATCGTCGTAGCGGGCGAACGGGATCTCCGGGTTATTGGTCTTGAAGAGGTACTGGTAGACGTGGAAACCGGACTCGAAGTTTTTGAGCGCGGCTTCGAGGCGCTTCACGTTGTGCTCCTGCTCGTCGTAGTCGAGGCTTTCGTAATCGACGCCTTGGACGCGTAGCACTAGCCCCAGATCGCCGCTCTTGGTAAGAAACGCAGTCTCATTCCAGAAGCCATACAAGTTGATGTAGTCGCCGTAGGCGGCGGCATTTTTCCACGATTTGAGGACTCTGTCGAGGCGCAGCATCACCGTACCTCCACGCGTGCAATCGTGTGTTTCGCGGGGTCGTAGCGCGTCTTGTACCGTTCGGATCGGGCCAGAATCTTCAGGAATGCGGGATCGGTATTCGTGACCCAGTGACCGAACGCGAATCCGCCAAGGAATACGACGATTCCGGCCAGCAGGCTGTTTAATAGATTGAAGGCCCCGACCGCCGTGACGCAGACGAAAAAGAACAGCGTACGCTCGACGCCCAGGTAGGTGAGGGGCTTATGCAGGCTCTTATAGACCCGGTTGCGTCGGCGTGTTGTCGCGCTATTCTGCATGGAAGGGCCTCACGGTTCACAAACGTGATTGTGTTTTTTCGCGGCTCTGAAGCTGTCGGCGATCAGATTCCCCAAAGCCAGCTCAGAACATTGGCGGCGAGCACCGCGATGCCAGTCCCGGCTACGATCCCTGCGATCGCTCGACGACTGCCCGGCTCTCCGTGGGCGAACTGGTAGCCGCCAATCACGATGGCGATCAGGCTAGCGACCTTGGCCACGGTGCCGGTGAACAGATTCTGCAGCGCGGTGAACCCGGTATCGAACGGCGAGCCACCAATCTGGGCCGAGGCCATTGCCGGGAAGAGAACGAGCAGAAAGAAGAGGGTGACGGATTGGCGGATTCGGTGCAGCCACTGCCATAAGGCGAGGCGGCTTCGCGAAGTGAGCTGGAAAAGGACGTTCATCGGAACCTCCGGCGGCCCGTTGCAGGCCGCGTTATGCCGCAACTCTGCCCCGAAACGCCTTTCCCGATCAAATGACGAATACGCTCGATGTGATGACTGTTTTGCATCACGGCGACGAGGACCATCAACCGTGAGTACCAAAAACGATACACTGGTGTCTGATATGAAGAAGCAAAACATCGGATCGTCGTTTGATAGTTGGCTGAGCGATGAGGGCATCTGCGAGGAAGTCACTGCGGCGGCTCTCAAGCGCGTCTTGGCGCGTCAGGTGGAATCCGCGATGAAAGAGAAGCAGCTTTCAAAAGCTGAGATGGCGCGTCGGATGCACACAAGCCGCGCCGCACTTGACCGGTTGCTCGATCCTGAATACGACGCCGTGACCTTGAGCACGCTCAGAAAAGCGGCTTTGGCCGTTGGCCGCGGAATCCGACTGGCGTTGGTTTAGATGAGTTTTGTCAGTAGTACCACTCGGTGATCGTAAGTCCGAAGTCTTCGGCTACACTCGTGCACGGCCACGAAGACGAGTCCTCTGCTGGAGGCGTAGGGACACTGAATTGTAGAGTTCGTCCTCGAGTGCCTCCAGCGTGACGGTGACGGCATAATCCTGCCGCTCAATCTCAGCGGGGGCCCATTTTCTCTGGGAGCGTACAAGCAGCCAATATGTGTCGCCGTAATGGGCCGCGCCCCGCTCAAATTCAAAGCTCCCCACCTGCAGGGTGCTCGTGTTGCGCCTGTAAGCAGCGCCCCGCGGCCGTCCCTTGGGCTTGAAAGGAACATTAAATGGATGTGGAATTGCGTCTTCTGCTTCCTCCCCTGGACCAACAGCTTCAAATGCCGCGATGACTTCGGGAAGAGTCTTGCCTCGTATCATTTGGAAATTCATCAGAATTCCCAAGTAGTCCATTCTGCGACGGCGCACAGGCGGGTCAAACGCCAATGTCACCCGAATCCTCTTTTTCCCGGGCGCACCTAGAAACTCGTCTGTAATAGGGACGGCGTATACGGCGAACGTGTCGATCCCGATGGTTCCTTGTGCGACCATTGTGACCCGATGGTTTGAGGAAGTTAGTGCGTTCTCAGGGGAGATTCGGCCGTACCCTGCTACCCTAAACACGGAATCCTTGTCACCTGGGAACAGAGCCTCGACTTCTGGTGGGACCCTCGCGGCGGATGCGAGAACGGCACGCACGAGATTCGGATGCGGCTCCTTGTTCAGAAGGTTACGAAGTTCGTTCCAAACCAACGCCGCCGATCTAGCGACGAGGGGCGCAGCTAAGCTGGTTCCCACGTCAAAGCGAAAAAGCTGTTGGAGCGGCTTATGCGACAGCGACATGACGGATGTCCCTGCATCCTTGCCAATTCTTCGGAGATTCCCGGTTCCGGCGAAGACGGCGTTTCCTCCGTATTCAACAAATTCAGGCTTGATTGCTCCATTTACGCCGTGCCCGCAACGAGTAAACGGGGACGGGTGGTCCTTTCGGGCAACGGCCCTGATTATGTCGTTTGCGGTTGTTCCGTGTCTCAGCGCGGCCCTGTCGTGCTCTGCCAGGGAACCAACTGTCACCGCGATTGCTGCAGTTGACGGATCGCACAAGCGTGCCGACTCGGTCAATAGATGGGCAGGATAATGTCTCACCAGTGCCTCGGCATCATTGCTCCCTATCCCGAAAATCTCAATTAAGTTGCCGGCTGAAATTACCAAAAGGACCTTCAGCTTTCGGGCCAGTATGTCCATAGCTTCAGCCCAGACAGTCTGCCGGTCTATTCCATTCGTAAACGCTGGGTACCCGGTACCGATGGAGAGATTGAATACTCGGCAATTGTGAGGCGCCCGGTAGAACTGCATGATGGCTGCTTCGATTTGATTGACGATGAGTTTGTCGTCGTCGAATCGATTGTTTGCGTCCAAGACGCGCACGCTAAAAAGTCGAATAGGGGACGCGAATATACCATTGGAATAGCACGCTCGCACGCTCCCGAACACTGCGAGGCCGCCTACCATTGTTCCGTGGCCATGTTCGTCCGCTGGCGTTGTTGTGGACGACATTTCTGACGAAGCACCGGCGACGTTGCGAGCGAGAAGCGGATGGTTCGCTGTCAGACCGCTGTCGACGATGCAAAGCCGGGGCCCGTTTGGGTCTGGTGCCGGGGTCGGTTGAAAGTCACGGGCCGTAACATTTCTTACTTCGGCAAGGTTGAGTTCCGGGACGGGGGGTAACTCGATCTCGGCGATCGCATCTAGACCGAGCAGTGACGAAAGGAGCGTGCCGGAGGTCCTCACGCGGGCGAGACAAAGATGATCGCCAACAAAGTGGTCTAGAACCATGCCCTCCGTTCGTGCGCCGGAGGCGACTAGGTCGCGGAGCTCCTGGAGCGATGCCGTTGCCAAATCGCGTGTTCCCCGATGCCAAATCTCGACGTCCACGACATACAAGTGGTTCGGTTGAATCGCATCTCCGGTATCTCCGATCAGTTCTCTTAGGTGCGGTCCAATTCGGTCTTCGCGGCCCCAAAGTCTCAGCCCTTCGGGCTCGATGTACTCGAAGAGGTCCCATTTGGTACTTTTGTAACGTTCACCAGTCTTTCGGTTGATCCCTGGGCCACGGATGTAGGCCTCGATGGCTGCCCGGAATTCGTTTAGTTCGACCTCGTCGCGAAACCCGATGACTGCGCGGTCCGGTTCAATGCTGACCGGGATGATATTAACTTCTCTTAGTCGAGTAGATATCTCGTCGACCACCGCGCCCCTTGCGAGCGGAATGCGAAAGATTAGGTGCGGCTGAATTTGGGGCGCAACTGCTTGGGCTAGCCCTATCTCGTTTTCGAGCTCAGTTAGCCTACCGGAAAGGGAGGGGCCAAACTCTCCGCGCACTCGCGGCGGCGGGGGCGACGGAGGAGCGGGTCTGCGACGACGATCGAAATGTCTGTCCTCCGCAACAAGCTGCAAGTGAGGATGGCGGTGGACTATAGTTGGAGTTCCCATGGCCCAGAAGACCTTACTCGCCGATTCTTCGACTCAGAGCCCGCTGCAGATTGAGGCGCCCTTCCTGCAGCTGTATCGCCTGCTCCAGAATGCCTCTGTTAACGCTCTTATTACCGCTCAGTAGACAAATCTTCGTGGCGTCCTGTGCAACCCGCATCACCTCAGCGTGGGAGGACCCGCTCAATACCTTCGCAGAAGCTTCCCAATCGACTTCCGATGTTCCAACTTGACGGAGATGACGTTTTAGCAATTCTTCGATTTGAGCCACGGTGGGAGATGGGAACACTATAACCTCGTCGAATCGCCTCCAAAGTGCGGGATCGAGCATGCTCTCGTGGTTCGTGGCTGCGATTGTTAAAGCGTCTCCACGTGAACTGTCAAGCATCTGCAAAAATGCGTTCACCACTCGCTTCAGTTCTCCATGTTCCTCCGCGTCATCTCGCTTCTTACCGATCGCGTCAAATTCGTCAAAGAGCAACACCATCGGGCGAGATGCTGCAAAATCAAACACGCGCCGAAGGTTTGCAGCCGTTTCTCCCAAATATGACGAAATGACAGCGTCGAATCGAACTAAAACGAGCGGTAGGTACAACTCCTTCGCAAGAGCCTCCGCCGCCATAGTCTTTCCGCAACCCGGAGGGCCGCAGAATAAGACTTTTCGTAATGGGCTGAGGCCATAGCTCATCAATACATCTCGTCTGCGTTGTTCGTTGATGACCCGTTCGAGGGGAAGCCTAACGGAGTCATTCACGACCATTTCGGTCAGGGAAACGGTAGGCTCGAAGAGTTCGAGTAAGAGGGTGCCTTTCTCTTTGTCACGCGGCAAGTCGGAGCCCGTTGGGCGAAATACCGTTAGTGTCTCTAGCTTTGGTGAGGGCGTGCCGTTGCCGAAGATTCTTTCCAAATCATCAGCGAGCTTATGATGGCGTTTGCCTCGCTCTTCGCTGATGTATTCAGTCAACGCAGCACGAAATTGCTGTGCATCGCCTTGAGCGTGCGCCGTGACGAGCTTTCTAATCGCGCGACCGGCTGTCATTTTCTTCTCTCTCGGGGTTCGTTGAGCCGCAGACATGATATCGCTTTAGGGTACCAAGCGATGGAATGTCGTTGCTATTGCACCACAATCGGTGCAACTTGAACAAGAGAAATCCAAGCACTGGCCTCATCGTAGGTACTGTTAAAGTGAGGCTTTACGTCTGATAAGCATACGCATGCGGCATCGTGGAATTCGCACTAGCACGTCGGGCCGCCAATCTACACGTAAGCGGCCAGGACCGACGATTCAATCCTTTCGCGGAGCTGATCGAGCCGTAGCGACTTAAGGTACTTCTCGGTGGTCGCGATGTTCTTGTGACCGAGCATTACCTGCAGGCTGCGGATATCGACAGACTGGAGGATGTTGGTGGCAAACGTGTGCCGGAATTTGTGTAAGTACCAGTTTTGGCATCGCGGGGATTTGTCGCACTTGTAGGTACGCTTTACCTTGCCAAGCACGCCTTTGCTGAGCGCATAGACGGTGTATTCCCCTTTGCAGTGCCCGCAGTTCACACCGGCGCGGAGCGCGATCTCCTTGCACAGTTCGAGCAGATGCCCATCGGGGTTGTCGCCTCTGCCATAGTCCGGCCGCGTGGGATGCGGCGGCGTAGGAAATACTAGGAGAGAACTGCTCGCCTTCTTGCGCTCGCGCAGCGCCGCGATCAGCGACATGGGGACGGGAACGGTACGCTCCTCGTAGCTCTTAGGCGTGAAGTCATGGGCCGGCTTGGCCGAGACACCGAGCTTGCCCTCTTTCCAGTGAATGTCCGACCATGCCAGCGTTGCCACTTCGCGTTCACGAAATCCGGTGCAGAGGAAGACATGAAAGATGAGTCGCTCGTCCGGATCGCAGGCAGCAAAAAACGCCTTGAGTTCTTCCGGCTGGTAGATCTCGATCTTCTTGTCGATGGTTTTGGGCCAATCGCCCTTCTTCATTTCAATCGCCGCACCCTGGCTGCGCATGGCGTTGAGCATGATGATCACGCGCCGGTTAATGGTTTTCTGATTAAGCGGCTTGCCGTCCACAATTTCCTTGCGCCCCTCGACGAATAGGCGCATGGCGTCGCTGCGATCGAGCTCGGCGACATAGCGTTTGCGGCAATGGCGACGGAACCACTCCAGTTCCCGGCTGTACTGGCGGAAGGTCTTGGTTCCTTTGGTGGCTTCTACTTCAATCAAAAAAGATGCGATGGCCTCGTCGATTGTGCGACTCGCGTTGGGCGCATCATCAGCCTCATCAGGGTCAGGCTCAATCTCGCCCTTGAGCAGGGCCAGTTTTGTGCGCCACTCTTCCCGCGCCACGCGGGCATCGGTGCCGACGGCGGTCTGCCGGCGTCTTCCGTTCTCCTGGTAATCCAGATAGAACGTGCCTCCCTTCGAACTGACTTGGTGCCCGTTCAATAGAATCAATCGGGGGTCGGGGTTCCCCTGCGCGTCGCGGGCGACTGCGACGAATTGCCATTTCCCATTCAGCTTGCGATACTGTTTAAGGTTTACAGGATGACGCTTGGTCTCCATTCCGTCCACTCCTTGAGTGCAAATGTTCTTGCTAGTGCGAGTGCTAGTAAGTGCATTTTTGGTGTTTCTGACGGATTGAATTCTAGCATTACTGCTAGTATGAGTGCTAGTAAGCAGGAAAATTGCTGTAAACTATTGATTCAAAAGGCGCTATCGTCTAGGGGTTAGGACGTGAGATTCTCAATCTTAAAACCCGGGTTCGATTCCCGGTAGCGCTACCAAATCGCAAAGCATCTCCGAGTATTCTCCCATCCAGGTTCATGCAGATTGGCGAAGGACGACGAGTGACAATGAGCTCACCGCTTTCAGGGCAATCTTTGTGGCGTGCGGATTGAACTGGCTGCCTTCGATGCCGGTCTGAGCATCGCCGGCAGAGATTAAGCTCTGGACAGCGCCCGGCGGCTGACCGCGCTTGTGGCACGATCCATATACTGAAGTTGACCCGCGATGCGCCCCGAACTGGCCCAGGCAATCGATCTTTTGCGCGGCAACGCGCCCGAAGATGTTGAAAAGGCGATCGGCCTGCTGCAAAACACGGTTTACTCCTTCAGCATGAAGGTCTGCGGCCACCCCGAGGATGCCGAAGACACGATGCAGGAGGTGCTGTACCGTTCGCTGAAACACTTGGCCAAGCTGGACGAACCGCGGGCGATGGCGGTGTGGCTCTACACGGTGACGCGGAACCGCTGCTGGCGGATGCGGCGCAAGAGCACTCACGCTCCCAGGCAGACGCTCTCGCTGGACGAGCTGATGCCCGACGATGCGGAGATGGCGCAGTTGCTTGCGGACACCTCGGAGCAACCGGAAGGGCATCTGCTGCGCAGCGAAGAGCACAGATTGCTGCACGAAGCGGTGCTTCGCATCCCTCCCCAGTTGCGGATTGTGCTGGTGCTCCACGACATGGAGGAACTGAGCACGGAAGAAGTAGCGCAGATTCTGGATCTGCAGCCGGGCACGGTGCGCGTGCGGCTGCACCGGGCACGGCTGAGTGTGCGGAAGGAGCTGCAGCGGCCGACGGAAGCGCCGACGCAAGCAGCGCAAGCGGTAAAGACGCCGCCGCGGCGGTCGAGGCGCAGGCAACGGCAGCGGCCGCATGAATGCAGGGAGCTGTTCGCATACCTTTCGGAGTATCTGGACGGCCGGCTGGAGGCGCCCACACGCGAGAGCATGCGCGGCCACATCGAGGCCTGCTCGTCGTGCGTGGCGTTTGTGCGCGACCTGCGCGCAGCGGTCGACCGCTGCCGTTCTCTTAAAGCAGATTGCAACCCCGCCGCCCTGCACCGGTTGCAGTCGGTGCTGACACGGGAGTACATGAGACTGCTTGGGATTCCCGCTTTGGAAAAATCCGGGACAAAAATGTAACGAATTGCGCAGGGCGCGGCTTCATTCGGGTAAACGCAGCCGAAATGGAATGCGGACACGATGAAGCTAGAACCAATCCCTGCGATTTTTCTGTTGATTTTGTGCGCGGCACCTGCCGGCGCGCTGGCCCAGTCGCCGCCGATGACGCTGCGTCAGGCGATTGACCGTGCGCTGGGTGAAAACCCACAGGCCACGATTGCAAAGGTGAATGAGAAAGATGCTACGGCTGCCGCCGCTTTGGCGCGGACGCAACTGATCCCGCAGCTCAGGTTTACCGAGGACATCTCGCGCGGGAACGATCCGGTGTATGTGTTCGGCGAACGGCTCCGGGAGCGTGAGTTCACGCAGAGCGACTTTGCGTTGAATGCGCTGAACCGGCCGCAGCCCCTGGGGAACTTTTCGTCGCGGTTTTCCGGCTCATGGATGGCCTTCGATTCGTGGAAGACGGAGAAGGAAATCCGCGGCACCGACCTGGCCAAGAAGAGCGCGGCGGACTCATCGAAGGCGGTGAGCCAGCAGATCGTGCTGCGCGTGGTGGGCGCGTATCAGTCGGTGCTGTACGCGGAGCGCGAAGTCGGTGTGGCCGAACACGAGGAGCAAACGGCCGAAACGCTGTTGACGCAGGTGAGCGGGAGAGTGAAGGCAGGGCTTGCCGTAGATTCGGACAGGATGGCGGCCCAGGTGAACATGGCTGCGCGCAAGGAAGAGCTGATTGCGGCGCGCGGCGACCGCGACGTTGCATGGGCTGAACTAAGCGCGGCGATGGGCGTTCCGGATCTTCCGGTCACGCAGCTGAATCCCATTGAGCCGCACACATTTCCTTCTTCGTCGCTCGATGACGAGCTGGCGCTGGCTGCGAAGGCACGGCCCGACCTGATGGCGCTGGGCGATGCGCAACGGGCGCAGGGCGAGGCGGTGGAGGCGGCGCGGTCGGAGTTTGGACCGCGGGTGAGCGCCTACGGCAACTGGGAAGAGGACCGCGGGTCGCTTACCAGCCCGGGCGGGAACAACTGGGTGGCAGGAGTACAGATCAGTGTGGACATCCTGCCGCTGGGCAAGCGGGATCAGCTCGCCCGCGCGAGCGCTACGAAACAGCGCATCGACGCGGAGCTCAGGCAGCAGCAGGAGCAGGTGCGGCTGGACGTAAGCCGCGCGCACATTCATCGCGAGACAGCAGAACTCTCGCTCGAAACGGCGCGGGCAGCGATGGACCAGGCGGCCGAAAGCCTGCGGATTTTGAGGAACCGCTACAACGCGGGCCTGGCGACCATTACCGATCTGCTGCGCGCGGAAGATGCGGAGCGGGGAAGCCAATCGAATTACTGGCACGCCGTGTATGGCAACGCCATGGCTTACGCACAACTACTTTACGCGGAAGGGATGCTGACTCCCGATGCGGCGGAGGGATTGCAATGAAGATGCTTTGGGGAGCGAGCTTGCTGGCCGCATGTGTGGTGGCGATAGCGGGCTGCCATCCAGGCGAATCGGCCCAGCCAGCAAC